>OGSB01000029.1_pt1 | contig 208307 bp, 227 predicted proteins | sample 1573741 | NCBI WGS metagenome assembly OGSB01 (sample SAMN03295824, study PRJEB24534) | human gut metagenome | isolation source: fecal sample 5 from infant 3 | host: Homo sapiens | place: USA: Pittsburgh, PA | collected 2014-07 | reverse complement strand
CGAACGAGGCTTTGAATAGTTTTTTTATTGTGTCTACTTTTACTTGACTAGTGCAGATTAATTTCCTGGTCTTTTTTTATTTTTGAAGGAATTTTAAAAGATTTATAGAATATATTTCTAGGGGTATGATTACATGAAAATTAATTGGAGGAATGTAGCCATAATATTATTGGTTGGGACGATAGGCTTTGTTTATAGAAAAGGACCATTTGAGGTCCTATTTCTTTTGACGTCAAAAATTCGTCAAAAATAAATTTATAAATATGATATAATATGAGAAAGATATAAAACTAACATACTATATAAGTGTATATTTTATCTATTTTGATTAAGAATGATATTAAATGAGCTTATTAAAAAAATTAGTGTGGTTATATATTTGATAATTATGTATAATATTATATTAGGATAGCATTGAGGTGATTAATTGAATAGTATTGAACTGAATAGTTTAACTTTGAAGGAACTAAAGGAATATATGATTTCTATAGAAGAAAAGGCCTTTAGAGGAGAGCAAGTATTTTCATATTTCAATAGAAATAAAAAATTAGATATTGAAGATTTAAAGATATTACCTGAAAAATTAAGAAAGTATCTAATAGAAAATACAAAAATAAATAAGATAGACATTTACAAAGTCTTTGCTTCCAAAATCGATAACACTAAAAAATATTTATTTTCATTAGATGATATGAATATTATTGAATCTGTGGCTATGGAATATAATCATGGATTAACTGCTTGCATATCTACTCAAGTAGGTTGTAAGATGGGGTGTTCTTTCTGTGCTTCTACTAAAGAAGGGCTAATAAGGAATTTAACCCCGGCAGAAATGGTAAATCAAATCTATATGATGGAAAAGGATTTAGGAAAAAGTATTTCTAATATAGTATTAATGGGAAGTGGAGAACCTCTAGATAATTACGATAATACTATGAAGTTCATAGATATTATCCATGATGAAAAGGGTCATAATATTAGTTTAAGAAATATCACTTTATCAACTTGTGGTGTTGTTCCTAGAATTTATGATTTAGCCAAGGAAAATCTACCAATAACTTTATCTATATCCTTACACTCACCATTTGATAATGATAGAAAAAAAATAATGCCTATAGCTAATAGATATTCTATAGAAGAATTAATAAAGGCATGTAAATTTTATTCGGAAATGACTAATAGGAGAATCACCTTTGAGTATACTTTAATTAATAATGTAAATGACAGAGATAAGGATATAAAAGAGCTAATTAAAATTCTTGAAGGTTTAAATTGTCACATTAACTTAATTCCCTTAAATCCCATTCAAGAGTTTGAAAAGGACAGGCCAAGCAGAGAAAATATAGAGAGGGTGCAGGCAAGATTAAGTAAATCTAATATTGCTGTAACTATAAGGCGAGAAATGGGTGGAGATATTAGTGCTTCATGTGGGCAGTTAAGGCGTGCTGTTACTCAAAGTAATGATAATAAAAGATTTTAATGGGGTGGTATTATGGTCATAGGTTCTATTTCTGATGTTGGTAAGATTAGAGAAAATAATCAGGATGCTTTTTATGCATCTAAGGATTTATATTTTCCCTTATATATGGTGGCCGATGGAATGGGAGGACATAAAGCTGGAGAAGTAGCAAGTACTATGGCAAGAAGTATTATTGAAAGTAACTTTTTGAAGGCAAAAGATAATCTATTACATGAAAATATAATAATCAAGTTGATAAAAGAATCAATAGAAGAAGCTAATACAAAAATATATCTTAAATCCCTACAAGATGAAAAGTATAAAGGTATGGGTACAACTATAACGTTGGCCTACATATTTAAGGATAAAATTTGTATAGGACATGTTGGAGATAGCAGAGCTTATTTGATTAGAGAAGGGAATATATGCCAAATAACAGAAGACCATTCCTTTGTAAATGAGCTTCTAAAAACTGGTAGCATAACAAAAGAAGAAGCAAAGATCCATCCAAAAAGAAATATGATAACTAGAGCCGTTGGTTCTAGCAGCATTATAGAAATGGATTTGATAATTAGAGAATGTAATAAAAATGATATATTACTATTGTGTAGTGATGGCCTTTCTAATATGTTAAAGGAATTTGAAATTAGGGATGTTTTTATGGGAGAAAATGATGTTCAAAAAGCCTGTGAGACTCTGGCTACTATGGCCAACAATAAAGGTGGTTTTGATAATATTACCATAGTGGCTATTAAATTTAATTAGATGAGGTGAAAAGATGATAGGCAAGATTTTAGGTGGAAGATATGAAATAATAGAGCAAATCGGAGGCGGAGGCATGGCTTTAGTATATAAGGCAAAATGCCAGCTATTAGATAGATTTGTAGCTATAAAGGTTTTAAAAGATGAGTTTGTAAATGATGAAGAATTTGTTAGAAAGTTTAGAAGAGAATCTCAAGCTGCTGCTAGTCTTTCTCATCCAAATATAGTGAATATATATGATGTTGGTGTGGAAAGCGATGGAAATAATCAGATTTATTATATTGTTATGGAATATATAAAAGGCAAGACATTAAAAGAACTTATAAAAGAAAAAGGTAAATTATCTATAGAGAATGCATTAGATTATTCCTATCAAATAGCAGAAGCTTTACAACATGCTCATAAAAACCATTTAGTTCATAGAGATATAAAACCACACAATATTATGATTACAGATGATAATAGAGTTAAGGTTACAGATTTTGGTATAGCTAGAGCAGCAACAAGTTCTACAGTGACTACCACTTCTAATGTTTTGGGTTCTGTTCATTATTTTTCTCCAGAACAAGCTCGAGGAGGATATACTGATGAAAAGTCTGATATATATTCTCTTGGTATAGTTATGTATGAAATGGTTACAGGGAAATTACCTTATCAAGGGGAAAGCCCAATAACTGTTGCACTAAAACATGTTCAAGAAGATATAAAGCCTCCTAGAGAGTTAAACAGTCAGATACCTATAGGCTTTGAAAATGTTATTTTAAGATGTGTTCAAAAAAGGCAGGCAGACAGATATAGTAATATTACTGAACTAATAAAGGATTTAAAAAAAGTAAGAAATAATATAGATGATATTGATTTTAATGATATAGATAGTTATGATTCCCATACTAAGATAATTCCTATAGTTGATGTAGAGGATGATGAAATTGTGAAAAGCAAGGCACAGGTAAAAAATACAAAGAAGACAAATAAAAAAGATGGTAGCGGAAAGGTTATTTTCTTAGGTATATTATTGGCCTTTTTATTGGCTGCGTCTGTGTTTCTAGGTTATTTTAAATTAAAAAGCTTCTTTATTAGTGAAGAAGTCACTGTTCCTAAAATAACTGGAATGCAAGAAGAACAAGCTAAAAAAGAAATAGAAGATTTAGGTTTGAAATTTGAAGTTGTTGGTAGAAAGAAAAGTAGTGAGTTCAAAGCTGGTGAAGTTATGACTCAAAACGAAGAAGAAAATGCTAAGGTAAAAAAAGGTTATACTATTGAAGTGACCGTAAGTGAAGGGGATAATCTTGTAAAAGTTCCTAATGTAGAAAATAAGGATTTAGCAGATGCAGAAGAAATTCTTAACGATGCCGGATTAAAGACAAAAGTAGACTATGAACATTCAGACACCATACCTGAAAATGTGGTGATTAGTCAAGATCCAGATAGTGGCTCTGTAGAACCAGGTACTAGAATTAAATTAGTTGTAAGCCAAGGGGAAGAAATAAAGCATGTAAATATGATAAAAGTAGTTGGACTTAATATTGAAGAAGCTAAAAAGAAAATACTTGATTTAGGCCTTGAAGTTGGGGATATAACACCTCAGCCAAGTGAAACTGTAGCTAAAGATCAAGTAACTTGGCAAAGTTATGTACAAGGAACAAAGTTAGAGACAAAGACTGCTGTTGATTTATTTATAAGTAGTGGACCGAGTGAGGAATCTACTAATAATGGAGAAGAAATTGATGTTAGTAATAAGGAGAGGCCAATAACCTTCTTATTGACTCCATTGCCAGAGGTAGAAGAGACCACAATTAAGATACTAAGAACTCAAGATGGTATAACAGATATAGTATATAATAAAAAGCATAAGGCTACTGAAGAGTCAGTTTATGAAACATTTAGCGGTAAAATAGGTGCTGTATTTGAAGTATACTGTAATGATACACTTGTGCATCAAAGGACTATAACTAAGGATGAATAGGGGGCTTTTATGGTAAATGGGATAATAATAAAAGGTATTGGTGGATTTTACTATGTAAAAACAGAATCTGGTATAGTAGAGTGTAGAGCAAGAGGTATCTTTCGAGAGGAGAATTTAACTCCCCTCGTAGGAGATAAAGTAAAGATTAGGATAAGTGATGAAGATAATACTGGATATATTGAAGAAATATATCCCAGAACATCTCAACTCTTAAGACCACCAGTAGCAAATATTACTCAAGCTATAATAGTCATGAGCATAAAAAAACCAGATATTAATACTTGGCTATTAGATAGATTTCTTATAATGGCTGAGCATGAAAAACTGGAAATTATGATTTGTATAAATAAGTCTGATTTAATGCCAGAAAAGGCATTAGAACTGAAAACTATTTATGAAAATATAGGATATAGAGTGATAAATACTAGCGTACTAACGGGAATTGGTATTGATGAATTAAAAATTGCATTAGATAATAATATATCAGTATTTGCTGGTCCTTCAGGTGCTGGAAAATCATCTCTATTAAATGCAGTTAATAGGAATTTCAAGCTGGAAACTGGTGATGTAAGCACTAAGACTAAAAGAGGTAAACATACTACTAGACATGTTGAACTTTTAGAATTACATGATAATGCCTTTGTTCTTGATTCTCCAGGTTTTAGTTCTTTAAATATAGATTTTATTGAAGAAGAGATTCAATTAAAAAATTATTTTAAAGAAATATATAAATATGGAGAAAATTGCAGATTTATTAGTTGCTTACATGGAAATGAACCAGATTGTGAAGTGAAGAAACAAGTAGAAGAAGGAAATATTGCTAAGGAGAGATACGAAAATTATTTACTTTTCCTTGAAGAAATAAAAAACATTAGGAGGTACTAATATGGCTAAAATTGCGCCTTCATTACTTTCAGCAGATTTTGCTAATTTACAGGATGAAATAAAGAAAATAGAAAATGGTGGTGCCGATTATCTTCATTTAGATGTAATGGATGGTATCTATGTACCTAATATTACCTTTGGACCTCCAGTAATAAAGAAACTGAGGAAAATTACTAAAATCCCTTTTGATGTACATTTAATGATAGATAAACCTGAAAGGTATATTAAGGATTTTGTTGATGCAGGTGCTGATTTAATAACTGTACATCAAGAGGCAACTACTCATCTTCATAGAACTATACAGGAGATAAAATCCTATGGCATCATGGCAGGCGTATCACTAAACCCTGCTACACCATTAGAGTCTATAGAGTATGTTTTAGGGGATTTAGATTTAGTTCTTATTATGACAGTGAATCCAGGGTTTGGGGGACAATCCTTCATTGAGTCTATGAAGGGAAAAATAAAAAGACTAAGAAAAATAATTGATGAAAGAGAACTAAATATTATTGTTGAAGTAGATGGTGGAGTGAAATTAGATAATGCCAAGGAAATCTTAAATTGTGGTGCTGATTTATTAGTGGCAGGTTCAGATGTATTTGGAGCAGAAGATATAGAACATAGAACTAGACAATTTAAACAGTTGTAAATTAATAATTGTATGCTATAATAGAATTAATTGAAGAAGATTAACACTAGGGGAGCCAATTGGCTGAGAGTGGATTTATCCCGACCCTTATGACCTGACCTAGGTAATGCTAGCGTAGGGAAGTGTGTATTAGCCTTTAAATACCCATTGCCTACGTTGGTAATGGGTTTATTAATTTAAAGGAGGAGAGTTTTTATGGAGAAAAGATGGGATGTAAAGATGTTGACAGAAGGTGGTATGATGATTGCTCTAGCTACTATACTAAGTTATATTAAAGTCTATGAGGCACCTATGGGAGGATCAGTTACTGCTGGAAGTATGATTCCAATTATTTTATTTGCCATTCGTTGGGGTTTAATACCGGGATTAGCCATAGGAAGTACTTATGGTATATTACAATTTATCCTAAAACCTTATTTCTATCATCCAATTCAATTTGTATTAGACTATCCGCTAGCTTTTGGTTTGCTAGGTTTAGCTGGCATTGCATATTATATAAAGGACAAGAATTCTTTTAAAGGATATTTAAATGTTTTTTTAGCTGTATTTATAGGGATATTGGGAAGAATGATATCACATGTTTTATCAGGTGTAGTTTTTTTTGCTGAATATGCTGGAGATAAAAATCCTTGGATTTACTCAATTGAATATAATGCTTATTATTTAGTTCCAGAATTAATTATTTCTTGCATTGTAATCGCAATTATTTGGAAACCATTAAATAAGGCAATAAAAGCAAAATAAGAAAAACTTCTAAATGAAAATTAGTGGAAGTTTTTCTTGGCCACTGCATAGGCGACTTGCACGAAATCAAAGGTTTTTGGCAATTTGCCTAAAATTCATTGACGGAAAGTTCTTAATACTATACTATTAACGTAGAACTTTCCTATTCGTTATAAAAAAGGATGATGTAAATGAAAGGGTTAATTATTTCTAGTGGGACTATTACAGATTATAGTATATTAGAGTTAGTAGTTAAGGAATCTGATTTTATTATATGTGCAGATGGAGGAATGAATCATCTTGCAAAAATCAATAAAAAGCCTAATTTAGTAATGGGTGATTTAGACTCTATTAGTGAATCTGCATTAAATTATATAAAAGATAACAATATAACTGTGGAAAAGTATTCATCTATTAAAGATGCAACTGATACTGCCCTTGCTATGGAATATTTAATAGATAAAGAGTATAAGGAAATTATACTAATGGGAGTGACAGGAACTAGACAAGACCATACCATGGCAAATATATTTCTGCTAAACACTTTACATGATAAAGGAATTAAGGGAAAAATCATAGATGATAATAATATTATCTATTTAATAGACAACTATATGGAATTACAGTATTTAGAAGATAAATATGTCTCTATTGTACCAATAGTAGAAGAGGGAATAGTTATATCTTTAAAGGGTTTTTTCTATAATTTAGATAGAGAATTTATTAAATTTGGATCTACTCATGGAATTAGCAATAAAATTATTAATGAAATTGGAATAATTGAAATTCATAAGGGAAAAGCATTAGTATTTATTTCAAAAGATTAAAGCTTAGGATAATTATCCTAAGCTTTTTGTAACTATTTCTTTAATGTTTGAATACAATATAATAAAGTATTATAGGGGTGTTGATTATGAAGAGGTTTTACTATAGGTATATACAAAAAATGAGAAAAATAATAGGTATAACTTTAGCTGCAGTTGGTTTTTTAATAATTATTAAGTTTATACCTATAGAAGTACTTCTAATATTAATTGGAATCGGATTACTTATAATGGGAGCATTGATCCTAAAAATAAAATAAGGCTTACCATTTTTATATGGAAGCCTTATTTTATTACATAATTATAGTGCTCTTTCAACATATCCAGATCTTAAACATCTAGTACATACATTAACTTTTTTTGTTCCACCATTAACTACAGCTCTAACTGATCTAATGTTAGGTGACCAACTTCTTGAACTCTTTTTATTTGAGAAAGTAACTTTGTTACCAAATACTTTTCCCTTTCCACATACTTCACAAACTTTCGCCATGAAAAACACCTCCTTAATCTACTACTGAAAATACTTTAAAGTATATTTTCTACATTTCAATAATAACACATTATATTCTAACACAATAATTAGTAAAAATGCAACCAAAATGTATTATTATCTTATTATAATCATAGGATTTAGTTGAACTATTTTTACATTTAGGGTAAAATATAGAATATGGTATATTGAAAAGAAGGAGGCGATTATACATGCCAGCCAAGACCAATACAGAATATGGAGCAATTAGTATAGATGACAATGTCATAGCCACTCTTGCAGGAATATCTGCAATGGAGAGTTATGGTATAGTGGGTATGGCTTCAAAGAATGCGACAGATGGATTATTTGAGTTATTGAAATGGGACTATTTATCTAAAGGTATAAAAGTATATACAAAGGATGATAAATTGACTATTGACTTACATGTTATATTGGAATATGGTGTAAGGATTTCTGTAGTTGCTGAAAATATAATTGATAGGGTTAAGTTTAATGTTGAAAATTTAACTGGTCTAAAAATAGACAAAATAAATGTACATGTACAAGGAATAAGAGTTGAAAAGTAGTTTGAGGAGGTACTATAATTGAAAATTGAAATTCTAGACGGGGCAATGCTTAAAAAAGCTTTAGCTGGTGCAGCAAAGTTCCTAGAAGATAATAAAGAGGAGGTAAACTCCTTAAATGTTTTTCCTGTTCCTGATGGAGATACAGGTACAAATATGTCGCTTACAGTAAATTCTGCTATAAAGCAAGGACTTAACCTTGATGAAGAGAGTGTTTCTAAAATAGCATTAGCCACTTCACATGGATCTTTAATGGGAGCCAGGGGTAATTCAGGTGTTATTTTATCACAACTTTTTCGTGGATTCGCAAATGGTTTAAATGGAAAAGATACCGCTGATGTTAGAACACTTGCTGAGGCTTTTAAACAGGCTGCTGATACAGCATATAAGGCTGTTATGAAGCCAACAGAGGGGACTATATTAACAGTAGCTAGAGAGTGTGGAGAATATGCTATTTCTATTTGCAAAGAAGAAAGGGATATTTTAGTTTTTCTTAAAAAAGTAATAAATCATGGAGAAATAATTTTAAATAAAACTCCAGAAATGCTTCCAGTTTTAAAGCAGGCAGGGGTTGTAGATGCTGGAGGCAAAGGTTTAATTTATGTATTGACAGGTGCATATAATGCTTTATCAGGTATTGATAAAATCGAAGTTAAGACCCCAGAAAAGAAGAAGGTGGAACAGAAGGAATATATCCACCATGAACATATAGATACTGATGATATTAAATATGGTTATTGTACAGAATTTATAATTAATACTAAATATGAGGATATTGATTTATTTAGAAATGAATTATCATTACAAGGCGATTCACTACTTGTAGTAGGTGGGGAGGGTCTAATAAAGGTACATGTTCATACAAATAACCCTGGAGTAGTACTTGAAAAAGCTCTTAGTATTGGGGAACTTACAGATATAAAAATTGATAATATGAGGTATCAACATGAGGAGATTTTATTAAAATCGGAATTATCTAAGTCTAATAATGTAGAAAATAAGGATTTTGAAAAGGAATATTCTTTTGTAGCAATATCTATTGGGGAGGGAATTGATGAAGTATTTAAGGGACTTAATGTAGATTATTTAGTCTCTGGTGGGCAGACAATGAATCCAAGTACAGAGGATATACTTAAGGCCATTGATAATACTTCAGGTAAAAATGTATTTATACTTCCTAACAATAGTAATATTATTTTAACAGCAGAACAAACCAAGGAACTTAGTTCTAGAAATATTATAGTTATTCCTTCTAAGACTATACCTCAGGGGATCGCTGCATTACTAGCCTTTGATGAGTCTAAATCTGTAGATGAAAATACAGAAAGTATGAAAGAGTCCATAGCTTACGTTAAAACAGGCCAAGTTACTTATTCCGTTAGGGATACAGAATTTAATAATACAAAAATATATAAAGATGATATTATTGGAATTGCTGAAGGAGATATAATAGCAAATGGTAAGGATATAAATGAAGTTGCTATAAAACTACTTGATAATATGGTTGACGAGGATACTTCACTAATTACAATATTATATGGAAGTGACTTAACTGAAGAGTTAGCTGAGGATTTAGAAAATCATTTATCTAGTGCTTATAATGATATAGATATAGAATTAATATTTGGTGGTCAGCCTATATACTACTATATATTTTCTGTAGAATAATTTACCCTGCCCTTTGGTGGGGTTTTTTAATATAATTAATTTTGGAGGGATCATATATGGCAATAAATATCCAATATTTAAAAGGTGTAGGTCCCAAAAGAGCTTCTAGATTAAGAAAATTAAATATAAATACTGTAGAAGACTTAATGTATTTTATACCTAGGGATTATGATGATAGATCAAAATTTAAGACTTTGAGAGAATGTATGATAGGTGAAAAAGTAAGTTTAGAGGTTGAAATAATTGGTAAAGCCAATATACTTAGACCTAGACGAAATTTATCTATTATAAAAGTTCCCGTCAAAGATAGTTCTCATAATGCTTATTTAGTGTGGTTCAATCAAGAATATCTAAAAGATAAATTTATAGTTGGTGAAAAAATAATAGTAAATGGTAAAATAAATAAGGTAGGTATGGAGATTCAAATAATGAGTCCTGTTTTCGAAAAATCAGGAACTATGGATAAGGTAGGCCGAATAACTCCTATATACTCTTTAACTGAAGGATTAACTAATAACGAAATAATTAAGATAATAGATTATTCTATCAAAGAATATATAGATCAGATTAGAGAGTTTTTACCACAGGAAATAATAAATAAATATGATCTTATGGATATAAGGGATGCTATCACAAATGTTCATTTTCCTATGAATAGTGTGCTATTGGAAAAGGCTAGGAAGAGACTTTCATTTCAAGAACTTTTAACTTTACAAATGGGACTTTTTATTATTAAAAATAGAAATTTTACAAATAATAAAGGTATTAGGTTTAATAAAACTATAGAAATAAATGATTTTATCCAAAAATTACCTTTTAAACTTACAAACTCACAAATTAAAGTTTTTAAAGAAATCGAAGCAGATATGGAAAATGACATTCAAATGAATAGATTAGTGCAGGGAGATGTGGGGTCAGGAAAAACTATAATAGCAGTCCTTGCAATGTTTAAAGCTATATCTTCTGGATATCAAGCTGTCATGATGGCTCCTACAGAGATATTAGCCAGTCAACATTTTGAATCAATTAGAAAGTTTTTTTCTGGCTATAATATTAGGACGGAACTATTGGTTGGAAGTCTTTCTCCCAAAGCTAAAGAAGAAATTTTACTGGACTTAAAAGAGGGAAGAATAGATATATTAATTGGTACTCATGCTGTAATACAAGAAAATGTAGAGTTTAATAGATTAGGTCTTGCTATAACAGATGAACAACATAGATTTGGTGTGAAACAAAGGGCTATTTTATCGCAGAAAGGTAATAATCCAGATGTAATAGTTATGACTGCAACTCCAATTCCTAGGACTTTAGCCCTTATTTTATATGGAGATTTAGACGTTTCAATTATTGATGAATTGCCACCAGGTAGAAAGGAAATAGAAACATATGCTGTTGGGCCTGAGATGATAGAAAGGATTAATAATTTTATTAGAAAACAAATCTTAGAAAGTAGGCAGGCATATATAGTTTGTCCTTTAATTGAGGAAAGTGAAACCTTGACTGTTAATGCTGCGGAAGAACTATATAAGGATTTTAAAGATAATATTTTTAAAGAATTTAAAGTAGGGCTACTACATGGTAAAATGAAACCTAAGGAAAAAGATTTAGTCATGGAAGAATTTAAAAATCATAAAATTGATATACTTGTATCTACTACTGTTATAGAGGTAGGGGTAAATGTGCCAAATTCCAATATCATGGTTATTTATAATGCAGAGAGGTTTGGATTAGCTCAATTACATCAACTAAGGGGAAGAGTTGGTAGAGGTGAACATCAATCTTATTGTATATTAATAAATGAAAGCAATAATCAAATATCTAGGGAGAGAATGAGAGTATTACAAAATTCTACTGATGGATTTAAAATCTCTGAAAAAGATTTAGAACTTAGAGGACCTGGAGAATTCTTTGGAACCAGACAACATGGATTACCTGAGCTAAAAGTTGCAAATTTATTTACAGATATGGATATTTTAAAAGTAGCGCAAAAAGAAGCTATAAATATAGTAAATCAAGATCCAAACTTAGAACAAGAAAAATATAGAGAATTAAAGAAAAAAATACAAGAAATGTTTTCAAATTTAGGAGAATATTCTACATTTAATTAATTTCTATTTTAATATTGGCAATATATGATAAAATACTAGTGATATAGTTTTTAAGGAGGTAAATATTTGAGAGTTATATCAGGTTTAAGAAAAGGACATAAATTAAAAGTACCTAAAGGAATGAGTGTAAGACCAACTGAGGATAGAACTAAGGAATCTTTATTTAATATATTAGGACATATTGATGAAGATAGTGTAGTATTAGATGCATTTGGGGGTTCTGGTTCTATAGGTATAGAGTTTCTAAGCAGAGGAGCAAAGACTTGCTATTTTGTAGATAATTCTATAGAAAGTATAAATATTATCAATGAAAATTTGGAGCATACAAAGTTTTTATCACAAAGCATTGTAATTAAATCTGATATTCTATCCACAGTAAAAAAATTTGGTGTAAAACGATTGGTGTTTAACTATATTTATTTGGATCCTCCTTTTCGCCAGAATGGTTTAATTGAAAAATTGCTAGAGGTAATTAATAGAGAAAGCATTTTGGCTAATGATGGTATAATAATAATAGAACATGAAAAAGAATTAGATTTAGAAGACAATTTTTCTGGATTTTTAAAATCAGATTTTAGAAGATATGGCAGCAAATCTTTATCATTTTATAAGAGAATGGACTAAGGAGGAAATTTTATGAAAGCAGTGTATCCAGGTAGCTTTGATCCAGTTACCTATGGTCATTTAGATATTATAGAGAGAGTTTCTAAAAAAGTTGAACATCTTATTGTGGCTGTATTAAATAACCCATCAAAAAAAAGTGTTTTTTCATTAGAAGAGAGAATTCAATTGTTGAAGGAAGTTACAAAAGAATTCCCTAATGTGGAGATAGACTATTTTTCTGGACTTCTTACTGATTATGCAACAAAAAGGAATTGCACAACTATGATTAGAGGTCTAAGAGCTGTTTCTGATTTTGAATATGAAATGCAAATGGCTTTAGTGAATAAAAAAATAAACAATGAACTTGAGACTCTTTTCATGGTATCTAGCAGTAAATATGCATATTTAAGTTCAAGCATTGTTAAAGAAGTAGCTATGTTTGGTGGAAATATTTCCTGTTTTGTTCCTGAAGTTGTTGAACAAGCTTTGAAGAATAAATTTAGAGGAGGGCTATAATACTTATGGAAGTTTTAAAATTAATTGATGAAATTGAAGATATTGTAGAAGCTGGGACAAGCTTACCATTCTCAGGGAAAGTTATGGTGGATAAATTTGAAATTTTAGAAATATTGAAAGAAATTAGAATTAAGTTACCAGATGAAATCAAGCAAGCAACGTGGATAAAAGAAGAAAGACAAAGAATTCTAGCAGAAGCTCAAAAGGATGCAGATACATTATTAAAGGAAGCAGAATACAGATTGCAAGAGTTAGTTGATGAAGATGAGATTACAAAAAAGGCAAATTCCAGGGCAGAAGAAATAATTACAAAAGCCCAAACAAATGCTAAAGAAATTAGACTTGGTGCCATGGATTATGCTGATAGTCTTCTAGAAGAGACTCAAGAAAATCTGAAAGAGTTAATTCAATTATTAAATGAAAATAGAAAAGAATTAAGAGGCTCTAATTAGAACCTTTTAATGTCTTGAATGTTGTTGAAACAAGCATTGATAATAAGAATATATATATAATCATAATTAAAGCAAGTTTTGTTGAACTAGTAAGTAAATAAATCCAATTAGACAAATTAAATTGATTATTATAATACATCGGATAGTAAGTAGTAGGCTGTATATAGTTCTGATATTTTAAGAGATATAGTGCATAGCCAAATAAAACTGATAATATTCCATGTAAGAATTTGGACACTATATATAGCTTAGTATTTATATCTGTATTGTTGATGAAGCTAAGTGCTTGACTATGAACGGAGAAACCACTCCACCCAATCGTAAAGTTAAGGATTAATATTTTTGTAATCAAACTTGACTGTGAAGCTGCAATATTTTTACATCCTATAGTAACTTCAAAAAATCCTATAATTATACCTTTTATTAATTGTATATCTATAGATAATAAATTGCTTAAATGATAGATTATATTATTTAAGAATTCCATATTAAATAATATTTCAACTATTACTGAGTAGAAAATTACTAGACCACCTATCAATATAATAGTATCCATACTTTCTTTGACAGCCTTTGTTATCAAAGAACCTATGGATTTTTTTGTTTTTATCCATGTAACATAGGATTCTTGAACTTCTTCAAATAGATTTCTTTTTTTTGAGATAATAGGTCTTCTATTATTGGATTTATAAAAGCTAAATAATAATCCCAAAACTAATACAGATAAATAATGAGGAACAATGATAAGTGGCGCAAGTTTAGAGTCATTTAACATTCCAATGCTAACTGCCCCTAGCATAAAAAGAGGCCCAGAAGTACTAGTAAAGCATATCAGTCTAGTACCTTCATCTTTTGTTATTAGTCTTTCTTCTCGTAACCTAGATGTTAATTTAGCACCGACTGGATATCCTGATAATATGGACATAGTCAATGGAAATGCTCCTTCTCCTGGAACGTTAAAGATAGGTCTCATTAATGGTTGTAGCAATTTACCAATAAAATCAACAAATCCTAACCCTATGAGTATTTCAGATATAATAAAAAAAGGTAGAAGAGAAGGTAAAATAATATTAAACCATACTGCTATGCCAGATGCAGCACTGCTTAAAGAAAGTTTTGGGTTAGTTATGATTCCGATTAAAACTATAATAACTATTAATAGAAAAAATAATGTAAAGTTAAATGTTTTATGCCCATTTTTATTTTTCATATTTGCACCTCCTATAATTCATATTATGAACTATAGGAGGTTAATATGATGTGTTATTTAATATAAGGAGAATTATAATAATCCATATTTGATAGTGGACTTGAAGAATTTAATCCAATAAAAAATATATCTGTTGCTTTCTTATCGAACATAAGAATTTTCTCTAAAGACTCATTATTAAAATGTTTATAATCAGCAAATTTAGTTATAATAGGTAAGGAAGAATTTTTTTTGATTTCATTTAATAGGAATAACCCTTTTTTATTAGCACCTAATACTCTAATATAGGATGGATAAAGATCATAAAGCTCTTTGAAAGTATTGCCATCAAGCTGGTTTAGCAAATGAACAAATAATCTCTGTATGCGAGTTCTTGGATATCTTTTTGTTACAATATTGTCAATTATTTCTTTGATACTATTATTCTTATATCCTTGTTCAATCATCCTATTTTCAAGACCAGGTTCAATATCTAATAGATTCTTAACTTTACTTTTATCTAGGGTACGGATTAGATAAATAAATATTTGATCGTAATTTTCTAGATAATTAAAATGATTATATTTTTCTATATATTCCTGTAGACAAAAATAAGTTTCAATAGGAACTAAGTTTTTGATAGAACATAGGGTGCTATTTTTTATTAAATTTCTTATTGCAGTAGCACTGGCAAAACCATCAGATAAATGTAAATCGTTATAATTGCTACCAGAACGTTTTATAGCTATAGGAACTATCTTAGAATTAATTTTATTTAATGCTTTTAGGTACTCTATGCCTAATATATTATTAGATTTACCAATTATCTCCTTATAATTATAATAATTATTTGGAGAAATAATATTAATGTATTCTTCTAATGCATTGCTTCTTGATATTGAATATGATAGTCCACGGGATAGATAGTATTTTAATTTTTCCTTATAGTATTCTGGTTCATCTGATAGTACAGAAGTTATTTGGGTTAATGGCTCCAAGTCTCCTAACTCACTGCCAAATGCTAAATAATCTACAATATTTAGGCTATCCATCAACTTCACTCCTCCATAGGCAAATAATTCTGCACTTTGGGATGAAAAAATAAAGGGTAATTCTAATACTAAATCTATGCCGTTATCTATGGCCATTTTGGCTTTAGTCCATTTATCAATAAAGGATGGTTCGCCTCTTTGCAGGAAAGATCCACTCATTATGGCAATTGAATAATCTGCATCAGTTTTTTTTATAGACTGCTCTAGGTGGTATTTGTGACCATAGTGAAAGGGATTGTACTCAGTAATGAATCCAACAACTGTCATAGTAACCTCCAAATTATATTTTCTTTAATTATATCATGTTGATTTTTTAACACAAATGTAATATTATGAATTATAGACAAAAGAACAATTAATTAAATTAGGAGGAATAAAAAATATGAAGATTCTTGTAATTAACTGTGGAAGTTCTTCACTAAAATATCAACTTATAGATATGAATGGAGAAGAAGTATTATGTAAAGGACTTGTAGAGAGAATTGGCATCGAAGGTTCTAGAATAAAGCATGATACTACTGGCAAAGAAAGAGTAATAATTGAAGAGCCTATGGCTAATCATAAAGTTGCTCTAGGTTTAGTACTTAATGCTTTGATTGATGAAAATCATGGAGCAATAAAATCCATGGATGAAATTGGAGCAGTAGGACATAGAGTTGTACATGGAGGAGAAACATTTGCTTCATCTGTTATTATTGATGAAGAAGTCATGAAAGTTCTTGACGAGTGTATAGAATTAGCACCTTTACACAATCCGCCAAACATTACTGGTATTGAAGCGTGTAAAGAGCTAATGCCTAATACACCTATGGTTGCAGTATTTGATACGGCTTTCCATCAAACTATGGAGGCAGATAATTATATATATCCTATTCCTTATGAATTCTATGAAAAATATAAAATTAGAAGATATGGTTTCCATGGAACTTCACATAAATATGTATCATTAAGAGCAGCTGAAATATTGGGCAAAGATATTAAGGATTTAAATATTGTTACATGTCACTTAGGAAATGGTTCTAGTGTGTGTGCGGTACAAGGTGGAAAATCTATGGATACAAGTATGGGTTTTACTCCTCTAGAAGGTTTAGCAATGGGAACTAGATCGGGAGATATAGACCCAGCTATAATTCCATTTATCATGGATAAAGAAAATATGACATTTGAAGAAGTAAATAGTATGTTAAACAAACAATCTGGTGTACTAGGAATATCTGGAATTAGTAGCGACTTTAGAGATTTGGAAATAGCAATGGAAGAAGGAAATAAAAGAGCTAAATTAGCTTTAGATGTATTTGTTAATAGAGTTAAAAAATATGTGGGAGCTTATGTAGCTACTATGTGCAGTATAGATGCTTTAGTATTTACAGCAGGTATTGGAGAAAATTCAAGTTACATTAGAGAGAAAGTTTGTGAAGGATTAGAATGCCTAGGTATTAGAATCGATACTGAATTAAATAACGTAAGGGGTGAAGAAGCTCAACTTAACAAAGATTTGACTTCTGCTTCTATACTTGTTATTCCAACAAACGAAGAATTAATGATAGCTAGAGATACATTAGGCTTAGTATCTAAATAATATTATTCTTGACAAATTGATGCCTCCTTTATATAATTATCTTTGTTAGTCTAAGAGGTGAAAAATATGATAATTGATTTATCAAGTTTTCTTGATGGGATCAATGACCTTTTGCATTTTGAAGGAGAACTAGAAATAGATAGTTTAAACTTAAATGGAAGAGGCATTGCAATAGTTGAACCTATAAAATATGAAGGTGAAGTATTTAAAATAGACGGGGAAAAGGCTATAGATATTAGAATATCTTATGTTTACAATGAGATATGTCATAGATGCCTAAAGCCTGCTACTAATGAAATAAAAACTATTTTATCTGGAAAACTTGTAAAGGGAAAGGAAGAAACTGATAAGGAATATGAGGGCTATGATGAAGTTTTCTACTATGAAGATGATACCTTAGATATTAGAGAACATATTTTAAACCAAGTAATTCTTTCTTTACCAATGAAATCCTTATGCAACTTTGATTGTAAAGGATTGTGTTCTACATGTGGAGCAGATTTAAATAATACAAGATGTAATTGTATTCAAGAAAATATTGATCCAAGATTTGAAAAACTAAAGAATTTTTTTCCTAAGAATTAAGGAGGTGTTTTAAATGGCTGTACCAAAACGAAAAACTTCTAAAGCTAGAAGGGACAAGAGAAGAGCTTCTTCTTATAGACTAAACAAAGCTACAGTTGTTGAGTGTCCACAATGTCATGAGCCAAAACAACCACATAGAGTTTGTAGATCATGTGGATATTACAAAAACAGAGAAGTTATCGCAGTAGAATAATAAAAAAAGATAGTGATATCACTATCTTTTTTTAATTTAATATTGCATTTTATTTTAGTCTAATATATATTTAATATCAGTAGTCTTAAAATACACAGCATTGGAGGGTAATTATGAAAATTATTATTGATGCTATGGGTGGAGACAATGGACCGATTGAAGTGATTAAAGGAACTGTTGATGCTGTAAATGAATATGGTGTTAATGTTATATTGGTTGGTAAAGAGGATATAATAGAAAATGAATTAAAAAAATATGACTATCCAAAAGATAAGGTTGAAATCTTAGGTGCTAGTGATATAATAACCAATGATGACGATCCAGCTATAGCTATTCGAAGAAAGAAAGATTCGTCTATGGTAGTGGGATGTAAGGCTTTGGCAGATGGAATAGGTGATGGTTTTATATCAGCTGGAAGTACAGGAGCACTATTGGCATCAGGAATCTTTATCGTTAAAAGAATAGATGGTATTGATAGGGCAGCATTATCTGTTGTATATCCTACTAAAAATGGATTTTCATTGCTTCTGGATGCAGGTGCAAATGTAGATTGTAAGCCAGAGTATTTATATCAATTTGCTTTAATGGGGTCTGTTTATATGGAAAAGGTCATGGGAATAAAATCTCCGACTATAGGTCTTGTAAATATAGGTATAGAAAAGGGAAAGGGAAATGCCCTATCTAAGGAAACATATGATATTATTGAAAAATCACATTTAAACTTTAAAGGAAATGTGGAAGCTAGGGAATTACCTAGTGGAATAGTAGATGTTATTGTATCTGATGGTTTTGTAGGAAATGTAGTTTTAAAATTAACTGAAGGTATGGCCATTTCAATTTTTTCAATATTAAAAGAAGAATTTACGAAGAATTTTAGAGCAAAATTGGGTGCCATGCTACTTAGGCCTGAATTGAAAAATATAAAGGGTAGGATGGATTACAGAGAGCAAGGTGGAGCGCCACTATTAGGCATAAGCAAACCTATAGTAAAAGCCCATGGAAGTTCGGATGCTTTTGCTATTAAGAATGCAATCAATCAATTAAAAAAATTTATAGAGAAAGATGTAATAAAAATAATAGAAGAAAATATGCATGTACTAGATAATAAATAATAATTTTGGAGGGAGATAATATGATTTATAAAAAAATAAAAACTATAATCGCAACACAATTTAATATTGATGAGGATGAAATTACAAAGGATACTTCTTTTAAAGATACACTAAATGCTGACTCACTAGATTTAGTAGAGTTAATAATGGCACTAGAAGATGAGTTTGGTCTTGAAGTAGAAGATGAAGAAATGGAAAATATAAAAACCGTTGGAGATGCTGTTGAATATATTACAAATGCTCTAGAAGAATAATAATCAGGGCTAAGTTTGGCCCTGATTACTCTTGAAAATTTGGGGGTATTAAAGTGAAAGAAAATATTAAAGGAGTTAAATGGTTAGAACCCTTAGAAATGAACTTAAATTATAAATTTAGGAATATTAATTTATTGAAAACTGCACTGACTCATAGCTCCTATGCAAATGAAAATAAGATGAAAATAACTGATAATAACGAAAGACTTGAATTTTTAGGTGACACTATTTTAAACTTAATAGTAAGTCAATATTTATATAAAAAGTATCCATATTATCCAGAAGGGGAATTAACCAAAATCAGAGCAAAAGTAGTCTGCGAATCTTCTCTAGCGTTTGCAGCTAGAAAGATTGATTTAGGCAAATATCTTCTATTAGGCAAAGGCGAAGAAACTACAGGAGGACGTGATAGGGATTCGATTTTAGCTGATGCCAGTGAAGCATTAGTGGGTGCTGTTTATATGGATAGTGACTTTCAAGTTGTAAACAAACTATTACTTGAAAATTTTGAAGCTGATATAGTATATGCAGTAGCAAAAGGAGCATTATTTATTGATTATAAAACTGAATTGCAGGAGAATCTTCAAAAAATAACTAGAGCTAAAATAGAGTATAAGGTTGTGAAGGAAGAAGGTCCAGATCATAATAAAATATTTTATATGGATGTAATAGTTGATAATAAAACTGTTGGGACAGGAACAGGACGTAATAAAAAAGAAGCAGAACAAATGGCTGCTAAAGAGGCACTTCTAGTAATGGGGGAAACTGGTGATGAGTAAACATTATATAATCCCAATATTTGTTCCCCATTATGGTTGCCCCCATGATTGCGTTTTTTGCAATCAGAAAAAAATCACTGGATTATCAACTAATGTAACACCAAGAGATGTGAAAAATATCATTGAGGAACATTTAGTTACTTTTAAGCCTGGGTCTACTATAGAAGTTGCATTTTATGGAGGGAGTTTTACTGCAATAGATATAGATATTCAAAAAGAGTTACTAGCTATTCCATACCAGTATAAGATTGAAGGAAAGATAAGTGGTATTAGATTATCTACTAGACCAGATTGTATAGATAAAATAATACTAAGAAATTTAAAGGACTATTTAGTAGATACTATTGAACTAGGTGTTCAATCCTTAGATGATTCAGTACTATTTGCAAGTGGAAGGGGACATACTTCGAAAGATGTATATAAAGCAGCGGATTTAATAAAGGAATTTGGATTTAATCTTGGACTGCAAATGATGGTAGGTCTTCCAGAGGATACTAGAGAAAAGACAATATACACCTGTAAAGAATTTATAAAGCTAAATCCATACTGTGTAAGGATATATCCAACTTTAGTAATAAAGGATACTTATCTAGAAAGACAATTTTTCAATGAGAAATATTCACCTGTATCTTTTGAAGAAGCAGTAGATACATGCTCTATACTTCTTATGCTTTTTGAGATAAATAGCATTGATGTTATTAGAATTGGGTTACAGCCTACGGAAAATATTCAATTAGGGAAAGATGTGGTTTCAGGACCATTTCATCCTGCTTTTAGGCAGATGGTAGAATCAAATATATTTAAACTTCTATTAGAGTATTATTTTGATATAAATAACATTAAAACCGAAGATAAAAAACTAACTATAGACTCTAATAGTAAAAACATATCCTCTATTGCTGGTCAAAGGTCAAGTAATGTAATGCATTTTACTGATAGATATAAGTTTAGTAATATAAAAATATATAGAAAAGAAATAGATGCAAACCATATTGGAGTTACAATTGATGAATTTTATGATAAAATAAATATGAAATTATTAATAGAGTCCTATTTAAAGGACAATTCTATTATTTAGATTAGTATTAAAGGTTTCCTTTAGCCTAGGAAACCTTTAATTATAAGAAGAGGTGTTTTGCTTGCGACTAAAAAAGGTAGAGATACAAGGATTTAAGTCCTTTGCTGATAAGACAGAAATACAAATTAAAAATGGAATTACAGCTATAGTAGGGCCAAACGGTAGCGGTAAGAGTAATATATCTGATGCCATAAGATGGGTTCTAGGTGAGCAAAGTGTAAAAAATCTTAGGGGTAGTAAAATGGAAGATATAATCTTTGCTGGTACAAGCAAGAGAAAAGCATTAGGATATTCAGAAGTTACTATTACATTTGATAATAAGGATGGAGAAATACCTATAGATTATACTGAAGTAGCAGTTACACGAAGGATGTTTAGATCAGGAGAATCGGAATATTATATAAATAAAAATTCCTGTAGACTAAAAGATGTCCGAGAATTATTTATGGATACAGGAGTAGGAAAAGATGGATATTCAATTATTGGACAAGGCAGAATAGAGGAAATACTTAGCAATAGACCTGAAGATAGAAGAAGTATTTTTGAAGAAGCAGCAGGAATAGTAAAATATAAATCAAAGAAAGAAGAAGCTGAAAGAAAACTAGAGAAAACAGAAGGAAATATAATAAGGATAAAGGATTTAGTATTTGAGTTATCTAGTCAATTAGAGACATTAGAGGTACAGTCCCATAAAGCCAATTGCTTTACTGAATTATATAATCGATTAAAAAAATTAGAGATTAATTTATTTATAAAAGATATAAAAAAAATTAATACACAGATAGAGGAAATAAACAAAGAAAATCTTAATTTAGAAGAACAGCTTGCTGGAAAAACAGATGAGAGACAAAAGATTGAGGATAAATTCAATTTACTTAAAGAAACTATTGAAGATTTAGAATCAAAAATTGAAATATGCAGAAATAAAAGTTTGGGAATTATAAATGAGTTAGATAAAAATCAAAATCAACTTGCTATAATTGAAGAAAAGGATAAATTTTTTAATAAGGATTTAGAAAGATTAAAAGAAGAAAAGCACAATTTAAATTGTAGATTAAAAGATATCCAAAAGGTGAATGTTGACTTAGCAAGAGAAAAAGACATAACTCAAGAAGAATATAATAAGCTTCTAGAAGAATATAATAAAAAAACATTGGAACTAGAAAAAAGTTTTGAGGTCCTGCAAGAGAAAGAGAGAGAGATTGAACTTGAAAAAAATAATATAATTAAAATATATAATAATTCATCAGATAAAAAATCGGAATTAAATAGTATTATTTCTTTTAATGAAAATATCGAGAAGAGAATATCTCAATTAAGTAAAGAGATAAATAGTATGTATATTGAAAAGAAGATAAATATAGAAAAGTATGATGATTTGGTTAATAAGGAAGATGAATTAAAAAAACAATTATGTACTTTAAGAGATGAACTAGAGAATATAAAGAAATTAGAACTAGATAATAGCAATGATTTAGATATTATTAATAAAAAGATAAATACTAATAATATGGAGATCCAGTCTAAAACTTCTAGCTTTAAGTTACTTAAAAATATGGAAGAAGATTATGAAGGATATTATAAAGGTGTTAAATCTTTACTAAAGGCTGCCAAAAAGGAAATAAGATTAAAAGAAGGACTTATGGGGGTAGTAGCAGAGCTTATAAATGTAGATGAAAAATTTGAAAGAGCTATAGATATTGCATTAGGATCTAATGCACAGAATATAGTTACTAAAACAGAAGAGGATGCAAAAAATATAATAGAGTACTTAAAACATAATAAACTTGGAAGAGTAACATTTCTACCACTTAATATAATTAAAGGTAATACTTTAGATATAAATCCTCAAGATAGAAATAATTTTATGATTCATGGTTTAGGATTTGAACTAATTAAATTTGATAGAAAATATGAAAATATATTTAAATTTTTACTTGGAAGGACTATAGTAATTGAAAATATAGACTATGGAATTAAGTTTGCAAATAAATCTAACCACTCCTATAGAATCGTCACTTTGGAAGGAGAAGTTCTAAATCCAGGTGGCTCTATGACTGGAGGAAGTCATAACACAGGTGGAATAAGCATAATTAGCAGAAAAGGCAGGATACAAAAACTAATTGAGGATATTAATGAATTAAATAAAATTCAAGAAAGCTTAGAAGAAGAAAGAAATATATTTTTAGATAAACAAAAGGATATTAGAGAAAAGAAAATTAAATTAGAGGAATCTATTAAAGATACGGAGTACTCAATAATTGATGTAAAGAATCAAAAAGAAAAGTATATGAATGAAGCAACTAGACTAGAAGAAATTATAAACAAGTCTAAGAAAGAAATAGATAGTCTAGATGTTGAAATAAATAACTATGAAAATAAAAAGAAAGAATTACTTGCTTTATTAGCTCAGTTAGATGAAGACAGTATAAATCAGAAAGAAAAAATTAAAGATTTAACAAATCATTATAATGAGGAGAAGTTAGTTAGGGAAGATAAAGTGAAAGTTGTTACAGATATGAAAATTAATCTTAATTTAATCCATAGTAAAATAAATAATTTACAGGAAAAACTAGCTAAAAATGAATCAGAATTTGAAAACATTAATAATTCAATCAAAGAAAAAGATGAACTAATAATATCTAATAAAGATAATATTGAAGAAATAATAGAGAATAGAGCTACTTTAGATGAAAAGATAAAAGAATTAAATATTATAGAAGGAGATACAAAGAAGGAGTTAGAAGGTTTGATATCTGACAAAAATAAGTTTATGGAAGGTTTTTACTCTGAACAGGATAGGCTAAAAGAAATTAATAAATTAATTGTGGATACTGAAAAAAATATTAATTCTAATGAAGTCAAATTAGCTAGAATTTCTGTACAACTTGAAAATTATCATAAAAAATTAGCCGATGATTATGAATTAAGTTATGAAGAAGCATTGGTCTATGAAGGTGAAATAAAAAACACTCAAGAGGCAATAGTGGAGGCAAGAAGATTAAAGGTAGAAATAAAAGAACTAGGTACAGTTAATTTAAGTTCCATAGAGGAATATAAAAATTTGAAAGAAAGACTGGATTTTATTTTAAATCAACAAAAAGACTTAATTAATGCAAAAGAAAATCTAAAAGAAGTAATTAAGGATATAGAAAATAAAATGAAAAATCAATTCCTTATAAATTTTAATGAAATAAATACTAACTTTCAAGAAATATTCAAGATTTTATTTAATGGAGGACAAGCAGAGTTAATTATAGAAAATAATGAAGATATTTTAAATTCTGGAATTGAAATTAAAATACAACCTCCAGGAAAGAAACTTCAAAGTTTGACTTTATTATCTGGTGGAGAGAAATCTTTAACTGCAGTAGCACTTTTATTTGCAATATTAAAATTGAAACCTTCTCCCTTCTGTATTCTAGATGAAATAGATGCTGCTCTTGACGAAGCTAATATTAGCAGATATACTAACTATTTAAAAACTTTTTGCGATGATACTCAGTTTGTTCTTATTACTCATAGAAAAACAACTATGGAGATAGCAGATATATTATATGGTGTAGCTATGGAAGAGGAAGGAATATCCAAACTAATATCGGTTAAACTAAAAGATAATGTAGATGAAATAGCAAGTTAGGGGGAATAAAATGTTTAAGTGGTTTAAGAAACTTAGTAAAAAAAATGAAGAATTAAATGAAGATGAAAAAATTATTGAAACAAATGAAGAAGAATTCCTTGAGGAAAAAATTGAGGAGTTGATTGAAGAAGAAATAGATCAGTTAGAAGAACAAGAAGAAATTATAGAAGATATGGAAGAATCTGTGGAAGAAACTATAGAGGATTTTCAAACAGAGTTAGTGGAAGAATCTTTAGAGTTTGAAGAACATGAATTTGAAGATGAAGAGATTATAGAAGAAAATTTAGAAGAGTTACCTATAGATGCGGAAGAGGAAATTGAAAATTTCCAGCAATCTCTACCTGAAGAGGCTGAAGAAGAAAAAAATACTAAAAAGAAAATTGGATTTTTTGAAAAACTCATGAATGGACTAACTAAGACCAGAGATGATATCTCCAATAAGATTGACGGAATTTTAAAGTCCTATAAGAAAATAGATGAAGAGCTTTTTGATGATCTAGAAGAAGTATTAGTTACTGCTGACGTAGGTGTAAACACCACTATGGAACTTATAGATAGGTTAAGGACTAGAGTTAAGGAAGAAAAGGTAACTGAGCCAGAAGAAGTAAAAGAACTTCTCAAAGATGAAATTAGAAAACTTATGTTAGAGTCAGTTTCTGATAATGAGTTAAACATAGAGCCTTCACCTGCATTAATTTTGGTTGTAGGCGTAAATGGTGTTGGTAAAACTACTACAATTGGAAAGCTTTCTAATAATTATAAAAAACAAGGTAAAAGGGTTTTAATAGCTGCAGGAGATACTTTTAGAGCCGCCGCTATTGAGCAATTAGAAGAATGGGGTAATAGAGCTGGGGTCGAAGTTATAGCTCATAGTGAAGGTGCAGACCCAGCAGCAGTTATTTATGATGGTATCCAAGCTGCTAAAGCAAGAAAAACTGATATATTAATTTGTGATACAGCTGGTAGACTTCATAATAAATCTAATCTTATGAATGAATTAAATAAGATATTTAGAGTTGCAGAAAGAGAATATGGGGATGCTACTAAAGAAGTGTTGCTAGTATTAGATGCTACAACTGGACAAAATGCTATAAACCAAGCAAAGGTATTTAAAGAAGTAGCAAATATCACGGGTGTTGCACTTACTAAACTAGATGGAACAGCAAAAGGTGGCGTTATCATAGCTTTACAAGCAGAGCTAAAAATACCTGTTAAACTAGTAGGTGTGGGAGAAGGAATCGAAGATTTACAGCCTTTTATTGTGGAAGATTTTGTAGAAGCAATATTTCACTAATAATCATTGACAAAAGAGAAATTATATACTAGAATAATACTGTCAAGTAAAACACTTGACAGTATTATTTAGTTGGTGATATAATGGTTGAGAAACTTGTAGAGATAGGTACTTTATTTGATTTTTACGGGAAACTACTTAGTGAAAAACAATATTTAGTAGTGGAATTATATTATATTCACGATTTATCCTTAGCTGAAATCGGAGATGAACTTAGTGTTACTAGGCAGGGTGTATTTGATCTTTTAAGGAGGGCAGAGCAAAAGCTATATCAGCATGAAGAAAATTTGGGATTGGTAAGGAAATTTTATAGCAGCCATGAAGAGATTAAAAACATAATAAATATTTCGGAAGAAATAATAAAAATTGCGAAGGCAGAGGATAATGATGAAATTCAAGAAAAAGCTATGACTATTAATGAAATCGGTAAAAAAATATTAGATAATAGTCGGGAGGTTGTTGATTGATGGTATTTGAATCTTTGTCAGAAAAGCTTCAAAATGCTTTAGGAAAATTAAAAGGAAAAGGTAAACTTTCAGAAAAAGATGTAGACTTGGCTATGAGAGAAGTAAGATTAGCTTTATTAGAGGCTGATGTTAACTTTAAAGTAGTAAAGGATTTTATTAAAACAGTCAAGGAAAGAGCTATTGGTTCTGAAGTAATGGAAAGCTTAACTCCTGGACAACAAGTTATTAAAATAGTAAATGAAGAATTAACTAATCTTATGGGTAAGAGCGAAGCTAAGCTAAATTTCTCTTCGACTCCACCTACAGTAATTCTTATGTGTGGTTTGCAGGGTGCTGGTAAAACAACTACTACTGGTAAATTAGCTTTTAATTTAAAAAAACAAAATAAAAGACCTTTGTTAGTGGCTTGTGATATCTATAGACCTGCTGCTATTAAACAGCTTGAAGTTGTAGGGGAAAAAGTAGGTGCTCCAGTTTTTACTATGGGAGATAAGATAAATCCTGTAGATATAGCTAAAGCCGCCTTAGAACATGGAAAAAAACATGGTAATGATGTCATTATTATAGATACTGCAGGAAGACTTCATATTGATGAAGAATTAATGATTGAGATAAAAAACATTCATGAAGCGGTAAAGCCAAATGAAGTACTTTTAGTACTAGATGCTATGACTGGTCAAGATGCAGTTAATGTTGCTGATTCTTTCAATCAGAGATTAGGTATTACAGGAGTTATACTTACTAAGCTGGATGGTGACGCCAGAGGTGGTGCTGCATTATCCATAAGAGCTGTAACAGAAAAACCTATAAAGTTTGCGGCTATGGGAGAAAAATTTGATCAATTAGAACCATTTCATCCAGATAGAATGGCATCAAGAATACTTGGAATGGGTGATGTACTTAGTCTTATTGAGAAAGCACAGGCCAATATAGATGCTAAGAAGGCAATGGAGTTGGAGCAAAAAATTAGAAACCAGCAATTTTCTTTCGACGATTTTTTAGACCAGCTAGATCAGATGAAGAATTTAGGACCTATTGACCAATTATTAGGTATGATTCCAGGAATGAATTCTAAGGCTTTAAAAGGTTTAGATGTAAATGAAAAAGATATTAATAGAATCAAAGCTATAATTCAGTCTATGACTAAGAAGGAAAAAGATAATCCTGACATAATAGACAGTAGTAGAAGAAAGAGAATTGCCCAAGGTAGTGGTACTACCGTCCAAGATGTAAATAAGATACTAAAACAATTCAAAGAAACAAAAAAAATGATGAAAAGATTTACAGATATGGAAAAAACCATGAAGAAAAAAGGGAAATTTGGATTCCCCTTTTTCTAAATAGATAGTTAAATTTATAAGGAGGTGAAAATAGTGGCTGTTAAAATTAGATTAAGAAGAATGGGAGCTAAAAAAAGTCCTTTCTATAGAATAGTTGTTGCTGATTCTCGTGCTTCAAGAGATGGAAGATTTATTGAAGAAATTGGCTATTATAATCCATTAACTGAGCCTAAGACAGTTAAAATAGATAATGAAAAAGCAATTAACTGGATGAAAAATGGAGCAAAACCAACTGATACTGTAGATAGACTATTTAAGGAAAATGGTCTATATGAGAAGGAAACTGAATAATTACTTAGGGATAGTATCTAGGAGGTGCTAGAAATGGGAGAATTAGTAGAATTTATTGCAAAATCTCTTGTGGAGAATCCAGATGAAGTGGTAGTCAATGAGATAGAAGGAAGTCAATCTATCATTATTGAACTTAAAGTCCACCCTGAAGATATGGGTAAAGTAATAGGTAAGCAAGGTAGAATTGCAAAGGCCATTAGAACTGTGGTTAAAGCAGCTGCTATTAAAGATAACAAAAGAGTTGTTGTTGAAATTATTCAGTAAGGGATTAGAGGACCTAATCCCTTTAAATAATAAAGATAGGTGAAAAAATGGATTATACAATAATTGGAAAGATAATTAGTACCCATGGAATTAAAGGAGAAGTAAAAGTTTATCCAATGACTGATAACCTTGATAGGTTTGATTATTTGAAAACTGCATATATTGGTGATAAAAAAATCAAAGTAGAATTAGAGAAAGTTAAATATCATAAAAATTTAGCTATATTAAAATTTAAAGAATTCAATGATATTAATGAAATAATTCCATTCAAGGATAGTTTTATCTATGTTGATGAAGAGGGAAAAATTATTTTGCCTGAGAACCATTTTTTTATTTATGATTTATTAGCCTCTCAAGTTTTCGATACAAAATCTAATTTGATTGGCACCATAGTAGATGTTTTACAAGGGGCTAGTAATGATATCTACGTAATTAAAGATATTGAAAAAGATAAAGAATATCTTATCCCTGCTGTGAAACAATTTGTAGTTGATGTTAATCCAGTTGACAAGAAAATAGTTATTGATCCTATTGAAGGAATGATAGAATGAAGATAGACATTCTAACACTGTTTCCAGAGTTTTTTTCTCCACTAATAAGTTGGAGTATAATAGGCAGAGCTTATGAGGATAATAAAATTGCAATAAATAGTATAAATATTAGAGATTTTTCCCAAAATAAGCATAGAAAGGTAGATGATTATCCTTTTGGAGGAGGCTCAGGTATGGTCATGAAGCCAGAGCCAATTTTTGATGCTATTAGTAGTGTAAAAAATAAAAACTCTAGGGTAATTTATCTATCACCTCAAGGTAAGAAATTTAATCAAGAACTAGCAAATGAATTGTCGAAAGAAGAGCATTTAATTCTACTATGTGGACATTATGAGGGTATAGATAATAGGGTTATTGAACATTATGTAGATGAAGAAATATCAATTGGTGATTTTGTATTGACAGGCGGAGAAATCCCTGCAATGTTAATCATTGATGCTGTTGTAAGACTATTACCAGGTGTACTTCGTTCAGATGAATCTTTTATAGATGAATCTCATTATAATGGGTTATTAGAATATCCTCAATATACTAGACCTAGAGAGTTTAAAGGACATTTTGTGCCTGATGTACTACTATCTGGTAATCATCAAAAGATAGAGACATGGAGAAAAGAGGAGGCTTTAAAAGCTACTTTGTTAAAAAGACCTGATTTACTTGAAAAGAAAACTTTATCAAAGGAAGAAGTAGTTATTCTATCAAAAATAAAAAAAGATTTAGAACTATAAATTAGTTGTAATTAAATCACGCATATGCTATAATACCTAGCGTATGGAATTACGGATGGTCCTCTACCATTGGGGTAAGAACATCTAAGGAGAAGGGAGGTCTATACAGTGGATATAATTAAAATGTTAGAAGATGAACAATTAAGAAATGATTTACCAAGTTTTAATGTAGGAGATACTGTTCAAGTTCATTACAAAGTTGTTGAAGGAACTCGTGAGAGAATCCAAGTATATGAAGGTACAGTAATTAAAATTCAAGGTGGCGGAGCAAGAAAGACATTTACAGTAAGAAGATTATCTTATGGTGTAGGTGTAGAAAGAACTTTCCCTATACACTCTCCAAGAATTGAGAAATTAGTTGTTACTAGAAGGGGTAAAGTAAGAAGAGCTAAACTTTACTATCTAAGAGATAGACAAGGTAAAGCTGCTAAGGTTAAGGAAAAAAGAATTTACTAATTTATTGGGACTATATAGTCCCAATTTTATTTAGGTGGTGAAATCATGAATATTAACTGGTATCCAGGGCATATGAAGAAAACAAGAGAATCCATACAAAAATCTCTTACAATGGTAGATATTGTTTTTGAATTAATTGATGCTAGAATACCCGCAAGTAGTCAGAATCCTGTTATAGATTCAATAGTTGGAGAAAAGCCTAGAGTAATTATATTGAATAAATCAGATTTAGCTAACTCCCATGGAAATAAGATATGGCAAGAATATTTTTTGAAAAAAAACATCTCTTCAGTCTGTCTAGATGCATTAAGTGGGAAAGGCATAGATAGATTGCTAGAAATTTCTTATAGTCTTACAGATGAAAAAAGAAAAGCCTATGAGAAGCGTGGTGTAATAAGTAGACCCACAAGAGCTATGATTTTAGGAATACCAAATGTAGGAAAATCAACTTTAATCAATTCCCTTTCCGGCAGAAAAGGAGCAAAAACTGGGAATAAGCCAGGTGTCACAAAATCTAATCAATGGATTAAAACTAAGGGAAATTTAGAATTATTAGATACACCAGGTATATTATGGCCAAAGTTTGAAGATCCAGATGTAGGTTTAAATCTTGCCTTTACGGGCGCAATAAAGGATGAAATATTAGATATAGAAACCTTAGCTCTTAGATTAGTGGAAAGACTTGCCAATTATTTTCCAAATCTTTTAAATAATCGTTATAATATTGAAATAGAGGGTAAATCATATTTAGAAATAATGGAAGAAATCGGCAGACGAAGAGGATGTATCATTAAAGGTGGAGAAATAGATTATACAAAGGTTAGTAATATTGTTCTAGATGAATTCAGAAAAGGTGTAATTGGGAATATAACACTTGAATTCCCTAAAGAATAGGAGATGTTACCGTGTTAGAGATTGAAAACAATATTTGGCAATTAGGATTTGATAATGTTGCTTGCATAGATGAAGTAGGTAGAGGATGCTTAGCTGGAGATGTGGTTGCCTGTGCAGTAATAATGCCTAAAGATTTAATAATTAATGGGGTAAAGGATTCTAAAAAGCTTTCCGAAAAAAAACGTGAAGTTTTATATGATGAAATTTTATCTAATTCAATTGCATGTGGTATAGGCAGAGTAAATTCCAATATAATAGATAAAATTAATATAAAAAAAGCTACTCTCTTAGCTATGAAGATAGCAGTAGAAAATTTGCAGGATAGAGATGGAAATAAAAATTATCCAGATTTTTTACTTATTGATGCAGAAAAGATTGATCTGAAGATACCACAAGAATCTATTATAAAGGGGGATGATAGATCTCATGGTATAGCTTGTGCATCCATCGTTGCTAAAGTGTTTAGAGATAGATTATGCATAGAATGGGATAAGGAATTTCAAGGATATAATTTGAAAAAACATAAAGGCTATGGAACTAAAGAACATAGAGAACTTATTAAAGAGTTAGGTCCATCACCTATACATAGAATAACATTTTTAAAAAATATATTAAAGTAGATTATAAAGGGTGATTGTATTGAGAATTGAGAATCTTTTATTAAATAAATTTATATTAGACAATAGGGAAGGAATATTCAAAGAAGGATATTCTTTTAAGGGGAAGGTGTTAGAATTAATAGATAATCTAATACTTATTGATATCAAGGGGCATGGAACTATTCAAGCTAAATTAGATTCCAATGTAAAGATCGCTGTAAATGATGAAATATCCTTTCTAGTAGAATCAGTGGATAATAATGAGATTATCCTAAAGCCTTTAATCAAAGACAAACTTCCAGAAGTACAATTATCTAAGGATTATAAAGAAAACAATCCTATATCCCATTTGCTTAAGAGTATTAATATAAAAGAAACTAAATTATCAATTGGAATTGTAGAAAATCTAATGAAATATAATGCACCTATAACTGAGCAAAATTTAACAGATGGGATAAAAATCTTAGAAAAGTTATTTCAATTATCTAATTTAGAAGATGGAGAAAAGGTTATTCAAGTTAATTCCCCTACTGTAGAGAAAGATTCTATATTAGGAAAAATGGAATTGGATAAAATAGAAGTCCATAAAGAAAATTTTACTATAGATTTAGAAACAAAGAAAGCATCATTAACTGGAGATAATGCTTTAGAGAAGTATGTTCCATCAGAAAAAGTAGATATAAAATCTTTGTTAGTTATTCCTAAAGATGATTATGAGGGAAGTGAGGATGTAACTCAGCTGGTAAAAGAATTTCTAGGAAACCAAGTAGATATAGATAGAGAAGATGAATATATTAAAATAATTAGTTTCTTTTTAAAGAACAATATTAAGCCCTCACTTAATAACATAAAAAACTTTCAAGAGTTCAATAAAAATCCTATAGAGTTTATAAATGAATTAAAACTAATAGATAAAATGATAAATAAACCTGAATTTAATGAATTAAATAAAATATTGTCTGATGATAATGAAAACATTAATAAAAGATATATAATTTCAAATAGAGATGAAAAGCTTATTGATCTACAAAAGAATATTCGCAATTTAGATAATATAACAGATTTGAAATTGAAGGAAGATCTTAAAAGCTTAAATAACAAAATAGATTTTTTTAGAGACATGAATAGAGACCTATCTTTTATATTTTTGCCTATTAGCAATAGACAAAAACAACTTGATGGTATATTAACTTTTATAAAAGAGAGTAAAAAACGAAAAAACTATAATGAAAGAACGAATATTTATATAAATGTAGAAACACATAATCTAGGAAATATCAAGGTTTCTTGCCAGCTTATATCTAATTCCTTATCTATAAGAATGAATATAAAAAGTGAAGATTTAGAATTATTTAAATCAACAGAAAAACAATTAGTTGAAAAAATTTCATTAATAGGTTATAGTCTAGACAAGATTGATTTTGTATTAGATAATGATATTCAAATAATTGATACCATGGTTTCTAATCCAAATCCAATTTATATTTTAGATTTGAAGGTGTAATCCCATGGATAAAGGAAAAGATTTAGTTAAAAAAACAACAAGTAAGGCAGTTGCATTATCTTATGAAACTAATGATGTAGCACCAAAAGTCATCGCTAAAGGTGAAGGATTTGTTGCAAATAAAATAATTGAAAAGGGATTAGAGGAAGATATAACTATTTATAAAGATGAAAACTTAGTAGAAAGCCTTATTGGATTGGAAATAGATGAAGAAATACCTGAAGAGTTATATGACGCTGTTGCAGAGATAATCTTTTATATCTATAATTTAGATACACAAAGAGGAAAAAATTATGGGAAATAATATAAAAAAGGGAAAAAAGGGCGAATTGATTGCTAAAGAGCACCTTATTTTAAAAGGATATAATATTTTAGATTTAAATTATAGAAATAAAGTTGGAGAAATAGATATAATTGCTTTAGATAAAAATACATTGGTTTTTATCGAGGTTAAATCAAGGACAAGTACAAATTTTGGATATGCTTATGAAGCAGTTAATAGAAGGAAACAAGAGAAGATTATTTATTGCTCTTATCTATATCTAAATCAAAAAAGATTAATGTCGTATCAGATAAGATATGACATAATAGAAGTATATTTGACACCGAATATAAAAATAAATCATATAGAAAATGCTTTTTGTTGATAATGATTGGAAAATTGAAAATTTTCACTATTGCCTAGGTAATAAAGTAAACTATTGATGGAATAAAGGGATAAATTAAATGGGGAAAAGGGGTTTATTATGTATTCAAAAATTAATACTTGTGTACTTCAAGGACTCAATGGTAGTATCGTTGAGGTTGAAGCCGATTTATCTAGAGGTTTGCCAGTATTTAATATAGTAGGATTACCTGATACATCTATAAAAGAATCTAAGGAAAGAGTGAGAGCGGCAATCAAGAATAGTGGATATGAATTTCCTCTTAGCAGAATCACTATTAATTTAGCTCCAGCTAACCTGAAAAAAGAAGGCTCTCAAATAGATTTAGCAATTGCTATAGGTATTTTGAAATCTTCTGGTGTTATAATAGAAAAAAACATGGATAATACAATTTTTATAGGAGAACTGTCCTTAGAAGGAAAGATAAATCCAGTTCAAGGGGCATTACCAATGATTATTTCAATGAGAGAATTAAATGTTTCAAGATGCATAGTTCCTTATGATAATAAAGAAGAATGTAGTGTTATAGAGGACATGGAAATAATACCCGTAAGAAGCCTAAATAATGCGGTTGATTTTCTGAATAATGATTTACACATAGATCCATATATTAGAGAATTAAATGAGTTTAATACTGAGAATAGTGAGTATCTTTTAGACTTTGCAGATATAAAAGGGCAAATTGGTCTTAAGAGAGCCTTGGAGGTAGCTGCCGCAGGTTCTCATAATTTGATTATTATAGGACCTCCTGGTGCCGGGAAGACTATGGCTGCAAGACGACTGCCCACAATATTACCTAAACTATCATTTGAAGAAGCAATAGAAGTGACCAAAATCTATAGTGTTTCAGGACTATTACAATCTAATTCTTTAATTAAAGAGCGCCCATTTAGGGCTCCTCATCACACTGCTTCTGCTATATCTTTAATTGGTGGTGGCAGAATTCCAAAACCTGGAGAAGTTTCATTGGCAAATAATGGTGTTTTATTCTTAGATGAGCTCCCCGAATTTTCGAAAAATGTATTAGAAGTGCTACGTCAACCATTAGAGGATGGAATCGTTACTATTTCAAGAGCAAATGCAAGCTTGTCATATCCTGCTAAGTTTATGTTAGTGGCAAGTATGAATCCTTGTCCTTGTGGTTATTTCGGAGATCCCCTACATGAATGTACATGTTCTCAAGCTAGTATTGATAGATATCTAGGTAAAATTAGTAATCCATTACTTGATAGAATTGATATTCATATTGAGGTATCGCCTGTAGAATATAATGATTTGAAAGGAGATAGGGAAGAAGAGTCATCTTTAATTATTAGAGAAAGAGTAAGAAAGGCAAGAGATATTCAAATTAATCGATATAGAAACCAGAAAATATTTAATAATTCGCAAATACCCAACAAAGATATAAAAAAGTATTGTAAGCTTACTAATAGCTCTGAGAATATAATGAATCAAGCTTTCAAAAAATATAAATTTAGCGGTAGAACTTATAATAAATTGCTGAAGGTATCTAGAACTATTGCAGATTTAGATGGGGAAGAAGTTATTCAAGATAAACATATTTTGGAAGCTATTAGATATAGAACTTTAGATGATAAATATTGGGGGTAGAAGGATTTGAATATTACTCAAAGGGATATTCTTATTTGGTTAAGTAGTTTGGGAGTAGGAAATGTTAATATAGGGAAGATTATTGATCATTTTAATGATATAAGAGATTTATGGGAACTTAATAGTAATCAATTTAGTTTTATAAAAAATCTAAATAATGAAGTAAGAGAAAAACTCATATATAATCGAAACAATGAATATATAAAAAGATTATTTGATAATATAGAGAAAGAGAATGTTCATGTTATTACTATATACGACGAAAACTATCCTACTAGATTGAGATATATTAATGATAGTCCAAGAGTGATTTATGTTAAGGGTAATATAATCGAAGAAGACAGGGTTGCAATTGCCATAGTAGGTTCTAGAAAAGCAACAGCATATGGTAAATGGGCTTGTGAAAAATTCACTAAAGAATTAGCAAATTTAGGAGTAACAATTATTAGTGGGTTGGCTTCAGGTATAGATACAATTGCACATAAAACAGCTTTAGATAATGGAACTAGAACAATTGGCGTTTTAGGCAATGGCATTGATATTGTTTATCCAAAGAAAAATTTATTTTTATATAATGACATAGAAAAAAATGGCGGCATAGTTTCTGAGTTTCCTCTGGGAACTCCTCCTTTGGCTTTTAATTTTCCACAAAGGAATAGAATAATATCTGGATTATCTATGGGAGTTATAGTAATTGAAGCCCAGGAAAAATCAGGGTCACTGATTACTGCCCATCATGCATTAGAGCAAGGGAAGGATATTTTTGCATTGCCTGGTAATATTAATAGTATATTTAGTGGTGGAACAAATAAACTAATTAAAGATGGAGCAAAGCCGCTTTTAGAAATAGATGATATAATTGAAGAAATTAATGAACTGCAAGAAAAATTAATATTAAGTAAAAAAGATGGTTTAGATTATTCAAATTATAGTGAAACAGAAATTAAAATAATCAAGTTTTTAGAAGAAGGACCTTTACATTCAGATACTATTGCATATAAAATGGGCATAGATATAGTTACTTTAAATAGTATACTAACAATTTTAGAATTAAAGGGTTCAGTTAAAGAACTATCTGGTAGAGTATTTACCATTTGTTAGATTTATTTAGTGGAGGTGTAAATATTGCAAAAAAACTTAGTAATAGTTGAGTCCCCAGCTAAAGCAAAAACTATTGAAAGATTCTTAGGAAAAAATTATAAAGTTGTAGCTTCTGTAGGGCATATAAGAGATTTACCAAAGAGTAGTTTAGGAATTGATATAGATAAACAATTTGAGCCTAAATATATAACGATAAGAGGTAAAGGTCCTGTAATTAAGGATTTAAAAGAGGTGGCTAAAAAATCAAAGAAGATATTTCTTGCTACTGACCCTGATAGAGAAGGGGAGGCAATTTCTTGGCATTTGGCTCATATTTTAGGGATAGATGAAAAAGAAAAAGTAAGGGTAGAATTTAATGAGATAACTAAAGATGCTATAACAAATGCTATTAAGAAACCTAGAGCAATAGATTTAAGCTTAGTTGATGCACAGCAGGCTAGAAGAATATTAGATAGACTTGTTGGTTATAAAATTAGTCCTTTGTTATGGAGAAAAATCAGAAAAGGTTTAAGTGCAGGAAGAGTACAATCTGTTGCTGTTAAATTAATTTGTAATAGAGAGAATGAAATTCAAAATTTTATACCTGAAGAATATTGGAGTATAAAGGTAAAACTAGAAAAAGATAAAGAGAAATTTGAGGCTAATTTTTACGGAGAAAATATAAATGGTAAGGAAACAAAAATCGAATTAAAGACAAAGTCTGATGTAGATGATATATTAAAAAAAGTTGATAATAATAGTTTTACAGTTAGTAATGTAAAAAATGGGACAAAAAAAAGAAATCCCTATCCACCGTATACTACAAGTACATTACAACAAGATGCTTCAAAAAAACTTGGATTTTCTACTAAAAAAACTATGATTATAGCTCAACAATTATATGAAGGAATCGATATTAAGAGTGAGGGTTCTGTAGGTTTAATTACTTATATGAGAACCGATTCTACAAGAATTTCTAAAGAAGCTATCCAAGCGGCTAATCTATATATTAAAGACCATTTTGGGGAGAAATATACTGATGGTGGGAAAGATTTTATTAATAAATCAAAGAAGGATTCACAGGATGCTCATGAAGGAATTAGACCTACAAGTATTACTAGATCTCCAAGTTTAATTAAAGATTCTCTAACATCGGAACAATTTAAGTTATATAAAATGATCTGGGAAAGATTTTTAGGTTCACAAATGACTCCAGCTATTTACAACACAATTTCTGTTACAATAAAAAGTAATAATATTTTATTTAAATCTAGTGGCTCAAAGCTAATGTTTGATGGTTTCCTAAAGATATATACTACTACAGATGAAGAAGAAAAGGATATGCAAATTCCACTGCTTGTAATAGGTGATAAGTTAAAATTAAAGGATATTAATCCAAATCAACATTTTACTCAACCGCCTGCTAGGTATACAGAAGCATCTCTTATTAAGACTTTGGAAGAATTGGGAATTGGTAGGCCAAGTACATTTGCACCTACCATAGCGACTATATTAGCAAGAGATTATGTCGTTTTTGATAAAAAATCTTTTGTGCCTACAGAATTAGGGATATTAGTTAATGATTTACTTATAGAATATTTCAAGGACATAGTAAATGAAGAGTTTACAGCTGAATTAGAAGAGAAACTTGATGAAATTGCTGAAGGAGATCTACCTTGGGTCAAAGTTGTCGAAAGTTTTTATAAGGATTTCGACCTATTTTTAAAAAAGGCTGAAGAAGAAATCAAAGAGATTGAAATACAAGATGAAATTTCCGATGTAATTTGTGAGAAATGTGGTAAAAATATGGTGATTAAGCATGGAAGATTTGGAAAATTTTTAGCATGTCCTGGATATCCTGAATGCAAGAATACTAAAGCAATTGTAGATGAACTTAATGTTAAATGCCCTAAATGTGATGGGAATCTTGTAAAAAGGAAATCAAAAAAAGGTAGGGTTTTCTATGGATGTAGTAATTATCCAAATTGTGATTTTGTATCATGGGATGAGCCTATAGAGGAGAAATGTCCACAATGTGGAGGAATAATGGTAATAAAGAGAAATAAGAAAGAAAAAATAATTAAATGCATAAGCAAGGAATGTGAATACATGGAAGTCAAAAAAGTATAAATAATTAAAATTTTCTGTACATTTTTATTTTTTTGTAGTAGAATTGTATATGTAGTTAAATGTAAAAAACAATCGATTTAAAATCTTATAGATAATAAATTGAGTTTATTTTAAGGAGGATGTATATATGGAAAGTTTATTACAAAGAACTAGAAAACTAAACAAGACGTTGCAGGGATATGGCTCTAGAGCTGTGTCTTTTTCAGATTTAAGTGAAATACTTAGTGATATACTTGATGCTAATGTCTATATAGCTAGTACTAGTGGGAAAGTTTTAGGATACGAATTATCAGGAGGATTTGATTGTGATATAGTTCAAGCTGAAATAGTCAAAGAAAAAAGATTTCCTAAAAAATACAATGAAGAATTGTTGAGATATAATGAAACAAATGAAAATATGCGGGAAGTTACCGATTGTGTTTTTGACCAAGTATCAGAATGCCCTTATCCAGATAAAATTGCAACTGTAATTCCAATAAATAGTGGAGGAAAAAGATTAGGAACTTTAGTTTTAGCTCGCTTTGGAAAAGAATTTACTGAAGATGATCTTGTACTAGCTGAATATAGTGCAACTATAGTAGGAATGGAAATACTAAGAGCTAAATCAGAAGAAATAGAGGAGGAGGCTAGAAAGAAATCCATTGTTCAAATGGCTATAGGAACTTTATCTTATTCTGAGTTAGAAGCAATGGAACATATTTTTAGTGAACTAGAAGGTAATGAAGGCTTACTTGTTGCGAGTAAAATTGCTGATAGAGTTGGTATAACAAGATCTGTTATTGTAAATGCCTTGAGGAAATTTGAAAGTGCAGGAGTTATAGAATCTAGATCTTTAGGAATGAAAGGAACACATATTAAAATCTTAAATGATAAATTAATAGAAGAGCTTCTAAAATCAAAAGAATAGTAAATTTACTATTCTTTTTTTATGGGACTTTGGTCTATGGGACTTTAGGGTGATTTAGTTAATTAACGTAATTTTTACTTGCAATAAAATGTTAAAATATGTAATATTAAAAAAGAAGATATTTATCGTTTTATAAGGTTTTTCTAATTATTATGTAGAAAATTCTTATAAAATAGGGTAATATAGAGATACTAGAATAGTAAGAGGTGAACTATATGTTAAGGGGTATTTATAATAATGTGGACTTTTATAAAAAGGCTTTAGATGGAACTTGGGAACGACATAAAGCAATAACAAATAATATTGCAAATGAAAATACGCCTAATTATAAAAGAAAAGTAGTTACATTTGAAGATCAATTAAAACAATCAGTTCAGAATAGCAGAATCAATTTAATGAAAACTCATGAAAAGCATATTGGTTCTGGGACAAGCAATTTTGCTCCTAGGGTTATGGAAGATAAATCCACATCCTATAGATTAGATGGAAATAATGTGAACAGTGATACAGAATCAGCTAATCTAGCTATAAATAATATTATGTATGACACTTTAATCAAGCAAGTAATAGGTGAGTTTGATAAAATAAAAAATGTTATCGCTGAAGGGAGCAAGTAATTATGAGTATTTTTAATTCAATAAATGTATCAGCAACTGCTTTAACTGCAGAAAAAACAAGAATTGATATTATAGCTAAGAACATGGCTAATGCAAGTACTACTCGAAGCACAGGTGGAATGCCATATAGAAGACAAATGGTTGTTTTTGAAGAAAATAAATCAACACCTTTTTCAGAATATCTAAGTAGGCAAACTAATAAATTTGAGGGAAAAGGTGTTAAGATTAGTAAAATCGTCGAAGATGAATCACCTTTTAAACTTGTCTATGAACCAGGGCATCCTGATGCTGATGAAAATGGTTATGTTAAAATGCCAAATGTCGACACTATAAAAGAAATGGTTGACCTAATTAGTGCACAGCGTTCCTATGATGCTAATATAACAGCCATGAATGCATCCAAGTCAATGCTTATGAAGGCTTTGGAAATTGGTAGGAGGTAAGATATATGAATGTAAACAGAATTGATGGGTATAAAAGCCTTGCCGAGATTGGTGAAAAGAAATTACCTGATTCAAAAGAAGAAAAGAGTTTTAGTAACTTTTTAACAAATGCCTTAAATCAGGTTAATGAAATGCAATTAGAAAGTACAGAATATAAAAAATTATTAGCTGTAGGAGAATTGGACAACCTCCATGATCTAACCATAGCTGCAGATAAGGCAGATACTGCTCTACAAGTTGTTATGAGTATAAGAAGTAAAGTTGTAGAGGCTTATAAGGAAATTATGAGAATTCAAATTTAGTAATCCATAGGGAAGAGGTGCAACGGTGCAGGAATCAATACATAAAGTAAGTCTACAACTAACTGAATATTGGAAAGAGATGGATAAAAAGAAGAAAATTAGACTAGTGCTTATTAGCTTGTTTATCATTTTTGCTGTAACTGCACTTATTCTTACATTGACACGTACCAAATATGAGGTACTATATGGTGATTTAAGTTTAAAAGATATGGGACAAATAACTACTAAGCTAGATGAAATGGGTACTCCTTGGAAAACCGGAGATGACCAGAAAAGCATTTTGGTGCCAGCTGAAAGTAAAAATCGTATTAAAATAGAATTGGCTACCTATGGTTTACCCAAAGAAGGATACACATATATGGATGCTTTTAATGATAGTAGTTGGACAATGACAGATTATGATAAGAAGCAAAGGATGAAGTTAGCTTTACAAAGTGAATTAGCATCTACCATATCTGAAATCGATGGAATCCATAGTGCAGAGGTATATATAGCTGAAAAAGAAACAACAAACTTCATTTTAAATAATAATGATGATGATAAAACTACTGCTTCCGTATTTATTGTAAAAGATAGTGGTGGGAAATTATCAGGAGAAAAAGTAAAAGCTATAAAGCATCTTATATCAGGTCCAATAAATATAGATCCAGAAAATGTTAGGGTAGTTGATGATGAGGGAAGACTTTTAGAAGAAGAAAATGAAAATGATGTTTTTGCAGCTGATCAATTTGCAGTGAAACATAATCTAGAAACTAGAATTAACGATAGTATAAAGAAATTTCTAGAGAATATCGTTGGATTGGGAAATGTTGATGTTATGTCAAGTGTAAAAATTAACATGGATATAGAAAATACTACAATAGTAGAATTTTCTCCGCCTATTGAAGGAAATGAAGAGGGGCTTATTCGTTCCCTTGAAGAAGTAGAGGAGCATATGGTAGGTGGTGCTACAGGTGGAATTCCAGGAACTGACACCAATGTAGAAGATTATCAAATGGTTGACGATGGCTCTAGTAGATATGATAAAGTAAGTAGAATAATAAATAATGAACTAAATGAGATAAATAAAGAAATTAGAAAGACACCAGGTCAAGTAGAAAGTGTTACTGTAGCAGTACTGATTAATAAGGATGCTTTGGTAGATGGTGAAATGACTCCAGAAAGAGAAAAGGAATTTTCTGATTTAATATTTGCAGCAACTGGTTTAGACACTAAGCAAGTACAAGTAAAGGCAGTGAGCTTTAATAAACAAGCAGTAGATACTAATATTCTTCAAGGAAAGTCAAATAATTGGTTATATATTGGTATTATTTTATTAGTGTTACTAATATTAGCAATAATTATTTATATGAGGTTAAAAGCTAAAAAATCTGCTACTGATGAATTAGAAAGAATGTTGGAAGAGAGATCTTCAATTGAATTAGAAGTTGCGGACCTTGACTTTGATGCAGAAGAATCAAAAATGAAGGCTCAAATTGATAAATTTATTGAAAAGAAGCCTGATTCAGTTGCTCAGTTGCTTAGAAATTGGTTAAATGAATAGGAGCGAGTTAATATGTCTAAGAGACAATTTAGTGGGAAAGAGAAGGTAGCAATATTACTAATTGCATTAGGACCTCAAAAATCTGCTGAGATATTTAAACATCTAAATGAAGAAGAAATAGAAGAGTTAACATTGCAAATTGCAAATATGAGAATGGTTTCTCCTGAGGAGAAGCAAACGGTAATTGAGGAATTTTATCAAATATGCTTAGCTCAAGAGTATATATCTGAAGGCGGTATTAACTATGCTAAAGATGTATTAGAAAGAGCTTTAGGATCTGATAAGGCCATAGATATAATTAATAAATTAACATCTTCATTACATGTGAGGCCGTTTGAGTTTATAAGAAAGGCTGATCCAAATCAGCTTTTAAATTACATACAAAATGAGCACCCACAAACAATAGCATTAATATTATCTTATTTGGGATCTTCACAGGCAGCGCAAATTCTTTCATCTTTACCATTGGAAAAGCAATCAGATGTTACTAGAAGAATAGCAATAATGGATAGAACGTCTCCAGAGGTTGTAAGAGAAATAGAAGATATTTTAGAGAGTAAATTCTCAAATATTTTAGCACAGGATTATACAACTACTGGCGGAATTCAAGCAGTAGTAGATATTTTAAACTCTGTAGATAGAGGAACAGAAAAACATATAATGGAAGATCTTGATATTAGTGATGCAGAATTAAGTGAAGAGATTAGAAGAAGGATGTTTGTATTTGAAGATATTATTACCCTTGATAATAGAAGTATCCAAAGAATTATTAGAGAGATTGATAACTCTCAATGGGCTATTGCCCTTAAGGGTGCAAGTGAAGAAGTTAAGGACCTTATATTTGCTAACATGTCAAAACGTTTAGTTGAAATGATAAAAGAAGATATAGAATTCATGGGTCCTGTGCGTATTAGAGATATAGAAGATGCACAACAAAATATAGTTAATATTATTAGAAAACTAGAAGATGATGGGGAAATAATTACTCCTAGAGGAGGAGATGAGATAATTGTCTAGTGTTATTAAATCCTTTAGAGTAGTAGAGACAGAGCCAGTGCATTTATCGAAAGACTCAGATAATGAACATGAAAAAATTATGGAATCAATTATTGAAAAAGCAAGAGATGAAGCAAAAGATGAGTATGAAAAAATAATTGATGATGCTAAAAAAGAATCAGCAAGAATAATAGAAGATGCTGAGACTCAAAAAGAATCCATGATAAGCTCTGCTTATATTAGATCCAAGGAAGTTTTAGAACAATCTAAAGAAGAAGGTTATAAAAAAGGTTATGACGAAGGTCATGATGAAGGGTATAAAGTAGGTTATAATGAAGGAAAAATTAAAGCTAACGCTCTAATAGAAGAAGCTTTGGAAATAAAAAACGGATATCTATCAAAAAAAGAAAGTATGTTAAAAGAGCTAGAAGCAGATATTATTGAATTAGTTACAAGCATTTATGAAAAGGTAATAAATAAAAAAAATGAAGAAGATACTGATATGATAGTTTCTTTAGTTTTAAATGGAATTAATAGTTTGGATTTAACAGATAAGTTAACTATTATTACTTCTAAAGAAGATTATAATATCTTAGAAATGGCTAAGGATGAAATATTAGCCAAGGCAAGTATGATTTCTCAACTTGATATTAAATATGATATTTCTTTAGAAAAAGGTGATTGTATTTTAGAAACCTCTAAGGGAAATATTGATGTAAGTCTTAAAAACCAATTAGATGAAGTTAGAGAATTACTGACAACAATATTAAATAATGAGTGATGATATGGAAAATACAATTAATATAAAGAAATATATTGAGGCTATAAAAGAAAAAAGATTTGTTAAATATACTGGCAAGATAACAAAGGTTACGGGACTCACTATTGAGTCTAATGGACCAATGGCTACTATTGGAGAACTATGCTACATATACCCTTATGGAAGCAATAAACCAATTTTATCTGAAGTTGTTGGGTTTAAAGAGGATAAAATACTTCTTATGCCCCTAGGTGAAATGGAGGGAATTGCTAGTGGTAGTGTAGTTGTTGGAAGTGGTAAAACTCTTAGGGTAAATGTAGGAGAAGATTTAATTGGGAGAGTTCTAGATGGACTAGGAAATCCAATTGATGGATTAGGTCCAATTAAATCAAATAAATATTATCCAGTATCTAATGCTCCACCAAGTCCATTAGATAGAATGGTCATAAAAGAACCTTTGTCCGTAGGAGTTAGAGCAATTGATGGCTTGTTGACCTGTGGTAAAGGGCAAAGAGTTGGTATATTTGCAGGTTCAGGAGTAGGAAAAAGTACTTTAATGGGTATGATTTCACGAAATAGTACAGCTGATGTCAATGTTATAGGTTTAATCGGAGAACGTGGAAGGGAAGTTAATGAGTTTATCCAAAATGACCTAACAGAGGAAGGCCTAAGAAAATCTGTAGTGGTTGTCGTAACTTCAGACCAACCTGCTTTAATAAGGATAAAGGGAGCGATGGTTACTACTGCTATAGCAGAATATTTTAGAGATAAGGGATTAAATGTAATGCTGTTGATGGATTCATTAACAAGATTTGCTATGGCTCAACGTGAAATAGGTTTAGCAATTGGAGAACCACCTGTTACTAGAGGATATACACCTTCTGTTTTTGCAACTATGCCAAGATTATTGGAAAGAACTGGGGCTTCAGATAAGGGTACTATTACAGGCCTTTACACTGTACTAGTAGATGGGGATGATTTAACTGAGCCTGTAACTGACACTGCAAGGGGAATCTTAGATGGACATATTGTTTTATCTAGAAAGCTTGCAAATGCTACCCACTATCCTGCCATAGATGTTCTTGCTAGTATCAGTAGGGTAATGCCAAATATATCAAGTAGAGAACATATTAAAATTGCCAATTATATAAAGGATATTATGGCTGTATATCAAGAAGCTGAAGATTTAATAAATATTGGAGCATATAAAAGAGGGTCAAATAAAAAAATCGACACAGCAATTGATTTGATGGAGGATATAGAAAATTTCTTAAAACAGGAAACCTATAAAACTTCAACTTTTCAGGAGACAATAGAGGCGATGGAGAATATTATCAATAAAATGAACTAGATAGCAATGGGGGTAAATTCAATTGATGGGTTATAGTTTTAGATTAGAAAAGGTTCTAGGCTATAAAGAAAACGTAGAGAACCTGAAAAAAGCTCAGTATGGAGATGTTAATAGAAGGCTTAATGATGAAGAAGAGAAACTACTGAATTATAATATTCATAAAGAAAATTTGCTGACTAAAAAAAATGAATCCACTAAAAATACTAGTGTTGGTAATTTAAAACTATATAATAATTATTTACAAGATATATCTTCTAATATAAAGAAACAAGAGAGCATAATTGCTGATATAAAAGAGGAACTTGAGAAAACAAAAGAAGAATTACTAGTTGCAGTGAAGGAAAAAAAGGTATTTGAGAAATTAAAGGAAAATGACTATAATGAATTTCTTTCAGAAATTAAAAAGAATGAAGAAAAAATTGTTGATGGAATAGTTACATTTAATAGTACTACCCAAAAATAGGGGGCAGATCTATGGAAATAGCCAATACAGAAAAAAATAAAAAGGACAATAAATTATCTAAGATAGTAATTATATTACTTATTAGTCTAATAGCTATTCCTTTAGCTATTGTTGGCCTTATTTATAATACTAATAAAAATTTTAAAAATGATGTAAACAACCTACTATCAAAAATGCCTGGAAGCGTAGGTGAGCATTTTAGGAATTATCCAACAGAGGTAGAAAAAAGTGAGAAGATAGATTATTTATCTAGTTATTTTATAAATCTAGACGCAAATACAGCTGCTGATAAAATGTATATAATAAAAAAAGATGATGAAAAGCTTTATATTGATATTCTTAGGGGGATGAATTCTATTTCGATACCTAAAACAGAAGAAATAGTACTTAAAATACGAAATATGGAGCTAAGAAAAGATTTATTGTTTTCACTTTATGATGATGCACAAAAAGAAGAAAAAGAAAGATTTTTATCAGAAGTATCTAGAGTTGAGAAGCAAGATATTATGACTTCATTATTGGAGACAGAAAAAAGATTTTCAGACAGAGAATTTTTAAAGATTTTAGCTGAAATCAAAACAGATAAATTAGGTGAGGTACTTTACTATATAGACTCTGACATAAGAAATTATATATTAGATACCTTTAAAGAAGACAAAAAGATGTTAGTAGAAGCTATTATTTATGAAAAGACAAACGAGGTAAATACTTTAATAGATATAGCTAAAGTATATGAAACAAAACCAATAGATGTAGCGATAGATGCAATAGGTAATACCAATAACTATTCATTATATAAGCTTGGAATTATTTATAAAAATTTGTCAGTGCTAAAGTCAGCTGAACTATTATCTAATATAAAAGATGAAAAATTCATAGAAGACCTGTTTGCATCAATAATGCGTGAAGAAAAATTGACAAATTCAGATACTAATATTACTGGTGATATAAGTAAAGCTATGGAGTTTTTAAATGAATACGGTAATAAAGTAAAAGATTTAGTCGCCATTTATGAAAAAATGTCGCCTGATAAAGTAGCTAAGATTGTGGAACAGATGATTAAAAATAATGATACTATAACATCTTTTGAATTAAGTTCTGAAGAGGTTTATGAATTGTCTGATAGTAGTATTATTATTGATGTGTTGTCACAAATGAAAAATCAAACCTTATCAAAGGTTTTAGATTTTATGGAGCCAGACAAAGCTTCACAAATTACAAGGCTTTTAGCTAAGCCGAAAAATAACAATTGAAGGAGGTGAATAAGTGGAAACTATAGTTGTTGATTTTAAAAGACCTATTAAATTAAATACTGAATTGAGCAGTAAAAGCGATTTGCCAAAAAGCAAGGATTTTTCCTCTACATTTGAATCTCTAAATAAAAAGATTAATAGTAAAGATTCTTCTCAAAATACTTTAAAATCTAATGAAGATAATAAAAATACCATATCTAAAAAGGATGAGGTTCTGAATGAAAATAAGGATATCGATTCGGAGCCGATAGAAGATAATGATGAGAAGAATGATTATTCCTTAGTATATGGAAATATGATGTATTTTTTTAATAATATTTCTGATATAGAAGATGATTCTAAAGGTAGTGAAGAAGTGGAGTTAGATGCTGTTGATAGCTCTGAGACTCTAATCCTAGAGCAAAATCTAGAATATATTTTAGAGACAGAGGATGAAACTGATGAAATCCTTTTAGAAGACAAAAACATTGATTCAATGATAAAAAAAGATGAAAACAATAAAGAGATCAATATGAAGGAATCTAATTTAGCTTATGTAACTAAAGATATAAATGAGAATGTAGGAGAGAGCAAATTGGTTAATAAAGAATTTAATCCAAATTCTAAAGCCTTACAGAACAAAACTGATGAAGAAAAAAATGATAAAATATCTCCAACTAATGAAAAAAATTCATTTTATATTGAATCCTTGGATAAGAAAATGGAATTTAGCTCAGAACAAAAGAATAATTCCAAAACATCTTTGTTTGAACATAATTTAGATACTAATGAAGTGGAAAAGACAGATACAGATATAGAAGTTAATGATGAATTTTTTATTTCCATGGATAAAGATGGTATTAAGTTTATAAAAGATGACACTGTGGAATTAGATAAGCCTGATACAATAAATCACAAAGAAGTAATAGAACAAATAGTTGAAAAAGTTAAAATTGATTTATCTAATACTAAAAATGAAATAAGGGTTAGATTGAAACCAGAAGTGCTGGGTGAAATGACTATGAACATTGAAGTGGTTAAAGGTGCAGTTACAGCTAAGATTATGGTTGACAATCAAAGAACTAAGGAAATTATCGAAGGAAACTTAATACAGCTTAAAGAAGGAATAAAAGATACAGGGTTGGAGATTAAGACAGTTGAAGTTTTTGTAGGAAACAATAGTGATTTTGACAAACATAACTCTGGACAATTTAGTTTTAAACAGAATAACAAAAAAATAAAGATTAAATCTCAAGAAAATAAGACTATAAAGCTATATGGTGAACAGCCTATAGAGAATGGAATCAATGCTAATGAAGCATATTTAGAAAACAACTTAAATTTATTCGCTTAGGGAGGAGGAAAAAAATGGAGGTAAATAAGAATTATACAGAGTATATTTATAAATTTAAAGATCAAGAAAATAAAAAAATAGAAGATAAACGAAATAATGACTTAGATAAAGATGCTTTTTTAAGATTATTGACTACACAGTTAGCTAATCAGGACCCTCTTAATCCAATGGAGGATAGAGAATTTATTGCACAGCTAGCACAATTCAGTTCATTAGAACAGATGCAGAATTTAAATAAGACTTTTAGTGATAATTTTAAAGAAACGCATGAAATGTTAAAATTAATGAATAAGAATCAAGTAGAGGCAGATATTGCGATATTAAAGGAAATTCTAAATATAAAAAAAGCAATGGAAGCTTATATGGGTAAAGAGCCAGAAATAAAGGATCCAGAGGAAAAAGATCCAGTAGATGACGGTGATGGAAAGAATCCAGAAGGAGATAACACAATAGAAGATTAATATGGAGTTGTTTTTATGAGTAAAATAGATATTAGGCAACTTGAAAACCGGTTGATTAATTCATCAAAATCAATTGAAAAAAAACAATTTAACTCAAATAAAGACTTTGGGCAAATATTAGAAAAAATTCAAAACAAAGATGAAGAAATTAAGTTTTCAAAACACGCAACTGAAAGATTAAATAGTAGGGATGTAAGTTTAAGTTTAGATGAAATGAATAGGTTAAAATCAGCTTTTTATAAAGCTGAAAGCAGAGGAGTAAAAGATGCTTTAATCTTAATGGATGATAAGGCTTTTATAGCTAATGTCCAGAATAAAATAATAATTACGACAGTTAACAAAGAGCAATTAAAAGATAATATATTTACGAATATTGACGGAGCAGTAATAATATAGCTGGACCTTGTAGGAAGCTATATAGACCGGACTGACAGATGGTCTATAACTGCCCGATAAAATGGAGGAATGAAATATGATGAGGTCAATGTACTCAGCCGTATCAGGCTTGAGAATACATCAAGGTAAGATGGATACAATCGGTAATAACATAGCAAATGTTAATACCGTAGGATTTAAAAAGGGACAAGTTACATTTCAAGAAGTGTTTAGTCAAGTTGTAAGAGGTGCTAGTGCTCCAACTGGTGGCAAAGGTGGTACAAATCCTCAGCAAATAGGTATGGGTGCAGCACTAGGTTCGATTAGCACTATTCATACCAAGGGACCAGGTCAAAGAACAGATAATCCCACCGATTTAATGATAGATGGGGAAGGTTTCTTTGTAGTATCTGATGATGTAAACTTCAACAATAGATATTACACAAGAGCGGGAAACTTTACTTTAGATAGAGATGGTAACTTGGTAACAGCAGATGGATTTAAGGTATTAGGATATGGTGCAGATTCAGATGGAAATATATTAACAGATGTAACTAATATTAGGATTAATAGATCTGCAACGAAAGCACCTACTGCAACAGAGTTAATTTGCTTTGAAGGTAATTTAAATTCTAATACTGAATTAATTGACCCAGCTGATCCAAATAAAAAAGGACATCTTATAGACACTGAGATAAAAGATTCACTTGGAAATTCCTATAAAATAACCTTTGAATTAAAAAAAGTAACAGAAAGTCAGGCAGATGGTAATGGATGGGAAATGGTAGTTAAGAGAATAACAGATCAAGGTACAAAGAATTATGTGGAATATCCAGATAATGTACTTGATTCTCTTTCTTTGAAGTTTAATAGTGATGGAAAATTGACTACAGTTGGTGATGCTGATGGTGAGATAGCAAACGTGAAGCTAGATTTAAGTGGTATTGCTTTTACACATAATAAAGATGATGTTGAACTTCCTACAGCAGTTACTCCCTCTGGTACATTTAAAGAAATAAAATTATTTGATCCAGATGATGATAGCACTTTTAAGGACTTGACTCAATATGCAAATGAAATGGATGTTAAACCTAAGGCAAAAAATGGTAATACATCTGGTACTCTAGAAGGATTCTTTATAGATGATAAAGGAATAATTACGGGTACATTTACTAATGGTGAAAGAAAAGCATTAGGTCAAATTATGCTTGCTAAGTTTGACAATCCTATGGGACTTCAAAAGCTAGGAAGTAACTTCTTTGGAGATACAAGAAACTCTGGTGAACCACAATTCGGTGGTGCAGGTGTTAGTGGCTTTGGAGCAATAAGCCCAGGAAATCTTGAGATGTCTAATGTAGATATATCTCTTGAGTTTACTGAAATGATAACTACACAAAGGGGATTCCAAGCAAATTCAAGAATTATAACAACTTCAGATGAAATGCTGCAAGAACTAGTTAACATGAAGAGATAATCTAATTGAATAGGGTAGATTTTTTCTACCCTATTCAAAAAAAAGGTGGGATAATTATGATAAAAGTAAAACGATTAAATGACAAAGAATTTGTAGTAAATAGTGAACTTATACTTTACATAGAAGCCACTCCAGACACTGTTATTACACTTACAAATGGTCATAAGATTGTAGTTTCTGACTCTGTTGATGAAATAGTAGATAAAGTAATTAAATATAAGGCAAGGATACATGCATTCGAAAGAAGACATGATGGAAACGAGGTGTAGGGATTGGATATTGCAACAATAGTAGGTTTGCTTTTAGGGATTGGATTTACAGTTTGGGGAATTTTAGAGTCAGGAAGTTTGTGGGATTATTATGATTTTGCTTCAATTGTAATTACACTGGGTGGTACTGTAGCCGCTACTTTTTTGGCATATCCATTGAAGGATATAGTTAAAATAGGAAAAGTTTTTCAAAAAGCATTTTTATACAAAGCTACATCAGCTAATGAGATAATTGAAGATATAATTAAGCTGGCTAATATTGCTAGGAAAGAAGGCTTACTTTCTCTAGAAGAATATGGCTCTAAACTAGATGATGAGTTTTTAAAAAAAGGAATTATGTTGATTGTAGATGGAACTGATCCAGATCTTGTTAGAAATATACTTGAAACTGAGCTTATGTTTTTGGAAGAAAGACATGGACAAGGACAAGGAACTTTAGAGGCTATGGGTTCATTCGCTCCTGCATTTGGTATGCTAGGTACTCTAATAGGATTGATAAACATGCTTCAAAAGATGGATGATCCAAAAGCAATAGGGCCAAATATGTCTGTAGCATTGATAACTACTTTTTATGGTTCCTTTCTAGCAAATGTTATATTTTTGCCATTAGCTAAAAAACTAAATGTGAGAAGTAAGTCAGAAGTATTAATTAAAGAATTGATGATAGAGGGATTACTATCAATTCAAGCAGGAGAAAATCCTAGAATAATTGAAGAAAAGTTAAAGACTTTTATTCCACCTGAAATGAGAGGTTCTATTAAAAAGGAACAACTTGGGAAGGAGGAAGCATAGTGGCTAGACGAAGGAGACAAGAGGAATCAAGTGGAGGAGCACCTGAATGGCTAACTACTTATAGTGATTTGGTTACATTATTATTGTGTTTCTTTATTCTTCTATATTCTTTTTCTAACGTAGATGCCGAAAAATTTCGAAGTATAATGGCAAGCTTTCAAGGTGGTTCAGGTGTTTTAGATGGAGGAACTACATTGGAGTTTCCAATAGAATCTTTTGAAGATGATTTAGATGAAGAACTTCTTAGCCTTTTGAAAGATCTAGAAGAATATACGGAAACATTAGGATTAGAAGAAAAAATTATTATCAAGCCAGAAGAAAGAGGTTTGGTTGTTAGATTTTTGGAAAATATACTTTTTGATTCTGGAAGTGCAGATATAAAGCCGGGATCTATAGAAATTTTAAAATCTGTTGCGGAAATATTGAATAGAGATGAATTTTCAAAGAGACAAATTAAAGTTGAGGGACATACCGACTCAGACCCAATTCTGAGATCACCTAAGTTTCCTACGAATTGGGAATTGTCATCTGCTAGAGCAACAAATGTATTAAGGTACTTAGTTGAAACTGAAAATATAGAGGGAAATAGAGTATCTTCTTCTGGGTATAGTTACTATAGATCAATTGCACCAAATGATACACCTGAAAATAAAGCTAAAAATAGAAGAGTAGATATTGTTATATTAAAGGATTCTTATGAAGAATTAGAACCATAGTAAAATAAAATGGGGTGATAATATGTCTAAAAATACAATTTTAATAGTAATTATTGTTTTGTTGTTGTCATTAATCGCTGGTATAGCTGTAGGCATATTTTTCTTTTCAAATAACTCTGGAGAAAAAAAGGTAAAAAAAATTGAGACTTATTCCATAACATTAGAAGATCTTTATTGTAATATTAAAGATAGTAAGAGAATATTAAAAATAAAAATTACTTTAGAAACTATTAATGAAGACACTCTTACAACTCTAACTGAAAAACAATTTCTTATTAGGGATGATGTCAATAAAATAATAACTAATCTAACAGAGGAAGAATTGCGAGGAAAAGAAGGACAAATTAACTTACAAAATCAAATAAAAACTAATATGGTAGAATTATTTAACGATGAAAGTATAATTAATGTGTATTTTAATGATTTTATAATTCAGTAGAGGAGGGATTCTATTGTCTGAAGTAATGTCACAATCTGAAATTGATGCCCTTCTCAATGCACTTAGCTCCGGTGAGGTGGATGTTGAGGAAATTCAAGAAGTTGATAACTCTAAGAAAACGAGGAAGTATGATTTTAGGAATCCTCAAAAAATTTCTAAAGATCAATTAAGAACATTAGAAGTTATTCATGAAAATTTTGCAAGACATATGCAAACCTTCTTAACTGGTTATCTTAGAGCACCAGTTAAGATAAATATATTAACTGTAGATCAATTTGCATATAGTGAGTTTAGCAATGCTTTATCTAATCCAGCATTCTTAACTATTATAGATTTCAAACCTCTAGATGGGCAAATATTAATAGATATTTCTACTAATATTATTTATACAGTAATTGATAGACTCTTAGGAGGAGATGGCATTGGAAAGCAGGAAATGAGAAGTTTCACAGAAATTGAGCTATCTCTTTTAAGAACCATGATGCATAAGATAGTGGGTGATATCAAAGAAGCCTGGAGCAACGTCATAGAATTAAAGCCGATATTAGAGAAAATTGAAACTAATCCACAATTTGCCCAAATAGTTCCACCTAATGAAACTATTGCATTAGTAACTATGAGCATAGAAGTTGGATCTATAGAAGGAATGATGAACGTCTGTATTCCATATATATTATTGGAGCCTGTACTGGATAAATTGAATACAAAATTTTGGTTTACGACTTCTACAAAAGAACATTCTAAAGAAGAATTAAAGGCAATTAGAGATAGGATATTGCAAACTAGAATTCCAATGGTTGCAGAATTAGGATCTACCAAAATTGCAGTAAGAGATATATTAAACTTACTTCCTGGTGATGTTATTAAACTAGAAAATAATGAAGATAATAAAATTCCGATTAAAATTGGATCTAATGTGAAATTTAAGGGCGAAATAGGTGTAATTAATAGAAAAATGGCTATAAAGATAGTTGAAGTTCTAAAGGAAGGTGAAATGATAAATGGCAAGTGATATGTTATCTCAAGAAGAAATAGATGCTCTATTGAGAGGTGGAGCAGATGATGAGCATATGGTTGAATTTTATGAGGATGATCATGAAGAATTGTTATCAGATATAGAAATAGATGCTTTAGGGGAAATAGGAAATATTAGTATGGGGACAGCAGCAACAACTTTATCTACCTTATTAAACAGAAAGGTAAACATAACTACTCCTAAAGTAACTATAACGACTGCTGATGAACTAGCAGATGATTATAAATTACCTTTTGTAGCCATAGATGTTAGTTATAAAGCTGGTTTAGAGGGTTCAAATATTTTAATACTTAATACTGATGATACTAAAATAATTACAGATCTTATGATGGGCAAAGATAGTTTTGATACAGGAAGAGAATTAACAGAGCTTGATTTAAGTGCTGTTAGTGAAGCTATGAATCAAATGATGGGGTCTGCTTCAACTTCACTGTCTGAAATGTTTATGAGAAAAATAGATATAGAACCCCCTAAATCTATAGAAATAACTTTCGCTGAAGGAAAAAATACAATTGACTTATTAAATTCATCTTTACCTATTATTAAGATATCCTTTAAAATGGTCATAGGTGACTTAATTGATAGTAATATAATGCAGCTAATTCCAATCGAATTTGGGAAGTCTATGGTTGAAAAATTAATGGGGTCTTCTCACAATACTAACGAGTTGACAATGGAGGAACAAACCCCTGTTCAGTCAATGAATTATGCTGAAGATCATATTGAAGTTCCAACAAAATCAATAAATCAAGAATCCTATAATGTTTCTCAAACTCTAACAAGGGATGTTGCGAGAACTGAGAATATCAATTATAATAATGTTAGCAAGATTAATGAAGAAAAAGTTATAGTTAAAAAACCTGAATTCCAAAGTTTTGATACCTCTTTTAACTTATCTCATAATAATGAGTCTATTGATTTAGTAGGAGATATTCCTGTTGAAATAACAGTAGAATTAGGTAGGACACACAAGAAAATTAGCGAAATATTAGAATTTGGACAGGGAACTGTTGTAGAACTGGACAAGCTAGTTGGAGAATCTCTGAATATTTACGCTAATGGTAAGTATATTGCTAAGGGAGAAGTTGTAGTTATTGATGATAATTTTGGAGTTAGGGTAACAGAGATTGAAAATTCAAATAGAAAAATCATTTAATAGTCAAAACAGGAGGTTTTTTAAATGTCAAATGGAATTTTAGTAGTAGATGATGCATCTTTCATGAGAATGATGATAAAAGATATTTTATCAAAAAATGGTTTTACGATATTAGGAGAAGCTGAAAATGGAGTAAAGGCTATAGAAAAATATAAAGAGTTGAATCCAGACTTAGTTATAATGGATATTACTATGCCTGAAATGGATGGAATTCAAGCGGTAAAGGAGATTAAAAAAATAAATGGTAATGCAAAAATTGTAATGTGTTCGGCGATGGGTCAGCAAGCTATGGTAATAGAAGCAATACAAGCTGGGGCAAAAGACTTTATTGTTAAACCATTCCAAGCTGATAGGGTTGTAGAAGCTGTAAAAAAGGTTTTGAGCTAAAATATGAGCAAAATAAAAAGAATCAATTTGTTATTTATATTTATCTTCGTAACTTTATACGGGTTACCGGCTTATGCTGCGGGATATGAGGAAATTAGTCCAACTAAGATAATTTTTCAGTTGATCTTTTATATTGTGATATTTATATTAGTTATATTTCTTACTTTATACGGAACGAAACTTATTGCAAAAAATTTTAAAGGAATTACATCTAGTAAATATATCTCTTTATTAGATGTAATAAATATTCCAGGTGGTGTTAAAATTATCATAGCTAAAATTAATGATAAAATATATATTTTATCGGTAGCTGATAACAACACAAATGTTATTGATACAATTGAAGCGGATAATTTTCCCACTCATGAAGAAAATTTTGATAATTATTTAAGTAAATATCTACATGGAAACAATAATGATAATAAAATAAATAAGAAATTAGAAAACTTATTTGATAAGTTTAATATCAAAAAGGATAAGGAAGACAGAAATGATGAAAAAAAATATTAAAATAATTATTCTTTCTATTGTTTTAGTAATTGTATTTACAAACATTGCTTCCGCTGAGCCATCTATATCCTTATTTGGAAAAAGTGTTAGTTTAGAAGATAATAATAACCCGCAAAATTATGTATTTTCTCTTCAATTGCTTTTTCTTCTAACAATTCTTACTTTAGCACCATCTTTATTAATAATGATGACTGGTTTTACTAGAATACTTATTGTTTTATCCTTTATAAGGAACGCATTAGGTCTTCAGCAAACTCCTCCTAATCAGGTGATTATTGGATTAGCTTTGTTTTTAACATTTTTCATTATGACACCTATTGCTACAGAAATAAACAATGAAGCTATTCAACCATTTGTTAGAGAGGAAATCACTCAAGATGTAGCAATTGAAAGAGCTATGAAACCAGTTCGCGACTTTATGTTTAAACAGACGAGAGATAAGGATTTGGGACTATTTATGAGTATGAAGGGAACAGATAACGTAAGTAACTTAGATGAAATACCTACTCACGTAATAATTCCTGCTTTTATAATATCTGAATTAAAAACTGCATTTCAAATAGGTTTTATTATATACATTCCTTTTTTAGTTATAGATATGGTAGTTGCAAGTACCTTAATGGCAATGGGAATGATGATGTTACCGCCAGTAATAATATCCTTACCTTTTAAGATATTATTATTTATACTTGTTGATGGATGGAACTTGATTGTAAAATCATTAGTACTTGGATTTAAATAGGGGTGATATTATGAATAATGTAGATATGCTAAAACTTGCTCAAGATGCTATACGAACAGTACTTTTTGTCTCTGCCCCTATGCTGATAATTAGTTTAGTTGTTGGGCTGATTGTTAGTGTAATTCAGGCTGTTACGCAAATACAGGAGGCTACTCTTGCATTTGTACCTAAAATTGTTGCGGTATTCTTATCATTGCTTTTATTTGGCCCTTGGATAATAAAATTGGTAACTCAATTTACATCAGAGTTACTTACAAATATTAATATGTATATTTATTAAGGGTGACTACTATGGATGCAGTTATGGAATTAATTTTTAGTAAGTATCAATTATTTTTATTAGTTATGGTAAGAACATCAGGAATTTTTATTTTTTCACCTTTTTTTAGTTCTCAGAACATACCAAATATAATGAAAATAGGATTGTCTTTTTCAGTATCTTTATTAATAACATCAACTTTATCAATTCCTCCTGATTTTAGTAATGAGATATTGATATTACTTATATTAAAGGAGTTGATGGTAGGAGTAATTATTGGATTTATATCCTACGCTTTCTTTTCGGCTTTTTATGTAATGGGACAAATTGTTGATATGAAAATTGGATTTGGAATGGCCAATGTAATAGACCCCCTAAACAGGATACAAGTTCCATTAATGGGAAACTTTTATTATATTCTATCATTTCTTTTATTAATGAGCTTTAATGGTCATCATTTAATTATATCGGCTTTAGTAGATAGCTATAATTTCTTACCTATTGGTGGTTTTAAATATACAGGAGATACTATGAATCTCCTTATAAACTCTTTATCTAGATCTTTTGAAATTGGATTTAAGCTAAGTACGCCAATAGTAGCAATAATATTTCTTACTGACGTAGTTTTAGGCATTATATCAAAGACCATTCCTCAAATGAATGTTTTTGTTGTTGGAATGCCTCTAAAGGTACTAATTGGGTTATTAATTATTTTAATCAGCATGCCTATTTTTTTTACTGCCATAAATGGTATTTTTGATCTAATAGTTAATGATATATACAAATTTATTAAGACTTAATATAAGGTTGATATTATGATAATAAAAATTAATTTGCAACTATTCTCTGAAAAAACTGAAAAGCCTACCCCTAAGAAAAGAAGAGATGCTCGGGAAGAAGGACAAATACTCCAAAGTAAAGAAGTTAACACAGTTGTAATTCTCTTTAGCTGTTTTTTAGGGTTAAAGTTATTTGGGGGATTTATGAGTGAGCAATTAAAAAAATTTATGGTTGATATTTTTACTGAAATCAGTAATGTAGAAGTTTTTTTAAATCCCAATAACTTAATGATTAATTTTCTAAATATCTCAACGATTTTTATAATAATAAGCTCACCTATTCTAATAGTTGCTTTTTTATCTTCTTTGATTATCAACTATTTTCAAGTAGGTTTTTTATTTACTACTAAGACGTTAAAAATAAAATTTAATAGGCTAAATCCTGTTGAAGGTTTTAAAAAGATATTTTCAAAACGTGCTTTAGTAGAACTTGTAAAATCTATTTTGAAGGTTACTCTAGTTGGGTATATTGCTGTAAAATATGCAAATAGTCAAGTGACTAGAGTGATTAAATATTCTAGTATGGAACCTTTTGAGTCATTTATAAACTTTTCCAATTTGATGTATGGTTTTGTTATAAGAATTTTAGGAATTTTATTAGCCTTAGCAATTATGGATTATTTTTTTCAGTGGAGAGAACATGAAAAGAACCTTATGATGAGCAAACAGGAAATAAAAGAAGAATATAAACAAACTGAAGGAGATCCATTCATTAAAGGAAAAATAAAAGAAAAGCAAAGAAAAATAGCCATGAGTAGGATGATGCAAGATATACCAAAAGCAGATGTCATAATCACTAACCCTACTCATTATGCAGTTGCTATAAAATATGATAAAGATAAATTTGATGCTCCTTATATTATTGGGAAAGGAGTAGATATAATAGCTGAAAATATAAAAAAAGTAGCCAAGGAAAATATGATTCCAATAATAGAAAATAAGCCATTGGCTAGAGCTATATATGATTCAATTGAAATTGGTGATATTATCACAGAAGATTTATATGAAGCAGTTGCTGAAGTATTGGCATATGTTTATAGTTTAAAAGACGAATTCTAGGAGGATAGAAAATGAAGTTAGGAGATATATTGGTAGCTTTAGCTGTAATTGGAATAATACTTATAATAATAATACCCATAAATACAGGTGTCTTAGATTTTTTACTAAGTTTAAATATTTCTCTATCCTTATTAATTCTATTATTATCTATGTACGCCGAAGATGCTTTACAGATAACTATTTTTCCATCTTTATTATTACTTACTACATTATTTAGACTTGCCCTTAATATTTCAACTACAAGGGGTATTCTTTTAGAGGCAGATGCTGGTAAGGTTATAGAAGCTTTTGGAAACTTTGTAATTGGGGGAAATTATGTTGTTGGATTTATAATATTCTTCATTATTGTTATTATAAATTTCCTAGTAATCACTAAAGGTGCTGAGCGTGTTTCAGAAGTAGCTGCTAGATTTACTTTAGATGCAATGCCTGGTAAACAAATGGCTATAGATGCTGATTTAAACTCTGGTCTAATTACTGAAGAAGAGGCGAAGAAAAGAAGGAAAGATGTGCAAAAATATGCTGATTTTTACGGCGCTATGGATGGAGCCAGTAAGTTTGTAAAAGGAGATGCTATTGCAGGTATTATTATTACAATTATAAACATTGGTGCAGGCTTTCTTATTGGGATTATTGGAAAAGGTATGCCTTTGAGTCAAGCACTTCAGAGATATACATTATTAACAGTTGGAGATGGACTAGTAGGGCAAATTCCTGCATTACTTATTTCAACTGCCACAGGTTTAGTAGTTACTAGGGCAGCTTCTGAATCTAATCTTGGACAAGATTTAATTAAACAGTTATTCTCTAACAATCCAATTATTTTATATATAATTGGAGGAGTTATGATTATGCTTGGAGTATTTACTCCTTTACCAAACTTCGCCAATATCTTGTTGGGAATTATATTTATTATTGCTGGATTAAAAACAAAGAGTGCTGTTAAGGAAGAAATAAGTGAGCATATAGATGAAATTACAGAGGCAGATGAATTGAGGAAACCAGAAAATGTATTAAACTTATTGAAAGTTGATGATATTGAACTTGAATTTGGATATGGTCTTATACCATTAGCAGATATTGATCAAGGTGGAGACTTATTAGATAGGATTGTAATGATTAGACGCCAGATTGCTATGGAATTGGGATTAGTAGTTCCAATAGTTAGATTAAGGGATAATATTCAATTGAATCCAAATGAGTATATAATTAAGATAAAAGGAGTTAAAGTTTCAAAGGGAGAAGTTTATTTTGATCACTATTTAGCAATGGATCCAGGAATTGGAGAAGGTAATATAGAAGGTATAGACACTATAGAGCCTGCTTTTGGCTTACCTGCTAAATGGATTACAGAAAAGGAAAGAGAAAAGGCAGAGATATTTGGATATACTGTAGTCGATCCACCGTCTGTAATAGCTACTCATTTGACAGAAGTAATAAAAGAAAAGGCTTATGAACTAATTGGAAGACAAGATGTAAAAACTTTAATTGAAAATGTAAGGGAGGAATTTCCTGCTGTTGTTGAGGAAGTTGTACCTAAAGTGTTATCTCTTGGTGAAGTACAAAAAGTTTTATCTAATTTACTTAGAGAGCAAATTAGTATAAGAGATATGGTTACTATACTAGAAACATTGGCAGATTATGGAAACATTACTAGTGATACTGATTTACTTACGGAGTATGTTAGACAAAAAATGTCTGGGTATATTACTAATAAATATGTTGAAAATAACAATCTAAGTGTAGTGACATTGGATAATCAGGTAGAGGAACTTATTATGAACTCAATTAATAAAACGGAAACTGGTTCATATCTATCAATAGAACCTAATAAGGCACAGACAATTCTAAATAATACTTTTAAAACTATACAAAAACTTACTTCTATTGGTGAACAACCCATAGTGCTTACAGCACCAATTGTTAGACTGTATTTTAAGAAATTAACTGAGCAAATGACTCGAGACGTGGTAGTCATATCCTATAATGAACTAGAATCCTCTGTGGAAGTTCAATCAGTTGGGGTGGTAGGTATATAATGAAAATAAAGAAATATGTTGGTCAAACAGCCCATGAGGCTATGTTAAAATTAAAAATGGAATTAGGGCCTGATGCAGTTGTATTAAATACAAAAACTATTAGGCCTAAGGGCTTATTTAGATATTTTAAGAAACCTTTAGTTGAGATCACGGCTGCATTTGAAGATAAAGATTTATTAAATAAAAATACCATTAGCAAATATGAAAACAAACTAAATAGTATCAATGAAGAGCTAGTTGAGTTGAGAAATCTTGTAATGAATATTTCTGTAAATAAGAATGAAGATGAATTTTTTTCACCTATCTTAAAAAAGTTTTATAACACAATAGTAAATAATGGTGTAGATCCTGAGATTGCAATTAAATTATTTAAAAAAATGAATAGTAAAATAAACTTAGAAGAAAAAGATACAGATACTATCGAGAAAATAGTAAGATTTAATTTAGCTGAATGCTTAGGAAGTCCTGGACCTATTATAGTAAATGAGGAGCAAAAAGTTATTTTCTTTATTGGCCCAACAGGTGTAGGTAAAACAACTACTCTAGCTAAAATAGCTGCAAATTTTGTTTTAAAAAACAAATATGACATTGGTTTAATTACCTCAGATACATATAGGATTGCTGCAGTAGAGCAATTAAAAATTTATAGTGATATTTTGCAATTGCCATTAGAAATAGCTTATAATAAAGAAGAGATGATTAAGGGAATTGATCATTTTCAAAATAAAGATATTATTTTAGTAGATACTGCTGGAAGAAATCATAACGACTTAGGACAAGTAGAAGAATTAAAAGAGATACTGAATACGGTTAAAAAAAAGGAAGTATTTTTATTAGTTAGTGCAACTACTGACTATAAGGTATTGGAATCAGTAATAGATAAATATAATTTTTTAGATGAATACAAATTAATTATTACTAAAATTGATGAAGCCGAAAACTACGGGAATATTTTAAATATTAAACATATTGCGAATAAAGAGCTTTCATATTTTACGACAGGTCAGAATGTTCCAGATGACATTCAAATCATTGATGTTGAAAATATTGTTAAAAAACTCATTGAGGAGAATAACAATGATTGATCAGGCAGAAAAACTAAGAAAAATTATGCAATCAAGAGATATAAGAAATGAAAGAGAACCATTAACTGAAAATAAAGCGAAGGTTATTGCAATATCTAGTGGTAAAGGTGGGGTGGGTAAGACCAATTTCGCTATAAATTTTTCTATATCTCTTAGAAGACTAGGTTATGAAGTCGTAGTGATTGATGCTGACATTGGATTAAGTAATATTGAAATACTAGCTGGTCTCAATGTTAACAATACCATATCAGATATAATATTTTCAGATAAAGATATATTTGAAATAATGACTGATGGTCCAGAAGGGATTAAGATTATTTCGGGTGGCTCTGGATTGAAAGAGTTGAGATTACTTAAAGATGATAATTTTCCAAAGTTAATTCAAGAAATAGAAAAGTTACAAACGGCTACGGATTATATTATAATTGATACAGGAGCTGGAATTTCTAATTCTGTGACTGATTTTATTATGACTTCTAATGAGTTAATTGTTATTTGTACTCCAGATCCAACTTCACTTATGGACTCTTATACACTAATAAAATCAATAAATTATTCTGGATTTGCAGGCAAAATAAATGTTGTTTGTAATTTAGTTAATAATAGAAATGAGGGCAAGGAAATTTATGATAAATTAAGTAATGCAGCAAATAATTTTCTAAGAGTTCAAATTAATTATTTAGGGTATATAGAAAAAAATGACCTAGTTAATTTTGCCGTAAGAAATCAAATACCGTTTATAATTTCACATCCAAATAGTCCCATTTCTAAGAGAATAAATATAATGGCTATGGGGTTTTTAGGAAATGAATCTCTAAAAACTGAAAGCGATAAGACAAGCTTTGCCAAAAGAATATTAGATGTTTTTTTCAAGAGAGGTGATTAAGTGAGTTTCACATTTGATTCTTTAAATATAGGTGCGAAGATTGAAATTATAAAAATAAATGATAAAGAAGAAATCTCATATCCATCACAGGTTTTAGATATAATTAAACCTAAAGAATTAATAATTAGCGGTCCAATTAAGCAGAATAATTTAGTTTTTATACACAAGGATGAGCATATAAGAGTTTCATATAATGTTGAAAACAAAGGAAATTATTATTTTACTGCTAAGGTTTTATCTAGAAATTATTCTTCTATATATACTTTACACATAAAAAAAATATCTGAAATTAATAAAATTCAATTAAGAAACCATTATAGGCTTTTGACTACATTAAGTGTATATAAAGAACATTTAACAGTTGAAGGCGATAATGTTGAAACACTAATTGAAACATGTGATACTAAAGATATTTCAGGCGGTGGAATGAAACTTTATTGTAATTACGAACATAAAGTAAGAGATGAGATAATTTGTTCATTTAAAATAGGTGATCATTTAATAAAATCTAAAGCCTTAGTTGTAAGAACAGAAGAAATCAATAGTTTTAATTATAGATTTAGTATTGGGGTTTCATTTTTAGAGATGAGAGAAGAGGATAGAGAAGTGATCATCAAATATATTTTTGAAAAACAAAGAATCTTAAGATTAAAAGGGCTGATATAGATGATAAAAGTTTTAATAGTAGATGATTCTGCTTTAATTAGAAAAATATTAACAGACATACTTAGTTCAGATACTGAAATATCTGTTGTAGGTACTGCTAGAAATGGACAAGAGGCCTTAGATAAGATAGAAATCTTAAAACCCGATATAGTAACTTTAGATATTGAGATGCCTTTAATGGATGGCTTAACAACTTTAAGACATATTGTATCTAAGTATAAACTACCTGTTATAATGATTAGTTCTCTAACTTCTGAAGGGGCAGAGCTTACATTAAAAGCATTGGATGAAGGTGCAGTTGATTTTTTACCTAAGCCTACAAATATTTTTAGTTTAAGTCAAGCGGATATAAAAAGAGAAATTGTAGAAAAAGTCAAGGCTGGTGCAAAGTCAAAATTTTATATTAAGGAAACTGTTAAAAAAACAACTACAGTAAAAGTGGATAGGTTAAATATAACTTATGAAGGATTTCAAAATATTATAGCTGTCGGGACTTCAACAGGTGGTCCAAGAGCTTTACAATCTTTGATTTCAGAGTTACCTAGTGATATTAATGCTTCTATCCTTATAGTACAACATATGCCACCTAAATTTACGAAGTCTTTAGCTGATAGATTAAATTCCATTTCTAATATTAAAATTAAAGAAGCTGAAGATGGAGATGTATTATCAAGAGGATGTGGTTATATCGCACCAGGAGATTATCATATGACAGTGGTTAAAGAGTCTAATGACCTTGTAATAAGATTAAATCAAGAACCTCAGGTTATGGGGTTAAGACCAACTGTTGATAAGATGATGGAGTCAGTAGCTAAAATCAGTGGATACTCAAAAATAGGTGTTATTTTGACAGGTATGGGATCTGATGGAACAAACGGTATAATGAAAATGAGACAATCTGGTAGCTATACTATAGCCCAAGATGAAGCAACCTCAGTTGTATATGGTATGCCTAAGTCGGCTATCGCTACAAATTGTATAGATATAATATTGCCTCTAGACAAAATTGCAAATAAAATAATAAATAAAGTGGGGGTGTAGTCATGGATTTAGATATTAGTCAATATATAAATATATTTGTTGAAGAAGCAAAAGAACATTTACAAAATATGAATGATGTTTTATTAGAATTAGAAAAAAATCCTTCTCACTTGGGACATATAAATGAGATTTTTAGGGTAGCTCACACAATTAAAGGTATGTCTGGGACTATGGGATTTCATAATATGGCTAATTTAACTCATGAGATGGAAAATGTTTTGCAAGCTGCAAGAAATAATGATATAGAGCTTTCAGAAAATATAATTGATATTTTATTTGAATGCTTTGATGCGTTAGATTCTTCAGTAAGTCATATTATAGATTTCGGAACAGAAGAAGATGATAATAACCAGATAATAATAAATAAATTAACAAATTTATTAAATGAAGAAAAAAATGGAAAACATGAAAATATCCCTGTTGATGATTTAAAGATTGATAATTTTGTTTTAGAAGCCGTAAATAAAGCAAAAAAAGAAGGTTTGAATATATACAGAATAGATTTTGTTTTAAGTGAATCATGTATGTTAAAATCTGCAAGAGCTTTTATTATATTTAATACTTTAGAAACCTTTGGAGAAATTATTTATTCTAATCCGTCTGTTGAAGATATTGAAGATGAAAAATTTGATTTAAAGTTTTCTGTTCTTTTAGTAAGTGATAATGATAAATCAATTATATTAAGTGAATTAAATCAGATATCGGAAATAGAAAACATTACTTTAACAGATTCTGAGGATAATAATTCTAATAAGATAATTGAGCCAAAAGAATCAGAAATACCTACTGATTCAAATATTATAATGGATGAAGTTAATGTTAAAAGTGAGAAGACAACTCAAACTCACTCTGGTAAAGTTGGAAAGACTGTTAGAGTTGATATCGACCGATTAGATAATCTAATGAACCTAGTCAGTGAACTAATAATAATCAAGACTAGGATGGATGATTTAAGTGAAAAGACAACTGGCGAAAATATGACAGAAGCTATTGAATATTTAGAACGAATAACCACTAATTTACACGATGCGGTTATGAAAGTTAGAATGGTGCCGATAGAAAGAGTTTTTAATAGATTCCCAAGGTTAGTAAGAGATTTATCTAAAGAACTAGGAAAAGAAATAGATTTACAAATGAGTGGAGAAGAAACTGAAGTAGATAGAACAGTTATTGATGAAATTGGAGACCCTTTAATTCATATGATTAGAAATTCAATAGATCATGGGATTGAGCTACCAGCAGATAGAATTAAGATTGGGAAGCCTGAAGTGGGAACCGTTGTACTTAAGTCCTATCCAGATGGAAACAATGTAGTAATCGAGGTAGAAGACGATGGAAGAGGCATGGATCATAATTTAATTAAGAGAAAAGCAGTTGAAAAAGGAATATTAGATGAAAGAGAAGCTGAAAATTTATCAATAGAGGATAGTATTAATTTACTATTTGAACCTGGATTTAGTACAGCTGAGACCATTTCAGATGTTTCAGGAAGAGGAGTTGGACTTGATGTTGTTAAATCTAAAATCGAATCAATAAATGGAAATATAGAAATTGAGAGTGTAAAGGATAAGGGTACTAAGTTTATAATTAGAATTCCATTGACATTGGCTATAATTCAGGCATTACTAATAAAATTAAATGATGAAATATATGCGATTCCTTTGAGTTCTATTACGGAGATTATTAATATTTCTAATGATCAAATAAGAGATGTGCAAGGACAAGAGATTGTATTATATAGAGGCATGACTTTACCAATTATAAGATTAAAAGACATACTAGGTATAGATGATAATAGAGAGAGTGAAGATTTAGTAGTTGTCGTAGTAAAAAAGGGAGATAAACAGGCAGGTTTAATTGTAGATAACCTAATAGGTCAGCAAGAAATTGTTATTAAAGGATTAGGAAAATATTTAGGAGGAGTAAAATATTTATCTGGTGCTACAATCCTTGGTAATGGTAATATTTCATTAATTCTAGACATTAATTCACTAATATAAGGGGGAATCAACATGTCTGAGGTAATAGACAATAAATATGTAGTATTTAAACTAGACAAAGAATATTATGGAATTCCTATTAACAAAGTAATTTCTATAGAGAAAATGCAAGAAACAACAAGAATACCTAATGGTCCTATACATGTTAAAGGAGTTATTAATTTAAGGGGTGAGGTTATTTGTCTAATTGATTTAAGGCTAAAGCTTGATATGGAACCTAAAGAAATAGATAATAACTCTCGTATAATAATTGTTTCACATGATGAGATAATAGCAGGTTTAATTGTAGATTCATCATCTGAGGTAATAGAAATAGCTAAAGAAAACATTGATAATCCACCTACTTCTTCTGAAAATGAAAACTTATCTTATATACAAGGAATCGGTAAGGTTAAGGATAGATTGATAATATTACTTGAATTATCAAAAGTCCTTGAGTATTAGAGGTGTAATAATATGACAATCAATGTTGATAATTTAAATAATTTTATGATAGATGTACTTAAAGAATTAGGAAATATTGGGGCTGGGAATGCTGCTACTGCTCTAGCAAATATGATATCTAAGAAAATCGATATGAAGGTTCCTAATGTTCGTATAATGGAGTTTAGAGATGTAGCTGAGATATTAGGAGGAGAAGAAAACTTAGTAATTGGAATTTATTTTGAATTAATGGAAGATATCGTTGGTAATATGATGTTTGCCTTAGATATAAATTCTGCTATAAATTTGACTAATATGTTATATAATCGTGAAAAAGAAGATAAGGAACTTGATGAAATGGATATATCTGCATTATCTGAGGTAGGGAATATTATCGCTTCTTCATATGCAAATTCACTATCTTCACTTACTGGATTAAAAATGTATATATCTGTTCCATCAATTTCAATTGATATGGCAGGTGCTATCCTTAGTGTGCCAGCTATACAATATGGACATGTTTCAGATCATGCTTTGATGATAGAAACAATTTTCGAAGAAGAACAAAATCTTGTTGCTGGAAATTTATTTTTTCTTCCAGACTTATCTTCTTTCGATAAAATATTATTAGCGTTAGGGGTAAAATAGGATGAATGTTAAAACTATAAAAGTTGGAATGGCCGATCTCAACGCAACAAAATCACCTAACTTCTTAACTACTTTAGGCTTAGGATCTTGTGTAGGGATCACATTATATGATAAAGTCAATAAAATTGCTGGCTTAGCTCATATTATGTTACCTTCTAGTAAAGAAATAAAAAACAATGAGAATAAAGCAAAGTTTGCAGATACTGGAATTGAAGAGTTAGTAGAAGTCATGATAAAGATAGGTGGAGATAGAAATAATTTTGTAGCTAAAATAGCTGGAGGATCCCAAATGTTTAACTTTAATTCTAGCAATGATATTTTAAAAATTGGTGAAAGAAATGTAATTGCTACTAAAACAAAGCTTAAGGAGTTAAATATAAAAATTATTTCTGAAGACACTGGAGGAAATTTCGGTAGAACAATAATATTAAATGCTAATGATGGTTCATTACAAGTCAGGACTATTGGCCATGGAGAAAAAACAATATAATTTCCATGGGGGGAAATCAAATGAATATTGAGAACTTATGGATAAAATATACTGATACTAAAGATAAAGAATTAAAAAAAGAGTTAATAGAATATTATATAAGTTTAGTTAAAATTGTTGCAGGAAGAATGTATAATTTTTATGGAAGTAAAATTGAATATGATGATTTATTAGGATATGGTGTACTAGGGTTAATAGACAGTATTGATAAATTTGACATAACCAAAAATATTAAATTTGAAACTTATGCTCAAATAAGAATAAAAGGGGCTATAATTGATAATATTAGGAAATTAGATTGGATACCTAGGTCATTGCGAAAAAAATCTAAGGATGTACAAAACTCTATATCTTTTCTCGAAAATAAACTTGGAAGAAGCCCCAAAAATGAAGAAATTGCAAAACATTTAAAAATTTCACTAAATGAGTTAGAATTATTATTATCTGATATATCAACTTTTAATGTTTCTTCATTAGAAGAAGTCTTGTTAACAAAAGGGGATTATTCTTCTGAAATTCAACAGGATATAGGAACACCAGAAGATATTTATGAAGGAAAAGAAATAAAGGAGATTTTATCAACTTCAATTGATGCCTTAAATAAAAATGAAAGACTAGTAATTTCCTTATATTATTACGAAGAATTAACTTATAAAGAAATAGGACATGTTATGGAACTATCAGAATCCAGAATTTCACAAATACATAGCAAAGCTATTTTAAAAATTAAAATTTTTTTAGAAAAAGAAGGAATAGTTAAAGGATCATAGGGGGTGGAGTATGTATAATATCGGTAATGACATAGTGCTTGAAATTAGTAGAGATGGGTTATATGGCTATATTACTATATTAAAATATGAAGGTGAAGATCAAGATTATATTCAGATTGATAATAAGGATTTATTAAATGAAATAAAAAAACATATAAAATATGGCTTAAAAGAAAGTCTATTACAGAATCTTTTAGATAATAGAATCACTGGAGAGAAGTTTTGCATAGCTGAAGGGAAAGTACCAATACCAGGAAAGGATGGAAGTATCAAATATCATTTTGATATGGAAAAACCTTTATTACCTAAATTAAATGATGATGGGACAGTGGACTATAGAGAGCTAGATTCTATTAATACAGTTAATAAAGAAGATGTCTTAGCTGAGATTATACCTCCAACCGATGGAGAAGAAGGAAAAAAAGTTAATGGAGATACAATACCATATGCTAAAGGCAGGGTGCCAAAATTTAAATATGGAAAAAATGTTAAAGTATCGTTAGATGGTATATTTTTGATTTCAGAAAGTAACGGATTAGTTGAATTAAAGAATGGTAAGGTAAGTGTTTCTGAAGTACTGTCAGTGGAAAATATTGATAATAGTACAGGTAATATAAATTTTGATGGAAATGTAATTGTGAATAAAGACATTCTCAATGGTTTTACCTTAAGGGCAGGAGGTTCTGTTGAAGTAAAGGGTGCAGTAGAGGGAGGACTAATTGAGTCTAATGGAGATGTTTTAATACGACAAGGAATTCAAGGATACAATAGATTAACAATTAATACTACGGGAAACTTGTCTACTAAGTTTATTGAAAATTCTGTTGTCAATGCTGGATCCAATATAACAGCAGAAGCTATTATGCATAGTAATGTGTCTTCCAAGTCTAACATTCTTGTTCTTGGAAAAAAAGGATTAATTGTTGGTGGTGTTTGTAAAGCTAAGTATGAAATCAGAGCTAGAATCATTGGTTCTACAATGGCAACGACAACAGTCTTGGAAGTAGGTATTGATCCAGATGTCAAGCAAAGACATGATGAATTAGACGAAAAATTTAAAACATCTAAAGAGAATCTTGAAAAAATAGATCAGTCTTTAAAAGTATTGGAGGTATTAAAGAGATCAAATAAACTTGATGTAAGGAAAGAAGAGTTATACAATGAACTCAGCAAAGCCCAATTAACCCTAAGTTTAGAAATTAGTAAAGTAGAAAGAGAATTAATTGAAGTAAAAAATCAAATGAATACTTTATCTAGGGGACAGATAAAAGTTGCTGATACCATTTATCCAGGTGTTAAAATTATTATAGGAAATAGTTTTTTGTATATAAGAGATGAAATGAAAAGATGCACATTCTATAAAGAAGATGGAGATATAAGGATTGGACCATATTAAGAGGTGATAATATGTCTATTAAACCTATTGATTACAATGTTATGCTTCCAAAAACTCAAGAAGTATCAAGCGCAAAGTATATAGAAAATATTAAAAACAAAAATATTGTAGAAAGTGGATTTATTCAACAGGAAAAAATCATAAACAAAAACAAGAAAAAAGTCATGGATACAGATAAGAGTAACAAATCGAGAATTATTGATGATAATAGATCAAATAAACAAGGATATTCACGGAAAAAGGACAATAAAAAATCTGAAAAATCTACTAATAAGAAAATAAATACTAAAAATATAGGAAATAATATCGATATACGTATATAATAGAGGTGTAAGATGATAACTATCATTTTAAATATAATTGGATTAATTTTAATTATTTATTCAATTTATATTATAAGAAAGGATTTGACAAATCATAATACTGCAGTTAATGATTTAAATCAAATTGAAGAAAGGGTAAAGGAATATTATAATCTTACTGAGGAAATAATTGAAGAATTTGATGAAATGATTGATTCTAAATTAGAAATGATAAATAAAAAAAATGAGAAGATACATAATGAACAATTAAATTCTATCATTAATAGTGATAATAATCTTTTAAGTAATGACAGTTCAGATATGGTCAGCATAAATTCAAGCTCTATCCATAAAAATGTCGTTGAGTTAAAAAAAATTGGATTAACAAATGAAGAGATCGCAAAAAAATTGAATAAAGGTATTAGAGAGGTTGAAATTATACTAAAAATGTACGAGAATATAAAAAGCTTACATTGAATCATTAACACATGAAAGAAATGTTTCGTAAAATCTAATCAGGTCAAAGTTATATTATGATTATAAAAAATAGACAATTTTATGTAAAAATGATTGCTTTAAGAATTATGGTATGTTATACTACTATAGTGATTACACACATTCCTTGATATTTGAGGCAGTGCCTAATGGTTCCTCTAATATATGAAAGGGATGGAGGAAAAAAACTTGGAGGTGAATAGTATGTCAGTAATTACAATGAAAGGTTTATTAGAAGCAGGAGTTCATTTTGGACATCAGACTAGAAGATGGAATCCCAAAATGGCACAGTATATTTTTACTGAAAGAAATGGAATCTACATTATTGACTTACAAAAAACAGTTAAGAAGGTAGAAGAGGCTTATGATTTTATTAAGGAAGCTATTGCAGATGGAGGCGAAGTTTTATTTGTAGGTACAAAGAAACAAGCTCAAGAAGCTATTGAGAGCGAAGCCAAAAGATGTAATATGCATTTTGTAAATCAAAGATGGCTTGGTGGTATGTTAACAAACTATAAAACTATCAGAAATAGGGTTGACAGACTTCATGAATTAGCTAAAATGGAAGAAGAAGGTATTTTTGAACTTTTACCTAAAAAAGAAGTTATCAAATTAAGACATGAAGCAGAAAGACTAGAAAAATTCCTTGGTGGAATTAAAAATATGAATAGAATACCAGATGTTCTGTTTGTTGTAGATCCAAGAAAAGAAAGAATTGCAGTAAAAGAAGCTCAAATTCTTGGAATTCCTGTTGTTGCTATAGTGGATACTAACTGTGATCCAGACGAAGTTAATTATGTTATCCCTGGTAACGATGATGCTATAAGAGCTGTTAAACTACTAACAGAAACTATGGCTAATGCAGTTTTAGAAGGAAAGCAAGGGGAACAAATAGAAAATATAGAAGAGTAAATAAAAGGGTAAGGGTTTAAAAGGGGCGGTCCCTTCTACTCTTACCATTTTTAACAATATAGGAGGGATAGAATGAATATAAGTGCTTCAATAGTAAAAGATTTGAGAGAGAGAACAGGCGCTGGAATGATGGATTGTAAAAATGCTTTAGTAGAAACAAATGGAGATATAGAAAAAGCTATCGACCTATTAAGAGAAAAAGGATTATCAAAAGCTGCAAAAAAATCAGGAAGAATCGCAGCTGAAGGCCTAGTAGAGGCATATATCCATAGTGGTAGAATAGGTGTTTTAGTAGAAGTTAACTCTGAAACAGATTTCGTTGCTAAGACTGAGGAATTTAAACAATTTGTTAAGGATATAGCTATGCAAATTGCTGCTTCAAATCCTAAATATGTATCAAGAGAAGAAGTATCTGAAGAAGAAATAGCTAGAGAAAGAGAAGTACTTACCCAACAAGCGATTAATGAAGGTAAACCAGAGCATGTAGCTGCTAAAATAGTTGAGGGTAGATTAGAAAAATTCTTTGAGCAAATATGTCTACTAGACCAAAACTTCATAAAGGATCCAGATGTTAAGATTAGAGATTTACTAAATGAGAAAATCGCTAAAATAGGTGAGAACCTAAAGATTAGAAGATTTGCAAGATTTGAAGTAGGCGAAGGAATTGAAAAGAAAGAAGAAAACTTTGCTGATGAAGTTGCAAAGCAAATTAATATGTAATTAAATGGAGAACATATATTTGTTCTCCATTTAAATAACACTATACTTGACATTAGGAGTGAATTAGATGGACCCAATATTTAAGAGAGTCGTCTTAAAGATAAGTGGTGAAGCCCTCTCCGGTCCTAAGGGTGCTGGAATTGATATAGATATGATTAATCAAATATCTATGGAAGTCAAAGAATTACACAACTTGGGTGTACAAGTATCTATTGTAGTAGGTGGAGGAAATTTTTGGCGTGGAAGATCAACTAAAGAAATGGATAGAACCACATCTGACTATATAGGAATGCTTGGAACAGTAATGAATGCACTTGCATTACAAGACTCCCTAGAACAATTAGGTGTAGACACAAGAGTACAATCTGCAATAGAGATGAGGCAGATAGCTGAGCCTTACATAAGAAGAAAAGCTGTTAGGCATTTAGAAAAGGGGAGAGTAGTGATATTTGCTGCGGGAACAGGTAATCCCTATTTTTCAACTGATACTACGGCTGCTCTTAGGGCTGCTGAAATAGAAGCAGAGGTAATATTGCTAGCTAAAAAAGGTGTAGATGGAGTTTATGACTCAGATCCAAATGTGAATTGCAATGCAAAGAAGTTTGATACATTGAAATATATTGATATTTTAAACTTAGGGCTTGGTATAATGGATTCAACTGCAACTTCATTATGTATGGATAATAAGATTCCCCTAATTGTATTTGGCATTGATGAACCAAATAATATTATTAATGTTGTTTTAGGTAAAAAAATTGGAACACATGTAAAGGAGGATTAATTATGTATACTGGACTTTACAAAGAAGCAGAAGAAAAGATGAAAAAGACTATTTCGGTTTACAAAGAAGAGTTACAAAGCATTAGAGCAGGGAGAGCAAACCCGTCATTACTTGACAAAATCACAGTAGATTACTATGGACAGATAACACCTTTAAAACAAGTAGGAAGTGTTTCAGCTCCAGAACCAAGAATGTTAGTCATTCAACCTTGGGATGTAAAATTGATACCGGTAATCGAAAAAGAAATATTAAAATCTGATTTAGGTCTAAATCCATCAAATGATGGTAAAGTAATCAGATTGCTGATTCCTGCGCTAACTGAGGAAAGAAGAAAAGAATTAACAAAAGTAGTTAAGAAAAATGGAGAAAATGCTAAAGTTGCTATTAGAAATATAAGAAGAGACCTAAATGAACAATTAAAAAAGATGGAAAAAAACAAAGAAATTAGTGAAGATGACAAAAAATTAGCAGAAGCTGAAATCCAAAAAATAACTGATAAATTTATTGAAGAATTAGATGCAGTAACAAAGAAAAAAGAAGACGAATTAATGGAAATATAATAAGAAACCCCTTCTTCATAGGAAGGGGTTTTTAGTGATGAGGTGATATATGTGGCAGATATTAATCAAACAATAGAACAACTTAAATCTCAAATTGATATGATAAATCTTCCGAAACATGTTGCAATAATTATGGATGGAAATGGTAGATGGGCAAAAAAAAGATTTTTACCAAGAAATTTCGGTCATCAAGAAGGAATGGAAAGAGTAATTGAAATTGTTGGAGCTGCCTCTAATTTGGGGATAAAACATTTATCACTTTATGCTTTTTCAACAGAAAATTGGAAGAGGCCTCCGGAGGAAGTACAAGGCTTGATGAAAATTTTAGTCCAATATATAATGCGAGAATTAGATAAATTACATAAGAATAATGTCAAAGTACAAATTATGGGAGATATTGAAAAATTACCAAAGTATGCTAAAGATGAAGTAATAAAAACCATGAGAACTACATCCCAAAATACTGGAATGATATTAAATATTGGACTAAACTATGGTGGAAGAGATGAAATAATATTTGGAATTAAAAACATTTTAATTGATATAGAAATGGGTAAAATTAATATAGATGATTTAAATGAGACTAACTTTTCCAATTATCTTTATACAAAAGGGCAACCTGATCCTGATTTGCTTATTAGACCAAGTGGAGAACTTAGACTTAGTAATTTTATGTTATATCAAATAGCTTATACAGAATTTTGCTTTTATGATATACTATGGCCAGACTTTACAGAAAAACATTTATTATTATCCATTATTGATTATCAAAAAAGAAATAGAAGATTTGGAGGAATATAAGTGAAAGATTTAAGCAAGAGATTCTTTAGTGGCTTAGTTGGTTTAATCCTATTAATTTTCATTGTCTCAAAGGGAGGATATTTGTTATCTTTTGCTGTTTATATAGTTTCGATAATTGGTTTAAGAGAATTTTATAAGGCTATAGAGAAAGTTAATATTAAGCCTATTTATCTAATAGGATATTTAGGAGTAACTGGATTGTTTATAAATATTATGTTAGAAAATAAATATTTAGGACTTATTATTACTTTACTTATTATTACTTTACTTATCTTATTTATTACTAATAAAAATATATCTATAGAGGATATATCAATAACTCTTTTGGGAATAGCATATATTCCGTTTTTGCTTTTTCATATTATATATTTAGATAATAGTAAGTATATTTGGCTAGTTTTTATTATAGCATTTGGTACAGATACATTTGCATATATAGCAGGGAATTTATTTGGAAAAAGAAAATTATGCCCTAAAATCAGCCCTAAGAAAACAATAGAAGGATCTATAGGAGGTATATTAGGTAGTACTATTTTACTTATCATATATTCAATATACTTTAATTTAAATCCTATGTGGAAAATTATTCTACTTTCTATTGTTTGCTCAGTAATAGCTCAATTAGGAGATTTAGCGGCTTCAAAAATAAAGAGAATTTGTGGAATAAAGGATTATGGGTCTATAATGCCTGGACATGGTGGTGTATTAGATAGATTTGATAGTATAATTTTTACTGTCCCAGTAATATACTACTATATTAGTATCTTTTTAATTTAAAATATAGGTGGTGTTTAAATGTTAACAGCGGTATCAGCAATATTTGTTTTTTTGATGGTAATATTAGTACATGAATTTGGTCACTTTGCCGTAGCCAAAATTGTAGGAATTAAAGTTAATGAATTTTCTATAGGCATGGGGCCTAAATTATTTCAAAAGAAAAAAGGAGAAACTGAATATACTTTAAGAGCATTACCAATTGGTGGATATGTAAAAATGGAAGGTGAAGATGAAGTTTCTGACGATCCTAAAGGTTTCAATAAGGTTTCTGCATTGTCAAGAATAGCAGTTGTAGCAGCAGGAGCAATTATGAATTTCATCTTAGCAATTGTTATATTAGCCATTGTTTCTTACGGAATAGGTATGCCAATAAATATAGTAGATAAGGCATTGCCAGATTCACCTGCAGAGAAAAGTGGATTAATATCAAATGATGTTATAATTAGCATAAATGGTATAGAAACAAATAACTGGGAATCTATAGCTAACTCCATAAACAACTCTGACCCTAATAAAGAGATGGAAATACAAGTTGAAAGAGATGGTCAAGTAAAAAAACTTATGGTTAAACCTACAGTTGATGAAGAAGGAAGAACTATAATTGGTATAGCACCTAAATATGAAAAGTCTATATCCTTAGCTATAAAAGGTGGATTTGAAAAAACTTTAATGTTTCTAGGATTAATGTTTGATTTCGTAGGAATGATATTCAAAGGTAAAGTTGGAATTAAGCATTTATCAGGTCCCGTTGGTGTAATTCATGAAGTAGGAGCAGCTGCAAAACTTGGAGTATATAATCTACTCTATATCTTAGGTTTTATTAGCATTAACTTAGGCTTCTTCAATTTACTTCCTATACCAGCATTAGATGGAAGTAGGATAGTATTTTTGTTAATAGAATTGGTCAGAGGAAAACCAATAGCTCCAGAAAAAGAGGGATTCATACATTTTGTTGGCTTTGTTCTATTGATATCACTAATGTTATTAGTAACTTATAGAGATATACTCAAATTTAATATTTTTTAGTAGGTGATAAAATTGATTAGAAAAAAAACTAAGGTAATCAAAGTTGGTAATGTACTAATTGGTGGAGACAACCCTATTTCAATTCAATCTATGACTAATACATTGACAAAAGATATTGTTTCTACTATTAGTCAAATAAAAAAATTAGAGGATGCAGGTTGCGACATTATTAGATCTGCTATTACGGATTTGGAAGATGCAAAGGCTATAAAAGAGATAAAAAGACAAATTAATATTCCAATAATTGCTGATATTCAGTATGACTATAGATTAGCCTTAGAATCTATTAAGTATGGAACTGATGGACTAAGGTTAAACCCAGGAAATATAGGTTCTTTAGACAAAGTCAAAGAAGTTGTAAAAGCCTGTAAAGAAAATAATATCTCTATTAGGGTTGGAGTAAATGCTGGTTCTCTAAAGAAGGAGTTTTTAGAAAAGTATAATGGTGTAAATGAGGATTCTATGGTTTATAGCGCTTTAGAACAAATCAGATTATTAGAAGATATGGATTTCTATGATATAAAAATTTCTTTAAAAGCAAGTAACGTACCTCTTACTATTAAAGCATATGAAAAGATGTCTAATATGGTAGATTATCCGTTACATTTAGGAATAACTGAAGCTGGACCAATTTGGAGGGGAACTGTTAAATCCTCTGTTGGAATAGGTGCTTTGTTGTCAATGGGTATAGGAGATACAGTAAGAATATCTTTGACAGGTGACCCTGTAGAAGAAGTAAAAGTAGGTAGAGAAATTCTTAAATCCCTTAACCTACTGAATGAAGGCTTAGAAATAATATCATGTCCTACTTGTGGAAGAACAAATATTGATTTAATTAATATAGTAGAAGAGGCTGAAAAAAGGCTTGAAGGAATTAATAAACATATAAAAGTTGCTATAATGGGATGTGCAGTAAATGGTCCTGGAGAAGCTAGGGAAGCAGATATAGGAATAGCTGGAGGAAAAGGTGAAGGACTTATTTTTAGAAAAGGTGAAATAATAAAAAAGGTGAGAGAAGAAAATTTACTTGATGAATTATTAAAAGAAATAGAAAAGTTATAATATATTCATATCCCAGGAGGAGAAGGGGGATAAATTATACATGAAGAATAATCAACTATATCTTTCAGAATTTATTACAAAAAAAGGACTAGAGGATATTAGGAACTTAAAAATTATCATTAATAAAATTCAGATATTAAAAAAAACAATGACCTTAATAGTATACCTTGAATCTTCTATCTTAATTAATAATATAATATCTAATAAAATAAATAAAGTTTTCAAAGATAAGTTTACTCAATTTAAAGTACAGATAAGATTTAGATATAATGTCATAGGAAGCATTGAAGACAAGATAAAGTTTTATGAAGACAATATTCTAGAAATTATTAAATTGGAAATTGAGTCTAGTAATTCTTGGATTAAAGGTTTAAAATGGGAGATCATTAATGACTCCCTTGTAATTTTTCCGCCGAATGAGGTAGCATATCACTCACTAGAAAAAAATGAAATTATAGAAAAAATTAAAAATGCAATTTTAGAAGAAATAGATTTAAATATAGACATCAAAATTTCTGAGCATCAATTTATGGAAGCGGAAGGCTTTCTTGATCAAAAGAGTGTTGAAGAAAAAGAAATTGCAAAGGATGCTATTATCAATATAGCTGAAAGTTCTAAAACCAATTCCTTTAATAATAGCTCAAACAGGCCTAATAAGTATTATATCTATGGAAAAGAAATAAAAGATTCACCTATTAAAGTAAGAGATATTAATATGAAAACTGGCTCTTGTGTAATAGAAGGTATAGTTTTTCAACTTGAAACCAGAGAAATTAGAGACAATAAGACCCTAGTCACATTCTATGTCTCAGATCTTACAGACTCTATTACTGTGAAAGTATTTTTATCAGAAGAACAAACATCTGAGTTTCTTATAAATGTAGCAAATGATTCTCATATAAAAATTGAAGGAGATGTAATGTTTGATAACTACTCTAAGAGTACAGTAATAATACTGAAATCACTTAATAAAATTGATAAATCCGGAAAAAAAGATAATACAGAGGAAAAAAGAGTGGAATTACATCTTCATACACAAATGAGTTCGATGGATGGAGTTACGCCACTGAAAAAAATCGCAACTAGAGCTAAAGAATGGGGACATAAAGCGTTGGCTATAACTGATCATGGTATTGTTCAAAGCTTTCCAGAAGCCATGGTTCTGAGTAAATCATTAGGTATAAAAATGATATATGGTATGGAAGGCTATTTAATAAATGATAAGAAAGAAATAATAACCAATTTTGATGAAAATAAAGATTATTCAACTTATATAGTTTTTGATATAGAGACTACTGGATTATCTGCTATAAATGATATGATAACGGAGATTGGTGCTGTTAAAATTAGAGATGGAGAAATTATAGATACTTATAGTCAGTTAATAAATCCTGAAAGACCAATACCAGAATTAATTATCAACATTACAGGTATTACAGATAATATGGTAAAAGACAAGCCAATTATTAAAGATGTAATTTTAGATTTTGTAAAATTTATTGGAGACGATGTTTTAGTTGCACATAACGCTTCTTTTGATATGGGATTCATTAGAGAAAAGATGAAGCTGGTCAATATAGAACTAAACAATCCAGTACTAGATACATTGGAGTTATCTAGAGCGGTGTTTCCATCTTTGAAGAGCCATAAATTGAATCTTGTGGCTAAACACCTGAATGTAGATTTAGTTAATCATCATAGGGCTGTAGATGATGCTACTGCTACAGCTAAAATATTTCTTAAGATATTAGATATTTTAAAAGAAAGAAATATAATAAACTTTAGACAGATAAATACTTTAAATTCTAGAAAGGATTTTTCAAAGGATGAAAGCTTTCATATAATTATATTAGCTAAAAATTTAATTGGTCTTAAAAATTTATATAAATTAGTATCAGAGTCACATATAAACTATTTCCATAGAAGACCGAGAATTCCAAAATCTCTTATAGAAGCAAATAGAGAAGGTCTAATAATTGGTAGTGCATGTGAGGCAGGAGAATTATATAAAGCAATAATAAAAAATAGAAGCCTAAATGAAATAAGAAAAATTGTAAAGTTTTATGATTATTTAGAAATTCAACCAATTGAAAATAATATGTATTTAGTTAGGGAAGGAATAGTAAAAGATAAGAATCAGTTGAGAGAAATAAATAAAAAAATATATAAATTGGGAAAAGAGAATAAAAAGCCTGTTGTAGCAACTGGAGATGTACATTTTCTAGATCCAGAAGATGAGATATATAGAAGAATACTAATGTCAGGTCAAAAATTTCAAGATGCAGATATTCAGCCGCCTTTATATTTTAGAACCACCGAAGAGATGCTAGAAGAATTTTCATACTTTGGTAAGGAAATTGCAGAAGAAGTAGTTATAAAAAACACTAATTTGATAAATGATATGATAGAGGAAATATTACCAATCCCAGAAGGAACTTTTCCACCAGTCATTGAAGGTGCTGAAGAAGAATTAAGAAGGATAACATATGATAAAGCAGTAGAAGTATACGGCAATCCTTTGCCAGAAATTGTGGAAAAACGTTTGGAAAGGGAACTTGGTTCTATAATGAAAAATGGTTATGCTGTTATGTATATAATTGCACAGAAACTTGTTTGGAAATCTTTAGAAGATGGATATTTAGTAGGTTCTAGGGGCTCAGTAGGCTCATCTTTTGTAGCTACAATGAGTGGTATTACAGAAGTAAATCCATTGGTTCCACATTATGTCTGTCCTAATTGTAAATATAGTGAATTTTTTAATGATGGATCTATAGCTTCTGGTGCAGATCTTCCACATAAAATCTGTCCTAAATGCCAAGTTAAATTGAACAAAGATGGTCATGATATTCCATTTGAAGTCTTTTTAGGATTTGAAGGTGATAAAGAGCCAGATATTGACTTAAATTTTGCAGGAGAATATCAGTCTGTAGCACATAAGTACACTGAAGAACTTTTCGGAGAAGGTTATGTTTTTAGAGCAGGAACTATTGGAACAATTGCTGAAAAAACTGCATATGGATTTGTTAAAAAATATTTTGAAGAAAGAGATATAAGTGTCAATGTGGCCGAGATTAATAGACTAGTTCAAGGGTGTACTGGAATCAAAAGGACTTCAGGTCAACATCCTGGTGGAGTTATGATTGTTCCAAAATATAAGGATATTTTGGATTTCACTCCCATTCAATATCCTGCAGATGATAAAAAGTCAGGTGTAATAACAACTCATTTTGATTATAATGCTATTAGTGGAAGAATATTAAAGTTAGATATTCTTGGGCACGATGTGCCTACTATAATCAGAATGCTCGGTGACCTAACGGGAGTTGATCCTACTAAAATCCCTCTAGACGAGCCAAAGACTATGAAGTTGTTTACCAGTACTGAATCATTAGGAATAACTAAAGATGATATAAATTGTGAAGTAGGAACTTTAGGAATACCTGAATTCGGTACAAAATTTTTAAGACAAATGCTTATTGATACCAAGCCTAGTACCTTTTCCGAACTAGTAAGAATTAGTGGATTATCTCATGGTACAGATGTATGGATAAATAATGCTCAAAGCCTTGTTAAAGAAAATATTGCACCATTAAGCAAGGTAATTTCTACTAGAGAAGATATAATGTTAAACTTAATTAACTCAGGGATGGATAAGAAGAAATCCTTTAAAATCATGGAAAAGGTTAGAAAAGGGAAAGGCTTATCTAAGGAAGATGAAGAGGAAATGAGAAGTTTAAATGTGCCGGAATGGTACATAGAGTCTTGTAATAAAATTAAATATATGTTTCCCAAAGCTCATGCTGCTGCTTATGTTATGATGTCTTTTAGAATAGCCTATTTTAAAGTATATTTTCCTGAAACGTTTTATGCCACTTACTTTACTATTAAGGCCAATGATTTCGATGCAGATTTAGTTATTAAAGGTAAAGAAACTGTTAAAAACAAGATTCAGGAATTAGAAAAACTAGGAAATAATATGACCGCAAAGGAAAAGAATTTACTAACAGTTCTAGAAGTTGTTTTAGAAATGTATGCAAGGGGTTATAATATCCAAAATGTAGATATTTACAAATCAGATAGTGATAGATTTATAATTGATGAAAATGGGATTCTACCACCACTTAAAAGCCTAGAAGGTCTTGGTGAAAATGTAGCCAGAAAAATTGTCGAAGAAAGAAATATCTCTAGATTTATATCTATAGAAGACTTAGTTAATCGTGGCAAAGTAAGTAAACCTGTATTAGAAGTATTAACTAATCATGGTTGTTTAGGTGATTTGCCATTAAGTAATCAAATAAGCCTTTTTAATATTTGATTTTTCCTTAATTTATGATATAATTAATTTGACAAAAATGAATTTTTTCTGGGAAAGAGTGGGTTAACCCACTCTTGATTTTTTATTGATATTGTTCTTGCATAATATTAAGTAAACATTTATGGAGGTGAATTGATTGAATAGAAAAGGCATAATAAGTATTGTCAAAGAAATATGTGAGCAGTTAGCAGATGAGTTAGGATATGAGTTAGTAGATGTAGAATTTTTAAAAGAGGGTTCAAATTATTTTCTAAGAGTATATCTTGATAAGCCAGGCGGAATAAACTTAGATGATTGTCAAAAGGTAAGTCAATTATTAAGTGATAAACTAGACGAGAAAGATCCTATCACTACGCCATATTATTTAGAGGTTTCATCTCCAGGATTAGATAGACCTCTAAAGAATGATAAGGATTTGAAAAGAAATCTAGGAAAAGAAATTGAAATAAAATTATATGAGCCACTGAAGGGTAAAAAGATAATAGAAGGTATTCTAGAGGATTATGAGGAAAAAACAATTGTAATAAGAACAGAGATTAATGAAATTGTTACAATACCTAAGGAAGGCATTGCTTTAATTAAATTGGCAGTTAAATTTTAAGGAGGTTTAATGAATGAATGGAGATTTTATTGATGCCCTTCGTGAAATTGAAAAAGAGAAGGGCATTTCTAAAGATGTAATATTTGATGCTCTTGAGTCGGCACTTATCTCTAGCTATAAGAAAAACTTCAATGCATCCCAAAATGTTGAAGTTGAAATGGATAGAGAAACTGGGAAGGTAAAAGTGTTGGCATTAAAAGAAGTAGTGGATATAGTAGAAAATGAATACCTTGAAATAAGCTTAGAAGATGCAAAAGAAATTGATGATAGATTTCAGACTGGAGATATTTTAAAAGTAGAAATCACCCCAAAGGATTTCGGCAGGATAGCAGCTCAAACTGCTAAACAAGTAGTTATTCAAAGAATAAGAGATGCAGAAAGAGATGTAATTTATGATGAATTTATAAATAGAGAGAATGAGATAATTACTGGATTAGTTCAGCGAATTAGTAAAAATAATGTATATATAGATTTAGGAAAGACTGAGGGGATATTGCCACCTTCTGAGCAAATGGAAGGTGAAGAGTATAATCAAGGAGATAGGTTAAAATTACTTATATCAGAGGTCAAAAAGACAACGAAAGGACCTCAGATAATATTATCTAGATCACATCCTAATCTTGTGAAGAGACTATTTGAGTTAGAGGTTCCAGAAATCAATGATGGAATAGTTGAAATATATTCTATATCTAGAGAAGCCGGTTCTAGAACAAAGATTTCAGTTTTCTCTAAAGATTCCAATGTAGATCCTCTTGGCTCATGTGTAGGTTTTAAAGGAAGTAGAGTAAAAGTAATAGTAGATGAATTAAAAGGTGAAAAAATAGATATTGTAATTTGGAGTAAAGATATAGGAGAATTTATTGCAAACAGTTTAAGTCCTTCTAAAGTATTAAATGTTATAACTAATGAAAAAGAAAAGTCCGCTGTTGTAGTAGTACCAGATTATCAACTTTCCTTAGCTATAGGTAAAGAAGGTCAAAATGCAAGATTAGCAGCAAAATTAACAAATTGGAAAATAGATATAAAATCTGAGTCACAATATAATCAAGAAAATCAATAAGAGGTGATTATTTGAAAAAGAAAAAGATTCCTCTAAGAAAATGCATTGCTTGTGGTGAAGGCAAACCAAAGAAAGAATTAATAAGAGTTGTAAGAAATAATGAAAAAGAAGTAAGTATTGATATAACTGGTAAAATGAATGGACGTGGAGCATATATATGCTCCAATCTTGAGTGTTTAGAACTTGCACAGAAAGGTAAAAAACTATCTAGAACTTTAGAAGTTGAAGTACCAAACGATGTATATGAAAGTTTAAAAGATATAATTCAATCAAAATTGGGAAAATAAGAAATATCACCTTTTAATATGATAGGGGGTATATAATATGAAAAAAATTAGAGTATATGAATTGGCTAGGGAATTAGGAATTAGCAGCAAAGATTTAATTGAAAAAATTGCTAGTTTAGACATAACTGTAAGCAATCATATGAGTGCTTTAGAAGATGAAGATGCAAGGATAATAAAATCATTATTATCAGAGGAAGAAGAGGAAAACATAGTTGGTGAAAAGTTTGATGATATTGATGAAAATATAAAAGATAGTAACAAGATTAGCAGTAAAAGAGATGTCGAAGAAGATGAAAAAATTGTTAAAGAAATAGAAAATAGGGATAATACAAAACAAAGGAATAAGAAACAAAGAAATAAAAATAAAGTGAAGAATAATAGTATGGGTAAAGAAAATACTATAATTAGTAAAGAAGGGAATGAGGTTGTTATAGAAATCGAAGATAATATCATTGTAAAAGATTTAGCTGATAAAATAGGTGTAAGTCCATCACAAATAATTTCTAAATTAATAGGGTTAGGAGTAATGGTAAACCAAAATCAATCAATAGATTCTGATATAGCGATTATAGTTGCTGAAGAATTTGGTATTGAGTTAACGATAAAAGAAGCTTCTAAAGAAAGTCAAGAATTAATAGAAGATGAATTTAATTTAGATTATGAAGATAATCCAGAAGATTTAAAATCTAGAGCTCCTATAGTAACGGTAATGGGACACGTAGACCATGGTAAAACCTCTTTACTAGATGCTATTAAAGAAACTAGTGTTACAAAATCTGAAGCTGGAGGAATTACACAGCATATAGGTGCTTATGCTGTGAATATTAATAACAGAAAAATATGTTTCTTAGATACACCAGGTCACGAAGCTTTTACGTCTATGCGTGCTAGAGGTGCACAAGTGACAGACATTGCCATATTAGTCGTAGCAGCTGATGATGGAGTTATGCCTCAAACCATAGAAGCAATAAATCATGCTAAGGCTGCTAAGGTTCCAATAATCGTAGCAATTAATAAAATGGATAAACCTACAGCCAATATAGATAGAATCAAACAAGAATTAGTAGAGAATGCTTTAGTTCCAGAGGATTGGGGCGGGGACACCATAACAGTGCCAGTATCAGCCAAAAATCGTCAAGGAATAGAAGAGTTGCTTGAAATGATATTACTTGTTGCAGAAATGCAAGAGTTAAAAGCTAATCCAAATAGGAATGCAGTGGGTACAATTGTAGAAGCTCAACTTGATAAAGGAAAAGGACCATTAGCTACTGTATTAGTTCAAAAAGGAACTTTGGAAGTTGGAGATATGGTTGTTTCTGGTTCTTCCTTTGGTAGAGTGAGAGCAATGCTTGATGATAAAGGCAAGAGAGTTAAAAAAGCTGGTCCATCAACGCCTGTAGTAATACTCGGATTATCTGAGGTTCCAAATGCAGGAGATTTATTGTATGCAGTAAATGATGAAAAAACTGCTAGATCATTAGGTGAGAAACATAAGGAAATCGTGCGAGCAGAACAAATGAAATCTGACCAAAAAGTATCTTTAGATGATTTATTTGAAAGAATAAAATTAGGTGAGATTAAAGATTTAAATATTATTATAAAAGGCGACGTTAGAGGTTCTATTGAAGCATTAAGGCAGTCCCTTGAAAAACTTAATACTGATGAAGTTAAAACTAATATTATCCATGGTGGTGTAGGAGGAATTACTGAATCTGATATTATGCTTGCCTCTGCATCTAATGCTATTGTTGTTGGCTTTAATGTTAGACCTAATTTAAACGCTATAGAAGTAGCTAAAAGAGAAAAAGTAGATGTTAGAACATATAGAGTAATTTATGAGGCAATCGAAGATATTCAAGCCGCAATTAAAGGTATGCATGCACCAAAAATTGTTGAAGAAGTAATAGGAAGAGCTGAGGTTAGGGCTACATTTAGATTACCTAATGGAAGCACTATAGCTGGTATTTATGTATTAGATGGAAAAATAGCTAGAAATGGGAAGATAAGACTTCTTAGAAATGATATTGTTATATTTGAAGGTGGGGTATCATCTTTAAAAAGATTTAAAGATGATGCAAGAGAAGTACTATCAGGATATGAAGCAGGATTAGGATTAGAAAATTATAATGATATAAAAGAAGGAGACTTATTAGAAGCTTACGTTCTAAAAGAAGTCGAGAAATAGAGGTGAAAAAATGAACAATAAAAGACTCAATCGAATTTCCGAAGAAGTAAAAAGGGTGGTTTCAGAACTGATTTATAATGGACTTAAAGATCCAAGAGTTAATTCCATGACAACTATAACAAAGGTGGAAGTAACTAGAGATTTAAGATACGCAAAGATTTATGTCTCAGTATTTGGAAATAAAGAAGAAAAAGAAAACACTCTATTGGGACTAGAAAGTGCAAAAGGATTTATTAGAAAAGAAATAAGTAGTAGAATAGATTTAAGATATGCTCCTGAGCCAATCTTTGTTTTAGATGAGTCTATAGAGCAAGGTATTTATATGTCTAAATTAATTGAAGAAGTAAATAAGGACTCTAATGTATATGAGGAAGAGAAATATGATGAATAATATTGAAAATTTATTTGATTTAGCAATCAAACAAATTCAAGAAAGTGAAAATATTTATATTGTTTCACATGTTCAGCCAGATGGTGATAATATAGGCTCAATACTTGCCTTATGGATGGCCCTCAAATATATAAAAGAAAGAGTTTTTATACTTAAAACTGATGAGATTCCCTCGGATTTTTTATTTCTTCCAAATATAAATATAATTAATGAGTATAACCATGATGATAATATAGATCTTTTGATTACTCTAGATACTAGTGATGAAAGTAGATTAGGAAAAAATAAAGATTTATTGAATCAAGCTAAAACAATTATTAATATTGATCATCATATTAGCAATATTAATTTTGGACATATAAATATTGTAGATAGCAATGCAGCTGCAACTGGTGAATTAGTATATAAACTAATAAATAGACTAAAAATTCCTATTAATAAAGATATAGCTTCTTGTATTTATACTGCAATAAGCTCAGATACTGGTAGTTTTATGTATGATAATACTAGTGCAGAAACTCATGAAATTGCTGCAGAATTAATAAGAACAGGAATTGACAAAGGTAATATAAATATAAATTTATACCAGAGCAGAAGTATAGAGAGAACTATGTTGTTTGCAAAAGCCCTTGAAACCTTAAAGCTATATTTTGAAAATAAGGTTGCTATAGTAAAGATAACTCGTAGTATGGTTGAAGAAGTCAATGCTAAAATGGAAGATACAGAAGGCATAGTTTCATTTATTAGGGAAATTGCTTCTGTAGAAGTTGCAACTATACTCAAAGAGTTTAATGAAGAAGAAATAAAAGTTAGTATGAGAAGTAAAAGATATGTAGATGTATCTTCCCTTTGTGCTAATTTGGGTGGTGGAGGACATATAAGAGCAGCAGGATGTACTATTAATTCTCCTATAGATATTGCCGAAGAATTGATTTTAAATGAACTAGAGAAAGTATTTTAGGTGATTATATGAATGGTATAATAAACTTTTTTAAGCCAAAGGGAATGACTTCACATGATGCCGTAAGTCTTTTAAGAAAAACATTAAAAACAAAAAAAATTGGACACACTGGAACTTTAGATCCAAATGCATCGGGAGTATTACCACTATGTATAGGAAAGGGAACTAGAATCGCAGAATATCTTCTTGATAGTGACAAGGAATATATTGGAGAATTAACATTAGGATCTAGGACAGATACTCAAGATATAGATGGTAAGATAATATCTTCTTCAAATAAAATCGTTAGTGAAGAAGATATTATCAATGCCATGTCAAGATATATAGGTGATGTATCTCAACTGCCACCTATGTATTCTGCTTTGAAGCATAAAGGTAAGAAACTTTATGAATTAGCACGTGAAGGTAAGACTATTGAACGTACTCCCAGGAATATTAGAATATATGAACAAAAAGTATTGAATATAGAAGATTGTAGAAAAATTATTTTTTATACAAAATGTTCTAGGGGTACTTATATAAGAACATTATGTGATGATATTGGTATGGATTTGGGTACATATGGTTATATGTCATATTTACTGAGAGTAGGTGCAGGAAGTTTTAAAATTGAAAGTGCTTATAGTATTGAGTATATTAGAAAATTGAATTTAGAAGAAGTTTCAAAAATCATAGTTCCTATGGATAAAGCTTTAGATCATTTAGAGGAATTTATTGTTCCAGAGGAATTATATTCTAAATTAATCAATGGTGTTGTGTTACAATTTAATCTTATAGATGAAATTAAGGTTAATAAATTGCTTAGAGTTTATTGTAAAAATATATTTATCGGAATAGGAAAGATTAGCAGAATTGACTCTCAATTTTACTTGAAAATGGACAAAGTTTTAATAATATAAGGTGGTATACATGGAAATTATCGATCTATTAAACTATAATGAAACAAGATTTAATACAGCTATTGCTTTAGGAAATTTCGATGGCATTCACATAGGTCATCAGCAATTAATAAAAACTATGATATCTAAGTCTAAGGAGTTAGGTATAAAGTCATCACTTCTATTATTTAAAAGTCATACCAAAACTATAGTAGATAATAATAGGCCAAATATGATAACCAATAATAAACAAAAATTTAAAATTGCTGAAGAATTAGGAATAGATATTATCTATCTATTAGATTTCGATGATAAGATAATGAAATTATCTGGACAAGAGTTCGTTAAAGATATCATTATAAATAAAATGAATGGAAAATTACTTGTAGTTGGATTTGATTATAGATTTGGATATAAAGCTTCGGGAGATTCTAATTACTTAATGGAGCTTGGTAAAAAATATGGTATAGACGTAATTGTATTAGACCCTGTTTATGAAAATAATGAGATTATCAGTAGTTCTAGCATAAGAGAGTTAATAGCTAATGGAAATATTATGGATGTTTTAAATATATTAGGCAGACCATATTCCATTATAGGAAAAGTTATCCCAGGAAAAAACAGAGGAAATAAATTAGGATTTCCAACAGCTAATATAGAACCTATTGATAACTATGTAATACCTAAAAATGGAGTATATATGACTAATACCATAATAGATAACAATAGATATATATCTGCTACAAATATTGGTTATAATCCTACCTTTAATGAAGATATATTGAAGGTAGAGACTTATATATTAAATTTTAAAGGAGATATATATGGTAAAACTTTAGAAATTGAGTTTTTAGAATTTTTAAGAGATGATATTAAATTTCAAACAAAAGAAGATTTGATAAAACAAATGAAAATAGATATAGAGATGATTAAATTAAGACATTAATATTTACATTTATTATTTATTATGATACTATTATATTGTTACATTACCTATGGCTATGTTTAACGTATCCTCGGCGTCTTACACAGCTATGGGAGTATATCAAAATTTTGGAGGTGTATTATTTATGTTAACAAAAGAAGTAAAAGAACAAATTATTAATGATTACAAATTGCACGAAGGTGATACAGGTTCACCAGAAGTACAAATTGCAATTTTAACACACAGAATCAATTCTGTAAACGAGCATTTAAAAGCTCATAAAAAAGATCACCATTCAAGAAGAGGATTACTTAAAATGGTAGGTCAAAGAAGAGGCCTTTTAAAATATCTACAAAATAATGATATTGAAAGATATCGTTCTTTAATTGAAAAATTAGGCATCAGAGGTTAATAAGAGCGGGGGTATCCCGCTCTATTGATTTATAACGAAGAGGAAATTTTTTAATATTATATATTACTTGACCTAAATGAGTCTTAAACAGATTGCCGAAATCTTTGATTTCGTGCAAGTTGTTTATGCAGTGGCCAAGAAAAGCTACATTTTATATTTTGTTAGAAGCTTTTCTTATTTTAGATATTTTTATTAAATAAGGATATAATAAATATATTAAAGATTAAGGAGGTATTGCATGGAAAGAAAATTCCAGTATAAATTAGCTGGTAGAGACCTCACTGTAACCATAGGCAAAGTGGCAGAACAGGCTAGTGGTGCTTGCATGGTACAATATGGAGATACAGTGGTTCTAGCGACTACTACAGCTTCTAAGGAACCAAGAGAAGGGATAGACTTTTTTCCCCTTAGTGTTGATTACGAAGAAAAACTATATTCAGTAGGGAAAATACCTGGAGGGTTTATTAAGAGAGAAGGTAGACCAAGTGAAAAAGCAATTTTAACTTCAAGGCTTATAGATAGACCCCTTAGACCATTATTTCCGGATGGATATAGAAATGATGTACAAGTTATAGCTACGGTCTTATCTGTTGATCAGGACCATTCACCAGAAATAGTTGCAATGATAGGCTCTTCTATAGCTTTATCTATATCAGATATTCCTTTTAATGGTCCTACAGGATCAGCTCTTATAGGACTAATAGATGGAAAATTTATTATTAACCCAACTAGCGAAGAAAGAGACAAATCTGAAATTCATCTTGTAGTAGCAGGAACAAAAGATGCTATAATGATGGTAGAAGCAGGTGCAAATGAAGTTACAGAGAAAGTTATGCTAGAAGGTATTTTAACGGCACATAAAGAGATTATAGAGCTATGTAATTTTATCGAGAATATTGCAAAAGAAGTAGGAAAACCTAAAAAAGAGTATAATTTATTTAAACCGAATGAAGAAATTAAAGAAAAAATCATTGACTTTGGTAGAGAAAAATTAATTGATGCTATAAGTACTTTTGAAAAACAAGAAAGATTAGATAATATTGATAAAGTAAATAAAGAAATTAAAGATGTATTTTTAGAAGAATACCCAGAATCAGAGCAGGATATAAATGAAATAATAGAAGATATGCTAAAAGAGGAAGTTAGAAGGCTAATTCTTGAAGAAGGATTGAGACCTGATAATAGAAAAGTAGATGAGATACGTCCTATTACTACTGATGTAGGCTTACTTCCAAGGACTCATGGATCTGGATTGTTCACAAGAGGTCAGACTCAAGTTCTAACAATTGCTACTTTAGGTGCTATTAGTGATGCCCAAGTTATTGATGGATTAGGAGAGGAAGAATCTAAAAGATATATGCATCATTATAATTTCCCACCATATTCAGTTGGTGATGCTAGACCTCTAAGAGGCCCAGGAAGAAGAGAAATAGGGCATGGTGCATTAGCTGAAAGGGCGCTTGAACCAGTTATACCATCAGAAGATGTTTTCCCTTATACTATTAGACTTGTATCTGAAGTTCTTAGCTCAAATGGATCTTCATCACAAGCTAGTGTTTGTGGGAGTACTCTAGCTTTATTAGATGCGGGTGTACCTATAAAATCTCCTGTAGCTGGAATAGCCATGGGATTGATAAAAGAAGATAGTAAAGTAGCTATTCTTTCTGATATACAAGGTATGGAAGATCATTTAGGAGATATGGACTTTAAAGTAGCTGGGACTAAAGATGGAATTACAGCTATACAAATGGATATAAAAATAGCTGGAATAGATAAACCAATTTTAGAGGAAGCTCTAGAAAAAGCTAGAAAGGGAAGACTTTATATTCTAGATAAAATGGCTGAAACTATTTCAATTCCAAGAGAAAATTTATCACCTTATGCACCAAAAATGTATACAATGCAAGTAAATCCAGATAAAATAAGAGATATAATCGGGCCTGGCGGTAAAATGATTAATAAGATAATCGATGAAACAGGTGTAAAAATTGATATTGACGATGATGGTAAGGTATTCATTGCTTCAGTAACTCAAGAAGATGGAGAAAAAGCAATGGATATGATAAATAAAATAGTTAAAGAAGTTGAAGTAGGAGATATTTATTTAGGTAAGGTAACACGCATAACTAGTTTTGGTGCTTTTGTAGATGTTTTAAATGGTAAGGAAGGTTTACTTCATATATCTAATATAGCTAGAGAAAGAGTAAATAAAGTAGAGGATGTATTAGCTATAGGAGATGAAATATTAGTTAAAGTCATGGAAATAGACAATCAAGGTAGAGTAAATCTATCTAGAAAAGTACTGTTACCTGAAGAAACTAAAACTGAAGAGTAATATACTAATGCATGAACCAAAATAAGGTTCATGTTTTTGTTTTTAGGATATTTTCTCAATCCCTTGAATATATATAGATATAAAAGATATTGGAGGGATATATATGAGATTAGTTGTCATAAATAAAAAGACTTTATTAACTATTTTAATTGTGTTAATATTAGCTATAATAGTCTTAGGTATTTCAGTAGTTTATAACAAATCAGAAGAAACTTTTAATTCTGACGTATATTATCAAGGAAATATTGATGACAAGATAATAGCATTTGCTTGTAATGTTGATTGGGGAAATGAGCACATTCCAAACATGTTACAAATTTTCAAGGATAATGATATTAAAATTACATATTTTGTAACAGGTCAATGGGCTGAAAAAAATAAGGATATACTAAAGACTATATATGATAATAACCATGAAATTGGGAATCATGGTTATAGCCACAAGGACTATGATAAGTTATCTTATGATAGAAACAAAGAAGAAATACTGAAAGCTCATAATATAATTAAAGAAACTCTAAATATTGATTCAAAGTATTTTGCCCCCCCATCAGGTGCTTATAATGATAATACGATAAAAGCGGCAAAGGATTTAGGGTATGAACTTATAATGTGGAGTATAGACACCATAGATTGGAGAAAGGATAGTACAAAAAATGTTATTATTGAAAGAGTTACTTCAAAAGCACATAACTCTGCAATTGTTTTAATGCATCCAACAGAGGAAACCGTTAAAGCATTGCCAGAAATAACAAAATATCTATACCAAAATGGCTATAAAATTGGTACAATAAGTGATGTAATAAAAAAAGCACCATAACTAATTGAAGATGGCTTTTTTGGCCACTGAATAAACGACTTGCATGAAATCAAAGATTTCGGCAATCTGCTTAAAACTCAATTAGGTCAAGTTCCTAATAAAGAAATAAAAAATGACTAGTAGTATTGGAGGAGAATAATGTATTTAATAGACAAACTAGATAATGGTATAAGAGTTGTCATGGAGAAGATTCCTTATGTCAACTCTGTTTCTATTGGAATTATAATCAATAATGGATCTATAAAAGAGGACAAGCATAATAATGGGATATCACATTTTATTGAACATATGTTATTTAAAGGTACAAAGAAACGAACTGCTAAAGATATAGCCGAAACAATAGATAACATAGGAGGTCAATTAAATGCCTTTACTAGTAAGGAAAGTACCTGCTATTATGCTAAGGTATTATATAATCATATAGATATTGCCATAGACGTATTAGGAGATATGTTGACTAATTCAATATTTTCAGAATCAGATATAGAAAAAGAAAAAGCAGTGATAATAGAAGAAATAAATATGTATTTAGACTCTCCAGAGGATATGGTTAATGATCTACTAAATGAGATAATGTTTGAAAACACATCCCTTGGTCGTCCAATCCTTGGTACAGAAGAAACAATTAAAAATTTAAGTAGAGAAAAAATTATTGATTATTTTATTAATAATTATAGGCCTGAAAATATAGTAATATCTTTAGCTGGTAATATTGATACCAAGGAAGTTTTTAAAATGTTAAATTATCATTTTGGGAACTTTAATAATTCAAATAAAAAGATTTATGAGATTAATAGTATTTATAATTTTACCAATAAAATGAAAGGAATTAATAAAAATACAGAGCAATTAAATTTTTGTATTGGCATGGAAGGAGTGCCAGTCACTTCTGAATATGTAGAAGGTCTATTGGTATTAAATAATATCTTTGGCGGCAGTATGAGTTCAAGGTTATTTCAAAAAATTAGAGAAGATTTAGGATTAGCTTATGCAGTGGAATCATATCCATCATCATATAAGGATATAGGTATATTAACTATATATGCTGGATTGCATCCATCTCAGTTATTAAAGACAGTAAAGCATATAGAAAATGAAATGAATGATATTAGAAATAATATAATTTCAAAAGATGAGTTAGATAAATCTAAAGAACAGCTGAAAGGTAGTTATGTTCTTGGTATGGAGGGAACTTTTAGCCGAATGTATGAAATAGGAAAATCTCTTTCTATTTTTAATATGGTTCAATCTCCTGATGAGATATTAAATAAAATAGATAAAGTGAGTATAGATAATATAAAAGAAATAATTGGTATTATATTTAATAGAGAAAAAATCAATATTGCATATGTTGGAGATATTGAAAATCAAAATATTATTGAAGATAAAATAAAAAATATATTATTTTAATGGAGTGTGATTAATTTGAAAGTAAATGTAATAAATAAATCTCAGTTTGAATTACCAAAATATGAAACGGAAGGCTCAGCGGGAATAGATTTACAGGCTAATATCGATGAGCCTATAGAGTTGAAGCCACTTGATAGAGCATTGATACCCACTGGTTTGTTTATCTCAATACCAAAGGGCTTCGAAGCTCAAATTAGAGGAAGATCAGGTTTAGCTTTAAATCATGGAATAACATTAGCAAATGGGATAGGAACAATAGACAGTGACTATAGAGGTGAAATTAAAGTTATTCTCATTAACCTTGGAAAAGAGTCTTATACAATCAATAAAGGTGATAGGATTGCACAGATGGTATTTATTAAATATGAAAAGGCCGATTTAATAGTAACTGATGAATTAGATAAAACTGCTAGAGGAAAAGGGGGTTTTGGGCATTCAGGATATTAATATCTAATAAGATGTTATCATAAATGACAACGCATAAAATAAAATTTCTAGAATATTATTTAATATATATAATTAGGAGGAGATCTTATGCGTTTACTCGAATTAGGTCAAAAAGAAATAGTAAATTTAAATAACGGAGGGAGACTTGGCTTAATAGCTGATAGTGATTTTTTAATTGATGAAGAAACTGGTAAAATTATATCCTTATTAGTTCCCGAAAAAAGATTAGGTTTCAGGCTTCTAGGATTAGAAAGCAATGGTACAGAAATACCTTGGAATACAATTAGAAAAATAGGCTATGATATGATTATAATAGAATTAGACTGATAAACGATGGCCACTATATATTTTATTACATATATTCTAAATTAGAATATATGTATTTTTTTTATATGCCTTAAAACCTTATTTACTTTTTATATAAAATCTTATAATTATTAAATTCATATAATATAGGTATTTAAACACATTGTGAAGTGTTTTACGATTTATATGGATTGACTTAGACGATAATTTATTTCTGAATAGAATATTATTATTTTTTTAAGCAAATGATATAGATATCAATTATTTTAGGAGGAAATTATGACCAAAAAAGATAACGACAAAGACTGCATGGAAAAAGAAAAATTAGAGAACATTAAAGAACTTGGAGTTGCAAATATTCCAGAGACAAAAAATAACATTCAATTTATATCTATTATTGGAGAAATAGAAGGACATACAATCTCTCCCAATGATAAAAAAGCTACAAAGTATGAGCATATTATTCCCTTGTTAATAGCTGCACAGCAAGATCCTAAAATTGAGGGAATTTTCATTATTTTAAATACTGTAGGTGGAGATGTAGAAGCTGGATTAGCTCTTGCTGAATTAATAAACTCAATTGATAAACCAAAGGTATCTTTAGTTTTAGGCGGGGGACATAGCATTGGAGTACCATTAGCCACTTCGACTGATTATTCCTTTATTGTTCCCACTGCAACTATGACCATACACCCAATTAGAACTACTGGTTTAGTTATTGGAGTACCTCAGACATTTAGGTATTTTCAAAAAATGCAGCAAAGAATAATAAACTTTATTCTAAGAACTTCGGAAATAGGTAATAAAATATTAACTGAGTTAATGTATTCAACAGATGAAATAGCCAATGATGTAGGAACAATATTAGTAGGAGAAGAAGCCGTTAAATATAAACTAATCAATGAAGTAGGCGGATTTTCCACAGCTTTAAAAAAACTTAATGATATCATAGAAAGTAAAAAAAGTCTCTAATAAAGCATTATAATATATAATTTTGAAACTCATATAAAAAAGATTCCATTAAAATCGAGAACTTTACTATGAGTTATAAAAATAAATAGAATAGAATTCCAAATTATGCTATAATAACTACAGTATGTACTTTAAAGGGGGGTATCTTAGGTACTACATAGTTAAAGAATTTGAGGTGACTTAATTGAATAAAAGTAGAAAGAAAACTACAAAGAAAATGGAAGACAAGAATAAATATAATAAGGATATTATGGGAGTCATTATTGTTGCAATAGGTATACTATCTATGATAAGTCTATTTAGTTTTAAAATGGGAATAATAGGCTCTATAATTAGAGGTACCACTTTTTCATTTATGGGCTTTGGATCTTACCTTTTCCCTTTAATTATAGTGGGATCAGGCATGGTTTTTATCTTGGATAAATTTAATCATCAAGAAGGAAAAATAATTTTATCTATGGGGTTTATACTTTTAAGTATATTAATTATACTTGACGGAATAAATCCTTTTGATTATACATTTTATGATAGAATTAGTAATTCTATTGCTTTAAGTAAAATTGGAAAAGGCGGAGGAATTATAGGTAGCTTTTTTGGATTCTTCTTCTACAAATTATTTGGTTCCATAGGCTCTTATTTAATTTTAGGACTTATTATATTAATAAATATACTCCTAATAACAAATATTAGAGTGAAGGATATTGTCTCCATATTTAAAAAGGAGTCGAAACCGGAAATTAATAAATCAGTTAAACCTAAGGTGATAAATAACTTAGCTAATGATATAAAGCAAGAAGTAAATAAAGAGGATATTAAGATATTAGACTATACGAAAAATTCTATTGCTAAGGATTCTCCAAAGGAGATAAAGATTAAAGAAGAAATAAATAGTATAGATACTGAAATTAAAATTAAACAAAGTAAAAACCATGTTTCTACATATAGTATTCCTTCATTATCATTACTAAAGTCACCAGCACCTAATCAGGATATAAACGATAAGAAGGAAATACTAAACAATGCTAAAATAATTGAAGAAACCATGAAAAACTTTGGAATAGATGCTATAATTACTCAAATTAATAAAGGTCCTACTATTACTTGCTATGAACTTCAACCTTCTCCAGGTATTAAACTAAGTCGAATAGTATCCTTGTCAGATAATATAGCTTTAAGTTTAGCATCCTCTGACATTAGAATTGAAGCTCCTATACCTGGAAAGGCTGCTGTAGGAATTGAGGTTCCAAATAAAGTAAAGAGTAGTGTATTATTTAAGGAGCTAATTACTTCTGAAGAATATAATAATATTAATTCATCCGTACCTCTAGCTTTGGGAAAAGATGTATCGGGTAATGTAATTGTATCTACTATAGATAAAATGCCACATTTACTTATAGCAGGAGCTACCGGCTCAGGAAAATCTGTTTGTATTAATACCATTATCATGAGCATTTTATATAAATCATCACCTGAGGATGTTAAGCTCCTATTGATAGATCCTAAAATGGTAGAATTAAGTATATATAATGGTATTCCACATTTATTAATTCCAGTTGTTACTGATGCAAAAAAAGCTGCTTTTGCACTTAATTGGGCTGTCGATGAAATGGAAAAAAGGTATAAGCTCTTTGCTCAAAACAATGTTAGAGATATGAATTCTTATAATAGCAAGGTAAAAGCTAGTAATGGAGAAGAACTTCCTACGATAGTTATAATTATCGATGAATTAGCTGATTTAATGATGGTTTCAGCTCAAGAAATAGAAGATTATATTTGTAGACTTGCTCAGATGGCCAGAGCAGCAGGAATGTATCTTATCGTAGCCACTCAGAGACCTTCTGTAGATGTTATAACTGGCACCATAAAAGCTAATATACCTTCGAGAATATCCTTTGCTGTATCTTCTCAGGTAGATTCCAGAACTATTTTAGATATGGCGGGAGCTGAGAAGCTTCTAGGAAAGGGAGATATGCTATTCTATCCTTCTTTCTATTCAAAGCCCTCTAGGTTACAAGGTGCTTTTATATCCGATGAAGAGGTAGAGGCTGTTGTTAACTCTCTCAAGGCTCAAGATATAACTGATTATAATGAAGATATTATTGAAATAGTTGAGAGTCCAAGAGAAATGCAGTTCAATGATAGTGACGATCTTCTGCCCACTGCTATAGAGCTAGTGGTTGGGGAAGGACAGGCTTCAATATCACTATTACAAAGAAGATTGAAAATTGGTTATGCAAGGGCGGCAAGAATAATAGATGAAATGGAAGAGAGAGGTGTAATAGGAGGCTATGAAGGGAGCAAACCTAGAAAAGTCCTATTATCACCTGAAGATTTAGATTCAATACTTTAAGGAGAGATAAGATGGAGTCAAGAAAAGTTTATATTATCACTTTAGGATGTTCAAAAAATGAAATAGATTCGGAATTAATGATAAGTATAATGAAGGACAATAACTATGAGGTAGCTGATACATCAGATGAGGCTGATATCATTATTGTTAATACCTGTGGATTTATAGAGAAAGCAAAGGAAGAATCCATAGAAACAATTTGGGAAATGACTAGATATAAAAATGAAGGTAATTGTAAATACTTAATATTAGCCGGCTGTTTAGCACAAAGATATTCCCAGGAGCTAATGGATGAAATCCCTGATATTGATGCAATAATAGGCACAGGAAATATTAGAGACATATCTTCTGTAGTCAAAGAACTAGATTTGAAGTCTGAGAAAATTAAAAAGATAGATAATATTGATACAGATTATCTAGAAGATATCAAAAGAATTAATTTTAATACTACTGAATATGTAAGAATATCTGAGGGTTGCGATAATTTCTGCACCTATTGTATTATTCCTAAGTTAAGAGGAAAACATAGGAGTAGGCAAATAGAGGATATAATAAAAGAAGTAAAATATTTAGCTGCAAACGGTGTAAAAGAAGTTATCTTAATTGGACAAAATACTTCTGATTATGGAATTGATTTATATGGTGAATATTCTTTATATAAATTATTAGATGAATTGAATTCTATAGATAGTATTTCTTGGATTAGGATACTATATTTATATCCTGACAATTTTAATGATAATCTAATTAACTCAATAAAAAATAATCAAAAGGTAGTTAAATATGTAGATATTCCTTTACAACATATAAATGATAATGTTTTAAAGAAGATGAACAGAAGAACAAGTAAAGAGGATATTACATCTTTAATCAATAAATTGAGAAAGGAAATACCTGAAATAGTCATTAGAACAACCTTTATTGTTGGTTTTCCTGGAGAAACTGATGATGATTTTAATGAACTCTTAAGTTTTATTAAGGATATAAGATTTGAAAGATTAGGAGTCTTTACTTATTCTAAGGAAGAAGATACACCTGCTTATAGCTTTCCTGATCAAGTTCCAGAAGAAATAAAAGAATACAGAAGAGATAAAATTATGGAGGCTCAGAAGGATATATCAGAGGATATAATGATGAGTAAAGTTGGTAAAGTATTTGATGTTTTAGTGGAAGAATATAGTGAAGGTCATACCTACATTGGCAGGGCATACATGGATAGTCCCGAAATAGACGGTGTGGTTTATATTAACTCTATGGAAGAAATAGAATTAGGTAGCTTTGCTGAAGTTAAAATTACAGATTATTTGGAGTATGACTTGATAGGGGAGGTAATCTAATGAATCTAGCTAACAAAATAACCATTTTAAGAGTATTTCTAGTACCAATATTCATGATTGTATTATATTCCAATATACCATATAGTACTTATGTAGCAGCAGGAATTTTTATTATTGCATCCTTAACAGATACTTTAGATGGATACATTGCTAGAAGTAGAAATATGATTACTAACTTTGGAAAGTTTGTAGACCCTTTGGCTGATAAAGTTTTAGTATCAGCTGCTTTGATCTCCCTTGTTGAGTTAGGTAAAGTTCCTGGTTGGGTTGTAGTATTGATTATTGCAAGAGAGTTTACTATTACTGGATTTAGAGTAATTGCAGCATCTGAAGGTGTAACTATAGCAGCAAGCCCATTAGGTAAAATAAAAACTATTACACAACTGATAGCTATAATTGCATTATTGCTTAATAATTTTCCTTTTAACCTAATTAATTTACCTTTTGCAAATATTATGTTATATATTTCCTTGTTTTTTACAATAATATCTGGAGTAGACTATATATATAAAAATAAATCTGCCCTTAAAATGGGGATTAAATAAAAGGTGATTATACTATGATAGCAGAAATTATTACAATAGGATCTGAAATTACTACGGGTAGTATTTTAAATACTCATAGTAAGTACATTTCAAGTAAATTGTTAGAACTAGGTATAGAAACTTATTATCATACATCAGTTGATGATAATAAACAAAGGGTAAGTGATATCATAAACATAGCATTAAATAGAGCTGATATTATTATTACCACTGGAGGATTAGGTCCTACTGATGATGACTTAACAAAGGAAGTTATATCTGAAACTTTAGGATTAGAATTAATAAGTGATAAAAATATTGAAGATAATATTAGAAATATATTTTCTAAATTAGACAAGACAATGCCCACTAATAATTTAAAACAAGCATTTAAACCAGAAGGAAGCCAATTCTTAAAAAATTCCATTGGTACAGCTCCTGGCATATTTTTATCTAAAGATAATAAAAAAATAATCATGCTTCCAGGCCCTTCTAAAGAAATGGAGCTAATGTTTAGCAATGAAGTAATACCTCTTATTCATGAGGATTATAATATCATAGTTAAATCTGTTAATATAATTGGTATAGGCGAGTCTCAATTAGAAATGAAAATAAAAGACCTAATAAATAAAGACTCAGATATTATAATTGCTACTTTTGCAAAAGAAGGAGAAGTTGAAGTTAAAATAATTGGTAAAGGAAAAAATAAAGACATTATTGAGAATAAAATCAATAATGTAATTAAAATACTCGAACAGAGATTTCATGAATATATATATGGATTTGATAATATTCCAATAGAAACCATTGTATTTAATTTATTAAAGGAAATAAATTATAAAATTGGATTTTGTGAGTCCTGCACAGGCGGCTTAATAAGTAGTCGTTTCAGTCGTATACCTGGTGTATCTCAAGTATTTGATAGAAGTATTGTTACCTATAGCAATAATGCAAAAATGGAGGAACTTGGGGTGAATTCTAATACATTAGAAAAATATGGTGCAGTAAGTGAGGAAACTGCCATAGAAATGGCTAATGGATTACTTAATAGAGATAACTTAGATTTATCGTTATCTGTAACAGGAATTGCTGGACCTGATGGAGGAACTGAAGAAAAACCCATTGGTTTAGTATATCTATGTATTTCTACTAAAGATCAATCTATACCTATTAAATGTAATTTTAATGGAAATAGGGAGTCTATACAAAATAAGACAGCTACAAGAGCGTTTTTTGAGTTGAGAAAATTTTTATTAAATAAATGATTGACTTAATTTAAAATATATTGTAATATAGAGTTAGAACTAACGTTCGCAAATTGAAAGGGGTGACTCCAGTTCAACTGGGATACTTATGATCGATAACATTGAGAAGAAAAAGGCTTTGGATTTAACCTTAAGTCAAATTGAAAAACAGTTTGGAAAAGGTTCTATTATGCGACTAGGTGAAGATGCAAAATTAAATATCGACGTAATACCAACTGGCTCCTTAGATCTTGATATTGCTTTAGGAATTGGTGGAGTACCACGTGGTAGGATAATTGAAATATTTGGTCCAGAATCTTCAGGTAAGACTACTGTATCTCTTCATATAATTGCAGAAGCTCAAAGGCTAGGAGGTATTGCAGCTTTTATAGATGCAGAGCATGCTCTAGACCCTGCTTATGCAAAAAAGTTAGGCGTAGATATTGAAAATTTGGTTATATCTCAACCAGATACAGGAGAACAAGCTTTAGAAATAGCTGAAGCTTTAGTACGAAGCGGTGCGATAGATATAGTTGTAGTTGACTCTGTAGCTGCTTTAGTACCTAAAGCAGAAATAGAAGGCGAGATGGGTGATAGTCATATTGGACTTCAAGCTAGACTTATGTCTCAAGCCCTCAGAAAACTAGCTGGTACAATTAATAAGTCAAATTCAACTGTGGTATTTATCAATCAGCTTAGGGAAAAAGTTGGAGTTATGTTTGGTAGTCCTGAAACAACAACAGGCGGTAGGGCATTGAAATTCTATGCTAGTATTAGACTAGATGTTAGAAGAATTGACTCAATAAAACAAGGTGATGAAATTATTGGAAATAGAACTAGAATTAAAGTTGTAAAAAATAAATTAGCACCACCTTTTAAACAAGCAGAATTTGATATTATGTATGGTACAGGTATATCTAGGGAAGGTAATATCTTAGACTCTGGTGTAGCTGCTAATATTGTCAACAAATCTGGTTCTTGGTATAGCTATAATGAACATAAGCTTGGTCAAGGTAGAGAAAATGCCAAGGATTTCCTAAAAGAAAATCCTGATGTATCATTAGAAATTGAAAATAAAGTTCGTGCGCAATTTGGTTTAATTGAAGACAATACTAACTCCATGGATATAACTAAAGATTCTGAGGAGAAATAATAATAAAGAAATATAGACCTCCTTTAATAGGAGGTCTATTTGTGAGGTGTTATATTTTGAAGCTATTATTTTTTACTGATACTCATATTAGAGGAACTACTCCTAAGAATAGAAAGGATGTATTTATAGATACCCTTGAACAAAAATTTATAGAAATTGTTAATATAGTTAAAGAAAACAATATAGATTTTGTTCTTCATGGAGGAGATTTATTTGATAGACCAGATGTATCAATAACTGTTGCCAGTAAATTTGCTATGATTTTAGACCAGATACCTGTTCCATTATATTTAATAAGTGGAAATCATGATATCTATGGCCATAATCCCGATACTATAAATAGAACTATGCTTGGATTACTAGATGTATTAGGAGTTATAAAATTAATTAAAAGTGGAGAAAAAATAATTCTTGAGAAGAATAATATTAGAGTGCAATTAACAGGGCAGCCCTATGTATATGATATTGATACTCCAAATCATTTAGATTACTATTTATTAAAAGAAAGAGATAACAATGTAAATTACTATATACATATAGTTCATGGTATGTTATTGGATAGACCCTTTATAAAAGGAATTCCTTATACCTTAATTGAAGACATAAAAGATACTTTAGCAGATATTACTCTTTCAGGTCATTATCATGGAGGGTTTAAGCTTACTAAAATTGATGAAAAATATTTTATCAACCCAGGTAGCTTAGTGAGAATAACAAATAGTTTAAAAGAGATTGAAAGAACGCCTCAGGTAATATTGATAGAGTTAGATGATAATATTACAATAAAACAACTTCCCCTAAAGACAGCATTGCCTGGAGAAGAAGTATTAGATAGAAAAGAAATTGAAAACAATCTATTTAAGAGTGAGCGAATATTTGAATTTAAGCAAACTATAGATGCTGCTTTAGATTTTGAAAAAATGGATATAAATGAAGTATTAATGGAAGTATCTACTGCAGAAAACGTAAATGACGAAGTTAAAAGAGAAGCTTTAAGGAGAATCGCTCTTATTCAAATGAAAGGCTTAACTGGTGATTAGTATGAAGTATATTGAAAAAGTAATTTTAGAAAATTTTCAATCTCATAAGAGTTCTATTATAGAATTCGATGATCAATTAAATGTTATTGTTGGTCCATCAGACAGTGGAAAAACTGCAATACTTAGAGGAATTAGATGGGCACTCTATAATGAGCCTTCAGGAGACTATTTCATCAGAGAAGGTACTGGTGAATGTAGTGTAACGGTTATATTTAATGATGGCACAAAAATAAAAAGATACCGAAATAAAAGTAAAAATATTTACTTTCTTTATGATTCTAATAATAATGAAACTAAATTTGAAGGTTTTGGTACCTCTGTTCCCCAAGAAATCATAGATGAAACTGGAATAAAAAAAATACTATTAGATAGTGATCTCTCAAATGCAATTAATTTAAGCGATCAGTTAGAAGGAGCTTTTTTACTATCAGAAAGAGCTTCAACTAGAGCAAGTTCCATTGGAAGACTTGTAGGGGTTAATATTATTGATGATGCATTACGAGAATCATTAAAAGATAGCCGTAACTTATCTAATAATAAGAAAAATACGGAAGACAATGTATTTCAACTAGAGAAAGAATTATCCGAATATAACTACTTAGACGAACTAGCCAATAGGATTAGCTATATTGAAAAAATTAAAGATGAAATACAAGAAAAAAATAAAACCATATGCAAATATCAAGATTTGTTAAACAAGTTTTTAACTATTTCACAAGAAAAAAAAGAATTAAGCTTTTATATGAAAAAACTCGAAAGTATAAATCTAGTAGATAATGTTTTAAACCTTATTTCTTCAGATATTAATAAGTTTAATTATCTAAATAAGCAGTTTAATTCAATGAATAAATTGGCTTTAAATAAAAATGAGAATGCTAAAATTATTACTTCACTAAAAAGTATTGATAAAGTTGAAAACAACATCGCTAAGATGATTTCATCATATGATTTGAGAATCAAGCTTATAGACTGTAAATCAAAGCTAGGAAATATACAATATGAAATGGATGGACTTAAAATTATATCTAGTAATTTAAGTAATCTTAATATTTTACAAAATAATATAAACATGATTTCTAACAGTATCATTGAACTTAAAAAGTTATCTGATATAAAAGATAAAGAACTTTCATTGAGAAAAAGCTTAGCTATTGGAATACGGTATGTTGAAAAATTACAGGAAATAGATTATATCTCTAAAATTCATATGGATTTACAAAAGAGGATTGTTCTCTTAAACCAATTAAAGAACTTACATGTTTCCTATAATTCCAATAAAGATGAAATTAAAAAATTGAATATATTACTACAAAGGTACAAAGATGAAGTAGATAAGCAGCTATTATATTATAAAGAACTATTATTGAAACAAGAAATTTGTCCTTTATGTTTTAGTATAATTGACAATGATAAAATTAATCATATTATAAGCCATTATAATTAGGAGGTATATTTTATGGACTATGAAAAAGAACTTAATAGCTTGAAAGAAAATCTAGAAAAAGCTAAAAATTTAAAGTATAAAGCTGAGGCAAGATTAGAACAATTAAATCAGCAAGAGGAAGAAATAATTAGAGAATTAGCAAGTCTTGGCATAAAGCCTGATGAATTAGAAAGTGAAATCAATAAGTTAACACTAGATATAGATAGATTGTTTAAAGAAGCTAATGAATTATTACCTAAAGATCTATTAGAAAAGAAGTGATGAGATGATAACAGAACTACAAGAGTTAGATAATTATTTAATTAAATCAAAGGAGTATCTTGCAAGAGAATCAGGAAAGCGAGACAAAATTAAAGAACAATTGGAAGTGCAAAAAGATGCTCTTCAAAATATTGAATATGAACTTGATTTGCTATCTAAAGTAAATATATTGTTTCAAAAAACTTCTGAATTTGCAAGAGAACAAGCTAAAAGTCAAATTGAATCTTTAGTTACTAAATGTTTACAATTTATATTTGAATCGGATATTGAATTTCTAATTGAGATTGAAGAACAAAGAGGGAAATCAAATGCCGAATTCTATGTAATTAATAAGATTGAAGATATATTGGTTAAGACTAAGCCTGAGTTATCTAGAGGTGGGGGTGTAGTCGATATAGTTTCTTTGGCTTTGAGAATTGCATTTTTGCAAATTCATAAGCCAAAAATCCAAGGTCCTCTAATTCTAGATGAGCCCGCAAAGCATGTTAGTGATGAATTTATCTTTAATGTTGCCGATTTTCTTAAGCAAACCTCTGAATTGTTTAACAGACAAATAATAATGGTAACTCACAATCATCATTTAGCTGCTATAGGTAGTAATGCTTATAGAGTGGATATAAAAGGGTCTGAAAGTACTGTAACAAGGATTACATCCTAATTACATCTTGACATTATCTAGTAAAAGTAATAGAATTGAATTATATGTATATTCTATACAGTTTATTATTTCAATTTTTTAAGCTTGTATCATATGCTTATATTTAATGAAAATGAAAATGCAGTATGGAACTTGAAAATTTTATACAATTGGAGGTGTTTAGTTATTGAAGCTTTAATTGCAATTCTAGGAGCAATTATTGGAATTCTCATTGGTTATTTTATAAGAAAGACTATTGGAGAAGGTAAGATAAATAATGCTGAAGAGTTAGCTAAAAAAATCATTGAAGATGCTGAAAAAGATGGAGAAGCTCGCAAAAAAGAGCTTTTATTAGAAGTAAAAGAAGAGATCCATAAGCTTAGAAATGAAGCAGAAAGAGAGAATCGTGAACGAAGAAACGAACTTCAAAAACTTGAAAGACGAATTCTCAATAAAGAAGAGAGTATTGATAGAAAAAGCGATGCAATCGAAAGAAAAGAAGAACTATTAGCTAAAAAACTTAAAGAAGTTGAAGATAAGGAAGCTCTGATAGATGACATTTATAAAAATCAAGTATTAGAGTTAGAAAGACTTTCTGGCTTAACATCCGAAGAAGCAAAGGAATTATTATTAGATGAAATTAGAAAAGAAATAGTTCATGAATCTGCTATTATGATTAAGGAAATGGAAAATAGAGCTAAAGAAGAAGCTGATAAAAAAGCTAGAGAAATAATATCTACAGCAATACAAAAATGTGCAGCTGATCACGTAGCTGAAACTACAGTTACAGTTGTGGCTCTTCCAAATGATGAAATGAAGGGTAGAATTATTGGAAGAGAGGGAAGAAATATTAGAACTCTCGAAACCTTAACTGGAATAGATTTAATTATTGATGATACTCCTGAAGCAGTAGTTCTGTCAGGATTTGATCCCGTAAGAAGAGAAGTTGCTAGAATTGCCTTAGAAAAACTTATAGTAGATGGCAGAATACATCCTGCTCGAATCGAAGAAATGGTGGAGAAAGCCAAAAAAGAAGTAGACAATATTATTCGCGAAGAAGGTGAACAAGCTGCTTTTGATGCAGGTGTTCATGGAATTCATCCAGAATTAATTAAGCTTCTAGGTAGATTAAAGTATAGAACAAGCTACGGACAAAATGTATTAAAGCATTCTGTTGAAGTAGCACATCTTGCAGGTATAATGGCTGCAGAACTAGGAGCTGATGTAAAAATAGCAAAAAGAGCAGGTTTACTACACGACTTAGGAAAAGCTGTGGATCATGAAGTGGAAGGTCCTCATGTTGATATTGGAGTAGACTTAGCTAGAAGATATAAAGAATCTAAAGAAGTATTACATGGTATTGCTGCTCATCATGGTGATTGTGAACCACAAACTGTCGAAGCTGTTCTAGTACAAGCAGCTGATGCTATATCTGCTGCAAGACCAGGTGCTAGAAGGGAAACACTTGAAGCTTATATAAAGAGATTACAAAAACTTGAGGAGATAGCAAATTCTTTTGATGGAGTAGAAAGATCTTATGCAATTCAAGCAGGGCGTGAAATTAGAATCTTAGTAAAACCTGATGAAATTTCAGAAAATCATATAATCCATACAGCTAGAGATATCGTAAAAAGAATTGAAGCTGAATTGGATTATCCGGGTCAGATAAAGGTAAATGTAATCCGAGAAACTAGGGCTATTGAATACGCCAAATAATAATTTTTTAAATAAACGGTAATTAAATAATATAAAAAGATATATTTAAAAAATTTAGTTAGAGGGGGCTATTTTAATGGATGTATTAAAAGTATCAGCAAAATCAAGTCCAAATTCTGTTGCAGGGGCATTAGCAGGAGTCTTAAGGGAAAAAGGTGCTGCTGAAATTCAAGCAATAGGAGCAGGTGCTTTAAATCAAGCCGTAAAAGCAGTAGCAATCGCAAGAGGATTTGTTGCTCCAAGTGGAATCGATCTTATTTGTATACCAGCCTTCACAGATATAATAATAGATGGTGAAGAAAGGACAGCTATAAAGCTAATTATTGAACCAAGATAATATTATAAAAAACCTGCCGTGCTGGCAGGTTTTTTATAATCTATACATGAAAATATTTGTATAATCTTATTCAGATATTGCAAATACTAATTCATTATATTATAAGGAGGGAGGATTTTATGATCTTTGATTTACATGTACATACAAATCATTCAGATGGACTATTTTCTCCAGAAAAAGTAATTGATCTAGCTATTGAACAAGGTTTAGATGGAGTAGCAATCACTGATCATGATACTATAACTGGAATAGAAACAGCTATTCAATCCAGTAATAGCTATGATAATTTTAGAGTTATACCAGGCATTGAATTTAGCTGCGTATTTAACAATGAAGAAGTACATATACTAGGATATTTCATAGATTACAAAGATCCAAATCTTATTAAAATAACTAATGAATTAAAACAATCTAGATTAACTAGAGGAATGGAAATGGTGAGCAAACTTAATCAACTAGGATTAGATCTTACGATAGAAGAAGTTAAAAAGTTTTCAGGTGAAAAATATATTGGTAGGCCTCATATAGCAAGAGCACTAATTAAAAGAGGTTATGTATCTGATATTTCGGAAGCGTTTTCTAAATACTTAGATAGGGGTAAACCAGCATATATTGAAAGGTATAAAATAACTATTGGCGAAACTATATCTTTGATAAAAACCATTGGTGGAATTGCAATTTTAGCTCATCCTGGTATTTTAAAAGATAAAAGTATTGTTGATTATTGTATCTCATTAGGTATAGAGGGGTTAGAATGCATACATTCAAAGCACACAAAAGATGATACTAATTCTTTGATTAGTAAAGCAAAGTCAAATAATTTGATAGTTACAGGTGGCTCAGATTTTCATGGAGACTTAATAAATAAAGACTTACTATTAGGTAAATATTTTGTTGATATCGATACTATTCCAGAGTTTAAGGAGAGGATATAAATGACTATTTATAAAGGAGAAAGGCAGAGACAATTTCCTACAAAAATAAGTACAACTTCTTTTGTAAAACTTTATATATTACATCTACTAAATGAGAAATCTTATTATGGTAATAAAATAAAAGATGAAATAAAGAGTAGGATGAGTAATAGATGGGAACCAAGCCCTGGAATGATATATCCTCTTCTTAGAGAATTAGAATCAGAAGGATATATTGAAGGATGGTGGGATGAACCCGACAAAAGATCAATAAGAAGGTATAGAATAACTGACGAAGGAATAAAACATTACAAAATATTATTGTTACAAAATAAAACTTCCTTCGAAGATTCTTTACTTATTGTTAAAAATGTGTTAAAAGATATATATGGAGAAAAAATATAATTATATAAAACAAAATACTATTGTGGAGGTATGATTATTTATGAACTTTAATCTATCAGCAAAAGGGTTAAGGATTGCCCCTTCAATTACATTGGAGATTACGGCAAAAGCAAAGGCTATGAAGGATTCTGGAATAGATGTTATTAGTTTTGGGGCTGGCGAACCAGATTTTAACACACCAGAAAATATTCAACAAGAAGGTATTAGAGCAATAAAAGAAGGTTTAACTAGGTATACTCCAGCTTCTGGAATAGTTGAATTAAAAAAAGCCGTATGTGAGAAATTTAAAATAGATAATGGTCTAGAATATAAACCAAGTAATATTATAATATCCAGTGGCGCAAAGCATTCTATACATAATGCTTTAATGGCAATATTAAATCCTGGAGATGAAGTTATATTTGCTACTCCATATTGGGTAAGCTATCCAGAGTTAGTAAGATTAGCTGATGGAGTTCCTGTTTATATAGAAACAAAGGAAGAAAATGATTTTAAATTCAATGTAGATGATTTGAATAAAGTTTTAACTGATAAAACTAAAGCAATTATATTAAATAGCCCTAGTAATCCAACAGGTTCCATTTATACTGAAGAAGAGCTAAGAGCAATAGCTGAATGGGCTGTTAAAAATAACATCTTCGTTATCTCTGATGAAATATATGAAAAATTGATATATGATGATAATAAACATGTTTGTATTGCTTCTTTTAATGAAGACATAAAGAGATTAACAATACTTATAAATGGTATGTCAAAATCCCATGCCATGACTGGATGGAGAATTGGATATGCAGCTGCTCATGAAGAAATAATTAAAGTAATGAGCAATATTCAAAGTCATGCAACATCTAATCCTTGTTCAATATCTCAATATGCCAGTGTAGTAGGTCTTACAGGAGATCAAAACAGTGTAGAAGAAATGAAAAAACATTTTGTAGAAAGAAGAAACTACATGGCTGATACAATCAATTCAATTAAAGGATTAAGCTGTAGAAAACCTCAGGGTGCTTTTTATATAATGGTTAATTTTACACAGTTATTAGGTAAGACTATTAAAGGACATGCTATAAACTCCTCTATGGATTTTGCCAATCTACTACTTGATGAAGGTAAGGTAGCAGTAGTTCCAGGAATTGCTTTCGGAGATGATAAATATGTAAGATTATCTTATGCAACATCTATGGAAAACATAAAAAATGGATTAGAAAGAATTAAACAGATAGTAGAGGAATAAAAATAAATTTAATAGAAGAGAAAAAGTTAACATAATGTATTTATGTTAACTTTTTTATTTTCTCTTCAACTTATCGAATCAAGTATACATAATTAAATTATGTATACTTGATTCGATGCTATAAAACTTTTTAAATCGCCCATGCAACAAATCGATCATCGTAATATACTCACAGTCATGGATGCATACTAACAAACAAAATAATTTTAGCAGGATAATGAATATCAAGCTCAAGTTTACATATTTAAATAAATTTTTTATACAACTTGAATTTTCGACCTCGTAGAATCGCTTTTAAGCTCTTTAAAAAGCACAACTAATGTATTTGTGTTAGCTTTAATCGAAATCAGTTATACAACCTCATTAGCAGCCTTTAGCTTTGAACTATATGTTTTACCATTCTGAATTTAATTGAACAGCTTATTTTTAGATAAAAAGCAGATTAATATATAGTTTATTTTATATTTATATATTCAGGGATAGAGATATATAAATATTTGCTTCAAAATTATATTATTTGTAGAAAAATAATTATATTATTTAAAAGGTTATTTAAATTGATTTTTGGATAATTTTGGTGTAAAATATTATTAGTCACAAAATAGTTATTTTGTGACTAATATAGTGCGAAAAGAGGGAGATAATGAAAGATATACCGTTAATCCTAGAAGATTACTTAAATTATATGGAAACCATTAAAGGGGCTTCCCCTAATACTGTAAAAGAATATTTTTTTGACTTGAGAACATTTTTTAGATTTATCAAATTGAGATATAAACTTGTTGACCATGATCAACCATTTGACGAAATTAACATCTCGGATGTCGAGCTAGATTTAATTAAAAAACTAAGCATTCAAGATCTACACGCCTATATCTCATACGCAGACAAAAAACGAGATAATAAGAACTTTACCAAATCTAGAAAGGTTGCATCCCTTAGATCTTTCTTTGATTATCTCTATTCCATAATAAACGTAATAGAGAAAAATCCTGCTGAAGCTTTAGAGTTTCCAAAAAGAGATAATAGGCATCCTGCTTATCTTACTTTAGAACAATCGGAACTACTATTAAATATAGTGTTAGAAAACAATAATGAGGAATATCGAAAAAGAGATTATGCAATAATTATGCTATTTTTAAATTGTGGCCTACGACTATCAGAATTATCTAGCATGGATATTGATAAAATTAAAGACAGTGATACTTTATCTATTATCGGAAAAGGAAACAAGGAAAGAACCATTTTCTTAAATGATGCTTGCATATCGGCCATAGAAGAATATTTAAAAGTTAGACCTAAAAATCCAATAGATGAAAAAGCTATGTTTATAAGTAAAAGAAAAAATAGAATGAGCAATCGAGCTATACAGCATATGATTGATAGATATTTGGAAAAAGCCGGATTAGATACTTCTATATATTCTACCCATAAGCTAAGACATACAGCAGCTACATTGATGTATAAATATGGCAATGTAGATATTAGAGCCCTACAAGAGATTTTAGGACATGAATCAGTATCTACAACCCAAATATATACTCATATCGATAACGAAAGGCTAAGAGATGCAGTAAAAAGCAATCCATTATCTACTAGGACTAATAAAAAGAATTGAGAATATATTCTCAATTCTTTTTTATCAAGTCATTTATTTTAAGTAAATTAACATATTATTTTTATGTCAACTCATCATTTATTTGTAATTGGAATTTTTATCATATCTCCAGGATATATGTATGAATTATCCATTTCATTAAATTCTTTAATATCATATATCATCTTCCTTATATCTGTTTTTTCCGGAAGATAGTTTAAAGCAATATTCCATAGTGTATCCCCTTCCACTACCTCAATCTCCCTATAGTTAACTCTATATACCGAACTATGAGCTTTATTATTTAATAGCAAAGTAAATAATAGGATTGATATAACTGCAAATACAGATGTAATAAAAAAGTAAAATCTTCTTCTGTTAACTATCTTATACCTCTTCTTCATAACAGCACCTCGCACATTAGTTCTGAACGACCGTTCTAAATACATTCTACACAAACATAGGTTCCTTGTCAACAGTTTTTTCCAAAAAAATCGAACCTTTGTTTGAAATATTTTTACTTATATGATATAATAAATAAAAAATCAGTATTATTATTAATTATATGAATGAGGGGTGTATTTTATGTACGAAGACTTAACTCAGAAACAAATTGAAATTTTATTATATATAAAATCAGAGGTTCAAAGGCAAGGTTACCCACCAGCTGTTAGAGATATTTGCAAAGGTGTTAATCTAAAGTCTACTTCAACGGTTCATAGTCATTTAGAAAAACTTGAAGCCAAAGGTTATATTAGAAAGGATCCTACGAAGCCAAGAGCTATCGAAATACTTGATAAAAATGATGATTTTTTACTGACTTCTAAAAAAACTGTCGATATACCTATTTTAGGAAAGGTAACTGCTGGCACTCCAATCTTAGCCGTAGAAAATATCGAAGATACTTATCCCATACCATTGGAATTGGTGGAAGGACATGATGTATTTATGCTCAAAATTCAAGGCGAAAGTATGATTGATGCAGGAATCCTAGATGGAGATCTAGTTTTAGTAAGAGAGCAGAAAGCTGCACTAAATGGCGACATTGTAGTAGCTTTGCTGGAAGACGAAGCTACAGTTAAGAGATTTTTTAAAGAAAAAGATAAAATAAGATTACAGCCTGAAAATCAATTTATGGAGCCTATATATACTAAGGATGTATCTATTTTAGGAAAAGTTATTGGATTGTTTAGAAGGATTTAAAAATAGCAGGATTAATATCCTGCTATTTTCTATTCTAATACCTTAGTCTTATCAATTAAATTTCCTCTATATAAATTATTTAAGGATTTCATGGTGCCTAGCTTGCAGTGTTCATATGTTAAACCACCTTGATAATATGCAAAATAAGGCTCCCTTATTGGTCCATCAGCACTAAGTTCAATAGATGATCCTTCTATAAAACCTCCCGCTGCCATAATAACTTTATCTTCGTATCCAGGCATATCCCAAGCTTCAGGGACAACATATGAATCTACCACAGAAGCAGCTTGAATCCCTCTACAGAACTCAATAACCCTCTCAGGACTATTTAACTGTACTCCTTGAATTATGTCAGACCTTAAATCATCAACATCAGGAACCACATTGAATCCTAATTCCTTATATACAGCTGCTACCAATAATGCCCCTTTAACCGCCTCCGATACTATATGAGGAGCTAAAAAAAGTCCTTGCAATGTAGATCTTGTAGTACCGAATGTAAGTCCACATTCTTTTCCAAGTCCTGGAGCTGTTAGTCTATTAGCCACTTGTTCTACTAAACTAGATTTACCTACAATATATCCTCCTGATAAGGCAATTCCTCCTCCTGGATTCTTTATCAAAGAGCCTGCCATAATATCAGCTCCTACCTCCGTTGGCTCTCTAAATTCAAGAAATTCTCCATAACAGTTATCAACCATAATAATCACATTTTTGTTATGCTCCCTAATACTTTTAATTGCAATTTCAATTTCTTCAATTGTTAATGCTCTTCTATCACTATATCCAGTAGACCTTTGAATCATAAGTATCTTAGTATCCGGAGATATATTTTTTATCACTTCTTCAATGTCTATAGTATTCCCTTTTAGAGGAATTTCTTTATATTTAACTCCATATTCCATTAAAGTACCAGACATATCGCCTTTAACTCCTATCACCTTTTGAAGAGTATCATAAGGAGACCCTGTTATGGCTATAAGCTCATTACCAGGTCTTAAAAGACCAGAGAGTGTTAAGGTAAGAGCATGGGTCCCTGAAGCAATAGCAGGCCTAACTAGAGCATCCTCCGTATTAAATACATTGGCATATATTTGCTCTACTTTATCTCTTCCAATATCTCCATATCCATATCCAGTTGTCCAGTTAAAGTCTGTAGATGATAATCTGCATTCTTGCATTGCATTTATAACCTTATATTGATTATATTCCTTAATCTCATCAATTTTATTAAACTTATTTAAAATTAACTTTTCTTTTTTATTAATAAATTCAATAATTTCTTTATCCAAATCAAATTGTTTACATAATCTATTTATGGTTAACTCGTTCATCTTATTTCACCTTTCTATTTTATAAAATACAAAAGCCCCTGATAAATTCAGAGACATTTGCAAAACTAAAAATATTTAAATAAAAGAGGCCTCATATGGGACCTTAATATATCTAATATATTAAGGAAGCCTTTTTTGAAATCCATATACGGAAAAATTCCAATCAAAAAACTGGTAAAAAAGAGAGCTTTCCTATGGATTATAAAAAATTAGTTATCTAAGTCTATCTGCTTCATAGGTATTATTGTTGAAATAGCATGTTTATATATTAATTGTTGTTTCTCTTCACTTTCCAAAATTATAGTGTAATTATCAAATCCTTTTACTTGACCTTTTATTTGATAACCATTAACTAAGAATATTGTTATTCCTATTCCATCTTTACGAGCCTTGTTTAAAAATACATCTTGTAAGTTTATATTTTGCTTCACCTATATCCCTCCCTTATTTATTAATTATAATCTTATCTTTAGAATAGTCAATTATATATTGAGTTAAATCATCAAGGGTAAAAAATTCATCTACATTCACCCATTTAATTCTATTATCTCTTCTAAACCATGTCAATTGTCTTTTAGCATAATTTCTTGTACCCTGTTTAATCATTTCTATAGATTTGGCCAATGAAATATTGCCTTCTAAGTACATGATAATTTCTTTATATCCAATACCTTGCATAGATACAAGTTCCTTACTATAACCCATCGATAAAAGTTTTTTTACTTCCTCCATAAGTCCTTCTTCAATCATTATATCTACTCTAAGATTTATTCTATCATATAATTCCTTCCTATCCATATTTAATCCAATCATTACTAAATTATAATCTTCTACTGGCTTTCTAAAATTCTCATTATACTCAGACATTAGCTTACCTGTTATTTCAAATATTTCTATTGCCCTGATTATTCTTTTTCTATCATTAACACTTATTTTCTCAGCGCTTTTCACATCTATTCTCTGTAGTTCTTGATGTAAATATTCATTTCCATATTTATCTCCTAGAGATTCAAGTTTATTCCTAATCTCATCATTTGGTGCCACTTGAGTGAAGTTTAGACTATACACTAGTGAATTAATATATAATCCTGTTCCACCTGCAACAATAGGAATCTTATTTCTACTATTTATATCTCTAATCAACTTAATTGCATTATCTTTAAAGTTTGCTACGGTGAAATCTTCATTGGGTAATACTATATCTATTAAATGATGAGGAATATCATCCATCTCTTCTTTAGTAATCTTAGCTGATCCTATATCCATATATTTATATATTTGCATAGAATCAGCTGAGATGATTTCTCCATTCATTTTCTTTGCTAATTCAATAGATAAAGCAGTCTTTCCAATAGCTGTTGGTCCTATTAAAATAAATAAATTATCTTTATTCTTCATTCTATCATCCTTTTACATGATCCTTAAAAACGCCTTTTCTATATCTGTCTTACTCATTTCTAGAACTGTCGGTCTGCCATGTGGGCAACTATGAGGATTATTGCACCTTTTCAGCTGCTCAAACAAACTAAACATCTCAATTTCACTCATATGATCTCCACTTTTAACAGCCTTAGTACAGGCTAATTTCATAATCTTTTCCAGCTTAGTATCATAATTACTTTTAATATTATTAATATTATCAAGTAAATCATAAAACAATTCTCTAATATTTGGCACTCCAAAGACTAAAGGAACAGATCGGATAACCACACTATTATTTCCAAACTCTTCAATGTCAAATCCCAGTTTTTTAAAAATCGATATATTTTCTAGGAAATCGCTCATTTCTGAGTTTGTTAATTCTGCAATTTCTGGAATTAAAAGTTGCTGGGCTATTATATTTTCATTGCTATATTCTTCTAAATATTTTTCATACATAACCCTTTCATGGGCTGCATGTTGATCAATAAAATATAATTTTTCATTAACTTTATCATCAGCAAGTATATAGGTGTTAAAGATTACTCCTATTGGCTCTATGTCTGAAAGAATATTTTTAATATCATCAGGACTGTCATCAACCTCTGATCTTATACTAGCTCCATGAGATTCATTTAGTTTTTCAATACTTTCGTTAGATGGAATTACCTCCCTGCCAATATCTTCCCTGATTAACAATTCATTTTCTAATCTCATACTAGATCCATGAGGTTCATTTAGCTTTTCTTCTTCAAATATTGATTTACGAGTAAAGTCCTTAACCACGATATCATCTTGTATATTAGCATTAGTATTCATAAATAATAGTGGAGGTTTTTCTTCCTTAATCTTTTCCTTAGTCTCCTTAAAACCTACTTTAGGTACAGATAATGAAGGATACAATGTGTCCTTAATAGCTTTATCTATTACTGAAAATATCTCGGATTGATTAGCAAATTTAATCTCTTGCTTAGTAGGATGTATATTTACATCTATAGTACTAGGATCTAGTTCTATAAAAAGAATAAAACAAGGAAATCTATTTAGTGGAATGAGAGATTTATAGTGATTTTCTATAGTATTCGATATATTAATATTATTTATATATCTTCCATTAATATAAATATACTGATGATTTCTATTGCTTCTATATAAATTATTATTAGATATATATCCATGGAGATGAATCCCATATTCTTCAAAATCAATTTGGACTAAATTATTAGAAAACTCCTTCCCTAAGATGCTATATATATGTGTTTTCATATCATTATTTTTTGAAGTCTTTAAAACCACTTTATCATCTCGTATAAATTTAAATGAAGTATTTAGATTTCCAAGAGCTACCTTATATACTATATCAGAAATTTGATTAGATTCAACCAAATCTGATTTTAGAAATTCTTTTCTAACTGGCAGATTGTAAAATAAATCTTTTACGATAAGTGTAGTACCTTTGGGACATCCTACAACTTCTTTAGATTTAATTTCCCCTTCTTCAACTATAGCATGAATACCTCCTACGGCATTACTGGTTTTAGTCATAACTTCCACCTTTGAAACATGAGATATGCTTGCTAAAGCTTCACCTCTAAATCCTAAAGATTTTATTCTATATAAATCCTCAATAGTAGATAGCTTTGATGTTGAATGTCTTTTAAAAGCTAAGTTCAAATCTTCGTCCTCAATACCATCTCCATCATCTGTAACTCGAATATAAGATTTTCCACCATTTTTAATTTCAATTATTATATTTTCTGAATTAGCATCTAGGGAATTCTCTATTAATTCTTTAACTATAGATAACGGTCTTTCAATAACTTCTCCTGCAGCGATCTTTTGTATAGTTATATTATCTAATAGTTTAATCTTACCCATTATTATCTCCCCTTAGTTTTTTTGCATCATCTCTTAAATTATAAAGAATGTTTAAGGCATCCCTAGGCGTGATACTATCTATATCTAAATTTAAAACCTTATCAAGATAATAATCTTTCTTATAATCTATTAAATTTAATTGTTTAGGCTCTTCTTTAGGTATATTATTAATATTAATTTGATGATTACCTTCAATCAATGACAATATCTCATTAGCTCTGTCAATAACATCTCTATTTATCCCAGCTAATTTAGCAACTTCTATCCCATAAGATCTATTAGTACTACCTTCAACTATTTTTCTTAAAAATACAATTTGATCTCCTTTTTCTTCTGCAGCTATTGTTAAATTCTTTATACCTTTATTTTTTGCTTGAAGCTGAGTTAATTCATGATAATGAGTTGCAAATAGAGTTTTTGCTTTTATAACATTAGTAATATGCTCTACTATAGCCCATGCTATACTTAAACCGTCATAGGTACTTGTTCCTCTTCCTACTTCATCTAAAATAATTAAACTATTCTTAGTAGCAGATCTTATTATATTAGACACTTCATTCATTTCAACCATAAATGTACTCTCACCTTGAGAAAGGTTATCTGCCGCTCCAATTCTAGTAAATATTCTATCTACTACGGATATATTTGCACTACTTGCTGGTACAAATGCACCTATATGAGCTAAAAGGGTAATGATAGCGACTTGTCTCATATAAGTAGATTTACCAGCCATATTTGGACCAGTAATTATCTGCACCATATTATTTTTTGTATCTAAGTAGGTATCATTAGGTATAAATAAATTATTTTCAATATTATTTTCTACTACGGGATGTCTTCCATCTACAATATGAATTATTCCCTTTTTATTGAAATTAGGTTTAACAAAATTCAATTTATATGCTACTTGAGCAAAAGCATTTAATACGTCAACTTGAGAAATTATCCTACTTGCATTTTGGATTCGTTCAATGTTTTTCTTGACTTTATTTCTAATATCACTAAAAATTTGGTATTCCAAATCTAAGGATTTAACTTCAGCACCTAATATCTTATCTTCCATATTTTTTAATTCTTCAGTATAATATCGTTCAGAATTAGTTAAGGTCTGTTTTCTAATAAAATAATCAGGAACTGAAGAAATATTAGATTTAGTAACTTCAAAATAGTATCCGTAGATTTTATTAAATCCTACTTTTAAATTCTTAATACCAGTCTTTTCTCTTTCCTTAGATTCTAAAGCTGCGAGCCATTCCTTTCCGCTTAAACAAGCTTCTCTAATTTTATCTAATTCAGAATCATAACCTTCCTTTATTAATCCACCATCTTTTAAAGATATGGGAGGATTTTCATTAATTCCCTTCTCTAATAATAAGTAAATATCCTCTAATGTATCAAGACTAATTCCCATATCACCTAATTCTATGTTATCACAGTTTTTTAATATTCTCTTAAAATCTGGTAAAACAGAAATTGAAGATTTTAAAGATATTAAATCTCTTGCATTGCAATTTCCATTAGATATTTTACTAGCCAGTCTTTCAATATCGTATATTTGCCTTAAAATTGATTTAATATCATCCATAATTACAATATTATTAAAAAAGTATTCTACAATACTATTACGCTTTTCTATTTCAGCTATATTTACTAAAGGCTGCTCTAACCACTTCTTCAAAAGTCTTCCACCCATAGATGTAGATGTTTTATCTAATAATCCAATTAAGGCACCTTTCCTATCCTTTTTTATGATTGTTTCATGAATTTCAAGATTTGCTCTAGTGCTTATATCTAATATCATATAGTTATTTGGCTTATAATAAGATATGCTGTTAATATGCTCCAGAGAAGACTTCTGAGTTTTATATAGATAATCTATTAATTTACCTGTAGCGATAATAGAATATAATCTATTATTTAATTCTATTTGCTCTAAGGTTTCAACATCAAAATGGCTCAAAACCATAGATTTCCAATCTTTCTTTGCTATCTCATCTTCTTTATAAATATTAATATATGGATTAATAGTATTTTTCAAAATCTTTAGAATCTTAGTATTTCTGCTAAATACATCATTACATATAATTTCAGATGGGAGTATTTTACCCAGTTCATCTATAAGAAAAGAATTGATTTCATCTCCTTCTCCTATAAGTTCAGTAGTATACATTTCCCCAGTTGAATTATCAACATAGGAAATTCCTAGTCCCAGATTATCCAAATAGATAGATACTAAATAATTATTAGATTTTTCATCTAGAATAGTTTGATCTGTTATAGTTCCAGGAGTAACAACCTTAATTACATCTCTTTGCACAATTCCCTTGGCTAATGCTGGATCTTCTATCTGTTCACAGATAGCTACTTTATATCCCTTTTCAACTAATCTAGATACATATGAATCCGATACATGATGAGGTACTCCACACATAGGAGCCTTTTCACTCATGCCACAGTCCCTTTGAGTTAAGGTTATTTCTAATTCTCTTGAAGCAGTCAAAGCATCATCAAAGAACATTTCATAAAAATCGCCTAATCTAAAGAAGAGTATACAATCTTCATATTGTTTTTTTATACTCATATATTGTTGCATCATTGGTGTTAAATTTTCCAAAAATTTTCCTCCTTTTTAAAGAGAACCATATTAAACTAAACTGCCCTCAAGTGTAAAAGTTTTAACATTTTCAATTTTTACACTCACTATAGAACCTATGAGATCCTCATTTCCTTTAAAATGCACAAGCTTATTGTTTCTTGATCTTCCTGTTAAGACTTCAGTATTATTTTTACTTACTTCTTCTACTAGCACTTCTAATGTTTCACCAACTAGTTTTTGATTTAACTCTAAAGCAATTTCGTTCAATGTATCTGTTAATCTTTGAAATCTACTATGTTTAACTTTGTCATCTATTTGATTTTCCATCTTTGCAGCTTTGGTACCCTCTCTAATGGAATATAAAAAAGTAAAAGCTGAGTCAAATCTTACCTCTCTTACTAATTCTAATGTATCATTAAAATCTTCTTCAGTTTCTCCTGGGAAGCCAATAATAATATCTGTTGTAATCGAGATATTTGGAACTAATTTTTTTAGGTTATTGATAATCTTTAAATAGCCTTCTCTAGTGTAATTTCTATTCATTTCTTTTAAAACCTTATTGCTGCCTGATTGGACCGGAAGATGCAAATGTCCGCATAGTTTATCTAAAGTAGCGTAACAATTAATCAATTCATCCGATAAATCTTTAGGATGAGATGTCATAAATCTAATTCTTTCAATACCTTCTATTTTATTGATATCCTTTAGTAGATCCGTAAAACTATAGTCAGTTTTTAAAGTTTTGCCATATGAATTCACATTCTGTCCTAATAAAGTAACTTCTTTACATCCATTCTTAGCTAATTCTTCTATCTCCTTAATTATATTTTCAGGCTCTCTACTATTTTCTCTTCCTCTAGTATAAGGTACTATACAATATGTGCAAAAATTATTGCATCCGTACATGATATTGACAAATGCCTTATATGAATACTTTCGATTGGAGTTGATATTTTCGATTATTTCTCTACCATCTTCAAATATATCCACAATAGTCTCGCCTGTTTGTAAATGATTATTAATCAGTTGTGGCAGCTTATGGATATTATGGGTTCCAAATATTATATCTACATGTTTATGCTTGGATAATATAACATTCCTAGCCTCTTCTCTTTGCATCATACATCCACAAACTGCAATCATCAAATCAGGTTTCTGCCTTTTTAATTGCTTTAAAGAACCTAAATTTCCGTACACTTTAACTTCTGCATTTTCTCTAACTAAGCAAGTATTATATATTATAAAATCGGCTTCTTCGATATTTTGAGTTTCAATATAGTTCATATTTTCTAATATCCATGAAATTTTTTCCGAATCATGCTCATTCATTTGACAACCATAAGTTTTTGTAAAGAAGGTTTTTTGCTTTTCTACCATTTTGAAATTCACCTCATAAAAATATTTGTATAATTATTATATCAAATATTAGAACATAAAAAAAGAGCTAGGAAAATCAAGGAGGGAAGTAATGTTATAAACGAGACAATAGGCTCTCTACCATTATTCTTTACATTAGATTTTACTTATATAGTTCAATATTCGAATTAAAACTCCTTCTTTTTAGAGAAAAATTTTTAAATAAAAAAATATTATTTTGAAATCTACTTTAGTATTAATCGTTATATTTATCTTCATATTTTATATCACATAATTCCATTAAATTAATACAATAGCATTAAGCATATATCTATATTTATTTAATTCTATCTCTAGGTCCTGTATGTTTTTCCTCCCAAAAAGAAAAACCCAAGGATTTAATTTTATTCTCCTTGGGCTTCTAAAGCCTCTATCTATAATTTTATAATTACAATATCAATAAAAATATCGTACAATTTTTTTCGCGATAATATAGTATTTCAATCAAATATTTAGTTTTGACAAGTATGACGTTTAATATAAATTATGTGTATTAGCACTATGTTTTTACCTATATATTTTATTTCTTGATTTCTTTGACTTCTTTAAATGATTTTATAAAATATAATGTAAATACTAAGATTAGAAAAAATTTAGAGATGCTATTTATGATTGCTTTTGTAGAATCTTGAAGGACTTGATGCAAATTATGCTTTCCAACATAAAACACGCTCAACCAACACGCAATTCCACACAATAAATAAAAATCTTTTCTATGTTTCCAAAACGAATAAAAAAAGAATATCATTGCAGGAAAGAAAATTAATATTCTACCAATATCCATAACAATCTACCCCCTCTAAGATTATCTTTAAAGATACAATTCCTTCTAGCCTTCGACTTTTTTACCGCACATAAAATTACTATTACGAATTACTTATGTGGATATTATAACATATATAATGAATTTATTTGGTATATTACGGTAGATACCTTTATTTTAAATACCCCATTATTCAGTTTTCAATGTTCAATTTTTTAATTATTACTTTACATAAATAGTTCTAGTTACTTAAAGTATAATATAAAAATACCGTAAGATTCGTTTCTGAATAATACGGTATCTCAATGAAATATTAAGTTCTAAAAATTATGATGTAAAATATAAAAAATATGACATGAAAATTAATAAAGTAAAATAATTAATCTAATCAAATATAAATATTTCTTCAATAGGAGTATTTACTGCTTTTGAAATATCTATAGCAAGTTTTAATGAAGGATTATATTTTCCAGATTCAAGTCTCATTATTGTCTCTCTTCTTACACCAACAATATCTGCAAGTTGCTCTTGTGTTAATTCTTTTAATTGTCTATATCTTTTTAGCTTGCAAACGAATTTAGCCATATTATTTTTCCTCTAATATATATAATTTTATACCATATACATTTAATAAAATTGCAGATAACAAGAAAATTAATACCCTAATTAATTCAATATCCCTTACAAGAACGGTAGAGCTCCATATAATAGCTACTGCAAGAATAGCTAATGGAGCAATAAAAGCCAATGCTGTTTTCCTATTTTCAACATATCGTTCATCTTCTTTACTCCCACTAATTTTACCAGTAAAAAAGTTAGCAAAGAAACCAAAAAATCCAATATACGCTAAATCTGATAAATTTCCTGTATGAAAGTATAGCAAACTCTTAAATCCTATTAAGCCGAAAAACCCAAAATAAAACTGTTTTTTTATCATAATGCCCCCCCTTTATGATATATATATGTATCATAATGATATATATATGTATCATAATGATATATATGCATCACATTGGGTTTACTTTGCTAATATTATAAAGTGATATATTTTTCACTACTATATTAATAAAAGATACTAACTAGTTGTTTTATCAATCATTTCCATTACGCTTAATTCTACAATTGTGTCAACTATCTAGCTGCTTTCAGTAGGATAACAAAGCTAGCTTCCTCGACAAGCTCAGAATAACAACACTAACGTTTCAAATTGCATTTTACAATGGTATTCTTGGACTTCCTTACTTATAGCATAATTCTTTTTAGTTTATGCTTATAAAGTTCTGCTGTTTCATGATAATCCATAATTATTCCTTCTTCTCTGACAAAGTTTCCATAGCCCGTCGTCTCTCCTTTTAATCGAGGGAGAAGTTGAAAATGTAAATGATTTCTTTTACCGTCACATATTGTACACATATTGGATAGGTTACTATAAACTAGACAACTAAAATAAGGTCATGTAAACTAATAGTAGAAAAAGGAGAGAGTTTATATGACAAAAAGAGAAAGAAGAACCTATACCCCTGAATTCAAAGAACAAATGGTAAAATTATACGAAAGTGGTAAGTCTAAGAATGATATTATTGCTGAATATGACTTAACACCTACTGCCTTTAATACTTGGATAAAAAGAAGCCAAACAACTGGATCTTTCCAAGAAAAAGATAATCGTTCCCCAGAAGAAAATGAGCTAATAAGGTTAAGAAAAGAAAATCAACAACTAAAGATGGATAATGATATTTTAAAGCAAGCGGCGCTGATATTAGGACAAAAGTAAATGTGATTAAGAATAATGCTCATAAATACAGTATATCAGCAATGTGTAAAGTCCTACAAATCCCTAGAAGTACTTATTACTATGAATCAAAAGCCAAAGAATCTACAGATGAAAAAAACACCAAAGGTTGCTGAAATATTTAAAGCAAGCAGAAACAACTATGGTACAAGAAAAATCAAAGTTGAGCTTAAAAAAGCAGGATATATAGTATCTAGAAGAAAAATAGGTAGAATAATGAAGCAAAATGGCTTAGTATCAAACTATACAGTTGCCCAGTACAAGCCACATGTGGATAAATGTAATGAATCAAAGATTGCTAATGAACTAAATAGAGAATTTAATACAGATGAACCTTACGCAGCTGTAGTCAGCGATTTAACATATGTTAGAGTTAATAAAAGATGGAATTATGTATGTTTCTTAGTCGACCTATTTAATAGAGAAATAATTGGCTATAGTGTTGGCCCTAATAAAGATACACCTTTAGTTTATAGAGCATTTGCAAGGGTTAAAACTAGATTAGATGATATTACATTATTTCATACAGATCTAGGTAACGAATTCAAAAATAAGATAATAGATGAAGTCCTAGATACATTCAAAATTAAGCGTTCTTTAGGTATGAAAGGCTGTCCCTATGACAATGCTGTAGCTGAAGCTACATTCAAGATATTTAAAACTGAATTTGCTAATAACTATCATTTTGAAAGCTTAGAACAGTTAGAAATTATGTTAGCTGATTATGTAAATTGGTTTAACAATATTAGAATTCATGGGGCATTAGAATATTTAAGTCCTAAAGAATATAAATTACATAACCTTAAAAAAACTGTCTAAATAAGTGTTGACAATCCATATATACTTTTTCTGCACCTATAATTTCTTTATGAAGTTTAATTATTGCATCTGATATTTTTAATATATGCACTCCTAATTCAAGAGGCATTTCAGAAATATCTTCATAATGTTCCTTTGCTACAATAATTGTATGTCCCGTTGCTCTTGGATATTTTTCAAATTGACACCTTACCTTTTCATCCTCGTAAAAAATTAAACCATCATCAGGAAATATATCTCCTGTAATAAAATTATAACATGAGAAACATGTGCCCTTTTCTTGCAGTTCTTTTATTTTTTCATATCTTTCATTTAGTGCTATTTTTTCGTTTTCGGATAATTGCTTAACGTACAATTTAACTCCTCCTTTATTTAGCATTAATAAATACATATTACTTTTGCCACTCACTTTTTCTATAATCCGACCAAGCAATCTTCGTAATAGAAATTTGAACCAGTCTCTTTTTTCATTTCTGAGATAAGGAAAAGCTCTGCATAGATTTATTACGTCTAATCTAAGTAGCCGACCTTCTCTAATTCATGTCAAAATGTAATTATAAAGCATAACTCCAGCTATTATAGCATAATTTTTTGTAATTTCTTCAGTAAGTCATCTCCACAATTTCATATAAATTTAAATTAAAAAGTTATCATTTATGAGTATATCTGCTTAGATTATAAAAAATCCACCAAAGAACTGATTCGATTTAATGTAAATCCTTATTTAATTTTGACATGTGATTTGAAATAAGTTTCTATATATATTTTAACACATTCAAAATGAATATGATGACATTTCCTCTTATACTTACATTCACTGTTTCCATTCTAGTCCATTTATACATCTTAATTTAAATATCTGTCTTACTAAACTATCACCTATATGTTTATATAATCATTAGCTCACCTCTTTCCATTTTCAATTCTCCTATCCTTTCATTTCCTCTACATAGATCTGATATTATTGTGACTGATATAACTTCTAATCTTAATATCTCTTTTGCTAATTCTACTCTATAATTTCTTTCAGCTATTGCTTTAGTCTTTCCTCTTTCTTTTATAATTGTAATAGCTTTATTAAGGTCACTTCTATATTTATTTAATTCTATCTGTAATTCCTACATGTTCTCCTTCCCAAAAAAAAGAAAAGCCCAAGGATTTTATTTTATTATCCCTAGCCTTCTAAAGCCTCTAACCGTTATTTAATAATTACAAAATCAATAAAGATACCGTACAATTCTTTTCTGAATAATAGAGTATCCAAAATTTTTTATACATTTAATTATATCTATATATTTTATTACTATAATTCTATAATTCTATAATTCTATAATAATCTGACTCTATGCCTGTAACTTTTTCATAGTTATAATGTTACTAATAATAGTTGTTGTTCCAGCAATTAGAGTACCTAGCGGCCATATTTGTTTTTTCATTAATAGCCCAATAATTCCACCCACTATAAGTATAGTTCCAATACCTAATCCCACTAAACAACCCTTATATTGAACTGCAGAGGATATCTTAGGTATTGCTCCTGTTCTTTCCATTGCTTTTTCTGTTTTAGTTAGTGCTTTTTTTGTTATTTGCAAAAGCTTTTCATTAATATTATTCATTTTTATCCTCCATGATATCTGAATGTCTTTTTAAGATTTGTTTAATGAGTTTATCACTTACAATATCAACTCCAAGTTGTTTCATTAACATTTGTAAAAGCTTTAATCTACTTAATGTTTCAGAAGTATTACGATTGAATAAAACTGGATTTATCCAAATATTAACAAGTAACATGAATATCTCAGCGCATTCATTTGGAAACTCTGTATTAATAGAACCATCCTCTATTCCTTCTTGTATTATTTCACTTAAAATGGGTGCGTCACTATTAATACCTGCTTTGATGCCCAAAACTACAAATTGTGGATTTTTTATTTGACTCATTAGTACATTATCTAAAGAATGTGCTTCTTCATCAGACATAGTAGCTTCTAATATACGTACAAGTTTTTCTCTACCATTATTCGCTTTTGTATCCTTTATTAATTTTTTTAACATCTGATTTGAATAACTTAATTGCTTTTTGGTTATAGCATCTAAAATTTCTTCTTTGGATTTAAAATGATGATAAATTGCACCTTTCGACATTTCTAGTTCATTAATAATATCCTGTATACTTGTTTTATCAAATCCTTTTTCGCTAAATAATCTTCCTGAGACACATAATATTTTCTCAATTGTTTGTTCTGGATATTTATTTCTTGACATTTAATCACTCCTTGCATACCAACCGTCGGTATATATAAGTTATAATATTAATCTTTAAATGTCAAGAACATTTTCTTCAGTTAATTAACTGTATTACTCAATTTTCAATGTACTCATTTTTTAGAATTTACATCACCACTAGTAATTCATAACTGCCATTATATAAAATACATTCTCTTAAGAGAACTTCCTAGTAGGTCTCTTTACTATTTTAAATCTATATTAAATTCTTCAATAAAAAAGACCAGAAAATTAATCCTGGTCTAATAACTCTATAGTCGTAATCACTTATTATATTAAATGATAGTACACAAAGGTACTCTAACTAGAACTAGACGATCAGTTGCATTTTCAACATTAAATACCAAGAATGCATTTTGACCTACTACAAACACGCAAATAAGATTTACTTCTCTTCCTGTAGGGATTGTATTAACTATTTGGCAACGCATGACTCCCGATGCTATTAGTGCTGCTGCTTGTGCTGCTGTTATCTCAAATATGATTACTTCTTCTCTCTCATTACCCATAACGTCTATTTCTATTTCTATAAGCAAGAAAAATCTTCCATCTATTTGGGCTACGCATGTTGCGCCTATCATAATTGGATCGTTGCATATTGGTTTTCCGCTAGCCACTTGTTCGTAATCCATTGCTTTCGCCTTCCTTATTTTGTATTGGGAATTTCTTTCCCAATATTAGTATATTATGAGTTTGTACAAGTGTTACTATAAAATAGAAAGAATGGACATATCCTTTAATATCAAGAATATTTATGTAAACCATCTCATAAAATAATATTAACACATACATTAACTATTTATTTTTCATATCCCTATCTAATTTAATCTCATCTCTATGAAATATTTAACTCATTTGAGTTTATATATAGGAGGTGATAGAAATGTTATTCTGGGAGAAACTCTTTAAAACTTTAACAGCTTTACTTAATTTAGTGGCCAGCATAAATACTTTTCATTCTACTAAAAAAAATACAAAGAACTCAACTACAAATGAAGAGTTCTTTGCACAAAAAGATGTTTAGTTTCATAGGGGAGCTGGCACCTCCCCTATAAATCTTCTTCCTTTCTATTATATAAATGTATTACAAAAATATTACAATTATTTGCTTATTTATTTGATTTTTTCTGCCTATTTTGAGTAATATTCTTTCAGCACCTTGGCCAGAATTGACAAAAATAAAAATAAGTACTAATGCTACAATAAAAGCATATAGTTTTACTACTGAATCACCAAGTTTCTTCTTAATGATTGACTGTATTACATTCGGTCTTAATTACAAATACAGAATATGTTCATTTCACTAGTCTTTGAATAATGAACTGTATACCAGCCACCAATAGCCCCGCAACCACTGAAACAAAAGTTTTGAAAACTATCATATGCTTTATACTTTCAACGAAGTATTCCAATTTTGAATTACCTATATAGACTGAACGATACGGTATTAAAGTAAATATTCTGTTATGTAATTATTACATTTTATATAAAACATTCACATATAAACTAAGATTTATTTTTTGACTTTGAACGTAACACCAGCGATACTATAAAGCATAGAATACTTGGTACCAAAAATATTATCCCATGAATTATATTATAAACAGATAATGGTGTAGAAGCATACGAAGTAATTGTATTAGTATAATAATCATCACGTATATATGCTAAACCTCCGAAAAAACATATCAGCAATACAATACCAATACCAAATAGGATTTTTTCTAAAGTATATTTCATTATTTCATATCCTTTCATAAATTTCTTAATTCTATATTATATTTTTTATTTAGTTTCATATATCCAGTAAGAAAACTATACCATATTTCCTATATTGCCGTAATAGAATCTTGATTTTTGATACCCTGTTATTCAGTTTTTAAGGTTCAAATTACAAAACCTCCATTTGGACTAATTATCTGCCCGGTTACAAAATCAGAGTATGAAGACGCTAAATAAAGTGCACATCCGGCTATATCATTAGGACTTCCTAATCTCATTAATGGTGTATTTTCTTTAAGAACACATAATTCATCCTCATTATATGGCGAAAGCATATCTGTCTGAATGACTCCAGGTGCAATACAATTCACTTGAATATTCGATGGTCCCAGTTCCTTAGCCAATGCTTTGGTTAATCCAATTATAGCAGCCTTTGAGGCAGAATAATGAACTTCACAAGAAGCTCCAACAATTCCCCATATAGAAGAAATATTAACAATTTTCCCCCTCTTATTAGGAAGCATATATTTTAATGCACTCTGAGAACAGTAAAATACACTTTTAAAATTAACATTCAAAATCTCATCTAAATCTTCATCTGTAATATCTGTAAATATCTTTTCTTGACTTATTCCTGCGTTATTTATGAGTACGTCAAGTCCTCCAAACTTTTCAACACAAAACTTCATCATCAATTCTACCTCATTCCTCTTAGAAACATCTGCCTTAAATATCTTTACAGATAATCCTTTATTTCTGAGTTTATTATATAAATATAAAGCTTTTTTTTCAGAGTGGTTAAAATTAATTAATACATTATATCCTTTATTGGCAAATAATTCTGCCATTGATCGTCCAATACCTCTCGAAGCACCAGTTATAATAACGGTTTTTAAATGCGACATATATTAAAGTCTCCTTCTATATTTAATTATATATTACCTACTAGCTTTTGTGACATAAATATATATTTGATTCAATTTATAAAGTTCCATTATTGCAGATTATTCATATAGACATTATAACATATATCATTAATTTATTCGGATTGTAGAATAAACATTTTTATTTTTAATAACCTATTACTTAAAACATAAAATACCATATAATTTTTTTGTAAATAATACAGTATTTTACAGGTTATTCGTTTTTTTATAACTTAGATAAATTTATAATATGGTTTTTCTTCTCCAAATATCCAATACCTTATATAGTCGTAAAGGATTATAGTTGGTAAAGAAAGAAAAAACCATAGAATGCTATATTTTAAACATATCTGCCCCATAAAGTTAAATTTTAAATTACTATAATCCCAAATATCTAATCCCATCCCTAAATTTAAAATTAACCCAAATACTAATTCTAATACTGTGATAATTAAACAAGATATAACTTGCTGCAGCAATAAAGACTTATTAAATGTGAAATAATGTTCACCTATTAAACCCACTAATATAAAACATAATCCACCTAGAATAAGCATTGTCATATGAGAGTATCCTCTCCACAATATCTCAATAAAAAAATAGGATATTCCTCCAATTATGAATAAGATTAAATATTTAATTAACTGCTTCATTTTCCTCATCCTTTATACTATTTAGAATAATACTTTTTACCTTATATAGTGTAAAAGATTTTTCTTTAAATATTCAGTTGAAGGTATTAAAGAAGATTATAAGATGCAGAATTAATCACTTTTATTATCAGATTTTATTATAATACTTTTTAATTCTTCTTAAATAATCATTATACATACCATATCTGTAAATATTAATGAAGTTTTAAGGCATGTTTTGAAAACATCGAACTCACAGTTAAAGAAAGGAATTCAACGTAGTTTTAGTTTTAACCTTATTAAGATAGTAACAATTCTATAAAAGCTTTTAAAATTTTTCTTTTTCGGATAATCCATCTTTAAGAAGAATATATTTTAATAAAATGTTAGGAGTGATAGTATGGATATAAAAAATGATCCTATTTACCAAGAGGAAACGATTAAAGAAAAAGCTAGGTTGGATGAAATTGAAAGAAGAAAGAAACTTGATGAGGAAAAGAAAAAAAGTGAACAGAATAAAAATCTTATTAAATATTTAATAATAGGAATAAGTTTTCTGATATTTCTATATATCACGGTATACATACCTTTTAGTAATATGTTCAAATAATGTAAAAAACGATAGAATTAAATCTTATCTGAAGTTCTGTCATACTGACATAAATTCCCCTGTTTTAACTTCTTATTATTTATATTCTATATGAAACTTGATTTTACTTTTTATTTTATAAGGAAACTTATACAAATCAGTCATATGTCACAAAAAAAGACTAGGATATCTAATCCTAGTTATTACTCTTGCTGAACTCAATAAGTAATATAAATACTGCTTTTCTGACTACTCTAATTATATAATCTCTTTCAGCCTGTGAAAACTTTGAAGACTCTGATTGAGCTAATAAATTTTTAGTTATAAATAACAGGTCCTCTACCATTATTTATCACCCTTTATATAAGATTTACTTATATAATTCTATATACGATTAAAGAAATCCTTCTTTTTTGAAGAAATTAAAATATAAAAATAAATGTTACTTTAATATTGACTATTATATTTTTCTTCATCTTTATATCACCTAATTTAATTAAGTTAATATAATATTATTAGGCATTAGAACATGTCTTATCAACAGTCTATCTGTTTATAAACAAAAACGCCCCCATATATAAAGAGACCTTTTATAGGGTCTCTTTGATATTTCAATTTAGTTAAGCTAACAATATTTTCTTAAATATAATCAATTACTTCTCATCTATTTCTATCTGTTATTATTATTCAATTTAGTAATTTTACTATATATCAACTTTATTAATAAAATAAGAATATTTATGTGAACACGCTCATAGAATAATATTGAGACATATATTGGCTATTTATTTCTTATATCCCTATGCAGTTTAATCTCATCTCTATGAAATATTTAACTCATTTGAGTTTATATATAGGAGGTGATAGAAATGTTATTCTGGGAGAAACTCTTTAAAACTTTAACAGCTTTACTTAATTTAGTGGCCAGCATAAATACTTTTCATTCTACTAAAAAAAATACAAAGAACTCAACTACAAATGAAGAGTTCTTTGCACAAAAAGATGTTTAGTTTCATAGGGGAGCTGGCACCTCCCCTATAAATCTTCTTCCTTTCTATTATATCAATATATTACAAAAATATTACAATTATTTATCTATTATTGCTTTATTTTTTACCATTAAATTTACTAACTACTGAATCTTATATATAGTAATTAGTATTATATTTAGAATACTTCTCTATCTTATCCTACCTTAATAAATATTAATGTTTTCCTCAGCAATTCGGTGATAATGATAACAAAATTTAAATTAATATCAATATTCTTGGTTGTTTACTCATCTGTAATTCCACTTCTTATCCATTTATGTATAACCATTAATTTTTTCTTCTACTCTCATTTATCTTTGCTAAGTCTTCCATTTTTTTTTAATAATGTCACTACTCACTTTATTTTTTTTGTAAACTTGTATCAGTGTAACAGGTTAAATAAATCCGCTACAGAAAAGGGGTATGCGACTTGCATGATAAAGATACTATTGAAAAACTTGTTAAGGAAATTGAAGAAACTAGAATTAAACTTCATAACTTAATATTGGATAAGAAATACGACCTTCTTGATTCAGAGGTAATCAAATTAAGTCAGTTGTTAGACAAACTCTTGTCTCAATATCATGATTTAAAATAGTTATTAATTAAATACATTTAACCTGTTGCACTTATTTGAATTTTTTTATAAATTTACATGAAAAAAGATATTATCTTAATACCTCTTTGTTTCTAGGCTTTTATTTATTCTAATTTACTAAGCTTTTGCTTTTGTAATTTTTCTATATAAATCTAAGTTATATACTTTCTAGTGTCTAAATATGTTTTAGAATTTATTTCGTCATTTTTCATTTAATTAATTATCATTTATAAGTATATTTATTAAGATAATAATCAAAAGTCTTTTTTCCTTATATTTATTTAGATAACACTAATTATTATTTGAATCATCCTCCATTCAATCTATAATTCAACATCTCTAATAAATAATATTAACACTTTACCACTATCATTCATATCCTATTGTAAGGATAATAAATCTCAATTTAATAGGAGGTGTCTTTATGGGTGGCTTGTTCGGCAGAAGAGGATGCGAGAGAGAATGTGGTATGGACGACTCTCTATTATTCTTCTTTCTAATTCTAGTGATTATTTTCTGTAACTGTGATTTCTTCTAAATTAAAATAATTGAGTCGGGGCTTGTACCCGATTCTTTTTATATTTATTGTCTTTATGAAATTTACTCATTATTTTACCCTACTAAGTAAATTAATAATTCAAAGTACTCTTTATAAAATTTTCTTCTGCTATATGCTCTATAAGACTATTTTCTATAGAGATCATTAGAATTTGAATACCTATTACTAAATCTAAAACATCATGTTCTACATCAATTGCTAGATTTTTTTCTTTTTATAATAGATAATTTCCGTATACTTTGAATACTATTACTCTATGCTGCATTATTCAATTTTCAAGTTCTAATATTTATATATTAATTTAAAATATTTATGCTAAATAAATAAATTTAATCATTTGAAACATAACATAAAAATACCACAATATTTATCTTTAAAATAATGCGGTATCGAAATAAAATATTCGCAATATAGTAATATTAATATTATTACTATAGATACTCAGTTACTAGATCTGTAAAAAGAATACCTTCCAAATGATCTATTTCATGACAAAAGCATTTCGCTAAATCTCCTGTACCAGTCAATATAATTTCATCACCATTTTCATCTAATGCTTGTACTATTACTTTCGCAGGCCTCACTAATTTTCCTAATCTATCTGGGATACTCAAACATCCTTCTATTACTTCTTGAGCTCCTTCTTGATTAATTATCTTTGGATTTACTAATTTTATAAGTCCTTGTCCCATATCTATTACAACTAACCGCTTTAATATCCCGACTTGTGGTGCAGCTAATCCTCCGCCATTTTCTATACTATACAGCGTATCTGCCATATCATTTAGTATTTGTCTTATTTTATCATCTATTACCTCAACTACTTTACTCTTCTTTCTCAATATTTCATCATCAAAAAATCTAATCTGCCTTAATGCCATTTAAATTACACCTCTGCTTTGTCGTGATCTTGATTTTCTTTCGCTATCTTCAAAAAGAAAAATATCCTCTATAGAGCAATTAAATACTTTAGAAATATCATAGGCTAACCATATAGATGGTTCAAATTTTTCTGTTTCTATAGAGTTAATTGCTTGTCTTGATACACCTACAAGTTCTCCTAATTGTTCTTGCGTTAATTTGAAAATTTCACGAAACTCTTTTAATCTATTCTTCATTAATTATCCTCCTGTAATGTTAACCTTACATTACTAGTATATTATTATTACATTCTTATGTCAAGTTAACCTTACATAACATATAATGAATACTTTGAATTTTCAAGATTAAAACTCTGGCTTTTCATTTTTACCATATCATTTCTAAAAAATAATAATTAATATTTTCTAACTATCTCTCATATTCGATTATTGCACCCTTTACTTTCCCAATTAGAATTTAAAGGGGATGTACTTTTCATAACCATATAACAAAAAAATAAAAAGTAAGGTCCGTAATGGATTCAAACAATATGTCTATATTCATAAAAATCCATTACGGACCTTATGAAAGGAGAACATATTTTTCTTACAGTGAAAACTGAAAGTTGAATTCTATTTACGAACCTTACATAATTATTATGTGAAGAATCCAGAATATTATACATTTTATTTTTAATGTTTTTCATAAAATCATTAAAATAATTTCAAACCTTATATCTAAAAATCTTAGCCATATACTCGAGAATAATAATTAACACTTTACATCTATTACTCATATGCTATTATGAGGTTATTACTCTCACTTAAATAGGAGGTGTTTTTATGGGTGAATCACTAGGCTGCAGAAGAGAGTGCGATAATAATAATTTTCTACTATTCTTCTTTATAATATTAATAATCATTTTCTGCTTCTGCGATAATGATTTCTTTGGTGGCTTTTTTGGTAGAGGAAGATGCTAAGCCATCTCACTAATCGGGGCTTCTTGTCCCCGATTTTTCTTTTTAAATTTTCTTTCTGCCTAATTATTTTAGCTATCCTTTATTATTCCTAAACAAATACTTTTATTTATATTAAATGTATTATCTAGTATAAAACTATAGATGGACAAGAGTAAATAATTTAAATAAAAAATTAAGAATAAGATGAAATAAATTTTAATTAGTGTATAATATATGTAAGTGCACTAATTAAATTTATTAGCAGAATTTTATATAAATCTATAAGAGGGGGAAAGTATAATGAATAAACCAATATTATCAGCACATTTTGAATCAAGAAAACCATCAGATGTTCGTTTAGCTCAAATGAAATATGACGAACGTCAAGTAAAACCTGAAGCAGTAATAAACGTTGGAATAGGAAACGTATCTTTACCGACAAATCCAGCTATGCAAAAAAGAATGTTTGAGCTTAATTCATCTGAAAGTCCATTTGCAAATGGAGTTATTAGATATTCAGGAACAGCAGGTACTGTTGAAGCACAGAATGCTTTTAAGAATATCTTAAAGAGTGAAGGATTTGACACAAGCAATCTTTATGTTCAAATAACAGATGGTGGTTCATCAGGTATGGAATTATTACTTCTAGGGGTTTGTGGACCAGCTGGAACTGATGAAAGACCTCTTATGATGATTGATCCTGCTTATACAAACTATATTTCATTTGCAGAGAGAATTGGCCGTAAAACTGCAACTATAAAACGTCATATGGGTGAAGATGGAAAATTCAATTTACCAAATATGAATGAAGTTGAAGAAATGATAAAAGCAAATAATCCAGGGGCACTTTTAGTGATTCCTTATGATAATCCAACAGGACAATATTACACATATGATATTTTAAAAGATCTTGCTAAACTATGTGTTAAGTATAATATGTGGATGGTAAGCGATGAAGCTTATCGTGAATTATATTATAATGAAGAGGAAAAACTTGTAAGTATTTGGGGACTAACAGATGCAGATGTTCCAGGAATTGAAGGAAGAAGAATTAGTATTGAAACAGCATCAAAAGTATGGAATGCATGCGGTTTAAGAATAGGTGCAGTAATTACGGATAATCCAGAATTTAACAATCGTTCTGTTGCAGAATATACAGCTAATCTTTGTGCTAATGTAATTGGCCAATATATTTTCGGAGCATTAGCACATGAAAGTAAAGAAAGTATCCTTGGATGGTGTAAACAACAAAGAGATTATTATAAAGATCAAATAGTAAAAGTTTACAATGGTCTTAAAGAACAAGAACCAGGTCTTATTGTTTCAAGTCCAGATGCATCAATTTATTCAGTAATCGATGTAAGAAACGTTGTAAAGCCAGGATTTGATTCAATTGAGTTCGTTCTATATTGTGCAGGACAAGGCTCCGTTGAAATGGATGGAGTTGAAACAACTCTTCTTGTAGCACCAATGAAAGGTTTCTATGATGTTAAGAATGATGAAGAGAATCCAGGAAAAACTCAATTTAGAATTTCCTTTGTTGAATCACCTGAAAACATGGATAAAATTCCTGAACTTTTCGTTAAACTTTTAAGACAATATGAGGCACAAAGATAGTGCAAAATAGAAAAGTCTGCTAAAATTAGCAGACTTTTCTTATGCATGAATATTTATCTTCATTTAGATCCTTTGCTTTGATAGAACTTTGATTTCAGTTAACTTTTTTTTATTCTTAAGCAGAAATATAATAGAATTCCTATGAGGGTTAAGCTTAAGTATTCTATAAATTTAGATAGGGATAAAAATAAGATCTATGCCATTTTATTATTTAGCTTTAAATATCTTGCTAAATAATCCTACTTGTTTTTCTTCTGTTTTCTTTAACTTTTCTCTTAATTCTATATTTTCAAGAGTTTTTTCTTTAACCTTCATTTTAAGCTTAGCGTTTTCACATATAAGCACATCACGTTCCTTAGAGTTCAATTCATTTCTAAGCATTGCAACTTCATTTTTTAATTCCTCTATTACTTTAATATTCTTCTCTGAACCTTCATTAATATGATTAAACAATTTATCAAAAAATTCTTCCTCCAATGTCGTACTTATTTCCTTAGCTAATTGATATGTATCAAAATATATATTGTCATCAACTGGAACTACATCTGTCGTCTCCTGATTATTCATCATAATTTCTGGAGACTGTATTATAAGTTTTATCTGTTTATTAGTAAAACCTTTATCCTGTAAAGTCTTTATATATTGTATTAATTCAATCTCTTTATATGTAAAATATCTATGGTTCGAATTATTTCTAGGAACCTCAATTTCAAATTCTTTTTCATAATATCTTAAAACATGTGGAGCATATCCGGTAATCTCAGATACTTCTGATATAGTATATTCATGATTTAAATCTAACATAATAAATCCCCCTCAAATCCAATCTACTACTATATAATTCTCCAAATAATTTTTAATTCCTCTAATTTTTGAAAAACTTTTTCATACAAATTCCCCTAAAATAAAACAATTAAAAACATAATTGTATATAATATAATAAAATCTTCTAATAAAGTATACTTAATAAATCTTTTATTGGTCATTGCATAAGCGACTTGCACAGAATCAAAGATTAAGGAAGGTTCTCAATTCTAAAATGTTAAAGTAATACTTTCCTATTCATTATAAAAAAATGGCTGAATTATCAGCCATTTTTTATATTATATATTTAAATTATCTTCTAAAAATCCTACTAAAAGTTTTGTACAATTAATTATATCATTCTTAGATGCCATTTCTACAGTAGAGTGAACATATCTAGTAGGTACAGAAATTACTCCTGATGGAACTCCTCCTTTATTGATATGAATAGCTCCTGAATCTGTACCTCCAAATTCTAATACTTCCATTTGATAAGGAATTCCATTATTTTTAGATATAGAAACAAGTAAATCTTTTACTTTTGGATGACAAATAATAGAATTATCTTTTACCTTAATGGCTGCTCCTTTATTTAATCCTATTGCAAATCTTCTTGCCTTAGGCGTGTCGCCATTACTAGTTACATCCAAAGCTATACCTACATCAGGATCAACTCTATATGCCGCAGTCTTAGCTCCTCTAAGGCCTACTTCTTCTTGAACTGAAAAAACAAAATATAGATCATTAACTGGATTGTTTATAGATTTTAGAGCTTCAATAGCAATGAAACATCCTACTCTATCATCTAAATAAGGAGTAAATACAACATTCTCATTTTCCACATATTCTGATTTATATATACAAATATCACCTATACTTATCTTTTCTTCTGCTTCTTCTTTACTAAAAGCACCAATATCTATATACATATTTTCTAGTTTTAATTTGGATATATCATCTACAGGTTCAGCATAAATAACTCCAATAGTTCCATTTTCAAATATAACCTGTTGGCTTATGGAAACAGTAGGAGAAATTCCACCTATATTTGTAAATCTTAAAAACCCTTTCTCGTCTATATCAATTACCATAAGTCCGATTTGGTCCATGTGAGCAGAAATCATGATTTTTTTCCCGTTACCTTTTTTTCTAGCAATTAAATTACCTAATGCATCTACGAAGGTCTCATCTACAAAATCCTTGATCTCATTTATAATGTATTCTCTTATTAATTTTTCATTGCTTGCTGGACCATAGATTCCAGCTAGCTCTTTTAATAAGTTAAAGTTTATATTCATTATAATTCCTCCCTTTCAAATTCAGATAAAATTGCCTTTAGAAGTAAATAAGTATTATCATAGTCATTTTTACTCATTACAGATGCTGGTGAATGTATATACCTACAAGGTACCGATATAGTAGTGGTTATTGAGCCTTCCTTAGTAGTATGAATTTTTCCAGAATCATTTCCTCCCATAGAAGTTTTTCTATATTGATATGGAATATTATTCTTTTCTGCAATACTAACTATTTTTTTTCTAAATTCATGATTAAATACTGTTGTTCTATCTATTAAAGATATTGCAGGTCCCTTGTTAAGATAAGTAGGAACTAAATGTGTATCAAGCTTTGGCATATCATAACATAGTGTTCCTTCTAAAACTATTGAAATATCTGGATTAACTTCATAAGCAGCTGGTCCAGCCCCAACTAGTCCTACTTCCTCCATTACTGTAAAAACTGCATAGAAACTAACATCTTTTACCTCTTTAATTAAATTAACTAACATTGAACATCCAACCCTATTGTCAAGTGCTTTTGCCTTAACTAGACTTTCACCAAACTCTACATAATCAGACGCAAAGGATACATAATCACCTATACTAACTAATTTTTCAGCTTCTTCTTTAGATTTAGCACCTATATCTATATATAGTTCATCTATAGATAAAGCTCTCATCCACTCTTCCCTTTTTTGCAAGTGAATTGGCTTTGCACCGATTACACCCATAATTTTATCTTTTCCAACTAAAACAGGCTTTGATACTAAAATTCTCTTATCTATTCCACCTACTGTAGTAAATTTAAGTAGACCCATATTATCAATCTCTTTAACAAGTAATCCAACTTCATCCATGTGTGCAGTAACCATTAATGTTTTATTAGTATCCTTACCTTTTTTATATGCAATAATATTCCCTATTCTATCTATCTTAAAACTGTCAACATAATCTTTTATCTCAGAGATTATAAAATCCCTAACTTCTTTTTCATTACCAGATACTCCTGGTAATTCTGTTAGTTGTTTTAGTAGCATAATAATCCCTCCAAATTCTCATTTGAAATAGAAGCGATAAAGAATGCCAATAATTTAGCAGTATGCTTTATATCTACCATATCTATCACCTCAACAGATGTATGCATATATCTTAGTGGTATAGATAAAACTAAGGAAGGAATTCCTTCTTTAGTTATTTGCATAGCCCTTGCATCAGTACCAGTTGGCCCTGGAGATATTTCCATTTGAAATGGAATATTATATTCTCCAGCTATTTCAGTAAGTCTCTTTCTTAATGTAGGATGAATATTCCCTCCTAATGTAATGCCAGGTCCTTTTCCTAGCTCTATTGAATCAGACTTAGAAAGTTCAGGAGTTGTCCCAAATCCAACATCTACAGCAATACCTATATCTGGATTAATCTTATAAGAACTAACTAATGCTCCTGCCATACTAACTTCTTCTTGAACTGTAGAAACAAAGTATACATCAGCTTCATGTTTCATCTTGCTCAACTCTTTAACACACTCATAAATAGCCGCTATTCCTGCCCTATCATCTAAAGCTTTTGCTGCTATTCTTGTCCCTTGTAAATTAGCCATTGTTCTTCTAATGGTTATGGAATCCCCTACACTTACAAGTTCATTCACTTTTTCTTTTGAATATCCAATGTCTATAATCATATCTTCCATTTTTATAGCCTTATCATGTTCAGATACTTCCTGTAAATGAGGTGGTTTAGAGCCTATAACACCAAAAATGTCTTCCTTACCATGTACAATAACTTCTTGACCTAATATAGTCCTAGGATCAAATCCACCTATATTAGTAAACCTAATGAATCCGTTTTCTTCAACATCTTTTACCATAAGACCAATTTCATCCATATGAGCTGCAATCATTATTTTTACATTATTTTCATCAGATGATCCTTTTTTCAGTGCTACAATGTTTCCAAGCTTATCTACTGTAATATCATCAGTAAATTCGTTAAAAGCTGAGACTATTGTATCTTTTAAAGTATGCTCATATCCTGAAACACCTTTATTATTACACAACAGTTCTAAAAATATTTTGTTATCCAAATTTATGCCCTCCTTTATTTGATAATTTTATTTAATAATTAAATTATTTTTTCATAGAAAAAAGTTCTTGCTGCCTTTAACTTATGTTTTTCAGGCATAATTATTTGTTCTGTACTTCCCACGAACAATATTCCATTATCATTCAAAGAATTATAAAATTTAGAATATAAAAGTTCTTTTGCATCCTCAGTAAAATAAATCATTACATTACGACAAGTTATTAAATCTATATTTGAAGGAAATCTATCTTTTAATAAATCCATTTTCTTATATTCAACACATTTTTTAATATCTTCTGATATTCTATATGAACCTTCAATTTTACTAAAATATTTTTCTTTAAAACCTCGTGGTAAATTTGCTAGTGACTTTTCACTATAAAGTCCCAACTTTGCTTTACTCATGGCTTCTTCATCAATATCTGTTGCTAATACCTTTATATCCTTTAAAGGAAAAAAATTAGATAACATCATAACTAAAGAATAAGGCTCTTCTCCAGTTGAGCAAGCTGCACTCCAAATTTTTAATCCTCTTTTATTCTTTGCCATTAAAGAAGGAATGATATCTTTTTCTAGCACATCCCATTGAGATGGATTGCGATAAAATTCAGAAACATTTATTGTTAAATAGTTAATAAACTGTTCTAGAAGATCCCTATTATTTTTTAATCCAATAAAATAATCATCAAAATCTTTAAAACTATTTCTAGTTAGAAGAGATGATATTCTTCTCTTCATTTGTTTTTCTTTATAATAGTTCAAGTCTATATTTATTAGTTCATTCACATTTTTCTTGAATATTTCATACTTGTCCATTTTTACCTCCCAAAATTGTTTAAGCAAAAATGCAATATAGGGCCTCAATGTAATTATATTACATCAAAACCCTTAATATTTTTCAATTTATTAATTTTTATCTACAATATCTCCAATAGTTACTTCTGGTTCTTCATTTAAGATAATATTTTCTTCAACAACATCATTTGTTTCTATAGCATCTTTTAAACTTAGGCTAATTTTCCTATCTTCTTCATTAATATCAATAACTTTTACATTAATTTTTTCGCCTACTTTTAATACATCTGAAGGCTTATTAATATGTTCTTTAGATATCTGTGAAACATGAAGTAATCCATCTACTCCCTCTTTTACTCTAACAAATGCTCCAAAATCTAATAGATTGACAACTGTTCCTTCAACTATATCTCCCACATTTATATTTTTAGAAAAAGCAGACCATGGCTCCTCAATGGTTTGTTTTAATCCTAAAGAAATTCTATTTTTTTCTTTATCAAGAGATAATACTCTAACTAAAACTTTTTGACCTTCTTTAACAACATTTGATGGATGTTTTACTCTATTCCAAGATAAGTCTGATATATGAATTAACCCATCAACTCCCCCTAGATCTACGAATGCTCCAAAATCAGTTAATCTTTGCACAACACCTTCTACTATTTGATCCACTTCAAGGTTTGCCCATAATTCTTTTCTTCTATTATTTAATTCTTCTCTTTCTACTTCTTTTCTAGATAATATAACTCTCTTCTTCTCTTTATCAAAATCAATAATCTTAGCCACTAAAGTCTTGCCTTTATATACACCTAAATCAGATACAAAATTAGTAGAAACTTGAGAAGCAGGCATAAATCCACTAACTCCATGTACTAGTACAGAAAGTCCACCTTTAATGCTATTTAAAACCTTACATTCAACTCTTTCTTTATCATTAAATAGTTTTTCAATAATATCCCAATTTTTAAAATCATTTACTCTCTTTGCAGAAAGTACGACATTTCCTTCACCATCATCCAGCTTTACCACATAAACATCTATTTCATCTCCAACTTTATATAAGTCCTTTGGTTTTACATCTGGATCATTAGACAACTCTTCTCTATTAACAATGCCGTCAGACTTATAATTTATATTGACCATAACCTCATTATTGGTAACATAAATTACTTCACCCTTCAGCACATCTCCCCTATGAATCCTAGTAAAAGAATTTTCAATTGCCTCCATCATTTCATTGTTGTTAATATTGTCCATTATTTCAACTACCTCCTTAATTATCCAATCAGGTGTAGAAGCACCTGCTGTTATTCCTATTTTATTAAATTTTGATAGCATTTGTAAAGGTAATTCTTTTGAAGTTTCAATATGATATACATTATTGCAATACTTTTTACTAATTTCTACCAGCTTATTTGTATTTGAACTATGATATCCACCTATTACAATCATAGCATCTACCTTGCTTGCTACTTCTTTACAAGATTCCTGCCGAAGATTAGTAGCATTGCAAATTGTATTAAATATTTTTACTTCATTACCTTTTTCATTGATTAGCTTTGATATAGTTTCGAATTTTTCCTGTGTATTTGTAGTTTGAGAAACTATACATATTTTATCCATCTTAGGCAAATTTGTTGCCTCTTCTAAAGAATTTACAATAAATGCCTTATCATTGCACCATCCATTTATCCCTATTACCTCTGGATGGTCTGGATCTCCAATTATTACTATATTATATCCTTGATTTTGATATTCTTCAACCCTCTTATGCACAGATCTCACATAAGGACAAGTACTATCAATGATATCTAAATTCATCTTATTAATTTTATCAATAACGGATTTACTTACACCATGAGATCTAATAATAATCCTACTATCTTGGATTCCTTCTATATTATCAATTGTTTTTAAGCCCTTTTCTTCAAATTTTTTTACCACTTGAGAATTATGAATCAAGGGACCAAGTGAATAAATGTCCTTATTAGAACTTAAAAGTTCATCACTTGCAATGTCCACCGCTCTCTTCACACCAAAACAAAATCCAGCATTATCAGCTATAATTATTTCCACTATATTCCCTCCTCTTTATTCTTAATTGAATATATTGATTGCAGAATGTCTTTACTAAGTAAACGATAATCTTCAGTGGTTAATTTTTTATCATAGCTATGGGAGAAGTCAATAGGTTTACCAAAGCTAATTTTTATCTTACTAAAAAGCTTAAAACTCCCCTCAATGTAGACAGGTAAAACTGGTGACCGGGCTTTTATACTTATCAATGCAATTCCAGGTTTTGCATTTTCTATATTAGCTTCTTTAACCCTAGTTCCTTCTGGAAAAATTCCTAAAACTCCTTCTTTTTTAAGAACCTTTAATGAGTTTTTTATTGCAGATAAATCTGATTCTTCACGATCTACAGGAAATGTTCCCATTTTATTTAATATATAAGATAGTATCTTACTCTTGAAAATTTGTTTTTTTGCCATCCAGCAGACTTGTCTTGGAAATACAATAGATATAAGAATGGGATCTAAATTATTTATATGATTAGAACACAATACTAGTCTTCCTTCTTTAGTTATATTCTCTTTCCCATGCACCTCTATTCTATATAATAATCTAAAAATTACACTTGCTATTAATTTTGCTACATTATAAAGATACATATTACTACCCCCTTTTAACTATAGATATAATATCCTTTACACACTCATCTATAGTTTTGTTGGTGGTATCAAGTCTATAGGCATCTTTGCTTTCCGTTAAGGGAGCAATTTCTCTAGTACTATCTATCCTATCTCTATTTTCTATTTCTTCCTTTATCTGTTCATAGGATATTCCACCTTCTCCTTTTTCTAGTAATTCTTTATACCTTCTACATGCTCTCTCTTCAACACTTGCTGTAAGAAAAAACTTAAAATCTGCATCTGGCAAAACTACAGTACCTATATCCCTACCGTCCATAATGATTGACTTTGTTCTAGCTAATTCCTGTTGGATTTTAACCATACCTTCTCTTACCTCTTTGATCTGTGCAATAAAAGAAACATTCTTATTAATTATATTTTCTCTTATCTCTTTATCCACTTGAATATCATCAAGATAAATATGATTGTTTCTAAAATCAATAGAAGTATTTTTCATAGTATCAATAACATCATCTATTGATTCTGGATTTAACCCCAGCTTTAATACCTTTAGAGTTAAGGCTCTATACATCGCACCTGTATCTATATATTCAATAAATAAATCCTCTGCTACCTTTTTTGCAATAGTACTCTTACCAGCACCTGCTGGTCCATCTATGGCAATAGTGATATTTTTACCTAACATAGTATCCCTCGTTTCCAATTACAAAATAATAACCACCTCTGGGTGGCTTAGGCATTATTTGACAAATCAGGCCTTAAAATTTTCGCATCTCTCAAATAAATATGTTTAACTTCTTTTTGATTTATTATCGAGTTATAAAGCACCATTAGCCTAATGCATTTATCAAGACTTCCTTTAACATACATCTCATTAAAACACATCAACCCAGCATTTATGTAACCCAGCTCTCTAGCTGCCTTAGCAGGATAGACTTTATCTAAATCATTAGTACAAGAAAATATTATGCTAATAACCTTATCCCGATCTATATTATTCTCTTTTTCAATTTCAATTAATAACTCTCTAGTACCCTCTAGTATACTAGAAACTGAATTTTCAGGAACAGTGATAGCTCCTCTAATAGTTACAATATTCATAGCATCACTCCCTTAATAATTATATATTAAATTCTTGTGGTAAACAAGCTATTTTGGTTTAATTAGGAACAATATTTTAATGACTTATTAGCTTAATTAAAAGAGAAAGATAAGTCAAGCTATACATTACTTCCTGCTAAATATCCAGTAGAATAAGCAATTTGCAAATTATATCCTCCGGTTAAGGCATCTACATCAATAACTTCTCCCGCAAAATATAACCCAGAGACTTGCTTTGATTCCATTGTGGATGGATTTATTTCCTTAGTAGATACCCCTCCTGATGTAATTATAGCTTCCTCTATTGGTCTAAAGGATTTAAAAGTAAGAGGAAATTCTTTAATAGAGTTTAATAATTTTAGTCTTTCCTCTTTTGTAATTTGGTTTATTATTTTTTCAGGGTCCAAGTCTGATAAAAATAATATAATTGGTATCAATTTTTGAGGTAATAGATCATCTAAAGCATTTTTCATTTTTTTATTATTATTTAATTCAAAATCCCTTAGAATTCTATCATCTAATTTTTTATTATCTAAAGCAGGCTTTAAATCGATTGATAGACGAATTCCATCATTAATATATCTATACAAATGATTGCTCATAGAAAGAACTATAGGTCCTGAGATTCCATAATGAGTAAAAATCATTTCTCCAAATTCTTCATATATGTTTTTTTTCTTAGCATAGGCTGATAGTGTTATGTTTTTAAGAGATAATCCCTGTAAATCTTTAATCCAATTTTCCCTAACTTCCACAGGAACTAAAGATGGTCTTATTTTAGTAATACTATGACCTAGCCCTTCAGCAAAAATATATCCATCGCCTGTAGATCCAGTAGCGGGATATGATTTACCTCCTGTAGCAATAACTAGTTTATCAAAAATTGTTTCATCTTTATTAGTTCTTACAATAAACTTTTGATTTTTTATATCAATAGAATTCACTTTAGTATCTAGCAATAATTTGACATTATTAGCTGCTAAAAATTTTTGAAAAGCTTTAATAACATCTGAGGATTTATCACTTAATGGAAATACTCTATTCCCTCTCTCAACTTTTGTTTTTAATCCATACGATTCAAGTAGATTTACTATATCTCTATTTGTAAAACTATAAAAGCTACTATAAAGAAAGTTCCTATTTTTCATTACATTATCGAAAAAATCTTCAATAGGAGCATTATTAGTTATATTACATCTTCCCTTTCCAGTAATGAAAAGTTTCTTACCTATCCTTTCATTTTTCTCAATTAAAGTCACGTCTTTACCTCTAGAACCTGCGATGCCAGCAGCAATAATACCAGCTGGTCCAGCCCCTACTATACAAATTTTTTCTTTCATCTAGACAACTCCTTCAAATGGGATATATCATTTAAGGATGTTAGCACCCTATTGTAATCTCTAAATTCAATTATACTCAATGAAACATTTTTTAATGAAATGTTCTTATAGTGGGAAATATCAATATCTAATAGCCCTAAAATAAGCGCCTTCAATGTTGCACCATGTGACACCACAGCAATATTTTTACCTTTATTTTCATCAATAATATAATTTATATATTTCATAACCCTCTCTTGCAATATTTGAAGAGTTTCGGCACCTTTCATATTTAAGCTTTGAGGTTCTTTAAGCCAGATTGAATACTCAAAATTATATTTTTTCTGTATTTCCTCTATACTCAAACCTTCCCATGGGCCAAAATTTATTTCTCTAAGTAATTCGCTAGCTACCAAAGGCTTATGGATTATATCAGATATGATTTTAGCCGTAGTATATGCTCTCGACAAATCACTAGTATATATTATATCTATATCTTCATTTATTAACCTATTTCCTAAGCTAAGAGCTTGTTCTTTACCCAGGTCAGTTAATATAGTATTCTTTTGTCCTTGAATCATATTAAGCTTATTCCATTCGGATTGCCCATGTCTTATTAAAAATAATTTTACCAACAATAACACCTCTCAATAATAGTAATTAAATTTATACTTATTTATATATTATAACAAATATATTAGATAATAAAATGTATCATTTATGATAACATTTGTTTTGATACATTGTCATAAATAAAAAAGCTTCTCTATAAAATAGATAGATTAAAGAAACCATTTTTAAAGCCCATAGGTAAGTTCTTATTCCTTTCCCTATGGGCTTTAAAAATGGTATTACTAATATAGTTTTTATTTATCCTTATTATTTACATCATAAACATTATATTTTTTCCAGATATTTTCCAAATCTTCAAATGAAGACCTAATATCATTCTTTTTCTCCATACCTATAGATACTATTAAAGCATTTATTAAACTCATTGGAGCAACTAATGAGTCTACGAAGGAAAGCATGTCAGAACTCGCAATAAGAGATATATCGGAATATTTAGCTGCTGGTGAAATTAAACTATCAGTTATACTAATAATTTTACATCTCTTTTCCTTACAAAAATCTAATGCTTCAAGAGTTCTTTTAGAATATCTAGGATAACTAATTCCAATGATTAGATCCTTAGAATCTGCCTTTAATAATTGCTCAAATACATCATTAGGACCTGAAGTAATAACTTTTACATCTTTTATCAAGAAGTTAAGATAAAATCCTAAATAACCTGCTAAAAAGGAAGATGATCTTAGTCCGAGAATATATACATTTTCAGCATTAAGTATTAAATCTATGGCATCTTGAAAAGCTTTATAACCCGTTTCATTTATTGTTTTATCAATATTTTCCTTATCTTTTTCCATGGCCTTTTTTAAGGCATTTTCCTTATTGGAATATTCATCTGTCATTGTAAGTCTTTGAACAGTAGTAAGTTTATTTTTTATTAGCTCATGCAATTCTTTTTGAAGTTCCCTATATCCAGCATAACCTAAGGTGTTAGCAAATCTTACAACAGTAGATTCACTCACATTAACAGTATCACCAAGAGCAGCTGCAGTCATAAAAGCTGCTTTATCATAATTGTTTATAATGAACTCTGCTATGAGTTTTTGCCCTTTACTTAGGTTGTTAAAATTATTTTGGATATTTTTAATAAGATCAACATACGTCTCCATAGCACTCTTCCTTATGTTCTTTTATTAGATTAAAACCTTCCTCTAGAGCCTTTTTATTCAACTCCTCTGTTCCCCTTGGCACTCTATCACATACTGCTCTCTCAAGAGAATCTTTACTCACTATCTTTGTTAATTCATATATACTACCTAAAGCTATAATATTAGCTACCATGGGTTTACCTAGTTTATCAGTTGCAGTCTCTAATATAGGAACTGTATATATGGTTATATCATCTCTTTCAGGTTTATTATCCAAAGATTTGTCAATTATTAATGTTCCCCCTGGCTTCAATGATTTTATGTACTTATCACACGCAGCTTGTGTAAGTGTAAGCATTATATCACATTCATTCACCTTAGGATAATTAATTTCATCTTTACTAATTATTACTTCAGCCTTACTAGCACCACCTCTAGCTTCTGGTCCATAGGACTGAGATTGAACTACATTCATACCATCATATAAAGCAGCTTCAGCTAATATAATTCCAGCTAATATAAGCCCTTGACCTCCAGAACCCGTTAATCTTAATTCTTGACGTAGCATACTTATCTCTCCTTTGAAAAAGATTCAATTATTTTTTGGTATTCTTCTACATATTCTGGTCTAGTATTCTTATACAATTCTCCAATAACAAATTTACCTATTTTCTGCTCATCGGTTAACTTATCATAAGCTGCAATATTTATAGCATTTTCTTTTAGATATTTCATCATATCTATTGCTTCGCCTTTTTTATTTTTCCTTCCGTAATAAGTCGGACAAGTTGTTACAGCCTCAATAAAAGAAAATCCCTTGTTTTTTATTCCTTCCTCTACCTGCTTAATCAACATATTAGCAGTAAATATAGTACCTCTACTTACATAAGTTGCACCTGCTGCCTTGGCAAGTTCGCACAAATCAAAGTTAGCATCAATATTTCCATAAGGAGCAGTAGTACCTTTATCACCCGTAGGAGTAGTAGGTGAATATTGTCCACCTGTCATTCCATAAGTATTATTGTTAAATACAATAGTAGTAATATCTATATTTCTTCTAGCAGAATGAATTAAATGATTTCCACCAATGGCAGAACAATCACCGTCACCAGTTATAACAATTACATGTAATTCTGGGTTAGCTAACTTAATACCTGTAGCAAAAGCAAGAGCTCTTCCGTGAGTAGTGTGTATTGTGTTGAAGTCTAAGTACCCAGATGCTCTAGAAGAACATCCAATACCAGATACTATACAAATATTATCTTTATTTAGTCCTAAATTATCAATAGCCTTAACTATAGATCTTGTAACTATACCATTACCACATCCAGGACACCAAATATGTGGCAAATTTTCAGTTCTGAAATATTCATTAACTAATTGACTAGGCATTTTAAACCTCCTTAATAAAAGAAATAATTTCTTCTGGAGTTATAAGTTCTCCATTAAGTCGACCATATTTCTCTACCTTAGCATGTTTTCCGGCAACCCTATCTACTTCTAAGAAATATTGACCCATATTCATTTCTACTACCACTATACGATTAATCTTATTTGCTAAATTAATTAATTGTTTTTCTGCTAGTGGCCAAATAGTAATAGGTCTAAATAATCCAGCCTTTATACCTTCTTCTCTTAAAGCATCTACAGCAGATTTAGCGGAACGAGCTGTTGAACCAAAAGCAACTATAGCAACATCGGCATCATCTAATAAGTATTCCTGTACATCTACAATATCATCTACATTATCTTCTATTTTATCTATTAATCTATTAATCAATGATTCCGCTACTTTTTCATTTCCAGATGGAAAACCTGATTCACTATGTACTAGTCCTGTGACATGGAATCTATATCCTTCACCGAAGCCAGCCATTTCAGGAACTATATCTCCCTCTTGTACTTTATAAGGCTTATACTCTTCTGGCGGACAATTAGGTTTTTTTCTATTATAAATTTCAATTTCATTTTTATCAGATATCTCAATTTTTTCTCTCATATGTCCAATTACTTCATCCATTAGAAGAATTACAGGTGTCCTATATTTTTCAGACAGATTAAAGGCTCTAATAGTTGTGTCATAAATTTCTTTTACTGACCATGGATATAAAGCTATAATAGAATGATCCCCATGAGTCCCCCATCTAGCTTGCATAATTTCACCTTGAGCTGGAGCAGTTGGCAATCCTGTACTTGGACCACCTCTTTGAACATTTACAATTACACATGGAGTTTCAGTTATTACCCCATACCCTATTCCTTCTTGCTTAAGAGAAAATCCAGGTCCACTAGTAGCCGTCATCGCCTTCGCACCAGATATAGCTGCACCTATGGTAGCAGAAATACTTGCTATTTCGTCTTCCATTTGAATAAATTTCCCACCAATCTTCGGTAGCTTTTCAGCTGAAAGCTCCGCAATTTCAGTAGATGGTGTAATAGGATATCCCGCATAAAATTTCATACCAGCAGCAATAGCACCTTCTACACAAGCTTCATTCCCCTGCATCAATTTAATTGTTTTTTCAGCCATCTTATTTACCTCCTAAATAAATAGCAAAATCTGGACATCTAAGTTCACACTGTCCACACTGTATACATGATTCTAAGTCTTTAATATTAACTTTACCATCTTTTATCTCAAGCACATTTTTAGGACAAAATACAACGCAGATGCCGCATCCTTTACACCAATTCTTATCCACCGTAAGAGACTTTTCTGTCTTTGTTGACACTTTAATTTCCCCCTTATGTAATTATTTCTTCTTAATACAATAATATCAAAAGGAAATATCTATTGCAAGATTTATTTCATTTTTTATCCAATTAATATTTATTTTGCAAGTTTAACTTCATATTGATAATTTTTATATAATCATCTAACAAAAAACAAGCCTTTTAAGGCTTGTTTTAAACTGGATATGTTTGAAATTCTTCATTTAATAACTCAGTATCTATCTTATATTTTTCTGCTTGTCTTTGTTTAAAGAATTCTAATGCTATTTGTGGGAATAAGGCATATGTCAAAACATCTTCATCTTGCTCGATATACTGTTTTATTTCTTCCTTAAACTGCTGCAACTGCGGCTCCATTAAATCAGCTGGTCTTCCCGTAAATACCTCTTCATCTCCTATAATCTTCCTCTTTATTTCTTCAGATATAGGTAAAGTTGGTTTACCATATAGACCTTTTACATAATTTTTTGCTTCTGTTGGTACCATTTTGTATCTCTCACCAAGTATAACATTAAATACTGCTTGAGTTCCTACCATTTGACTCATTGGTGTAACTAAAGGCGGATACCCAAAGTCTTCTCTTACTTTAGGAACCTCTTTTAGAACTTCATCAAATTCATCCTCTTTACCTTGACTCTTTAGTTGTGATACTAGGTTAGAAAGCATACCACCAGGAACTTGATATACTAATGTATTTACATCAACATTTAATACTTTAGTATTTAACAGCCCTTCCTCCAAATATTTATCTCTTAATTTCTTAAAGTAATCTGATACTTCTAGTAGTAATTCCATATTAATATCATTAGGATAATAAGGTGAACCCTCTAAGGATGCAATCATTGGCTCCGTTGCAGGTTGAGATGTACCATTTCCTAAAGGTGATATTGCGGTATCTATTATATCCGCTCCTGCTTCTATAGATTTCATATAAGTTTGATTTGCAATTCCGCTAGTAAAATGTGAATGTATTTCTATTGGTACCTTTACTACTTTTTTCATCTCTTTAACTAGTTCTTCTGCAGGATATGGCAAAAGAATTCCTGACATATCTTTAATACATATTGAATCTACACCCATTTTTTCCATTTCTTTAGCTAAATCTACATAGTATTTAGTATTGTGTATAGGACTAGTAGTATACGAAATAGCAGCTTGGGCATGTCCGCCATATTTCTTTGTAGCTTCAATAGATGTCTTTATATTTCTAATATCATTTAATGCATCAAATACTCTAATAATATCTATTCCATTTTCTAGAGACTTTCTTACAAATTCTTCTACTACATCATCTGGATAATGTCTATAACCTAAAAGGTTTTGTCCTCTTAATAGCATTTGTAACTTTGTCTTTTTAAAAACTTTTCTAAGTGCTCTAAGTCTTTCCCATGGATCTTCATTTAAGAATCTTAGACAAGAATCAAATGTAGCCCCTCCCCATACTTCCAATGCATAAAATCCAACATTATCTAGCTTTTCTGCTATGGGTAGCATTTCCTCTAATCTCATCCTTGTTGCTATCAAAGACTGATGAGCATCCCTTAAAATTGTGTCAGTAATTTTTACACCTGCCATTTTACTCCCTCCTAGTTTTAGATTTCTCCACCCCATATAAAATAGGTGGGAAATTTTTTTGATTTATAAAATCATATTTTATTACATTATATTTTTTTTGATCCAATCCCTTTAAAAGCTCTTCTACTGCATCTTTTTCTTCAATTCCACCCTCATGGCCTATGTAACAAGTGATAAGGATTATACCATTATCATTTAATAAATCAAGTGATTTTTTTAAAGATACTGAAGTTGTGTTTTTATTAGTTTTAATATTCTTATTCCCCTTAGGTAAATACCCTAAATTATAAATAATAAAATCTATTTTTTCCTCAATATATAAATCAATATTCTCATGACCATCCTTTATTAATCTTACCCTATTGTCTAGATTTTCACAAGTCAAATTTTTAAGTGTTGCTTCCAAAGCTTCTTTTTGTATATCGAATCCATAAACTTTTCCTGTTAAACCCACTTGTCTTGCTAATAATACTGTATCGTTTCCATTTCCTACAGTGCAATCAACTACAGTTTGTCCCTCTTTTACATATTCATAAATTATATCCCTAGATATCTTAAGAGTATTTACTATTTCATTGTAATTCATTATGTCCTCCACAACCATCGCAACCTTTTTTGAAAAATTCAGGTATATTTAATTCTAACCGACTATTATCAACTAAAATAAATCCTTTTTTGATTAAATAAGTATTGTTTGTTCTATAGTAGACATTTTTAACATCTTGATTGAAAAGCTTGTTAAGTATTGCCCTGAGGAGAGCGTCACCTAAGTTTTGGTTTCTTTTATCCTCTCTAATTATCAAATATTCTAATGTCCACGTTTCACCTCTTGGCTTCACCTTTCCTACACCAACTAGATCATTATCATCTAAGACTACATATACAATCCCATCTAAATCTAAATTCTCAATACCTTCCTTTTTTAAAATGCTTATAATTTTATCAATTTCATCTATGGTATATTCTCGTAACAATAACATATTTTCCTCCATTACTATTACAGTTTTTTCAAATATTCTATTTCATCACTCTCTAAATATCTCCAATTGCCTATATCTAAACCTCCAATTTCTAATTCACCTATGGAAATCCTCTTCAATTTTTTAACAGGATGATTTATTGCCTCACACATTTTTTTTACTTGTCTATTCCTTCCCTCATGTATAGAGATATCTAGAATAGACTCATTTTCATATCTCTTAGCTATCTTAATATAAGCTTCAGCCGTAGGGCGTCCATCTATTATAAGTCCACGCCTAAACTTCTCTAATTCCCATTTATTTGGTACACCCTCTACAATGGCAATATATCTTTTTAATATTTCTTTACTTGGATGAGTAAGCTTATATGCTAAATCTCCATCGTTAGTTAAAATTAATAGACCAGTAGTATCAGCATCCAATCTTCCTACAGGATAAATTCTTTCTTTTACTCCCTCAATTAAATCTGTTACTATTTTTCTATCCTTCTCATCTTTCAAAGTTGTTACGAATCCTATAGGCTTATTTAACATGATATAAACCTTTCTTCCTTCCATTTGGATACGCTTATCATTAACTTTGACTATATCTTTATTTGGATCTATAGTAGTGCCTAATTCTTCTATTATTTTATTATTTACTTTTACTTTACCTTCTAATATTAGCTCTTCTGCTTTTCTTCTTGAAGTTACACCACATAATGCAATATATTTTTGTAGTCTCATTTTAAAGCCCCTTTCACCATCTTGTATTACTATATTACCTTTTTTTTATTAGAAAGTAAATTCATATTGTATATATATTCTATTTAAACCTAATCTTGTTAAAAAATCTCTCGAAAGCATTAGTCTTTTTTATTGAAGCTTTAGCTATTAAGTTGCCTTTATTTATTAGCTGACCGTCAAGATATGTATTAATATATCCTATTTTATCTCCTTTTTCTATAGGCGCTTCAATATCACTAGGTACATCTATACTAATTTTTATTTTTTCCCTTTCCCCTTCTTTTAATGGATAAAAAAAGCTTTCTTCAGCAACTAAATTAACATGTTCTTTGTTCCCTTTAGTTACGTTTATTTTTTTCACAAACTGACCCTTGTCATATATAAAAGATTGTTTATAGTTATTAAATCCATAATCTAGTAACTTATAATTATCATTAAACCAGTCTCCAGCTCTAAGAGATACTGCTATGAGACGCATCCCATTTTTACTTGCCGATGAGACTAAGCATCTACCAGATCTAGTTGTATATCCTGTCTTTACCCCATCTCCACCTTCATATTGCCATAGAGTTTTATTCTTATTATAAAAATAATTATTTTCCTCTCTATCGGCAATATAAGATTTAGATTTTACAATATTTGCAAATTCATCATAAGAAAATGCTGCCTTTGTTATTAAAGCTAGATCATAAGCAGTGGAATAATGTAGATCATTATGTAAGCCGTGTGGATTAGCAAAATTTGTATTTAATGCACCTATTGATTGAGCTTTCTTATTCATTAAAGAGACGAAGTTCTCTATGCTTCCTCCAATGTGCAAGGCAATAGCTTCTGCAGCATCATTGCCTGATCTTAACATTAGGCCATAAAGCATATCCTTCAAAGTAATAATTTCTTCATCTCTTAAATATATACTAGAACCCTCAACACCTACACATTCCTTTTTAATAGTTACTTTATCCTCAATACTACCTTCTTCCAATGCAACTAGTGCTGTCATTATTTTTGTGGTACTTGCCATTGGCATTTTTCTATGGGCATCTCTTTCATAAAGTACTCTCCCTGTATTGCCATCTATTAAAATATAAGATTCTGCACTTAAGCCTAAATTTTCACCATGAGCAATAATACTAGAGCTTAAAATAATTATCAGTATTAAACTTATATATCTATATATTTTCATTAAGCAAACCTCCCCTGTAATAGTGTAATTTAAAAGAAGCAAGATATCTATCCTGCTCCTAGTACACAAACAATTTATAAAATTCTACTGCATCTCATTATAATTCGTATTTGCTTGAGTATTATTGTTTTTGCTAGCAAAGGATTGCTGTAGATTATCCGCCATTTTTTCAACAAATCCAAATAAATTTGTTAAGGCACTGTTACCTTCATCTACCGTCAATAATTTTATTTGTTCATTACCTACTACAATAAAACCTACTGGTGAAACAGATACACCTGCTCCACTTCCTCCACCAAATGGAAATTTTTCTTCTGTTAAAGTGTCTCTTCTATCTTTATCTCTATTAAATTCACTACCTCCTGATGCAAATCCAAAAGATATCTTAGACACTGGTATTATTACAGATCCATCTGCCGCATGTACAGCATCACCTACAATAGTATTTACATCTACCATCTCTTTTAAGCTATTCATTGTAGTTTTCATTAATCCTTCTATTGGATGTTCCGGCAATACTATCACCACCTTTTTTAATCTTTAAACTCCTAATGTACGCAGTAATAATATAAACCAAATTTACTTTAATTATACATAAAAAAAATAATTGAAAGATATCATCATCAAATATTGGAATTACTTGTATATCCCTATCACCAATATCATCTATATCATAGGAATTAATAAAATATGCAAATATACTATTGACTATAGCCCAAATAATACCTACTGCTATACCCAATAAACTAGGATCTTTGAATCCAATATTAATTCTAAAATATAGTTTTCTAATATCTCCTTTATCAATAATATACCGAATAAAATCAATGGAATTTACTTTTGAGCTATTATCTTCACCATTTTTATTTTGCTCAATATCCTTACTTGTAGAATCTACTTCTTTTTTTATAAGACCAAATAAATATGTAATGATTATTTTATATTTAGACTGATTAGTGAATTCATAATAAATCATAAATTTAAATGGTATTAAAAATAAGATTGAAAATATAAATAACAAAAAAATAAAAAAATAAAACATGACATCACTTCCTTTTGGAATCATTATCTATATATTTCCAAAAAAAAGAAAAATAATACTAAATTTAGTATTATTCATCTATCTTCATGTTATCCATGTTATCTATATCATCAATAATATCTTTTAAAGGTGGCAGGCTTTCCAAATTTTCTAATCCAAAGCATCTTAAAAAAACATCAGTAGTTCCATATAGTATCGGCCTACCTACCTTATCCAAACGTCCGAGTTCTGTGATTAATCCTCTTTCAACTAATGTTTCTATTGCCTTATCACATTTTACACCTCTTATTGCCTCTATATCTGATTTAATAATAGGCTGTCTATAGGCAATAATGGATAGCGTTTCTAACGCAGCATTTGATAAATTCTTTGCTATTTTAGGACTTGACAATTTCTTAATCCATTCAAAATTTTCCGGTCTTGTTCCAAACTGATAGGTATCATTTACTTTTATTATTCTAATTCCACGCATATTATAATCAAATTCATCTATCATTTCCTGTATAATCTTAGATAATTCTTCCTCATCTACCTCCACAATGGATGCTATATCCTTAATCTCTAGAGGATCCCCCCAAGTAAATAATAATGACTCAATTATAGATTTAAGTTCTCTAATATCCATAAATTACTGCTCCTCTTCTAATCTTCTATTAATAATTAAATCAGAAAAATCTTCTCCTTGATTTGCATATATATATTTCATTCTAATCAATTCTAAAATTGACAAAAAATATGTTATAATTTCTTTTTTAGTGCTGTCTTTCTGAATTAAAGAGCTAAATCTTAAAATATTAACTGCATCAAGCTTTTGTTTTATATCCTTTATACATTCTTCTAATGTGTATTCGTCTCTTTGTATTTCATTAATATCCAAACTTAAATTTTCTTTATTTCTTTTCTTTATAATATTATTAAGAGATTTTAGTAATAAATCTATATTTAATCCTTCCAGTTCAAATTTTTCATCTTCAAAATCTGATAAATCCTCTTTAGGTTTATAATAAACTTGGGACTGAATAATCTCTAATGATCGTAAATCTTCCACTACATTTTTATACTTCTTATACTCAACTAATCTTCTAACAAGCTCTGCTCTAGGGTCTACTTCTTCCATTTCTAGCTGAGTATCCATAGAGTTGTTTCTACTTGGAAGAAGTAATTTAGATTTAATCTCTAATAATGTAGCAGCCATCACTAAAAAATCACTAGCTACATCTAAATTTAATTCTTCCATTTGCGCAATATATTCAATAAATTGTTCAGCTATGAGATTAATTGGTATATCATATATGTCTATTTCTGCCTTATCAATGAGATGCAGCAACAAATCCATAGGTCCTTCAAATGCATCTATTGTTATCTTATAGTCCATTTATAATACTCCTATCCTATTATTAAAATTAAAATATTCAGTGCAGCATCTATGATAGGGCCCATTATTCGGTCTACAGTATTAGTAGCTATAAGAATAATAAGAATTACATACAGATACTTCTCATATTTATAGAAATAGTATTCTAACTTCTTGGGAAGTAAAGATGCAATAATCTTAGAGCCGTCTAAGGGTGGAAAAGGAAGTAAATTAAATACTCCTAGCATGATATTATACCATAAAGTTATAAATAAAATTTTAAAAAGTATAGAATTAGTTATTATATTCAAAGATAAAAGGAATCCGATAATAATAGCAATTATAAAATTTGATAATGGTCCGGCTAAAGATACTAAAATAGTATCTCTTTTTCTATTTTTAAAATTAAATGGATTTATTGGAACAGGCTTGGCCCAACCAAATTTAAATATGAGTAAGAAAAGAAATCCTGTCAAATCCATATGTTTAAAAGGATTTAAGGTCAACCTTCCTGAATCTTTTGCTGTATTATCACCTAACAAGTATGCTGTGAAACCATGAGCTAACTCATGAAATATAATAGCCGTAAAAAGCCCTGGTAAATTATAAATAATATCCATCTTTATAACCTTCTTTCTAATAACCTATACTATAACATTATACAACCTCGACCTATTAAAGTCGAGGTTATAAAGAAATCTTTATTCTAATTTTATCTTCCTCTTAAATAACTCTTTATGGTTCTATTTAGCATATTGAATAAATTAGCCTTATCTATATTCGTTTTAGAAACTAGTTTAATTTTATCAACTTCTTTACCATCTATACTAACTACCAGTTCACCAAATTCATCCCCAGATAATATTGGCGCATCAATCATATCTGGTAAAACAAGTTCTTTGCTAATATTACCTTTCTCTCCCTTTGGTAATAATATATAAGAATCTTTAGCAAGCATCAGTTCTACCTCTTGAGCCTTCCCTTTCTCTACAGGCAACGTAGCAATGATATCTCCCTTCTTTCCTATAGAGATGGAATCATAATTTGCAAAACCGTAATCTAACATTCTTTTAGCTTCATCAAATCTTAGCTTAGAATTGTTCGCTCCCATAATTACTGCTATTAATTGTAAATTCCCTCGTTTAGCTGATGCAGATAAACAAAACCCTGCCTCATTAGTTGAACCTGTTTTAATTCCATTAGCACCCTCATATTCTTTAATCAATCTGTTGGTGTTTACCATAGTCTGTGTGCTAGATTTAGTTTTACCTACTTGCATATCAGTCATATAGGTAGTTAACCACTCATGAACTCTATCGTATTTTAATAGTTCTTTAGACATCAATGCTACATCATAGGCAGAAACATAGTGATTTTCATTAGGTAATCCACTGCAATTATAAAACTTAGTATTTTCCATACCTAATGATTTAGCTTTTTCATTCATCATCTTTATAAAAATATCTTCTGAACCTGCAATATGCTCTGCTAATGCAACAGAAGCGTCATTAGCAGACCTAATAGCAATAGCTCTAAACAAATCTTCTACAGTTTGAGCTTCTCCTGCTTCCAGAAAAACTGTAGATCCTCCCATTTTGGAAGCATGTTCACTGACCATTACTTTGTCAGTTAATTTAATTCTACCTGAATCTATTGCTTCCATTCCTAATAGTAAAGTCATTACCTTAGTTATGCTAGCAGGAGCTAATCTATCATTTTCATTTAACTTGTAAATTATAGCTCCTGTATTAACATCCATTAGCAATGCAGATTTGGCATTCACATTTAAATCCATATCAGCATATACTCCTAATGGAATAGAAACGATTAATATTAAAAGCAATAATATAATGGATACAAGTCTTCTTCTCAACCTATTACCTCCATTTCATATATTTGCTTTTATATTATCCACAAAATTCCTTAGTTATACTGAGTATTAATAATTTACAATAATTGGTTATAATTTTAAATATGACCTATCTCTTTATATATTAACTTTTTCTTTTCTATATTTTTATCACCTAAGATAAATATGTCTAATAATTTTTCTTCAACTTCTTTAGCCTTCTCTAAATCATTTGCATGAATATAAGCTAATACTTCACCCTTTTGAACCTTATCATCTACCTTTTTATTTAATAAAATTCCAACTCCTAAGTCTAATTGAGATTCTATAGTTTCTCTACCTGCACCTAATGCTAATGCAGTTTTTCCTACTTCTTCAGCATTAATAGCTTTGACATATCCTTCCTTAAGACTCTTTACCTCTAAAATATATTTAGCCTTAGGTAATAAATCTGGATTTTTTACATATGAAATATCTCCATTTTGATGCTCCACTAATTCAATCAGCTTTTCATATGCTCTTCCTGAATCTATAGTATCTATTAGCAGTGCTCGTCCCTCTACCTCATCCTTTACCTTTTTAGCAAGAACTAGTAGTTTAGAACCTAGAACTAAACATAATTCAAATAAATCATCTGGCCCTTGGCCTCTCAAAGTCTCAATGGCTTCCCTTACCTCTAAAGCATTTCCAACAGCTTTTCCCAAGGGTTCATCCATATTTGTGACTACGGCAATTGTTTTTCTACCATATGAGTTTCCAATGGTAACCATTTCTTCAGCCAAACCAATAGCATCATCTATATTTTTCATAAAAGCTCCTGATCCAACCTTCACATCTAAAATTATTGCATCTGATGCAATGGCAAGTTTCTTGCTCATAATGCTCCCTGCAATCAGTGATAGATTTTCAACAGTAGCTGTAACATCTCTTAAAGCATAAAGTTTTTTATCTGCGGGTGTAATATTTCCCGTTTGGCTACAAATAGAAATATTTATATCATTAGTATTTCTCACAAATTCTTCATTGCTTAAAGCAACTTTAAAACCTTTGATCGATTCTAATTTATCCAGAGTGCCCCCTGTATGACCCAATCCCCTGCCAGACATCTTAACGAAGGGGACTCCGCAAGCCGCAACCATAGGACCTAAAATTAAAGTAACACTATCCCCTACCCCGCCAGTTGAATGTTTATCAACCTTTATTCCATTTATACTAGATAGATCAAAAGTATCTCCTGAGTTAATCATAGCTTTAGTTAAATCTAAAGTTTCTCTTTTATTCATTTTATTAAAATAAATAGCCATTAGCAAAGCCGAAGCCTGATAGTCTGGAATATTTCCATTAGTATAATTTTCTACAAAATAATTTATTTCTTCTGTTGTAAGAGAATATCCATCCCTCTTTTTCTTGATAATATCATACATTCTCATAGATATCACTCCAATTATATATTGTAAATTATATCAATTAACAACTTTTCAAAATTATCTTTTACTTTCATAGATGTCTCCACAACTTCTTCATGATTTAAAGGCTGATCTAAAATACCTGATGCCATATTAGTTATACATGATATGCCTAGGACCTTTATTCCTTGATGATTAGCAACTATTACTTCTGGGACTGTAGACATACCAACAGCATCAGCACCTAAAATTCTAGCTAATTTTACTTCTGCTGGTGTTTCATATGTAGGTCCAGTAAACCACATATATACTCCTTCTTTAAGATCTAGTCCTAATTTTTTACCTATTTTTTGAGCCAAGCTAATATATTCTATATTATAAGGTTTTGACATATCAACAAATCTAGGTCCTAATTGACTTAAATTCTCACCAATTAAAGGGTTTTGCCCCGTAAAGTTTATATGGTCACGAATAATCATTAAATCTCCAGGAGTAAAATCAGTATTAACTCCTCCAGCAGCATTAGTTACTATTAGACTTTCTATACCTATTCCTATCATCACTCTAATAGGAAATGTAACATCCCTTAAAGGATAACCTTCATAGAAATGAAACCTACCTTGCATTGCAACAACAGTTTTTCCAGATAATTCTCCTATAACTAATTGACCAGCATGTCCTTCTACAGTTGATCTTGGAAATCCAGGTATATCTTCATATTTTATTATAGTAGGATTTTCAATTTTATCTGCTAAACTTCCTAATCCTGACCCCAATACTAAACCTATTTTAGGTAAATAGGTAGTTTGTGAAATTATAAAATCAACAGCTTCTTTAATTTTTTTCATATAATCCATCTTTTTTCCCCCTAAGCTCTTGGATGTGATTTTCTATATACTTCTCTTAATTCTTTATCATCTGATGCAAATGAATATATATGAGTAGTAGATACATCAGAATGTCCTAACATTTCCTGCACCGTCTTAATATCTGCACCATTTTCTATTAAATGAACAGCAAATGAATGCCTCAAAGTATGAGGAGTTATAATCTTATCTATATTAGATTTCTTTGTATAATGCTTAATTATTTTCCAGAATCCTTGTCTTGTAAGTCTGCTTCCACTATAATTTATAAAAAGAGGCTCATTTCCACTCTCAGGATCTTCTGGTCTATATGTAGCTATGTAATGAGTCAATGCATCTAGTGCTAAAGTTCCAATAGGTATAACTCTCTGATTATTATCATTCTCCTTAACACTGATTAAACCTAGTTCTAAATCTATATCATTAATATTAAGAGATATTATTTCTGATACCCTAAGTCCTGCTGCATATAACAGTTCAAGCATAGCCTTATCTCTAGCTCCTTTGAAGTTACTTGATTTTGGCTGTGATAGTAAAAGATTAACTTCTTCTGTAGTCAAAATAGATGGTATCTTTTTTTCTGATTTTGGAGACTTTAAATTTAATGTAGGATCTTCATCAATCATATTGTTATTTAATAGATATTGAAAAAAACATCTAATGGAAGCTAAGTTTCTAGATATGGTTGAAGTCGCTTTTCCATTTTTCTGCAAGTTCATTAAATATGTAATTATAATAGTTTTATTTGTTTCTTTATACTCATCAATATCATGCTCTGATAAATACTCTTTAAACTGCAAGACATCTCTAATATATGCCTCTAATGTATTATTTCTTAGTTTTTTTTCGTTTTTAATATATTCTAAATAATCTACCATAATCCTGTCCGACATCTTACTTCTCCTTTGTAATAACGATTTTAAAAATATTATAAACTAAATCTAATTAAATTTAAAAAATAAGGTGTAATGAATCCTTCTACAAAAGATCCAACTATAACAATTATAAAAAATAATAAAATTAAAATTGAATAATCTGCTATATCCTTAGAGTATATTCTGTTTCGCTTACTTTTTACTCTATACATAGAATAAGATAATCCCACTGATCCTATAGCCAAGAATCCAGGAATAATTATCAAATAATGGGGCAAAAGCCCTGATAACGCAAACATAAAACCTTTTATTCCAAATTCCTTTACTAAAAATCCAACGGTAAATCCAATTGCTACACCCTTACAGCAAAGAATTATAGGTATAATTAATATACCTAATCCAATAAGCCCTATAATCCAAATAACTAACACTATCTTCACATTGGAAAATAAAGATAATTTAAATATATCTATGGATTTATAGTTCTTTTCTCCAATATACTTAAAAATCCAACTAAAATAATTGGCAATTTTCAACTTTTCTTCAGCACTTAATCTATTTATAAGTATTGCACCAATAATTATGCCAATCACAAAGAAAATAACTAGTATAAAATATACAATAAAATTATTTTGAAAATGTCTTTTACTTAAATTTCTAGTTCTTGTAGATATCAATATATTTTCCCCCTTTTGTATACAAGCCTTATAGAAATATTATGCTAAAAAGGAGGATATTATCACTTATTGTTTTTTGTCTATATATTTTTTTGCAAAATTTATACCTATAATAGTTTTGCTATCAGTGATTTCGCCTCTTTCAACCATTTTAATGAGGTCTTCAATATTATATTTCACAGTTTCAATAAACTCTCCAACATCGGGAGTAGGTTCTCCCTCGACTAAATCAGTAGCTAAAAACAAATATATTTTTTCATTAGAAAACCCTGGAGAAGTATAGAACTCTAATAAATATTCTAGTTTTTTAGCTTCATATCCTGTTTCTTCTTTTAACTCTCTTACGGCTGTTTCTCTTGGCTCCTCATTTAATTCCAATTTACCTGCTGGAACTTCTAGTAAAAACCTTTCAACAGCTTTTCTATATTGTTTAACTAATATAATTGAATTATCATCAGTCACAGGTATGACTGCTACTCCTCCTGGATGTTCAACTATCTCTCTTTTAGAATACTTTTTATCAGGTATTTCTACTGTATCTACTCTTAAATTAAGTAATTTTCCTTCATATAACTTATCAGATTTCATGGTTTTTTCTTCAAATACCATTTAATATCCTCCTTTCTTAAAATAAGTTTGCTATATATTTTCCTACAGCACCTAAACTAGTAAAATAATCTATATCATCTTCTATGGTTCTACCCATAGAAGTTGTTTTTAAATTGAATTCATTCATTGCCTTAATAATTTGTTCTCCATCCTCAAATATAATATTATGCTTTTTCTCAATTCCTGACTCTTCTATCTGCCTCATAATATAATTTTTCTTATCTTTTTCTAAATAAGGTAAAATCAAATTAGATTTAGTATTCGTAATTTGAGACAATGTAGTAATTGTATGATGACTTATACCACAATGTCTTTCCCTTTTATCTTTGAAACTAATTCTTGGTACAGAAATTGCTAATCCTCCAAGGTTATTTATGGCATCAATTATATATCCTTGCTCCATACCAGTAAAACCATATTTTGTTCCACTACCTACAATCCCTGGTCCCATAGATATTATAGTAACATCACCTTTAAGTATTTCCTTAGCAGCAATTAACCCTGTATATATATTAATGCATTCTAAGTCACCTCCAAATGCATGTCCTATAGTGATAGTGTTATCTAAAATTTTTTTATTTTTTAATTCAACCACTGTATTACTAAAATGTAAAGGTAATGCGCCTCCATCTGTCATAATATAATTAATTTTTGCTTCTTTATTAAGATATTTAATCATAGCCATAATTGGAGCAATCATGCTATGTAAAGTTGCTACAACAAATATATGATTATCTAGTGATTTAAATTCATTAAATAAATCATGATGAGGACTAGCCTCTTCTTCTACAGCTAAGCATTTCATCTGATATGGAGTATATCTCAGTTTCATAATATGTCCAGGTCCCTTAAGCTCCATAGATTTATTTCTATAATTATACATAACAAAATGATGTCCACCTGTTCCTAATGATAAATCAACAGCAGTAGTATTTAGTACAACTTCATCTCCTACTTTAACATCACCAGTAAAATCCTTGTAATTTACAGCATTATAAGTATAATCTTCAACATTAACACTAATTATAGCTAAATGTTCATTTTCGCTAATTATAGATATTACAATTCCATTTTTATAACTAATCAAACTATCTCACTACCTTCCAATGTTATCTAGAAATCTTAAAAACTTATTATTATCAATTATCTTAGAAAAGGAAACCTTCTCAGCTATAATATGAAAAATTATCAATAATGTTAAAATCGTATATTTAACCATAGGGTTTAAACTTGTTGCAGCATATATACCTAAGGTAAATCCCAAAGTATTGGAACCAACATCTCCCATCATCACCTTAGACTTTAAATCTAAAATTATATATGGAATAAGTATTCCCAAAAAAGAAAATAAAATATAATTATTATCTTTAGTAAAATTAGTTATTATAAATACTAAAGAAATAGCAACAAACAACTTAGCTGCCCTACCAGGTCTCAGATCAAAAAGATTTACAAAGTTAGTAAATAGACCAATTAATAAGGAATTAATAATAAAATCCTTTAATGAATTAGAAATATATGAACTAACAACTAATGAAATAAAAAAACCAAGAAATGCTTTTATAGCTCCCGTTGTAAGAGTACCTTTAAAAAAAGCCTTTATATGTCCTCTCAATCCTTTTATTTTCTTTTCTCCAGTTAAATCATCAAATAAACCTAGTAAGCCTATAAAAATAAATCCCACAAGATATACTAAATTAAAATTATTATTAAAGTCAAACAATATTTCTAGAGTACCTAAAGTAATCACTTGAATAAAAACAAATACTATACCCATAGATGTAGGTATTAAATCAGATTTAAAATTTTCACATACAATATTAGACCTCAATAACATAGCCATAACCTTCGGCAATGCAACATAAGTTAAAAGAAAAGATAATATCAAGCTAATTATATAATAGTAATTCATAAACTCACCTTCTAAAATACATAGTTATAAATGTTTTTAAAATATCTCTGAACTGTTTTCCTCTGTGTATAAATCCCTTTAAATTTCTTTGACTGTATCTATGATTCATAGTAACTGGTATTTCTATTATTGAAAATCCATTATTGATTGTCTGAATGGTCATGGCGACTTCTATACCATATCTATCAGGTATATAGTCTATTTTATCTATAACTTCTTTTTTATATACTCTCTGACCAGATAAAGAGGTATCTATTTCTTTCTTAGTAAAGAAATAGACTCCTTTTTTAGCTAATGCTCTCACTCCCCCAAATCCACCCTTAGTATGAGTCATATCACTTCTTTTAGGAAATTTGGCAATAGACACATCAGCTTCTCCATTAATAACTGGTAATATAAGACTCTCTACTTGTATACTAGTTTCACCTAAATCACCATCAATAAATGTAATATAGTCATATTCTAAAGTATCTATTGCCTTTTTCATTGCATGGCCTTTACCATAATTTTTATCTAGATCAATAATAGATATATTCAGTGTTTTAACCACATCTAATGTATTATCCTTTGAACCATCATTTACTACAACAATTTCATCAATCAATTCTACCTTTTTTAGTCCTTCTACAGTATCCACTATTAGATCTGCCTCATTATAAACTGGAACTACACATACAAGTCTTCCCTTTTTTTCCATACTATCTCTCCTAAAATCATTCTTTATTAAAGTAAGGAATTACACCGTCTGCAGTATTCTTAATACCATAATGTCCTCCTATACCCTCCATAGCTAATATCATAGCAACCTTGCCTATGGTCATATCAACATTGTCAACAGTCGAAATATCTAAGTCCTTATATCCTGACATATAAGAATAATTAACATTCGACTTCTCCACACCTATTATAGGTATATTATATTTCTTAGCTATTCCAACAATAATCCTATCAACTTGATTAATTCTTTTAGAGTTATCATCATGACTTCCTCCACAAATAATCAAATAGTCAATATCTTCCTCATAATTACCTATAGTTTCAATAAAACCTTCCTTCTCTAGATCCTCAAACATTGGAGATGATACACCAGATATTATAGACTCAGTTATAGTCGTAATAGTAGTTTCTGCAGGATTTTTAGATACGTTTATATTTAATCTTTTATATAAATTACTTAATTTTTCCTTATCTATTATATTATTATTTAAAGTGGTAACGTTTATTACTTTAGCCCCTGCCATCTCCAAATCTCTACCTATTCCTGATGTGACATAGTCTTCACTAGTTTCAATTATTCCTACCTTAAGTCCTTCTAATTTTCCTTTTATAATAGATTCATAACTTAGATTTATATATTCATCTTTATATTCATTCTCTGATTCTAATGTATTTACATTAGCTTTAAGTTCCTTATTTTCATTAATTAAAGTTTCAAATTGTGATTCTATTATTTCATTAATAATTTCTTGTTGTTCAATAACAAATTCTTGAGTATCCATGGTAAAGCCAATAAATATTCCTATGCCCAGAGCCACAAAAATAGAAACAATAGAAATTATATAAAATCTCATACTGGGTAACACACTATCACTCCTTAAAGGCCAAATAATAATCTAAGCCTAATTTTTAATAATGTTAAAAATGATTTAGTTATAGGATTAATAAGAATCAAAATAAATATTGGAATAAGAGCAGCTATCAAGATTAACACTAGATATTTAGTTTTAAATGTAGAGCTATAAAGTTTATTTACGCCTCTAGCATCTACTAATTTGCCTCCTACCTTCAATCTTACAAGAAATGTACTGGACATTCCTTTTCTTCCCTTTTCTAGGAAATCAATCATATTTGTATGGGTTCCAACAGCTACAATTAAATCTGCATTATTCTCATAAGCCAACAAAAGAGCAATATCCTCACTAGTACCAGGCGCTATAAATAACTTAGGTTCTATTCCAAGACTTTTAACTCTTTCTAATCCTGGAGCCCTTCCATCAGTATATGCATGTACTATAACATCCTTGGCCATTAATAAGCAATCATCAGATACACTATCCATATCTCCAATTATTATATCTGGTATAAATCCAAACTCCAATAAAGCATCCCCGCCACCATCTACTCCTATTAGTATAGGCTTTACTTCATTGATATATGATTTAATAGTTATTAGATCTCTTTTATAATCTATCCCTCTTACAACAACAAGAGCATGTCTTTCTCCTATATTTGTATTTATCTTCGGAATTTCTATATTTCCAGTAACTAGTCCCTTTTCTCTCTTTGCATATTCCAATGTATTTTCGATAAAAGAATCTAATTCACTTTCAATATTATCATAACCCAATTTTGTCAATTCTTCAATCATACTATGATCAATATAAGTACATTTTCCGATTTTCTTTCCCATGAATACTATATCATTATCATTAATTTCAATTTCATCACCTTCTTTAATTAAATCAAAGATTTCAATATCTTCTACTTCAAAAATAGGTATATTTTTTTCCATTAAAATAGCCGGTCCTCGATTAGGATACTTTCCACTTATTGTTTTTTCTGTATTTATTATACAAGAAACTTTTTTATCTGCTAAAGAATTTGCGGCTATTTCATCTAAATCTCTATGAGAGATAATAGCAATATCTTTGTATTCTAGTCTATTAACTAAATTTTTAGTTTTTCTATCCCTTTTCACAATTCCTTTTATGTACATAATAACCTCCATAAAATATATATAACTATTATTGACAAAATAAAATATATTATATCATAAAAGATTTGTAGCCGATACTCTTAAAAACACCCCCTAAATAATTAGGAGGATGTTTTATCAAAAACTTGCCATTAATTCATTTTGTTCTAGCCTCAATTTATCAGCAATAAGTGCTATAAATTCACTGTTCGTTGGTTTCCCTTTATTATTACTTATAGTATATCCAAACAATCTATTTATAGTATCTATCTTTCCTCTTGTCCAGGCTACTTCAATTGCATGCCTAATTGCTCTTTCCACTCTAGATGGAGTTGTGTTAAATCTAGCTGCTATGGTGGGATATAACTCTTTAGTTATTGCACCTAAAAAATCCATATCTTCAATAACCATAGCTATAGCCTCTCTTAAATATAAATAACCTTTAATATGAGCTGGAATTCCAATTTCATGAATAATTCTAGTTATTTGGGCTTCTAAATTCTTTTCTGCAAAAACAGGTCTATTTGATGAAAATACTTCTGAGCTCTCTTTAACCCTAATTATACTTTCTTCCATGCCAGCTATTTGTCTTAATCTTTTCATAAAAACTTGGAAATCAAATGGTTTGACAACATAGTAATGAGCTCCAAGTTCAATAGCTCTTTGAGTAATTTTATCTTGCCCAACAGCTGATAGTACTATTACCTTAGGAAAATTACTATCTCCAAAACTATTTAGCCTTTCCAATACCTCTAATCCGTCTAAATGGGGCATAATAATATCTAAAATTAAAACATCTGGTTTCTCTCTATCTATAACCTCTAATGCTTCAATGCCATCTTTAGCCACCCCAACAACTTGAAACTCTTCATAAGATGATATAAATCGAGTTAATATTTCACTAAATTCTCTATTATCATCTGCAATCATAACTTTTGTTTTTTTCATTCTTAATCCCCCTGTTTTTGTATAATTTATTATAATACATATATATTAATTCGACAAATGTATTAAAACTCCTTCTTTTTTTATAAATTTTTTGAAAAAAATAAGCCCCTAGGGCTTATTTATCTGTTCTAACATCCACTCAATATATATACCATAACCTTTAGTAGGATCATTTACAAAAACATGAGTGATAGCGCCAACTAATTTGTCATTTTGAATTATAGGACTACCACTCATCCCCTGTACTATCCCACCAGTTTTTTCTAAAAGTTTTTGATCTGTGATTTTTATTATCATACTTTTTTGATCTGTTTTCAGTTGTGGTTGTACCTTTATTATTTCAATTTCAAACTTTTCTACCTTATTATCTTCAATAGTAGTTAAAATATGCGCTTTTCCTTCTTTTACTTCCTCTTTAAATCCAATTGGTATAGGTTTGTTCTGTATAGGTTTTATATTGTTTTGATTAATAGTTCCATATATACCATATGCACTATTAATACTTATATCTCCAAGTAGATTATTTGTTTCATAGAATACACCTCTGATTTCCCCAGGAGTACCTTTCTTTCCTTGCTCTATCTTTGATATTTTGGCATTCATTATTTTACCTTTTTCTACTGATAGCAGTCCTCCTGTATCCATATCAACAATCCCATGACCTAAAGCCCCAAATTCATTGGTATCTTTATTATAGTAGGTTAAGGTTCCAATTCCAGAGGTCTTATCTCTTACCCAAATACCAAGCCTATAGCAATTATCTTGTATGCTCTGTAGAGGTTTAGCCTCAGTAACAAATTCTACTTTATTTCTTTGTACTACTATTTTCACATTTGAGTTTTTAATATTATTTAAAATACTAACCACATGTTCAGCATCTTGCACTTTTGTACCGTTTATTTCAATAATACTGTCTCCTACTTTTAAACCTGCCTCCTTAGCTGGGCTAGATCTATGTCCCTTAATATCAATAACATCTGTCACAGCTACAACTAAAACACCTTTGGTATTTAATCTAACACCAATAGCATTTCCACCTGGAACCAACTCAGGTCTATTGATGACATTTACATTATAATTTTTAACAGGAATAAATCCTAAGAGTTTTAGCTGTAACTCTGCTTCTCCTGCATCTATTCCATTTAATTGATAAGATTTTTTAAACCTAATACTTTCAGCTTCGCTATAACTGGCCTCTACTACATTCTCTTTTTCTTGGCTAATATCCAAGAAAAAAGGAAATGATATATCTAGATTCTTATTTTCTCCTTTAACAATATTGATACTTGAAGGATAAAATAAAATTTTGTTGGTCTGTATATTTAAACCTAATACAACTAATATTAAAATAGAAACTATAATTTTACGGCTAAATTTTAATTTACCCAAACATTATCACTCTCCTAACTGGCTTTGTCAAACTCACCTCCTATTTTCAATTTCATATATAATTTAGCCTTTTTTTAAATTAATTATTCTCTATTAAAAAATTTTTAAATGACAACTGATTTAAGTTTTACCAATAAAAAAGTGTTTTGACATGAAGTCAAAACACTTACGCTCTTTCTTTAATTTTTCTAGACATATCAATCATTTCCGAAGCATGTCTAAGGGTTGTATCAGTTAAATCAACACCTCCTAATAGTCTTGCCATTTCTTCAATACGATCCTTATCCGACAATTTGGAGATTACAGTATTGGTTTTATCTTCTAATACCACTTTATTTATAACAAAATGACTATCTGCTAAAGCTGCAATTTGTGGCAAATGAGAAATACACAAAACTTGATGATTTCTTGAAATATTATGTATTTTTTCACCCACAATTTGAGCTGTTCTTCCAGAGATTCCTGTATCAATTTCATCAAATATCATAGTAGGTATCTGATCAAAAAATGCTAATATGCTCTTGAATGCTAACATTATTCTTGACATTTCTCCACCAGATACAATCTTAGATAAAGGTTTCAATTCTTCACCTAAGTTTGTGGATATAAGAAATTCTATCTTATCATTACCTTCTGAAGTAAATTGAGATTTTTTTTGAAAATCAACCTTAAAATCAACTTTCGTCATATTTAAGGCAGCTAATTCTCTTTTTATATTTTCTTCTAAAATATTTGAAATCTTCTTTCTTTTAACTGATAGTTTTTCAGAGTATATCTCAAGATTCTTTTCTAATTCTAATATCTTTTTATTTGTTTCTTCAAACTCTTTCTCAAAATTAAGTAATTCATCTAATCTTTCTTCCGATTTATTTCTAAAATCTAAAATCTTTTCTATAGTATTCCCATATTTCTTTTTTAATTTATTTACAAGATTAATCCTATCAGTTAAAAAATTTAGCCTTTCTAAATCCACCTCTATATTATCTAAATAATTCCTTAACTCTCTGTATAAATCTTGCAATTCGTAATTAATACCTTCAAACTGCTTATGTAAATTTACAAGTTTTTCATCAAATTTTTTTACATTAGCAATAAGCGAAATACTTTTATTCATTAGATCTAATATTCCAGGTGATCCGAAACTTTCATTGTTTAAATAAGTCAATGATTCTTCAATAGAACAAGATATTTCATTTATATTAGTTAATCGTCTATATTCATTTTCAATATTTAATTCATCATCATTATTAAGTTTTGCATCATCAATTTCTTGAAGCTGAAATTTTAGTATATCTATCTCTCTATCTCTTTCACTACTATCTATAGATAATTTTTTTATCTTTTTTTTCTCATTTGTCCATTCGTCATAATACATTTTAATTTTTTCTTTTAATTCTATTAGATCACAATCTCCAAAAGAATCTACTAAAATTTCATGATTAGATGAATCTAACAATGACTGATGCTCATGCTGTCCAAATATATCAACTAATTTTGTTGTTATATTTTTAAGCATACTGGAAGTAATATTTCTTCCATTAACCCTAGATAAACTAGGACTATTTAAGTAAATTTCTCTAGAAATAATTATAAGATTATCATCATCCATATCTATAGAATATTCCTCTAAAATAGGCATTATAATAGATGGGTTCTCTATATAAAAAACCCCTTCTAGTATAGCCTTTTCATGGCCAGATTGTATAAATTCTCTATTACATCTAGATCCTAAAATAATACCAATAGCCTCTATTAATATAGATTTACCAGATCCAGTTTCCCCAGTAATAATATTTAATCCCTTAGTAAAATTTACCTTCAAGTCCTCAATAATTGCAAAATTTTTAATACTTAACTCAACTAGCATGTAAAAACCCCCAAATTAATAAAATTACATTTAACTAAGAGTACTATGAGCTTCTTCAATAACTGCAAAAATTGATTCATCATCTATTATATTATTTATATTGTTTTTTAAGTAAATTAAAAACTCAATATTTCCCGTTGCACCAGTTATAGGTGAGTATGTTAATCCATAAATACCCAAATCAATCTCAAGACAAAATTGCATTACAGATTTTATTACATCAAAGTGTATTTTTTTGTCTCTAATAACACCTTTTTTTCCAACTTTATCTTTTCCAGCTTCGAACTGTGGCTTAATTAGGGCAACTACTCCTCCATTTTCATCTAATAAATTTTTTGCCACAGGTAGAACTAAACGTAAAGAGATAAAAGATACATCAATAGAGATGAAATTTATTTTTTCTCCGATATCTTCATTTGTTACATTTCTTATATTGGTTCTCTCCATAACTACCACTCTAGAATCATTTCGTAGCTTCCAATCCAGCTGACCGTAACCTACATCAACAGCAAAAACCCTTGAGGCTCCATTTTTCAACATACAATCTGTAAAACCTCCCGTAGAAGATCCAATATCCATGGTTACTTTATCTTGTAAGGATAAATCAAAACTATCAATAGCTTTTTCAAGCTTTAAACCACCACGACTCACATATATATTGGGATTCTCTTTAATAATAATTTCCACATCTTCATCTAATTTTTCTCCAGGTTTGTCAATTCTAAGGTTACCAATAAAGACTGAACCTTCCATTATTACTCTCTTTCCCTTCTCTCTAGAATCCACTAGACCTTTTTCATATAAAATTACATCCGCTCTTTTTTTCACTTATCATCTCTCCAAATAAATTACTTTTTATTTTTTTTCTTATTAGGGAATATATCAATCCCAAGCCTTTTCTCTATTAGATTCAATATTTTAGCAATACTATAAATAATTCTTTCATAGTTAAATAGTGCTATTGATTTACCAAAAGCCTTGCCTCCTACTGTAAATGCAGCTATTAAAGAAGTAATTATTATTGTAAGCATCGTACCATCTACTAAACTATATCTATTCATCAATTTATATATTATTGTAGTACCTGCTGCACCAGATAAGATACCACTAATATCTCCTATGACATCATTACAAAAGTTCGATACCTGCCCTGCATTTCTAACAAGTTTTATTGCAAATTTTGCTTCTTCAACTTTATTAGCTGCCATAGCATGAAAAGGTTTTTCTTCTGCTGTAGTTACAGCTATTCCTATAATATCAAAAATAATTCCTATTAAAATAATAACAATTAAAACGATGAATGCCGCTGCAATATCTAAATTTGTAACTAAATTCTCAGTAATAACCGAAACAATAATAGACATAATAAAAGTCCATATACTTATAAAAAACACCCATTTTAAATTATATCTAGTAAAAATTCCTTCTTCTTCTTTTTTATTCATATATTAGTGTTCCCTCCATGACCCTTTATACGAAAACTAATAATAGTATATACGCAAAAAGCTGATAGCTACAAGCTATCAGCTATAAGAGTGGTAGTAAACTGTGTAAATCTTACGGCTTTAGGTCCAGCAGGATTTCCCTAATAAAAACTGTCTGTCGCCATAACAGCGGTTTCCCTTTAATTCTATTATCATCTTGTCGCCAAAGATAAAACTGGATTGCCACTTAGTCCGCACTGTAATCCACAACTTACCTCTTTTAGAACAGTCTAGGAGTTTTCCTCTGCAGCCATTCTATTCCTTAGCCTCTTTTGCAAAATAGGTTTCGATAACAGAACTTAAGATATATCGGGCCCTTTAATATCTCAAGTTGAACTTATCATCCGCCATACTTCACTCAAGGCAGGCTACTCTGCTTCTAGTAATATATACATAGCAGGTTTATCATGATATGTCTTTTAAAATATGGAATATCATGTCTCCACGAGAGTAGGGTCATCGCCTGCATGCCATTGCAGATCGCCCCATCCCTCTTACTCCCTGTAAGGACCCACGACTGGGCGTCGCAAGCCGAAACAAAGAACTTCATCGATATGCCCTTCGACGGATTTTTAGCCCCGCCCTCTAGAATAGTTGTGCTGACTAGAATACTGTACCACTCAAGCTAAAAATATTATAGCATAATTTTTCCTAAAATTCAATTGAGATTATACTAATTATCACGTTTAACCAGTTCTTCTGTTAGAGAAACTAAAAAATTAATATCTCTATTTTTCAATGTCATTAAGGCATCAATAGCCTTGTTGCTATATTCACGAGCGGCAATTCTAGCCTTATTAATGTCATGAAATGTTAAATATGTTAGTTTTTTTATATCTTTATCCTGATTCATATCTAAAATATCATCTCTAATCTGATAAGCTAATCCAAGATTTAATCCAAATTCTCTTATGGATTCAATTTCCTCTTCTTTAGCTTCTCCAACAATTGCACCTGTAACCAAAGCAGATTGAATTAAAGCCGCAGTTTTTGTTTTATACATAAACATTAGTTTATCTTCTGCCATCGTATCATGATTGGCAAACAAATCAACCACTTGCCCGCCTATCATACCATATACACCTGCATATCTACTAATCTCTTTAAATGCTCTTATATGTTTTTTATAGTTATCTATAGTTTTAAGTTCTTCCATATGATCTGCAATAGTTTCAAAAGCAGAATTCAACAAGCCATCACCAGAAAGTATTGCCATAGCTTCACCAAATACCTTGTGATTAGTTGGTTTTCCCCTTCTAAAGTCATCATTATCCATAGCTGGAAGATCATCATGGATTAAAGAATATGTATGTATCATCTCAATAGCTACTGCATAGGGTAATACTTCCTCAATATCTTTGCCAAACATCTCATAGGATTTAATAGCCATTATAGGTCTTAGTCTTTTACCTCCTGTAAATAAGCTATAATCCATAGTTTCAAAGATTCTCTTTTGATAACCATTTCTATCTTTAAATCTTTTCTTAAGTTCTTGATCAATAATTGAAATTAAACTTTTTAGTTCATTTTCCATATTTATCCCTCCATAGGGAATTCAATATCTACCATATTCCCATTATCATCTTTTAATAAAATTTTAATCTCACCTTCTGCCTTAGATAATAACTCATTGCAATAATTATATATGTCCATACCTTTCTTAAATTTATCTAAGGAGTCATTAAGAGTACAATTCTCTTCCTCTAATTCTTTTAGTATAGACTCTAATTTTAAAATAGCTTCCTCATAAGTTAAATCCTTATTTTTCAACTACGAGCTCCCCCTTATCAATACTCTTTATTATGGACCTTATTTTTCCATCTTTCAGTAGTATATTAATTTCTTCATCTATTGTAGTATCATCAATAGATTTAATTATCTTCCCTTGGCTATCAATTAAAATACCATAACCTCTATCTAAAGCTAAAAGTGGATTTAATAAATCAAGACTATTTTTCAAGTCTAATAGCTCTGATTTTTTACCCATAAGTTTTTTTTCTACTATATAATTTAAATCTCTAAATAAACTATCTATTTCTTGTCTCTTATCTCTTAGCTGATTCATAGGATTATAGAACTTAAGATTTGCATTTAAATGTTTGACCTTTATTCTATAATCTTCTATAAGATTAAGCATTAACTTAGTTAATCTATTGTATTTACTTTCCAATTCACTATTTAAATGGCAAATATCTGGCACCGAAAGTTCTGCCGCTGCTGATGGCGTAGGCGCTCTTAAATCAGCAACAAAATCTGCTATAGTAAAATCTGTTTCATGACCTACAGCAGATATAACAGGAGTTCTTAATTTATAAATTGTTCTAGCAACTTCTTCATCATTAAAAGCGAAAAGCTCTTCTATAGAACCTCCACCTCTACCAGTTATAATAAGATCTATATCTTCTCTACTATCTAGATAATTAAGTCCCTTACAAATTTCCATAGGTGCTTGTGAGCCTTGTACTAAAGATGGATATATGAGTATATTACATGGTGGAAATCTTCTTTTAATTACAGTAATTATATCTCTTATAGCAGCACCAGTAGACGAAGTAACAACTCCTATCTTCTTTGGCATAAATGGAATAGGCTTCTTGTCACATTCTGAAAACATTCCTTCAGACTCTAATTTTTTCTTTAGTTCCTCAAAAGCTTTATATAAATTCCCTAATCCACTTTCCTTAATATGTCTGATATAAAGTTGATAATCTCCTTCTTTTTCATATAAAGAAACATAACCTGTTGCTATAATTTTCATCCCATCTTCAAGATTAAACTTTAAATTCCCATTATCACTTTTAAACATAACAGCTTTGATTTTACCCTTTTCATCTTTAAGATTAAAATACATATGCCCGCTGTAATGATGTTTGAAATTTGATATCTCACCTTCAACACTTAAATTAGATAAAATCATATCTCCTAGAAATACTCTTTTGATATAAGAGTTCACTTCACTTACCTTTAGAGGCCGTATATCCATATCTTATCTCCATAGTATTTATTTTTTATCAATATTTCTAACGAATCCACCCAATACTCCATTGATAAACTTAAAAGATTCCTCTGTGCTATATTTTTTTACAATTTCAATGGCTTCATTAATAGACACTTCTATTGGTATATCTTTTCTATATAGAATTTCATATACAGCTATACGTAAAACTGCTAAATCAATTTTTGCTAGTCTATTTAAATTCCATCCTTCTGAATATAATTCAATATATTTATCAATTGACTCTAAATTTTCTTTTATTTTAGTCATCGCATCTAAAATATATTCCTTTTCCAATTCATCAAAAGGAAAATTATTAAAATATAGTCCTAATGCTTCATCAGAAAAATCCTCATTTATTTCCATTTGATAGAGTATTTTCATTGTTCCTTCTCTTGCTTGCTTTCTTCCCATTTTTCCCTCCTACAAATCTAAAACTATAATAATATATTAACTTCTGCCACCTGGAGGAAGTACTTTTTCCAACAATTCTCTAAAGTTAATATTTTTATAAGATTTGCTTCCTAAAGTATATCCTATACAAGTACATATAAAAATAAACATGGTTTTAAAAAAACCAATAATAAGAATTACAACACCTAATAAGAATCCTAATAAAGCACCAAAAAATTTTCCTTTGTTATTACTAACTAATTCTAAAAGGTCATTTAACATTTGTTTACCCATATACAACACCCCATTTACCTTACAACCCTAGTAGGTGCCGCTACATTGTTTGCTTTTACCTTCACTTCTGCTACCTTTGCTCCAGTTGCATTTTCAATATACTCTTTTACCATAACTTGTAACTCTTTAGTAACCTCTGGAATATTAATCTCTGGTAAAACATCTCCCATAAGCTCAATTTTAATTTGTCCTTCTAAAAGATTTACACTAGTTCTAATATTATTCATCCCTGAAAATTTATCAACTACATTCTGTACTAGTCCAATTATTGTGTTAGCGTAAATAATAATTTCACCATATTCATTTGTTGTAACTAAATATGAACCTTCAGTTTTATTATCTTTTCTAGAAAAACCAGAAAAAATAATTCTTATGCTAGCAATAAGTAAAACTATCCCCGCTAAAGTATAATAATAGTTTCTATTCATATTAGCAACCATATTAATAATACTATTTATAGATAAAGGCCCAAAAATATTAAAAGGAATTACAATAATACAAAAAGACAATACTAATATACATAAAGCAAATAAAGCAATAATTAACCTATCTAAGATCTTCATCAGTATATCCCCTCTCCCAGTATTTAAAATTACCCTCTGGTCTACAGAGGGTAAATATACTATTTTACTCTTGGCTCTACTTCTATTTTTCTTTCCTTTGGAATATTTACACCTTGAATATTTACGTTTACTTCTACAACATTTAGACCTGTCATAGTTTCCACTGTATTTTTAACATTTTCCTGTACATTCTTACCAAGTTCAGAGATTTTTGAACCATATTCCACAATAATATATAAATCTATGACAGCTTCTTTTTCACCAGCTTCTACCTTGACACCTTTAGATAAGTTCTTCATACCTAACATTTCAGTAATTCCGCCAGTAATGCCACCACTCATACCTGCTACACCATCAACTTCAGTAGCAGCAACCCCAGCAATGATTGCAATAACATCATCTGAGATTCTTACTGTACCATGTTCAATATTCTCATCATTATAATTATCAGCCAAAATTAAACACCTCCATACAACTATAAGTTCTTAAGGCTATTATATCAGAGGATAATATCATTTACAAACATTTCTATTGCTTTTTCATTATTTTAATATTATTATTATCATAATCCGTCTCTGATTTTACTATATCCAGGATTTTTATCATATCTTGCTCTGTTAGTTCTGCACTTGATACAACTATTTTTATATCCTTATCCGTTAAAAACACAATTGCATCATCAAAACCTTTACCCTTTATCAGCCCTTCAATTTGAAGTTCTTTTTCTGAGTTGTTTCCAAGTTTCATTATTTCCATTTGAGCCTCTTTTCTTACATCTTCAGATGTGTTTTTATTATTAACGATTATATCTAATCTATCAACTAAAGAAGCTCTCAGCTTATCCCTAGATAGTCTATACTCAACAAAATAATTTTTAATGTTTTTACTAGCTTCTGTATACATTGCTTCAAGTGCATCATTTCCCTCAGTCTTTGTTGAATCTATTATATCTACTTCTTCAGCAGGGTCAATATTTAACTCAGTCATACCTGTTTCTATATCTTCTTGGTATTTTTCATTCTTAGCTAATTCCATTAATTCATGATTTTGATAATCTTTTGAAGATTTACGTTGAGCTTGTTGTGTTAATTGATGATTTAAATATCCTGTAAATACTAACAATACAACTAATAATCCAATAATTGCAGGTCTTTTAATTTTAAACATAATTATTCTCCCCCTTATTTACTTGAATATACTTGAACCTTATTCCCCTTTATTCCTAATACAGTTTTCACAGCATCATAAAGCATTTCTTTTATTTCAGGGTCATTTGCACCCTCTGCAACTACAATAACGCCCTGTACAGTGGGTTTAATTTCTTTAACTACTAACAGTGAACCATCATTCCCCCTAGTTACTACTTGAGTAGTTATATCTTCCCTATGTACCTCCCTAGTCCCTCCCTCTGAATCATTTTCTACAGTATTTTCTGTAGTCTTTGTGGTGTTAGCAGCAGTTATTTTCTCTATGCTATTTTCTAAAGTTACCATGACACTTACTTTCCCTACACCATTTAGCTTGCTAAGAATAGTAACTAATTTTCTTTCTAGATAGCCACTATAATCTGATTCTAAGTTATAATCAGTCTCCTTCAGATATTGATCATTACTGTTATCAATTTCTTCAGTTTTAGATCCTAGAAAAACATTAGCTACAATTAAAAATATGATGGATATAAGCAGTATTATGAATAAATTATTAATAAACTTTTTATTATTCATTTTTTCTAGATATTTTTTTATTTTATCTAATATTTCGTTCATTTTATTCACCTTTCCCCTTTTTATCTATTTCTATATTTATCCTATCCTTATCCACTAAATAGTTGTTAGATATTAAATCTTTTAAGTCTGTTAAATCTTTATAATCTTCATCTAATGATTTTATATCCTTTATATTGTTTTGTATTTCAATCGTTTTTACTTTTCCAACATGAATTTTACTTTTATCTGTAATCTCTTCCTTTTCCCCTACAAGAATATTTAAATAGTCTATTTCCCCATAATTTTCTTCCTTATCTATTATTCCAACTACGATATCTACTACTCTGTAATTAGTTTTTTCTTCAATCAATCCTGTTATCTCCTTTGATATTTTTTCTTTGTATATTTTTTCTATTTGCTTCTCCTGCTGGGTGTAAAGTTCATTGTTTTGCTCATTGTCAAAAATATTTGGCTTAGAGTAGTTAAACACTGATTGTTCAAAGTTAAAATTTAATTTTAAAAGTTTTGCAAATGGACTGATAATTGTAAATATGATTAACAATCCTATTACCATATTAATATATTTTTTCATATTCCCCTTAGGCATTATAAGCTCTGCAATTGAAATAAGTATAAATAAAACTACTATATCCTTTAACCATGTACTTACAAAAGATATTGCATACATATATTCACCTACCTTAACATTAGTAAATTATTTCCTGCCTCAACAATAATAGTTATAGTAATAAAAAACATTGTTCCAGTAGAAATAAGACTAACTAGAATAAGTAGCAAAGATTTTCCAACTTGATTAAAAAATTCAACTAAATTACTAGACCCTACTGGTTGTATAACTACTGTTATTAGTTTATAAGTAAACAGCAATACTAAAATCTTAATAACAGGTAAAATACATATAAATAATAAGATCAGAAGTCCAATAAATCCAAGGCCATTTTTTAATATTGCAGAACAACCTACTACAGCTTCAACAGCATCAGATAAAAAGCCTCCTACAATAGGTATTAGTTTATCTACAGCAAATTTTGCTGTTCTTATAGTCAATCCATCTATTTTTGTTCCTAGACCATAAATAGTAATTATACCTATAAATAAAGTAAGAGCACCAGAGATTATAAAGGTTATTACTTGTCTACCTAATTCAGATAGCTTACTAAACTCTACTCTATTTGATATATTGCTTATAATACTTATAATAAATGAGAAGTAAATCAAAGGTAGAATTATAGTTTTTATTAAAATTCCAATAAGATTTACCGTCATAAGTATCATTGGATGAAACAGCATTTTGGTATTAGGTCCTGATGCTGCAGTGAGTAGAGTAAGTAAAATTGGAAGAATTGCTTGCATAAACCCAACCATTCTGTCTATTGTCTCCTTTGCAAGTTCCATTACTTGAGTAAAACTACTGATTACCAAGATCGCAATTAAAACATATGAAATGTAATTTGCTAATTCTGCAACAGAAGCATTCTCAAAAGTTGATTGAAGATTAGTCAATATTGAAGAAATTAGTGTAATAATAAGAATTTTAGCTAGTAAAATTAATGATGTTCTCAGTTCCTTAAAAAATAATAACCCAATATTTTTAACGATATCTTTAAAAGTAAATTTCACATCACCTTTTATTAAACCTAGCAAAAAATCTTTGGTATTAAACTTTGGTAAAAGTTCATTTTCTCTCATTGTATCTTCTACAATTTTTTCTAAATCACCGATATTTAAAATATCTATTTGTTCATCCATAATAAATGAACTACCATCATTAGCATAAACTGTACTTCCAAATATTAGTAAATATATAATAAAAATAACAATGTAATTTTTTTTCATATGTTTCACCTTCACGGAAGTATTTTTATAATTAACTCCATAAGAGCTAAAAGGATAGGAATTGCAAGAACCATAATTATAACTTTTCCACCTAGTTCAATTTTCATAGCAATACTATCTTCTCCAGCATCTCGTGATATCTGTGCTCCAAATTCAACTATATAAGCCATTCCAATTATCTTGAGAATTGTAGAAAAATATGCAAATTCTATATTTACTCTTCTAGCTAAAGTATTCAAAGTCTGTATTACATAGGATAATTCTCCTAAAATCATGGTGAAAATAACTACACCAGTTAATATGCTTATATATAAAGCAAATTCTGGTCTTGTACTTTTTAAAATAATGATAAATACTGTAGCCACGATTCCAATACCTACTATTTTAATGATTTCCATCTCATATTCTCCTTATAACAGTATTACAATCTGAATAATACTTTTACATTATCAAAGAGCTTGCTAATTAGATTTATTACAATACCTAAGACAATGACTACCCCCAATAAAGTAGTGAAAAAAGCATATTCTTCCTTTCCTGACTTATCCAATATCATATTTAAGACAGCTATAACTACTCCAAGTCCCGCAATCTTGAAAATTAGATCTATTTCCATACCCTTTTCCTCCCTATATCAGTAAAATTATTATTCCTGCTCCAGTTATGACTCCTAGACTTCTATATAATTTCTCATTCTTATTTCTTTCAATTCTTGCCTCTAAAATTTGAGCAGCTATCTGATTTAAAATCAGTATAAAATTTTTCTGCTGATCAGTTCTATCGGACGTTCCCAAAACTCTACCTAAAGCTAAGAATATTTCTACATCTTCTTTTATTAAATGAAAATCTTCATACAATTTGTCCTCAACTGATAAAAAACTGTAATATACACCCTCCCTCTTATTCAGTAGTAAATCACTTTTTATCTCTTCAAATATATAAGAAACCTTACTTTTTCCTTTTTTAGATACATTGGATAAGGCTTCTGGCAGTGGTGTCGCTCCATATACTATTTCTGTTTCCAACATCTTAATGCACTGCTCAAAATATATTAGATTTTCTAATCTTGATGAAAAAGTCTTTCCATAAAGATATCCTATAGTACTAGAAGTTAGGAAAATCAATAGTGAAGACATTAACTTTAATAAAATCATTTTAATCACTCTTTCCACTGTAAATAGGCTTAAAACTAAAACCATCTATTATTTCCTTTATTGTTCCGACTCCTTTTGATCTGTCAAGTATAAGAAATCTTTCAAATATATTTTCTTCAAATAACTCCTTCATACTAGATTTATTCATTACCTCTTCTAAGCTACTTCCATGAATTGTAGCTATAAACTTTATACCTGCCCTCAGTGCTTCATTAATTGCCTCTACATCCCTTTTATTACCTATTTCATCTACAGCTATTATATCTGGTGATAAAGATCTAATCGCCATCATAATACCATCAGACTTTAAGCATCCGTCTAAAATATCTGTCCTGATTCCTATATCATTCTGGGCCATTCCCTTATACATTCCAGCTATTTCTGATCTTTCATCAACTACACTGATCTTAAATCCCTGAGAGTCTAACGCTCCAAATCCATTGCTTAAGTTTCTAACTATATCTCGTAGCAATGTTGTTTTTCCGCATTGAGGCGGCGATATAATTAGGGTATTGTAAAATATTCTGGGTTTTTTAACTAAGTAGGAAATCATATTATCAGAAACCCCCAGAACTTCTCTCCCTATTCTTATATTTAATGAAGAAATATTCTTTATAGTTTCAACTCCATTAGAGCCATATATAACCTTGCCACCGATTCCTACTCTATGACCGCCTTTTATAGTTATATATCCATTCTTAATTTCCTCTTCATAAGCATATACAGAATAATTACTAATTAGCTGAAATGTATTCTTAATATGCTCTTCTCTAATAATTACTGCTCTAGATGGATCACAGCTAATATTGCCATTTGCAGATATGAAATAATCCCTGGCTCCATATGAAATTGTTAATGGCCCCCCATTTCGGAGCCTTATTTCCTCTGCTTTTTCCTTATAATTAGAAGGAATTCGAGTTAATATTGTATTTAATTCCTCACATAGATTTTTAACCACATAGTCATATATCCTAGAATTTTTTAACACAACCTGTCCCTCCCTTATATCAATTCTATGAAATTACAATTTATATATTCCAAAAAAATAAAAGCCAAGGCTTTTATTTTTAAATTATTAACTTACAATTGTACAAGCAGCTTTCTCTATTAATCATTAATTAAAAAAAGTTCTAAGGTTAAATAACCTTAGAACTTTTTTTAATTAATTTATTATTCATCTTCCCCATCAAAATGACAACAACAGTCTTCGTCATCACAGTAATCATCAAAATCATCAAAATCAAAGTCTTCATCATAATCATAATCTTCATCATCTGTTCCATAAATTTCATCTTCTACATCTGCTAGATCTTCATCGATGAAGTTTACATATTCCTCTAATTCCTCTTGATTTTCAATAGTTTCATCTAATACATCAGCAAATTCTTCTAGTACATCTACTATTTGAAGTAATAATTTACCCTCTTTTGAGCTCTCATCAACTCCCAAGCCGTCAGCTAATCCTTTTAAATAAGATACTTTTTGCATTAAATATTCCATTCTTATCCCTCCTAATATTTTGTATTCTAAAAAACATTATTACCTAAACTCTGGATAAATACTCACCAGTTCTTGTATCTATCTTTATTTTATCCCCTATATTTACAAATAAAGGAACTGTTATAACAGCACCTGTCTCTACAGTAGCTGGTTTATTAGCACCTGAAGCAGTATCACCCTTTACGCCTGGCTCAGTTTCAGTAACCTCTAATTCAACAAAGTTTGGTGCATTTACTTCAAAAGCCTTACCATGATAAAACCTAATAGTAGCATTATCATTTTCTTTTAAATATACCATAGCTTCTTCCACTGCATCCTTCTCTAAAGGTAACTGCTCATAGGTTTCAGTATCCATGAAATAAAATAATTCACCATCATTATATAAGTACTGCATTTCCTTAGTTTCGATTTGTGCCTTTGGAAATCTTTCTGTTGGGTTAAAAGTAACTTCTTTAGTTCCCCCAGACATTACGGACTTTATTTTTGTTCTAACAAATGCTGCTCCCTTTCCAGGCTTAACATGTTGGAAATCAATTATCTGATATACATCTCCATCCATTTCAAATGTTATGCCTTTTCTAAAATCACTTGCTGATATCATATCTTTACCCTCCTATATTCTGCTTATTCAATAATTTTAAGGCATCCATAGCTACTAAATAGCTGATAGATCCTAAACCTGATATTTGTCCTGTACAAACAGGAGCTATAACAGACTCTTTTCTAAAATCTTCTCTTCCATAAATATTAGATAAGTGAACCTCTATTACAGGTATTTCTAGTATTTCTATAGCATCTCTTATAACTATACTATAATGCGTAAATCCTGCAGGATTAATAATTAGCCCCGTATACCCAGATTTCATAATATCCTGAATTTTGTCCACAATCTGACCTTCATGATTAGATTGAAAGATTTCAACTTCCATACCTAACTCTATAGCTTTATTTTCAATAAGTCTACTAATTTGTTCTAGAGACTCTTTACCATAGATAGAACGATCTCTTTTGTCTAAAAGGTTTAGGTTTGGACCATGAATAATAAGTATTCTCATAATCATATATCCTCTACTTTCCATTTTATTATATCAGTCTCTATTATTTACCTCAAGAGTTAATTTTAACACATTTTCTCAAAATTTCATAGATAATTTCATCGATTGACTTGCCATCTACACAAATTATAAAATCAGCAGCAGATAAATATAATTCTTTTCTACTATCACACATGATTTTTGTCTTTATATATAGGTCTCTTTCGTCATTTAACAGCGGTCTAACAGTTTTAGATTTCTTAATGTTATTTACTATATTTTCTATTGAAGATTCCAACAATATTAATACTCCATTTTTTTTAAGACTAACTATATTATTATCATTTAATACTATACCTCCACCTGTAGATATTATTAGATTTTCTTCTTGATATAATTCATCAATAATTTGATTCTCTAGTTTCCTAAAGTAGAGTTCTCCATATAAGGAAAAAATTTTCTCTATATCTGTTTCCATTTTCCTTTCAATAAGCTCATCAGTATCTACAAATCTTCTATCTAAAACTTTAGATAATGTCTTACCAATAGTTGTTTTTCCTACTCCACTCATTCCTATTAAAACAATATTTTTCATATCTAACACCTATTAATCATGTTTAGGGTTTTCAGACACCATCTCAATAGCCTTTGTCACAGCAGTTATTACATCGGTGTTAAATTGATAGTTCATATTATTAACTTTAGCATATAAATAACCTTTCTCAGTTACAACATATTTAGGATTTAAATTATTTAACGCAATAGCTGCTATATCTAATCTACATTTTTCACATTGACATTTAATTTCTACTTCTTTTTGTATGCTATCAATAGCATTTAAAACCTCATTCTCCATTAAATTATATAGTTCCATAATAATCCCCCTCATATTAGTCGCTTTTTATTAAATATAGATTTGGCTCAATAAATCCAGGTAAATACGTTCCATATTTATAGACAGAATGTCTACTATATATAATATCGTCTCTTTCAATGAAATCATTATTAATTATGTTATTAGTAATCATTATTCCCTTGATATTAGTTCTTATATTTTCATCAATTTTTATTTCTCCATCTCTAGCTATTATTATACCAGTAAATTCAAAATCCTTAGATATGGTTATATTGCCTTCAATATATATTAGTCCAGAAAGCTTTATAGTTTCCTTTGGTGTATTGAAGTTGCCTATATAGAAATTGACAGGATTTTCTCCAAATTCTCTTATAATAATAAACACCTCTTTATTATTGAATGTTTCTATATAAGGCAAAGTCATCGATTCTCTAAATGAGATTATCTCAAAATAAGTATTATCCTTTTTATCCAAAATAATATGGTTAAAGTTCGAAGATTCCATGCCATAGATATTCTCTGGCTTATTACAGTTATTTATATTAATATCTTTTGATATCTTTAATAGTAAGTCTATTAAATCCTCTTTATATCTGTTCTCTATAGAATTTACATCAAGAATCGGATTCTCTGCTTCAAAAATCTCATTAATCAGTTCTATATAGGATGTTACTGTAGTTATTAATCCATTAAAATTACTTTTTGCAACAAGTTGCAATTCTTTTTTATTATCTTTATCTACTAAAATTACTCTAACTTTATCTAATTCATCTCCTAACTTTAAATCTTCCCTATTTATTGTTATATCTTTCGGTTGCTTCGAAAAAGGTAGGGTTCTAAAATATTCTACTAAAGCTGGATACAATTGGTCAGAATAATATTTATCTTCATGGAGTGTCATATAAATTTTTCCTTCAGCTGAGTAATAGGATTGAATATTATTTTCAGTTGATCTCAATATTAAACGCCCTAATCTAGTAGTATGTTCAAGATACAGTATCATAATCATCAATACAGGCATAACAATTAAACATATTATAGAAATAAATCCTTCTCTAGCTTTCATAAGTCCTCCAAACCATTAATAATCTATAGGACATCTAATATAGATATCAGATTTTAAATCTAATTTCTCATAATTATATTTGAATTTTAAGTCTAAATAAATTATAGAATTCTCAACATCAAATTTTGTATCTTCAATATTATCTACAAATTCGCAAAGATCATTATTTCCATCAAAATGTATATATAGCGGGTATTTATCATCTACTCTACTGCATGCCATCCTGACAAGCTTATCGTTCTTCCTATGGTATGTAATATATCTGTATATATTTTTAGACTTCTCTTCTTCAATTATCATAATAATAAATCCAATATTAGTAGGAAATTTCTTTTTTAGATCTTTAATCTTATCAGAAGAAATAATCTTATCTGCAGCCCTAATATCTCCTTTTATATATTCAATTGCATATCTGCCATTCATCATTAACTGGTCTTTTTCGTCTCCTATGGTGCAAGCTTCTATAGAAAGATCTAAAATACTAAAAATAGGTATAATAATTAATGAACAAATAGCCAATGATAAAATTATTTCTATTAAAGTGAATCCTCTATTTTTGTGGTAGATATGTATTGTACTCCACATCTCCAACACTACTCCCCTCTATATTATGATATACAAAAATAGAAATCATCCATAATAAGTCTGACTTTTGATTCTTTTCTATTTTTAAATAGTATTTTTCATTACTTTCTTTTTTAGGTATAGTAACTTCAACAGAATTATGTGCCCTAAATAACTCTATTAATTCTACAATATCTGTATCGTATATAAAATCATAAGAAGCCTTATCTTTATCAAAAGCCTTAATTTTTTCTACAGCCATTTCGCCAATATATATCATTTCCATTCTTAATTTGTTGTTTCTTAATCTAATGAAAGATGAGTTAATTATAGGTAAAACAGTAACAGCTATCAACCCTAATAAAAATAACCCTAATATAGTTTCAACTAAAGTAAATCCTTTTTTGATCATAATAACGCCTCGTTTCATTTACTATTAATATAAAGATTAACTTTACCAGTAGCTGGTGTTATGGTTATTTCTATATTCTCTTTTTTACTATTAGTAAGTAAAATCTTTCCTGCGTTGTTTGGTGTACCATTTGGGTAAAATTTCATAATACTATTAAAATTATTTCCTTTGATAATTATTCCATTACAAAATTTAATATCTTTTATAATAGTAACAATTAATCCATCTTCCTTAGCAATTTTATATCTATTCCTATCAACATAAACATATAAAATGTAATTGCAATTCTCCACCACTGCACTATTTCTAGCAAAGATTATATCTCTTTTAAACTCCATTAATTCTTTTTTCTCACGAGTATTAAAGATAATTTTTGTACTAGGTATTCCTATGGATAAAACAATAGCAAATAGTGCTATTACAACTAATAATTCAACTAGAGTATAGCCATATTCGCTATTACAATTTTTATTATCAATATTGCCATTCATTTAATTGATGCAGCAGAAATGTGAATTCTGCTCTAGTTATTTTATTATTCATACTATCTTTGCTACTGGAGCGAATTTTTTTCTCATAAAGCATTCTATCAGCAAAATAATCCCATTTAATACCCTTATCATTTAATACCCTAGACATTATAATCTCGACCTCCTTATAGGTAATTGGATTGTGAGGTCTAAAAGTATTGTCAGAATATCCATTTACTATTTTGTAATAAGTTGCATAAGATATAGCTTTTTCTGCATAACCAAACTCCTTATAATCTTTAAACTGAGTCACATTTGTAGAATCATATGGAGGATACCAATCATATAATCTACTTAGCATAGTTACAAATTCTCCTCTTGAAACCTCCTTATCCGGTCTAAAAGATTTATCAGGATATCCATATATAATTTCTCTCTTAACATAAGTATTTATCTCATCTTTAGCCCAATGTCCTCTAGATTCATGGAAAATTGGCAACTCATTATCAACTCTTACAGCATAAATATTTCCCATCAAACTTATGTTATTTAAATTTATATCTGCAACTAAATAGTCTCCATCTTGTTTAGATGGTATATAAATCCATTTATTATAATGGTACTTGTATATACCATATTTAACATCCTTCCCATAAGATTTAAATTTAATAGTAATTTTTTTATTCTTATCAAATGTGCCTTCTAAGTTCATGATCTTTAGTCCATATACCCCTGAAGCTTGGGTATGTCTTGAAGAGTTAGGATTCACATAGGATGTAGGAATACTATCTATGGTTACAATTACATCATTGTAATATGTTCCAGCCTCAATATCTACTAAAAATTTATCATCTTCGGGTATTCCAATATTATTCTTACCATCTATTGAAATCTTTTCTGTATGAGTCTTAACTCTATTGCTATCCTGTTGAAGTTTTTTATAGGTTTCATTATACGACTTCATAAACTCATCCCAATAACCGATTATAAAAGCATCTCTATAATTTTCAGACTGAAATTGAAGACCATATTCATCTACAATATTTTTATCATCAACCTTGTGGCCAGTCCATGAGTTAGATTTACCTAATGTAATATCTATAATAGCTGCATATTCACCCTTCATTCTACCTATGGTCCTTCCACCTTCTTCACCATTTAAATCAGGTGTTTCTATACTTTCTTTATTTGCCCTTCTATACGCTTCATTGTAATAAAGCATATACCCTCCATCCGTTTTACCTTCTGTGGTTTTAATGTCTTTTCCAAATTCAAATCCTGCCAAAAACGCATCTTTATATTCATTAGATTCATTATTTAAATTGAACATATCTATAATCTCTTTGTCAGAAGGTATATTCCTTCTGTAATCATTGCTAAGTCCTAGTAAATAATCTTTCCTTCCATTTAACTCAGCCAAATCTCTAGCATATTCATCTCCATCTTCTAACCCTTGTTCATAAGAATTATGTTTTTCTCCTAATTTTGCCACCTGAAATGCAGCTTCAAAAGATAGTTTATATGACCTTCTAAATCCTTCTATAAAGCCATTTCTATATTCTCTAGATTCTCTATTTAACTCAAACATATCGCTCAATTTTCTATCGCTAGGGACATATCTCTCCCAATTATTTTTATTTCCAGAATTATATGCAATATAGCCATCTATCCTTCCCATTATAGTACCAAAATCTTCTGCACCATAAATAAGTATGGTTTCTTTATCTTCTAATCTATATGCGGCATAATATGCTTCTTTAAAAGCTGTTTCATATCCAGTTTTAAAGCCATCAATATAATCTTTAGATCTTCCCTTAAGATTTAACTCCCTCTCATAATCATCAATATTACTTTCTAGAGTTTGCCTCATTGTATTAGTCTTATTTTGAGCATCATAATTTCCAGTAAAAGTTCCATCAGATTTTCCTTTTTGCACCCCCTCATTATAGCCATTTTTATAATCAATGCTGATTTCATCTGCATATACATAGATACTGCTTAAAATCATTGCAATCATCAATACAATCAATATTAATCTATATTTCCCCATCATTTCACCTTCTCATCGCTTTTTTAGTACAAGAACTTTACCAATAGGAAGTGTATCGCTAGCTTTCATTTCATTAAGCTTTAATATTTCATTTTTATATTTATTACTTCCATAATATTTAATACTAATACTCTCAAAACTATCGCCCTTTTCTACTACATGGAATATATAATCCCCCACACTCATATCATTACCATCTTCATCAATATTTCTAGTATATATAGCTTCAAGCCTATCCATTAAAAGTACTCCATAATTATCTCTATCCTTAGGAATTTCTACATATAATTTTTCCAACTTAAGAGGATAAATTTTCAAATCCTCTGGAGGAATCGTTTCAATATATTTCCAGCCAGTCCATCCTATACCTTCAGCAAGAGGAACGTAAGTTTCATCACCCATCTGATCACGGAAAAGAATGCCTATAGTAGCAGGAGAATAGTCATAGGAATAAACCCAAAGCCCAATAGTATTTGGTGGATATTTTAGCAGTATATTATTCTTAGAAACATCTATAAATCCGCGATTTTCTTCTTCAATAGCAACAATATCATATTCAAACCTTAAGGAATATTTATTTGACTTTGCTTTAGTAGACTGAGAAACAGAACCTTTCACAAGTTCTTGAGAAGGTAAAAAGTAACTATTTTTATTTTCAAAATCTAATAAGATCTCCTCTATATAAGGCTTTGTTTCCGTTATTTCACTAATTTTTTCTCCATCTTCACTATTATTCTTATACTCCTCAAAAAAAGCAAAAGGAGTATTTTTACTTTCTTCCTTTACAATATCTATATATACAACATCAGAATTAGTATCAGTGATACCTTCTAAACTATATACTTTTAGAGACATATTTCCATTTAGCTTTCCATCAGCATCCCTATCCATAGACACACTATCTAATAATATCTTTCTTGGGCTGCCTTTCAATGATTTTATAATATCTATAACTCCAACATAGGAGCCATTATATGGTATAGATATATCCATATTCTTTACCTGAAAACCTCCTATATCTTCATAGCTTGGTCTATTAAAGTTCATATCTACAACAGATACTGACTCTTGCTCCAGCAGATTATTTAGCAGATATATTATCTGTGCCTGATCTAATTTGGGGAAATACCTAGATACTATATCTTCTTTTTCTTTATGTAATCTATCCCATTCTTTATTAATGCTACTTTCCTTTCTAAGCACTTCATTAATTTCATCTATTTTCCCCTGATACTCCCGCTTTTGTTCACTTAAATTTTCCATTTTTTCAGCTTGTGGTGTGATGATAAACCTATAACCTACCCATATAAATATAATAATACCTAAAAGGGTTAAAAGAAATTTCTCATTTTTAGTTAATTCTCTAATCTTAATTTTCTTCTTCCATATCTTCTGTATCATCGCTCACACTCCTTAATGTAATATTTAAACTAAAATTATAATAATCTTCTTGTTTTGATATATTTGATACAAAGATTTCATCATAATTATCTATACATTCTAATCCCTTTTGAAATTTTGCAATAGCCCATTTATCTTTTGATATACCAACTATATGAATCTCTTCTCCCTGAATACTTAGGGATGTAAGAAATAGTTCTTCAGGAATATTATCATTTATTTTATCTAACAAAGCTTCATCTACTATATCTCTTTCTTCAATATTTTTATCTAGCAACTTAATTTTATCTACAGATTCCTTAAACTCATTTACCTCTACTTCCTTAATTCTAATTTCTTCCACCTTTTTCAAAGTTTTAGTATCTTCAGCAGTTTCTCTGAGGCTTACCACGATTCTTTTCTCTTGTCTTATGATTATTTCATTATATACTGTATAAGCTATTAAAGATAAAAAGATAAAGGTTATCACTGTAAAATATATAATTTTTTTATCTATTTTAAACTCGTTTTTCTCTATATAATTTTGGAAAAAGTTTAAATCTCTCATGTCTACACCTCATCAGAACGAATTAGTCCACCAATTGCATTAGAAAATTTACTTAAATCTCCAGACCACTTTACCCTATCTAAATTAGATAATTTAACAGCAGGTATATTAAAGTAATTTGAAAATAGATTGTCCATTCCTTTTATATTTGCTAAACTTCCTTGGAGTAAAATAAAATTTATAATATTTCCAATTTCACGAGTTAAATAATATCTAAATACCATCTCAACTTTTTCCATTAGATTAGCTATCGTCGTTCTTACAATATTAAGCATTCTATAATAATCCGTAAACTCTTCCTTAACTATAGATACATCTTTAATTTCTATAACCTTATTTTCTATATCTTCCCAAGAGTAATTAAAAAATGATGATAAGTTTTCATATATAGTTTCTGCTCCTACGTCTATTATTCTGGTTACTTCAATATTTCCATTTTTTATTATGGTAAGTTTTGAACTACTATATCCCATATCTATTGAAGCTATTGACAAGTCTCTAGTATTATAGAATTCATTAACTAATCCATTAAATTTTAATAGCTTAGCCATTGTATTACCTTGATAATCCAAAATTTGTGGTTCAAGTCCCGATTGCTTTATTAACTCTAGATGGCTTATAACCATATCTTTAGGTATACCTATTAAAAGAATATTTAGTTTTTCTACTTCACCTTCTATTTTATTTCCCATTAGAAGATAATCTACTACATAATTTTCAGGATCTACCGGAAGAAAATCACTTAATTGATATTCTATTATAGGTGCTATTTCCTTTTCAGAAACCTTTGGTATTGTAATTTCTCTAGTTATGATACTGGAGCTATTTATAATTCCATAAGCTAAGTCAGTAGAAATTTTATTTTCCTTCAATGCATTTTTTAACAAAGTAACTAATATATCCTTATCTAAAATTTCCCCATCTTTATAGAAATGAGACTCTACTGGTATTGTAATAGCTTTAAATATTTGGATACTATTTTTTGTATATCTACCTTCTATTAATTTAATCTCTTTTGATCCAAAATCTATGGATAGGACTTTTCTTGAAATTGATGGTAATTTCAATGGTATTGCCTCCTTTTATGTTAATAAGAATATTAATATAGTATTTATTTTATTAAATGAAAAAAATGTTTTTATACCAACTTATCAATTGTTCCCCCCAAAAAACCACTATTGAAAATCCTAGAATAATAAATGGGCCAAAGGGTATGGGATCTTTCCTATCTTTAATTTTTATAATCAATAAAAATATTGATATAATTGCACCAAATATAAATGATAAGAAAATTGTAAGAAATATTTTTTTTATACCTAAAATAAATCCTAGTGAGGCTATTAAAGTAACATCTCCTTCTCCCATCCCGCCTTTAGATAATATAATAATTAAAATAAATAGCAGACCACTTAAAACTAGTCCTCCAATACTATTTAATAAATCAAGAGAATTATTATATAATAAAAATGTTAAGATTTTATAAATTATAGATAAAGCTAAAATAAATATAATAAGAATATCTGGTATTATCATGTGCTCTAAATCAATTGCAGTAATCACGATTAATAAAGAAAAAATAACTGTATAGAAAAAAAACTTTAATGTAAATCCAAATTGTATATATATAAATAAATATATAATAGCATTTAATAGTTCAATTCTAAGATACTGTAAGGAAATTTTTTCACCGCAATATCTACATTTCCCCCTTTGGACTATAAAGCTAAATACTGGTACCAAGTCACACCATTTAAGGCTTGTACCACAATTAGGACAATGGGAGGAAGGAAAAACAATGCTTTCCTCCTTTGGTATCCTATATATACATACATTTAAAAATGAACCTATTATTAAACCATATATAAGAATTATTATTTGCATTATGATACTCCTTTTTGGTCCTAGACTTATAATTATTTAAAATCATTACTTAAAAGGATAATTGCTAGAATCTTTTATTATTTCATCAATATCTTTTATCGTTATATTCCCTCCACCTTGAACATAATCTATTCCGTTCTTTGCTATAATTAAACCTTCAAAACTTCCACCATTTAGATAAACCTTTCCATTTGGAGCAAACAATATTCCTTTTATGGTACTTCCACCAAAATTCTCTATTCTAATATCTCCTGTTTTAGCTACAATTATTATATCTTCTACACTTTGGGTCCAACTGCTTTGAACATAAGAGTTAGCATATATTTTAATATTGTCTTTTAATTTCCCCCCTGATACATATCCATTATTTAAATACCAAGAATCTTCTTTTAATGTAGGATATTTAGGTTCAGGGATAGTGGGTCTTTTCGGTTCTTCTACACCATTTACTTTTATTAGTCTATTTAAAATATCTTGATTATAATTATTAGGATATGTTAATGTACCTGTATAGTAAATTTTTGAATTACTTCCCAACCAAGGTGTCCAACCTAATTCTACATTGCCATTTACGTAAACATTTCTATGAATTCTTGCATCTTTTAATTTAAAGTTTCCATTAACAAATATATCACCATATAAATTCATACTGCCATCCCATAAAGTCAGATTTTTCCCCACATGAAGATTACCATATATTGAAGACGATGAACTCTTAGAAATGAAATTGCCACCAATAAATAAATCACCATAAATATTCCTATTGCCACTCTCAATAAAATCTCCATTCACATGTATCTCTCCAGGTTCTTCACTAGATCCCAACTCATGTGAACCTTTAGGAAATTCCAAGTTTTCTTTTACATATATGTTACTTACTTTTATATGTCCATTGTTTTTTATATTTTCTAAATTGAGATTTGAATCGAAATAAATACTTTTATTCTCCCCTATAATATTAGAAGCAGAAATATCCAAACCTCCACCAAACATAAATAAAATAGACTCATCATCAAGATTTATTTTACTAAATCTTACATCATACAAATGAGATGAATAATTTCTATCATATTTATTTATTATTTCATATTTTGTATTTGGCTTATAGTCCATACCGGAATAGGACTTAAACCCAATATAGTTTGGAAAAATATTATATCCTTGTAAATCTATTTCAATGAAATCACTGGAAACCTCTTTATCTTCTAGTCTAATTTTTATTTTATTATTATTTTTTAAGTATTGAAAAATCAACGTATATTCTTTATCCCAATCAAATTTATTTGTATTTTCATTTATAAAATTTTCAAATCCTAAACTGTCTGTTAAACTATTTTTTTGAATTACTTTTTTATACACTCCATTTTCAATTTGGTTAATGCTTATTAAGCTATTGAATATATCAAGATTCACCATAATTCCACTATTATTAATATTTATTAAGCCAATACCTATTCCTAATAAGTCACTTCCTTCTGCTGATGCTTTAGGGTCTATTCTGAAGTTCACTCTAGTTTCAAAGTTAGTATTAGAATAAGTATCTGGGACCTTCATTGCTATCAATGCACCTTGAGGATCTTTATTATCAGACCATTCTAAATTAAGGGTAGGATGTTCTGGATTTTGCATAATGTCTAAGTATATTTCTTCGCTATTTCTATCAAATATTTTTACAGCCTCCCTATTGAAATAAATGTCTTCTAGAAAATCCTGCCATTCCTCACTGCCAGCTCTGCTTAAAATCAATATACGGTCTTCATTTCTAAAATGCTCCAATCGTCCAGCTAAGGTATATGGTCTAGCTTCAAAATAATAAAACCTTTTTGATAATAAATTATTGCTTTTTATTAATTCCTTTGTGTAATTTATAGCATTTGGTTCTTTTTGCATATCCTCAAAAACCATATCATAGTCACTTGAAAAAACCGGATTAGAAATTCCTTCCTTTGATCGATACCATCTTATACGATTTTCAAATATTAATGGAGTAGGTTGTAACGTATAACTTGCTCTAATTCTAATATCATCCTCGTACCATGGAAAAACTCTATTGCCCTCAGAATCGTAAACTCCTACAGAAAACGGCTCTATCTTAGGTGATTCTGGTTCTTTAATTTGATAGTTAGTTACATAAGATACATACTGACGATTGCCTCTTATGTCTGTTCTAATTTCTTTTACATCTACAGCTGTCTTATAATCCCCATAATCTGTAAATATCTCAATCTTATAATCTTCAGCTTCATCATTTTCTATGAAATTTCGTTTGACATCAATTATAAGGTTTTCCATTATTTCCTGATAACTAAAGGTATCTTTTGTAATATCCTTTCCCTTATTTACAATAATAGAACCTTGACCAAATGCAGTAATATAGGTGATTAAGAGTATAGATAAAATAAGCATTGCTAAAATAACTTCAATAAGTGTGAGACCACTTCTTTTATTATTTATCATTCCTGTACGAGCCCCCTACTAAGGTTTTAACTTTGGACCGTCTATTTGCCATAATTCCTCATTAATATATCCACCAATATTCTCAAACGCTTCCCTTAAACTTTCTCTATCTGTTGCCACAAAAACAAAATCATTGTTTATAAACTTTTCATTTGCTTCATTATCTCCTACAGTTATTCCAAAAGATCTAGCTATGTTTGTCACACTTTCTAATTCATAGAATTTCCCATATCTGTCCTTAGTATTTGAATATCCAATGATAAAGGCTTGATCTATAATCTTTGAACCTTGTATCATTTCTCCAATTTTTTGTACATATGGTTCACCATATGTAATGTCTAAAGACACTCCATTCCCTACTGAATGTTTTTGATTTGTTAAATAATAAGTATATCCACTGGGATGTTTGCCTGCTAACCATCCATATCCACTTAAATTTCTATTATTCGTATAAAATATGCCTAGATCCTCCATACTAGTAAGAAAGTTATCAAAGTATCCATAACCATTCCTTCTAATATTAATATTTGCACTTCCTGCAGTTGTTACACCGTCTACAAGAACTACCATGTAGTTCTTCACTTGCTGTTTAGAGTTTAATTCATAACTGCTTTTATTTTCATTAAATTTCTTTAATTGATAATATGCTCTCCTCATACCGTCTCCAGTATTAGTAGCACCATCTGCAGTTAAGGCATTGACCATGGTCTGTAATTTATTTTTTTCATCACTGATTTTAACATTATAAAAACTAGATAGATCTATTCTGTTTACATCTTTACTGTTGTAATTACTATGTGGCATATTTGCATTATAAGAAAATGGGACTAAACTTACATAAACATCAGATTCCTTAAATATAGAAAACAAGCCTCCATTTGGATCATTTAATGTATTCTTTAAAAGACTTAACCTAACGGGATTATTTCCATTTATCCCTGTAGTTGTAGTTCCTTCACCATTCATACCCCAATTCATACTTCCTGATGTATCTAGCACCATAGATATCGCAGCAACAGGCTTTTTATGGATTTCCGGTGTCTCCTCTGTTCTATAAGCTAACGCAATAGCTGGCTTCTTTGCATCTCCCCAATCTATAATGTGAAGTGCATTAATAGCCTCAACTTCAGTAGCTATAGTATCGGATTTCCTATTATTACTGACTTTAAGCATATATCTAATTATTTTATCTTCTTGAGTTTCACTCGGTTTAGTAAATTTCAAATCATATATCAAATCTTCTAATCCATGGGTTAGAACATCCATCTTATAATAACCCGTTTTACCATCAATGGATACATATTTATAATGTACAATTGATTTTTTATCAGGCCCTAACCCTATATAGTTCCAAGGTTTAACTAACCCTTTTATATCACCATTCTCAACGACTGGTTTGAAATCATCTTCAGTTACCATAAACCCCACTGTTGAAAATCTTATGGCATTATTAGTAGTTTCAATGGCATATCTGATATCGGCTTGATTTTCAAAGGATCTAAATGTACTCGAATGTCCTCTTATTCCTATAAATAAGATATTATAGGCAATAACCATTACCATAAGTCCTATACTTATTGCTATAATCAATTCTATTAAAGTAAATCCTTTTCTTTTATTCATGCAGATCCCTCTTGACCTTATATTATTCTTTTATCCATCTAGTCCTACTAAGATTATTCTTATCAATATAAAGTGATAAAGATGAAGTTCCAGATCCCTTTGCTGTTTTAGCAGCAGCACGAATTTTAATTTCATCATCTTCCTTCGAAATTTCTATATCCACATACCCGACAGGATCTATCTCATTAGGTAAAGCAAGGTTCTTATGAGTCAAGGTATCTTTCGTATCTTTTATAAACTTATATATCTTTAAATCACCATCTTTTTCCTCCATCAAAGCCGCATATGCTATGTCTATACCTGATCTAGCTAAATAATATGCCCTCAAATTATTTTCTTGAGTTGTAATTTGCTTAGTATTTGATTGGGCGATTGTTATAATCGAAATAAATAAAATTGACAACACTACCATTACCATTAAAACTACTGGCAATACAAAACCTTTAACTCTTTTTAGGTTCTTATTTACGTAATTCATCCCATCACCTTTCAATCAATTTATATTATCTATACTATCTAACCAGATGTCCTTAGACATCTCGTTACATAGCACAGTATTTTGACACTGTAGGGAGAAAATCTCCCTACAATATCTGTATTTCCTCTTTAACTTATGAAATTAGATGCTGATATTAAGTCATATTATTTAAGGCTTGCACCACAACTAGAACAATATCAGAAAGTGAAAGCAATATTTTTCTCACTTAATTTCCTAAAATAAACCTATAAGTAATCCATATTAGGAGATTAATATCATTATATAGTTAATACTTTAATAAATTAATTGTCTCTTATCAGTATATTACTCATCTTGCCTATCATTATCTTTGTATTCTCCTGGCTTAACAATTATATTTCCTGAATCTAATGAAATTTCATATGGTCCTTCTATCTTATTATTTGCACCATCTTTTAAATCTTCCAGACCACTTGGAACATCAGGATATTTATCTCCATCAAGATAACCTTTTAAATTTTTTTCTATTAATTCATCACTACCTGCATCTGGATGTTCTGCAATATACATTGTTGCTATACTCTTTAAAATTCTGACATTAGCATTATGAGTAGCTATCTTTGCACCTTTTCTTGAGGAGCCTAACTTCGGCACAGCTATAGCTGCCAATATCCCCAATATTGCAATAACTACCACTAACTCCACTAAAGTAAATCCTTTTCTGTTTCTTTTCTTGTTAATCCATTTTAACATTTGCCTTTCCCCCTTAATTTTATATTTTAAAAATAATTATATAAGTATAATAATGATCTCTTTCCTAAACCACTACATTTCTGTCAATTCACAATGCAAAGTGAACAATTTTAAGGTTTTAATGTTTTTAATTGTGCATTGTATCCATATCTCTTTAATTTATTAAAATAGTTTTATCGTACAAAAAAGCTGCATAAATAATACAACTATTTATGCAGCTGAACGATCATCATTATCCTATTGGATAACCTTAGACTCAAGCTTTGCGTCGCTAAGTTTCCTTAACTTTGCCGAGGAAATATTCATTTTTCGATAATTTAATTTATTTTATATTATAATAATCCCTTTTAATTGTCAATATTTGGTAAATGAATAATTCGTTTTAATTGTAAACTGTTCATTTTCAATTATTTATTACTGTATGGTATTCACCATATCAAACATCGGCATTGCCATAGCTATAACTATAAACCCAATGACCACTGCCATAACAACTAACATAAGAGGTTCCATCAGGCTAGTCATTCTTTGTAAAGCTACTTCTACTTCATCATCGTAGAAATCTGCTGTTTTGTATAATATATCATCAAGAGAACCTGATTCTTCTCCTATTTTTATCATGGAATCTACCATTGGCGGAAATACTCCCATTTCGTTAATTGCTCTAGACAAAGCAACTCCTTTTCTTACATTTTCAGCTGCTATTGCTAATCTATCATGTACTACTTTATTTCCTACTACTTTGGCTACCACATCTATGGATTGAAGTAAAGGAATACCACTAGATATTAGAGTTGATAAAGTCCTTGTAAATCTTGATGTAATTATTTTTACATTTGTATCTTTTACTATTGGGATTTTGAGCTTTAATGTATCTAAAAAATTCCTGCCAATAGGTGTTTGCCTAAAAGTGCCAAATCCTGCTATCATTCCCACGACTATTACTATAAATATATACCAGAAATTTGTTAGCCAATTACTTATATTGAGTAAAACCTGTGTAGGAACTGGTAATGCTTGTCCGCTAGATTCAAACATACCTATGAAAGTCGGCATAACAGCTACTAATAAGAATATAACCACTGCAATGGAAACTACTGCTAATGCTATTGGATATATTAACGCTGATTTAATTTTGTTTTCCAATTTGTTTTCCTTCTCAAAATGTACCGCCATTCTTTCCATTATTGTATCTAAGTTTCCACTGACTTCTCCTGCTTCAATCATATTTATAAGGAGTGCTGGAAATACCTTGGGATGTTTTTTCATTCCTTCAGATAAGGTAAACCCTTTCTGAACATTTTCATATAATGCTCCTAATGCCTTAACTAAATTTTTATTTTCAGATTGTTTCTCTAATATTTCTATACATTTTACTATGCCTATACCTGCATCTAACATTGTATAAAATTGTCTGCAAAATACTGCTAAATCTTTCTTTTTAACTTTGCTAGAAAAGATATCTATCTGCGCTTCCGCCTCTATATCCTTCTCTATTGAAACCGTCAGATAGTTATTTCCCTTTAGCATTGCTAATACATCCGACTTCTCACTTCCTTCAAAATACCCTTCTATCATTTCTCCATCTTGAGATACTGCTTTATACCTATATATCATAGGGTCACATCCTAAATAATATATTTTCTAATATTTTCTTGATTTATCGCCTGCATTAAAGCTATATCCTTAGATATTAATCCTCTTTTACAGAGCTCAAGTAATGACGAATCCATAGGTTGCATCTGATATTTTGCTCCTGTTTGTATCGCTGTATCTATTTGATGAATCTTATCTTCTCGAATTAAATTTCTTATGGCTGATGTTGCTACCATTATTTCAAAGGCAGCTACCCTTCCAGATTCATCTGTCTTTGGCAATAATTGCTGAGATATTATTGCCTGAATAGCCGATGAGAACTGTACTCTCACTTGCTGCTGCTGATGTGGTGGAAACACGTCTATTATCCTATCTATAGTCTTTGCAGCTCCATTGGTGTGCAAAGTTGATAACACAAGATGACCTGTTTCAGCTGCAGTAAGCGCTATAGATATCGTCTCTAAGTCTCTCATTTCTCCAACTAATATAACATCTGGATCTTGCCTTAAAGCAGCCCTAAGACTTGATGCAAAGGATTTAGAATCCGTACCTATTTCTCTCTGATTTACTATACTTTTATTATGTTTATGTAAATATTCTATAGGATCTTCAAGAGTCAATATGTGGCATTTTCTTTCATTATTTATTTGATTTATCATAGTAGCTAAGGTTGTGGATTTTCCACTTCCTGTAGGGCCAGTAACCAAAATAAGTCCACGAGGTAATCTAGCTAAATCTTTTACCACTGGCGGAAGTCCCAAGTCATCTATGTTAGGTATTTCTAACGGAATTATTCTTAATGCCATACCATAGGATCCTCTTTGCTTATATGCATTTACTCTATATCTACCTATTCCTGGACTAGAAAAGGAAGTGTCTACTTCACCATTTTCTTCTAATTCTTTTATTAAATGCTCATTCAAAGTTTCATAAACTAAAGTTTTTGTATCGTCTGGTCTTAATTTTTCTTCGCCAAAGTTTATCAGCTGACCATTTATTCTTAAAACAGGAGGCATTCCGACTGTTATATGAATGTCAGATGCCTTTTTAGAAGTAGCTATGTTCACAAGTTCAATTATATTCATTTTATGTCCCCCTATCCCAATGTAAATCCTACTCTTAATACTTCATCATAGGAAGTGTCTCCTCTAATTGCTAAGCTTGCTGCTGATTCTAATAATGTATGCATTCCATCTTTTATAGCTTGTGTCCTTAATTCATCTATATTAGCTCCTTTATCTATAAGTTGCCTAATACTTTCATTAATTGGCATCAATTCATGTACTGCCCTTCTCCCTTTATATCCATTGTTACAAAAACTACATCCTACGGCTTTATTTAATATCAATTTATCTTTTTCTTCCATACCCAAGATTTTTTTTTCTAAATACCCAGCCTCATAAGACGTCTTACATTTTGGACAAAGTAATTTTATTAATCTTTGAGATACGACTCCTATAATAGCTGATGATACTAAATATGATTCTATTCCCATATCAATAAGCCTTGCAACGGTAGAAGGACTGTCATTAGTATGTAAAGTCGAAAGAACTAAATGTCCAGTAATTGCTGCCCTAATTGCTATCTCGGCAGTTTCGCTATCCCTTATTTCTCCTACCATTACTATATCTGGGTCTTGTCTAAGTATGGCTCTAAGTCCAGAGGCAAAGGTTAATCCAGCCTTTGTATTTACCTGTACTTGATTGATTCCATTTAATTTATACTCTACTGGATCCTCTATAGTGATTATATTTTTTTCTATTTGATTTAACTCTTGAAGAACAGTATATAAAGTAGTAGTCTTTCCACTCCCTGTAGGTCCTGTAACTAATATCATTCCATATGGTTGAGCTAGAATCTTATTGAATATTTCTAACCCATCCTTGCTGAAACCTAATGCTTCCTTTGTGAACATAAAATTAGACCTATCTAGTAATCTTATTACAATCTTTTCTCCATAAACTGTTGGCAAAGTAGATATTCTCATATCTATTTCCTTACCATTTATTTTAGTTTCTACTCTACCGTCTTGAGGTATTCTTTTTTCTGCAATATTCATTTTTCCAATAATTTTAATCCTAGTAACTATACCTGAAAGACTACCTTTAGCAAGTATCATAACCTCTCTTAAATCTCCATCTATACGAAATCGCACTCTTATATCTTCAGCATATGGCTCTATATGTATATCAGATGCTCTTTCCCGTACAGCTTGTTCGATTATAGAGTTTAAGAGTTTCACTATTGGAGCACTGGTTACTTCTAATAGCTCAGAGTCCTCTACATCATCTGTATTAATAGGTAAAAAATTCTCTTCAAATTCTTCTAATACTTTTTTTGTAGTTTCTCCACTATAAAATCTATCTATTGCTTTTAACAGTTTTTCCTTTGTTGAAATAACTGGTTGAATCTCTGATTTAACGAAAATTTTAACATCATCTAAAGCAAAAATATTCAATGGATCAACCATAGCTACTATAAGAATATCATCTCTTTTATCTATCGCTATGAGTTCATATCGCCTAACTATATTTTCTGGAATGATTGTGGCTACAGACGAATTTATTTGATACTTATCTAAATCTACATGTGGTATTCCTAGCTGAAATTCTAATACCTCAATAATATCATCCTCAGTGGTAAATTTTTCAGCAACAATAACTTCTCCTAACTTTTTCCCTGACCTTTTCTGTATATCTAAAGCATTTTTAAGTTGAATTTCAGTTATTTTTCCAGCATATAGTAATAATTCTCCCAGCTTTAATTTTTTATTTATCATTCCATCACCTTCAAGTATTATTATCCTTCGTTGTATTATTCTATATAATTAGTCAAAATTCCTTCTATTTTTTTAAATATTTCCAAATTTATTTTTTTATCTAAATTCCCCCAAATATTTTGACTAAAAATAGCTTGATTTAAGAGCATAGATATTCCATTAAATGATTTCATACCTCTGACTTTAGCCTCTTTTATTAATTTAGTTTCATATGGTTTATATACTATATCATAAGCAATAGTATTAGTAGAAAATCCACTTAATTCCAGTGGTGCCATATTTTCTAAAGGATACATACCTATGGATGTGGAATTAATAATAATATCTATATTTTTTTTATCTATATTATCTAAATTTAAATTCGTTATCTCTATTAAAATTTTATCATTTATCTTTTTTATCTTTTTTTGCAATAAGAAGCTATTATCTAAGGTTCTATTAGCAATAGTTATACTATATATATCTTTCTTCACCAATGCATTTGCAATCGCGTATGCAGCTCCTCCTGCACCTATAAGCAAAATATTTTTACCTTTTATATCTATGTTATTATCGTGAAAAGTTTGTAAAAAACCATCACCATCTGTATTATATCCAATAAATCTTCCATTATGATTTTTTACAGTATTAACTGCCCCCATAGCTTTGGCTTCTGGAGTAATATCATCTAGATATTTAATTATAGATTTCTTATATGGAATAGTTACATTAAAGCCTTCTATTTTCATTGCCTTAAATCCATTTATTGTTGTCTTTAAATCAGTTTCTTCTATATTAAATCCTAGATAGAGACTGTCTTTATTTAAAATTTTAAAAATATTATTATGTATTATCGGTGATAGAGATTTATCTATTGGTTTTCCTATTAAACAATAAAGTTTTGTATTCCAAGTGATTTCCATTTTTTCCCTCCTGTCATTAATTTTATTATACCATAAAAGCCAGCCTGCTAATATTATGACTGTCTATATATCTAATAATAAAAACAAAAAAATTTAAATCTGGCTAGATTATACAAATTGGATAAAAACTAGTCTAAATAAAAAAACTATTCCGTGCAAAACTATTTGTAGGAGGTGGATGATTTGAAAAAAAATAAAATCAAAATTTTAGGATTATCTATAGTTTTACTAGTAGCAATGGCTGGCTGTCGTCCAGCGAATACAAATATGAGAAATATGTCTACACAAACTAGACTATATAACGATAACTTAAATAATCGTTGGATGACTAATACACCTTATAATACTAGGGATAGATTAAATACTAATCTAAACAATGGTATGGTTAGAGATAACACTAATCTCAACAACAATGCGCTTAGAAACACTCCAATGACTTATGATAGTCTAAGAGGTAACAATTTAGTCCCTGGAACCACTGATAATGGTAATATAGCAAACAATAATTTATCAACTAGAGCAACTGCTATAGCGAAACGAGTAGCTGAATTACCAGAAGTGAAAGGTGCTTCCGTAATAATTCATGGAAATACAGCCCTTGTGGGATGTGAACTAGAGGGAAATACAGCTACCAAAGGAATTACAACTAGCATTGGAAATACAACTACTACAGGTACTACAACTCATACTGTAAGTTCTGATCTTAGAAAAAAAGTAGAAGCTGCTGTAAAAGTTGCTGATAAAAACATAAAACATGTTTCTGTAACTTCAGACCCTACTCTTCACACTAGAATAAGAACTATAAGTACCAATATAAACAGTGGTCATCCTATATCTACATTTGTTACAGATATAGAAGATATTCTTACAAGAATAACTGCTCCTATTAGAACAGCTCCCGTTAGATAGGTATAGTAAATTAATCCAGGATTAAATTACCTGGATTAATTTATTTACTCATTAAAGTTTTATTTAGCTTATTTAGTAATCTTGTTTCAATTCTTGACACATAAAGTCTAGATATACTCAACATAGCAGCAATTTCTCTCTGTATTTTACAATTACCATCTATCAAAACTACTTATATAATTGCTTTCAATTTGCAAGAATCTCAAAGGCTTTAATTGATTTAATAAATCTCTAATTATAAATAATAAACCCTCTACAATTATTTATAATCTTTTATATAAAACTTATTTATATAAA
>OGSB01000027.1_pt1 | contig 212181 bp, 181 predicted proteins | sample 1573741 | NCBI WGS metagenome assembly OGSB01 (sample SAMN03295824, study PRJEB24534) | human gut metagenome | isolation source: fecal sample 5 from infant 3 | host: Homo sapiens | place: USA: Pittsburgh, PA | collected 2014-07 | reverse complement strand
CTGCTCCACCAATACTGCAGTAGCTCCCCGCCACTCTAGTCATCTGCTCCACCAAAGCTGCAGTATATCCCCGCCATTCTGGTCATCTGCTCCACCAAAGCTGCAGTAGCTCCCCGCCATTCTAGTCATCTGCTCCACCAATACTGCAGTAGCTCCCCGCCACTCTATTCACCTGCTCCACCAAACCTGGAGTATCTCCCCGCCACTCTATTCACCTGCTCCACCAAACCTGGAGTAGCTCCCCGCCACTCTATTCACCTGCTCCACCAATACTGCAGTAGCTCCCCGCCACTCTAGTCATCTGCTCCACCAATACTGCAGTAGCTCCCCGCCATTCTATTCACCTGCTCCACCAAAGCTGCAGTATCTCCCCGCCATTCTAGTCATCTGCTCCACCAATACTGCAGTAGCTCCCCGCCATTCTCTTCACCTGCTCCACCAATACTGCAAAAATACAGCAATTTCATTGACACGAGGTTGCGAAAATACGATTACTGCAAAAATACAGCAATTACCGTGCGGCGAGGCATAAATAGCGTTCAAAATGGCGAAATAATGTACTTTTGCAGGATTTTCTCGGAATTTAGCCTCTTGAGGTTAAAAATGCTGCGCCTGTGCAGCATTTTCATACGCGGGGATAGCTTGCTGCTCTAGCTTCACGCTGGGACTAGCTTGCTTCATGCGGGGACCAGCTTGCTTCATGGCGGACCAGCTTGCTTCATGGCGGACCAGCTTGCCCTAACCTAACCTGTTCTGCCTTCCCCGGCCCCGCCCTCCTAAGGAAAAAGACTGTCGACCGGACTTTGTCGACAGTCTGAGCGCGTTCCCCGGAACGCGCTAGTTTGCCAAGCCCCGCACACTCGTTCTTGCCTCCGGCAATCTCAGTCGATCGCGCTCGTTCTTGTCACTGGACTCGACCTCCGTCGATCTATCGCTAATTCCTGCCGCTGGCAGTAAATTCCCTTGACCATCCGGATAACCCCCGATAAAGTAGACTATGTACTATTATTTTGCTTTATCGCGGTCAAGCGTGTAAGCGTCCCTGCAAAAATGCGTTCTCGCGCGACAATTCTGCGGAGCTTGCAAGCCGACGGTCATGCCTTCGGCTTGTTCCGCTTATCAAATAAGGAGATGTCAGTCATGAAGTCATCAACAAGTCCAGCCGAGCAGAGCATGCTTCGGTTCGGGCAGAGCGTTACGATTTTTATTGCCATTCTGCTCATTCTTATTATTCCGATTCTCGGATGGCGGGTCGAACCGCATATTCCGCTGATCGCCGCCTCGGTGGCGGCCGGCGGACTCCTGCTGCTGTTCGGCCGGTCCTGGAGCGAGGTGGAACAAGCCTTCGTCCGCGGCTTGCAGGCATCGGTCCAGCCTGCGCTCCTGCTGACGCTGATCGGCATACTCATCGGGGTCTGGATGATGAGCGGAACGGTGGCGACCTTGCTCTACTACGGCACGTCCCTGTTCCAGCCGCAATGGTTCACCTTGAGCGCGCTGGTGCTCACCGTGATCGTCTCGATGTTCGTCGGCAGCTCGCTTACGACGGTCGGCACATTCGGCGTCGCCCTTGTCGGCATGGCCGCCTCGATGGGCGTCCATCCCGCGATCGCGGCGGGAGCGGTCGTGTCGGGCGCCTGCTTCGGAGACAAAATGTCTCCATTGTCCGACACGACCAACTTCGCCTCGGCCGTGGCCCGGGTATCGATCCCCGATCATATCCGCAATATGACAAAGACAACGGTGCCGGCATTCGTTCTGACCTGTATCGCCTTCGCCTTCATCGGCTCCTCGTCCGCGCCCGATATGAAGGCGTTGGAAGCATTGCAGCGCGATATCGGGCAGAGCTTCCATATTACGCCATGGGCGCTGCTCCCCCTGGCCGTCGTGCTCTTCTCCGCGTTCAAGCGTCTCCCGGTCGCGCTGACGATGCTGTTCGGCATCGGATCCGGCCTGGCGGTGGCGGCGCTTCTCCAAGGGGCGCATGATATCCGGCAGTGGATCAGCGTCATGCACTATGGATTCTCGGGCAGCTTCGCCCTGGAGGATACGGCCCGCATTATGAACCGGGGCGGCCTGCAGTCGATGGCCGGCACGATCGCGCTTATCGCCATCGCTTTCGGCATGGGCGGACTGCTGCAGCATGGCGGCGTCATTCCGGCCTTGTTCCGGCGCCTCATCGCTCCCATCCGGAAGAAGGAGTCGCTCGTCGTTGCAAGCGGCCTGAGCTCTATCGGCGTCAATATCCTTACCGGAGAGCAGTACATGTCCATCCTGCTCCCAGGCCAGCTGTTTGCCGACGAATATGACAAGCGGAGCATTCCGCGGAAGACGCTGTCCCGAACGCTGGAGGATTGCGGCACGCTGGTCAACCCGTTAATCCCGTGGGGCGTCAGCGGCGCGATGATGACCGGCGCCCTCGGCTTGCCGGTGCTGGATTACGCGCCTTTTGCGTTCTTTCTCTGGCTGTCGCCGCTCGTTACCTTCGCCTTCGTGCTGCTGCCGGGGCTGAAGCGCGGCGCGCTCGGCCTCGGGTCTGCCTCATCGGCGCCCGGAGATGCCAAGAATGCCGGACTGTAGGCCGCATGTTGTCCCTTCCATGACAATATGGTAATCTCATAGCAGAGATCGGCCCGGGTCCATACGAAGGTGGCGGGGCAAGGAGAGGAGGACGGCAGTGATTCACCATAAGTACCCATCGTGGATCCGCTACGCGGTTATCTTCATCTCGGTAATCGCCCTGCTCGCCTCTTCCCTGTTGCCCTCCGCGCCCGAGGAACCTTTGCAGTCGGATGAGAGAAGCGCCTATTATCAGCATGATCGGCATTACCAGTCCGTTGTCGGCTCTCTTCATCATTACGTGGTGAAGATCCATACGTTCATGACGTGGAAGATTCTGTTCATGTTCTACCTGCTTCTTCTCGCCAGAAGCGGCGTTCCGCGCTTCCGGTTCCGCGTGCCGTATCTGATTTTGCGCCGCAGGCTTCTCTTGCGGCCTTTGAAGTACACCTCGCGCTTCGTCTTCGCCGAATAGATTGCGAGCGTCCGAACCCGGACCTGCAGCCTAAGCGGCGAGGAGGTGTGGCAGATGAAGGCAACCGGTCCAGATCAAGCCAAGCCTGCGGCGAACAGCGGCAAGCAAGGCCAGCCAATGAAGACCGATATAAAGGTCATTAATCGGGATATCCGCAATATCCTGATCTTCACGGCGGCATCGATCGTGATTATTGTCGCCCTATACTATTTGATGTAGTTGGCCGTAGCGGCCCTAATGCCTTTGCCCGCACGGGGTTCATCCCCTGCGGGCAAAGGTATTTTTATGCCTGCGTTCTATTCGAGGTTCATTTTTTCTAAAACGAACATACAATTCACGATAAAATAAACCCATATGAACATTTAATTGAACATAAATGAACATTGAGCTATACTATGAACGAGAGCATTCATCATTTACTTGTCCGAAGGAGGAAACCGCATCATGGAAATCCGTTACGCTTGTCATCCCGAAGGCGCGAAGGGCTATGATACTTCCCGTCTCCGCGAGGAGTTTCTGATTGAGAGGCTGTTCGTGGACAATGAGCTTCTTATGGTGTACAGTCACGTTGACAGGTTCATTACCGGAGGCGTCCTGCCGACGACGAAGACGGTGAAGCTGGAAGCGGACGCGAAGGAAATGGGCGCCGATTATTTCCTGGAACGGCGGGAGATCGGAATAATTAATGTCGGCGGAGAAGGCGTCGTCACCGTGGACGGAGTCGCCTATGACATGGAGCCGCGCGATTGTCTCTATGTCGGCATGGGAAGCAAGGATGTGACGTTCGCGAGCAAGGAGGCGGCCCGCCCGGCGCGCTTCTATTTCAACTCGACGCCGGCGCACAAGACGCACCCGACGGAGAAGGTGGCTATCAGCAAGGCCACGCCGCAGCATCTCGGCAGTCTGTCGAGCTCCAACGAGCGCACGATTTATAAATATATCCACAAAGGCGGGGTGCAAAGCTGCCAGCTCGTCATGGGGATGACGCTGCTGAAGCCGAACAATATGTGGAATACGATGCCTTGCCATACCCATAACCGCCGCTCTGAAGTCTATTTCTATTTCGACATGCCGGAGGACGGCGTCGTCTTCCATCTGATGGGCGAGCCGCAAGAGACGCGCCACGTCGTCGTCCGGAACGAGCAAGCGATTATTTCCCCTAGCTGGTCGATACATAGCGGCGTCGGCACGAGCAATTATACGTTCATCTGGGGCATGGCCGGAGAGAACCAGACATTCGAAGATATGGATATGGTCGATATGAAGGATTTGAAGTAAAGGATTGAACGATATGTCCAATGTAAAACGCCATCAACAAATCATGGAGCTTCTCATTCAACAAGGGGAGGTCAAAGTGAACGAGCTGAGCGAGCGGCTGGAAGTGACCGGCAAGACGATCCGCGCCGATCTCGAGGCGCTCGAAGCGCAAGGCCTGCTTGCCCGCGTTCACGGCGGCGCCGTGTTGAAAAATATGTCCGATCTCGGCATGCTTCCCGTGCAGGCGCCGAACAGCCGCAACCTGAACGAGAAGGCCGAGATCGCGGAGAAAGCCGTACGCCTCATCGAGCCTGACGACATCATTGCGCTTGATGGCGGAAGCACGACGCTGGAAATGGCGAAGCGTCTGGATCATGAGTCGTTAACGGTCGTAACCAACGACCTGTTCATCATCGCCGAGTTGACACGGAAGCCCCACATCCGCCTCGTCGTCCCCGGCGGGTACCGCAACCGCAATCTGCTCGTCAGCTGCGAGGCGGTCCAGCTCGTGCGCAAGCTCAATATCCAGAAGGCGTTCGTCTCTTCCACCGGAATCCATACCGAGAACGGCCTGACGATCTATACGAGCGAGCTGTATGATCTGAAGCGCGCCTGGATCGAGACGGCCAAGCATTCCTACGGAGTCGTCGACCATACGAAGTTCGGCAAATCCGCGCTTTTGACCTTCGCCTCCTTGTCCGAGATGACCTCCGTCATCACAGACAGCGGCTTGAGCGAGGAAGCGAGGTCGACTTATATCGCGGCAGGAATCCCGGCCATCTTGTAAGCCGGCGTGCGGGACCTGCCCTCTGTTCAATCCTCGAATACAACAGTTATTAAGGAGGAAAAGGGTTATGCAATCCATCTTCGATTTGCGGGGCCGCACCGCCGTCGTGACGGGCGGAGGCGCCGGTCTCGGCTACGGCATCGCCGAGGGTCTGGCCCGGGCAGGCGCCGACCTGATTCTCGTCTCTCACAACGTTCGCAAGGAGCCGCTGCAGAAGCTGCAGGCTCTGGGCGTCAAGGCGGCCTATATCCAGGCCGATCTGAAAGAATTGGACGGAATTGAAAGCGTTGTCGGACAATGCCTGGAAGCGGCCGGAGGCCAGGTTGATATCTTGGTGAACAATTCCGGCATCATCCGCCGGACGCCCGCGGCGGATCATCCCTTGCCGGACTGGCATGAGGTGCTGCAATTGAATCTGCATGCCGTCTTCTACTTATGCCAGTCCTTCGGCAAGACGATGATTGAGCGCGGATCCGGCAAAATCATCAACATCGCCTCGATGCTCTCCTTCCAGGGCGGCATCAATGTGCCCGGCTATACCGCGGCGAAGCATGGCGTCGCCGGCATCACGAAAGCGCTCGCGAATGAATGGGCGAAGCACGGCGTCAATGTCAACGCCATCGCGCCTGGTTATATGGCGACCGACAACACGCAGCAGCTCCGCGACGACGAGAAGCGCAGCGCGGAGATTCTGGGCCGGATTCCGGCGGGACGCTGGGGGACGCCGGAGGACTTGGCCGGTCCTGCCGTATTCCTCGCCTCCTCCGCCTCGGATTACGTGAATGGTCATATTTTGTGCGTGGACGGCGGCTGGATGAACCGCTAAATAGAGGTTGTTCAATAAGCCCGCTTGCTACCTTCCCGGTGCCGAAAACCGGTCACTTGGAACACGTTCCAATATGAGAAAGGGGCAGTGTACGATGAAAACGCTATGGGCGCAAGCCATTGAAGACGCGGTCTCGAAGACGAGAGCGAATATGGAGCGCTTCGGGAATCGGTTCCCCCATGTCGGCCGGGATGGCGGGGCGTATCTTCTGAACGACAACACCGACTGGACCGACGGCTTTTGGAGCGGCATCTTATGGCTGTGCTATGAGTATACGAAGGAGGAAGCCTTCGCCGAGGCGGCCCGCCGCACGGTCAGAAGCTTCGATGAGCGGCTGCAAAGGGATGTCGCGCTTGATCATCACGACATCGGATTCCTGTACTCGCTCTCTTCCAAGGCGCAGTGGATTATCGAGCAGGAACCGGCGGCGCGCGACTTGACGCTGCGCGCGGCGGATAAGCTCATGAACCGCTGGCGAGAGAAGGGACGCTATATTCAGGCGTGGGGGCCGAAGGGCGATCCGAAGAACGGCGGCCGCATTATCATTGATTGCCTGATGAATCTGCCGCTCCTGTTCTGGGCCACGGAAATGACCGGAGACCACCGGTATGCCGAAGTGGCGCGCATTCATGCCGAGCTGAGCAGACGCTATCTCGTACGCGGCGACGATTCCTCGTACCATACGTTTCATATCGAGCCAGAGAGCGGCCTGCCAATCGGCGGATCGACCCATCAAGGGTATACGAACGGATCGACCTGGACGCGTGGCCAGGCCTGGGGCATATACGGGTTCGCCCTCGCCTACCGCTACACGCGCGACGATCATTTCCTGGAGACGTCCCGGCGCATGGCCCGCTACTTCCTGGAACGGCTCCCGGAGGATCATGTCGTCTACTGGGATTTCGATGTGACCGCGGAAGACTCGACCCCGAGAGACAGCTCCGCCTCCGCGATTACGGCCGCCGGGCTGCAGGAGCTGCTGGCGCATCTGCCGTCCGATCATCCGGAGCGCGAGTGGCTGAAGAGCGGCATGGAGAAGATGCTCGATTCGCTCGTCCGACGTTACTCGACGATGCAGTTCCCGGAAGAAGACGGCTTGCTGCGGCGAGGTTCCTATGCCGTGCGGCTCGGCCACAGCCCGGACGACTATGTCATCTGGGGCGACTATTATTATTTGGAGGCCTTGATGCGCCTCGAACGAGGGGTGCCCGGCTACTGGTACAACCGCGCCTGACGGACTTATGCGACAGCCCCTGTCCCAAGATGCAGATTGGACTGCATCCCGGACAGGGGCTGCGTTAGTTTACCGGTAAGCGCATTCGGTGACCTGGTTTCTCTGCATTTCCGCGCGGTGGGCGGTTGGGGAGCGCTTGTACCATTTTTTATATAGCTTCGAAAAATACAACGCATCCTCATAGCCGACGGAAGCGGCTATCTGCTCCATCGTCAGCTTCGTTGTCAGCAGCAGCGTCCGGGCCCGCTCCATCCGGATGCGCAGCAGAAACTGTATCGGGGATTCCCCCATCTGCTTGCGGAACATTTTCGATAAATAGGTCCGGTGGTAGCCGAGCTTCTGCGCCAGCTCGTCGATCGATATCGATTTGTCATGCTGCAGCGTCAGCCATCTGGCCGCCTGTTCCACCTGCCGTTCGATATCGGTTCGGGTGTCCTCCTTCCCGGAGCGCAGCGCTGCGCCCGCGGCCCGCGCATATTCAGACAGGATCAGCCGAAAATAACCCTCCGCCTCCATATCTCCCGCATGGCCGCCGCGGTGAAGCGCTTTCGTTAAACTGCGAAGCATCGCGTTCAACCGATGGTGACGGTAACCCTGCAAGACGGGAACATGCGGCCCGACCCCGATCTCGGCCAGAATCCGGTCGGCGTCTTGTCCGCGGAATCCGACCCAGCTATACTGCCACGGCTCCTCGCCGTCGGACTCATACCGCACCATTTCCCCCGGAAAAATAAAGAAGCTGTCGCCGCTGCGAAGCTGGAACTCCTGCCCGCGAATGACGAAGGTGCCCTTGCCTGACAAAATGCTGTGCACCAAATAATAATCATGCACCGTGGGCCCAATGCGGTGATGGGGTTCGGTCTTCGCCTGACCGCTGAAAAGAATCGTCAATTCCCCGCGGGACGGGTATTCGTTAATCGCGATATGCGCTGTCTCCGCCATCGGCCTATCCTCCTCATCGGGATACAATATTCCATACTGTCGACCAAAATAACCATACTCTTCTCTTGTCAAATCAGATACATTGATTGTAACGCATCTGAGTGCAAGTTGCATCAGACCATGCAATATATTTTTTAAGATTTTATTCCTGTCCAGCGAAAGGATGATCTTGCTATGGGTAAAATTACGTTTCTCGGTGCCGGAAGCACGGTATTTGCCAAAAATGTATTGGGCGACTGCATGCTGACGCCTGCGCTGCAATCGTTCGAGCTGGCGCTGTTCGACATCGATCGAGAACGCCTCCGGGATTCCGAACGGATGTTGAATCATCTCGTCGCATCGACGGGCAGCACATGCCGGGTCATCGCTTACCACGACCGCAAGGAGGCGCTGCGCGGCGCCAAGTATATCGTCAACGCGATTCAAGTCGGCGGCTATGATCCTTGCACGATGACCGATTTCGAGGTTCCGAAAAAATACGGCTTGCGCCAAACGATCGCCGATACGGTCGGCATCGGCGGAATTTTCCGCAATCTGCGCACCATCCCGGTCATGCTCGACTTCGCGAGAGACATCCAGGAGGTCTGTCCGGATGCGTGGTTCCTCAACTATACGAACCCGATGGCGGTATTGACCAACGTCATGATTACGCATGGCGGCGTGAAGACGGTCGGCTTATGCCACAGCGTGCAGGTGTGTATGCCTTGGCTGTTCAATGACCTCGGGATGGATTCCACGGGCGTGCAGACGAAAATCGCCGGCATCAACCATATGGCCTGGCTGCTGGAAGTGACGAAGGACGGTCAAGATCTGTATCCGGAGATTAAGCGCCGGGCGGCGGAGAAGCAGAAGGAGAAGCATCATGATATGGTGCGCTACGAGCTGATGTTCAAGTTCGGCTATTATGTCACCGAGTCGTCCGAGCATAATGCCGAGTATCATCCTTATTTCATCAAGCGGGCCTATCCGGAATTGATCGACAAGCTGAACATTCCGCTGGATGAATATCCGCGCCGCTGCGTCAATCAGATTGCTTCCTGGAAGGAGATGCGCGAGAAGCTGGTGAATGATGCCCGGCTGGAGCATGCCCGCTCGCATGAGTATGCTTCCTATATTTTCGAGGCAATGGAGACGGGGAAGCCGTTCAAGATTGGCGGCAACGTCATGAACACGGGGCTGATTCCGAATCTTCCGGCGGAAGCCTGCGTCGAGGTGCCGTGCCTCGTCGACCGCAGCGGCGTGACGCCAACCTTTGTCGGCAATCTGCCGCCGCAGCTGGCTGCGCTGAACCGGACCAATATCAACACGCAGCTCCTCACGATCGAAGCGGCCATCACCGGCAAAAAAGAGCATATCTACCATGCGGCGATGCTTGATCCGCATACATCCGCCGAGCTCAGCCTCGACGACATCGTATCGCTGTGCGACGATATGATTGAGGCGCATTGCAACTGGCTGCCGGCGTTCCGCTAAGCTGCGGCCGGTCTGTATCAGCGGTCAGCGCATACGAACAGACAGACCGCATCCCCTTCCACATCGAGGAGATACGGTCTGTCTTCTTCTATTATCGCTTATCCCCTTGCCAGAGACTTGGCCGGCATAAGCCCGATCCTCACGTCGGCCCAGGTGCCGGCTTCATTCCCGTGCGGCGAAGCCGCCTCCGGGATGCCGCCGTTCGCCGCAGACTCCTTAGGCCAACCCAAGCAGGTGAACCAGGGCGAAGCCAAGGCCGGACAGCAGCACCGAGCCGATAAGCCCCGCCGCGAATGAGGTCAGGCCCAGCCGGCGGAACGCGACGAGATCGACGTTCAGGCCTAGACCGGCCATCGCCATCGCGATCAGCATGTAAGCCAGCGTCACAATCCCGGTCGCGATCTCGGCGGAAATGATCCCCAACGAATTGATGCCGCTCACGACCAGGAAGCCGAGAATGAACCACGGAATCGGCAGCGTGCGCCAAGACAGCTCCGAGCGGGTTCCCTTCTCCCGTTGCTCGGCCCGGCTGGACCAAATGCCGATAAGAATCGCTACCGGCACGAGAAGCGCCACCCGGGTCAGCTTCACGATGACCGCCATATCGACCGCGCCATCGCCTCCGGGCGCCGCGGCCGCAATGACGTGGGCGATCTCATGCAGCGTGGCGCCGGCGAAGATGCCGTATCCGTCCTGCGTCAATCCGAGCACCGGATACAAAAAGGTATAGACCAACGTAAAAATTGTGCCCAGTATCGCGACCATGGCTGCGCCAATGGCCGTCTCCTCGTCCTTGGCTTTAATCTGCGGCGAAATCGCGACAACCGCAGCCGCGCCGCAAATGGCCGTGCCGCATGCCGTCAGGATGCCAAGCCGCTTCTGTACCTTGAACAGTCTTGACAAGCCATAGACGACACTAATAGCGAATATAATGACGATGACCGCAATCAGAAATACTTTCGGGCCCGCATGAACAATATCCATCAAATTCAGCCTCATCCCTAGCAGGATAATCCCGAGCCGAAGCAGCTTTTTGCTTGAAAAATTGGTGCCTGCCACAATCTGATCAGGCACGCCGATCATGGCACGCCACAGAATGCCGATCAAGATAGCGATAACAAGCTGACCCATAATGCTAAGGAACGGAAGCCCGGCCAAATACTTGGCCGCCAGCGCGATGACAAGCGTCAATCCGATTCCAAGCGCAAAACCAAGGCCATTCCGCTGCCTGCGGGCATTGGTTGCGCCAAGTCCTTCTCCCTGACTCATGTTTTTCCCCCAATTCTGTCTGGTTGCACTTTCACATTGCAGCATTGCGGCAACAAAGCAACGATCGCGCATCGCATTCCGGCGCTTTCCCAGGCTCCCGGGCGCCTTCCTGCATCTCCCGAGGCAGAAAGATGCCGCTTATCGGTGCCTGCTCCCCTGCTCCATCCCGGCAGCTTACGGGCTCATTCCCCACCTGCATGTGAACCCTGATTCCATAATCAACTATAAGCCGAAGAACACGGAATGTGAAATACCAATAAGCTATCCGAACGATTAGGAAAACTTATGCTTGCCCGGATGACCGCATCCGGATTGTTCCATTCGGGAGAAAGGGATACAATGGGAAGGGATACAAGCAAGCGATTCCATCAGCGGGATGGATTATTCAGCTAGATGGGTACCGGAGGATTCGAACATGATTGTCGATACATTGAAAGTGTATGTTACCGTCGTAGAGCAGTGCAATTTTTCGAGAGCCGCCAAATTACTGAATCTGTCTCAGCCCGGCGTCAGCATGCATATCCGGAACCTGGAGAACGAATTCGGGATCAAGCTGATTCACCGCTCTCCCCGGCATGTGAAGACGACGGACGCAGGGCATATCCTGTACCAGCGGGCCAAGCAAATGCTTGCTCTATACGAGAACGCCAAGGAAGAAATCCATCTGCTGCGGGACGAAGTGACCGGTACGCTGAAGGTGGGAGCCAGCTTTACGATCGGGGAATATATTTTGCCGCGGCTGATCGCGGATTTTGCCCGCCAATATCCGCAGGTCGATATCCAGGCGATGATCGCCAATACAGAAGAGATCGCGCAAGCCGTGCGGGCGAATGAGCTCGATGTCGGGCTCGTCGAAGGGAAGATTGAGTATGCCGATATTTTGGTGGATCACCCGTTCATGGAGGACGAGATGATCCTCGTCGCCCCCCCGGATCACGAGCTGACGGCGATGCCGAAGCTCGATCCGTCCATGCTTCAGAATCAGATTTGGATTCTGCGGGAGAGCGGTTCGGGAACCCGTTCCTACAGCGAGCAATTTATTCGGGATCTCGGCGTGGAGCCGAAGCGCACTTATGTGTTCAACAGCAGCCAAGGAGTGAAGGAGGCCGTTCTCGCCGGCCTTGGCATCGCACTGCTCTCCCGTTGGGTTATCCACAAGGAATTGGAAGCGGGCGAGCTGCGACGCATTCATGTCAAGGGAGCCCGCGTCATTCGGCCCTTCTTTATTTTACAGGATACGAAGGCAGTGCCGACGATGGCGATGAAAATGCTGATACAGCAGATACGGCAGCTCTCTTGACCGGTTCTTACGGGAAAAATGGCACCAATCGGCCGCTCCCTTCATAGGATGATACCAATGGACACTCTGTATAGGGATACAGGCATTACTCCCTATCGCGGATCTCCGTGTATGTTCCTTCATGGCAAAAGCCGAAGGCGATGCCTTCGGCTGGAGTCATGCCGGGCGTTTACTCGCCCTGCGCACGATGGTGATGAAGTTCCGGATGATCGTCCGCTTCCTGGGCCCGCTGCGCCCGTTTCCGCTTCAGGCTAAGTCCGATGGCCACGGCACCCAGCACGACGATCGCTTCGAATCCGTATTTGATGACCGGATTGGTGAAGTAAGGGGCGATAAACTTTTCGGCCACGAGCATTTTCGAGGCGGTCCAGGCGAGCACAGCGGAGCCGAGCAGGATAATAACCGGATACCGCTCGATAAACTTGAGCACAATCGTGCTTCCCCAGACGACAATCGGAAGCGAGATCATCAATCCGAGAATGACCAGGAACGGATGTCCCTTGGCGGCGCCCGCCACAGCCAGCACGTTATCGAGCCCCATGGCGGCGTCAGCGACGATGATCGTGCCGACGGCCGCGCCGATGCTGGTGCCGGCCTTGATGTTATGCTCCTTCTCTTCAATCATCAGCTTCACTGCGATCCAGAGCAAGAGAAGACCGCCGAACAATTGAAGTCCGGGAACCATCAGCAGGTAGACGACGAGCAAGGTGGCGATCGCACGGATGATAATCGCTCCGGCCGTCCCCAAAATAATCACTTTTTTCTGGTCCTGCTTCGGAACATTGCGGGCGGCCAGGCCAATGACGATCGCATTGTCTCCTGCCAGCACCAGGTCGATCACCACGATCGACAACAATGCCGTCCAGAATTCAATTGAAAATAGTTCCACAATGACTTCCTCCCATACTGTAGTATGCTTGATACTACGAAAAATAAAACAAGCCGTCACCACGAGGCGACGGCTCTAAACGATCAAAAAAGACCTTCACCATCGCAACCCGTGGCAAAGGTCTCGCAAACAACGTGTACGTTGCCAGTACCGCCGGGGACGAGGCGACTCGATCCCGTAATGACGACGAATACTGTGCTAGCTACTCCCCTTTGTGGAGTATCGTTTTCGATATATTCATACTAGCACGGATCGGCAGCATATACAACCCTCATCTTTCGGCGGGGCCGCCCATTTTTGCGTGCGGCCTTTGTTGTCTCGCGGCCTCCATTTGGTTATGATATGGCTATGCAAAGGAGTTGATATCCAATGAGCGACCATACTCAACCTTCTCTGGAAAAAGCGACATTCGCGGGCGGATGCTTCTGGTGCATGGTGACTCCGTTCGAGGAGCTTCCCGGCATCCGCTCCATCGTCTCCGGCTATACCGGCGGGCATACGGAAAATCCGACCTATGAAGAGGTGTGCACCGACCGAACCGGACACGCGGAGGCCGTGCAGATTACGTTCGATCCGGCCGTATTTCCTTATAAGAAGCTGCTGGAGCTGTTCTGGCAGCAGATCGATCCGACCGATCCGGGCGGCCAATTCCACGATCGTGGCTCCTCCTACCGAACAGCGATCTTCTATCATAACGAGAAGCAGCGGGAGGAAGCGGAGGAATCCAAGCGGGAGCTGGAGCGCAGCGGGCGCTTCGACAAGCCGATCGCGACCGAGATTGTCCCGGTATCCGCCTTCTATCCGGCGGAGGAATACCACCAGGACTACCATCGCAAGCAGCCGGCCCATTACAAACGTTACCGCACCGGGTCCGGGCGCGACGCCTTTATCGCCAAGCATTGGGGCGTAACGGGGCCGGACAAAGCCCGGCTGAAGGAACGTCTCACCCCGATGCAGTTCCATGTCACGCAAAATAACGGAACAGAGCCTCCGTTCCAGAATGAATTCTGGGATCATTCGGGAGACGGCATCTATGTAGACATCGTCTCGGGAGAACCGCTGTTCAGCTCGCGCGACAAATATGATGCGGGGTGCGGATGGCCAAGCTTCACGAGACCGCTCCGGTCTTACCATATCGAAGAGAAGCTTGACCTGTCCCACGGCATGGTGCGCACCGAGGTGCGCAGCCGTTACGGCGACTCTCATCTCGGGCATGTCTTCGACGACGGTCCCGGCCCGAACGGACTGCGCTACTGCATCAACTCGGCCGCTCTTCGCTTCATCCCGAAGGAGAAGCTGGAAGAGGAAGGCTACGGCGAATATGCCGTCTTATTTGCCGATTGATGGTCTGGCCGGCCCTTGGTCCAGCGCCGCAGCGCGCTTCGGATCAAGGGCCGGTTGGCGTGTGGCGCCGAAGCGGCGGCCCCCGCTTTGGAGCATGGCACCGCTTTACGATTCGGTGCTATTCCGGACGTTGATCCCGGCCATGATGCTGGATGCCCGCATAGTGCTCCGGCCCGGGGTTCAGATCGAGCACATGCCGCATCGGCGCCGCCAAAGCAAGCTGGTGCTCGCAGTGCCAGCGGATCTCCTCCGAGCCGACCGTCTCGCCGTCCTGGATAATATCCCCGTGCTCGTACAAGTAGTACGCGATATCACCGACCCACGACGCCACTTCATTCGGCTCCAACCCGCGGAAATGACACTGCACATCCGGCAATCCGATCGCGGCCAGGCCGCAAGTATCCATAATCATCTCGTCTCTGCCATGCATGTTATAGAAACGGAGATTCATCGCCCCGTATAAGCGCTGGCCGGCTTCGACCGCGGCCGCATAAGCTTGGGGATGGACGATCTTGTCGCTGGCCTGGAAGTAGACGGCTTCGCAAGGCGCCGTCTCCAGCAGAGCCCGGAGCGCACCGCTAATGAGCTTCAGGCGCTCCTTATATTCCAGGCCGCGCGCGAAGAAATCGGTCAGCATCAGCGAGTGGCGGCAGCCCGCAACGGCCGCTCTCGCTTCCGGCCAATGCCAGGCTTGCTGCAGCGCCGTCTCGAAGGCTTCCTCCTCCACCGGCTTATCCGAAGGCATGATGCATGTCTGCGCGGGAAGCGCTCCCTGCTGGAACTCAATCATATGATTGAGATGGAAGAAGTGCATGACCTCGCCCGCTTCCGCAGCTTCGCTCTCACTGGACTCCCATACCGCCAGCGACTCGCCAGTCTCCTCCGCTTCCTCCGCATCCTCCGCGCAGTGTATCTCTCCGGTATATTGCTGCATTTTTCCATACAGCGCCTCCCGGTCCAGCATCGGCTTGTCCTTGTACAGCAATTGAATGACGTACACATCGGCGAATCCGGATTGATCTGGCTCATGCTGCTCTTCTTGCTGTTGTTGTTGCTGTTCTTGCTGTTCTTGCTGTTCTTGCTGTTCTTGCCCTTCTTGCTGTTGTTGCCCTTCTTGCCGCTGCTGCTCTTCTTGCCGTTGCTGCTCTTCTTGCTTATGTTGAGCATAATTCTCTTGTTGTTCGGATTGCTTTCCAAGCCCATTCCCGGCTTTTTCGTTCTCGGTCTCTCCCTTGTTGGTCATGCTCCACACTCCCTATGTCATTGAATGGGGCTTTGTCAGGCTCGATTTGTCCTCTCCTCAGGGATGTCCCATGTCCCGGGACACCCCCTTACGTCTCCCCGCAGGCAGCGTATTCCTGGATCAGCGGAGCAATCCGCACCGTCGCTTGACGGCGGGAGCTCTCCATGGCCCCGAACACCATCGCCATGCTCTTCACATTGTCGGCGGCGCAAGTCTCCGCCGGCCGTCCTTCCGCCATCGCGGCGAAGATCTCGTCGAGGCAACCGGCATGCCCTTCCCGGCCGTTCCAATCCATCGGGGCCTCCGTCCGTACCGCTTCCCCGGCATCATTGAATGATTCGGCCTCGATCCGGTCCTCTCCATCCCAGATCGCGGTGCCTCGGCTGCCGGCGACGCGCCAAGCCGCCTCCCATGATGTCGGGAACCCCTGAGCGCTCCAGGAGCCGCGGTAATTGAAGACCGACCCGTCATTCATCTCAAAGGTGCAAACGGCGCTGGCATGACCTTTGTACCAGGAACCGGGAAGATTCCACTCCTGGCAGGTCACGGATACCGGATCCGCCCCCGTGATGAAGCGGGCTTGATCGAACGTATGGATAGCCATATCCAGAATAAGCGGACTGGCCATCTGCTCGCGGAAGCCCCCGAACCGGGGCGCGAGGAAGAAATCCGCCCCGACGAAGCCAAGCCGGCCGATGACGCCCGATTGGACCAAGCCGCGGAATGCCCGAACCCGGCGCAAGTAACGGCGGTTCTGCATAATGGACAGGGACATCCCCGTCTTCCGCGACAGCTCCGCCAACTCGATCGCCGCGGACAGGCTGGATGCCATCGGTTTTTCCGCAATCACATGACAGCCCATCTCCATTGCGGTCCCCGAGGTTGCGCGATGCGCGTTCGGCGTCGTCACGTCGAAGACGAGATTGGCTCCGCTGCGCCGTATCGCTTCCCGCAGATCCGAATAGAGCCCGCATGACAGACCATGCCTTTCCGCCATCTGCAAGGCGGCTTCCGGCCGGATATCGACGAGGCCGACAATCGCCGTATCCTCGCGCTGCCTGGCATACTCCATCCACGTATTGGCCATTTGGCCGCATCCGGCCACGACGACTTTCCATGTTGTCATGATGCGACACGCTCCTTACTCCATAGGATTTGATAAGATTATACCCCAATCCTGTTCCGCAGCGAATAGATTCATGGATCCGTTATCGCTGCACTATCGTCAAAATGTGCAAACCGTCCTGGCGTGGCCGACGTTCAAATGCCAAGTGTGTAAACCGCCCTGGCGCGTCCAGCGTTCAAATGCCAAGTGTGCAAACCGCCCTGGCGCGTCCAGCGTTCAAATGCCAAGTGTGTAAACCGCCCCCAAGTCCCCTCTACTGGTGTTTCTTCGCCATGCAACGGTTCCTGCCCCGCGGTGGTTCTATCCCTCGGCATGGAGAGCGGATTGTTCGCCGCAGCGCCGAAGATTACTGCAAATCTGCAGTATTTCTCCAGAGCTGCTTATGGCGAAAAGCCAATCCTGCAAAAATGCAGGAATTTCGCTCTTGATCCCCAAAAAAAAGGAAAATTAGGCGAAAATGATGCACTTTTGCAGGAATTATGCCGCAGATCCGCCATTGGATCGAAAATTACTGCACCCGTGCAGGATTTTTTCTTTGAGGGTGCCCCAGCGCCTCTTGCGCCTCCTCCTGCTCCTTGCAGCCAGACGAGGAAGCCGCTCCTCCGGCCCGAGCTCGCCGGCGGCCATAGAGCCCCGCCAGCCTTGGGCACATCGTCAGGCCCCTCCATAGGCTGCGGGATCACCGCGGGCTTGCCCCTGCCAGCGAGCCTTGCCGGCCCTCATTAACAACAAAAGACAGGCGAAACTCTTCGCCTGTCTTTAACCTCCCGCGGCCGGGTGCGCCGCAAGCGCCCCGGCCTCATTCCATTGTTATGCCATGCTTCCGCCCATCGCATCCGTTCGCTTGGCCGCCTGCCCGAACAAGCCCATCAGCATGATGACGACAATAATATAGAGCAGGAAGAACGGCACGGCCATCGCGTCGAACAGCATCGGCGACGCTAGGGCAAAGCCGATCATGCTCAACGAGCATCCGAGCGCGACAATGAAATAGATGAGCCGCCTGCGGGCCATATGCGCGAGCGCGGGCTGTCCGTTCCGCAGCAGGAACGAGCGCAGCCCGCCGCACAGCAGGGCCATCAGCGCGATATTCAACCCGGTCTCGAGCACGGATCGCCCGACTCCGTACCAGGCCAATATCCCCCGGGGGATGGCTTGAATGAAGAACGGCTGCAAAATTTCGATAACGGCCAACGCCATCAGCGGGATAACCACGGCCTTCGCGCGCCGGAACGGAGGCTCGACCCCTTCCAGATCGCGAATCGCCGTATAGATGAGGAACAAGCCGACGATATCCGGCAGCAGATCTACGCCTCCCGCCGTGTAATCAATAAAAAACAGCAATCCCCATTGGATTCGTCTAAACGCTTTCTTCTCTGTCAACATCGTGGTGAATTCGATTCCTTTCACTGCTCCGTCCCGGAAGGGACAGCGCCTTAGTTCATCGTGTTCAAGTATAGCGCGCAGCCTTCCGGCATGCAACTTGAGGAAGCGACGGACCTATAACGGGAGTGTGAGTATGCGAACGACCACGAATGCGCTGACTTGCCGAAGCGGGCTTCGACGCGCTTCCAGACATGCCCGCCCGGACATGAAGAAGCGGGGAACAACCGCTCCCCGCTTCGGCTCCCTGCTACCACCAAGGCCATACTTTGCATTCGACCTTGCCTTCCAGATACTCCAGCGGAACAGGCCCGTAGGTCCGGCTGTCTATGCTGACGGCCCGGTTGTCTCCCATCACGAATACATGCCCTTCCGGCACGACAATCGGCAGGTCCAGCTGCTTCGGCAGGGTGCTGCCCTCTGCGAACGGCTCGTCGACGACCCTGCCGTTCACTTCCAGCTTCCCGTCGCGGGTATCGATCGTGTCGCCCGCCACGCCGACGACGCGCTTGATATACCGTTCTCCCTGGAACGCCGGATCGATGATGACGACATCGCCGTAGGCGGGCTCGAACCAATGGTACACCCATTTGTTCTCGATGAGCCGATCCCCGGGATTATACGTATGCTGCATGGAATGCTGCTGCACGACGACCTGCGCATAGGCGACCTGCTGGATTAACAGGCTGATGCCGAACGCGATGATCATCGGAATAACATAACCTTTGATAATATGAGACATTCGCATCATTCAATTCCTCCTTCGAAGGCGTACATTCGCCATTGTCGGCGTCGTCCCCGTTCACGATGAGGACGAGCGCGTGAAGTAGCGGGTCAGTCCGCCGGCCCCAATCGCCAGACAGAGACCGAGCAGCATCTTCACAATGACTTGCACGAAATTCGCGCTTAATTCGCGCTGCATATGATCCGGGTACATGTGCGTATCGACATAGGTAATCGTCATCAACATATGTATGAAGTCCGGGATGCCGTTAATGAGCAGGATCAGGCCGGAGATGCCGAGGCCCGTCTGAAGCAGCGGCTTGGTCAGGGATGCCAGTTCCTGCGCCCTCGATCGCCGCGGAAGCTCTCCTTGGCCCGCCGCCTCTGCCGCCGCAGCTTCCTCCCGCGGCTGGGCGGCCGGGGCCAACAGTCCGGAGATGCGGTAAGCTGCCGTCCATAGTACGAAGGCGCTAAGCAGCATAATGATGGACGGGAGCAGGACCACCACCAACAGCACAATCTGATCCGGCCCGCTGGCGGCTGCATCCTTGATAGACATCAGATTCGGCAAGCTGACCTGCACCACGTTAGACACATGGACGATCGCGGTAATGAAAAAATACAGCGCCAGCAACCGCACCGCCACATAGGCCAGCGATCGGGTATTCAATCCAGTTCCCCCCCACTCCGATTCAGAAATACAAAATCTATGAATGCGTATAGTGCAACCTCTATTATACAAGATTAGGGGGTTCGTGGGAATCAGCTATGCTTCGCCGGGATCCGGATGGATATCGAGGTCCCGATCCCGAGCCGGCTGTGGATGCTCACGCCGTATTCCGGTCCGTATTGCAGCTTGATGCGCTGATCGACGTTGCGTATGCCATAGCCCGCATTCACATGATCCCGGCCGTGGAAAATATCGATCACGCGCTCCGGGGCCATTCCGACCCCGTCATCGATGACGCGGAATAAGAGATTTTCCCCTTCTTTGGACGCCACGACGCGAATGTGAATCCGATCACCGCACCAGGCATGCTCCAGGACGTTCTCAATAAATGGCTGCAAAATCAGCTTGACAGTGCTGTACGGCCAAATGACGGGGTCGATATCGAACATCACCTCAAGCCGTTCCCCGTATTTGATCTTCTGGATATCGACATACGCCTGTGCCTGCTCCAGCTCTTGCGGAACCCGGATCATCAGCTTGCCGTTGTTCAGAGCCAGGCGGTAAAATTTGGCCAGCCCCATCACCATTTGCTGCAGCTTGTCATTTTCGCCGAATTTGGCGAGGCGGCTGATCGAGGACAGGGTGTTATAGAGAAAATGCGGATTCATTTGCGACTGAAGCATTTCCAGCTCCGCTTCCTTCTTCTGCAGCTGGGTCAAGTACACTTCCTTGATTAGAGACTCGATATTCTCGCCCATATTGTTGAGCGCGGTCGCAATCTGCGAGAATTCGTCATTGCCCCGGTAGGAGATGCGCTTATGCAGATCTCCTTCGCGAAATGCATTCAGCACGGAGACAAACTTATGTATCCGAACCGAGAAGAACCGGGATATAAAGCCGCCTGCGAAAGAGAGGACAACCACGCAAATCAGACAAGCGAAAATGATAAAAATCCTGACCTTGAGCGCATCCTGCTGGATCAGCGCGACCGGCACGAGCGCGGCCAGCTTCCACGATTGCCGGCCGACCGTCTCCTGGATCGTCAAAAAATCCTTGTCCAGCTGCTCCTGGCCTTCCGAGTAGGCGGCCGGAAGCTCGCCTGATTGATACATGATCCGCCCGGACTCATCCTGAATATAGAGGACGCTTCCGCTTCCAATTTTGGAGTAATCCAGACTGTCGAACAACTCCTGAATGGCCACGTTGATCCGGAGGAATCCGACTTCCTGCAGCTGATTCGGATTGTAGGTGTCAATCAGTCTCCGCAGCAGGGAAATCCGCTGAAGGTCGCGGTCATTTTCGATCTGGCTCCACTGCATCGTGAAGCCATACTTTTCAGGCGGGAAGTGCTTGTACCATTCCTTGTCCGTAATCCGGCTAAGATGATAAATATCATACGACCAGTTACTTTCCTCGATCCTATTCTTATATACTTCATAAATCGATTCATTGCGGAAGTAGACCGAGGTCCACAGCTTCATGCCGGTCGACTTGGTGGCGGCTTCTATTTTGGGCAGAACGTCCTTCGTCATGCGGTCATAGTTGTCCCACCCCTCCTCATAGCTTCGCAGATGCCGGTACAATTCATAATCGTCATAGAGAAGGGAGGAAATGCGGATGACATCCTGCATCTTATATTCGATATTATCGCGCATCTGCAGCAAGGTTCCCTGAACATTCATCCTGGTGTGCTTCCGGATCGATTCGTCGTACATGGAGTGGGACACATAGCCGATGACAGATACGGCACTCACGATGAACAGCATATAAGTAAGCATTAATTTATATCCAATCGGCAAGTACCTTCGCCTCGCCTGTTGTGCTTTCATATCCGCCATCCCCTGTCACGTTTCTCGCTTGCGGTACTCCATCGGCGTCATGCCGTAAGCTTCCTTGAATTGTCTGCTGAAATACGGCAGGTAACGGTAACCGACCTGATTCGCGATTTCATAGATCTTCATCGAAGGATCGTGCAGCAATTCGCGCGCCCGCTCCATCCGCAGTTGAATCAACACTTCGCTGAACGACTTGCCCGTCTCTTCCTTGAACATATAGCCGAGATAGTTGGGAGAAAAAGAAAATTGATGCGCCACATCCTTAAGGGTGATATTGTCATTCATTCGATCCTTCATCATTTGAATCATTTCCCGGATCAGCTTATTGTTCTTGGAGCTTGATTTGCTTCGCAAGTGCTCGGATATTTCGAACGTTTTGCGCACGAGCCAGGAACGAATATCGCTAATCGTATCGAACTTCAGCAAGATATCCAGATTATGAAGCTCCATCCCAAGCATATCGAACAAGTTCTCGCCTCTTGCCTTCAGTTGCTGATCCAGCTTCCATATAATAAACATGGCCAGATTATGCACCGTGAATTTGGATCTCAGCATGCTTACGGATTCGAACAATCGCTCGATCTCGTCATAGATACGGACAAGATCGTATTCGGTCAGCGCATGAAATAAGGCCTCCACGCGCGTATCGAGCGTCCGGGCATCGACCATTCCCGGTTCCCGGCTCACTTCTTCATACATGATTAGCTTGCCTTTGCCCAAAAACATTTTGCCGTCCACGGCTTCCATGGCCTGCTTGCACGATACGTGAAGCTGTTCGAGCGCATGCACCGGCTCGCCGACCCCCACTGTCATCGTAAACGGGAAGTTGGCTTGAACCGCCGCGTACAAGTCATGAATCAGCGCCTCCATCCGCTGGCCGTCAATCAACAGCGCGATCCGGTGCGAGGACAGCTTGCAGACATGGCGCATGCCGTGCTTGTGCCCGATCTCGCTTACTTCAAAGAGGAAATTCTTCGACATCATCTGCTGGGACAGGCTGACGGCCTCCTGCGCCCAATTCATGTCATCCAGCTCCATAACGGCGGCACGCACGGGCCATTCCAACTGATCCAGCCCGTTGGACTGAATCACCTTCCTCATTTCCTGCAAATAATCTTGATCGCATTCCCCTTCCAGCAACCTGGCCAACAGGTCGTTCTTGGCCATCGGAATCATGCGCTGGTACGCCTCTTCCACATCACGGCGCTTCCGCTCGTTCTCCAGATCCTGCTTCACCTTCTGCAGCGCCGCGATCAGTTCGTTATCATCCATCGGCTTCAGCACATAACTATAAGCCTTCAGTGACAATGCCTGCTTCACATAGCTGAAGTCCTGGTAACCGCTTACAAAAATGACACGAATGTCCTCCTTTTTTTCGATTGCTCTCCGGGCCAGTTCCAATCCCGACATATTGGGCATATTGATGTCGCTAACCATAATGTCTATTGGAAGCTGTTCGATAATCTCGCATGCGTCAAAGGCGTTGTTCACCGCCGCTGCCACTTTCATGCCTAAAGCTTCCCATGGAATAAATTGCTTCATCCCTTCGAGATCAAGCATCTCGTCATCCACCAATAACACGTTGTACATGAAAGATCTCCCTTCAGGACATGCGGTCAATCGTTACCTGCTGCCTAACTATTTCCATCCCAAGTATAGCAATGAACCATCCCGTTTGAACAGTATGCGGCTGCCAGTTCCGCCTCTGCGGCAGCGAACAAAAACGAAGGCCCGCCGGTACAGCGAGCCTTCGTTGCGATATCCTTATTTGCCCAACGCTTTTTTATTTTCCGTCCACACGTTGGTTACATGCTCAAGGAATTTATCATAGCCCAGCTTCATCGAGTCTTCGTGAGCCTTATCCAGAATTTGCAATGCTTCCTCGTCGGACTTGGCATACATCGATTTCGCTCTCGCGGTCAGCCAAATATCTCGGATGCTCTGTCTAATGATGCCGACTTCGCTGTCAGGAGCAGGCTCCCAGCCGAGGAACTCCGTGAAATCGCCCTGCGTGCCCCATGTAATTTCCATTTGCCAACGGTTGCTGAAGTCGACTTGATCGGCCGGAACGTTGGACAACATTTGTTTCTTCGTGTTATCGAGGAACATCGTGTTGCCCACCCATACCAGGTCGCCGGCTTTACCGTTAATTTCCGCAAGCGTATCCGGGTCATTCAAATATTTTTCCTTGTTGAATTTCGGCGTCACGCCGTCCGCCTCGAAGCCGTCCCAATATCCGTCCGTTCCCGGAGGGCCCCAGTTCAGCACCATGCTGCCTTCCGGCCCGGTCATCCAGTCGAGAAGCGCGAAGACGGCTTCCGGATTTTTGGCATTCTTCGTAATGAGAGCCACGTTCCAGCCTAATTGATTATAGGTTCCCGGGTAGATTTTGGCCCGATCGAGACCCTCCTTGGCGATCGGCTGAATGAACATGTATCCGTCTTCCGGATCCTTCTTCTTCAGTTCGGCGTCCGCGGTCGCCAGCATCTTCATCGGGTCAAAGGTGGCAATAACGGCAAATTTGCCATTCATCGCTTTCTCTCTTACTTGGTCCTCGGTCTGCGTATTCGCATCCTGCGTCATCAGCTTCTCGCGCATCAGCTTCGCCGTGAAGACGACGGATTCGCGGAATCCCGGATCTTTATAGATGGATACGATTTTGTCGCCGTCAGGGACGCCGAAGAAACGCGTGAAGGACAGGTTGTTTTCCTTAAAGGAAGAGAAAATCTGGTCAATGCCATGTCCGTCTTTGGCCAATCCCGTCTCGAACGGAATGACATCCGGGAATTTTTCTTTGACCGCTTTCAGATAAGCGTACAAGTCGTCGGTCGTCTCCAGCTTCGGAGAGCCGAGCGCTTTATAGATCTTTTTATTGATTGCATATCCAGCGTTGCCGTTCGGTTGCTGCGTATAATAGTTCGGAAGCTGATAGATTTTGCCGTCCGGGGACCGGAGCAGCGCCAGATGCTGTTCGGACAGAGACTTTTTGAAGTTTGGATATTTCTCGATGTATTCGTCCAGCGGCACAAGCATGCCTGCTTCGCGGAGCCGCTCGACATCCGGGCCTCTGTCTGTCCAAATAATATCCGGCAGCTCATCGCCGGCGATCATCGTCTGCAGCTTCTGCGCGTTGTTCCCGCCCGAGCTGACGGCCGTGACCGTTACCTTGAGGTTGTCCTGAATCCATTTGGAAGCGGGATCCTTGCCCCATTTCGGCATCTGGTACCAGCCATAGTTGCCATAGAACGAGACATTCAGCTCTTCCTTGCCCAACTCGTAGAGATCGCTTTTCGGTGATTCACCGGAAGGTTCTTGCCCGGCTCCGCCCCCTTCCTGCTTAGCCGGTTCTTTGGCTGGGGGCGCGCTTGTGTTCCCGCCGCCGGCGCACCCGACCACCAAGGTGAACACCATAAAGACAGAGAGCACGCTAAGAAGGAGGTTTCTCTTGTTCTTCACTGGATATTTTCCCCTTTCAATTTGTATTCTATGTTTAAAGCAAAGATGCTCTAAACGCCAGCGAATTTTCCCGTATTGCTCCAGGTCACTACTCTTTCAGCGATCCAATCAATACGCCCTTGACGAAATATTTCTGCAGGAACGGGTAGACGCATACGATAGGAACCGTCGCAACCATAATCGTCGCCATCGTCAAGGCCTTGGACGTAATTTTTTTGGCGGCATTCATATGCGCAATCGCGCTCATATCGACATTGGCCATCTGTTCCGAGGCGATATTCGAGAACAGAATTTGACGCAGCACCGTCTGGATAGGCAGCAGATCTTCATTCGTGATATAGATACTGGCCACGAACCATTCGTTCCAGTGCGCCACGGCCGTGAACAGCGACAGCGTGGCCACGACGGGGCCGGATAAAGGCAGCACAATTCGGAAGAACGTTCCCCAGTTGCCGCAGCCATCGATTTTGGCCGATTCCTCCAAGCCTGCCGGGAGCCCCTGGAAGAACGTGCGGAAGATAATCATGTTCCATACGCTGATCAGGGCTGGAATAATGAAAACCCAGAACGAGTTGAACAAGCCAAGGCTGCGGATAAGCATATAGGTCGGAATGAGCCCGCCGCCAAAATACATCGTAATAATACACATAATCATGTAATATTTGCGGCCCATCAGCTCTCGCTTGGACATGCCATAGGCAAATATGGACGTTGCTAATATCGCGGATAAGGTGCCGATAACCGTCCGCAGAGCGGCAATGACGAAGCCGTTCATTAACCGCGAGTCCTCGAATACGATGCGGTAGTTCTCCAGCGTGAATTCCCGCGGCCAGAACGTAATCCCGCCCTTCGCGGTATCCAACCCTTCATTGAAGGAAATGACGAGCGAGTTCCAAAACGGATAAAAGGTGGAAAACGCCAGCACAGTTAGAAATACATAGATAAAGGCGACAAATATGCGGTCTCCTATACTGTCTCGTATCATCGTTCAGTCCTCCTGTATTGGGAATGATTCATCACCACAAGCTATTGCCCGTTTTTCTGGCGATGAAGTTCGCTAATGTAAGCAACGTGACGCTAACCACGGCCTTGAACAGACCGATTGCCGTCGCATAGGAGTACCTGTAGTTGTCGATACCGACCCGGACCACGTATACATCCAGTGAATCCGACACCTCGCGCAAGGCCGGATTGGAGGCCAGAATCAAAATATCTTCGAAGCCGGCATTCGTCAGATTGCCGATCGCCAATATCATAAAAATGATGACGACAGGCATAATGCACGGAAGCGTAATCAACCACATCTGCTTGAACCGGCTGGCGCCATCGATGGATGCCGCCTCGTATAAATGAGGATCGATCCCGGCAATCGCCGCCAAATAAACAATAGACTGGAATCCTATTTCTTTCCACACATTGGTCGTGATGAGAATCGTCCAGAAATATTCCGACAATGACAGGAAATTGACAGGTTCATCGATAAGTTTCAATTTCTCGAGCAGCATATTGACACTGCCGTTGTCGACAGAGAGCAGCGATGTCACCATCGACCCGATGACGACCCAAGACAAGAAGTGCGGCAAATACGTTACGGTCTGTACCACCCGTTTGAAGAACATTTTGCGCACTTCATTCAGCATGAGCGCCAGAAGAATCGGCGCCGGGAACCCAAAAATGAACTTCAAAAAGCTGATGACAATCGTGTTGCGCATGACGGGATAAAATTCCGGAGCATTGAAAAAAGCGACAAAGTGCTTAAAGCCGACCCAATTGTTGTTCAATAAGTTCGAACCCATCTTGTAGTCCTGAAAAGCGATCAGAACGCCATACATGGGAATATAGGAAAAAATAAAGATGAACACGAGCGCAGGCAGTACCATCAGTTGAATATCTATTTGCATGAAAAACCGTTTAAACGCGCTTTTACGATGCTTATCGAGATTCAAGCGTGATTCCGTGTCCGGCCCGGCAGATGCTTTCGCCATATGTGAATCCCTCCTCCTTGCCTAATGCCGCCAAATGTAAAGCGGTTTAATTTATAGCGGCAGAGCGGATGCTCCGCCTCGCATCAGCTCTCTATATCTGGCTTGATGCCGTGTCCTCCTCCATGTTCTCCCTCCATATTGTCTTTTCCTTCATTCTATATTCGAAACGCTTTCACGAATATATGACAAAACAACGATTATTGATACTTTAAGATGTTCTTCTATTCACCCCTTTTTCCCTTTAAGCGGTATATCTTTGTGCTTGCGAGGTGAACATTTGCGCGTACTCGCCTTCCCTGCGGATTAACTCCTCATGGCTTCCTTCCTCAATAATTCTGCCGTCCCGCAGCACAATGATCCGATCGGCATGGCGGCAGCTGCTCAGACGATGAGAGATCATGATAGTCGTCTTCCCCTCGTACAATCTCGTGAAGTTATCATACACCTCGGCTTCTGCTTTCGGATCAAGAGACGCCGTCGGCTCATCCAAAATGACAATCTGCGCATCCTTCAAAAAAGCTCGGCTCAAAGCAATTTTTTGCCACTGCCCTCCCGAGAGTTCGTAACCATGGTCGAACAGAGATCCGAGCTCCGTGTCCATGTCTTGCGGCAGCCGCCGGAGCAATTCGCCCGCCCCCGCTTTGTCCGCCGCTTCCCGGATCGCGCCGTCATCCTTGATTTTGCTTACCTGCCCCATGGCAATATTTTCTCGCGCCGTAAGCTGGTAGCTCATGAAGTCTTGAAATACGGCAGATATATTGGATCTCATACTGTTCTGGTCCATGTCCCGCAGATCGATGCCGTCGAATCGAATGGTTCCTCTGTCCGGACTATACAGGCCCAGCAGACATTTTACAAGCGTGCTTTTCCCCGCCCCGTTTTCGCCGACGATGGCGATCTTCTCTCCGGGCCGGATGCGCAAACTTACGCCCTTCAACACCGGCGGCGACTGGTTGGTATACGCAAAGGCAAGATCCGAGACCTCAATTCCATCGCGCAAAGGCTCCGGGAACTTGATATGGTTCTCCCCCGGCTCCTCCGTCTCTAATTCCAGATAGGTCAACACTTCATTGACGAATAAGGACTCTTCATAGATTCCAGCGATATTTCTGCCCAATCCGGAGATGATGCCCTCGATTTGCACCAGTGCCTGAGTTAACGAAACATAATGCCCTACTGTGAGGGAGCCTTGATAGCCAAGCCATACCAGCAATCCAAATGTACCTATGTTCAAAAGCGAGTGCGAAGCATCCACGATCAGGGATCTCCAGCCTGCTGTCTTTTCCAATTGATAGCGTTCATCGGTCGTCTTCCAGAATAATCGCTGCCATTTCGCAATTAAGTAAGGCGCATTTTGGTACACTCTCACTTCTTTGGCCGCATTTCTGCTGTGCAGAAGCTGAAGCAAATAATGTGTTTTCCGCTGCGCCGGCGTATGCAGTATCATCTGCATGTACTTCCGCTGGCCGAAGAAGGCGCTCACCCACAGATTCGGCACGATCATAATCGAGACCGCAAGCGCCAAAACCCAATGAAAGGAAATCAATATATACACCATTCCGATAAGGGAAATGCAGTTGCGCACCATATTCATGAACAAGACGAAAATATTGAACCCTTTGATATCCATGCCGAGAGCCGCTCGCTCCAGCTGATCAAAATAATCGGGACGATCAAAATACCGCAGCGGCAATTTTGCTGATTTTTGCAGCAGCAGCATTTCGAAATGATATTTGAGATGTTGTTGCGATCGATATCCGACGAGCTGTTCGACAAATTGCACGAGCTTATCGAGCAGCAACAGAACGCCTTGCATGCCCAGCAACATAAAAACAAAGGAAAGCGAACGGGTCTGCTGCCCAAATACTTCCGTAATTTCATCGATAGTCTCTTTGACCAAATAAAGTTGCGCGACCGGTATTAATGAAGAAACCAGCTTACATGCCATTAACAGCAAGGTCATCCCGGGAATGACCTTGATTAATAACGGCATAAAGCGGAACAGCACATTTTTCACGATAAGCCCTTTTTGTTTAAAGCTGATCTTCGCCTGGTTAGCAGATGGGTTATCCATTGATTTTCACCCTATTACTCTAAAATAAGGCCTGCGGCCGACCATGTGGTTGAGGCAGAGAAGAGTCGTGCTCTCTTCTCTGCCCGCACGCGGCATTAACAAGTGCAATAGTAAGTCGTCGTGGAAGATCCAGCGCACACATAGACGCTTTCATACACGAACTTCTCTTGCGGATAGTGAGCGCATTTCGAGGAAGTGCAACCGCCGGTCGTGAAGCAGCCTGAGCTCATGCGTAATGCCTCCTTTCGCGTTTTCTATTTATAGTCAAAGGCAATGCCCTTGCTACCTCAATTCATATTTCGTGATTCCTATTTTTTCGCTGTTCACACCGCAACCTTTAACTGTCCCTGCTTGACCAAGAGGCTCAGCTGCTCCTCGAAATTAATAATGCTCTTCGTCTGAACCACCGCTGAAGCCGATAAATAATAGATGAATGGATAGTAGCCGGTCTGAAGTCTGGCCATATCTTCAAGCAGAATGGGCACGACTGGCATCGTCATCTCCCACTGATGGACGACATGTTGAATCTCGTCCGGACTGCCTTGCATCAGCATAATAATCTGAATATCTTGCCTGGCCTGTTGGAAGCGCTTCAGGATGGGATAGACGAGCTTGCACTGATCGCAGCCCACGGAGGTGAACGCGATAAGAAAGCCGGTTTTCTTCATTTGCGCGATATCGATAAACCCATGATTGATCGTGTCAAACTGGAGTTGAGGAAAGGTGGCGCCTGCAGGCACTCCATGATGCTCATGAACCAAGGTTGGACCTTGCTGCGGATTCGCCTGCTGAACCTGTTTCCGCCTGCCGATTTGAACGATATAATAGGTCTGCAGAGCGACGACAACCCAGAGCAACAAATAAGATACCTCAAACATGTTCATCATTTCCCTTTCACCTCGGCAAAAAAGTGACGGTTTTTCCACAACGCGTACAGATTGATTATCGCTATTGTCATTCCGGCGGTGCTGATCCAGTCGATAGGTTGATTCGCAGTCAATGAAGTCGGGGATTGCAGGCTGACGCATAGAGTAGAGGCGATAAATAATGGAGTAATCTTCATGATGGTGGCCCAGCCCAATTCCTCTTCGGTGGACTTGCCAAAGCAGTTGCAGACAACCTTCATTTTCTTCTTTATTGCTTTGCCGGCCGCGGCGCAGAATGCGCAGAACAGGAGCAGCGAACCGATCTCGCCAATAAAGTGCGTGGTGTCGAAGAGCAGCAGAAGCGCGATGGCCAGTTCCGCGGCAATGACTCCCCATGCAAAAAAAGGGGGATAATTCAGTTGAAGAATCGTGCGGGCAAAATCGCGGTAGCCGGCTATTTTGGCTATCGAAGAGTAGACAAGAACGGTGCAAAGAATAGCGGTCAAGAACGATTCAAGATTCATAGCCTCTCCCTTTCAGCAATATTCTTTTCTTCTTTATAGCAATCTTTGATAATTCAATTTTCATATAAAAATTATAATCGGAATGCAACTAGGTGAATATAGGAGTAAACAACGATGTTTGATACTTTTCCACGCTCGTTGAATACAAAAAAGGATACCCCGTCATCATCCGATAACCGCAGGGACATCCCGTGAATAAAGTTTATTGTCCTATCTCATGCAAAGGCGGAGGCCGATTTCGTTCTGCCGCGAGCGGACAAGGCCTGTTCACTCACATTGCCGAAGGCATCGATCGCGTGAACTTCGATGGAATAGCCATGTTCCGGCTCCAGTTCCGTCAATGTCAGTTGAAGCTTCTCCGGCATCGGGTAAAGATAGAATTCCGAATAAGCGAAGCACTGCGCAAGCTGTGTTCCGGTCTCTTCATCCGACAGCGTAATCCGGTAGGAATGAACCAGTTCATTATCTTGTGCCTGGTCGAACACGATCGCGATCGAATCCGAGGCCGCAAGCTCCTCTTTGATCTGAATTTCCGCATCCGCCGGGAAACAGGGCGCTTCCCGATCGCGCTCATCCGTATACGCGAAAGCCTCCGGAATTACTGGCACCGGCACCACCCAAGCGTCTCCGATCTCCCGTTGATGCGCAAAGTCAAGCCGCGAAATCGCAACCTTGTCCTCGTGCACTTCAACCAGACAACCTTGGCTGAACTTCTCATGTCCCGGCGGCAGATTGCCTTGAAGCTTGCCGCGCTCTACTTCCATATAGCTAATTGAAGCGGTGCCCACGGACGTGAAGCGCTTCTGATGGATGCTGCGCGGATCGTTCAACGGGTAATGAGAATGCCCGGAGAACGTAATGACCTGAGGATATGGATCCAGCGCGGCCATCAGCTCGCCGATATTTTCCTGGATGCCCCATTCCTGGCTGCCGTACACCGTGTCCTTCAGATGCTGATGAAGGAAGACGAAGATCGGCCGTTCAGGCGCATCGGCGGCCGCTTCCTCCAGCTGCCGCTTGAGCCATTCGATCTGTTCGAGGGAGAAGTAGCCATGGGTCGGCTTATCCTCTGTCGCCAGCACGATAAAATGATAGCCCTGGATAACGCGGTGATAGTACATCGCCTCCATGCCTGTCATATCCAGAAAGCGCGCTTGCGCTTCCTTCGCCGGCAGATCGTTCCAATAATCATGATTTCCGATCGCAATAAGCAATTCCGCTCCGTCCTGCTTATGCTTGCGAAGCGTATCCATATGGCGCTCATATTCCTCAATGGTGCCATTGTTCGTCAGGTCGCCCACGATGACGAAGGCGTCCTGCTGCGGCGCGCGCGCATTCAAGTACCGCAGCGCTTGCTCGTACTTATGGATAGACTCGTCGCCCGTCGGCGCGATATGCACATCGCTTATGACCGGGAAGACGAGACGAGGGGTAGATTGAACAGCTGCCATCAGACGTTCAGCTCCTTTTTGTTCAACGCTGGTTCAGCTTCAGTCTACTCCTTTCTTGTCCCGTTGAATATGGATTTTTGCTGCCTAACGCATAGAAATTCGGAACTCCCTGTGCCGTGCGGCTGCAAAAAAGGTAGCTGCCCCATAGGCAGCGCGCAACGGTGAGGGGCAAGAAGGACGGCAGAGAATATAAAGACGGGAAAAGCGGCGGAATATGGACAAGGCAGTGAAACGAGGCACTGGGATGAGGCACTGCGACGAGCTAGTTAAATAAAATCCTGCGTGAATACAGTAATTTACGCTTTTTGAACCGATATTTTAGAAATTGCTGCAAAAACCAGGCTGTTGAGAAACCACTGTTTTTTACGAAGGGGTGGAGATGGTCCATTTTCCTCATCCAGACATTGGCTCTCAGCGCGTCTTAAATCGAGTTTTTTACCGGGAGAAGAGATCCATCGCAGGTGAAAAGTCCCATAAACTGCTCAATGCCCTGATTGGATGCTGGGGGGGTATCATCGCCTTCAGGAAGCATTATCGGCCTGCTGGAAGCATCGTTGCCTCCTGGGGCTTGGACGTGCGGAGGAAATTGCTGCTATTTTACAGGAATTTCGGCTTCATGAGTCCACCTCCCGGGGAAATGCTGCAAATCTACATCATTTTAGGCCTTTTTGCTTCAAGCCGATGCGAAACAGGGGAAATTCCTGTCATTTTGCAGGATTCCCTTTCTGGAAAAGTCGTCCCTATCGAATTGCTGTATTTATGCAGGATTCGCTTACCGAATCGGCGTGTCTCAGGAAATGGCGCCGTTTTCAGGCCGGTGGAATTATCCATTTTCCTACTCATAACTTCTTTCTCAACAGCCTGAAAAACGCCTTATTTTCGCCGATTTTTGCTTTGCCTCCATTGTAAAGGTGAAAATTGATGCCGTTGTGCAGGATTTTCGGCAACGAACGAAACGCCGTTAGGGAATACTGTAATTTTGCAGTTTCTCGGCAAGTCGAGCTTGGAGAATGAGAGGGGCTGTCTCACTCTAGCTAAAATAACTTCGGAGACAGCCCCTTGCGGATCGGGTTAGATGACTTTTTTGAGCTTGCGCACATAGTTCGCGCGGATAAAGATGAAGTAGATCACCTGAATCGCCAGGAACGAACCAAGGACAATCGCGGATTCCTTCACCAGACTCATGCCGAACGTGTTCTGCAGCGAGTTCAGCGCGACAGCGCCGTGTACGATAGCGACGACAATCGGAACGAAGAACAACAGCCCAATCTGGGTGGACACAATCTTCGACAGTTCCCCTTCCGTCAGTCCCAGCTTGCTGATGGCCCGGTACTGCACCGTATCCTGATCCAGATCGGAATACAAGCGCAAGTACAGGAAGCTGCCGGCGGCGACGAAAAATACCGCCCCGATGAACAGTCCGGATAAATAAATCTGGCCGAAGCCCTGGTTCACATCGTCCAGCATCAGCGCTCTGGAACTGAATAAATAATTGCCGGCCGGGTCGCCCAATTGCTTCTTCAGCTGCTTCGCCACGGCCAGCGTCGATTGCCAGTCCTCAATCAGATACGTATAAATCATGTCATCTCTCTCGGATGCCGGCAAGCTCTGGAACGCCGCGTCGGACAAGACGATGACTTTGCGCCCGCCCGCATTTTGGGTGATCGCTTCCGGCATCGCTTCATTGGCCGTCACCGCGAACGTCTGGTCCGCACCGAATGCAACCGACGTTTCCTCGCTTTTCTCCTGCTCGATGTTCATCGGATTGACCTGATAGAACAGATGCGCTTCCTCGTCGCGCAGGGCGAGATTTGTCTTCATCAGTTGATTATAGTCGGACACGCGAATCACCTGATAGGACTTCTCCGTTTTCGTATCCTCGGCGAACTTCGCCGGGAAGACGACAGCCTCGTAGCTGATTCCCGCCTTGTTCAACGACTGCTCGATCAGCTCGGCATGCTTCGCCTCCAGCTTGTTGCCCGAATGCGATTCGTATCTCATGACCGGAGATCCGGATGTCGCCATATTGGTGAACACGGCCTTCAGGCCGACGAGCGTGCCGATCGCCGTGAAGGTGACCGTCGAGATAATGGCGACGAGGAAGAACATGCGGGCATTGTCCTTCATTCGGTAAGCCAGATCCGACAATGTAATCAGATTGGTGCCGCGGCGGTACAATTTTTTGGTCTTCAATCGGTTAATCATGTACACGCTAAGCTGCGTGAACAGGAAGTACGTCCCGATACTGACGACCGTGGCGACAGGCAGCAGCGCGAAAATGACGAGTACGCCTTTGACCCACATGGCAACGCCGTAGCCTAACGCCAGCAGGAAGACCGCGAGGAACGCAAGCCAGCGGGACGCCTTCGGCTCCGGCTTCGGCTTCATCGTTCCCTTCAGCAGGTCGATAAGCGAGCTGCTGCGCAGAATCGTCGCGGTGAACAGCGAGATGATCAGGAACAGCAGCACGAATGCCCCGCCCGACAGCGCGATCGCCTTCACCGGGAAGTAGAACGGGAGCGGCTGTTCCAGGTTCAGAACCGAGGAGCTCATCAGGAGCAGCCATTTCGACAAGGCGAGACCCGCTCCGATGCCGGATAGGGTTGCGCCCAGGCCGATTACAATATTTTCCGTAAAGACGAGCCGTCTCAGCTGCATATCGGACATGCCGTGCATGATGCAGATGCCGAATTCTTTTTTGCGGGATTTCAAGAACGAACTCATCGAATATAAAATGAAGAAAAACGTAAACAGATAGATGATATATTGGGCGACATCCATTCCCGCTTGCGCGCCCGCGCCGTAATTGCCGTTGCCGCTGAAATCGAGCGCCGGATGAAGCGCCAGCATCGAATAGACGAAAAAGATCATGACGGAGAACGCGCAGCTGAAGAAATAGCCCGCGTACAGCCGTTTGTTGCGAAATACGTTTTTAAGCGCGAACTGGCGAATATTCATCCCGCGTGCCTCCTATTGATGACAAGATATCCATGATGCCCTGGAAAAAGATCTGGCGGCTTCCCGTCTTGTGCAGTTCCTGATACAGCGTGCCGTCCTTGATGAAGATGACCCGGTCGCAGTAGCTTGCCGCCTGCGCGTCATGCGTAACCATCATCATCGTCACGCCCTCTTCCTTGTTCAATCTTTCCAGCGTCTGCAGCACGTCCTGGGCGGATTTGGAATCGAGGTTCCCTGTCGGCTCGTCGGCCAGAATCAGCTTCGGCTGGTGGATGACCGCCCGCGCGATCGCCGTGCGCTGGCATTGGCCGCCGGAGATCTCGTACGTCCGCTTGTTGAGGATGCTCGTAATCCCGAGCTTCTCCGCAATCGCGTTCACCCGCGCATCCTGCTCCTTGATGCCGATGCCGTCCAGGGCAAGCGGGAAAATAATGTTCTCCTTGACCGTCAGCGTCTGCAGCAGGTTGAAATCCTGGAACACGAAGCCGAGCTCGCGCCGGCGGAACAGCGCCAGCTTCCGCTTGCTCAGCTTGTTCATCTGCTCATTGCCGACATAGACTTCGCCGGAGGTCGGCTTGTCTATCGTGGAGACGACGTTCATCAGCGTCGTCTTGCCGCTCCCGGACGGCCCCATCACGCCGACGAATTCCCCCGTGTTCACCTTCAGATTCAAATTGGTCAGCGCCTGATAGGACTGCTTGCCTTCATATACTTTGGATACGTTCCTAACTTCCAGCATGGGTAACTTGCACGCTCCTTCGCAATCGTTTTGTTGCTTTTACTGTAAGCCGAAACGGGGAATCGAGCCATTCTTCTTCCTTACGCCAAGCTTTCGTTATTGTAACAATTCCCTGTCACCCTATTTCTTCAACAAAAAAGAGCATGTCTCTCGCATGGACATGCTCCTTCTGGCAAGGATATTTGCGCCTCGTCGAGGAAGAGCCGCTCTTTATCTGTCCTTCCGCTTCGATCGGGTGAGCGACAAGCCGCCGAATCCGCCGAGCAGGGCAAGGTAGAAGCCGAGATCATACCACCACCCGGTATTGTTCCCTTCATAGATGCGATATTCGCCGTTGATCGCACCGAGGATCAGCGAGATTGGAGCAATCCAGCCGTGCCAGATGCCCCAGAAGAAGCCTGCCGGCTTCGCGGGCGTATAGGTCCCGTCTCCCGGCACGCACCCGCTCAGCATGCCCGTCAGGAGCAAGAGCAGGACAACCGTTCCCACGGCTCTTCCTGCGCTTCCTCTCCCCGCTGCCCGGCGCAGCCGGCTCGTCTGCCGCCCTGCCTGTTCTGATGCTTTCATCATTCATTCCTCCCGTCGCATCATCATGCTTATGTTCCTCTCTTTATTCTTATGTTCCCCTTTCGGGCCGCAGCCGAATCAACGGCATGGGAGTGCCTTCTGCCCTCGAGTCAGACGGCCGGGAACCGGGGGGGCCGCACATCGCCAATCCAAAAACCGTTCCAGTCATTGCTTTTGCTCCTAGCGTGTGGTATGCTAGGTTCCCATTTTCCAGCAATATGATCATTCTTAGGAGGTAACTGAAAGTGACTGACACGTTTCAAAGTGCCTATCAAGAAGAGCAGCACCATCTTGATGCGACACTCCGGGAGATCCGGAAGCAGTATGAAGCACTGCGGCAAGTTCCCGTCTATAAGGGAGATGACTTTACCGAGCAAGTATTGGAAGACAATCGCGAGCAGCGCCGGCAGAAGCTGCAGCGGGCTGCCCGCGAGCCTTATTTCGGGCGCCTCGACGTCCGCGAAGGAAGCCGCGAACAGGTGATTCCGCTCTACATCGGGAAGCAGGGAGTCGACGCTGGCGAGAGGCGGGAGCAGGAAGCCTCCACGCCGGGCGCGGATTCCTATCCGCTCGTCATCGATTGGCGCGCTCCCGTCGCCAGCCTGTTCTACTCCTTCACGGGCGGATTGGAGCCCGCATCCTATGAGGCGCCGGAGGGGACGATGACGGCGGAGGTTCACTTGAAGCGGAATATTGTCATCCGCAACGAACAGCTCCTGCGGGTAGTCGATACGTTCGACCGCGAGCAGGGAGAGGAGAGCGTGACCGACGAATTCCTCGTCTACCGCTTGGGCGAGAACAAGGATAACAAGCTGCGCGACATTGTCTCGACCATTCAATCCGAGCAGGATGCGATTATCCGCGCGCCGAAGAACAAGGCGCTATTCATCCAAGGGGTCGCGGGCAGCGGCAAGACGACCGTCGCCCTGCATCGGCTCGCCTACTTGCTCTATCAATATCAGGATCAGATTCATGCCGAGCGCATGATTATTTTTGCGCCGAACCGCATGTTCCTCGACTATATCGGGGAAGTGCTGCCCGAACTGGGCGTCGGCAATATCCAGCAGCGCACCTTCGCCGATTGGGCGCTGGAGCTGATCGGGCTGGAGGAACGCGTGCAGCTCGCCTCGCCGATGGACGAGATCGAACAATGGTACGGCTCCCTCGCGGAGCGGCCGCTCGACAGCAGCGGCAGCCCGGGACGCTTCAAGGGCTCGCTGGAATGGATGCGGCGGCTGGACGAGTTCGTCCGGCATTGGGTGGAGCGGGCGATACCGGAAGAAGACTTCATCCCATGGGAAGGCGGCTTGCTTCCGCACGCGACGATCGCGCACTGGTTCCGGCAGGAGTACCGCTCCTATGAACCGGCCAAGCGGCTGGAGCGCGTGGCGGCCCGCATGCAGCGCTGGCTGGAGATGGAGCTGAAGCAGGAGCCGATCAGATCCCGCCAGCAGGAGAAGAAGCGCAAAGGCTCCGCCAAATTGAAAGCGTATCTGAAGCGCTGGTCCAAAGCGGAGGTCATGGAAGTGTACAAGCAGCTCCTCCAGGACGATGCGTATGCCGGCCACCTCCCGTCCGCCGTAAGGAAGCAGACGCTGGCGAGCTTGAAGCGCGGCATCGTAAGGCAGGAGGATGTGGCTACGCTCGTCTGTCTCCACCTGCTGCTTCATGGCGTGAGTTCCGGCCAGCGGTTCGATCACGTCGTCATCGACGAAGCGCAGGACTTCTCTCCGCTTCAGGTCGCCCTGCTCGACCGGCTCGCGAAGAGCCACTCGTTCACGATCTTGGGCGACCTGTCCCAGGGCATTCACGCCTATGCCGGCATCGAAGACTGGCAGGAGATGCGCAGCGCCTTCGCCGGCGAAGATACGGCCTATCACGCCTTGACGCGAAGCTACCGTTCCACGATGGAGATTATCCACTTCGCCAACGCCATCCTGAAGCGCGGCGTGAAGACGACCATGCTCGCCGAGCCGGTATTCCGCAGCGGGAACAAGGTCCGCATACGGCATATGGCCCCCGGGCAGACCGCTTCCTGGGCGGCCGGCGAACTGGAGCGCCACCGGGAGCAGGGCTACCAGACGACGGCGATTCTGACCCGCACGACGGAGGAAGCGCGCGAATGGCACGAGCGGCTGCGGGCGCTGGGCGCCGAAGCGCATCTCATCGACGGCCGGCAGCAGCAATATTCGGGCGGCATCTCGGTCCTTCCGGTCTATCTGTCGAAAGGGCTTGAGTTCGATGCCGTCATTCTGCTCCATGCCAATGACACCCATTACGGCATGAGCCCGTTGGAAGCGCGGCTGATGTATGTCGGCTGCACGCGCGCGCTCCATCAGCTGACCCTGTGCGTGGATGGCGTCATCAGCCCGCTGCTTCCGCAGTCGGATGATGAATGGACCATGCATGAGCATTCGTAATCAAGCGCAGAGGCCGCACCGCAAGGAGACGGTTGCGCGCTCGCGGGCCGGCCTTAGACAGCCAAGAGCTATCCAACGCTCTTGGCTGTTCTGCATTAGCCGGGCATGCTATCGGCGGCTACCGGAACAGCCTCACCTGCTTGAACTGCAGCACGCAGGTCGTCCCTTCATCCGGCCGGCTGTAGTAGGATACTTTGCCGTTCATCGCCTTCATCAATCCGATGACGACCATCAGCCCCAAGCCGGTCCCCTTCTCCTTCGTCGTATAGAACGGCATGCCGATGCGCTTGATCTGACTCTCGCTCATGCCGACCCCGGTATCCTTGATGTGAATGTGGACGCCTTCGTTGTCTGACCATGTCGTCACGGTCAGCTCGCCGCCGCTTGGCATCGATTCGACGGCATTCTTCATAATGTTCAGCAGACATTGCTGCAGCTTTTTCGATTCTCCCGACACATAGCGCGGGCATTTGGTCAGATGCTGGGTGTTCACCTTCACCTCGGACAAGGCGCACAGCGGCGCGATCATGGCGACGACATCATCCACCTCCTTCTGAACGTGAAGCGGCCGCGCCAGCTCGACGACAGGCTTGGCGTAGTTCAAATAATCGGTGATGATCGCATTTGCCTGCTCGATTCCCGCTACGGCGTGGCGGTGATAGTTCTCGAATTGCTCGGGGGTGAGATTCTCCTTCGTCATCAGTTGGAGAAAGCCTTGGGATGTGGTAAGAGGGTTGCGAATCTCATGGGAGATGGATGCGGCGAGCTGGCCCACGACCTGATACTTCTCGGCGCGGAACAGCTCTTCCCGCATTTTTTCCTGATTTTTGACATGATGATAAATATAGCTGACGTACATGGCCGACAAATACGTGCCGACCACCGCCACTCCCGCATCGACGCCGGTCAGGTGCCGCCACTGCGTGAAGCATAGCAAATACCCGAGCAAATAGGTCGTCGTCAAGGTGACGGCCAGCAGGCAAATCTGCCAATAGGTGCTTTGAAGCACATGACGGTAGTGAAAATAAAGGCCCATCACGAGCAGCAGCGTCGAGCCGACGGCGGTCGCCAGCACATTCTCTCCCAGCAGCAGCACGGTGCACAGATTGAAGGCAAGCCAAGTGACGATCCCCGGCAAAAACCCTTCGAACAGCGCCGCCAGCGTCAGCGAGATCGGCGTAAGGTGAACGCCGTACACGAACGGATGAATCTTCTCATAGCGAATATAGAAATACGTAAGCACCAGTAAAATGCCGATGAACAGCATCTTTCTCCGATAATTGGCAAACATGAACTGCGGGGTGATCAGCAAAAACATCAGACAGGCGGACATAATATACAGCAGTCCCCTGAATTCCTGGGATAGTATCGAATCGATCAAAGTTAACCGTTCCTTTCCGAACGTAGTAGCCATTCGCCGTACACGCGAAAAGCGAGTTAACCGATTATTTTCCCGTTCCAGGGCAAGCCTTTGTGGAATCGGGCCCGATCGTTGGAACGCCAAGCCGACAGGATCGGATAATCATACATGTCCCATATTTTGCATGGGGGCGCATCGGAGCCGGCGCGCTCCAGAATGCAGTTGACGGCCCGGCGGGCGGCTTCGTTCGCGCTCTCCATCGTGGCCAGATCCGTATTCGTCCGGACATAGTCGGAGGCCAGGAACAAATTCGGAATCGCCGTGTAAGCGTTCGGCCGCAGGTTCCAGGTGTTCACGTGGTTCACGAGCAGCGGCTCCGCATTGGTCGCCCGCCCCTCTTCGAATTGAATATCTTCATCCAGATTCCACTCCACGAGCATGTCGTCGGACAGCACGATCTTATCCTGATTCAGACTGCGCTTGATCTGTTCCCACACCTCGGCCTTAATCTCTTCCCTAGTGCATTCCATCGCCGGCTTCCCGTACAAAATGCCCGGCACCTTCCAATCGGATACATCAATGGAGATAATCCCCCTCACCTGGCCGTTGCCATAGTCGCTTAACCGGAATTCGGGCCAGAACTGGGCCTGCGAGACCGAGGTCAACGCCCAAGGGCTGTCCATGTAAATGACATGTCCATGAATGATCGGCACATCCACCTTCAGATAAAATTGGACACCGTTCATCCACTCGACATTCTTGGCCAGCTCAATTAATCCCCCCAGCAGCGGATCGCCGGCAAGCAGCCCGTCATTCAGCAATTCAGCCATCACTTCCACCGGCAGCGCCGCAAGGTAATAGTCCGCGGTCACCCGTCGGGACTGGCCGTTCTCGGTTACCGTTACCCCTCGGATCCGGCCGTCCTCGCAGTGAATATGCTCGACCTTGGCGCCGAAGCGGTAATCGACGCCCCCCTGCCGCAAGTAGTTCAGCCACGGGTTAATCCATACATCGTTCGTCGGCCCGTTCAAAAGCCGATCGGCGCTGCCTCCCGGCAGCACCATGTCCAGCATGATCGTCGCTCCGACCGTGCCGACCGTGCAAGCGTTTACTTCTCTGGCTCTGGCTGCGACAAGAATGCGCGTCAAGCCGGTAAAGATGTGCCGGAATTCGGGGGACTGCTTCTCCGCCTGCAGGAAATCCCACCAGGAGACGCGCTGATAATCGAGCAATCTGCGCTCGTCACAGCTCGTCAACACCTTCCATAGGGCAGACACATAGTGGTCGATATCATGCTCGCTGAGTCTGAGATTGTTCCTGAAGAGAGATTTGAGCAAGGTTCTCCATCCGCTGATGGATTGGGGGAATTCGGTTAGAAAAGGCTGCATCGGGCGGTCGAAAAACGCAAGTCCCAGATTCGTGCCTTCGATGAGATTATCATACACGCTGCGCCGTCCCCCCTGATAAGGGATGCGCTTCATCGTGTCCGTGACATGCTTGTAGAACTTCGGGAAAAAGCGAAATCCGTGCTCAGCCGGCAAATCCCGCCGTCCCTCTGTTCCCGTCCCCGGCACAGGCATGCTGCGCGCCTTCCCTCCGGGAATGCGGCGCGACTCCAAAACCGTAACGTGAAATCCGCGCTCCATCAGCTCCTGCGCGGCACTCATGCCGGCGATTCCGCCGCCCAGCACGACAACTGAAGGATGAACTGATGCTTCCATCTCAGCGCCTGCACTCCTGTTCTCTATGAAGTTTAGGAAAAAACAACTAATATCATCTTACTATAGAAAGCTTATTTTTCAACATATTTCCACATTATTGCTAGAGTAAAAGGCTTAAATAAATACTGCTCCGGCGTTGGGTGCCGCCGAAAGAAGCGCCGCTCCTCTTCCATCAGCGGAAGCGGGCGGCGCCATAGCTTAATGATGCAGCGAACCGGCTAACCATACACGAGTCCTAATCTCGTTTTTTTGCTCAACATGATGAAGAGAAAAAATAGATGAAGCATGTGCATGCCGCACCCTGCCGGACGAGTCGAACCCGCTCGCACAAATTGGATAGAGCTGCTATAAAGTCCTCTGTTCCGCCAAGAACAATTTGGTGCCCGAACCTCCTGCTCTTCGTTCTCTTATTGCTCTGCTGATAAGCTTGTGTCACATGTTAGCCGGGGACGCGCCGAAGGTATGCGCATGCAACCGCCTAACGGCGAAGAGCACGGCATAATAAATGGCTGCAATGATAGCCAGCACCAAAACAAATGTATAAATACTGTAGATCAATGGAATAAAATCGTTCGTGTTAAGCGAAACCAAGTTGAGTATATATCTCACAACCAATAAAGAGATCGGCGTGAACACGCAATATGAAACGATCACAATCGCCATATATATATTCAACAACATATTGGCTATCTCCCTCTCGCTGTACCCGATTATGCGGAGTATGGCCATGTTATTTTTGTTCTCTTCTACCGTTATCAAAGCGACGAGCCACACCATGATGACCGCGATGACACCGCCGATGACCTGATTCAGGACGGCGCTCAGCTGCGAGGAGGACGCCTGATCCTGCATCTCCTTGCGCATGTTCTCGGTGGATATGACTTTGCTGCCCGCTCCCTGCCGCGCATCAGCCCCAAGCGAATTCGTGAACGAAGCGTTGTAAATATCCGGTGAAATGCCGAGAGCCTTCGTCAACTGCAGCTTATCCATATAAACGGCCGCCGGATCTCCATTAGAACAGAAGGCTGCAATCGGAACGGCAACTTCCTTGCCGCCGATAAGGAGCTTGATGGTCGAGCCGATTTGCAAGCCGTATAAGTGCGCCTTGGACACGTGCACGATGGCTCCTTCCTTCAGCTTGGCATTTATCTCCCGTCCGCTTCCGTCCGACAATGTCAGCCACTGTTCGTCGCCATCGAATGCCAGCAGATTGACCGTCGCTCCCGCCCGCTTGCCGCTGCCCTCGTCCCACGCCATGCGCTTGTTCTTCTGCATATAATAATCATTGCGGCTCTCATCATGCTGAGAAATCCTTGCTTCCGCATATTGAATATCGTATTGGTAGTTAACTCCGCGAAATCTCTGTTCCGCCGCAATGGAGCTGGACTGATTCAATGACAAGCCCATAATAAACAGGATCGACGACAGCAGTACCGTAATGCCGAGCATAACGATCATTTTCAGACTTCGAACAGACATTTGCAATTTAACCCGCCAGATGAAAGGCAGACCAGCCGTTGCGCGGCTTACCCGCCTGGTAAGGAAATTAACGTGTTCCTGCTTCTGCCGGGCGTGAAGCATCGCAGCCGCGTCGCCGTTCATAATCCGGGCCACCATCCAATAGGAAGCCGCATTGAATCCGATCATGATGACAAGCACGCCCGTCAGCAAGGAAGAAGCGTCAAGCTTCTTCGGAAAAGCGGGCATCACATATTGGGCCTGAAACTGCTGGAGAAGCAAATCGCTGGCAAAATAAGCGAGAAGCAGACCCAGAATAACGCCAGCCGCACATAGCGCCGCATGAATGGCGACGTAGGCCTTACGGAGCTGGGCGCGCGGATAGCCTAACGCAATGAGACATCCCAGTGATTTCTGTTGCTGCCGCAGGCGGCGATTCAGAAAGATGAGAAATACCCCTGTGCATAACAACGTCAAGATTATCAGAAATAGGAGCGCCATCCCGGAATTGGAAGCCGCGCCCTTCGCCAGTTCCGTCGCCCCGGGATTGTCTTGAGCAGGCAGGAAGGAAGCAAAGCGTACGTCCTGTGCCATTTGACGGATTGCGTCTTCCTTATATACTCCATCTCGGAAACGTCCGCTAAAATAGTGAAATTCCTTGCCGTTAATCCCTTCATATTGCTTCGCGGACACGATAATATCGAAAGGTCGTTCCGCGTCAGCGGCATATCGCCGCATTTGTTCGGGAAGTATGACCGTTCCAGTAATGGCGTATGCCTGATCCCCGATTGTCAGCCGATCGCCGACCTTCCACGGCTGCCCCGTATCGGCATGTAAGGCAACGGCAATTTCGCCGTTGTCTGCGGGCAGCCGCCCTTCGACGACGTGAATCCGATTTACGCTCCGCCCGCTGGCATCATCGTACCAGCGATAGAGCATTCCTTGCTCGACGTTCTCTTTATATTTCATCTCGTCCGCATGGAATCGATATTCCTCGCTCAAGCGCGCGGCCGCCGCAGCTTCTTCATCCGGCAGCCGCAGCATGCCGGTATCGATCAGGTTCTCCAGTCCAAGCGAGTCTAGATCTTGCTGAGATATGGATTCCCTCCGCGCGAGCTGCCGCAGCTTCTCTTCCTCCAGCAGGACGGCCAGATTCGGGCGGAAAGCAAAATGCTCCTGGCCGCTCGCTTCGGCAAAGCGCTCGTATTCCGTGAGGATTCCGTCCGAAGCATATTGAATAAAGAAATAAATAAAGGATGTAGCCACGATGAGGAGAAGCATAAGCCATACCTGCAGCCGATGCTTCAACAAATCGCGCCACACAAACCTCATTACGTTTCTCATGAATACACATCCCCTGCAATGAAGTTATCCCCAACTGATTTCCTCGGCCGCAAGCGGATGCTCGTTCACTTCTTGGGCAACCAGCCGGCCGCTATTCAGCCTGATAATGTGCCGGGCCATTTTCGCGATTCCGAGATGATGCGTGACGAATACAATCGTAATGCCGTATTTTTGCTGCATATTTTGCAGGCAGTTCAGCACCTGCTTTCCGTTCGCTTCATCCAGAGCGCCTGTCGCTTCGTCGCAGAAAAGCACCTCGGGCTTCTTGATCAATGCCCTTGCAATCGCTACCCGCTGCTGCTGGCCCCCGGATAGTTCATACGGGAACCGGCTTTTCAGATGATGGATATTCAATTCCTTCATGAGTTCATCCAAGTTGAGGCTATCCGCGTTCAGATATTGCCCGATCTCGATATTTTCTTGAACCGTCAAGTTCGAAATCAAATGATACTGCTGAAAAATATACCCTGTATGCTTCCGTCGAAATTCGACCAATTGCTTATCCCCATACCGGGAAATAGGTTGGTCGGCAAAATAAATTTCTCCCGCATCCGCCTTCTCCAAACCGGACATCACGTTGAGCAAAGTAGACTTGCCGGAGCCGCTCGGACCAAGCAATGCGACAAAATCGCCTTTTGCAATGCGGACGGTAATCCCGTCGAGCGCGCAAACCCGGCTTTCCTTTTCGCCATATATCTTGCTTACATTGTTGACTCTTATTAAGTCCATCTGATTATCCCCCTTCGTAACCGTCGACCGCCGCGTGCTTCGTCTTGCTGTCTGTCAGGTACAACGCCACAAGAGCCGCGCTCGTCAATACGAGCAGGCCGCTAACGACGAAGAAAATGGGGAACACGCCGTATAAGTCGATCAACACCCCGCCCATCAAAGGGCCGACGATCGTGGCAAATGTGCTGAGGCTGCCGATAACTCCGAACACGCGGCTCGTATAAGATTCCGGCGTCAGCTTCTGAGCCATCGACTGGAAAGGAACGAATACGAGCGCCGCAAAACAACCGCCAAACAGTCCTAACGCAGGATACCATATCCACTTCCCTGACATTTCCCATTGGGTAAACAAGGTAATCAACACAAAAGCGACGCCTGCCCCGAGGCACCCCAGGGACATATAGGCGATTGCGCCGTTTATTTTCGCTTTGGACAAGTAAGCGGCGACCGCCAACGTTCCGAGCCCGATCGCTCCCATGACGATGCCGAACAAGGATGGCGGAACGTCGGACATTTCGCGCAGCAGCACCACGAGCTGGGTATCCGTCAAGGTCAGCACAAGCATGGCGACGCTGAATGCAATGGAGCTATATAACAGAGCCGGCGTGTTCCGTATGAACGATAATCCGTTTTTGAACAAGGAGACGAACGACTCTTCGCCCTTCCCGTCCTGTTCCTGATCTTCCCGGATCGACCGCTTTGATAATCCCAGCAGCAGCAAGGCCGAAATGAGGAAAGACGCGGCGTCAATATAAAAGGCAAGCTTCACGCCCGCCGCCGCCACCAGCACTCCTCCGACCGCAGGCCCGACAATTTTGGATCCGTAGTCGATGATCGTCGTGATGCCGACCACCTGATCCATCTGCTCGTTCGGGACATATTCCTTCACCTTTCCGTTCTTGGCCGGAGTAAACATCGATTCGAAGGTTCCTTTCAGGAAGAACAAGCCGTACAGCAGCCAGATTTGGTCCGTGAAGGCAATCGCGAGCATGATGACGCAGCGAGCAATATCCGAGAATATCATGATTTTCTTGCGGTCGAATTTATCTGCCAACACGCCCGTGAGAGGACCGAAGAGAACAAATGGAAGCCCTAATGACAACGTGACATATGCCATTTCCATCGGGGAGGCTTCCATTTGAAAGCCGAACAAGGCCAGTATAGCGAGCAGGGATATTCCGTCTCCCAAAGCGGAAAATAGCTGTGCGGATAATAAATACACTACATTTTTATTGCCGAACAAACTCTGTTTCGCTGCTTCCATGCAGACCGCTTCCCCCCTTTTCTCATTTCGCTTCCTTCACTGGATGGGATGAGCGCTGGGCCGATTTGCGCAGCTTTGCCAGAATCGCGGCATACCCCGCACTGGCCGCAAGGCCGAAAACAAGGATGCACGCTCCCGCCCACAAGAACGTCGCGCCGATTCCGAGCCATGCCACGCCCAATCCTCCGAAGAGGGGCCCCAAAATATACGTAAGCGCCATGACCGTGCCGAATTGCACCATTTTTGCGCGAGCGGCAGCCAATTGACCGAGCTTTTTCAGATAAAGGGAGAAGCCGATTTGCCAGCATATGCCGCCGGCAAAAAACAGTCCCAATAGCCAGGCTACGTCCATGTGCCGGCTCATGGCCCACGTAACGGCAAGAAATACGAGCGCCAACCCTGCCGAGGACAGGCTTATCGCCTTGAAGGAGGGCTGGCCTCCGGATGATTCCACCCGCATCCGAACCAACAGCGTGCCGAGACCTGCGGCAGCCATCACATAAGCCACGATTGCGGCATTGTCCCACTGGTAGATGTCGCGGAACAACACGACCAATTGTGAATCGCCGACCGTGACGAAGAAGGACATCGCCGCAAGGATAATGAGCCCCGACATCAGGTATGCGCGAACGGATGCGTCCGGCGCCTCGCCTGGATGCTGCACGTTCCCGTTGTCCGGGGCCGGCTCCTCCCTGCTCGCCTCTCCCGCTCGCGCAGGTCTGGACAGAAAGACTGCGGGAATGGCAGTAACGGCATAGGTAACGGCGGCTATCCACACGGTCACCTGCGGTTGCCATACCATCACGCTCAATCCGGCAGCCAGCGGCCCGGCGCACTTGACGATCGCCACCAGCCATTCGAACCGCTTGTCAAGCGCTTCATATAGCTGCGGAGAGGTCATCCTCCGCAGCAATACCTCCTGTCCGTTAACAAAGCATCCGATGAGCAAGCCTTTGATGAGGATCAGTCCGATTGCCGCGGCAAAAGACGCCACGGACAAATGAAGCACCATGATCATCCCGCTCCCCAAAGCAGCTCCCATCATAGCCAGTACATTCCGCTTCTGAATCCGTCCGCTTCCCATTGCTGTCGCCAGGGCCATGGAACCCGAAAAGCTCATGACGAGAACCCCGAGCTGGATGGGCGTGGCCGCATGGTAAAAGCCCCAGTAATTCAGCATCGCCACCAAATCGATCCACACGGCCACGTTAAAGACAACAGCCGACCAGAACAGGATGCGGGCAACGGCAGACGGCGTATCCTTTGTTCCCATATAGACACGCTCCCCTTCTACGAGTTAGGTCTGACACCACAGACGGCCATCATGATGAGCATGGCGTATGGGTGCTCGCTGGCGAGAAAGGAAGAGACGCCTTTCTGCACGGCCGCCACTTCTTCTTCCGTCGCAAATCCGCTCTCCACCATCGTTCGCATCTCCTCGGCATCGACTTGCGGCAGGAAGGCTTCGATGCCGAGCTCGTCGCTATGTGAGGCGAGCAGCTTCAGCTGCAAATCGGCATAGCCGGCCTGCTGCAGCATATGCCAGAGCCGGCGGCCAATGAACCGGTTGCCTCCTTGCGAAGCCTGCTCCTTGGCATGCTGATTCAACACATGCATCAGCTCCGGAATAACCGGATCGACCATGCCCCAGATGGCGTCGTCCACATCCAAAATAATCAGCTTTCCTCCCGGCTTCAGCAGATCGAATATGTTCCTTGCGGCTTGGGCCGGATCCGGCAAATGCTGAAACACAAGTCTGGCGATGGCGACATCGAAACGAGCGAGCGGAAGGCCATGTTCCAGAATGTCTCCATGCACGACGCTTACCCGTCCATCATCTCCGGGCGCAATGCGCTGCCGTGCATATTGGACGTAATAATCTTCGATTTCAATAGAAGTAATGCGGCTCGAAGGGAACATTCGCGAGAGCTGCTCCGTCACGAATCCGGGACCGCTGCCAACCTCCAGAATGGAATCGCCATCCTTGACGCCGAACTGTCCGAGAACCTGTTCTTCCTTGGACCAACTGATGTTCATTTGCCCTTTCATCCGCTCTAACAACCGCTTCAGCTTTCCTTCATCCATCATCAGCTTGTTCATGTTCTTCCTCCTCTTTACACGGAAATTGGTTCGAAATAACCGCTGGCAGCAAAATAATCGATATACATGGCCAATCTGTCTGCATCCATTTGCGGGCAGTCTAGCTTGCGTTCTTTAAGGAAGGAGAACACTTTGTCCGCGTTAAAGACAGGTGTCTCGCCTTCACTGATGGACATTTCCTCAATGAACGGCACGATCGAGATGTCGAGCCCGCCCGCATTGCCTGCATCATTGCCTGCATCATTGCCTGCTTCCAGGCTCTGCGACACTCTCGCCTTCCAATCCATCCAAGGCAGGTGCGCAAATGAATATCCTCGCTTCGCGAGCATGCGGGTGATATCCTTGAATGAGCAATCGTGATCATTCATCACGTGAAATGTCTGATTCGAGAATCTGGAGGAGGCTAGCCGAACGATGATGTCTGCGGCAAAGTCGGCCGGAATCAAGTTGAATCGGAAATCGATATCCGGGAATGCGCCAAGCTGGAGACAGAAGCGGATGATTTTCCAGAAGAAGTCACTGTCTTGGCACGCCCCGGTTCGGCTGTCGCCCGAAATCCGGCCAAGACGATACATGCTGACGGGGATTCCGCGTCTTCTGCCTTCCCGCATTACTCCTTCCGCCACCCATTTGCTTTGTGTGTACCCCAATTTTAAAGCATCGCTACAAACAGGCACATCATCCTCTAGAATGATTTTCTTGATTTTGGCATCTTTTTCAGAGAATACATATAATGTGGAGATATAATGGATCGGCTTCACGGCTCCGGCCGCGGCAAACCGCAATATCTCCTCGCACCCCTTGACATTGACAGCCTCCAATGCCAAATAAGGTTGGGCAAAATTCACGACGGCTCCGTTGTGAAAAATGGACGTGATCTCCTTGGTCAAGAATTCGTATGCCTTCTCGTCCAGCCCTAGACGCGCTGCGCCCAAATCCCCGGTTACCGCCGTCACCCGCGTCTCGTACTCGTCCTTCCATAGCCCATACTTTCTCATCCCCTCGGCGATCCTGCGCATGCCTGTCTCCCGGTCCGCAGCGCGTACCAGACAATAGACGTGCCGGGAGGAATCGGAGTGCAATAACTCATGCAGCAGGAACGCCCCGAAGAATCCCGTGCCTCCCGTCAGAAGCACGGCTTCATCCTCTGCCATGCTCACCGCTTGCGGGATATCCGCAGCCTGAATGGCCGGATCGAGCACGATCCTGCTTGCCAAGTCCAGTCCGTCCCCAGCTTCTTCCTGCGCCAACACCCTCTCGATTTGCGAGGCAATGCTCTTGATCGTCGGCTCTTGCATCAACTGTACTAGCGGAATCTGCACCTGGAACTGCTTCCGAATCTGGAACATCATCCGGCTGATTAGAAGCGAGTGGCCGCCCATATCGAAAAAGCTATCCTCTAATCCGATATGCTCCGCATCAAGCAAGCCTAGCCACATCTCGCGCAGCGCCAGCTCCGTATCCGTAAAGTGCTGCGCGCCATCTAATGCCGTCTCCTTCTCCGCCAAGTGCCTGCCGGGCTTCAGCTCGCGCAATTTTGCGCGTTCGATCTTGCCGTTGGCCGTAAGCGGGAATTGCTCCAGAACCACGAATTGGGACGGAATCATGAAGTCCGGCAGCCGTTGCTTCAGCTCTTCTCGAATGCTGGCGGCCAGCCTTCCTTCCACCTCCTGCTGCATCGGAATGCTTGCCAGCTCCAATGAAGCCTTGGTTGCACCCGTGTATCTGCAAGGCGTCAGCTTCTCCTCCCCGTAAGGCATGAAGATCGCGTCCAAGCATGTCTCATCATCGGACAACAGAAGTTCCACATGATGGCTCTGCCCGCCCCATTGCAGAATGTCCGCCGGATCCGTCCATTGCGATAACGGCGACTCCCGCATGAAATGCCTGCGGTAATCCGCGATCGTGTCCGCCGGAGCGGCCTGGCGCCGCCAGCGCATAAATTCCCACTCCTCCGCAAGGCGTCCATTCGGGATCCCCGTCACGAGGAAGCAGGCGGAAGAATGCGCGGCGCACAGCTTGCCTTCGCGCAGCTGCCGCTTGATATCGGGACTCCATTCAAAGAGAGCCTCGGTCTCCCATACCGGTTTATCGCCGACATGCAGCACCGCATCGTATCGGAACTTGTTCATCTCATTGCGATAGTTGCCCTTTTTATAGAGCACTTCAACCGTTCGGATGGAGGTCAGTTCCCGCTGCAATTGCGCGAAATAGCCGGTGTCCAGCATCAGTTCGCTGTGCTGCTTCATTTTGCGAAGCACGAGCCGGTTGAACTCCGGCAGCGAAATTCGCTCGTCCACGCCATTCAGCACGACGGAGCAATGGAACGCTTCTCTGAACATAAGGCCGCAAATGTCGCCGAGAAAGATGCATCCGCCCGGCTTCAATTTGCCGGCAACATGCTGCAGAACCTCATTCAGATACGAGACATCCGGGAAATACTGCACCACCGAGTTCAATATGACCATGTCGACCTGATCCACGTCGGGAAGCTCGTGGGCATTGCATTTGAACAGCGAAACCTTATGGCGGTTCTCTCCCAGCAGATGCAGATGCGAACTGACATATTCGATCGCGTTCTCGGATAAATCGGTGCCGATATAGGACTCGCACGACGGGGCGATCCGGAACAGCAGCAAGCCGGTACCGCATCCGATTTCCAGCACCCGTTTCGGCCTGTACTTCAGAATCCGTTCGACCGTTTCGCTGGTCCATTCCTCCATCTCGGCCGCCGGTATGGGCAGCCCCGTATAGGTGTCATTCCATCCGACGATATGGAACGTCTTGTCCTCATGTTCATTGCCTTTGGCGTAATAGCTGTCGAATACCGTCTCCCATCGTTCGACCAGTTCGCCTTTGAACTGCCGAAGCGTGCCGTGCGCATGCAGTTCATTTTTGTGCGGGATCACATAACAAGTTAATTGGGCATCTCCGTGCTCATTCCGTTCGGCAACGACCACGCTTTGGGACACCAGCTCATGATCGCTCACTGCGCTCTCGATCTCGCCAAGCTCAATGCGATAGCCGCGAACCTTCACCTGCTCGTCGCGGCGGCCCAAATATTCGATCTCTCCCGCCGCCGTCCATCTGGCCAAGTCCCCGGATCGGTACAGGCGAGCCCGGGGTCCGCACGCCGAGACGGAAGCGAACGGATTCGCGATGAACCGCTCCCTGGTCAGCTCTTCGCGGTTCCAGTATCCGCGGGCTACGCCTCTCCCGCCAATATACAGCTCCCCCGGAACCCCCAAGGGAACCGGCTGGCCATGCTCGTCGAGGATGTACGCTTCCAGATCCGGCAGCGGCGCGCCGATGACACTGCCCGCCCCGGCATCCAGATCCTCCAGCGTAATCGGCCGGAACGTCGCGTGCACCGTAATTTCGGTAATGCCGTACATATTGATCAATTGAGGCCGGCGATCGCCATGCAGCCGGAACCAAGGCCGCAGCGACTGCAGCTCCAGCGCTTCCCCGCCGAAAATAATGTAACGCAGCGACAGTTCCCCAGCCTCCTCGAATCCGGCATGCTGCTCGACATGGACCAATTGCTTGAAGGCAGACGGCGTCTGATTCAGTACCGTTACCCGCTCGCGCGCGAGAAGCCGATAGAAGTCCTCGAAGGAACGCGTCACGCCGGCAGGCACAATCACAAGGCTTCCTCCATGGAGCAGTGCCCCCCATATTTCCCAGACAGAAAAATCGAAGGCGCATGAGTGATACAGCGTCCATACATCTTCCGCATGGAAGCCGAACAATCGCCGCGTCGCTGCGAACAACCGGTTCACGCTGCCATGCTCGACAAGCACTCCCTTAGGCTTCCCTGTCGAGCCTGACGTGTAGATCATGTAGGCCAAATCGGATTCATTGACGACTACAGACAAATCGCTCGCAGAATCGCTTGACGGATCCTCCGGCAGCGCCGCTGCATTAATACGCGTGCAAGAACGGAATGCCACCACGTCCCGGGTCTCTTCATCCACCAGCAGCAGCGCGCATCCCGAGTCGCTCAGCATCCAGCGGATGCGTTCTTCGGGATACGCCGGATCGAGAGGTACATATGCGCAGCCGGCTTTTAAGATGGCCAGGATTCCGGCAATGAGATAAGGGGAGCGGTACATGCACAAGCCGATGAATTGCCCGGGCTCAGCCCCCGACTGCAGCAGATGGCGGGCAAGCCGGTTCGCATAAGCGTTGAGCTCCCGGTAGGTCCAAACCGCTTCGTTCCACTTCAACGCGACATTGTTCGGATACAGGGCCGCATTGCGCTCGAATTGCCGATGAATGCCTTCCGATGCCGCCGCAGTTTCCTCTATTGCGGCGGAGCGCTGCAGCATGCTCTCCCGCTCGCCCTCCTCCATCAAGTCGAGCCGGCCGATAGCCCGATCAGGCGCAGACAGCGCCGATCGAATGAACTGAATAAAGTGATTGACGAAGTTCTGCATCGACTGCGGAACGAACAGATTGGCGTTATATTCAAGCCGCCCGGTGATTTTTCCTTGCAATTCCGCCATCGACAGCAGCACATCCGACTTCGACGTGCCGTTAAACAGTCTGATGCTCTCCGCTCGCGCTTTCGGAAGCTGAATATCGACCGCAGGCGTATTTTGATAGACGAACAGATTTCGAACCAGCGGGATGGCCCATCCTTGGCGATCCGGCTGCAGTTCCTCAACGATGCGGTCGAAAGGGAAATCCTGATGATCGTATGCTTCGGCCGCCGTTGCTGCCACTTGTCGCAGCAGTTCGCGGAATGTCATGTCCGCGCCTATGTCCATGCGAAGCGGCAATAAATTGACGAAGTAACCGATGAGACCTTCGATTTCTGTATCGTTGCGATTGGCAACAGGCGTCCCGACCACGAGCGTGCGCTCATGAGTATAGCGGTAGAGCAAGCCCCCGAACAGGGCGAGCAGCGTCATGAACATTGTCGCGTCTGCTTCGGCGCAAAATGATTTGAGTGCGTGAGCCAGATCGTCCGGGAGTTCGAAGGGCACCTCTCCGCCCCGGTTTCCGGCCCAATCCGTCATTTTTTTGTCCGGTGCGAGCGCAATGCTCGGGCAATGCTCCAATCTGTCCTTCCAATAACGCAAATGCTTCTCCCATGCCCCCGATTTTAGCTGCTCCGTCTGCCAATGCGCGAAATCGCTGTACTGAATCGGCAAGGGAGCAAGGGCGGGCGTCTTGCCTTCTGAATAAGATCGGTAGCACGCCACCCATTCCTTTGCCAGCACGCCCATGGACCAGCCGTCGGAAATAATATGGTGCAGGCATATCGCGAGCATATGCTCCCGCTCCTTCAACCGGATGACCTGGGCACGCATCAGAAGCCCTCTCTCCAGATCGAAAGGCGAAGAAATGACGCGCTGGATCACCGCGTTCGCTTGAGCTTCAGCTTCTGTCTCATGCAGTCCGCTAACATCTTCGATGGGCAATTCCAGCGTGAAACGGTCCATCCGCCGCAGTTGCGGCCGACCGCCGGAATTGATGAAATTGATGCGCAGCGACTCATGGCGGTCGATAATATGCTGCAGCGCCCGGCGGGCTGCCTCTATGTCCAGCTCTCCGCTGAACCTCACGGCAAAATACATGTTGTAAGCAGACTTATCCGCCAGCATTTGATCCATGAACCATAGCCTTTTCTGGGCCGGAGACAGCACCAGGCCATCTTCTTCCGGTCTGGGAACAATCCGCGGTTGCTTCCTGCCTCGTCCCAGCTTCCACTGCTCAAGCAGCTCGCGCTGCTTGTCCGACAAAAGTGAACGTCGCGTTTCCAATTCATTTTTGTTCGTCATAAGCACCCACCGTTCCACCGGAATTTTTATCGCTGATCATTGCCTGCCAGATGCTCAATCATCTGCAGTTCCAATTGCTCGGCAATCTCCTCAATCGTCGGATACTTGAAAATGCGCTCCAACTTGATGTCTATGTCCGGCAGCAGATTCCGCACGCGCGATATGAGCTGGGTCGCCATCAAGGAATGGCCTCCCAGTTCAAAGAAATTATCCTTGATGCCGATCGGGCGTACGCCAAGCACCTGCTCCCATATGTCCACCAGATTCTCCTGCAACCCGTCCGCAGGAGGGACGTACATCGTTGACAGGTGCGCCCTGTCGTCCTCCCATCGCTCATGGCCCGCGCCTACTGGCGCAGCGGATTCTGCATGTCCCGCGCTTGCCTGGCCTTCCCGCCTGTCGCCGAACCAGCATCGCGTCCCCTCGAACGGATACGCAGGCAGCGGCACGCGTCCGGGTTGTCCGTCGTGAGTATGCTTCCAATGGATATCTGCTCCGGATAGCCAGCATTGGGCCAAGCCTTTCCATAACGCGGCAACGTCGGATTCCTCCTCCTTGCCATGCCGCATCAAGTTGATCGCATGAACCTTGCGCGATTCATCGTCACGCTGCCGCACCAATTGGGCCAAGCCTCTGCCTGGTCCCACCTCCAGCCAGATGGCATCATCTCCGAAGCTCCTCATAAGCGCGGACACCCCTCCTCCGAAGTTGACAGGCTCCCTCATATGGGCGCCCCAGTACGCGGCGCTCCTGGCCTGGTCCTCCGATATGTACTCACCGCTTACATTGGAGATGAAAGGGATGGAAGGGGCTGACAGCTCGTACTGGCGAAGCAAGCGTTCGAATTGCTCCGCGGCCGGCTCCATGAACGGGCTGTGGAACGCATGCGATACGGGCAGAAGCTTGTGGCCGATACCGCTGGACTCCAATCGCGCCGCCAAGCCAGCGATGGCTTCGCTCTCGCCCGCAACCGTGCATGAGCCGGGGCCGTTGACGGCCGACAAGTACACGGCTTCGTCCGCTAAGCTCCGGATCTGCTCATAAGATGAAGATACGGCCATCATGGCGCCGGCTGGGCTCTGCTGCATGACCGTCCCCCTTAGAACGATGATCGCAAGCGCCTCTTCAAGCCGCATGACGCCCGCAAGGCAGGCGGCTACATATTCGCCGAGGCTGTGTCCGATCATGGCACTGGGCCTCAGTCCCCAATCCATCAAGCAGCGGGCAAGCGCATATTCGACAATGAACAGCAGCGGTTGCGCTACCGCGGTCTGCTCCAACAATTGCGGTTCTCCGGCTCCGTTCGTACGGAACATCGCCTGCGATATCTCGGTGCGCATGCTCCCGTTCAGGACCGCAATGCACTTGTCCGCCCAACTGCGGAACAAAGGGATCTGTTCATACAGTCCGGCCGCCATGTTCAAGTACTGGCTTCCTTGTCCCGGAAACATAAAAATGATGCTGGCCTTGTCCTTGCCCGCAATGCCCCTGCCAATGACTTGCAGACTGCCGTCCCTGCCGGAGATTGCCGCATAACGATAAGGGAATGCTTTCCTGCCGACTTGAAGCGTATATGCGACCTTGTCCATGGAAGCGTCCGGGTGATGCCGGAAATACCTATGCAGAGCATCCTCCATCGCACCGAGAGCGCTGGCCGTTCGCGCAGACAGAAGAAGCGCCTGCTCTCTCTGCTCCTTCCGGCGTCCCGCGGCGCATTCCGCAGGTATTGGAGCCTCCTGCAAGATGAGATGGGCGTTCGTTCCGCCAATCCCGAACGAGCTTACCCCTGCCCGACGGGGATGCTCCGAGGCCGGCCAATCCCGCAAGGCCGTATTGACATAGAAATGACTGGCCTTGAAGTCAATGGCCGGGTTGGAATCCTCATAATGCAGGCTCGGCGGAATTTGCCGGTGATGCAGCATCAATGCCGTCTTGATCAACCCCGCAATGCCCGCGGCAGCGTTCAAGTGGCCGATATTCGTCTTCACGGAGCCGATCGGGCAGCGCTGCCTGGCGCTGACTTCTCCAGTCTCGCCGAATGCCTCTTGAAGCGCCGCTATCTCGATCGGATCGCCCAGCGCCGTGCCGGTCCCATGAGCTTCGATATAGTCGATCGTCTGCGGTTCTGCCCCCGCCATCATGAGCGCCTCCGCCACGACGCGGCGCTGGCCTTCGATGCTTGGCGCCGTGTACCCGACCTTGGCGGCACCGTCATTATTCACGGCGCTGCCAAGAATAAGGGCATAGATATGATCGCGATCGGCCAGAGCGTCCTCCAGGCGCTTAAGCGCCACGATCCCCGCTCCGCTGCCGAAGAGCGTCCCCTGCGCCTTCGCGTCAAACACCCGGCAATGCCCGTCCGGGGAGAAAATCCCCCCTTCCTGGTACAAGTATCCTTCCTGCTGCGGAACCCGGATGGAGGCGCCGCCTGCAAGAGCCAGATCCGACTGATACATGAGAAGGCTCTGGCAGGCATAATGGACGGCAACGAGCGATGTCGAGCACGCCGTCTGAATCGTGACGCTCGTTCCGCGCAGATTCAGCTTGTAAGAGATTCTGGTGCTTACATAATCGTTGCTGTTCGCCTGCAGCACCATTTGCAGCTCTTCCTCCGACAGTTCATCGCGACGCGGCAATATTTCGTTCACCAAGTAACTGTTGAATCCGCATCCGGCGAACAGACTGACCAAGCCCGGGTACGACTCCGCGACATAGCCCGCATCCTCAAGCGCTTCCCATGCGCACATCAGCAGCAGGCGGTGCTGCGGATCGAGAAGGTCAGCCTCGCGCTTGCTCATGCCGAAAAATTGATAATCGAACTTGTCGATGCCATCCAGGATCGGGGAAGCCTTCACATAGTTCGGGCTGCGCAACTTCTCCTCTGCAATGCCGGATTCTCGCAGCATCTCATCGGTGAAAAAGGTGATCGTCTCCCTGCCGTGCTTCAAGTTATCCCAATACTGCCCCGTATCGCTGGCTCCAGGAAATCTGCCGCTCATCCCGATAATGGCTATCGTGTTCTCCGCCTCGCTCGCCGTCATCGACGCTCCCCCTTTCGCCGTAATTTTTGCGCTTGCTGCGCGGCTCGCTGCTTGCTCTTGCGCTGCTCGTCAACAACAACGCCGCGTTGCGCCTCCGTGCCGTTTCCGTGTCCTTCGAGATAGTGCGCCAACAAGGAAATGGTCGGATATTTGAACAGATCCACAACAGGGATCGGCCTTGCCAGCTCCGCTTCGAGTCCTTGCTGGACGCGAAGCAGGAGCAGAGAGTGGCCGCCCGCATCGAAAAAGTTATCGTGAATGCCCACTTCCTCTGCCTTCAAATGACGCTTCCATACCTCCGCAATTTGCCGCTGCAGCATCGTCTCCGGCAGTACCGTGCCCTGTCGGCTCTCCCTGAAGTTGTATGCCCCAGGCTCGGGCAGTCTGGCCGGATCTGCCTTCCCGTTGCGGGTCAGCGGAATCCGATCCAGCTCCACATACGCCGCAGGCAGCATATATTCCGGCAGGCGGTCTCTCAGATGAAGCTGCATGCCGGTCGGGTCGAACGGCCTCTCGGCCGGAACCACATATGCAATGATACGGCCGTCCCTGTCCGCTTGGCATACCGTTAAGCAGTCGGCGATCGCGGCATGCCGCAGAATCGCCTCCTGAATTTCGCGCAGCTCCACCCGATAGCCGCGAATTTTGACAAAGTCCCCCTGCCTGCCGATGAATTCAACGTTGCCGTCCGGCAAGTACCTCCCTAAGTCGCCCGTCCTGTATATTCGATCATCCTCCATTGATGTATAAGGATTGGAGACAAACGCGGGGCGGCCTTGTTCCGCTTCCGCATTCCCGATATAACCGGAAGCCAGATAAGGCGAGCGAATGCAGATTTCGCCCGTTTCTCCAATCCCCTTCATGCCCAGCTTCGAATCCATCACGAGCAATTGCACGCCGTCTCTCCCCTTGCCGATCGGGATCGATGGCCCTGGATCCGCGGGAACGGAATAGATCCCCATAATTTGCGGCGTCTCTGTCGCACCATACCCGTTCAGACAGCGAACCTGCGGAGCGATCGCCCGGATATTCTCAATGTGGGACGGCATCAGCACATCACCGCCAAAAAAGGCATACCGCCATGCCCCAAGGTCGCACCTCTTATGCCCAGAGCTGCCTCCGCCCGCGATCACCATGCCCATCGCAGGGGTTAGATGAGTAATCGTTATCCGGCGGCGTTCCATCCATTCCGTCACGTATTCAGGAATGATCATCCGGCTTCCGTCCGGAATGCAGATCGCGGCCCCGATGGACAGCGGCACGAATATGTCGCGCAGCAATGGATCGTGTCCCAAGCCGGAGAACATGCTGAACCGATCCCGCCGATCAAGCCGGAATTCATTCACTTGCCAGCGAATGAAGTTGGCAAGCGGCTCGTGCGTGCATTCAATTCCCTTCGGCGCTCCCGTCGTGCCCGAGGTAAACAGCACATAGGCCGGATCCTCCAAGGAGCATCCCCTCTCGAGCCGCGCCGGCATCGCGCGGGCTGATTCGGCTTCATCGGCTGCAGAATCGCCGTCGATGCCGTAAATGCAGAACGATACATGCCTTGCCCATTCATCGAGCAACCCGCCCAGTCTCTCCCGCTCCGCGTTGAGAAAGACGATGCCGTCCGCCTTGGATGCCTTGAGCAACTCTGTCGCCCGGATCGCCGGCTGCGCCGGATCAATCACCGCAAATGCCGAGCCGCTCTTGAGCACGGCGAGCATGGCGACGATAAGAGACGCGCTTCGTTCACCGTATATGGCTATCGCTCCTCCCCGCCGGCGGGCGAAGCGAATCAACTTCGCGGCCAGTCTGTCGCTGCGTTCATCCAGATCGCGATACGTGTATTCGGCATCATCGCTATCGATGACCGCAACAGCCTCTGGACATTGCGCCGCCTTGTGCCTGAACATCACATGAACCGGCTGCAGAAGCGGATCGCGCGCCTGCCTTAGCGGCATGCCCGGATCGGGCAGAACCGCGGCCGAGCGTTCGGTGAGGAGCGAATAACGCTCAATCGGCCACTCGGGATCATTCACGATCTGGCGGCACAGACATTCGAATTGAGCCAGCATTTCGGTTGCCCTCTCCTCCCGGAACAGGTTGGAGGCATACGTCATCGTTAGTTGAATCCCTTCGGCTTGCTCCAGTGCGTACAGCGTCAGCTCGCATTTGGAATCGGGCTCGTCCAGTTCGGTGATCTGCGTAGTCAGTCCGCTCAACTGAGCCGTAACCGGCGGAATGTTGAGCATATTGAACATGACCTGGAACACGGAGGAGCGGCTGAGATCCCGATCCGGTCTTGCCATCTCCACCAGCTTCTCGAAAGGCATGTCCTGATGCGCATAAGCATGGATGGCTGCGTCCCTCGCTGACAACAGCAGCTGGTTAAAATCAGGATTGCCGGATAAATCAAGCCGGAGAAGCAGCGTGTTCACGAATAACCCGACCACTTGATCCACATGCCGGTGATGACGGTTCGCAACCGGAACGCCGACGGCGATGTCGGAGGTTCCGCTCAATCGGTACAGCAGCGCGTTGAATACAGTGAAGAGCGTCATGAACAGCGTGCAATTGTGCCGTTGCCCCAGCTCTTTCAACTCCTCGCTGAGCGCTTGCGGAAGCTTCAAGCTGACCTGCTTGCCCCGATAGCTCGACGCAAGCGTCCGAGGGCTGTCGGCCGGCAGCAGCAGGGGCGGAATCGGCTGCTGCAGCACGCCTGCCCAATATTCAAGCTGCTGGCAATAGGAGTCGCTCCCTATCCATTCTTGCTCCCAGCGGGCATAATCGGAGTACGTCAGCGGCGGATTCGGCAAAGTCTGCCGGGATTGCCCGACCCGGATCGCATAGAGCTGCCGAAGCTCGTTCAGGATTATGCCTGTCGACCAGCCGTCCGTGATAATATGGTGCAGCACGAGCACCAAGTAGTGGCGGCGTTCTCCCGTGCGGAGCAGCGTCATCCGGTACAGTTCGCTATCCGACACCCGAATCGGACGACGGCACTCCTCTCTTATCCATTGCTGCGCCTCTTCCTCCGTGCATGTCTTGATTGCCAGCCGGAACGCCTTTTCCTCCCTGACGAAGGAGAAGGGGATGCCTCCCTCTTCATGAATGGTCGTCCGGAGAGAATCATGTCTTCGAATCAGCTCTTGCAGAGCTTGCTCGAGAGCCTCCACGTCCAGCGGCCCGTCAAGAGACAACGTGCCGGGCAGCAGATAAGCCGTCTGATCCTCATCCAGCTTCTGCAGGAACCACATTCTCTGCTGGGCGCTCGTGAGCGGAGCCCGGTAATCCCCGGCCAGCTTCAGCGGTACGATGTCCGCCTTGTCCGTTCCGCTCTCTGCCTTCTGCAGGATTCGGCGGATTTCGTATGCCATGTCGCGCAGGGCGGGCTTGGCGAAGACCGTGCCGATCGGCAATTCAATGCCGAACACGTCATGAATGGCCGTGATGAGCCGGGTTGCCAGCAACGAGTGGCCGCCAGCCTCGAAAAATCGCTCTTCTGGGCGCACCTGCTTTTTTCCAAGCACTTGTTTCCATATTTGGATCAACACTTCTTCAACCATATCACTGCCGAGTCTGTTCGCTTCCGGCGCGTTAGGCATCCCGCAAGCCTCCTCGGCCTCCTCGGCAAGCAAGGAGCACAAGGCTTTGCGATCCACCTTGCCATTGGGCGTCAAAGGCATGCCGCCCAGTACCACAAAGCGGGACGGAATATAATGGCCCGGCATGCGCTCTTGCAAAAATTTCCTTACAGCCGTCTCCTCCCACGCCGATTGCGGCTTCATGACGACAAAAGCGATGAGCGAAGCCTGATCGGGAGTCTCTCCGGCGACCATGACGGCACAGCTGGCAATGTCCGCATGCTCTGACAAGTGGGATTCGATCTCGCCGAGATGAAGTCTTACCCCCCTGACCTTGACTTGATCGTCCCGTCTGCCAACGAACTGAAGCCTTCCGTCGGGCAGGCATCTTACCAGATCGCCTGTTCGATATAAGCGCCCCGGCTCGTGTCCGCCGCCGGCCGAAGGCGCAATGAATTTGGCCTGCGTCAATTCGGCATCGTTGCAATACCCGCGGGCAAGCCCGATTCCGCCGACGTACAACTCGCCAATGCCCCCAGGCAATGGGCGCTGCATGCAGTCATTGAACACGTGCACCTCCACGTTCGGGATCGCTTCTCCGAGATCGATGATCGATTCATCTGCACCGCATTCCTTGACCGTGACCCAGACGGTTGCTTCCGAAGGACCGTATGCGTTGTAAAAATGCCTCCCCGGAGCCCAGCGGGCCACGATATCGCGGCTGCACGCTTCGCCCGCCGATATGACGACCTCCAATTCCGGCAAGTCCGCATCCGGAAGCAAGGTGAGAACAGATGGAGGAAGCACCGCATGAGAAATCCGCTTGTCCTTCATCCACCGTGCCATTGCCGCGCCGGGCATCAGCGTATCCCTGTCGGCCATGCACAGCGTTCCCCCGCTGCGAAATGCCATCACGACCTCAAACACCCAGGCATCGAAGCTGAAGGATGCGAACTGGAGCACCTTGCTTCTATCGCTAAGATTGAAATATTGACGCTGCGCCTCCGCCATGTTCCATATGCCGCGGTGCTCGATCATGACAGCCTTCGGCTTGCCTGTGGATCCGGACGTGAAGATGACGTATGCCAGGTCGCGGATTCCGACGTCCATCCCGGACGGCCTCGCGCTCTGGCCGGCAATGACCGCCTCATCCCGATCGAGCAGCGCCAGTTCGATGCCTTCTCCGAACGAACCCAGGCCGATGGGCGAAGTGCTGATGATGACCCTCATCTCGACCTTGTTCGCCATATAGGCGATGCGATGCGGCGGATATGAGGGATCAATCGGCACAAAGACCGCGCCGAGCTTCAAGACGGCAAATACCGCTGCGACCATGTCCGGCGAACGACGCAAGCACACTCCTACAAATTCGCCCTTCCGTACGCCTTTGCCGGACAGCCACCAAGCGATGCGATTCGCCCTTTGCTCCAGCTCCAGGTAGGTCAACGTATCGTCCATGAACGTAACGGCCGCCGAGTCCGGCCGCTGCGACGCTTGATATTCGAGCAAATGATGCAAGCAGATGTGAGGCAGCGGCGCGGACGGGAGCTGCGACCGCCGGCCATGGCCAGATCGCGCATTCAGCCTCAGCGTGCCGATCCGCTCCTCCGGATTCCGCACGACCCCCTCGACCAGCTCCGTATACAAGCGCGCCATGGTCTTCATGAACGCAGCACTGAACAAATTCGAGCGGTAGATGAAAGAACCATGGATGAATGCGTCCGTCTCCTCTACCATCAAGACGAGCTCGAATGGCGTATCCTTGGTTCCCAGCGTCACCGGCCGCCACATCATACCCCCGAGCTCTGTCAGCTCCTGTTCATCGCTTATGAATAACGGAGAGCGAGTTCCATCCCCGCTCTGGGCCCGTTCCATGACAAACGCAACCTGAAACACGGGTGAAATCTTGGCATCGCGCTCCGGCTGCAGCCGTTCCGCCACCAAAGGGAACGGATAATCCTGGTGCTCCATGGCCCCCAGCATTGATCGCTTGACCGAATCCGCGAGCTTCCCAAATGGCAATTCGCCCGAGCACTGGAGGCGCAGGGCAACCGTGTTGACCAAATAGCCGAAAACCTCCTCGAAGCCGGCTTCGTTCCTTCCGGAGACGAACGTGCCGATGACGACTTCCTCTTGCTCCGTATAGCGATACAGCAGCGCAGCAAAGGAAGAAAGCAGCAGCGTATTCACGGTCACACCGAGCTTCCTGCTTAACCGGATCACTTCTTGGGACAAGGATTCGCTGAACCTGAAGATACAGTTTTCCCCTCTATGATCGTGCGCGGATGCTCCGTCCCCGGCTTTGTCCGCGACCAGCGCGCAGATGGGCAGCGGCTCCGCAAGCGTACGCTCCCAGTAGTTCCGGTCTTGTTCTGCGCGCTCACTCTGCAAGTAACGCTGCTGCCAATCCACGAATGCGCTGTAGCCGCGGCTCTCCCGCAATCGCTCCCGAACCGGAACGCCATGCTGGTACCGTTTTGCGACATCCCGCAGCAGCATGACGATCGACCATGCGTCCGCAATGATGTGATGCATGGATAGCAACAACCGTGGCGGACGATCGGGGGCATAGAACAGGAAAATGCGGAACAGCGGGCCATCATGCAATGAGAACGGCTCCCGCATGCAGCGCCGGAACAATTCTTCCGCTTCGGATCCCCAAGACGCAAGCCGATGCACCCGAAAATCAACTTCTCCGTCCGGCCTTACATGACGTTTGATCTCTCCGTCTTCTATAGAAAACACAGTGCGCAAAGAACTGTACGTATCATAGACACTTTGAAAGGATTCGCGCAGCTTATGCTCATCCACAGGCGTTAACAGATCCCATGCCGCTTGCATATGGTAGGCGCAATTGTCCGGATGGGCCTGCTGCAGCAGCCAGAGCGCCTTCTGCCCGTAAGATGCCATCGTATCCCGCTTCTCCTGACGCTGCTGCAGGAGCTGGCGGATCAGCCTTTCTTTGTCCTGGCGGGATAAGCCTGCAGTGACAATCGAATCGTTCATCTTGTTCATCTCCTGTCATTGATGTGAAGCAATCATGACCCCTTCTCTTGCGTTAACAGCAGAAGCAGCCGATCCATGTCTTCGTCGGACAACTCGCCCAGATCTCGCTCCATGTCGCCGGAAGTCAGCAAATCATCGATTCGCGATCGTTCTTCGTTGCTCTGCCTATCCCGGGCATCCAGCAGGATGCCGTGCAATTTCGATGCGGCCTGGCGGGTAGTCATCCCTTCCAATAACTGAACAATCGGCAAAGATACTTGGAATTGCTGTTCGATCGCATGTTTCATCTGCAGCGCCATGATGGAATCCATCCCGAGCGTGACCAGCGGACGATCCAGGGACAAGCCGGACGCGGGAATTATCTTCAGCACGCTGGCGAACATGCCCTGCAAGTGCTCCTCGAGCAGTGGCAGCGTTTCCACGCGATCGCGTACAGCTTGAAGGATATGCTGAACGGAGGAAGCGTTTCTAGAGCTTTCCCTCGCCCGATCCGTTTGCGATTCGGGCACCGCTCCAGCCGTTCCTCTCTCCAACGCCTCCGGATCGTCGATCCACAGCCTTCTTTTCTCCCAAGGATAGGTCGGTATGGCAATGCATTGTCCCCGGCTGCCGAAGGCATTCCAGTCCAGAGCCGCCCCATACCGGTATAACCTGGCCGCAGCCTCCGGCATGCATGCTCCGCCATCGCCCCTGCGCATGGAAAATGCCGCCAGCTTGACTTCTCCAGCCTGACCGCATTCTTCTACATGCTGTATGAGGACCGGATGAGGGCCGAGCTCTACAAATGCATCGTATCCGTCCAGCATGGCCGCATGCACCGCGTCCGCAAATCGAACAGGCTTGCGCATATTGTCAGACCAATGCTCCGCCCCCAGCCTCAGCCCATTCTCCATCCGCCCCGTCACCGTCGAATAGATGCGCAAGCGGGCCAGACGGTGGCGAATCGGGCCCAGCTCGGTGTGAAGACGATCGCACAACGGCTCCATGAAGTGGCTGTGAAAGGCAAACGAGCTTGAAAGGAGATGGGTTTTAACCGTATCGGGGAGGTTCCTCCGCAAGCGCTCCACTTCATGTGCTTCTCCGGCCAGGACAATGGATGAGGGCCCGTTCACCGCCGCGATCCCTACGCCCGGATATTCGCCGAGGCGCTGCTCGATATCGGCAAGCGGCATGCGTATGGAGACCATGGCGCCTTGTCCCTTGGTCGATTGCATGAGCGTGCTGCGCCAATATACGAGACGCATCGCATCTTCCAAGGTGAGCACGCCAGCCGCGTAGTGCGCTGAAATTTCTCCAAGACTGTGCCCGATGACCGCCTTCGGTTCAATTCCCCAGCTCCTCCATAGCGCGAGAAGGGACGCTTGAACGGCAAAGACGAGCGGCTGAGCCGCATCGGTGCGATCCGCCCAAGCATCGGCATCTCCGCGGTGAAGTTCGTCCCATAACGACCATCCGGCATACTTGCTCCATATCGCATCGCATTCCAGGAAGGTTCGTGTAAATGCGTTATCCCCGGATAAGTATTGCAGTCCCATTCCGTTCCATTGGTTGCCTTGGCCGGAGAAGACGAACACAAGATTGGACGGATCGGCGATCGCGCAAGTCGAAGCAAGCCGCTCCAACTCAAGAGCGAGCTCCTCGCGGTTGCTCCCGAGAACGGCTGCGCGCCAGGCACGGTGCGTGCGCCTCTGCTGCGCCGTGTAGCAAATATCGTCCAACGAAGCATCAGCGCGCTCCTGCAGGTATCGTCTCATGTCGGCGGCAAGACGTATCAGGGAGCCGTGGCTATTGGCGGACAAAGGAAGAATATGTAACGAAGGAGGCGCCTGCTGCGATGTCCGCGCCGGCGGCCTCAACGAAGTTGTATACTCCTGCAGCACAACGTGAGCGTTCGTTCCGCCGAAGCCGAATGAGCTTACCCCGGCCACCGAAGCTCTGCTTCCTGCCGGCCAGCTTACCGGATTCCGCACGATCTGGAGCGGAAGATCGGGAAGCGGGATGTATGGATTGACCTCCTGCAGGTTCAAGTGCGGAACCCATTCCCGGTAGTGCAGGCAAAGCACGGTTTTGATGAAGCCGGCAATCCCGGCAGCCGCCTCCAGATGACCGATATTGGTCTTGACCGAACCGATGTAGCACTTGCTCGCAGCGGAGCGGTTCCTAGAGAGCACCCGCCCGATCGCCTGAACTTCGATCGGATCTCCCAGAGCGGTTCCCGTCCCGTGCGCTTCGATATAGTCGATCTCTTCTCCGGATATGCCCGCAGCGCGGTAAGCGTCCTGCAGCACCTCTTCCTGGGCCTGGCCATTGGGTGCAGTTAAGCCGTTGCTTAAGCCGTCCTGATTGACGGCACTCCCCCTGATCACGGCGTATATGCGATCACGGTCGCGAAGGGCAGCAGCCAGCGGCTTCAAGATGACCGCGCCGGCTCCTTCTCCCCGGACGTAACCGTCAGCGCGCGAATCGAACGTTTTGCACCTGCCGTCTGCCGAGAGCATTCCCGCTTCGCGGAAAGCTTTGCTGATGGCCGGATTCAATATCACGTTCACCCCGCCCGCGATCGCCATATTCGTCTCGCCCGTTTTCAAACTTTGGCATGCCAGATGAACCGCGACGAGAGAGGAGGAGCAGGCTGTATCGACGGCCATGCTTGGGCCCCGCAAGTTCCATATATACGAAATTCGATTGGCGGCAATGCAATTGGAATTTCCCGTCACCGTATAAATGCCGCTCCGCTCGTAATCGGACAGCTTGCCGCAGCCGTAATCGTTGCTGGAAATGCCGACGAACACGCCCGTCCTCGAGCCGTTCATCGCTTCGTTCGTCAATCCCGCATCCTCGAGCGCCTCCCATACCACTTCCAACAGCATGCGCTGCTGCGGATCCATCTGCTCCGCCTCGCGGGGAGATAAGTGGAAGGCTTCATTATCGAACAGATCGATTTCTTCAACGATACCGGCACGGTGCATACCGTCCTGCGCGAACCGTGACGAGCGCAGCCCGGGCATCTCCGTGATGCAGTTTTCTCCGCTGCGGAGATGATGCCAATATTCGTCGATGCTGCGCGATTGGGGAAATCGGCAGCCCATGCCGATGACAGCAATCGCGTCCTCTTGCCCGGCTCCGCAGTCACATCGTGCTGCATGCCCATCCTCCCCTCCGAACGCAAAATGCCGAGCCACGGCCTGGATGGAAGGATAGTCCCAGAACAGGGTTGGATCAACGGAACGATTAACGAGCGCTTCCAATTCACCGGATAAAGACACCAATTCCTTCGAGTCAAGGCCATATCGGGAAAAGGGAAATTCGGCCTTGATTTCATGCTGCGATATTTGCTTCAGCGCGCTGATTTGCTGCACGAACCAATTACATATGTCCTTGTAACGCTTGTCCTGTCCCTTGTCCATTTAATCCACCCCACACGAATAAACTTCCGTTCAAATACATCTCTTTGCACTTGCGGCGCTGAATCTTGTTACTGGTCGTTTTCGGGAGATTCAGAGGCTTGACGAGCTTGACATCATAGGCATATAGCTGGAGCTGTTCGGCAATGGCTTCGCGAATTCGATGAGCAATCCCGCTGCAGCAAGCTTCCCAATCGAGTTGCTGGCGCTGCGCGGCATGCTTGAATTCCCGGTTCATCTCGCATACTACGACAAGTTCCTCGCCGCCCTGCACCTCTATCGAAAATGCGGCCAGGCTCGACCCGTTAATATCCGGATGGCAGCTGGCGGCAATCTCCTCGATATCCTGAGGGTAATAGTTCTGTCCCCGAATGATGATCAAGTCTTTCAGCCGTCCGGTTATGTATAATTCGCCACCGTGAACGAAGCCGAGATCACCGGTACGCAAAAACGGACCTTCCTCCGAATCCAACAAATAAGCCGCAAATGTCGCTTCGCTCTCGACCGGGGCATCCCAATAGCCTTGTGCGACGCTTTCTCCCTTAATCCATATTTCGCCGATTTCGCCCGCCCCACATTCGAGCTGGGTGGACGGGTCTACGATTTTAATCTGATGATCCGTAAAAATCGAACCGCAGCCGACCTGGGCTCGCGCCGCATCCCCGCGGGCTTTGACTGGGGCGGCATTGTTCTGCTGGAGCGCCTTATCGTCCAGATAGAGCAGCTTCTTTTGCGCCTCTTTGGCCGCAACGGTCACGCAGAGCGTCGCCTCGGCCAGGCCATAGCTAGGCAGCAGCGCTTCATCGCGGAAGCCGCATACGCGGAAGCTATCGCAAAACTCGCGGATCGTCTCTGCCCGAACCGGTTCGGAGCCGTTGAAGGCGATCGCCCAAGGGCTCAGATTCAGTTCTTGTTTATCTTCATCCGTTATTTTTTGGACGCATAGCCGGTAGGCAAAGTCGGGGGCTCCACTGAAGGTAGCCCGATATTTCGTGATCGTCCGCAGCCATCGAATCGGCTTTTGGATGAAATCCATGGGCGACATCAGATAACAGCTTCCGCCATTGTATACGTTTTGCAGCACGTTCCCGATGAGCCCCATATCATGGTACATCGGCAGCCAAGACACCATAACCGTGTCATTTGAATGATAGAATCGTTTCTTCATGATTTCGAGATTGTGGAGTAAATTGCGATGGCTCACCATTACGCCCTTCGGAGTGTTGGTAGATCCGGACGTATATTGAAGGAAAGCGATATGGTCGATCGGGACCGTCTGTGCCTGATAGGGAAATTCATCGTCACGCTGCAGAATATCGGCAAGCTGGATGGAGCAGGCACTTCTCATCTTCTCTGGAAGCTTCATGGAATCATGGGGAGATTGCGTAATAAGCAGGGCGGGCTTGGCGTTCTCATAAATCGCCGTGACTCGTTGCCCATTGCGCGACTTGCTGGGAGGAAAGGCCGGCACCGGCAAAGCGCCTGCCTGCAAGCATCCGAAAAAAGCAATGATATAATCGATCCCGTTCGGCAGCAGGATCATGATTCTCTCGCCGGCCAAGTTCAGAAATTGAAAATACGCGGCAAGCTTCTGGGAACGGAGGCGCAGCTCATGATAGGTGCAGCTTTCACACTCGAAGTCCCCGTTTTTCAAGTAAATAAACGCTTTGCGATTGGGATAGTGATATGCCGTATAATCTAGCATTTCTAACAAATTTTTATGCATCCTCGACTTCCTTTCTCATTCGGAAAATTACACATAAAAAAGAAGACAGGCTTGTTATACATAGCGGCATCAACGGCTAATATTGTGCTATTTTTACACAAGAAGAGTATGGAATTTGAGTATTGGCCGGTAAGGGGTCATAAAACGCGTTCAGTGGTGCTTTCATATCATCCAGAAACGGCTGTAAAAGCGTGGCATGATGAATGCGATCGTTATCCAAGGCCATGACAATGTGGCCCGTCGGATAGGGAGCAACTACCTGTAAGCGAACTGGTGCGCCAATCACTTGGAAAAGGTAACTCTCTGTATACAACCGTCTTCACTTCGATGTAGGAATTGAGGGCGGAGTCCATTTGCCTATTTGAATATGGTTTCTTTGCTTATTCGACAAGCAGGTGCAAATCATTTCCATAGTTTATGATATTAAGTTCAATTTATATAATTCACCTTAAAATACCACTATATATTTTTGGTGTCAATACTTCAATAATCATGTTACTGTTCTTCTGTGATAATGTCACCCTATAACTGTTCTGGGATAATCTCACTATGGGACAGGGGATGATTGCCTGCACTCCTGTTCTCTATGAAGTTTAGGAAATACAACTAATATCACCTTACTATAGAAAGCTTATTTTTCAACATATTTCCACATTCTCATGCAAAAAAATAGCGTGCAACGCCTTGCACGCCATCCGGCTCCCACAGATAAAAGATGGAATTGCCGGCAACTTCTTAGGTCTCCCATATGGTATAATTTTTTGTAAAACGCATGATCGAAAGGAGGCCATTCGGTGAGCTCAAAGAAAGTAGTACTGAAAACGGCGAATGGACTTTTTTTATTCAAGCAAGAGGTCAATCAAGAAAGCAATTGGCGCTCAGATCATTGTTATAAATTTATGTATTCCGCAAATGGATCGATGACTTATCAAACGAATCGGAACCAGATTTCTCTTGATGAGCAGCAATTTCTATTGTTGAATCCGCATGATGAACATAAGCAAATAGCTTTGGAGAACACAAAGTTTCTAATTGAAATAGAACCATCCTTTTTAAACCGGGCAGCCAGAGCGATATCGTCTCATCATTTTGATGTTCAATTTGCTTCTTGTACACAAAGACACCCTTTGTTGACGAAATGGGTTCATTTTGTTTTGGACTATGTGCAGCTTGAAGAAGACGGAAATTCGGAATCCATGGAACTTTTTTTAGAGCATAGTTTTAGTCAATTAGCTTTAATTTTGGTAAAAAACGCTATCGGAACACAATCACACGATATCCACTTGCCGGCTTATAAAACGATTCATCCCCAACTCTATAAAACGATTCAGGCCATGAAAGAGAATTTTCAGCACCCATGGACGTTAGATGAAATGGCGGATTTTTCATACTTCAGTAAATTTCAATTCGCTCATTATTTTAAGGAAATTGTCGGGATATCTCCATACTCATGGCTACAAATTTATCGAGTCATCCGCAGCCAAGACATGCTGATAAACTCAAATAAAGCCATATTAAAGATCGCCATCGAATGCGGTTTTTCTTCTGTTTCCGTTTACAATCAGCTGTTTAAACGATTATACGGCATAACCCCCCGATCTTTTCGAACAATGGCTCGTAAATAAACGCCTGAACCGAGAATCATCACCATGCCGCATCCCAAAAATAAAATATGGGTGGATAATAACGAAGAAATGAATCCGAATATCCCAAGTGAAAGTACATTTGAAAAATATAACAGAAATGCATTGAAACTGAAGCCGAGACCTAATTGGTCTGCGGGTAAATAGCGCTGTAACAAGTACACCCGTGACAACCCGGATATGGGCAAACCAATTGCCGCTGCCAACACGCCTATAAAATAGAATGGGAGATGATATGCAAATCCTAAAAGAAAAATGCCTCCTCCCCACATCAAAGAGCCAAATAGATAAATTTTTAAACTTAACTTCTTCCATAATAACGGAATCATTACATTAACCGCGATAACAGCCGCACCGTACCATCCCAGGAGAATACTATACCATTCTTCCCCGTCAGGAGTCGTATTGCTTAGCTGCATGAATAGACCAACCTGCCATACCCAGGTATTCAAAAAAACAATGATGACGGTGACCATAAATAAAGTTCGGATCGTATATTGGTTCTTTGCCCAAATCGTAAATTTTTGAATAGAAATCAAGATATCCTTCATTTTCTTCGGCTTGGCATTTGTTTGTGTTTCTGAGAATTGGATGTGATAAATGAATAACGAGCTGAGTAGGTGCGTGAGTGCATCAAATGTAAAAAAATGAATAATACCGATTGTATTTATGAATCCGGCGCTTACAATGGGACCTAATACCGTAACCCCTCTTGTAAACGTATCGAGTAAGCTATTAACAGCCGTTCTTTCTTCTTCTTTCGTTATCATGGGCAACATTGCCCGATGAGCGGGGTTGAAGAAACAGCCCAGACAATGAATCATAAAGCTGATGACAATTAAATGCCAATAGGTTAACATTCCCAATTGATCAAAGATGACAAGGGAGACCATCAGAGGTCCCCTAATCAGTTCAATCGCTATCAATAATCTTTTTTTGTTCACCCAATCCGCAATTACGCCTCCAATTAATCCGAAAAAGAGATACGGCACAACTTGTGAAAAGGCAATACCCGTCGTATAAATACTTGATTCCGTCAGTTCATACGCTAAAAACAAGAAAGCCAGCCCCGAAATCACATTGCCTAAATTAGAAGCCCCTGCTGCCAGCAAGTAAAGTAGAACATTCCTGTTAGTCTTTATCACTTTTACGTACATATCGTTCACCTCATGTCCATCGTACGATGGGAGTGAGGCGTTTTCTGTAGAAAAATTGCTGGCTTTGATAACAAGATGGTATGATTCGTCAATTCTCTTATTCTTCGGCCCGATTGCGGTACCGCTTGTAAGCGAGCGCCAGACAGAGAACGTGAAGGACGACGCCCCAAGCGATGCTTCCTGTCGTCCCCCACGGCTCCGTAAGGGGAAATCCGGCTGCGGGCTCCGCCGTAAACAGATGCGCGGCCCAATAGGTCGGCAGCCAGGCGAATGCGGGCCGCCAGGAGACCGGGAGTACGTATGCAAGCACCGGGAGGAAGACCGCGATCCCGCCCAGCTTGGATAGCGCCAAGCCTTCCACCTTGTTGGAGGCGCAGCCGGTCAGGAATAGAGCCATCAGCGGAACCTCCAACATGAGCATCGGCATCGCGCCCAGGACGGCCGCCGGGCTTAACGGCATCCACCCGATGCTGACACCCGCAAGCGCGAGATACAAGCCGGCCAGCACCAGCGGAACAACCATGCGGCGGAGCAGATAACCGCTCTTCCGGAGCGGAGTCGCCGCATAATAGTGCAGCACCCGCTCGTCCCGTTCATCCAGCATGAGCAGACCGGCCATGACGCCGATCACGAGCGGAATAAGAAGCAGGCCGATACCGGATAGGATGCCGGCATGCTCCATCAGATGAATCCCGGCCCGCCGTTCGAGCAGCGCGGCGGTCCACGGGACGCCGCAGGCGAGAGCGGCGATCAGCAGGGCCGGGGCCGACACGATGAACAGCATCATCGGGTCGCGGCCCATATGCAGCAGGTCATGGCGAACAAATTGCAGCGTTCGACTCATTGTGTTCCTCCTTCATTCAGTAACGGTGCCGGAATAATTGAAGCGACCGGAAGGCCCATGCGTATGCAGCGCCGATCCAGACCATAAGGCAGGCGGCTCCGAGGAGCAGCTCGCCGTCCGGCACAGGCCGGAAGGCCGACTGGAGCATCAGCAGCGATCCCGCAGCCGGCAGAGCACGGAGCAAGCCGCCTTCGTACAAGCCAAGCACCTCCCCGGCAGGCAGCGTGAAGAAGACGCACAGGGGAACGGAGCAGAAGAAGAACCCGTTCATCGTCCGGCAGCGGGCGGCCAGCCCCAGGCCGGCCAGCGTAAAAAATGCGGAGGTCAGCGCCACCCCGATCAGGAACCAGCCCAGCCCCCGATGGAATCCGAAGGTACTGACATGAATCAGGAGGCTGCTCCCCAAGGAGAGCAGCATAAGCGAGAGCAACTTCGATCCGATATAAGCGAATGGCGAGTGCGGCGTCGCGAACAAGGCTTCGTGAATATCCTGTCCCTTCTCCAGCAATACAAGCCCGCCGATGAAGAAGAAGCCGAGCATGCTCGGATCCGAGAAGGTCAGGAGCAGATTCGCCGTCGCTCTATACCCCGCCGGCAGCTGATGGAGCAGGACGATATAGACCGTGCTCACGAGGGCATACGCGGTGTAGAACTGGTGGCGCACCTGCAGCCGGATATCGCCCGCCAGCGCATGGCGGAAGCGGCGGAAGGAACGCCGGAACCGGCTTGCCCCCCGGTGCGGAACGACAGGCTGATTCATGTCAAAGCCCTCCCGGTTACGTCAATAAACAACTGATCGAGGGACGCTTCCTGCGTGTGCATCGTCTCAATCGCCCCGATCCGCAGCAGCCGCAGAAATTCTTCATTGCGATCCAGACCGGCCATCCCGAACTCCGTCCGATTGCCGGATCCGTCCTCCCGATACTCAACCTGGACCGTGCGCTTGCCGGCTCTCACCTTCAGGGCGCGGGGAGAATCGATAAGGCGAATCTCGCCGTCGACGATAAAGGCGACCCGATCACAAAGCTCTTCCGCCGCGGCCATATTATGCGTCGTAATGATGATTGTCTTACCCGCGGCCTTCTGCTCCAGAATGAGCTCCTTCACCAGAGCCGCATTGACCGGATCAAGCCCGGACGTCGGTTCGTCCAGGAAGAGAAGACGGGGCCGGTGAAGCAGAGCCCGGCATAGATTGAGCCGCATCTTCATTCCCTTCGAATACTGTCCGACCTTCATGCCGGCATAGCTGTCGAGCCGGACCCGCGCCAGCATGCGCATCGGATCCTCGGTCTCCACGTCATAGAGCGAAGCGAACAGGCGCAGATTCTCCAGCGCGGTGAACCGGCTGTAGAAATTCGGAAATTCAAAGGCGACCCCGATGCGGTTGTAATAATCCCGGCCCTGCCGTCCCAGCGGCCGCCCCAAAACCCGTACGGTCCCTTCATAGCGGGGCAGCGTGCCGATCAGCACTTTTTGCGTCGTGCTCTTGCCTGCTCCGGAGGGGCCGAGAAATCCGAAAATCTCTCCCGGAGCGATCTCAAAGTCAATCCCCTTCAACGTATAGTCAGACCGGCCCGGATACCGGTACCGGAGACCTTTCACGTCGATCATTCGTCCTCCCCCCCATCCGCTTCGATAATAAGCCCTTCGGCCAGAAGCTCGATCAGGAGCTCCATCGTCTGTTCATAATGAGCTTCGCCGATCCGCTTCTTCTGCAGCGACAACAGAACGAAGGACCGGATTAGGCTGACTATCGCGTCAGGCGAACCGTTCCGCATCCAGCCTTGCCGCTGCCCCTTCGCCAGAAAAGGATACAGTTCGTCATAATCGTCCCCGTAATGCCGCTCCAGCGTCTCGGGGGAAAGCTTGCGGAAGAGCGATTCCACCAGTTCCTCGTCATACAGCTGCTGCAAAAACGCATTCTCCTCCAGCATACGCAGCGATTCATGCAGAAAGCGGCGGAACCGTTCCCGGGTCATCGGCGAATCCGTCTGCAAAAAGACAGCGGACAAGTGCCGGCGCACCGCCTGCTCTTCTTCCTCCAGCAGCTCGAAGTACAGCTCTTCCTTCGAAGGGTAGAACAAATAAAACGTGCCCTGTGCCACGCCGACCGCCTTGGTCAGATCGGCGACGCTCGTTTTTTTCAAGCCGAACGCCGTAAACAGCTGCTTCCCTTTCTCCTTCAGATCCTGTCTGATTTTTTCCTTCTCCTGTTTGCTGAAGCGCGGCATGACGATCTCTCCTCGTGAATATATGAATATTTTTATTTTATATTCATAATTAAACGGCAATTCTTTCCTCTTGTCAAGCCGGAAGTTCCGCTCCATTCCATCTTCCCCGCTCCAATCGGGCGATTCCGTTCGGCCGCCCCCTCTGGATAAAGCATCTGCTGCGTGACTCACAGGTCTCCTTTCCGGGTAACTCAGAGTAAAATGTGCCGCTCGCTGCTGCAGCGTCGACATTTTTTTTGGAGAAAGCCAAAAAAATTGAAGAAACATGTAACTTTTTCAGGTTCTCCACGTTATAAACTAGTAGTAAAGGAGGTTGTCGGTTCAATGCAAGCTACTCTTCGTACATTGGGCATGATTATGTTAATAGGAGCTCTGGTGGCGTCGATCAGCCTTCCGGCATCGGCTGCCAAGCAGGAAGACAAGTCCCGGGCCGCGAAGCTTACGCCCGAACCCGTCAGCGTACTGGTCGTCGACAAGGAAGGCGAACCGATAACAGAGAACGGACTTCTGATCGACAGCAAAACCTATGTGCCCATTATGGATATCAGTGAAGCGTTCCAGTTCAAGGTCCGGTGGGAGGGCATCAGCCACACCGTATATATCGATGGCCCCGAGGATGATATTGCCTGGAACTCGCTTACCAATAAGATGAAAGTCAACGGCAAGGATACGAAGCTGACCACGCTTCCCAAAGTGATCAAAGGCAAGACCTATGTGCCGATTCAGCTGCTGCACGATGTATTTCTGTTCGACTTCACCTGGGAAGGCAAGTCAAGAACCGTTACGCTCTGGTATGAGCCGCAGCCTTATTCTTCCGAATAATTCCTGCGCCGCCGTCAGCAGGACGGCGGACGCCGAACGGGACCGGACTCTTCCGGTCCCGTTTTTTGCCGCGCTTGTCGTCTGACCTGAACCGAAAGGCCCCCTTCCGCTCCCTGCTCACCCCGGAAATCCGCGTTTTCCACGACCTGCTCCATAAAAATTTATCGCAAATGGGAATAAATAGAGACGAGTTGGCATTTTTATAGAATGATAGGGTATACACCGATGGCCGCATCGCTGCCGCTTCATCGTCTTGCCGCCGGCCAGGTGGACCACTTCATACCAAGAGAGGGGTACGCTATGCGAATGAGACGCAAATCCATGCTGGCCGTGCTGACACTATTACTGGCTGTAAGCGCTTTTATGAGTGCTTGCGGCGGCAGCGGCCAAGGCACCAACTCTTCCTCGCCACCGGCGGCGAACAAGGAAAAGCCCGCTGATCCGGGGCCCGGGGGCAAGACCGAAGCGCCGAAGGAGCAGGTCTTCCGCTTCAATCTGCATTCGAACCCGCCGACGCTCGATCCCGGACTGGCGCAAGACACGGTGGCGCACGCCGTGCTCAACGGGCTGTTCGAAGGGTTGACGCGGAGCAATGAGAACGGCGAGCCCATCCCGGGCACCGCCGAGAAGTGGGATATCTCCCCGGATGGCACCAAGTACACCTTCCATTTGCGGAAGGACGCGAAATGGTCGAACGGAGATCCCGTGACTGCCGAAGACTTCGAGTTCTCCTGGAAGCGGGTGCTCGATCCGAAGACCGAGCCGGCGCCGCCGTACGCTTATCAACTGTACTATATCAAGGGCGCGGAAGCATACAATACCGGCCAGAACGCCGATCCGAATTCCGTCGCCATCAAGGCGGCCGATGCGCACACGCTCGAGGTCGAGCTGGAGCATTCCACTCCGTATTTTTTAAGCCTGCTTTCTTTCCAGACCTACTTCCCGGTGCATTCCTCCGTCAAAGACAATCCGAAATGGGCTTCCGAGGCAAGCACCATTATTTCGAACGGACCGTTCAAAATCAGCGAATGGAAGCAGCAAAGCTCGCTTGAGATGGTAAAAAATGAACATTACTACGATAAGGATGACGTCAAATTCACCAAAGTGCAAATGTCCATGGTCGCCGATTCCGGTTCGGAGCTGAATATGTACGAGACTGACCAAATCGACTATGCCGGCATGCCGACCGGACGCGTTCCGAACGAGCAAATTCCGATCTTGAAGGAGACGAAGCCGGACGAACTCGAGATTAAGGGCATCGCCTCCAGCTACTACTATTTGTTCAACAATAAGCAGGAGCCGTTCAATAACGTCAACATCCGCAAAGCGCTGTCGATGGCGATCGACCGTCAGCTCATCGTCGACAAGGTGACTCTCGGCGGACAGCTTCCCGCGTTCGGCATCGTTCCTCCGGGAATCGCGGGCGAGAAAGCGGAATACCGCTCCGAACACAAGGATGATTATTTCAAGGAGAACATAGAGGAAGCGAAGGCGCTGCTGCAGAAGGGGCTCAGCGAGCTCGGGCTGTCCGCCATGCCTGAATTTACGCTCGCTTACAATACCGATGAGAGCCACAAAAAGGTCGCCGAGGCGGTCGCCGACATGTGGAGCAAAAATCTCGGCATCAAAGTGAAAATCGAAAACCAGGAATGGGGCGTCTTCCTGAAGAACCGCACCGCGCTCAACTATCAGATGGCCCGGGCCGGATGGACGACCGACTACAACGACCCGATGTCCTTCATCGATCTGTACATGACCGGAAGCGGCAACAACGATATCGGGTACAGCAATCCGGAATTCGACAAGCTCGTCCGGGACGCGAAGCAATCATTGGACAACAAGGAAAGGATGGAATTGATGGAAAAGGCGGAGCGCATGCTGATCGAGCGGGATCAGGCCATTCTTCCGCTGTACTACTATACAAGTGTTGGGTTGAAGAAGCCGTACCTCAAAAACGTATTTATCGACTATCAAGGAATGATTAACTACAGCCGGGGTTATTTCGAATAACGGCGCCGCTCGCGCTTGCCCGGGATGAAGCTCATCCGGGATGCACTTGGCCAATGGCCGGTGCGTCCCGCTTCTTCATATCCGCGGCGGAATGAACCTGATCAGAAGGAGGATGCATCCATGATTCGGTACTCCTTGACCAAGCTGTTCTATCTTATCCTGTCGCTGTGGGTGCTGGCTTCCGTCACCTTTTTGCTCATGAAGGCCATTCCCGGCGACCCGTTCATGTCCGAAAAAGCGGTTCCGCCCGAAATTCGCGCCCGTCTCATGGCCCAATACGGACTGGATAAACCGCTGTATGAGCAATATTTCGTCTACTTGTCCAACCTGGCGAAAGGCGATCTGGGGATTTCGATGAAAATGCAGGACCGCGAAGTCGGCCAGACGATACGGGATGCCTTCCCCTACTCCATGAAGCTTGGCGTCGTATCGATTATCGTCTCCGTCGTCATCGGCGTCAGCCTGGGCATGGTCGCGGCCCTGCGGCATCGCAAGCTGCTCGACTCCGCCTCGATGGTCATCGCCGTGCTGGGCGTCTCGGTCCCCAGCTTCGTGCTCGCCTCCTTCTTTCAATATATTTTCGGCGTGAAGCTGAAGTGGCTGCATGTCGTCGGCCTGAACGGACCGCTTGATTACATCATGCCGACCCTGGCCCTCTCTGCCCTGCCTATCGCCTTCATCGCGCGCCTGACGCGCTCGAACATGCTGGAAGTGTTAACGGCCGATTATATTAAGACGGCCAAGGCCAAAGGCCTGTCCCGCGGCGCCATCATCCGCCGGCATGTGCTGCGCAACGGCATTCTGCCCGTTGTCACCTATCTTGGGCCGCTGACGGCCAACGTCGTGACAGGCTCCTTCATCATCGAGCAAATATTCGGAATCGGGGGGCTCGGCAAAATATTCGTGACGAGCATCAGCAACCGCGACTACTCGCTTATTATGGGAATCACCCTATTCTACGGGCTGATTCTGATGTGTGCCCGCTTCATCACCGACATCGCATACGGGTTGATCGATCCCCGCATCACTCTTGTCACGAGAAAGGAGAAGGCCGCATGACCATGTTCCATTCCTCCCCTGCCGATGAACGTCCTCTCGCCCCGGAAGATTTCCGCAAGGCGAACGTCAGCGAACATGCGGCGGAAGCGATCGAACAGGAAAGCGTATCCGCATGGCGCGACGCCTGGCTGCGGCTGCGCGGCAACCGGGTTGCCATGACGGGTCTTGTCTTCTTGCTGCTCATCATCGTCATGGCCATTATCGGCCCGATGCTGACGCCTTACGATTACTACTCCAACAATCTGGAGAAGACGAACCTGCCGCCTTCCTCCGAGCATTGGTTCGGCACGGACGATCTCGGCCGCGACATGTTCGCCCGCACGTGGATGGGCGCCCGCATCTCGCTTACCGTCGGCTTCTCCGCCGCGGCCATCAACCTCGTCATCGGCGTCATCTACGGCGGCATCATGGGCTATATCGGCGGACGGCTTGACGAGGTGATGAACAAAATCTCCGAAATCATCTATTCCATCCCGGATCTGCTGGTGGCGATTCTGCTCGTCGTCGTCTTCGAACCGAGCCTGAGCACGATTATTTTGGCGCTGTGCGTGACCGGCTGGATCAATATGTCCTGGATCGTGCGCGGGCAGATGATGCAGCTCAAAAATCAGGAATATGCCCTCGCCTCCCGCTCCCTCGGCTCGTCGGGCATGCGCATTCTGTTCCGGCATCTCCTGCCGAACGCCATGGGCCCGATTATCGTCACCTTGACCTTGGCGGTGCCGGCAGCCATCTTCAGCGAAGCGGTGCTGAGCTTCCTCGGGCTGGGCGTGCAATCGCCGGCCGCATCGTGGGGGACGATGATTAACGACGCCCTTAAAGCGATGATCATACATCCTTGGCGGCTTGCCTTCCCTGCGCTGTTCATCAGCTTGATGATGCTGTGCTTCAATCTGTTCGGCGACGGGCTGCGCGATGCGCTCGATCCGAAGATGAAAAAATAAGGACAAGGAGGGTTCGCCCATGCAGCGATTGCTAGAAGTCCAAGATCTCTGTGTCTCCTTCCATGTCCGCGGCGGCGAGGTGCAAGCCGTGCGCGGCATCGGATTCCATGTCCAGCCCGGCGAGGCCGTCGCCATCGTCGGCGAATCCGGCTGCGGCAAGAGCGTGACCGCCCAAGCGATCATGCGTCTTCTGCCGCATCCTCCCGCCCGCGTTCATCAAGGGGAGATCCGGTTCCAGGGAAAAGATCTGCTGAGCCTGAAGGAGCGGGAAATGCAGTCCATCCGGGGCAAGGATATCGGAATGATCTTCCAGGATCCGATGACATCGCTCAATCCGACGATGACGATCGGCCGCCAGATTACCGAAGTGCTGATGAAGCATCAGCGCCTGACATCGCAGGAAGCCAAGCGCCGGGCGATAGAGATGCTGGAGATGGTCGGCATCCCCCATCCGGCCACGCGCTTCTCCCAATATCCGCATGAGTTCTCCGGCGGCATGAGACAGCGGGCCATGATCGCCATTGCCTTGGCCTGCCGCCCGGCGCTGCTCATCGCGGACGAGCCGACGACGGCGCTGGACGTGACGATCCAGGCCCAGATTCTGCGCGTGCTCAAGCAGCTGCAGCGCGACTTCGGGACATCGATCATTCTCATTACGCATGATCTTGGCATCGTGGCGGATCTGTGCGATCGCGTCATCGTCATGTATGCGGGCCAGATCGTCGAGACCGGCACGAAGCGGGAAATATTCAAGAAGCCGAAGCATCCCTACACCCGTGGTCTGCTGCGTTCCTTGCCGCGAATCGATCAGGGCAAGGATGAGCCGCTCGTGCCGATATACGGCACGCCGCCCGACCTGGCCAAGCCGCCGTCCGGCTGCCCGTTCTGGGCCCGCTGCAGCGATGCGATGCGCGTCTGCCAGGAACGGCAGCCGGAAGCGACCGCCATCAGCGGAACCCACAGCGCGAGCTGCTGGCTGCTGCATCCGCTCGCACGGGAGGTGGCCAGATGAGCACAGAGCCACTGCTCCGGATCAACCGGCTGAGCAAGCATTTCCACCTTGGACGGGGCCAGACGCTGAAGGCCGTCCATAATATCAGCTTCACTGTTCGCAGAGGAGAGACGCTCGGTATGGTAGGCGAATCGGGATGCGGCAAATCGACGGCGGGACGGACGATCCTCCGCTTGTACGAGCCGACGGACGGGGAAGCCTGGTACGGGGGGACGAATATATACCGGCTGAAGCCGCGTCAGCTCAAGGCCTTCCGCCGCGAGATGCAGATGATCTTCCAGGACCCGTATGCATCGCTGAATCCGCGCATGACCATCATGGATATTATCGGGGAGGCGCTGGACATTCATCGCCTCGCCGGCAGCCGTTCCGCCCGCAGGAAGCGGGTCGAGGAGCTGCTTCACCTGGTGGGGCTCAATCCCGATCATGCCACCCGCTATCCCCATGAGTTCTCGGGCGGCCAGCGCCAGCGCATCGGTATCGCCCGCGCGCTGGCGGTCGATCCGAAGTTCATCATCTGCGACGAACCAATCTCGGCCTTGGACGTATCGATACAGGCCCAAGTCGTCAATCTGCTGCAGGATCTGCAGAAGCGTCTTGGGCTGACCTACCTGTTCATCGCGCATGATCTGTCCATGGTCAAGCATATCAGCGATCGGGTGGCCGTCATGTACCTGGGCCAGATCGTGGAGCTGGCCGACAGCGGGACGTTGTATGCGGAGCCGCTTCATCCGTATACGCGGGCGCTCATGTCCGCCATTCCCGTTCCCGATCCCGACATCGAGGCAGGCAAGGAGCGCATCGTGCTGAGCGGCGAGCTGCCGAGTCCGCTGCATCCGCCGAGCGGCTGCTCCTTCCGGACGCGATGCCCGTTCGCGAACGGGACCTGCGCCGAGCGCAAGCCGGAGTTCCGGGAGGCGAAGCCGGGACACTATGTCGCCTGCCATCTGGCGTAAGCTGTCCGCGAGCCGCGTGCAGGGACCACAGCAGAAGATACGGCAGGAGGCCGAACGCATTCCGTTCAGCCTCCTGTTCGTTAGATGAGTAAGAGAAGGCAGCGAGCCTTCCGGCCAGCCTGCCCGATCCGCGAAGCTGACTCGCCCTCTCCGGCCGCAATCCCACGCATAGCGCGAATGCCCTCCTCTACAGCTTCCCGCATAATACAGCTTCCGGAGGAAGCTTACTACGGCAACGATGCAAAGACACTATGCTTACAGCAAATGAGAGGACAACTGAAACAGATCGCCGCAGATGAACCGGATATGAGGGAAGCTGCCCTGCTTGTTTTTCCGGTTCAGCCAGACCGTATCGATTCCGACGTTCGCCGCGCCCCCCACGTCGCCGCTCAAGGAATCTCCGATATGAAGCACATCCTCCCGCTTGAGCCCGAACTGCTCCAGAGCGCAGCGGAACATCTCCGGCCGCGGCTTGTAGGCGCGCGCATCCTCGCTCGTCATGACCCCGTCCACCTCCAAACCGTGCAGGCGCAAAGCCGCCTCGATATCGGCCCGATCCGTATTCGACAATATATAGACCGGATAGGATTGGCGGGCCAGCTCCACGAACCGTCTCGCATCCTCGTAAAGGTTCGGTTGTTCCCAATTGGCGTACTGGAGCGCCAGCAGATCGTCCGGCCGGCTGAACGAATCGAAGTAAATGAGCGTCTCGGCCAGGCATTCCCACGCGAGCTGGCGCTGGCTCTGATACGAGCTGCCATAGCTCTCGAGCAGCATCCTGGACAAGCTCTGCCACCAGTAAGTACCGATCTCCCGCAGACTGCATTCCCGGCGGGAATTCACCTGGATATTGCGGAACGCAATCTGCAATATGTTCTCATCTTCCCATGCCAACGTTCCATAAAAGTTAATAAATAGCGCCTTGTACTTCGCCATGACGTCCCATCCCCTTATCCGCATGACTTCCGGCCGATGTTCCGTATGAATGCGCCGCGCTGTACCCCACCTCACGGACCGGGCCTGGGCTGCCGCCGCTGCACAATTCCGTCGATAAGCGTCGAGAATACTTCCAGTATAGCAAACCTGTTTCGCAAGAAGAGAGTCATCTCCTGAAAAAGGGACTTGGGGGCCTCCAGGATAGGCTTGCTGAACTAGGAGATCACGGCTGCCTTTCATTCAAAGAAACCGCTTACTTCGTTCCACCGCGAAGCTGAGCCGGCGCTCGGCATGCAAGCCGCATGGCAAACAATGATTTTCCGAAGCGAAGGGCGAGAGCGGAATCTCGATTCTATCAGTCTCGCATATGGTAGAGAGGAAGGCGGCAAGCGGCCGATTCATTTCGAGGGAGAGGAGGTGCATTGATGAATATTGCCGTATGCGGATATTACGGGATGGGGCGCTTCGGCGACGATTTATGCTTGCGGACGCTGCAGAAGCATCTCGACGGACATGCCGTCTACCCCTGGCTGCCGCATATGAACCCGGATGAGACCGATGCCGTCATCATCGGGGGAGGAGATCTGATCACGCCGCACTACTTCAACCCTTATTACTTCCCGGCGGCGCTGCGCAATCATCCCACCTGGGTATATGGCGTCGGCATTGGCGATGACTGGCCGCAAGAGACCTGGCCGGAGGACCAAGTGAATCTGTACCGGGAGCGGGTACGTCAGGCCAACAAGGCCGTGTTCCGCGACGCCCATTCGCTTGCTGTCGCTTCCCGGGCCGGCTTCCACCCGTATCCGACGATGGCGCCGGACATCGCTTTCGGCTATCGGGAGCCCCGGTTCCCCGTAAAGCGGTTATCCGACAGGCCCACGATCGGCATCGTCGTCTCCGCCTGTTCCGCCTTCCCGCTCGAAGCAATCCTCCGGCTCTTCCTCCGGTTGACAAGCGAAGGCTTCCATCTTGCCCTTATACCCGTCATGAATCATCCTACGAACGGCTTCTCCGACTTCAACATGTGCAACCGGCTGTACCGGGCCCTGAAGGCCCGCCATCCCCGCGCCTCCGCCGAAGCGCTGCCGCCGTTCATGGAACTGGACGTGACCTACAGCATCATTCAAGCCATGGACATGCTGATCTCCTGCAAGCTCCATCCGTCGCTTGTGGCCCTGCGCGCCGGAAAGCCCGTGTTCGCCTTCCGCAAGACGAATAAGCTCCGCTGCCTGCTCAGGCCCTTCGGCATGGAGAAATATGTCTGCTCCGTTGAAACGGAGGGAGAAGACCATTGGCCGCGAATCGAGGATTTCCTCGAACACGGCCAGGCCAAGGCGCAGGCGGCCCTGCCCCGCATCCGCCAGGCCGAACGCGAGAGCGTGCGCCAGCTTCGCCGCCTGAAGGCGGATATCGAGCAGCGATGCCGGCAGCATCGCTGGTTGTGATGGCCATCGGAACAGATCGAACAAAAATGATCGTAGAGAGAGGAGGTAGCAAGATGGGTTTCTGGTTCGGGTACGGCCGGCTTGTCAACAAGATTCGCCATCTGGAGGGAAAAGTCGAGGAATTGGCTCGCGGCGCCGATGAAGCGGCTTCGGGCCCTAATGAAGAATTAAAACGGTTCCTGGAGTTCAAGGTGGGAACGGAGATCGTGGTCTGCACCCCAAGCGCTTCGGTGCGGGGCGTGCTCCTCAGCGTAGGCGCCGGCGTTTTGCAGCTAAGGGAGGCAACCGGCGATCGCGCCGTCATCCCGTTTTCCAAAGTAACCTATGTCCAATCATCGGCAAGCAGAGAGGAGACCTTGCGATGAACTTTCGCCAATTGCTGCGAAGTTATATCGGGAATGCGGTGGAGATCATGACCGCCCATGGCGTGACGGCGGGGACGCTGCAATCCGTCGGCAACTCCACCCTGACCCTTAAGGTACCTCTGATTTTTAACGGACCTTCCGGGCAAATCGCCGCCATTCCGCTGCAAGCGATCGAACTTGTCCGCATTCCCGCAGACTGATAATGACGCCGGGGCGCACGGGAACGTGCGCCCCGGCGCTGTCAGTACCGGCTCTTCCCTCCGGCTCTCGGGGCATGGGTGCCCCCCCGAGCTTAACGATGTCTTTGCAAGGGGCGCTCCAGCGCGTACAGGTCGTCCTCCAGAGCGGCCATCCGCTCGAGGAGCAGCTTCCTTGCATCCTGAACCGCCTGGTTGTACAGATGCGGACCCAATTCCTTGATCATAAAATCAACGAGCTGCTCCGCTCCGATATCTCCAAGCTCCTCCGCGCGCTCTTCCGCAAAGAAACGCTTCACCTGCTCCATAATGTGCTGCTTCTGTTCTCTTGGCAGCTTTATCGGATTCATGCCGCTCCTCCTCCATACTCCTTCGTTCCCTGCGTTCCGCTTGAATCCAGCCGTTGTGCGCGCCATCAACGATCCGGCGGATAGACCGGAGGCTGTCCCAACCTGCTCTCCTTCTCCCGAATGGCCAAGTCCAGCCAGCGGATGGTCCGGTGCAGCGCGCGAATGACCAGAATACTGATATAGATGCCAAGGGCGAAGACCACCGCATAAATCATAAGCGGGATAAATCCAAAAAATGAAACGAATCCGATATCCATCGGAGACACCTCCAACCGTTATGTCTCAGTACGCGCTTCCCCGCCGGCCGCCAGGTCACAAGTTGCGGCTCCTTACCCGTTCTCTTCCTTACCCGTTCGGATAAGGGCGAAGCAGCGGCTTCAGCTTGCGGAAATCATGCATGCCGTTCCGGACGGCGGCCAGCTCCTTTATATGCTTCATCAAAGCATGCGCTTGCTCGGTCGCCAACCGGTACTGTTCCTCCGATATGCGTCCCAGGCGAAGCGCCTCGTCCAATTCGTCTTCATCCAGCAAAAAAATCTTCCCTGACGGCAGCAGAACGATGTCCAGGTACAGATCGTCATAATACGGAATTCCGCGCTCGTCCACTTCGGGGGGCTCGCAGATGTCCACATACCACTGGACTACTTCTTCCTTGTCATCCAGCATCGTCGTCACGGAGTAGCGCTTGCCCTGCGGGAAATGCTGCATCCAATAATAACCGGCGTCCGCCAGCACAAGCTTCCGGCCGTCCATTTTTTTGACAAGCGGCGCACGCACCGCATGGAAATGGAGCAGCGTCACATAACCCGAAAAATCTTCGGTATCCTGATGCATTATAGCAAAATCACGCGATTCAATCCGTTTCCAGTCGCTGCGGTCAGCATGTTTTCGTTTCATGAAGTCAACCTTTCTTCTCCCGTCTCCAAATACACGTTCTCCGTAAATCTCTTCCATTATACCGCTATTCAACCCGAAAATCCGCAAAAAAAAGAACATCGCTCCCGATGTCCTTACTTGGAGTATGAACAACAGTGCAGCCGGCTCACCACGACACCTCGATAAATGAAGCGTCATCCGTCAACGCGCCGCCCTGCGGCTGATCCAGCATCCGCTGCAGCTCTGCATCCGACGGCGTTCCGCTGCAGCCGTCCAGCTCGCGCAAGCCGTCCGTATAGCAGAGCAGCCGGTAGGTCCCGGAGCGGGGCAAGTCCATCGCGAACAGATGGGGCGGTCCGCCGACCGGGCCGGTTAACGTGGACCAGCGCTCGCCGATACGTATCTTATCCTGGAATGGCGCCTTCACTTCCGTGCCGTTCACCCACAGGCGCAGACGGCAGTCGCCCTGCCAGGCGAGCCACAGCTTGCCCTTGCGGAGCCCGCTGCGGCTGGCGCGCTCGATATGGCCGCAGATGAACATCGATTCGCTGCCGCGGCTCCGCTTCTCTTCAAGCACTTCCCTCAGCAGCTGCGGCGTGTCGCGGGGGATCGGCAAACCTTCGACCGCCTTCGTCGCCGGGCCGGTCAACCCTCCGATATAGGCATGGAAGGCTTGCTCGCTTGGCGGTGCGCCCAGGTCTGCCAGCCAGCCAAGCAACCGCTCCCCGAGGAACCGGGCGGCGAAGTCGCCCTGATAGCTCATGCTGACCCCGTCGCACAGCACGAAGCTGCAGCCGTTGCCCTGCAGATGCAGTCCGAGGAAGTCCTGCCCGTTCTCGCGCTGCCGGACCGTCTCCTCCGCCCGCGCATAGCCGTACCGGCACCGGTACGGGTGTTCAATGATCGTTACGGGATGCTCGCTATGCTGGGAGCACAGGATTCGCTGTACCGCCGGATCATGCCGGGACGATTTTTTTCGGCCAATTCGCATACGCAATCTCCCCATCTCTACCGAACCGGCGTCGCCGCCGACATCTGGAACCCGATGGACACGAGCTCCGCGCAGCTTCCGGGGAGCATCATGCGCGCGCCGGGAGCGAGATGATAATCCGCCTCGACCAGCATCTCCCGGTAACTCTCCGGCAGGACGGAAGACATGTTGCGCAGCTTCTCGGCATGCTCATCCTTGAATGGCGTATCCGCCATAATCCCTTTCCAGCGGCGCGGCTCCGCGATTGGCGAGCCCATAATATGATCGGATATGAAAATATTCTCCACCAGCACATTGCCGTCCGGCACGCTCATTTGCATAATCCGCTTCGCAATGGGCTCCGGGTCCTCCCCGGTCGCAACCCCGTCGGTCATATGACAGACAAGCGGAGCCGGGCAGTCCTGCATATTCGGCAGCTCCGCCTCCAGGATTCGTTCCGCCTGACGGAACGCCTTGGCCGAATCGGAGAACCGGACCGGCGTCAGATCCGGCAGCGAGCCAAGACTGGCGATTTCGTCGATGCCCTTGATGCCGTTCAGCAGGTCGTACACATCATCGCTGTAGGCCAGTATGGCCAGGCGGTACCGGGGCGTGAGCCGGTTGCCCTTGGTGGATCGGAATACCATCTGCCGAATGGCCAAGGACAACGCTTCGTATACAATGTCTATCCGGCGCTTGCCGTCCATCAGCATATTCATCGAAGCGCTGATGTCAATAAGATATATAATGAGCGCCGGCGTCCGTTGGGAAGCTTGAATCGTATAGTTCATCCGCTTCGGTGTCACCTCTGTTCTATCCTGCTTTCCGGATTACATGATTAAATATCGGGAAGCTCATGCTCCCGGTTTTTCAAATATTTATAAATATGTCCCGCCCGGGCGGACATGTCGGGCTTCTTATTGAAATAATCGGGATCCTTCTCATAGCGCTTCGCGAATTCCAGCGCTGTCTTCCGGGCTTTCTCGTGATTATCCCGCTTGGCGGAATTGTAGGTTTTGTTATAGGAGGCCACGAGCAGCACCGCATCCCGTTCCCGAACCCGCTTCAGTTCCTCCTGCTCCTTGCGCTTGCGGGCCTCTTCCTCCTGCTTGCGCTTTTGCGCCTCGGCCTGCTGCTGCTTCCACTGGAGATACTTCTCATATTTCGCTTGCTTGTCATACTTCTCCTGAAGCTTCTTCCGCTCTTCTTCCTTCTTCTTCTGCTCGGCCCGCTTCTTCTCGGCCAGCTTCTGCTGCTCCAGCTTCTTCCGTTCCTGCTCCTTCTTCGCCTCTTCCTCGCGCTGTGCCGCCAGCCGGGCTTCTTCCTCCTGCTTGCGGCGGGCTTCCTCCTCCGCCTGCTTGCGGGCCAGCTCCGCCTCCTCGCGCTGCTTCGCGGCCAGCGCCTCCTGCTGCTCCTTCGCCTTCAGGGCATCGGCTTGCAACATGTTATACACTAGAGGACTCGCGCCCAGCAGCAGGACGACGATACCCGCCGCCAGCAGCGCGGCGGTTCGGCGGCGATTGCCCGGACGCTTCCCGGGCGGGGCTTGCTCCGCGCGCAGCCGTTCCTCCAAGCCTGCGATGGCGGCCGACAGTTCGACCTCCATCGGGCTTCCGGCAGAGACGAAATGATGCGCCGAACGATACACCTCAAGCGCGCTCTGCCATTGCCCCTTCTGCTCCAGCTCCCTGGCTTGGTTGAACAACCGATCCGTTACATTCGGATCGGAACGGCCGGCCGCTTGCGAAGCGTCCAGCGGAACCGGGTCTTGCCCGGCCGGTTCGGAGCCCGGCATGCCCGCCGGCGTACCGCTGGCAGCCGGAGACGGCTGCTGGGGTTGGGGTTCCGCCTCAAGCGGCTCGTCAGCGGACACGCCGGACAAAATAATGAGCCATTCCCCGAAGGTCGGGCAGCTGCTCAAGTCCTGGCTCTCCCACGCCCGAACGAACAGCTCGGCAACCTTGCTCCCCCAGCGCTCCTCCAGCGAGCGCTTCATCAACCCGTACCGCTCGCAGGCAGTCTGCATTTCATGCTGATCGAAATAGCTCTCTCCCCATGCGCGCCCGATGACGCGGTCGTCGGACCAGCCGAGCATCTCGGCGAGAATGATCGCACCCGCGAACCGATCCGCATACGCGCTCCATAACCCGCTCTGCACGGTGCGGTGCGCCGCATATCCCGGCGAACCGGCGAGAAGCACGTCCGGCCGGTCCAGCTTCGGGCTGTACATCTGCTCCACGTCGACGAGCTCGATCGGGGATCCGCCGCGATGCCTGTTAACTTCCGAAAAAAACGGAAGCAATACATTCGGCGCAGACAAATCGCAGTGAGCCAATCCTTTTTGCTCCATCCCCGAGCAGATCTGCGCGAGGGAGGTCGCCAGCTCAAGGCTTTCCCGCCGGGTAAGGGCCCGCTGGGCTGCGATCATATCCAACCAGGTAGGGCCATGTACCCATGGCATCAGCACCGCGTACAACAGGTCGGTATGCGACTGGATGATTCCTCCGTTTTTTTCAGGAGTCAAGATGTGCCGCTTGCATACGCTAAGCCCGGGCAAGGCGCTGTACGCATCCAGCTGCTCCGATTGATAGACCATGGCCGGTATGCGGTATTTCGGAAAGAACACCTTGAGCGCCTTCATCTCCTGCATGTCGCCGTCATGCGGGATCAATTGATATACGATTCCTTGCCTTCCGGCCTGCGCGTAAGCCAGACCGGGAGCAGCCGGGTGTTCTCCAATGAGATAATCGGTTCCGTACAGCCGGATCGAATCTCCCGGATTCGGCTGAAATGACATTCCCCATCCCCCCGTGGTGATTCAAGTTACATCATGCGGCATACTGCAAGAAAACCGGGAGTCGCTACAACGCCCGGTTTTCTTATCAGGTTCATGCGCAGCGGCAGCACAGCCCCGCATTCCGTATTATCGCTGTTGGTCGATTGTGCGGAACTTGTTCGCAATCGCGCGCAGTTCTTCGCTGATGCCGTTCAGCGTCTGAACGAAAGCCTGCATCTGTCTGCTGGCTTCCTGGAATTCCTGGAAGAAGCGCTGCTTCGTCATCCCTTCCCATTGACCTTCCATGCCTTGAATCGCTTGTGTCAGGCTGGAGACCACCTGTTGGCTCTGCTCTCCGCCCTGCTTGAATTGATTTGCAACCTGGTCCACTTGTTCAGGTGTAATTAAAATACGGCCTGCCATTATTAACTTCCTCCTTTGGAAATGGATAGGATAAATGCTAGGTCAATTGTACATGAATTCCATTCCTACTCGGTAAGAGGCCCTGGACCTAATTTCCATATTACCTTTTACTTAGCCGGTGAAACTTCCTGAAGTATTTTTTGAAACGCTTCTTCTTCATAGTTCGAAAAACCTACATGGGCGACAACGTCGATATCCTCATGATTGAATAAAAAGGAAAAGTTCTCGTCTATGTACCCTTCCGGATAGACGACGCCCAAATAATCAAACAGACGATTCGTCTTGATTTGCAGCTGCTTGCGGCCATATATCATCAGTTTCTTACTTCCGTCGCGCAGCAATACGACCGAGCCGAGCGGCAGTAACGTCTTTTCATCCGCAGGACGGAGTTGTTCTGCTTGATTCTTCAAATCGCACCCTTCCCTTCTCTGTTCAATTGCGCCTCTGACCGGTTAAGAGCGGGTGCCCGGGAACCATTTTCCGAGACCCCCGAACGTGTCCGAGACGGAATCTGTGATGCGCTTCGCCGTCTTTGTCGCTCCGCTCTTGACCGCCTTTACTCCGTCAGCTACCGTGTCCGAGACGGATTGCACTTTTGTGGAGAGCGACTTCGCCCCTCCCGACACCGAGTCGGATACGTTGTCCACCGCGCTGTCTACCGCGTCCACCGCGTAGGTTTTCAATGACTTGCCGTTAACCGTTACTTCCGAGGCCATGGAAATGACCGCGCCCGCGGCCAATCCGACGCCTGCCCCGACGATGGTTCCTCCCACCGGGACGACGGAGCCGACATAAGCGCCGACGGCCGCGCTGGCCGCCATCGTGCCCAGGCCGAGCGCACCGTTCACGACGCCGCTCGCCGCCGCGCGGCTGGCCCCGCCCGCTTCGTAATCCGTCATGACGGCGGTTCCCGTGTCGTAGGCGAGGCCGGCATAGCCCAGCTTCGCGCTCCACCCCTTGAGCGAGAAGGCTTCCTTCATCGCGATGCCCGGGTCGACGAACTTCCATACATTAGGGTGATTAGACGCGTTCGAGGCGGTATATCGCGTACCGCGAATCCCTTCCGACAGCGCGTAATCGGAGCGGGCTCCGCTAATGGTGACATAACCGTCGCCCCGCACATTCACGTTGAATTTGTCGCGGTGCATGCGCACCATGTCATAGCCGCCCTTGGCGAAGCCGTATAATTGCGCCTCCGTCGGCTTCCAGCTCAAGCCGATGGAGGTCCCGCCTCCATTCATCGCGCGAACGGCCGAATTCGGATTCGAGATCGTGCCAAGCCCCGGCGCTACCCCGGGAAGAATGAGAGAGGTCCCCCCCATCATGATGCCGCTGAATATGGCCGTCGCCGATCCGATTTTAACCCCTGGCGGTAAAATGCTGTTCGTCTGCTGATCCGCCGTCTGGAATTGCTCCGCTTTCGTAGTGAGATGCTTGCCCAGCTCGAACAGCAGCTCGTGAATCTGGGAAGACAGACGCGACGCCTGCTGCCATTCTTCCATGACGGATGTCTTGATTGAAGACTCCCACGTCAACGTGTGCAGCGCCTGGCTCAGAGACGATTGTATAGATTGTATTTGTTCCGCCGCAATTTGAAGCTGACGGCCCATATCACGGAGCGCATCCGGATAGACGAGAATACGCATCGTTGTCACCTTCCCTCATCTTTTGCGAGCTGCCGGTCCCACTGCACGAACATTCGGGCAAATTGCTCCTTTGTCGTCGGCGTGGCCGTCAACCAATCTTCGTCACCTTTAGAGCTTTTGCGGATCAGCCAGTTGCATGAATCGCCAATGATAAACGCCAGCCCCTGGACGTCCCAATCCTGCTCATTCCAGACCAGGAAGAGTAACTCTCCTTCCGCAACTTTATTTTTCATGGAGCGGGCCAGGGCGAGCGCCCCTTCTTCCTCTCCGTCGAACGTCATCAATTGGCATGTCATTTGCTCGACAGTCAACTGCGGAGCCTGCTCATACAGCTTGTGAAAATGCCTTTTGGACAATATCACCGAGGTCATATCCGTCTCCGGCTGGTCGGCCCAGCCCATCCTCTCGATAAGCTCATGGCAGGCCTCTTCCACCGATCCGATCTCATAGAGCATATACCTGTCCGGATCCTCGTTGCACCGCACGCGCTGGATAACCATCTCGTCCGTCATATGGAGGTAGCCTTCGAACGCTTCGCTCGCATGGGAATACCTGACCCAGCACGACCGCTTGGCCAACCCGGTGACAGCCACGCTGGAAAACACATGCGGGGGCATGGACAGCTCCACCCCGTTCGGCTCTTCTCTCAAATATCCCTTTTTCAGCAGAGCTGACTTGGCCCGGTCCCATTCTTCCGCAATCTCGTCCGTCAAATATCCGCGAAACGGATCTTCGATGCCCAATAAACGGTCAGAACCGATAATACCGGTCAGAAAGTACAACTCTTTCGCATCCAGCGTAATGCTATCTCTCATCTTTTTCTCTTCTTTTTCAACGTCATCTGTCGTCATCAATTCATGCACCCCCCATCAGACCGGTACATTCCATCGTTCGCGAATTCGTTCTGACCATTCATTTGGAGTCCACGACTCGGTATATGGAAAAGCGGCTTTCAATTTGGTAAATTTGCGTCGCATAAAATATCCTTGTCCCGGCGGCAGCATCTTCGTTCCGGAGCTCCCGCTGTTCGATTCGGATATCGGCAAGCGCAGGAAGGACAGGTCGTTCGCATCGATCGTTCCGAACAGGAATCCCGATTGGGACGCCTTCACATCGTTGAACCAATCGACGCCGAAGGTAGGGAACTCCGATGGAACTCCCGCCAGCACGACATGGACATTCCGATCCCGGCCCTGCCGCGCGATGGCAGACAGCTGGTCCTTTACAGAAAAATCAGTCAGCTGTTTGCATAAATCATCGGCATCGTCCATCACAAGCAAGAGGGCCGGTTCATGCGCTTCCTTTGTCCGGTTCTGTACTTGATCATATATCATCTGCACGAGGAATGGAATCTCTTCTTCCCGCACAGCGACTCCTCTGACATGAGGAAGACCGGACAAGCGGCTGATCCCTTCCCCGCCGAACCGGGTATCGACCGCATAGATATGAAGCTTCTCCGGCGAGACATGATAAGCCAGCGACAGCATCCAGCTCGACAGGAACGACGTCTTGCCGCTCTCCATCGGGCTGGCTACCACGAAATGAGGGCCTTCCTTCAAATCGATAAGAAACGGTTCCAGATCGTCCAAACGGAGGCCGACCGGCACCCGATACAAGCCCTCGCTGCCTTCCGGCGCCCTTCTCTCGGGATCCTGGAGCAGCTCCGGCAGCCGGACTATCTCCGGCAGAGGCCGAATCGGCGGCGCTTCCTTGCCGTACCACGCCTCCTTGATCGCCTTCATCTCTGCGCGCAGCCGCAGGATCCGCTCGGTCTCGTCCGGACCGCTGGACGGCAGCGCGGTCTGGAATTCAAGCGGCGGGACGGCTCCCTTCACCAGTCCGCGCCCCGGCGGAAGCTGCGCCGGCGCCTTCGTCGGCCGACCGACCGCGAAATAGTAATCGCTCGGATCGGCCAGTTCGAACGACACCGCCTGCGGAATGTTGCTGCGCACCTTTTCGAAAATATCGGTTACGCGGTTCGCCGTAATGATGAACGTAAGGGCGAGGCTTCCGCCTTCGCGCAGCAAGTATTCCAGCAGTTCGTTCTCCTCCGGATAGGTCGTCCGGAAGTTCAAATACCCGTCGATGACGACGACGATGTGCGGCACCTGTTCGCGGGCCGCTCTCCGGTAGGAGGCAATCGTCTTGACGCCCATTTCCGATATCATTTCTTTGCGTTCGGCCAACTGCTGCGACAGGCAGCGGAACAGCCGCTTGATGCGGTCCTCCTCCTCCGCCAGCATGACCGAACCGACATGAGGCAGTTGGGCGATGTCCTTCATCATCCGCCCCATGTCCACGACATAGCCATGCCACCGTTCCGGCGTGAACTGCTTCGCCAGCGACATCAACAGCGATTGAACGAAGGTCGTCTTCCCCGTGCCCGGCATGCCGTATACGGCGAGATGTCCCTGATCCATGCTCAGTCGGAGCGGCTCCTGCCGCTGCCGCATCAGATCATCGACCAGGCCGACCACCGCCTGCAGCTCGGTCTCCAGATGCTCAGCCTGCCATGGTTCATCCGGTTCTTCCTGGCGCATTCCCAGAACTTCATCCAATTCCAGATGCTCCGGCAGCGGCGGGAGCCATGGGCCCGGAAGGCGCTCAATCCCCTCGCGGCGGGCCGTCTCGGCCACATGGCCGATGAACACTTGAAGCTGCTTCGGCGGCTCCTTCTCCATCAGCGCGGAAGAAAGCTCCTCTCCGGTCAGCAGCGGTTCGCGCTTGCCGTTCAGCCGGACCTCATAAATCTGGACAGGCGAGGCGTCATCGTCCTTGCGCTTCACCAGATAAGGCGCGCCGCTCCAGGCGAACTGCATCTCTTCGAACACTTCATCGCTTCCGACCTGGAAATAGCCTCTCCCGGGATTGGTTATCCAGGCGGCATTCGGTATTTTAAGCATATCCCGGCTGTCCCCTTCGCTCTGAACCCGGAGGCAGATGCGGAAGCGGGTATTGCTCCAAATTTTCTCGTCAACGACGCCCGCCGGCTTCTGCGTTGCCAGGATGAGGTGGACGCCGAGCGTCCGGCCGATCGTGGCGATGCTGATCAGCTCGTCCATGAACTCCGGCTGATCCTTTTTCAACTGGGCGAATTCATCGATGATAATGACCAGATGCGGAAGCGGATGCTCCGCCCGCCGGTCCGAGCGGTAATACTCGTCGATATGCTGCAGATTCCCGGCATCGTTCAAGATGCGCTGCCGGCGGATGAGCTCCGCCCGGAGCGACACCTTGGCCCGCTCGATCAAGCTGTCGTCCAGATTCGTTATCGTGCCTACGACATGCGGCAGATCGACGAACGTGTTCGACATGCCGCCGCCCTTGTAGTCAATCAGCATGAACGCCAGCTCATGCGGATGGAACTCCGCGGCAAGCGAAGCGATGAGCGACTGGATGACCTCGCTCTTCCCCGAACCGGTCGTGCCCGCGATGAGGCCGTGCGGCCCATGTCCCTTGCGCTCGATTTTGTCATGCAGATTCAGCATGATCTTCTTGCTTCCCGCGCGCACGCCGACCGGGACCGGCAGCGTATCGGGATAGCGGTTTTTCCGCCAGCGCGAAGCAATGTCCAGTTGCCCGATCTCCTTCACTCCCAGCATCTCGAACAGCGTCAGCACGGCAGGAATGTCGGACGCGGCCGATCGCTTCAGACGAATCGGCGCCATATAGCGGGCAAGCGTGTCCATCCCTTCCAGAGGCATAAGATCGGCGGAAAAGGCATGCCGAACGATGCCTTCTTCTTCCGTCTTATGCGTATACGTTCCTTCGGAATCGCCCACTTCGATGATAAGCTGGCACTGCATCGGCAGGCGCTCCTTGCTCTCCGAGAGCACGATCGTGCAGGCGTCGATGCGGCCCGCATCCTCCAGGAGAAGCGGATAGAGCGGCTCCTCCTCCACCAGCTGCGTATCGGACAGCAGGACGACATAACAAGGAAGATGCTGCTTCTTCTGACCGGACGTACGGAAGCTTTTCCTCCGGTTCAGCAGGCTGAACAGCTGGTCCGCCAGCTGATGCGCCCCGCTGCGGCGATCCGCCAAATACCGGTGCGTCCGTTCGTCATCCCACGTATGGGGCAGCCAGCGAAGCCAGCTCCATTCCTCGGCTTCGCGCTCGTCATAGAAGGCGGCCAGCTTCACTTCGTCCGGCGAATGCCGGGTAGACAACTGCGCCGTGATGACGCGGATCGCATTCATGACCGCTTCCCGTCCACCGACAATGCCGATGACCTTGGCCGGATACAAAGGAAGCGCGATAGGCGCCTGATCCACCCGCTCGAACTCTTCGGCGACTTCCCGGGCGGCGTCGATCAACGGATCGCGCTCATAGCCGTCCGCGCGCGGCACTTCAATCTCCATATAGAATGGCACCGGGCCGGTGCCGATTCGCACATGCATGAAATCATCGTCTGCAGGCCCGCGCTCCCACAGATTGCTGCTCCGGTTCTTGACGATCTGATAGCATACTTCGGGATCGCCATGAATCGCCTGCAACGCCTCCAATTGCTCCCTTGCCTTCTCCTGCAATTCTTCCCGATGCTTATCCAATTGGGCGCGGTACATCCGATCGCGCTCCACCTTGCGGCGCTCGTACACCTTCTTATTGTTCAAATACATAAAAAAAGGAAGAGTATACGACGTAAGCATCATAAAAATGGTCAACATCTGGAACATCATATAATTGCTGTTGCCCATCTTGCCTGACATCGACATATATATGTAAAAACCGACACTGACCAACGTCATAATAATCGGAATGATAATCGTAATAATCGAAAAGGTAGGACGGGTCGGTTCCGCCGGCGGGCGCAAAATCTCAAGCTTATCCCTGCGCAGCGTAGGCTTGATTCTAGGTGATCTCTGGTACAGTACGTTCACGGCGAACAACTCCTCGTCTGAATCGCTACTTATTCGCTACCCTGTCCTTCTCTGGTTGAAACAGCATTCGTCTGCCATATGCAGGAAGCGAGTCGGTTGTCGTGGAGTAAGCCCGTTGAATGCGGATATGCGCCCCTTCGCGCAGCCCGGCCTCCGCAAGCCGCTGTTGTTCCTGTACGACGAACCACAACCCTTCCGGCTGCTTCGCCTCGAGTATATATTGCACGCCATTGCGCGGCGGCTCGCCGAACAATTTCAAACCAAGAATAGCTTTCAATTGCAGGCCCGTGCAATCCTCCGACACATCAATGTCGAACCACTCCTGGCCCTGTCTTCCTGAAGATACGGTAAGCATCATCGCAAGCGCCCTCCTTCCCATACGGTTCAGAGCCGCTCCGGCTCCGCCTGTCTCATTTCACTCTACACCCGCAGCCGATAGCGGTCAATGCACGGCTATGCGGCCCCACTTGCGGGGGGCGGACAGGACTGCTTCTACGACAGACTAGTATACATGATTATACCATATCCGTACTTAGTATATATTGGAATTGCCCAGTTGCAATGAGCCATAAGAACGGAATTCTTGACAGAACTCCAAAAACAATGTCAGAGCCATCCCCGGGGACCAGTCGGAACACTTCTTCTAAATTATTTTCCCGATAACTCAGTCCTTACCTTCTTATATTGGCTATCCCATTCGATCAGTCCATCGCTCCCTTATCTTCGCTATCCCATTCGGTCAGTTTTAGCGGCAGTCCTTCTACTTCACTCTACCCCTCGTTAAGATTAACGGGGTTTCCTATCAAGTTCGTTCTGACAAGTTGGGAGACCGGGCAAAAGGGGCTTACGTACGTTCAGACTTCTTCCTGACCGGTTGGGAGATTGGGCAAAAGGAAGCTGCGGACCACGAACGGATCAAAAAAGCTCCCGCCTCGCGGAAGCCCAAGTACGTGTGAGTCCCATTTTGTCCACTGTGCCCGTATGTTTTCCTTCGTAATTATTCCTTTTTGCAGTAGCGCATTCGGAACCATCGCGTTGTAGGCCTGGATGCTGCGGTTCAGTTCCTTGATCGCCTCGTCATGAGGCTCGCTTCCAAGCTCCTCCATCTGATGAAGCATCTGCTCCAGCTGATTTCGTGGAGCGCATCCCCGCTTGCCGCATCCAGAGGCTTGCCCTTGCCGGGAAGTTCGTTCATCCCGCCTGACTTCGCGTAATTCGAGAAAATCTCATCCATCCAGTCTACGCGCCGATCACTCATACCCGCTACGCCTCCCTGCTTCCGAACCTCGGTGCCGCGCCGGTCCGGCTTCACCGCAGTGGCCAAGGTCAGCAATCGCCTTATAGATATGCGGCTCCGCTCAGAATATCCTCCCGCATGCGTGCCAAAATGGCCTGCTCCTGATCGCTCCATTCCTCCGGCCGCTTGCTCGTCCGATGATATAAATACGAATAGATGCTTCGATATCGGAGGAAGAAGGGAACCCGTTCCCATTCCTCGGCAGGAAGCTTGTCCGCTTCCGCATATCCGGCCGCAAAGGCGTCCAAAAACCGGGATACGAAGGCCGGCCGTTCCTCCCGGTTCCGCACGCTCATCGACGCCGCCTGCGAGGCAATCGCGATATCATACGCATGCCAGTGGCGAATGCTGTCACCGAAGTCCAGGACCGCCAACCGGTCTCCAACCCGCAGCAAGTTCCCTGGATGAAGATCGTGATGGATAAGACCATAGCGGTCCGGATCCTGAGGGATGTGCCGCGCCTCCTGAACGCACTCGAGCCACAGATCCCAGACGGGCGCATCTTCTTCGAGTCGGCCGCTTCCGGCAGGAGCCAACGCTTCACGAACGAGCCGATCGTCCGTCCAGTCCAGGAACGGCGGAGCCCAAGCCGCCGCATAGTGCCGGGCCGACCGGCGCAGCGTTCCCATCGTTTCCCCCCATTGGCGGAAAAGCCGCTCGTTCCACTGCTCCGGATCCCTCGGATTGATGGCCGCCCCGTTCAGCTTTTTCGTGACGACGACGAACCACTCCTCGCTCAGCCGGGCCGTCATCCCCCCGTCCTTCGCTGGCACCGGCTCCGGCACCAGCAGGCCGGCTTCCGCCGCCTGCTTCATCCAGGCAAGCTCAGCCTCCACGAAGGCCGGATCTTCGCGATCGAACCGGCAGCATTTGATGACCATGGCTCCGTCTGAAGTCTCGAACACATGGTTATAGTATCCTCCGAGCAATCTTGAGTCTCTCGAATCGATACCGTACGCCTCATTAATTGCGGGCTGCAAATGTTCAATCATCGTTCCCTCTCCTACTCCCTGCCTGCCGTTGTTCAGAACCGCTCCATCCCAATGAGTCGGGCTTGGAGCACCATCCATCTGGCTATTCCGGCGCTCTTGAACGTGGATGCTGCTGCAAGCGCGCGAGGGTATCGGGCGTAATGGCTACGCCAACCGATTGCAGCGCCATGACCACAGCCCCCGCCACGGGGGACAGCGCCGGCTCGATGACCCGGAAGCGCTTGCGGCCGGGAGCATCCGCCTGCTGAAGCCGTTCAGTGAGGATGCGGCGGATGTACGGATCGCGAATGACGCTGCCAACGAACGCGACGGATATGGTCTCCCCGCTGAAGCGCGAACCGACAATGCGAATCCCTTCCTCGAGCGCGGAAGCAGCCTCGTCGCAGACGATCCGGGCCAGCGGGACCCCTGCCCCGGCGGCCTTCGTAACATAGGGCGCCATCTCGCCGAAGCGCCGCATTCGTTCATGCTCGTCACGAACGAACCCGCCGGCTCCCATCTCGCCCAGCTCATCGACGCTTCCCGCTCCCCAGTAGCGCAGGATGTCGCTTACCCAAGCCTGATCCGCCTCACCCGCGTACCCGGCAATGATTTTGTATATCGCCTCATAGGCTAAAAAGCGGGCGGCCGTCGCATAGTGGTGAAAATCCTGATTGCGCACGATGCGGCCCGCCTCATTCAGCCCGAACACGACGGAACCTGTCCCGGACACGGCCATAATCCCCGGCTCTCCAAAAAAGGCGCCCGCATGCGCCACCATTCCGTCATTGACATGCCTCCGCACGATCGAAGCGGTTGCGGGACCGAACGCGTCCGTGAATTCCTCAGCCCATGCCATATCCTGGTCCGATTCGAGTCCGGCCAAGCCGGCGCACAGGGCGGCAATCGGAGCGCCGCCGGAATGCGCCGCCGCCTCCTGAAGCGCATCTCTGACATGCTGCTTCGCCAGCACATCCTTGTTCGGATTGCAGCAGCCATTCTCAGCGTAGGCGATGACCGTGCCGTCCAAGGAAGCCGTCATGACCCGCGTCGTCGTTCCTCCTCCATCGATGCCGATGACAATGTTGCCCATTCATGCATCCCCCATATTCCTATGATGAAGCCGCAGGATCGCTTATTTGGCCAGATAGCCACGCTCGACCGCCTGCTGGACCAGCTTCTCGGCGAGCCGGCCCAATTGCTGCGAGCCCTCCTTGATTCCGCCGATGCGCGCCAGCACCCGTTCGCTGGTGATCTCATGCTCCCGCCACGATTTCCCTTCGGTCGTGTAGTTATGAATCAGCGGCTGCAGCCGGTCCAACGCGGCCGCATACTGCGCCTCCGGCGTCTGGCGCTGCTCGAATTCCATCCAGAGCTGCATCATCTCATTTTTCTGCTCCTCCGGCAGTATGCCGAACAGCCTTTTCGCGGCCTTCGACTCCCGGGCGAATTTGTCTTCCTGCCCTTGCGCATCATAAGCAAACGTGTCGCCCGCATCGATCTCCACAATATCGTGAATGATGAGCATCTTGAGCACCCGCAACAGGTTCAGATTCCGCTCATTGGCGTACTCATGCAGCAGTATCGCCATCACGGTGAGATGCCAAGTGTGTTCGGCGTCATTCTCATGCCGGCTCCGATCCAGCAAATAGGACTGCCGAAAGACCGATTTCAATTTATCCACTTCTTTAATGAACTCGATTTGCATTTCCAATCTATCCTGCATGGATGCCATGATCGTCCAATCTCCTTCAATGGCTGTATTTCCCCGAGAGAGCAAGCTCACGTCCGCGCACTCCCCTTGGGGCGGCTGCTCCCCGTTCCCTGCTCCTCGGCCTTACCGTTCGTCCCGGTGGATGACAGCGACGCTGGTCTGGCGGTTGTTGAACGGATCATAGCCGTTCAGTATACGGCCATGAATGATGCCGTAGCGGCCCAGACGCTTATGGAGCCACACTTCCGGTTCCTCGTAAGCTCCGGTCTTCAGCAGAAGCAGCTTGCCCTGCGGGGCCACATGGTGCTCCAGCAGAAAATGAATATACTCTTCTTCGTACTTCTCCGGCACAATATCAAGCATTGTCGCCACATAATCGAAGCGCCGCTCCGGTATCCAGGCGAAGGCGTTGCCGACATAGAAATGATCCGCGTACGCCGGCAGGCGTTCCTTCGCCAGCTCAATCAGCTTCTCGGAAATATCGAGACCGTACGGATCGATGGCAATGCCCCTCTCCTTCGTCCATTCGATGACAGATTCCAGCAAATAACCGTTGGCGCACCCGATATCCAGGAAGGATCCGGATTGCTCGACGGCATCGGCCACAGGCTTACGCAACGCCTTCCAGCGCTGTTCCGGTCCTGACATTCCCGATTGCTTCCATGGCTCATCCGCACCATATGACAAATAAGCCGCTTCGGTATCCGCCTTCACCTGCTCGCACCATTGTTCCAATTCTTCGGGAATCGCTCTGTAGGGCATATGCAGTCCTCCTCTAATTAAAATAACGGCGGCTTCGCCTATGCTAGATTTATAAAATCGCCGGATAAGGAGCAGCCGCCCAGCCTTCCACGACCTGCACGACGGACAATATATCGTTTCTTGACAAGAAGCATCGCATATTTCAACCCCCGGAGTCAACTAACGCCCTGGCGCCCGTTCGACAAGGTGAACCGAACGACGCGGACGGAACGGGAGCAATGCGGGAGAAGACGATGATCGGAAAAAAAGAAGAGACAAGAAGGGAAGCTTCCCCGCCCGGATAGGGAGGCGCGGGGAGCGGCAGCGGCCAAGGCGTACCGGAAACCATGCGCTCAATGCCGCATATGGCCTCCTGGGAGAGGCGCCGCTGGGGTGAAGACGAGCCGGGCCCCGAACGCCAAAAACAGCGTTACCTTGAACGCGGAATGATGCAGCTTCGCTCGGAACGGATGAACCCGGCCTTCAGGAAGAACGCCTCGGCTTCGGGAACGGAGATGAGAATAAGGGATACTTCATCGCTTAGCTTCCGCTTGAGCCGTTCCAGCAGCGTCTTCCCGATCCTCTGCTTCTGGTACGAGCGGTCGACGGCCAAATCGGACAAATAACAGCAGTAGGACAAATCGGACACCGCTCTGGCGACGCCGACCATCCGCTGCCCCGCCCAAGCCGTAATCAGCAGGCCGCTGTGATCGATCATCCGCTGCCATTAGAAGCCAGGCGGCCGCGAGTCTTTAACCTTCCACCGCGGCCCCGCTCTCCGGCAGCCGTTCCAGGCGGTCTTGCTCCTCCACCTCGGCCAGGAAATGGAGCACAGCCTCCCGGTACCCTTCCGGATCGGCAGGATAGGCGGTCGCATGGACGGCATCGTCAACGATGTGCAGCCGCCGGATGCCCTTCGTCTTCGCGTGATACAATTCGACGCTCATCGAGGTGGGCACGAAATCATCCTTGCCGCCATGGATGAGAAGCAGCGGTATTTCTTGGTCACGGATCTGCTCTACAGGCTTGACATCGCGCATAGAGAAGGCCGCTCTGCGCCGCAGCTTCCGATCGAGCATGCCCATGAAGGGAAACGGCGGCACCCGATTCAAATCCTTCAGCTGGTACCGCATCAGCTTTTCCAGGTCCGAGTATGGACAATCCGCAATGATGAAGCGGATCCCCGGGTCCATCCCGGCATGCATCAACACGGTGCCTCCGCCCATCGATTGCCCGTGCAGGCCGATATAGGCGTCCTCGCCCAGACGGCGCCGGACCCATTCGATCCATGCGTCAAGATCTTCCCGTTCATAATAGCCGTAGGTAGCGTAGCGTCCTTCACTCCGTCCGTGGCTGCGCTGGTCGATAAGCAGCACGTTGAAGCCCTCGTCTGCGAACAGACGGATGAATTGGGACGAATATCCGTGACTCGCCGTATATCCGTGAACGATAATGACAACCTGGCGTTCACCGGGGTGCGGCTCGATATAATACCCCCGCAGCCGGAACCCGTCCTTCGAGACAATGGCTACGTCTTCCTTCGGCAGCGCTTCGAATTCGTCCCGTGACATCAAGCCCATGCCTTCCACCGTGGCGAACGATTCCTCGGGAAGAGAGCGCCTGCCCAGCGTCATGCGACGGAACACATGATTTCCCAGCAGATTCGCACCCGCGATAACGATAAGCAGGACGCATCCCGCCGCCACATAACTCCACATACGATCATCCCTTTTTTTGCAGCGTATCATGATGAACAAGCGCAGAATACGATTCGGAGCGCCGCTCCTGCCGTTCGAACCGGATATTCCGCGCTCCTCGAACTGCAGGATGGATTTCCTCTACTCCATATTATAACCGGAGCATGGCGGCTATGAGCAATCTATTTTTCCACTTCTACCCAGATGAGAGCGGGAGATCCCGTCTTTGCCGGCACCCCGGATCGTCCATTCTCAGAGGACAATCCAATATTTGCAGATGCCGTCCGCAGTCCCGGCCAACCGGCCGCCGTTCTTCTCGATCACGCGTCTGGAAGCCGTATTGTCTTCATCGCAGGTCAGCAGCACTTCCCGCAGGCCAATCCGTCTCGCCTCGGCCAACAGCAGCCGCAGCATGACCGTGCCGTACCCGCGCCGGCGGGCTTCGGGACGAATCGCGTAGCCGATATGGCCGCCCCGCTCCCGCAGCGCATCGGTCAGCGCATGCCGCAGCTTGCCGATGCCGACCGGCCACCCTTGGACATACAGCCAGTACACGTTCTGGGGGACGAGATGCGCCGGAAGGCGACGCCCCTGCGACATCTGTATGTAGGATTTCAAGTAGGAGCGGAACTGTGTGCGGCGAAGTCCGTATCCGCTGTTGGAGAATCCGTTCTCTCCGGGTCCCATCTTTTGCAGCATCTCATAAATATCGCTGCCGTCGGTCATCGCCAGCGGCCGAAGCTCGATGCCATCGGCCTCCTTGAATTGGGGATACAGCCGCATGATCATGCGCATCGATTCGGACTGAGGGACATGCAGCCGGGTATCCCGATGCAGCGGGAGCGCTTCCGTTATGGCGCAGCCGTGCGCCAGCGCTTCGGACAGGGTCGCCCCCCGCTCGATTACGTCCCAGCTCCGGATCGGAATGAACAGCAGCGCCGCAACATCGTCCCCAGGGGCGAGCGGTTCCGATTCATCCGCTTCGGCCGCATAGATGCCGTAATAGATGTAGGGGCCGACAGGCAGGCCCGGCTTATAAGGTTGCTGCGGCGTTGGATTGGCCGCCCGCTGCAGCAGGAACGGCGCCAGCTCGTCGCGCACCGTGACCGGACGGATGTCACCGGTGTCCATGTCATGAAAATACGTTATTGGCGAGGACTTCAACCGTACCCGTTCGGTTGCCAGCTCCTCTCTCGCCTCCCGCAGCGCGCAGGCGGAGATCGTCTCGCCCGGCTCCTGCCCTCCTCCGACGCCGCCGATGCGCAGGACCGGAGCGTAGTGTCCGGCCGGGCTGTTGTCGGACTCCATATCCGCATTGAGCGTCATGACGACGCGATCTTGCCGGATAAGGAAGACGCCTGCGCAGAATGGCTGATTGAAGGTTAGCGCTTCGATATGAAGCGGCTCCTCCAGGTTAGACATTGCCCGAACCCCCTTTGACGCGAAAGCTAATTGACGAAGGTCGCCTTGACGCGCTTCGATCGGATGAAATACATAATCCAGATGACGCCGAAGAGGGAGCTGCGAACCAATTGGCGAAGAGTGCCCGGGCCATCGGCATCCTGAACCGCCGGAATCAGGCCGCCCAAATAATAGTCGGCAAAGGACGATAAAATGTTCCATATGTACAACACGATAATCATCGTCGGCAGCAGCTTCTTTTTCCGGTAGAACAGAACGAAGACCATAACCAGCAGCATCAGCGTCAACAGGTTGGCGACCGTCTCGAAAATAATGAGCACCGACCACATGGAGTGATAGTATTCTGAATCGGGCGTCGTAAGCAGGCTCCATGTACTCGATTGGTAGATTGGAAAAATTTCCGAGAACAGCAGGTGAAGAATCATAACTAAAGACAGCCATAGCCCGATCTGGACAATAATCAGCCAGCCCGACAGCCCTTCATACGAAGGAGCCAGCGGCGGCAGCGGGCGGGGCGGCTCGCCGGACGAACCGGCGCGAGGATTCGCGTTCATTCTTTTTTTTCCTTTCTCTCATGATATGGACTGGACCCCGCGGTTCAACCTTCTTTAGTCCAATCCGTACTGCTTCATTTTATAGTAGAGAGCGCCGCGGGAGATACGCAGCATCCGGGCCGCCTTGGCCTTGTTCCCGTTCGTTCGCTCGAGCGTCTCGGCGATTCGGGCCCGCTCCCACTCCCCGGAGTGGACACTGAGAGGGAGATCCGGCTCCGTTAACTCATTCAGCGTGGTCAAGCGGGCATAGTCCGGCAATTGGGCGGATGTCACCGCGCCGGATCCGGCCGCGGCCGCCGCGGCGTATTCCATCGCGTTCCTGAGCTGCGACAGATTGCCCGGCCAGTCGCAGGCCAAGACGGCCGCCAACGCGTCGGGCGCGAGCTCCGGCGCGGTAATCCCCGCCTTGGCGGCCGCCTGCTGCAGGAAGACGCGGCACAGCTCCGGCAGATCCTGCTTCCGCTCGCGCAGCGGCGGAACCGTGTAGAGCTGGAAGGCGTACCGCAAGGAAGGCAGCAGGCGGCCCGCTCCCTCCGCGGCGGCTTCGGACCCGACGGAGCCGCAGATTCGGCACTGCAGCGGGACAGAAGCGCCGCCGCCCAGCCGCTCGAAGCGGGACAACCGCAGCATGGCCGCCAGCTTCTCCTGCATCGGCGCCGGAAGCGCGTCGATATCTCTCAGATAGAGCGTGCCTTCGGCCGCCAGATCCAGCTTCCCTGGCCGCTCCTCTCCTCCCCCCTGATAGCCGAATAATTCGGCCTCCAGCATGCCCTCCGGAACGGTGCTGCAGCTGACCATCACGAAGCGTCCGGATCGTCCGGCGCTCCGGTGCAGCCATTCGGCCAACGAAGTGCGTCCGGCTCCGGCCTCGCCGGCCAGCAGCAGCGGCTGCCCGAGGGAGAATGCCGTCTGCAGCCGCGGCACCGCGGCGGATGGAAAGACCGCAGGCAGCAGCGGCTGGCCCGCCGGATGATGATACATCTCCGCGCTTAACTTCACATAGGACGACACATCCCGTTCGATGGACAAGGCGCCGAGCGGCTTCCCCGCCTCATCCGTGATCGGGGCCGCGTTAATCATGACATGCATGCCCGGACGCGGCTCATGGTAGACCTGATGGACCGCGCGGCCGCTTTCCATCACCTGAAAAAGCATAATCGATTCTCTCTGAAAAAAGTCTCCTATTTTACGGCCGATGATATCGGCGCCGTTGATTCCATAGGTCTCTTCCGCGACCCGATTCCAGTACAGCACCGTTCCTTCGTTGTCAATAACGGTAACGGCATCGCTCATCGCGCCGAGCAGGACGCCCAGCACCGCTTCCATGATTTCTGACCGACTCATCGTTCATCTCCAAGCAATCAATTTTATTAGATTATGGCAAAACCTCATTCAGATTGCAATGAAAAAGCATTCATTCCCAAGCTGCCGTCCGGCCTAATTTCCATTCCATTCAAAAGAATGTGTTTACATTTCCAATATTTTATGATTATATTTAATCATAAATAGAATATGTGTCTGTTTTTTGAACACTTTTTCGTCAGAAGAAGGGAAGAATCGCGGATGGAAAGCTTACTGAGAAATGGTCTATTATTTCTGTCGAAGAATCGCATGGCCAATCGCGCCGCGAAGAAGTACGGCCTGCGCTTCGGCGCCCGCCGCTTCGTCGCCGGCGAGCAGATTGCGGATGCCATCGCGGCGGTCCGGGAACTGAATGAAGCCGGAATCGTGGCGACCTTGGATCATCTGGGCGAATTCATTCTTACGGAGGAAGAGGCCCTGGAATCCACCGAATTTTGCATTCGCACGCTCCAGGAGATAGAGAAGAGCGGCGTCCGCTCGAATCTCTCGCTCAAGATGACCCAGCTCGGACTGGATCTGTCCCGCGAGCTGTGCATGCGCAACATGCGGGCCATCCTGGACACCGCCGCCGCTTGCGGCAATTTCGTCCGCATCGACATGGAGGATTACGCGCATAACGAAGCCTCCATCGATATTTTCTCCGAGCTGCGCGAGGAATACGGCGACACGGTCGGCCTCGTCATTCAGGCTTATCTGTACAAAAGCGCAGACGATATCGACAGCCTGCACCGGTTCCGGCCGAATCTCCGGCTCGTGAAGGGCGCATACAAGGAGTCGCCCGATGTGGCTTACCCGAATAAGGAAGACGTTGACCGCAACTTCATTCGCATCATCGAACAACACCTCAGAAATGGCGACTATGCCGCCATCGCCACCCATGACGATAAAATCATCCAGCATGTCAAGCAATTCGTAAGCGATCACCATATCCCGCGCAGCCAGTTCGAATTCCAGATGCTCTACGGCATTCGCACCCAGGCGCAGCGCGAACTGGCCAAGGAAGGCTATACGATGCGGATTTATGTTCCGTTCGGCAATGACTGGTACGGCTACTTCATGCGCCGTCTGGCAGAGCGGCCGGCGAATGTCGGATTTGTGATGAAATCTCTTTTCAAGTCGTAGGATTTATATCACTTCATATTTATATATATAGGAGGCGTTATTATGACGATGGTGGAATACCGCAATGAGCCGTTTACCGATTTCAAGCAGGAGCATAACCGCCAAGCGATGCTCTCCGCTCTGGAGCGCGTTCGTGCCCAATTGGGGCGCACCTACCCGCTCAAGATCAACGGTCAGGAGATCATGACCGACAGACGCTCCGCTTCCATTAATCCAGGTCAAGTGAAGCAGGTCGTCGGCTATGTCGCACAGGCCGATGCCAACTTGGCTCACCAAGCGATCGCGGCAGCGGATACCGCCTTCCGGGACTGGCAGCATGTCGACCCGGAAGTCCGGGCGGGCTACCTGTTCAAGGCTGCGGCGATTATTCGCCGGCGCAAGTTCGAGTTCTCCGCCTGGCTCGTGTATGAAGTCGGGAAGAACTGGGCCGAAGCGGATGCCGATGTCGCCGAAGCGATCGATTTCCTTGAATTCTACGGCCGGGAAATGATCCGGCTCGCGGGTCCGCAACCGCTGACTCCGCTGCCGGGCGAGGACAACCGGCTGACCTATATCCCGCTCGGGGTCGGCGTCGTGATCCCGCCGTGGAACTTCCCGTTCGCCATCATGGCCGGCATGACCTGCGCCGCCCTGGTCGCCGGGAATACGGTCGTGCTCAAGCCGGCATCGACATCGCCGGTGATCGCCGCGCGCTTCGTCGAGCTGATGGAAGAAGCCGGACTGCCGGCCGGCGTGCTGAACTTCGTGCCGGGCTCGGGCAGCGAGATCGGCGACCTGCTCGTCGATCATCCGCGCACCCGCTTCGTCTCGTTCACAGGCTCCCGCGATGTCGGACTCCGGATTAACGAACGGATCGCGCGTCCGGCACAGGGGCAGATCTGGATTAAGCGCCTTATTGCCGAGATGGGCGGCAAGGACGGCATCGTGGTGGACAACAGCGCCGATCCGGCCGAAGCGGCAGAGGCGATTGTCGCGTCCGCCTTCGGCTTCCAGGGGCAGAAATGCTCCGCCGGCTCCCGCGCCATCATTCATCAGGACATCTATGAAGAAGTGCTCGGCCATATCATTGAGAAGACGAAGCAGCTGACGGTCGGCCTGCCGGAAGAGAACTATCCGATCGGTCCGGTCATCGATGAGAACGCCTACAACAAAATCCGCGAGTACATGGCGATCGGCGCGTCGGAAGGCCGCCTCGTGGCCGGAGGAGATATCGCCGGCGGCGACGGCTATTACTTGCAGCCGACCGTGTTCGCGGATGTCATGCCGGAAGCGCGCATCATGCTTGAGGAAATTTTCGGCCCGGTGCTTGCCGTCTGCAAGGCGGAAGACTTCAAGCAGGCGATCGATATATTCAACAACACGGAATACGGGCTGACCGGATCGGTGTTCAGCCGGAACCGCGAGCATCTGGAGTATGCCCGCCGCCATATGCACTGCGGCAATCTGTACTTCAACCGCAAATGCACCGGCGCGCTCGTCGGGGTGCACCCGTTCGGCGGCTTCAACATGTCGGGCACCGACTCCAAGGCAGGCGGACGCGATTATTTGCTCTTATTCACTCAAGCGAAGCTCGTATCGGAGAAATGGTAAAATAAACAACGGCTTTTCCGCTTCTGCGGAAAAGCCGTTGCTCTGTCATCGCTGGCGGAAAGTCAGTTGGCGGATAGTCAATGGAAGCAGACCATACGGGCGGCCGTTATCCGCCGGATCCCTTGCTGATCCGGGTTCCCGCCTTGCCTTCCAGGGCGAGATCGGCATTGCGAAGCGACGCGATAATCGCCGTTCCCCCGCTTTCGGCAAAATCGACGGCCGCCTTCATTTTCGGTTCCATGCTGCCTTTGCCGAATTGTCCCGCGGATAAATAGCCGGTCGCGTCCTCGATAGAAACCATGGCAAGGGCTTGCTGCTCCGGTTCGCCGAAGTTAATGTACACCTGCTCCACATCGGTTAGCATAATGAACGTATCCGCTCCGATCTCCTTCGCGAGCAGGCTGCCGGTGCGATCCTTATCGATGACCGCATCCACGCCTTCCAGCGTCCCGTCCGCAGTCCGTACAACCGGAATGCCTCCCCCGCCCGCCGCGATAACAATGTGGTTCGCATCAAGCAATTGCCGCATGACACGACTGCCGATAATGCGGCGCGGAGCAGGAGAGGGAACGACACGGCGCCAACCGCGGTCGGAATCCTCCTTCACGCTCCATCCTTTCTCCGCCGCGAGCCGTTCGGCTTCCTCCTTATTGTAGAACGAACCGATAGGCTTACTAGGCTGCCCGAAGGCCTCGTCGTCGGGGGACACCTCCACGGATGTCACAAGGCATACGACCTGACGCTCGATCCCCTCCCTCGTGAATTCGTTCAGTAACGATTGTTGCATCATATAGCCGATAAATCCCTGGCTCTCGGCGCTGCATACATGCAGCGGCAGCATAGGGACGGTATCCTTGGCCATTTCGTTCTGCAGCAAAATATGCCCCACTTGCGGACCGTTGCCGTGAGTAAGTATAACGCGATAACCTTTGTGTACGATATTTGCAATAATGGTGCAGCACGTCCGGATATTTTGCAATTGGGTCTCGTAAGTCGCGGTTTGATTGGCTTGCAAAATCGCGTTGCCGCCGAGCGCAATCAGCACGGTCTTCATCCAGGCGCTACCTCCTTTTCTAGTTTGGCAATCGTGCAGTATATGCCCAGAGCGGTATCGATCCCCGACGTGCGGCCCGTGCCGATTAGCGACCACACGGCTCTGGCCGCATCGGTTGGCTCCTCGCTGCAAAGCGCATTCAGCACCTCCAGAATGCGGCTTCCGAATTGTCCGCTCGCAGCGTAATGCAGATACTCCCGGCTAACATCGGTCGTCAGATCCGGATGCCGCTCCAAGCGCTCAGCCAGCCGGGGCAGAATGACAGCAGATATTTGGCCGGTATACATCCCGGCGCCCAGGGCGCCGATCAAAAAGTCATCGCCTGCCGGCGTCAGCCCCGCGCCGTAACCGATCAGGGGCCGGACGGCCCGCCACTGGAGAGACGGATCGCAGCAGCCTAGGTATGTCCGGCAGGCAATCAAGGCCTCCCCCAACACCGTTCGATCGTTTTTTTTGCGCAAAATGTCCATGATCTCACCGGCGCTTATCCCAAATCCCGTAATCCCGGAATACATGCCCAGCAAGGCAGCGAACCGCCGGAAATTCGCGGACCGTATTCCGGGGGCTCCCGGTGAGCGGCTCATCATGCTGCAGTATGCCGAAGCGTTGTCCAGACGCACGGCGATGTTCCGTTCGCCCAGCCATAACGCGCCTTGACGGAACTCCGCAGCCATTCTGTCGCCGGGACGAATCCGGCTAGCGATGTGCCTGACGGAATCGCGGTCGACATGAACGGCAAAGGGCAAATATCCATTCTGCCCGGTACCTATAAATAAAAGCCGCCGCCCCACTCGAATGTTCATTCCGTTGCGAAAGCTGCTATGTACCGTTCCGCAGCCGTTCTCCCGGATAAGCCCGGGGAGATTCGAGCTGTATGCCTCCCCTTGGACGACGAGCATAGGTCAGTCTGCAATGCCCATAGCTTCAGCCAGAGCGATCAGCGCCTTCTCGAAGCAGGCGAGCGGCGCATTGACCGTGCCGGCCCCAACCTGACCGATCCCCGGTTCTTTATGGGCGATGCCCGTATTTATGACCGGCGTGATCCCCGTTTCAATCACTTTGCGGATGTCGATGCCCAGGCAGATTCCTTGAAAGTTCCATGTAGGGACGGTGAGATTGCTGTTCCGGTCGAAGCAGATTTCCGCCATTTCATTGCTGATCGCCAAGGCGTCATCGAAGCCGCCGGCGCCGACGAAGCGGGTGACCCCCGGTGCGGCGATCATAGCCATGGCGCCGACCCCGAACGTCTCCGTGATGGCGCTGTCCCCAATATCCGGGTTGGCGTCCTCTTGCGAATAGCCGGTAAAGAACAATCCTTTCGGCGTATTGACCGGCGCGGTAAACCATTGATCGCCCAATCCGCTGACCCGTATGCCGAAATCCTTGCCGTTGCGGGTCATGGCGGTGACAATCGTGCCGGCTTGAATCGTGCGCGCGCCATCCATAACGGCCTTGCAGGACGCCATCATCACGTTGAGAAAGAATTGGTCGGTATCCGCCAAAAACTTGATAATTGTTCTTTTGTCCGTCTCGGGCACATCGGTCGCCAATAAGAGCGGCGCCAGTTCTTTGAGCAGCAGCAGCGAAGCGGCAATGTTGCGTTGATGAAATTCGTCGCCCATCGTAATCGCCTTGGCGACGACGACATTCAGATTGATGCCCCCGTCGGAAGCTTTCAGCGCTTTGGACATCCCGGGACCGAGGACGTCGCGAATCCAGCGGAGACGGCTGATCACTTCTTCACTATACGCGCCGAAGCGCAGCACCTTGCCAATCCCTTCATTCAGGTTGCAATAAGCGCGGTTGCCTTCCGTGCGATTCTCTACCACGAGAACCGGCATATTGGCCGATGTAATGCCGCCCATCGGGCCGACAGCGTTGACGTGATGACAGGGGACGAATCGGATTTCCCCGCCTTCCAGCATTTTCTTCGCTTCCTCCTCTGTCGCGGCCCACCCTTCAAAGAGCAGCGCCCCGATGCAGGAACCCTTCATCGGCCCGGTCATGTCCGGCCAATCGATAGGCGGCCCGGCATGAAGCAGCGTACGGCCGTTCAAATCGTCAATAACGGTGTTGGCAGGAACCACGTCGATCAGGAACGGCTGTGCGCCGGCTATTTTCTCGACTACCGCCCGGTTGGCTTCGTCAATCGTATGGTACATAGTACGTTCTCCTTACGTGTCGTTATTTTAATTTGGACAAAATATTAGCTAGCTTTTTATTGCCTCCCGCTGCCGGACGCCAGTCGAATTGAACGACTTTCCCTTCATACCGGTGGATCGTGTCCGCGAAGCTCGCCAGACCGAGATTGATTACGCGCGGCTTGCCGGACAACAGCTTGGCCGTCGCTTCCGGCACCGCAACCCCGTCGGGGGAACCGTGCCGGACGCCCGCAGGCGAAGCGGAAAACGCCGGACTGGACGGCACCGATTTGCCGACGAGATGCAGCGCCCGCTTCACAGCCTGTACGTTGCTGTCCTCGACAAGTACGCCGGCCTCTTCCAGCTTTCGTCTTTGCTCCCCGTAATGTTGCGGATCTTGATCCGTCCCGCAGACAGAGCACACGAAGTATACGGTTCTGCCTTCCCCGGAAGCGCGAGCGACCGCGTTCCGAATCGAAGGAATCAGTTCCCCGGCCATATCTTCATGGGAACCGTAGCCTAGCACGACGTCGAACAAAATAACCGCCGTCTCGCGATCTTGTGCCATCTTGCCGATGAATTCCTTGCGAGTAGACGGATCAATCATCGGATGAGGACGGCCTTTCGTGTAGATATCGTCACCCAAGTCGATAATTTCATGTCCTTGATCTTTGAAAATATAGCCGTCCTCATGCTTCAGCAAAGCCGGGATGCCGAACGCCTCCCGCACGAGCATGGCGGCTTCGGTCGCCAGCGTGCCTCCCGAATACAAGCCTTTAATATAGGACTGTCCGGACTGCAATGCATGGTCCCCTTCCGCGATCGTCTCCCGCGCGCCGGGGGATGAAGGCGTTCTCCCATAGGCGAGCTGAACGGCCATTGCCGCCGTGTCCTCCAAAGTGTAAGCATAATGAACGCTGCCTTCCGGCTCCAACGGCTTCTCTCCCGTGAAGATGGCAACGGACGGCTTGGACAGAGACTGCAGGAACGCCGTCACTTTTTTCTTGACCTCAGAGGCGGGAGGCTTCGAAATCACGACGATCAATTCCGTATTCACATCCGCCTCCAACGCGGCAATGCCGTCCAGCATCGTCAAGGCGCCGATCGACTCGCTCAGGTCGCGGCCGCCCGTGCCGATGGCATGGCTAACTCCGCCGCCCAACCGGTCGATAATGGTGGATACCTCCTGAATGCCGGTTCCGGATGCGCCGACGATACCGATTTTCCCCGGGCTGATAACATTCGCGAACGCGATCGGAACTCCGGCCAATATCCCGGTCCCGCAGTCGGGTCCCATCACGAGCAGCCCTTTCTCTTTCGCTTTCCGTTTCAGCGCCAGCTCATCAGACTCGGGGACGTTGTCGCTAAAAATAAAAACGTGAAGCCCTTTGTCCAACGCTTTATGCGCCTCGTCCGCGACATATTCGCCCGGAATCGATAGAAGCGCCAGATTGGCATCGGGCAGCAATCGCATGGCCCGATCCCACGTGCGGACTTTGTCATAATCGTTTTTAGCGCCGGAGAGCGCTTGATTTTTCAGAAAAGAATCGATTTCATTCAAGACTTCCGTCACTTTCTCCGTCTGCTCCGTATCGATTACGATGCAGATATCATTGGGCTTGGCCCGATCCAGCTCCGGCGTATACAATCCGGTATTGCGGAAGATATCCAGGTTGGCGGGGGTGCCCATCATGACCGAGATCCGGTTGATGCCTTCCATGGCGGACAGCTTGTTCGTAAGGAGCATTAAGCTGACCGAGTCTTGATACACGTTTTCTTTTATAATGGTTTTAAGCACGACAATCTCCCTTTCCTGATGCCGACCCGGATCGTTAGGCCGTTCTCGTTCTTCGTTTTTCTGTGGTAAAAATCATCGCGGCCAGACCGATAAACAGCAGAACCATGGCCAGGAAAAAACCGGACCGCATGCTGCCCGTCGTATCCACCAAATAACCCGTAATGTAAGGAGCGAGAATGGAGGAGCTCATGCCGATAAAATTATACAGACCGAACGCGGTGCTGTACGCTTCCTTAGGCGCGTTATCCGCTACAAAGGCGACGAGCACGGGGTCCAGCGCCAGCTTCCCGGTCAGACCGTAGACGATTAAGGCGAACATCATCGCGGCGTCGCTTTGCGTGTACACAACCAGATAGATGGACAGGGCGGCGATGGGCACCAAAATATAAACCAGGGGTTTCCGTCTTCCAAACTTATCGGATAAATACCCGAAGAACAGAGCTCCGGGAATCGACGCCCATGGAACGAGCGAAGAGATGAAGCCGACATCGCTGCCCTGATAGCCCCGCTCGGTCTGCAAATACTGCGGGAGCCAGGTGAGAATCGCGAAAAATCCGTAAAGCGAGCAGAATACCATGATGAACGTGAGCGAAAGGTTCCGGTTCTTGAACAACGAAAACATGGATATCTTTCGCGTCCCGCCCTGATTCGTGTCCGCTCCCCGAGCTTCCACATTAAACTTCCGAGGCTTCTCCTTAATCACGAACCATATCAAGAGAGCGGTGATGATCGTCGGAATGGCCATAATGTAGAACGGAATTCTCCAGTTCAAACCATTCTCCAGCGTTAACGTGCTGGCTGTGATGTAGCCAAGCGAAATGCCGATTGCCTGGCCGCTGTTAATGACCGCGGTTCCAACCGTACGCACTTTTTCGGGAATGGCTTCGGACGACAACGCATATTGCGGACCGTAATACGTCCCTTCGCCCACCCCGGTGATGATTCGGGCAAGGAGAAGCATGAAGAAGGAATTGACGATCCCGGTAAAAGCGGTAGCGAGGCCGAACAGAATATACCCGGGAACAAGAACGTTCTTGCGTCCCAGCCGATCGCCAAGCGTTCCCGCCGGAATCTGCAAAATCGCATAGGCGAGAAAAAACACACTGTTGATCAAACCGAGCTGCGCATTGTTGATCCCGAATTCTTGCGCCAGAATCGGCATAACCGGATTGAGTATGGTGCGGTCGGCATACATGAATACCCAGCCGAGCGTAAATACGAGAATAACCTTCCAATAGTAAGGCATTCTAGCCTTTGGAGACGATTTGAACGGTTTCTCCAATGTTTCTTCCATTTTGCAGGTCCCTCATTTCGTGGAGTCAGTAATCATATCATTTGCAGATATGGGAGCGTTATTCTTTCATTCCAGCCTACTTGCGCGATTCTCAATCCCAAGATGTGAACGGAGTCGCGCTAAGCTCAAAGCTGTGAAAGGATCTGCACAATAAACAGCCCGGAGCCGACGGCAATAACCATTGCCGAAAGTTCCGGGCTGTATTGGAGTTGTAAATTAATATGCGGGGTGCAAGCAAGCTCCAGCAGACTTACTGCTCGGCCGACCATTTCACCGCTTCCGCCTGCAAATCGGACAGCAGCTTGCCGATGTCGGTCGGATTGCCGTTCGCGGCCTGGCTGATGAAGCCGTTGATGACCGGAACCATCCGGGTATTATAGAACGGGTTCGCTTCATCAATCAGATTTTTACGCGCGATGCCGGCCAGCTCCATCGCCTTCGAGGTATAGACATCCTTCTCATCGACGAAGTCCGCTTTTTTCAAGGTCGGCGTCGCCAGCCCGTTCTCATACAGATGTCTCTGCATGTCATAGCTGGTCAGGAACTTCATCACTTCCCACGCCGCCTTCTCATCCTTCACGTTCTTCGCCATGACGAACGGGTCTACCGCCACCCAGCCTTCCCCGTTCGGCCCCATATTGAGAACCGGAACGAAGCGATCGACCAGCTCCGCCTTGCCTGAGCTGCGGTATTCATTGAAGGCCGCTCCGCCCGAGGAATCGATGGCGATCGCGATATTGTTGTCCTCGAGCCCGAAATTCTCGGCGCCCTGCCCGTTGATGAAGGCCTTCGGCGCCAGCGGCGCCGCCTCCCTGAACCATTCGAAAACTTTGGTCATTTCCGGGGTATTCAGATTCCATTTCAGATCCCGCAGATTATCGAGGCTGCCTTCCACCCCATTGACATTATACGCATAGGAGAGCGAGACGAACGCCGATTGATTCAGGCTGTTGCCGCTGAACCAGAGGCCGTAGTTCTGCTTGCCGGTCTTCGGGTTGGTTCCCGTCATTTTCTTCGCCTTCTCCAGAATCTCCTCCGGCGTCGGATTCGCGGACAGCGGCTCTACGCCCCAATCCTCGAATATCTGTTTGTCGTAGACAATCATCCGCTTGCCGAGAATCACCGGAATGCCGAACTGCTTCTTCCCGTCGAGAGAACGGACGCTATAGGAATTTTTAAATACGCCCTCCAAATAAATGCCTGGATCGAAGCCGCTGTCAGCGGCGATCAGATCATCCAGATCCCGCAGCAGCCCCTGCTGGTAAAACTGATTCGCATAAGCTCCGCCCGTATAGAGCAGATCGGCATCGTTGGAGAGCAGCATCGCCTTTTGCTTCGCCAAGGCGTTCTCCCACGGAATCTGGGTCACCCTCAGCTCGATATTCGGATACATCTTCTTAAATGTATCTTGAATGAACGGATTGAACCCGACGGTCTTGCGCCCGGTCAAGGTATCGACTCCGTTCTCCATCTGCCAGCCGGCAAGCGCGATTCGAACCGTGCCTTTCATGTCCGACACCTTCTCATATGTCTTCGCCGGCGCCCCGCCGGACGAGCCGCCTCCGGAGCAGGCGCTCAACACGAGCGCCAGCGACAGCGCGAGACAGATCCAGACCGATCTCTTCATACCGCCCAACCTCCCCGTTGTGTAATGCGGCGCGGAGATGGAAGCCCGCGCCTCTGCTCTTTCCTTTTCCATTTAAGTGCCCTTCCAGCGAAAGAACTTGACGCCCAATCCGGTTCCCCGCAACGCTACTGCTTGATGCCTGTCAGCGCGATGCTCTCTACGATATACCGCTGCAAAAACAGGTAAAGAACAAGCACCGGCAGCAGGCTTACCGTCGTCGCGGCCATAATGATCGCCGGCATCCGGTTCAAGCCTTGGTTATAGGTAAACATCGCGAGGCCGAGCTGGATCGTATATTTGGCGGCATCGCTCAAGACGAGCAGCGGCCAGAGCAGATCGTTCCATACCCCGAGAAATTGCAAAATGACGATCGTTGCCACAATCGGCGTGCACAGCGGGAAGTAGACGCGCCAGAATACCCGCCATTCATTCGCGCCGTCGATAATCGCCGCCTCCCGCAGCGTTCCCGGCAATTGATCCATGAATTGCTTCGCGAGGAACGTGCCGAACGCGTAATTCAAGGCCGGCAAATAGAAGGCCCAGTACGTATCAAGGAGGCCCAGCTTGTTGAACAGCAAATATTGCGGGATCATCGTCATCTCGAACGGGATCATCATCGTGCTGAGCGCCAGCACGAGAACGGCCCCCGCCCCGCGGAAGCGAATCTTCGAGAGCGCGTAGCCGGACAGCAGCGCCGACAGCAGACTGACAGCGATGACGCCGCCCGCCACGAGGATGGAATTAAAAATGTACTTGAGCATATCGATATTAAGAAACGCGACTTCGAAAGTGCGGATCGAAAATTCGCGCGGGACAAGCCGGGGCGGGAACGGAATATTCAGCCTGGCCCCCCAGTCGAAGCTCGTAATCAGCATCCACAGGAACGGCACGATCATGACAATCGAGCCGACCGACAGCGCCGCGGCGATCAGGGCGCGGCCCGCGCGGCGGCTGCGCCGCATGGACGGGAGCGGATTCGCCGGGCCGTCCGGGACGGCCGGATTCCCTATTGATGGCATAAGGCTGCCTCCCTTCAAGTGCGTATTGGGCTTCCTTTACGAGTAATGTTGGTGGACGCAAGATTCGATGCCGAGATTGCTTCTTGGTTCTCTTCGTGATCAAAAGCGGCTTTTTGAACTTCCTCTTCTAGTCGGCTTCAAAAAGGCCGGTTTTTCAGCACCGAGAAGGTTGCGAGAACCTGAAGAAGGAGGCGCGCAGTGTAGGCGAAACCTACATGAGCACCGGACTTCGAGGGTGAACGCAAGATTCGATGCCGAGATTGCTTCTTGGTTCTCTTCGTGATCAAAAGCGGCTTTTTGAACTTCCTCTTCTAGTCGACATCATGCCGGCGGTTGGTGCGGAGAATCAGCCCCGTCAAAATAAGGATGACGAGAAAGAGCAAGTACGAGGCGGCCGTCGCCAGCCCCATCTGATGCCCGATGAAGGCCGTGCGGTAAATATAGAGAACCGAGGTCAGCAGCGTGCCGTCCGGATTGCCCGCCGTGCCGCCGATGAGCCATACATCGGTGAAGCGCTTCATGCTGCCTATCGTCCCCATGACGACCATGAACACGAAGACGGGACGAAGATACGGGATCGTGATATAGAGCCATTTGCGCAAGCCGTTCGCTCCATCGACCTCCGCCGCCTCGTACAAGTCGCGCGGCACGCTCTGCAGTGCGGCGAGGAAAATAATCGTGTTGTATCCGAGAGCCCCCCACATGCTCATCAGGACGATGCTGAACCGGGAAAAGGCCGGGTCGGTGAACCAGCCGACCGGTCCCAATCCGATCGGGGCGAGGGCGAAATTAAGCAGTCCCTCTTCTCCCGGATAGAACAGGAAAGAGAACAGGATGCTCGTCGCTACCGCAGACACGACATTGGGAAGGAAGAACACGCTCTTGAAAAAGTTTTTGCCTCCCGTCCACGGCAGGCTGTTGATTAAGCTCGCCAGCACAAAGGAAGAGATGATGCCGAGGACGACGGACAGCAATCCCATAAACAGCGTGTTGTAGAGCGACTGCCAGAACACCGGATCCGTCAATACGATCCGGTAATTGTGCACTCCATTGAAGCGGCCCTCGATTCCGTTCGTATGCTGGAAGCTCATATAAAGCGCAGCCAGAATCGGATACAAGGAGAAGGCCAGCACGCCGACAAGCAGCGGGGCGGCAAATAAATATCCTGTTGCGTCTTTACGGCTCCATTTGCTTCGGGAGGCCGGACCTTGGCGACGGAAAGCGGAGTTCGCGTTCAGAGACATGAAAATCACCCCTTGCATCAATATCGTACGGCAGTTCAAGGCACCCCCTTCCGGGTTCAATCATAGGTTGTTCGCCTTTTCATGTAAGCGGATACATCAAATTATAGGCAGGTCTGAGCCGAGGTGAAATGACACGGATGATCAACTTCCTGGATTATATGGTCAAGGAGGCGCGGATCCGTGCTGCCGCTCCGGTCGAGCACAGGGGAAGCGCCGCGGAACGCCTGCGGCTGCGGGAAGGCGGCCAGACGCGCGATTCGGTAGCCGGATGCAGCGAACTGATATGCGATTGCTGGGTCTATGGGGCGGTAGAGCGCGGAGCCGGATGCTGGCATACGGAGCGGCAAGGCATGATCGGGCTCCAGACGGGGGCATGGTTCATCGTCAAGCCGCAGGAGAAATTCGCCCTGCTCCCTGACGCTGCCGCAGGATGGGTCTTGTCTTACTTCTGCTTCGATGGCTGGCGGGCGGAGGAACTGTACCGTTATTACGCGGGAGGCGCGGATGCGGGCAGCGGTCTGGAGCCGATGCTCTGGCCCGCCCGGCATGCTCAGCTCCGCGCGCTAATCGAGATCGGCTCGGCTTATTTGCTGGATCGGGCTGGATTGCTGTTCGAATTGCTCGTATTTGATCGGGGAAGCCGGTTGGAGCCGCGGCCGGCTCACGGGAAGGAACAACAATTGCAGGCCGAGCTGCTGGCGCTGCTCGACGATGCGGTGTACGAACCGATTGAGGATGAACGGCTGGCCGGCATGGCGAAGATGTCGGTGCCGACGCTCCGCCGCAAAGTCAAAAAATGGACCGGTTGCACCCTGCATGACTGGATACACCGGCTGAAAATGGAAGAAGCAAAGCGGCTGCTGCGCGGGAGCGATGCCCCGGTCAAGCATATCGCCGCCTTGCTCCGGTATGAGGATGCCTATTATTTTTCCCGCTTGTTCAAAAAATGGACGGGCCTCTCCCCCCGGCAATACCGAACCCGGGAGTGAGGGCTTCGCGGGCTCTCCGTGCATGCGGATGTCAAGGAACCCGGCGCTCACTTGGCGAAGGGATGAAGGACTACGCTTCTTCCGGCAGCATCCGCCATGCCGCTTCCAACAGTTCCTCGAACAGGTCGTCATCTTCCTCCAGCCTGTCGTCCAAAGCCAGAATCTCTTCCTCGCTGCCGGAATCGCCGGCGAAGCTCAAGCTGTAGTCCCATTCCTTGCCCTTCTTGCTGAACAAGGTCACTTCATAGGCCGATTGAAATCCTTCCGGCTGAAAGGCAACATGCCCCAGGTAGGAGCCGTCCTCATCCTTCTTCATATCTGCCCGCACAATCGTTACGTTCATGTCTCTCTCCCCTTGGTCGTATCGTTCTCTTCGCGTTCCCGCACCGTGACTGCGCCGCTGCCGTGCCCGATGATCAGCTTGTCCGCCATGCCGATGAACAGCCCGTGATCCACGACGCCGGTAATCCGCTTCAACTGATGCTGCAGTTCCCCGGGCTCTGCGATGCGGCCGAATGCGCAATCCGCGATATAATTGCCGTTATCCGTCACGAATGGGCGCCCCCCCTTCTCGCGAAGAACGGGGCGGCAGCCGAGCCGGCCGATCTGGCGCATCGTCACCTCCGCACCGAACGGGACGATCTCGACCGGAAGCGGGAAGCCGCCGAGACCGGCGACGCACTTGCTGTGGTCCACGATAAGAATAAGCTCGCGGCTGGCGGCCGCAACCAGCTTCTCGCGCAGCAGCGCGCCGCCGCCTCCCTTGATTGCATTCAACCGGCCATCCACCTCGTCCGCTCCGTCAATGGTCACATCAAGTTCGGTCAGCTTGTCCAGCAGCGGAATGCCGCATTCCCGCGCCAACCGCTCCGTCGCCTCCGAGGTGGGCACCGCTTGGATACGGAGCCCTTCCGCCACGCGGGCGCCGATGGCCTGAATCGCCCAGTAGGCCGTGCTGCCGGTGCCGAGTCCGACGGTCATCCCGTCCCGGATGAACTTCACCGCCTCTTCGGCGGCGGCTCGCTTCGCTTCCATGGCTTCGCCCCTTCCTGTCCGCCGTGCCCAAGCCGCGCATGCGGCCGGCACAGCCTGCTGCCGATTTTGCTCTCTCCATTATAGAACGAATCCATCCTTGAATGCCATTCACGGCCTCCGCATCAGACAGACGTTGGAACATTTTTACTCCGGAGAGAACGGAGCATCATCCGCCCCATCCATTTCCTCCTATTTTATCCATCCATAAAGCGGTTCTATTCGTTCCGCCCGTCTTCCCGCCAAGAAAACCGCCTCCCCCGGGAGATACTCTTCCAAGAAGCTTGCTTTGAAGTATGAGGTATCATATTCTTGAATAGGATAGTGGTAGAGCAGACATTTTCATAGCTTACATTAAAGGAGCCATACATTGGATGCAGATGTGGAAAGATTTTTTCAAAGGAGCGGGCGTGAGAAGGATTGTGACTCTTCTCTTTCTTATCGTCCTGCTATTCTCGGTGAGAAGCATTCTCAATCTTATCTTGCTCACCTTTATTTTAACCTTCCTGATCGACAGGCTTCATACCTTTCTTTATTCGCGTCTCCGCAAATATGTAAACATCGATTTCCGCGTCACCGTCATTCTTCTCTATGCGGCGCTGTTATCCATTTTGGGGGCAGGAACCTATAACTTTTTGCCCAAGGTCATTACCCAGATCAACCAGTTGGTTCAAATTATAATCCGGTTCTACAAGGAAGCGGATGTGTACGACAATGCCATCATGGACTACATTATGGAGTCGCTGCAGAAGATTGATTTGGCCAGCTACCTGAATCAGGGCTTCGGCTTCCTCGTCAAGTCGATTACGGATATCAGCCAATGGGGAACCCATCTGGTTATCGCCCTTGTGTTGAGCTTGTTCTTCAATCTGGACAAGAAGCGGGTGCATGAGTTCACCAATAAATTCAGAGAAAGCAAGGTCGGCCCGTTCTACAACGAATTGGAGTACTTCGGCAGAAAGTTCCTCTACTCCTTCGGCAAAGTGATTGAAGCGCAATTCCTGATTGCGCTCGTCAATAGCATTCTGTCCACGCTAGCCCTCTGGATGATGGGCTTCCCGCAATTGTTCGGACTGGCGATTATGATCTTTCTGCTCGGGCTCATCCCGGTTATGGGCGTGATCATCTCGCTGATTCCGCTCTGCGCGATCGCCTTCAGCGTCGGCGGATTGAGCAAGGTGGTTATGGTCATCATCATGATTATTGTCATCCATGCCATTGAATCCTATATTTTGAATCCGAAGCTGATGTCCTCGAAGGTGCATCTGCCGATATTCTATACGTTTGCCATCCTAATCGTGTCCGAGCATTTCATGGGCGTGTGGGGGCTGATTCTCGGCATTCCGATCTTCATGTTCCTGCTGGATCTGCTGGAGGTCAACGTGTTCTCCAAGCAGCCGAAGGCGAAGGGCGATCCGGATCGGGCGGAGGAGTCGAGGCAGGAACACAAGTCCCGGCCAGACGAGCACTGATTGGGTGTTATCCGAAGGAAAAGAGGCGATGCCGATGGCGATCTATATCGCTCTGCTGAGAGGCATTAACGTAAGCGGCCATAAGCGGATAAAAATGGCCGACTTAAGAGGAATCTTTGTAAAAACGGGGCTGCAGCAAGTGCAGACCTATATCCAGAGCGGCAATGTCCTGTTCGTCTCCGGCGAGGAGGAAGCTCCGCTGCGCCAGCGCATCGAGCAGGGCATCCTGGCGGCCCTCGATATGCCGGTCACGGTGATCCTGTGGACGGCACCGGAGCTGGAGCGGCTGATCGCGGATTGCCCCTATCCGGAAGACGCTTCGCCGGACAAGGCGAGCCTGTACGCGGCCTTCATGACCGAAGCTCCGGCGGAAGAGCAGCTCGGCCGCCTCCCCGGCGGAGAAAACGAACCGGACAAGTTCTCCCTTCACGGGCGGGAGATATATCTCTGGTTCGATCAGAGCATACGGAACTCCAAGCTGGCTAACCGGGTTGCCAAGCTGGATGTTCCGTCAACGACGCGCAACTGGAATACGGTCAAGAAGCTAGCGGCCATGGCACAGGCAATGGCCGAGTAGCCCGCTCTGTACATCCCCGCAAAAACGGTTATGAAAAATCCCCTGGCGGCTGGAACCGTCAGGGGATTCGTCTGTCAGGCCACCGTGAACCTGCCCAGACACCGGCTTCTGACACGGATCGGCAGGCCCGCTTCCGCAGACAAGCGGCCCACCGGTATGTACAGCCTCGATTCGGCATACGTATTGCCGATGCGCCGGAACTCATAGACGACATCCCTGCCGTTCGACAGGACGGCTTCCGGCAAGGCCGCCCCCTCCATTGATTTCCCGTCCATATCGGCAGCCTCCGCTTCCAACGGAGAGACCCGATAAATTCCTCCCTGAAAGAAATGGAACGTGAGCCGCTTCGCTTGTTCCGAACAAAATAACGATCGCGCATAGGGAAGGCCCGCAAAATAGAGGCCATTCATCCCAAGGCCAATGCTGTATCTTTGCGCTTCCGCCGGAAGCAGACCGGAACCGGGCAGGAAGGGCAAGGTGCGGCATACCCGCCGCATTTTTTCCAGCGTCTCGCAATATTCCCCGACCAGCACAAATGAGGGCAAACGAACGGTACGGCTAAACAGCATAAAAATCCTCCTTCAGTTTCAACATCGCCGGGCCAAGCATTTTAGGGAAAGCTCGGCTGTAAAATAGTCATAAAGACTCATAAATAGAAGGACATACACTCCTTTTTTACTATATCGGAACATTTAATCAATACTTTAAGATTATTTACAAAATTCCAATTATAGTTATTTCACACTGCTTATCTGAGCTCCTTTCCCATCTGGCCAATCGACACGGGCTTGTGCGGGTAGTCCGGCCGTCCCGAGAGAACCGTGAAGCGAGACCCGGATAATATTTGAAGAATGAGGGATAATTTTCTGTATATGACCGTCATCAAGAAATGGGAATGACATGACAAGGAGCTGTATAAAGATGAAGCGACTCATCCGTATCGGCCTCGCCCTCGCCCTGCTGGTTCAGATTCACGCCTTGCCGGCTGCCGCAGACGGGCCTGCCTTTCATTTTGGATTCAAGAGAAGCGTGAACGGCCAACTGCCGTCCATTAACGAGGAAGGGTTCAAGGATATTGTCGACAAGCACGGCGCCATCTTCCTTGGGGATACGAGCAAGAAAGTGCTGTATCTGACCTTCGACAACGGCTATGAGAACGGGTATACCCCTCGCATTTTGGATACGTTGAAGGAAAAGAAGGTGCCGGCCGTTTTCTTCGTAACGGGGCACTATGTGAAGAGCCAGCCGGAGCTGCTGAAGCGCATGGTCAGCGAAGGGCATATCATCGGGAACCACTCCTGGAGCCACCCGGATATGACGACGGTGTCCAACGAACAAATCCGTGAGGAACTGGATAAGGTAAAATCCGAAGTCACCCGTGTTACCGGCCAAAAGGAAATGGCCTACTTGCGGCCTCCGCGCGGCATTTTCAGCGACCGGACGCTGAAGGTGACCCGCGACATGGGCTACACGAATGTCTTCTGGTCGCTTGCTTACATGGACTGGGATGTACATGCCCAGAAGGGGGCGCGCCACGCCTATGACAAAGTAACGAGCCAGCTTCACCCGGGAGCGGTCATTCTGCTGCACGCGATCTCGAAGGACAATGCGGAGGCGCTTGGTTCGATCATCGATGCGGCCAGGCAGCAGGGATACGAATTCCTCCCGCTGGATCGGCTCCAGCGCCAGCCGGCCCCGGCTCCAGGCCCGCAGCCAAAGCCGGGAACCTAGAACGGGCGAACGAAGGCCGATGCACTGCCGGTTTCACGGGCAGGCATCGGCTTTTTCTATCGGGGAAGCCTTGTCAGAAGCCGGCAATCCCTGCCCGTGCCTTATCCTTCCGCCGCTTGAATTCAGCATTGGCTACCTTGTCCAATATTTGATAAGGTAAGGGTGTAGTTGTAGATTGCTCTTATCCTTACGACAGGGAAGGAATGATGACGATGATTAGAGTAGGGATGGTCAGCTTCTGGCACGTGCATGCCAACGATTATGCCCGGCAGGCGGAGGAGCATCCGGATACGGAGATCGCCGCCGTATGGGACGAGATTCCCGATCGGGGCCGGAAGGAAGCGGAGGCGCGCGGCGTCCCGTTCTACGAATCGCTGGATGAACTGCTCAAGCAGGACGGCATCGACGCCGTCATCGTGGACGCGCCGACCAATATGCATCGCGAGGTGATGGTGAAGGCGGCCGCGGCAGGCAAGCATATTTTTACGGAAAAGGTCGTGGCGGCGACGCTCCATGAAGCGAATGAAATCGTGGATGCCGCGAAGAAAGCCGGCGTCGTCCTGACCGTCTCGCTCCCGCGGCTCAATGACGGCTATACCGAAGCGATTCAACAGGTGCTGGCAGAGGGGCTGCTCGGGAAGCTGACGCTCGTTCGAGTCCGCCTGTCCCATAACGGAGCGCTTGCCGGCTGGCTGCCGGAGCATTTTTTCGATGCCGAGCAATGTCAGGGCGGAGCGTTGATTGATCTGGGCTGCCATCCGATGTATCTGACGCGGCTGTTCCTGGGCGAGCCGGATCGGGTCAGCGCCCACTACGGCTATGTCACCGGGAAGGACGTCGAAGATAATGCCGTCGCCGTCCTCCAGTATGATAACGGCGCCCTCGGGCTCGTGGAAGCGGGCTTCGTGAACAGCTGCTCCCCGTTCACGATCGAGCTGCAGGGCACCGACGGAACGCTGCTGTACGGCACGCCGGAGAGCCGGATGCTCGTGCGCAGCAGCCGCTTGGAAGCGCAGGGCGCCGGCGGCTGGGTGGAACGCGACATTCCAGCCAACCGGCCGAGCGCGTTCCATCAATGGGTAAGCCATATCCAGCAAGGAACGACCGCAGACGCCAATATACATATGGCCCTTGAGCTTACGCGCTTGATGGAAGCGGCCAATCTGTCGGTCCGGCGCAGCCGGCCGATCCGTCTGGACGAGCTTCAGCCCTGATTCGCACTAGGATCACCAATTTCATTCATGAGGAGGAGAGACGCATGTTGGTCGTTACCAATACGATTCGCATCAAGGCAGGTCACGGCAAGCAGGTCGCCGCACGGTTCGCGGAAGCGAAAGGCGTGCAGCAGATGCCCGGGTTCATCCGTCTGGAAGTATGGCTCGGCGAAGGCAAGGAAGGCGAAGAAGAATTGAAGGTATGCACCGTATGGGAGAACGAAGAGGCGTTCCGCGGCTGGACGTCCAGCGACGCCTTCCGCGAATCGCACCGCGGCGGCGGCGAAGTGAAGGAGTATATGCTGGGCGCTTCGTTGAACAAATATGAGATGGTCGTCAGTCATAACGCTTGACTGCGATTCCCTCGACGCGATATAGACTTCTCTATCGACTGCGGCAACGACAGGGCAGCGCGCTTCCGGGCGCCTGCCCTGTTCTGCTTCTGCTGTCCTGTCCCGACGTTCCGCCGGAGATGTCATCGGCATAAATGGGGCCGCGGCCGGGTACACATTAGTAGCCGCATATCAGCGAGGAGGTGGACCGATGTCCGTCAACAAAACATATGCCCTCTATGCTTCGGCATTGCTCGCGTCCCTGCTGCTGACCGCCGTCGGCTACGCCTGGAAAAGCGCGGCCGAGTTCGAGCCGGTCACCCGCGCGGAGCTGGGGACGGTCCAGGCGCAGATCGGGTTAGGGGCAAACCCCGCCGCGGTCCTGCAGTCCAATGAGCTGCGGGTTACGCTGCAGACGGCGGATGGCTCCCCTGTCCGCGATGCCCGGATCGCGGTTGAACTCGCCATGCCCGACATGCTCTGCGGCACGTACCAGGTGAAGCTGGAGCAGGCGGAGCCGGGCATCTATACAGGCGAAGCGGTTCCGCTTATGCCGGGAACCTGGCAGGCCGAGGCGTCGTTCGAGCTGGATGACGGGACGTTCACGGCCGTGCATCGGTTCGAGGCGGCGCGCTAGGCTGAGCTGTTGCCGCGGCCGGCTTGGCCATTGGCCGTCCGGCGGAGGAACCCCCGGCTTGCGCCCGCTTACCACAGCCACGGATGGAGAGACGGAATCCAGCCGTTCGCGGACAGTCCGCGCAGAATGCAGAGAATGCCGATGGCGGCGGCGGCAAGCTGCCCGGCCTTCATGAGCCGGGCGCGAAGGGAGCGCTTGATCGCGGCCGCGAACAAGCCGACGGCCAGCAGGGACGGGAAGGTCGCGAGGCCAAATACGGCCATGATCGTCCCGCCTCCGAGGGCGCTGCCGATGGCCGCCGCGTTGATCTGCATCGCGTAGGTCAAGCCGCAGGGGATGAAACCGAACAGCAGCCCGCTCGCCAGCACGGCCCGGAGATTCCCGCTTCCCCGCAGCCGCTCCATCCAACCGCGGACGAGCGGAATCCGGGCCGGGCTCAATCGCTCCAAGGGCAGCGCCACGCGGCGGAAGGCCCACAACAGGATGAGAAGGCCGCCCAGCAGACTGGCCAAGCCTTGCAATCCCGCCCAGTTCCCCGTCAATTCGAGGAAGCTGCCGGCGGCCCCCATCGCCGCTCCCATGGCCGTATAGGTCACCACCCGTCCCGCATTATAAGCCAGTACCGCCGCCAAAGCCGGGCCCTTCGCATTCAAGGCGAAGTTCATCACGATGCCCCCGCACATGCCGATGCAGTGCGGAGCGCTCAGGAGTCCGGAGGCGGCAACCAGCCAGAGGCCCTCGCCGCTCACGAGGCCGCCCCCCTGCGGTCCGGGCGCTGCAGACGCAGGGCGTTGCCGACGACGGAGACCGAGCTGAGCGCCATGGCCGTTCCGGCCATCCACGGCTCGAGCCAGCCCATGACCGCGAAGGGGATGGCGATGACGTTGTAGATGAGGGCGAAGGACAGATTTTGGCGGATATTGGCCATCGTCCGGCGGCTGATGTGCATCGCCTCCGGGATGCCGCGCAAATCGCCGCGCAGCAGATGGATGTCCGCCGCTTCGCCGGCCATGTCGCTCCCCTGCCCCATCGCGATGCCGATGTCGGCCGCAGCCAATGCGGGCGCGTCATTGATGCCGTCTCCCACCATCGTCACCTTCCGCCCATCCCGCTGCAGCCGCCTCACCCATTCAACCTTCTCCTGCGGCAGCACTCCGGCGGCAATATGCTCGATCCCGGCCTCTCTCGCAATCGCTTCGGCCGTCATGCGCTGATCGCCGGTCACCATCATCACCTCCAGGCCAAGCCGCTTCATCTGCCGCACCGCCTCGGCCGAGGTCGGGCGCAGCGAATCGCGGATGGCGAGCAAGCCGGCGAGCCGGTTATCGACCGCTATGCCGATGACCGTCTTCCCTTCCCGCTCCAGCTCCGCGATTCCGCCCGCATCCGCGCCCTCGGCCCGAATCCCCTGCGGCTTCAGCCTGGCGTACGCGCCGAGGAAGAGGCGCTTCCCTTCCGCCTCCGCCCGAATGCCGCAGCCGGGAATATTGGCGAAGCGCTTCGCCTCGGGCACGATCAGCCGCTGCCGTTCGGCCGCCGCCAAGATCGCGCGCGATATCGGATGCTCCGAGGGCCGCTCGGCAGCGGCCGCCCAGCGAAGCAGACTCCGCGCCGAATGAGTGCCCAGCGGAATGACATCGGTCAGCTCCGGCTTCCCCGCGGTCAATGTTCCTGTCTTGTCCAGCAGCACGACGTCCGTCTGATGGAGCTGTTCCATGAAGCGGCCCTCCTTGAACAGAATCCCGCGTTGGGCAGCCCGCCCGGAGCCGACCAGAATCGAGATCGGAGTTGCCAGCCCGATGGCGCACGGACAGGCAATGACAAGCACCGAGACCGAGCATCCGAGTGCATGGCCGAAGTCGCCGGGCTGGAGCAGTGCATACCAGGCGGCGAACGTGAGGCCGGCCATGACGACCACAACCGGAACGAAATAGCTCGCAATCGTGTCCGCGAGGCGCTGTATCGGGGGCTTCGAATATTGGGCGTCTTCCATCAAACGGATCAGTTGCGCAAGTGTGGAATCGGAACCGATTCGCTGCGCCTCCACGGTTAGGATCCCGTTCAAGTTCATCGTCCCGCTTATCACCTGCCCCCCGGCGCTTTTGTCGACCGGCATTCCCTCCCCGGTCATCATCGATTCGTCGACCGCCGAATGCCCGCGCATGATGACGCCGTCCACCGGAATCCGCTCGCCGGGGCGAATGACGACCTGATCGCCGATCCGCAGCTCCTCTGTCGGAATGCGCCTCTCCCGCTGCATCCGGATGACGTGGACATAATCGGCCTGCATCTCCTGAAGGCCGCGCATCGCGTGCATCGTCCGTTGGCGGGCCATTCCTTCGAGCAGCTTGCCGAGCAGCACGACCGTAATGATCATGGAGCCGGTCTCGAAATAGAGCGGAACATGCTGTCCTGCGGCAGCGGGGGACTGGATCGACTTCATGGCCAAATAATGGCTGTAGAAATAGGCCGACGAGGTGCCGAGCACCACCAGCACGTCCATGTTCGCTCCCCGGTTCCGCAGCGCCTGGAAAGCGCCGAAGTAGAACGGCATGCCGATGATGAACTGCACCGGCGTAGCCAGAGCCAGCTGGAACCAGGGCTGGAAGAACAGCTCCGGCACCCATACCGATGAGGTGAGCGGGTAATGGGAGAACATCGTCCAGAGCAGGGGCAGCGTGAGCACGGCCGAAGCGATGAAGCGGATCCACAGCCCTTTCACGTCCGTCCCCAGACAGGAGCCGGCCTCCGTATCCTTCCGTATGCCGAAGCCAAGCTGGACGACTTTGTCCTCGACCTGCCGCAGCTCCAGCCGGGCCGGATCCAGCTCGACCGAAGCCCGTCCGACCGCGAAGTTGACGGACACTCCGCCGGTCCCCTCCATTCGCCGCAACGCCTTTTCGATTCGAACCGCACAGGCGGCGCAGTTCATGCCCGTAATATGCAGCGTATGCCGTTTCCATGTGCCGGAGGAACGATTCGCCAACGAGTTCACCCCCATTCCCTATGTACAGTACATTTCCGGCTTGCGCCTGCCCCTGCCGCTTCCGCTCCTTAGCCGCGAAGGCTGCGAGTTGCTGTGCCGGGGCGGGCCCAATCCATTGTCCCCTTACTAGAACGTATGCACGTCCCGTCCAAAATAGGATGACCCGATGGGCTATCCCCGAACTTCCGTCTGACGGAAGGCCGCCCCTCGGGAAGGGGGCCCCCGGAAAAGAGAACGGCGGATCGGTTCCAGGAGCCGTGAAGGGAGCTTGGAACGGACGCATGCCAAAGAAGCCGGTCTGGCTGACCGGCTTCCGCGAGTGCAGGATGAGGTTGAACGATTTGTTAGGCAAGCAATCGGAACGCATGCGCGATCGGCGCCGGTCCGGCGGCCGCCCCGTCGGGCATCCGGATGGCAATGCCTTCCGCCGTGCGGGTAAATTCCAACGCCCCGTCCGCGCCAATCAATTCGACAGCCGAGACTGGCCCGGTATACGGCAGACATACTTCCGGCTCGACCGGCGCGTTCCCGTTCGGATACAAATAGAATCCGTACGCGGTGTCCCCTTTGCGGGTGAATGCAGTCCGGCCCGTGAAATACGGCGCGCAAATGCGCGTGCCGTATACGGCTTCCCCGTTCACCTTCAGCCAGGCGCCAAGCTCCTTCATCGAGCGGATCGCTCCCTCCGGAAGCCGGCCGTCCGGCTGCGGTCCGACGTTCAGCGCCAGATTGCCCCCTTTGGCCACAACCTCCAGCAGGATGTGCACCAGCTGCCGCCCCGTCTTGTACTTGTCCTCATAACGGAACGAGAACGACGTGCCGAGCGTAATGCAGCTCTCCCACGGCACCGTCATCGGTCCGGACGGGATCGTCTGCTCCGGCGTAATAATATTTTCATAAGGCCCCCCGATCGTGCGGTCAGCGGACAACAGCCACGGCTGGTGCTGACGGGCGCGTTCGACCACCTCGCCGAGGCGGATATCCTGCCCTCGCGCCCCTTCGTAGACCCAGCCTGCATCCAGCCACAGCACATCGATGCGGCCATAGCGGGTCAGCAGCTCCATAATCTGTTCGTGGGTGAACTTCACGAATTGCTCCCACAGCCACGGATATTCTCTCGGATCGTAGGAAGGCCCCCGCGATGTCGACGTCCCGCGCTCCATTCCCGGCGCCCAATAATACGGGGAATGCCAGTCGGCCTTGGAGAAATAAGCCGCGACGGCCATCCCCTTTTCACGGAACGCTTCGAACAGATGCTTGCAAATATCCGCCTTCGGATGGCGGTGGAACGGAGTGTCCGGTCCCGTAATCCGGTAGTCCGTCGTATGGGTGTCCCACATGCAGAAGCCGTCATGATGCTTCGTCGTGAAAAGAAGATATTTGAATCCGTTATCCGCAGCCAGCTCCGCCCATAGCTCCGGCTGGAACCGAATCGGGTTGAAGGTTTTGTTCAAATCGAAATATTGGCGCTTCAGCTCTTCGCTGTCCACATCCCAGTCGATGCCGTCGCGCGACCAGTCCGCATCGGCGTCGCTGAGCGCCCATGATTCCACGATCCCCAGCTGGGAATAGGGACCCCAGTGCATCATGAAGCCGAGCTTCTGGTCCTTGAACCACTCCAGACGCTCAAGCAGCAGCGGATCGGTCGGCTTCACCCACTCTTCTTCCGCGCTGAAATTGTGCACGCCCTGCTGCACGACTTGCTCCTCGTGTTCTTCATTTAAGGCAGCTTGCGGCTGTCCTGCCTGTTCACTCATATGTCTTGACCTCCCGCATATCATCTCTTCTTTTTGGATTGCCCTATCTGCCTCTCATATATATTACAAACGCTTACAAAGTTCAATTGGTCAAATTCGCAGCGCTTGACCATTTTCGCATGCCGGGCCGTTCCGCCCTTGTGCGGCGCGGATTCCGCTATGATCCTGTCCGCATTTGACGTTCGTAATCGACATATCGAAGGGGGCTCTGCACCATGGCAAAAATCAGGCCGGCGTCTGTTGACACCGCAGCAAATGGGAGGAAATATATGGTCGCGCATCCGAGCGCCAGCGAATTCCTTGTCCACACCCTTCATGCCATTCCTGATCAGCACGCTGGCGTCCAATCGTGAACGAGGAGCCCGGATTGGCAAGAGGGATCGGCCACGATCCCTCTTCTGTCCCTCTCAATCAGCCTGCCGCCATGCCGCATGGAATTCGGCGACGGAAGCATAGCGGTCGGCCCGGTTCGGCGCCACGGCGCGGCAGGCCGCCTCATAACGGGCTTGCCCCGCTTCCCACCGCGGATAAGAACGGTCGATCCCCCCGCCCAGCAGCGCGAAGGCCATCGCCCCCATATTGAATACATTCGTCCGCTCATCAATCGCCGCTCCGAGCTCGAACTCCTCCGGCGACATAAAGCGCGAGGAGCCCCACATCCTGCCCATCGTATTCGTGTACGGCTTCCGGGCATACATATCGATATCGCAGATCGTCATCGCATGGCGCTGAAAATCGTAGAGCAAGCTGCCGTCATAAAAATCGATTGCGACATACCCGCAAGCCTCTGCGTGTTCATGGAACGCCAACACCGCCTCCATCGCTGCCAGCCTGCGCTCGATCGGAAGCTGCCGGAACCGGTAGAAGGGAGATTCCGGGCGGGTATATTTGGCGGGCGGCGGGAAGGATTCATGCGGATGGAGACTCTCCCCCTCCACCCAATCGAATACGGCCGCATACCCGTCTCCCGCGCGAAAATGCTCCCGCAGCGCAATCAGATGCGGATGCCGCAATTGTTCATACAGCGGCATCGCCTGCTCCAGCCGGGCGATCGCATCCCGCGGCTCTCCCGCATAGCGAACGGGGCGCGCGCCGGCATACTTCACGAAGCTCCGGATGCCATCCCGCTCGACACCGAAGGACAGATTGCCCGAATCCTGCTGGTCGAACACGCAAAATACGCGGCCCAACCCCCGCAGCCAGGAAAAATCATGCTCCTGCTTCACATGAAAAGAAACGTCATCCATTCGTACCGTTATTGCTTGTTGTCCTTGTTCAGTCACTGGAATCCTCCCCGGCATGTATCAGCTTGGCCATCATATATTCATCCACGAATTGATCGTCCACTCGCAAAGAGTGGCTTAATGTGCCTTCGATCCGAAAGCCCCGCTTCGCGTATAAATGGATAGCCCGTTCATTATGCGTCATGACCGTCAGTTGGAGCCGATGCTTGCCTGTCGCCGCGGCCCAATTCTCCACTTCTTCCAGCAGCCGGCTGCCCAAGCCTTGGCCCGCATAATGCTGCAGTATGCCTATAACGACAGACGCCGCATGTCGGGACCGCTTCAGGCTGGAGCCGATGCCGGCCGCAAACCCGGCGATGTCTCCCCGATCGGTGACGGCCAACAGCATAATCGAATCTTTCGATTCATGCAAGCTCGCGAACCGCCGGGCTTGATCTTCCGGGGTAAGACTGCGCTCCCCGGGTTCATAGAGCATGAACTTCGTCTCCTGATCCAATCTGGCGCAAAAATCAATAAAGGCCTGAGCATCCTTCGCTTCCGCTTGTCGGATGAACATGGTTTCTCCTCCTTCGTAGGCTAACAATATTGAAGCTCTTGGCAGGATTGAGCAAAAATTAACCATGTATATGTTCACAATATGTTCACTTATGTAGGAGTTTTCAGGATCGCTATAATAACATGGTGTTATCAAGAAAGGATGATGATAGAGACGGCTGACAATTTACGCGTAGAAACAAGACTGCCTAGAAACGGTTGTTTTATTGGTAAAGCTGGTCGCAGGACCGTTAGTCGGTAAAGTGATGCCAAAATTCGCGGGACAGACAGATGGATGTAATGCCAGAGTTTTATTGACTACGTTATTGAATGTTACGGTCTTATAATCTGTACACGCCTATGATAGACTATGCTTATTATATTTGGAAAATAGGTCATTAAAAACGGGGAAAGATAAGTTTGTTCATCCCCCCAATCTTAGGAGTGAAATATATTCATGATCATTCCCACACAAGATTTTGAAGCGAATGGAATCGCCTATTCGATTCGATCGGCCACCGCAACGGATGCGAAGGAGCTGTCCGCATTGCGGGTGCAAATTGACGGAGAGACCGAGTTTTTAGACAGAGAACCCGGAGAAGCGTTCATTGATGTGTCCGGTTTTGAACAATTGATAAGAGCCGATTCCGAAAAGAAAAGAAACATATTTTTAGTCGCGGTCGTTCAAGAGCGGATCGTCGGGTTTTCCCGATGCGAGGGAAGCCAATTAAAAAGATTCTATCACAAAGCAGAATTCGGCGTATGCGTGCAAAAAGAATTCTGGGGATATGGCATCGGTAAAAATCTCCTAACACAATCGATTGCTTGGGCCGACTCCACAGGCATTACCAAAATCACGTTGAATGTGTTAGAAACCAATGAGAAAGCTATCGCCCTTTATAAGAAGCTGGGCTTTGAGATCGAAGGGATATTAAAAAACGACAAGATTCTGTCTGACGGTAACTACTATAACACCATAGTGATGGGAAGATGCAGGGAGTGATCGGAGGGGAACCTTGACCGTTCCTCCCGGATCAGCTTCTTGATCATCTCCAGTTGCGGATCGCGTCCCTGCTCTAGATCTTCGTATGTGGTCGGAACGAAGATGTCCGGCGCTAATGAGTCTGCATCATATGTCGACGCTCCCTTATCTGGACGCTCAAACCACTTGTACGATATGGCGGCCTTTACCTTTGATTCGGGCAGTTGCAGTACGATTGAACTGCCATATGAATTTGGCTTCCCGCCTGTGGGCTCTCCTATGATGATGCCCATATCGTTATCCTGTACGATAGTTGCAAAATCTGCAGCCGCACTGTAGGTTTGGTTTGATGTAATGACAAATAATGTCCCCGTAAAACGCTCGGGACGGAGCGCTGCCTCTATAACTCCCCCGTCATGCTTATGCAACCCCGGTTCAAGCACAGGAAACTCATGAATCAAAACACTTGTGAACTTAGAATAGCGGCTTATTGTACTATAACCTCGGTAAGATCCCGCATCCATAAAAGATAAAATGTGATGACCCACAAGAGTAGTCCCGCCAGAATTGAATCGCAAATCAATGGCTGCATGATGAATCCGTTCTCTCTCGATATCTATGAAAAAATTCCGAATTGCGGACATCGTTGCTTCGTCGAGCGCAGCGAAACTATCGATATGGAGAACAGCCAGATCGTCCTCTTTATAAATAGTGTAGTCCAATCGATTCCTTGTCAGAAAAGGACTTTTAAACTTAAGCATTTTCTTTATTTCCTGCTTCCCCTTAATCACCTTCCCTTCCCGTTCCACAACGAGTTGCACTTCGTTTCTGTCGATTAAGCCGAAATATTGAAGGTAGGGAAGCGAAGTGAATATATTATTCAAATTGACTCTGGTCTTGAGTGAATATACATTGTCAACTGAAAAAAAAGAACTAAGCATCGAGATTAACTCTTGTTCATTTTTGCCTGCTATCTCCATAATCTTGTCCCCCTTATGCAACCAGCCTGAACTTGATGTAACATAGATGCCATCTTCCAGCCACGCATAAGAAAACGGCAAGTTATCCATCCTTGGACCATCAGGGAACAGCATCGTTGTATGCCCATCTTGAAGCGCATTCATCACTTGTTGCGTGAGAAAATAGAACTGCTGGACATTGTTTGCGTATTGTACATCGTTATAGGCTTTTCGGAATGCCTGCTGTACTTCTATGGGCACACCCCCGTAAGTTTTGGGATGAACCTCCATTACAATTTCTTGCAGAAAATCTAAATCTTTTTTTATTTGTTCTTTGGTTAGCTGGATAGGATGTGCTATGTCCTGATACGGGTTTCTTATCCGATCGGTTCTAAGCGGTAACAGCAATAATATAACGCTTAGCAGCAACAATAGTCTTTTCCTAACGTGCACAACAAGTCACCTCAAAGAAAGTGGTATACGCCCCTGTTGGCGTTCCTCTCGAATCAGCTTTTTGATCATTTCTAATTGCGGATCGCGCCCTTGCACCAGATCTTCGTATGTGGTCGGAACGTAGATATCCGGCTGCAAGGCATCTTCATATCGATTTTTTAACGTCGTATATGGCCGTTCAATCCACTTATAGGAAATCGACAAGCGTAGTGTTGATTCGGGAAGTTCTAATAAAATAATGCTGCCATAGGAACTGGGCTTGCTCCCGGAAGGCTCGCCAACAATAAGCCCCAAGTTATTATCGTAAATATTAACCGCGAAATTTGTTGCCGCACTGTATGTTTGAAAGGATGTGATGACATAGAGCTTGCCGTTGAAGCTATACTCATGACTTGGTATGGAAATCATTCCTGAATCCAGAATCTGCATCTCCTCTGTGCCAAAGGGGAAATCGTATGTATATTGGCTAGTAAACGTAGAACACCGGTTTACTGTCTTAAAATCACGGTAGGAATCTACATTCAAAAATGACATTATGTAATTTTCCACTAACGTTGTCCCGCCAGGGTTGAAACGCAAGTCAATGGCCACATGATTCACTTGTTCCCTTTTGACATCGATGAAAAAGTCCCGAATCAAAGACCTCGTTGTGTCGTCTAACACAGCGAAGCTATCGATATACAAAACCGCCAGATCATCTTCTTTGGAAATCGTATAATCCAATCGCTCCCTGGTCAGATAGGAGCTTGCAAATTTCAGCATTTTTTTCATTTGCAGCTTCCCCTCTATGACCTCATTCCCCCGCTCCACGACGAGTTGAACTTGGTTTCCCTCTATCAAGCCGAAATATTGAAGATAGGGAGGCGAAGTGAATATGCTATTGAAATTGACTCTTGACTTAAGCGAGTATACATTGTCAACTGAAAAAGAGGCACGGAACATCGTGAGTAACTCTTGTTCATTTTTTCCACCGAATTCGATGACTTTGTCCCCCCTATGCAACCAGCCTGAACTCGATGTAACATAGATGCCGTCTTCCAGCCACGCATAAGAAAGCGGCAAGTTATCCATCCTTGGACCATCAAGGAGCTGCATCGTTGTATTTTTCCTTCGCACCAGGTTTAGTTTGAGGGAGTATCTTTGAAATAGGGATCCATGCGCGGATTGCAGTGCACATTGGCAAAGCAATGAGTTCCGCACGTGTTATAGGTACATGTTTTCGTTGTGCAGTGTCCAGTACAATCTTGTAACATGTTTATGTCGGGGTTTAGATAGAGAAAATCCATCGCCCAACCTCTCCTTTACCATTTATTTTTTGGAATCATTTCGAAACCAGGGATCCATGCGCGGATTGCAATGTACATTGGCAAAGCAATGGTCTTTGCAAGTATTAAAGCCGCATGTATGTTGATCACAGCGCCCAGTACATGATGCGTTCGGGAAAAGAGGATAATCATTCATTAATAAAAAATCCATAGTTTTTCCTCCTTACGCTTATATTTATTGGCTTAGGCAGAGCGGGTTAGGTTACATTCATAGGCATCGCTTCTCCTTACATCTAAATTTTATTGCTTTCGGCTCGCCTCCAATTCTTCTAAATTTATGTGGACACCGTCTGGGACTGTTTTTTGTCCCATTTGGTTGCCTCATACGCAGTAATAATTTTGTTAATGGTAAACAGGTTGTATTCGTTTGCAGTGCAGGGTAATTTGCAGGTATGTTTATAGCATGAAGTATAATCATCTCAACTGCTTCGGATTATGAATATACTCGTGGAGTCTTCTAACGCGGAAATTGCTTATCGTTTTAGCTTGTTGAAACTGTATTATTTTTTATGGTTTCTTCCCGATTGGAAAGAATATAATTCGCCATTTCTTTTAGTTGTTCTTCTAAAATAAACCGATATTCCGAACAGCGGTTTGAGTCATTGCTCAACCGTGACTTTGGACACCCGCCCATACATACAGGTAATAGTTTGCATTTATTGCATTGCTCGTCCAATGTTGGATCATACGTCAAGTAGTCTAAATACAATTTTTCATTATTTGCCTTACCTATTTGTGAATCGGATATGCTCCCAAAAGCTTTTTCCTTGTCTCCAATATCGACCCAACAGTTATATAAAAGACCATCTGGATCTACAACTAAGGAATTCTTACGATCTGCTGTACAAAAATTTGTAATTCGATAGGGTACTCTATAATGCTTCGTATTAAATCCATTCGAATGGGCTTCCTTATCAAACAAATAAGAATATTTTGAAAATTCCGCCCTCGTCATACATGAGTTTGTCTCGTAGCAGTCGTTGTTAGCTTGCACATGACCAAGATAAAGACTTACCTTTTCTTTTAAATTATTTTTTTCTATATCAAGGAGCAGTTGCTCGAGACTTGTCTTGTTATGCACATCGGTGTTGATTCGAATCGATATATTGACCAGATCAGCAACCTCAATAATGTTGCTCAAAATTTTATCGTAAGTAGGTTGTCCCCCTCGCAAAGGTCTTCTCGTATTATGAGTTTCCCTCGATCCATCCAACGTAATTTGAACAAAAGATATTTGGAGCTTTCCAAATTTTGCGGCTAAGTCTCTACTTAATTTGAAACCATTTGTTATGATCCCTGCGGAATACTGTATATTAAAACGCTTGCAAATATCGAGAAATTTCTCGGTCATTGAAACAATGATATCGAACGCCAACAGAGGTTCTCCGCCATACCATGTGACATTTAAAGAATCGAGATACTTAGCTTGTTTTTCAACAAGCGCAACCAGCTCCTGCTGTGTCTCCTCCGACATGTATGAATTTTTCAAATTTTCTTTTTCATAGCAATAGATGCATCTAAGATTACACTGCAATGTAGGAGCAATTGTTATTCCTAAATGGTTGCTGGAATAACGATGTGTGAAAAGTTCATGCCGCATGATGTCAAGTTCATTCAGATTGTCATCAATGAGAAAGCCGCCCTTTTGCAAATCGCGAACTAGATTTTCATCATCAATAGTTTTGACTGACTGAACAAAATCATGGTATGAGTTATACTTGTCCACATCCATTAATGCCAAGGATCCGGATCTTGCGTTATATGCCAGTTTCTTCGTATGTTCGGGAAAATCAAAAGAAAAAATTATAATACGAATTTTTCATAGAAAACGCTCACTCCCTTTTCTGGAAAGTATTATCATATCGAATATATCAATTGTAAATATGTGGATATACGACATTTATTACAATTTTGGAGTGAATGTTGTTCTTTTCCATAACAACGATACGCAACGGCTCACTCAATCAAATGATCAAAAAAAGGGACCCCGCAAGATCCCTTCGTTCTCTCCCTTGTCCACTACACTTCCAGCCAGCCGGCGATTCTCCTCCTTGCTTTACTTGCCCCGCATCCTATTGAACCTTCACCTTGCCCTTGTACATATTGCCTTCCGGGCTTCTCGTGTTCTGTATGGCGGTGGCCGTCGCGTTGCCGTAGGCCCCGATGACGTAGACCGAAGGAGCGGTCAGGTAGAGCGTATTATGCGAAAACTCGTTGTTCATGCCCCAGCCCGGTACAACCTGGTGAACCTGAAAAGCGTCGGCGATATGGCTGTTGCCGTTCTGGTAGCCGATATTGTTGCGGATGACGGCGCCGTTGCCTTTCACGTCGATGAAGCTGTCGGCATAGTTCGCCCCGCTGATGCCTTCGCCGTAGAAGGTGCAATTCTCTACCACCGTGCCGAGTGTTCTCTCCTTGATGTCAATATGCTCGGCGGCGACGTTAGGGCCGAAGATGACATTGCGGATCGTATTGTAATGCGTGTTCGGGTTGTAGCTGGCCCCTTCCGCCGAGCCGACATAGACGCCCTCGCCGTAGCCGGGCCCCGTTTTGCCCGTATCGTGAATGCGGGAGTTCTGAATGGTGCTGTACGACGATCCGTCCCGGAAATGAACGGCTTCCATCCCCGTCTCATAGACCTCCACACCGGTGATCAGCGTATGATTCGAATGGTCCAAAATGATTCCTTTTTGCGCATTGGTGAATTTGAGATTGCTGATGATCCAATAATCCCCGCGAATGCGCAGACTGTAGCCGGAACCGGCGTTATAGCCGGACAGAACCGCCGGGTTCGCCGGATCCTTGCTCTCTATCCGGATCGGCTGGCTCGCGGTCCCGTTCACATCAGAGGAGAAGCTCCCCGTGTAGGTGCCAGGAGCCAGCACGATCCGCTGGCCGGGAGCAACCTTCTTCAAGGCGTTCTGCAGGCAGGAAGCGGTTCCGCAGGCGATCGCCTCATCGGCGGTCTTGTCGGCGGGCACGCTGCGCGGTTCGGCGTGGGCGGTTCCCAGCGCGGCGAGCATACTCACGAGAAGCAGGATGGCCCATCCGGCTCTGCTTCCCCTTCCCGGCTTGCGCCCGCATCCGCTGTTTGTTGTTGTCATCGTTGAACATCCTCCTTTTTTTACAAGTAGCCTTAGTCTCGCCATAGAGTTTAACCGCTTTAATTATATAATGTTCAACCGGTTCAAAACATTCCTGCGGATGCGATTTTGCAAATTTCTTTTGGTGCGATGTTCAAGCCGCGTGAATCGCCGCGGAAGACAGCCCAAAAAAACCAGATGGACAGGTCTGGTCTTTTTGGGCTTCCGCTTCTGGCCTCACTTGCGCTCCCGCCGGGAACCAAGTAAGGAACCGCTACATAGCATACGGTATACGGACATCTCTCCGAAGGGACAGGATTATTATCTCTGCCAATGAGCTTGCGGGCTCGCCACGCCTTCGATCGGGCGGGCCGTAACGACAATTTGCTGCGGCGGAGACGGTACTCTCGTGTTATTCACGACCTCTATCGTTCTGCCTGGCTTCGAATTGAGCCGATTCACCGAATTGCAGAAACACATCAGCGGTCACCTCCATTTCTCTTACCTCGCTCTATGATATGCAGGTAGAAGAGAGAAGGATTGGACAGGCTGGTATCACGCATTTATGAAGGAGGACCTGGCATGGATGAATTGACCTGGATTCACCTGGTCATTCTGGCGCTGGCATCGTTCCGCCTGACCCATCTCATCGTCTATGACGATATCACCTGGCCGCTGCGGGCGCCGTTTATGACCGTCACGTACGCGCCTCAAGATAATGGAACCGTCATCCGGCAAGTCGATATCCGGGGCACAGGCTTCCGCCATTGGATGGGAACGCTGCTAAGCTGCCATTGGTGCACCGGCATATGGTGTGCGGGCTGCCTCACGGCCCTGTATTGGTACGTGCCTGCATCGTTCCCTCTGCTGCTGATGTTGGCCGTCGCCGGAATCGCCGCTCTTATCGAGCAGTTCGTGCTGAATAGACTGTAGAATCGCGGCAAGCCGCCCCGCCGTGCGCATCAACCGGTCAAATGGACCGGTTTTTTGCATGCCAATCAGCCGGATAGCGCTTGTCATCAAGCCCCATCCGGCTCCTGTGGAATTCGGTTCCGGGGCGCAACCGCGTCAATTTCCATCAACAAGGGTATATTACGAGCCCGTGAGTTTGATTTTCCCATGCAGGCCCGAAGTCACGTACACCTTGTTATCCTCCATAATGAACATGCCTTCCACATCCGGCGTCTGTTCCAAAAAGGCGATTGTCCTATTTTTCTCATCAAGTTCAATATCCTTATCATTCACAAGCGACTTGGCCTGCTCAATGAGATAATCAGCAGGGGGATGCTGCCCGCCCGCTCCGATCCTCCACAGCTTAACGAGAGATCCGATACTCGGATCGAAAGTCCCCTCCGCAGCTTGGGCATACTCTACGGACGTCTTCACCAGATCAAAGGTATCTTGCGAGACGTTGACCGCTTCTTTTCCCGCAGCCGCATACACCCGGGAGATCTCGCTCTCCGGATTGCTCCTATTGATTCGCCGATCAATGCGATCCAGCAGCTTCTCGATGTCGCCAAGATGCTTCTCAGCCCGCTTCGTCCCCGTACAGCTTCAACTGAATCACCGTATCGAATTAAGATCACAGGCGAATTTTTCGTGCTGGAACCGGAAGCGCTCGGCCACACAAAATATCCAACTCCGATAATGACGAACAAAAGAATTGCCGCCCCTATGATCTTGACCTTGGTCATGTTCGTCAGAGTCATGAACCTCCTTATAGATGTTGCCCTGAAAAATATGAAAATTATCGTCGATGACGCATACGGATGTATGTGATCTATATCATCTCGCTGGCGCATTCGCCTGTCGTCAAACGCGCAATGCTTTACAATTGAATTGATTCCTTCATATTCTTTGTCTTTCCGAGAAACTTCGATTACCATTCCCCGTATATATAGGCATTGTTACATTATACCAATCTAGCAGGAAAGCAAGGAGGTCATGGAATGAACCCGATTGCAATCGTCCGCTATCAGCCGGAGTATGCCGCTGGAGTAGCAGAGATGTGGAATCGCAGCCAAGAGGGCTGGGGCGGTGGAGATACGATACGTACGGCGGAACGGGTCCGGACGGAAGAAGAAGGATCGGACGCGCTGGAAGTTTACCTTGCGATCGAGCAGGATGCCGTGGTCGGCTACTGCAGCCTGTTCGAGTATCGCGAGGATACCGGAGCGCTCTACATCGGATTGCTGAACGTGAGACCGGATTATCACGGACGGGGCATCGGCAAGATGCTTGTCCGCGAAGCGCTGGATGCGACGGTGCGGCTAGGCTGGCCCCGCCTCGATCTGTATACATGGGAAAGCAACACGAAAGCCGTTCCGCTGTATAAGCGATGCGGTTTTTTCTGGGAAGATCGGGAGGATACGACCCACCTGATGAACTTCATGCCTTCCGTCTTGAATACGGAAGCGCTCTCCGCCTATTTCGAGGATATCGACTGGTACGAGGACTCGACTCGGGAGATCGAGGTTAAGCCCGATGGCCGCAAGGATAACGGGTTTGATTACTTCGCTTATACATGGGAAAAGAACGGCGCCTCGCTGCGCGTCGAATTCGAACGCACCGGAAGAGGCATTCGGCTCATCGAGACCGACGATTATCTCATTAGCGCCCAAGCGGAGCAGGCGAAGCCGGTCTTCGGCCGTTCTTATTCGATCGAGTACCGGATCGTGAACAAATCGGGCCGGCCGCTCCAACTTGATCTGCGGGGGGAGAATGACCGCAATATACAATTTGAGTGGGAGCATCAGGCGGAAGTGGAAGGCGAAGCGACGATCCGGGCGAGCTTCTTTGTCGGTCCCGTCGAAGAAGAGCAAAGCGTATGGCGGACATGCCCCCGCGTGACGACACGGATGCGCATTAACGGCAAGGAAGCCCTCTTCCAGCTCGGCGTCGCTCCCCGGTTCCCTGCCCAGCTCGCCTGGAAGACGCCAAGCCGGGGCGCGTACCCTGCCGTAGATGGCACCTTCTATGTGGACATCGAGAACAACTTTGCGGAAGCGGCTGTATTTCGCTTCACCCTCTCCGACAGCCCGGTGCTGGCCTTGGGACGCCATGAATTCGAGATCTCCCTGGAGGCGAAGGAACGGACTTCCATCCCCGTCCCTTATCAGGTCTCCCAGTATGGCTTCTATTCGCAGCAGATCGAAGCCGAGGCCCGGCTGGCCGACGGAAGCGCCATCCCGTTCACAAGAACGATCGGGGCCGGCTTCAGCGGACCCGGCGCCGCCTTCGCCGGCGAGACAGAAAAGGAGTGGCAGGTGTTCCACGGACCTTTCTCGCTCAGGTACAACAAGGAATGGAACGGCCTCCGTCTTCAATGTCCCGGGATGGGAACCTATTGCGACTTAGGCTTCCCGAAGCTGGGCAAGCCGTTCTCCACGGAATTCTCGAAAAAGAAGCCGGTATCCATACATCCGCTTCGGGAGGAAGGCGCCGTCGGACTGTCGCTGCGTTATCAATCGGCATCGTTCCCGTCGATCTTCTTGACCGTGAACCTCCTTCTCTATGGAGAAGGAACCGTAGCCTATTGGCATGAAGCCGAGAATACCGGCGCCCATCCTGTCGCCGATCTGTATGTGAGCCAACAGGCCCACTTCGAACTGCAAGGCGCCGTCCTCCCTTACAACGGCAAATATATCGCGCTGAACGATATCACGGGCAGCGATTTCGGCTACTGGGAGAGCAGCAACATAACGGAACCGTGGATATTTATCCAGCGCGGCAGCGTCCCGCTCGGCATCTGCTGGCCGAAGACGCATCGCGTGCATATCGAGGGATGGTGCATCAGCCTCGAAGCTTCTTTTGGAAAATTGGCGCCGGGAGAGAGGGCTGTCTCGAAGCCCCTTCATCTGACGATGGGCGGATATACAGACTGGACCCGCTTCCGCGCCTTCGCGATGCAGGAGCCGGACATCCGCTCCGATCTCCGGCTTACCGATCCGATCGAGCTGATCCTGAACGGAAATAATCCGGTGCTCCGCTCGAATCCGAACATGACGATCCAGGATCACCGGTTGGTGCAGAGCGAGGGAACGATCTCGGTCCAACTGCGCCGGGAGCCCCATGCGGCCGCGCTTCAGTTGGACATCGACGACTCCGGACTCACAAGCTGCACCCTTCCGGCCCCGCAGCAGAGCATGGATGTCGTCGATGCGGCGGTTCATCTGCCGACGCATGACGTGAAGCGAAGCTCCGTCGTGCTGATCCCGTCGGACGATCCGATTCGATTCGAACGGCAGGAAGGACAAGCCGGACCGGCCTATTCAGCGGACAATGGCGTGCTGCGAGTGGCGGCGTCCCCTTCCTTCTATCCCGGCCTTCACTCCCTGCAAGCGGGCGGCGAGGAATGGTTGTCCAGCGGCTATCCGCTGCACGGGCCGCGCTCCTGGTGGAATCCGTATATCGGAGGTCTGATGTACGACATCGGCGAGCTGAGTCCGCTCTCGATCCTGAAGGAGAGGAGCTCGGCGGAATTCGTTGCCCGCCGGGACTGCTTCGGGAACGAATGGCAGGGCTTGAAGCTGACGCTGGACATCCGCCGGCATGACATCTACAAAGGCTTGAAGCTGCATCAATATTTTCTGATGCTGTCCCGCGTGCCCGTCCTGTGCGCCTTCTCCGAGATCGAGCAGAATACGGGCCTTAGCCTCGATCATCTGGACTGGAACACATCCATATTCATTCAGCCAGGCGAGTCGCTGGAGGGCTTGCGGATCTCTGTAGAGGATCATGACGGCTCCCGCCGCATCTTCCGCCCAGGCAAGGGGGAGCTCGAACTGCCGGAAGCGCGGCAGCTTGTCTTCGCAGCGGACAACCGGGAGCAGCAGCTTCATGTCTTGATGGATGCGGACGAGCGCCATCCGCTCATCTATGCCAATACTGAGATATGTCAGGTGGAGTACGAGCGCGAACGCCGCATCCCGAACGGAGCCTGCGTCCGAACGGATCCGATGTTCCTCCTGTTCTCCCCTGACGGCATCGAATTCGAAGCGATGGCTTCATTACAACAGATCCGGTTCCCGGACGAGAAAGGAAGCGATGCAAATGAAGATCATTGACGCCCATATGCATCTGTCCCATATCCAGGAATTCAAATCGACCGCCGCGGAGAAATCATTCGTTGATTATAGCCTCGACGGGATTCTGAAGGAATACCGCGACAACGATGTCGTGCTCGGCATTGGCATGGGACTGACCGAGACGAAGCCGGGAGGCTTCCCGGATGAGGAAGCCTCGACTCCGATGGGGCTCGACCTGGCGGAGACGCTGCCGCCCCAGCTCGTCTATTGCCTGGGCGTGAATCCTTATCGCCTTGGCACGCAGGAGCTCGAAGCGCTGGAGCGCGATCTGCAAAAGCCGGAAGCCGTCGGCCTCAAAATTTATCTGGGGTACTACCCCTTCTATGCCTACGACAGCGTCTACCAGCCGGTCTATGAATTGGCCGCCGCCTATCGCGTCCCGGTCGTGTTCCATACGGGCGATACGTACTCGGAGCGCGGGCTCCTCAAGTATTCGCATCCGTTAACGATCGACGAGGTAGCGGTCACGCACCGGAACGTCAACTTCATGATGGCGCACTTCGGCGATCCCTGGGTGCTGGACGGAGCGGAAGTCGTCTACAAGAACCGGAACGTCTTCGCCGATCTGTCCGGCCTCATGGTCGGCGACACCGCCAATTGCGACCGTCTCAAGGACTCGCCGCTGTTCTTCGCCCATCTGCGCCATGCCGTAACCTATTGCGATCATTACGAGAAGCTGCTGTTCGGCACCGACTGGCCGCTCGCTCCCGTAGAGGCCTACATCCGGTTCGTCCGGGAGCTCATCCCGGCGGAGCATCACGAAGCGGTGTTCTACCGGACCGCGCTGCACGTATTTCCGAAGATTATGCCGTTCCTGGAACAAGGAGGCCATGCGCCGCGCTAGTTATGGAGCAGGCAGCAGGAGGGGGCGCGCTCCCGGCGCAGCTTCGAGGGGGCTCTTCACTACTTGAGCCGGAATGAGGGAGCATGTAATAAATGCTGCGTAGCTGCAGCAATTTTCGCCATTTGTGCTGCAACTCGGCGAAATTCCTGCGTAGATGCATCATTTTCACTGGATTGTCCTTATTGTTAATCAATAAGTCTAAAAATCCTGTATTTTTGCAGGACTTCCATTCCGGCACCGACTCAGGCATCCAAATCCTGCAGTTTTGCAGTATTATTGGGCATACCGAGAGATGAACTCCCGTTAAACCAGATGATGACCCTGAAGCTCCAGATGCCAGATACGCTGATGAGCCAGACTACGAACGAAGACTGCCCTCGGGCAGTCTTCGACTCATTCCGCATGCTATAACTAGCTCACCCTCTTGCTCTCATACTGCACAGCTGTGTCACCTCTCTCGCTCTCATTCCTGCACCGTAGCGCTATTGCATCCCTCTCTCTCATTGTGCTGTGTAACCTATAGCATCTCTCCTGCTCATAGCTGTCCCGGATGACGGAGCTTCCTGGCGTATTCCTCGGGCGACACGCCGACGAAGGCCTTGAAGTCCTTGATGAAATGGGCCTGATCGTGATAGCCCAGATCCGCCGCCAGGGCAGCCCAATCCGGCACGGCGCCGGCGGCCGCCATCCCCGCTGCTTCATGAATGCGGCTGCGCTGGATGACCCATTTCGGCGAGACGCCGACATAGTGCAGGAACAAGCGCTGCAGCGAGCGCGTATGAAGCGAGAAGCGGTCCGCCAGATCCTGGACACGGGTAATGTCCCGGCTGTCCACGACCGTCTCCACGATCCGGTTGACGAGCTTCACGTTGTCATCCGCTTCCGGCAGCCGCTCGCGCAGGAACCCGTCAATGATTCGGCTCCTCGCCTCCCCGTCCGCTAGCGCGAACAGCGCTTGCTCCAGCGGGCCGCTGCCGATCCCGAACACGTCGCGGAAGGGCAGGGTTCGTCCGGCGAGGCGGGACATTGGCTCGCGGTATAGGGGGTAGAAGCCTCCTGGCTGAAAGAGCACGCCGGCTACCTGTCCCTGTCCTTCCAGCACCCGCTGGGATCTTCCGCTCACAATGCCGTACACAGCCGTGTTCTCCCGCTCGAACACCAGATTTACCCCTGGATGCTGAAGCACCTCCTGCACATAGGGCGGCTGTCCACGCAAATCCCAGGCAATCATCCAATAGTGCTTGATGAAATGTTGAAGATCAGGCGCTGGCAGATGGCGGGTAATGCGAAACTTCTGTTCGCCGGCTGCGGCATATAGCATGCCTCTGATGTCCGGCTCGCGGTGGGGCTTCGTATCCATCGTTCACGCTCCCGTTGCAAGATACAGACACGTATTCACGCATCGCGTTTTTGGTTGTCGTTGTGGTGGTTTGTCGCATTTTTACAATAGCAATCCATGCGATTCTGTTATAGTACCCATGTTAGCAAGTGATAGAATCTACCGCAATCCAATGGTTATGGAGGATGAAAAAGTATGCAGCAGAAGGAAGCATTGCTGGAGGCGTGGCTGAAGCAGCGGGCAATCCTGGAAAAGCTGTTGCTGGCCATTCCGGATCATCACACCAGCTTCGCCCCGTGGGACGGGGCGATGACGGTAAGCGAACTCGCTCAGCATATCGGCGCTTCCGCCGATATGTTCATCAGGCTGGCCAAGACGGGAGAGGGACAGATCGGGATGCCGCCGACCGTCGGATGCGCATCGATGAAAGAAGTGCGCCGCATCGTGCAAGAGTGGACCGCGAGCACGACCGGGATATTCCATGCCTTGACCGCGGAAGATCTGGAGACGGTCTACCATTCGCCCTTCCCGAATCTGGACGGGCCGCGCAGCAAGCTCGTCCGGCTCGTGATCGATCACGAGATTCATCACAAAGGACAGCTCTTCGTATACGCCCGGATGCTTGGGGTGCAGGAACTGCCATTTCCGCTGTAAAAAAACAAGGAAGGATATCGGGGCAAGAGAGAGCAGCCGCTCTGCAATTTGCCCGATATCCTTCCTTTTTGCTTAGTCTAACGATTCTTCCGCTTCCATCCACTCGCGGTACAGCTCATCCATCTCCTGCCGCAGCCGGGACTGCTCATTCAGCAGCTTGGGCCATTCCGCCTCCTCGGCCGGGCTCGCGGACAGCCGGGCCATCTCCTCCTCCAGCAGTCGCAGCCGTTCCTCGGCTGCCGCAATCTCTTCCTCCCATTGTCTCGCCGGCTTGGGAGGCTTGGAGCCTGCCTTCGGTTCCGCCTGCATCGGATTAACCTGCGGCTGCGCCGGCTCTGCCGGGATCGCCTGCGCAGCGGAGCGCTGCAGCAGCGCCTGCAGCTTCTCCCGGCATTCCTCGTAGTTGCCGAGATGAACGGTCAGCTCCGCCTGCTCCAGCAGCCACAGCTTCTGCACGACGCGATTCATGAAGTAGCGGTCATGCGAGATGACAAGCAGCGTGCCGGGGAACGAATCCAGGGCTTCCTCCAGCGCCTCCCGCGAGTCGATATCCAAATGGTTGGTCGGCTCGTCGAGGAGCAGCAGGTTCGGCTTCCGGTACATCAGCAGCGCCAGGCGCAGCCGGCTCCATTCGCCGCCGGACAACTGGGACACCCGCTTGAACACGTCGGAGCCGTAGAACAGGAAGCGGGCCAGCTCGCCCCTCGCTTCCCCTTCTTCCATCGCCAAGGCATCGCAAAAATAGCGCAGCACGGTGGAATCGTCGGCCGGCGGGGCTTCCTCCTGGGCCAGATAGCCGATGTCCACGCGGGATCCAAGCCGGACCTCGCCCCCGTCGTAAGGAATCTCGCCGATAATCATCTTCATCAGCGTGCTTTTGCCCGCGCCGTTGCCGCCCATCAAGGCGACGCGCTCGCCATACAGCAGCAGCGCGCTTGCCGTGCGCAACAGCTTCCGCTCGCCGAACGATTTGGAGACGCGATCCAGCATGATCACCTGCTTGCCGGAGCGGTCCTCCTGCGTCAGCGTCAGGTCCATCGCGCGCCGTTCCAGAATCGGGCGCTTAATCTTGACCATGCGGTCCAGCGCCTTCTGCATCGAGGCCGCCCGGCGGTGGAAGCCGGGATTCGGCGGATTGGCGCGATTGCCCCATTCGATAAGCTGCTTGATCGTCTCCTGCATCTTCTTGATCTTTTTCTGCTGCTCCTGATAATCGGCGAATTGCTGCAGCAGACGCTCCTCTTTTTCCTTCTGGTAACCGGAATAATTCGTATGATAGACAAAGGCTTCGCCGTCTTCGATCTCGATGATTTTGCCGACGACCCGATCGAGGAAATACCGGTCATGGGACACGACGACCACGACGCCGGGATAGGAGCCGAGGAACGACTCCAGCCATTCGATCGCCCCCATATCGAGATGGTTCGTCGGCTCGTCGAGCAGCAGGATATCCGGCCGCTTCAGCAGCAGAGCCGCGAGGCCGACCTTCGTCTTCTCCCCGCCAGACAGCGAGGCGAACGGCCGCTCGAACTGCCCGGCAGCAATGCCCATGCCTGCGGCTACCCGCCGAATCGAAGCCTCCATCTCATAGCCCCCCGCTTGCTCGAACGTCTCCATAAGCTGTCCGTACTGGTTCAGCAGGAGCTGCATGGCCCGTTCGTCCGTGCAGACGGAAGGATCGGCCATCTTCGCCTCCATCTCCTTCATCTCGCATTCCCAGCGCCGCACCTGTTCATAGCCTTCGGCCAGCACATCATAGACGGTCGCTCCGTCTCCGGCCGACGGCACCTGGGCGAGCAGGCCGACCGTCGCGCCTTTGCGGATGAACAGTTCTCCCTCGTCAGGAGCCGATGCTCTGTCCAGCAGCCGCAGTATCGTCGTCTTGCCCGTGCCGTTCCGTCCGATCAGGCCGACCTTCTCCGCCTCCCCAATCTCAAAAGACACATCAGAGAGCACCAGTTCGGCCCCATAATATTTCTTCACATGCCACAATTGTATAACCATGGTCAACGTCCTCCTCCGGGCGCGCTCCCTTCCCGGACCGGAACAAAAAAAGACTGCAGGGAAACATCCCCGCAGCCTTAAAGTCAATACCCGTTCAGGTCAAGGCAGGAGAGTCTTCACGCCAATTCGTCACATTCGTATTCGCAAAAATGGACACACCTATCCCGTTGACCACTACATCATGGGTAATGCCAAATAATGCCATAGGCAATTGGCTAATGCGCATCGTTGAAACACTGCGGTTCATCTCCTGCCTCACCTCCTGTTCATGCTCTGCGATGAGAGCGTAATTATTCCAAATTATACCCGAAGACGCCGTTGCAGTCAAACATCGTCCGGCGAACACCTGTCGCCGGGTTCCGCCGGTCCGCGTCCCGCAGCATCGTCAATGTATCAGCCCACGCTAGCCCGCGTCAGCCCACGTCAATCCACGTCATCCAGTTCAGCCCAGGGGGATACGGCAATCTCCATGCCGGATTCCGATGTGAATCCAATCCGGTATTCCCGCTCCGCATCCCCGATCAAGACCGCCGCGAAGCCGGCCGGCTGTCCCTTTTCCCGGGGAAGCAGCCGAATCTTCCCACGATCAAGCTCCCATTCATAGGCGGACGCTCCGATGCTGGCAGGCTCCGCCAGCCGGTATGCCTGACGGTATTGGCCCGCCTGGGCAAGCGGATCAGTTGCGGCCACATCGACACCGCATAACCGCAGCGGGCTGTCCCAAGTCCGGGACCGTTCATATTCAATCAGCCACGGCATATCGTAACGAAGGAAGGCCGTGCCGAATGGAATGCACGAGCCGTCCTCCAATGGCGCTTGCTGCTGCCAAGGCCCCACGTAAGCGGCGCCTCGCTTCTTCGCTTCCTCGACGAAGGCGGTCATGCCGCCAGTGATCTCCAGCGCCACCCCAAAAATGCCTTCCCGGCTCTCGGCGAACGCCGCAAAAGCTCGTCCCAACGGCGTTGCCCGCAGCTTGTCCGGCTCCGCTATCGCGATCACCTCTAAAAATCCGGCGCCGAAATAGGCAACCTGCGCCTGCGCGCCGGGAAATGCCTCCACCGGCCTCGCAAACCGCGCTCCGGTCCTCCTGCTTATCTGTTCAACAGCCGCGTCCAGGTCGCGAACAGCTAAAGTCACATGATCCAGCCTCAACATAGGCTCTGTTCCCCTCCGTCCAACAGGGACATTCCGAGCGGAGGTCCAATGCTCCAGCATGCCGCAGATGTCCTGCTCCGCCTGCTCCAAAAGACGCTTCTGTCGGCGGATATCGCGAAGCTTGCGCTCATAAAAAGCGATCGCTTCCTCCGCGCATGCCGGTTCCCCATTGCCGGGAAAGCCGGCGCATCGCTGAAACAAGCTGGCCAATTCCTCCGTATGAACTCCCATATGCAAATAGAACTGAATCTGCCGCACGCGTTCAACGTCTTCCTCCCCGTATACCCGATATCCGCTATCGGTGCGCGAGGGAGCAAGCAGCCCTTTGTCTTCGTAATATCGCAAGGAACGGATGCTGACTCCCGTTAGGCGCGACAGTTCGCTGATGCGCATCTGATGAACCCCTTTCACCGGCCGGTAACCTGATCATAAAGTATAACATGGTGTGAGGGTCAAGACTGCGCTAGCATTCCATTTGCCGCTTCAGACCGAGTGGCGCCTCTGCCTAACCTATCCCGATGCCGTTATGTATACCCATCAGACCGGGCCTTCTCCCCGGAGCACCTGCGGCGATCGGTTCAGGTCCGGACGCTCGCTACCCCTTGTCCCGATAGGAGGAGATGAATCCATACCACCAATAGATGGAGAAAAGGGCGCTGATCAGCACATAGATTGCCCATAATGCGCCTTCCCTCAAACCATTCCAGAAATAATGCAGTTCCGTCATGCCTTCGCTTCGGCCCATGGCATTCAGAAAAAACACCGTAAATCCCGTCACTAAAATGACGATATGCACCAAAGATATGCCAACCCGTCTGCGGATGATCAGACTGAAAGCACTCGCCGCCAGACTAATCCCGAACACCGAATAAAAGATTAGCCATACCCAACTTGCATTGGTCGCCCACATAGATTAATTCTCCCTGTCCATAATGTTTATATCCATCCCAGGTTACGGCGCATACAGCAGCGCAACCCCAATAAGCGACAGCCCCACGGCGAGCAAAAATACCACGTAAGCAGGCCTGCTCAGATGCGCTGTCTGCTTGTCATAATAACCGCTCCTGCGAAAAGGGCCGACCCATAGCTCCCCGATCAGATTCAACACAACCGCCAGCAAACTCCGGACCGATCTCATATTCAGCCACCTCCCTCCGAAAGGGTTCTTTCTACTCGCAGTATATTCCGACAAGGGGTGTCGGTATGCCCCGCCGCACGCGACAGCGATAGCGCGGCCCGTTCATAGATCGCGCCCAGTTCCTCCTGGCCCGCCAGTTCCGCCCGATGCTCGAAGGTCACATGGAACGGGGGATTGCGGCTTGCCAACGCTTCCAAATACCCCAAGGCGTCTCCGTAACGGCCGTCGCCATTGCGCCGGGAACGGCGGCAAGAAAGGGTAAGGGAATAAAATATTGTCCGCGCATCGCCTTCGCCCGCTCTTGCGGGCAGACGCATTCAGATTCGGCACAGTGCAATCAAGGGAGTCGAGGATCAGTCCATGCTCACCGTATTGAAGCGGATGAAGGGCGCGGCATTCCCGAACCGCCTGCACTTCCTGCTCGTCACGCGGCATGCCAGACCTCCATACCGTTAATCGGGTTGCCCGCCAGCTCGTGCCAACGCTCGGGTGCAAAAGATCCCCGCATCCCCGCCTGCAGTCGTCTCATCTCCTCTCTCGTCACCTAGGGCCGATATGATGCCAGGTACAAAAATAGAGAAAGGAAGAAACTTCTTTTTCAACATTATACCAGAAAAAACTTGACATGCTTCTACAAATGCAGACAGAAACGGAGTTTTTTCCCGAAATTCGCTCTTACGAAAAAAGCCGCCCCGACAGGTCGGGACGGCTTCGGAGCGTCGTCAGGTTACAATAAATGAAAGATCGGCTTGTCTTCCAGAAACGGAACCACCTTATCGGCGCAAAAGGAAGGCAGACGCTCCCGCATCCAAGGATGAACCGCGGTGTTCATCATATGGAAGGAATAATATCCGAAAATATTCAGCAGCATGAAGCCTTCGAGCAGCTTCATCGAATCGCTGCGCACCGATGAGAATTCGGCCGCATAGCCTTCCATGAATTCCGTCCGCCGCTCGGACGGCACGCTGAGCGCGCCGCCGGCCGCATCATACAAAAAATAACCGTGGCCGTACAGACAATAATCAATCAAGGTGAAGCCCCGAGCGGTTACAATAACATTGGCCCGGTTGATGTCGGCATGGATGATGCCCCATGTGCCGGGCTCCGGCTCGTAGCGCCGAAGCCGCTCGTTAATCCGTTGGAAGGCCTCGCTCATCAGGGCGAAATCGCCTGGCGCAAAAATGCCGTGCTCCCGGCCATAGGTCAGCCGCTCCAGCATGGCCTCATTCTCCCCGATACCGGCGTAGGCCGGTCTGTTCGGGGCCGGATCCGGCGTGTATCCGCTCGTAAACCGGTGCAGCATGCCGACCTGCCGCCCGTAGCGGAGCGCGGCTTCCCTCGATGCGAAGTCATCCGGCTGCGAGTCCCGCCCTTCCAGCCAATGCAGCATCGTACAGTGGAGGAAGCCATCCCCGTCCGAGATCCGGGTGACGAATTCTCCTTCGCGGTTGCGGACCGGCTTCTGCACATTCAAGGCGGTATTCTCTCCCAGCGCCTGCAGCAGCTCCATCTCCCCGGTCAGACCCGCCTTGGTATGCTGCAGGCCGTGAAGCCCGGCGTGGACCGGCTTATGAACCCGGAGCAGATAAGATGAGCCCGACTCATCGGTAATCTTGTACGTCAAATTTTCATTATGCCGTATGAATGTTATAATTGGCGATTGTATCTCGTAATGCGACAATGCATCGGCAGCGATGGCTTGATGGCCCACTTTTTCGTCTCTCCCTTTTTGCGCATGCAGGCCGTCTGCGGCATGGCCGCCGCTATTCCTGCTTGCTCATCAGTCAGTTCAATCTTCTCTTCCTGTCCATTCGAGCCGATCGCGATGGACAGCGGCGCTTCAATCTGCAGCTCTATTCGTGTTCCAACTATTTCCTGTACGTCAGCGAGACCTGGCCGGCTCGGAAAAGTCATACTTCGCCACCATCTCGCCCCAAGGGGCGATGCCGGTCTCGACGAAGCCGGCCGAAGCATACAGCCGCCGGGCCGCTTCGTTCTTCGGATCATAGCCGAGCATGCAATGCTCCGTCCGGTCCGGCTGCGCTCCGATCTCATCCAGCACAAGCTGCATGGCCCGCTTGCCGTATCCTTGCCCCTGATAAGAAGCATCCACCATGAAGCGGTAGATCCAATACTTCCCGTCATCCGGATCGATGCCATACATGGCGAATCCGATCATGCGATCGTCCAGATAGATGCCCTTGCATTGAAATCCGTCCAAAAACTGCGCCTCGGCGATCGAATACAGGTTCGACGCGATGAAGTCTTCTTGTCCCGGGGCCACCTCCAATGCAATGCATTCCTTCCAGTTGCCGGCCGTGATCGGCTGGAGATAAATGTTCATAGAAAATCCCCTTTCGGTTGTTCATTTCTTCTGTCCAAGCCGCCTTGCTCCCTCGGTTGCTCCGGTCCCGGCAGCTCGTATTGATAGAAGCACAGGTTCAGCCACTGATTGAATTTATAGCCGGCATTGCGAATCGTCCCGGCATACGTAAAGCCCAGCTTCTCATGCAGGGAAATGCTGCCCCGGTTCGACTCGTCGATGCCGGCGACGAGCGTCTTGTAACCGCGTTCCCCCGCGATGCGGATCATTTCCCGCAACAGCCCGGAACCGATCCCCAAGTGGCGGCATTCGTTATGCACATAGACCGAATGCTCAACGGTGTATTGATAGGCTGGCCAAGCCCGGAAAGGGCCGAAGGTGGCGAAGCCCATCACCCGGTTCTCCGCCTCATAGACCAGCACGGGAAGGTTGTCCCGCCGCTTCTGCCGGTACCACTCCATCCGTTGCTCCAGCGTATGCGGCTCATAGGAGTAGACCGCGGTAGAATGGATTATCGCATCGTTGTAAATGTCCAATATGGAAGGCAAGTCCTGTTCAGTCGCTTCTCGAATCATGCTCCGGTCTCCTCTTCGTTCGTATCGGCGGGCAGCGTGCCATGGCGTCCCAACCGGCTATGCCGTAATTATACCAGTTCTTGGCGTCACGGAAAGCTGGAAATAAAAAAGAGACGCCTTGGCGCCTCTCTCTTCCTTGATCTCAAGATTCCTTCCCCCTCGCCCGTGCGCTCCGGGATCGGCCTTACACTTTGGCCGCCTGCGTACGCGGAAGCGGAGGTTGGCCGGCTTCGGCCGCTTCGGCCCGCTTCAGGAACAGACGCCCCTTCCAGCGGAGCAGGACGAGGATGCCGCGAATGTATTCGTCCGCGATCATGCAGGCGTAGATGCCGACGAGCCCCCAGCCCCAATGGATGCCTGTCAGGTAGGACAAGCCTGTGGCGACCAGCCACATCGAGAACACGGCCGTCAGCATGACGAACCGGGTATCGCCGACCGCGTTGAGGGCGTTGCCCATCGCCATGTTCAGCATTTTGCCGGGCTGCAGCAGCAGATTGAGCCCGAGCAGCGAGACGCCGAGCGCCACGATCTCCGGATCGGCCGTGAACAGCCCCAGCAGCGCCCGGCCCGCGAACAGCAGCACGAGCGCATTGACCGTGACGAGCGGCAGGCCGTACAGAAGGGCGCGGTAGGCCCCTCTGTAGGCCTCCTCCATGCGCCCCGCTCCGAACAGATGGGCAACCTGAATCTGCAGCGCCATCGCGATCGAGGATCCGAGCAGGAAGCAGAACGATTCCAGCGTGTTCATGTACGTCCGCGCCGCCAGCTCCTGCGGCCCCAGCATCGCGATGAAGGCGAAGATGACGAGCTGGGAGAAAACCCAGCAGGACATGTTGACGCCGAGCGGCCAGCCGATATACAGGATCTCCTTGAAGCGCGCCCCGTCGAAGCCGAGCATCTCCCGCAAGCGGATGCGATGCCCGAACGACTGGACGAATACATAAGCCAGCACCGCCGTCGCGAGCAGCCGGCTGATGACGGTCGACAGGGCGACCCCGGTCAGCCCCCACTGCGGGAAGCCGAAGGCGCCGAAGATGAAGCCGTAGTTCATGGCGACATGGATGACGTTCATCCCGATGGCGATGATCATCGGCCCCTTCGTATTGCCGGTATTTCGGATAACCGTGCTGAGGGTGGACGTGAGCGCCGTCAGCACCATGCCGCCGCCGACAATCGAAATATAAGTGTCCGCCAACGGCAGCAGGCTGTCCGGAAGCTGGAGCACCGCCGCGATCGCGCGCGGCTTCGCGTAGAGCACGAAGCTGAGCGCGAGCCCGATCAGCGCGCTCGCGCTTACCGCCATAACGGCCACGGAACGCGCCTCCTCTTCCTTCCGCGAACCGAGCTTCTGCGCGATCAGGATGCCGGCCCCGCTCGCCACCGTCATGAAGAGGGTCGTCAGCGCCTGGAACAGCTGGTTGGAGAAGCCGACAACCGCGACCGCATCATCCGAGATGCGGCTCACCATCAGCGTATCCGCCGCCCCCAGCAAAAACTGCAGGAACAATTCTATAAAAATCGGCCATGCCAGCACTCCCAGGGCATACCGATTCTGTTCTCTTTTCACAAATGAAACCTCCGTTATCCTCTTGATGTGGGCTGTATATCCTTGTGCAACGACGGATAGAACGTAATCATTATAGATGGTATACTCATCTTGATGTGTCACAATATCAACTTGAACTATCAAGATGCCAACCTGTTCAATTCGGAAAAAGGAGGCTCTTCCAATGAAAGCGCTGCAGTTCACCTTGCCGCCATTGCCCTACTACATTCACAGCGGTTCCGGCACGATGGAAGCCGGTCAAAAGCATGCCAGCCGCCGGAATATCGAAGTGTTCGATCTGCTGTTCGTGACCGGAGGCTGTCTTTATATGTATGAGGAGGAGCGGGAATATGCGGTCCGTCCGGATCATGTCCTTATTTTGCGGCCGGATCGGACCCACGGGGCGACGAAGGAATGCATGGAAGCGACAACTTACTTCTGGCTGCATTTCCAGACGGAAGGAGCGTGGGAGGCTCTTGAGGACATGCCGCACTCCACCGCCTTCGACAGTGAAGCGGCTGTGGCCTCTCCTTTCGCTCCGCGACCGTTCCTCCTGACCTTACCGCAGTTCGGCAAGCCGCTCCAGCCGGAACGGCTGCGGGAGGCCCTGCTCCAGCTCCAGGAGCTGCAGGAGGGGATACCCGAGCCGAATACCCCCTGGAAGGAGCAGATGCTGTTCCAGCAGCTGTTCCATCTCCTGTCGGTATCGGCGGAACAGAACGACCTGTCTCCCGCCGCCGCATGCGCGGAGCGGGCAGCCGCATACTTGCGTCGCCATTACCGGGACGATATCAAGGCCCAATCGCTTGGCGACAGCCTGAACTTCCACCCGGTCTATATCGCCCGGTGCATGCAGAAGCAGTTCGGCTGCTCGCCGATCGAATATTTGACGCGCTACCGCATCGAGCAGGCGAAGCTGCTGCTGCACCAGACGGATCTTCCGATCTCGCGCATCGCGGAAGAGGTCGGCTTCCGTCAAGCGGCTTACTTCGCCGCTTGCTTCTCCCGCTATGAAGGAATGTCGCCGCGCGCATACCGGCAGCAGTTTTTCTGCCATTAAGGAGCCGGCTCCCGCAGACGGGCGGCCCGTCTGCGAGCGGGCCGCCGCTGCGGAGCCCCGCGTCTGCCCAAGCCCTCCGGCCCCGCTTGCCCGGGCCGCCCCGTTCCGTCCGGGCCCGCTTCAGTGCCCGCATTCATAGATGCGATGGCATACCGGACACCGTTCTTCCTGACATGCATTCTCCAGCAGCATGGCCTGCTCGATCAGCTTCTTCAGATCCCGGACGGCCATCGGTCTCGTATACTGATCGTCGTCGTCCAGCAGGCAGGCGATCTCCAGCAATCCCGTCTTGAGCTGGCTGCATTGCACCAAGTGATGAATGTTCATCTCTCTTCCCCACCTTCTTCAATCTTTTTGACGCTCTTCGCTTTTGCGTTCTTTATCAAGGTGCTTGTGCCAAGGTTGCTATCCATGAATAGCACTATTCTGCTGATCGTTCTTCGCCGCGCTATGGGCACCTCCCTCCTCTCCCGGCGGCCACGCAATCTTGCCTGCCCAACCCTTCGTTATCCGTCTCCCCATGACGAGACTCCTGCCTCTGCCGCGGACCGTTCCAAGACTGAAGTATTTATCCGGCAACAGAGAGAGACAGAATCTTATCTCCATACGCATGGTATCCAGGGATAGCGTCGCTTGCCAATAATATACCGCAATGGTATGCTGTTTGCAAGTCATGAATCGCGAAAAAACGAGAAAAAGGAGGTCTGGCCGTTGACTATCGGAAAGATATTGAAGGAGCTTCGGGGAAAGCGATCGCTGCGGGAGATTGAACGTGAATCCGGAGTCAGCCATACCTATCTGAGCAGTCTGGAAAAGGGACGCGACCCGCGGACAGGCAAGGAACGCAAGCCGACGCCCGACACGTTGAAAAAGCTGGCTCACGTCTACTCCGTACCCTATGAGTGGCTGATGGGCGCCGCCGGATATATGGAGTTCGAGGAAGGCCTCTCGATTCCCGGCCACGAGAACGGGGCGGCGATGCAGGCGGACGGGACGGAGGACGCAGGCTGGAACTACCGTCCGGGCGGGAACAACCTTGCGCCCCGCGGCGTCAAGGAGAAAAAGCCGTTCTACGAATTAACGGAGGTGTTGAACGGCACCGTTCCTGTCCATTATTTCGGACAGCCCTTAAGCCGTGAGGATCTCAAGCGGACTCTTGCCATGCTGGAGGTGCTGTTCCCCGGACGGCGCCCCGCTTCCGATGCGCCGGAGGAAGAGGAACGCTAAGATGCGGTCTTGCCCGAATGCGGCGGCGGCCCTCCCGGGTTCGTCCGGGAAGGGCCGCTTCTTTTAATGAATATTCGCCTTGCTGAAATTGCCGCCCAGCACGTCCGATACGGTCTCGATCGCGATGAAGGCCTTCGGATCGATATCCTGCACAATCGCCTTCAGCTTCGCCACTTCCAGACGCGTGAGCACGCAATAGATCATTTGCGTATCCTCGCGCATATAGCCGCCTTGGGCGTAGATGAATGTCGTGTTGCGGCCAAGCCGATCGATAATGGCCTGCGATATTTCTTCGTACTCCGACGAAATGATCGTGGCCGACTTGGATTCGTTCAGACCTTCGACGACGATATCGATCATTTTGAAGGCAATATAGTACGTGAAGATGGAGTACATCGCCGAATCCCATCCGAATACGAAGCCGGCGACGATGAAAATAAAGACGTTGATGATCATGATTAGCTGGCCGACGGGAATGTTGACTTTTTTGGATACCAGAATCGAGACAATCTCCGTTCCGTCTAGCGATCCGCCGAAGCGGATGACGAGACCGACGCCCGCTCCGAGCATAATGCCGCCGAACATCACGGCAAGGAGCTTCTCATTGGTGAACGCATTCACATCGTGAAGAAATGCGGTCGTCAACGACATGACGGCGATGCCGTACAGGGTGGAAAAGCAGAATGTCTTGCCGATCTGCCTGTACCCAAGCATCAGGAACGGCACATTAAGCAGGAACAGGAATATTCCGAGCTTGAGCGAGGTCGTCTTGGACAAAATGATCGATATCCCGGCGATTCCCCCGTCGATAATGCTGTTCGGCACCAGAAACAGCTCCAGCGATACGCCCATCAAGACAGCGCCTATCGTAATAAATACAACCCGTTTGATAATATCCAGCAGCTTTGTTTTCTTATGAGTGCGAGCCATAAATCTCCTCCAAACTATAAAAGTAATCGGTATATCATCCCCGTCCAGAGAATCCAGGACGGGGATACGCGCCATGCCATGTGCGGGCCGGCTCGCCGCTCATGCGAACCCGGCAGCCGCCCTCTAGTCTCCGCCTTTATACACGAGCGAGCGGGCCGCCAGCTTCTCGCTCAATCGGACCAGCTGCTCCAGTTCGCCCTCTTCCAGCAAAGATAAGTAAGCCGTCAGCGTCCGCCTCGATCGGTCCTGCGCCTGCCGCAGCAGATGGTGGCCCGCTTCGGTAATCGAGACGAGCACGACCCGCCGATCGGACTTGTCTGGGACGCGATCGACGAGCCCGCTGTCGAGCAGCCGATCTATCATCACGGTGACCGCGCTTGAAGTCACGCCCAGTTGTTCGGCGAGCATGGACACCTTCCCCGGGCCTCTCCGCTCAATCACATTGAGCAGCGAGTACTGGGCTACCGTCAGCCCCAACTCCTTCACGTTCGCCATGTCATGCCAGAGCGTGCGCGCCAATACCGTCATGGCCTGTTCATAGCGTTCCACCCACGATGACATGCGTTCCATTGTCCCACTCCTTCCCGCGGCGCCGAGATTATTAAAAGATTCATTAATTAAACTATCAATTAATTAAACGATTTAATTATTATATAAGCAAAAAAAAGGAAGAGTCAAGCAGGCCCATTTTCCTAATTAAGGGAGTTTTCTTCACTTATTTTACATGAAGCGACATATATCTAAAATTTATTTAATAGTCATGCGAATTTTGTCGATAAATAATGTACACTCATTTGCTCAGGCATCGTCCGCTAAAGTAAATGATGTTTCTCGATTTCGAACGCAGCCATTTTTCAAAAGCAGGGAGGAAAAACGGGGAGACAGGGACAAAGCATAGGTTTATAGTCACAAACAAGCATCAAATCCAATTTGGTTGGCAAAGGGCGGAGTTCAACATGAATACGAAATTTCAATTTCGATTCCGGCATTTAAAAACAGCAGTTAAAATTTACATTTTGGTTGGGATTGGCGTGTTGTTATTGGGAATCAGCACACTTCTCTCGTATAGTTCCATTCGTGAAATCAATCAAAGCACCGAGGTTATTTTTAACCACAATCTGACGTCCATCATCTGGCTGAAACAGATCCAGGTGAATAATCGATCGACAGATGCCGCTGTTTTCGAGCTTATGGCCAATAATGACGCGGGGGACAATAAACGTCTGAAAGAAACTATTGAGGCTTTTCAGAAGGATAATAAACAATTCCTTGAAAAATATGCCGCCATCCTTAATCACGAAGAGGAAAAAGCGTTATTCGACAAATACAGCAAGTTATTGCCCGCCTATCAGCAACAGCTCAACAATGTGATCGGGCTGGCCGTGCAAAATAAAAATGCGGAGGCTTACGATTATTATAATTCGGAGGCGAGAGGGACGCGCGCGGAGCTTCAAAACCTGCTTACCGAACTAGTGGAGTGGAATCAGAATCTGGCGCGGCAGGAAGCGGATACGGCGACGGCATTGGGCACAAGCGCCACAAGGAACAGCTTGCTGATTGGCGGACTGTCCCTGCTTGTGAGCATCGCCATCGGACTGTTCATCATCAAAGCTATTGTCACCCCGCTCAAGGAGATGCAGCTGTTGATGAATCGAGCGCAGCAGGGCGATCTGACGGTCCGGGGTACATATGATTCGAAGGATGAAGTCGGGAAGGTCATGCATGATTTCAATCAAATGATTGACGGCCTAGCCGCAATAATGAGGACGGTGAACAAGCAGGCTCAGGTTCTGTACGAAAGCTCGAGTCTCGTCGCCGATAACGCCAAAGAGACCGCCGCCGCCACCGAGCAAATCGCCGCTTCCATGGAGCAGGTCGCTGCCGGAGCCAAAAACCAGCAGGCGGCGTCGAAGGAAAACGCAATCGCCCTCGAGGAAATGGCCAAAGGCATCGAGGTGATTGTGGACAGAGCGACCAGCGTAACGGAAATGTCCAGTTACTCATCCGAACAAGCGGAGCAGGGCAATGCGATTCTGAATGAGGCGGTCAGCCAAATGAAGGCCATCCATGATTCCGTGAAGATGACGGGGACCGCGATTGGGCATCTGAATGAATCCTCGGAGCAAATCGGGAAAATTATTGATGTCATCACCGCCATCGCCAGCCAGACCAATCTGCTGGCCTTGAACGCATCCATCGAAGCGGCCAGAGCCGGAGAGAGCGGCAGAGGGTTCTCTGTGGTCGCGATGGAGGTGCGCAAGTTAGCGGAACAGTCGGAGGATTCGGCCAAGCAAATCGCCGGCTTAATCGAAGAAATCCAGTCCAGCATGCAGCAGACGACGAAGTCGATGGAGCTTGTACAGAAGGACGTATTATCCGGTATGGAAATCGTGGACAAGGCGGGACAGACGTTCGAGACCATCTTGGATACGGTCCAGAAAGTTACCTTCGAAATGCAGGAAACATCCGCTTCGACCGAGGAGATGTCGGCGGGGACAGAAGAAATCTCGGCATCTGTCGAGGAAATGGCCTCGATCGCGGAAGAAGCGTCCCAGACCGTGCAGACGGTCGTGTCGGCATCGGAAACACAGCTGGCTTCCGTTCAGACGATATCCGCTTCCACGGAGCAGCTGAGGGTGCTGTCCCAGGAATTGCAGGCCATCGTCAAGCAATTCAAATTATAAAAGTACCGGTGCCGCGAAAGAAAATCAAGCCAGGAAAAGCTTCCTGGCTTGATTGGCGTGGCCGGGCATCCCGCTCCCTGGCCGAGCTAGAACCGGAACGCCGCATATCTCCACTGGTTCTCCAGCGCTACCCACACATCATCGGTCTCGGCCCCGGCATACCAGTAAGCGAAGCCGGCGATACCGCGGCTCGCCGCCATCGCATATTTGGCGGCGAGAGAACGGCTCTCCTCCGCCCAGACCAGATGGCGAACGCCGCTGGCCGTGAAGTCCGCCACATACTGGGCTGTCTTGCCGTCCCATTTTGTCTTGCGGGAGCGCAGCAGGTCCCCTTGTTCCAGCAATGTCATATCGCGGGAAGTCAGCTTCTCTCCCTGTACGATCCACTCCCTTGTATAGAGAGGAAGCGCGGCAATCACCTTGTCCGAAGGGACCGACTGCAGCAGCTTATCCAATGCGCGCTGCACCCACGGCAGCGACGAGACCGAACCGGCTGTCGGGGCGCCCCCCCAATGCTCGTCATATCCCATCAGCACGATGTAATCCGCCGCCTCTCCCAAGGCGGCATAATCGAAGGCCTCGGTCCAATCCGTACCCAGATCCGGAGACACGTCGACAGAGAGCACCGCCCCCAGCCTGTGCAGCTCGTCAGACAGATCGGTGATGAAGGCGGTGAGCGCTTCTCTGTCCTTCGGGTAGACATTTTCAAAATCGAGATTCAAACCGTCCAGCCCGTACTTCACCACAAAGCCCGACAGCTTCGAAATGACGGCATTCTTCCGTGCCGGATCGGTGAGCACTTGATGCGTCAAATCCGCATTGAACCGGTTCCCCACCATCGCCCAGACCTGCTTGCCATGCTGCTTCGCCCAGTGGATGAGCGTCCTGTCGGTATGATCGGAGACCGTCTGGGACGAGTCCAGGAAATACCATCGCGGGGTCAGTGTATTGATTGGCGATGAAGCAACTTGCGCTATGTACTGCTGCGTCGTCAATTCATGGTGCCACCCCATCTCGATGCGCTGCGGCGGAGCCGCTTCCAGCTCGTGCGACCAATCGGGCCGCTGCAGGGCACGATGCAGTACGACAGCCGTCTCTTGGCGGGTCATCGGATCGTTCGGGCGGAACTTGCCCCCGTCGCCGTTCATCAGATTCTGCTCCTGCATCAAGCTGACATACGGAATGGCCCATTCCGCGATGTAATCCGCGTCCGCGTAAGAGAGCCAGCCGGAAGCCGCTTCCTTCGGCTGCTTGAACGCCCGCATGATGATCGCCGCCGCTTCTTGACGGGTTACCGGCCGCTGCGGTTCAAAGGAACGCTCCCCCGTGCCATCCACCAGCTGAAGCAGCAATCCCGCCTGCACCGCGCCGTAGTGCCACGCCTTGCGCGGCACGTCAGCGAATGCGGGGATATCGCTGGCCACGGGCTGCACCCGAAGCAGACGGTTCACCATCGAGATGAACTCGGCCCGCGTCACCGCCTTGTCCGGTTCATAGGTCCGGTTGCCGAAGCCGGTCACAATCCCTTTGTTATAGAGGGCGACAATATCTTCCTGCCCGTACCGCCCCTCAATATCGTCGAAGGGCAGCGGAGCGCTCTTGGATTCTCCCCAAGCCAGGCTTCCTGTAATGAACATGGCAGCCGCAGCCGCCAAAATGACGAATTTGCGTCGAAAACTCAATTCGGATGTCCTTCCTTCACTAGAGATGATAGATTGATGCTCATCCTCATCCTAGCAAAAAAGAGGAAATCCGTAGATGCTAAAATATTGGTAATCTATTCTATGAAGTAGCCAGTAATTGATTGCGCAGCAGCGACATCTGCTGATCCATCTGAAAGGAGGATTGCGCGAGCGCCTTCAATTGCTCTTTGGCTTCCTCGGGGATTTCTCCCCCTTGGTATTTGTAATTGAGCTTATGCTCCGTCGCCGCCCAGAAATCCATAGATGATGTCCGCAGTTGAATTTCCGCCGGAATCCACAGTACGCCTTCCGACAAGATCACCTGAGTCTGAACCACCAAATGCAAGCTCATATAGCCGCTTGGCTTCGGGTTCCGGATGTAATCCTTGATCTGAATAACGCGAATATCCTCCCGTTGTTCGATATGCTCCTTCATCATGTAGACGTCATCGATGAATGTCGTCACGATGCGAATGCCGGCGATATCCCGAATCTGTTCCTGCACGATCTGCTGGTTGAACGGGATGTTTTTTCGTTCCATCTTTTTGATAAGAGACAGCGGATCCTTGATCCTTCCCTTGATATGCTCGATCGGGGAATATCCATGCCTTGTCTTCCATTCCAAATCAATGATTTGAAAATCGCTTTTCAACTCATTGAGCGCCATTTGGTACTGCCGGAAAAAACCGCCCCAATGCTTCTGCAGCGCTTCCAGTATTTCAAATCGTCCAATCGTCAAGTTCATGCGGGTTCCTCCATTGCTGTTAACCTATATAGTTCAGCTTACGCTACACGGATTGGATTTTCAAATGGCTCGCATGCTTGTCGCTCATCGCGGCTTCAACCGGAGTCATGGCCCGTCTCGCAGCGCCGCCTGGCTCCCCAGGCCAGCGCCCCCCGGAGCTCAAATGATTGTGAAATTGACTCCATACCAAGACATAGCTAATTTGCGCGCTACACGTTGCGAGGAAAGATTGTCTTCCAACGTGCTGTATAACGGGCAAGCGTTCATCTTCCGAACCGCCCGTGCCCAGCCGGCGACGACGGCGCCGGCATATCCCCTTCCGCGGCATGTCTCCAAGGTCTCCAGCCCGGCTTCATGCGATCCGGCGGCAATCCGCACGCTCCGGCAAATCGAGACGGCCCTGTTGCCGAGCACGAGCGCGACGCAGGGCTGCGCATAGTCGAGTTCCGAGGCCAGCCATTCGAACCCGCCATACAGCATTTCTGCGCAATTATCCCGGGTGAGGGCGACGACTTCCATTGCCGGGACCGTGTCGGGAACAAGATAACAAGGACCCATCGTGAAGCATTCGCTGTGAAGGAGGCTCATATAAGCCTCGAAATGCTTCGGCTTCGTGCGGAAATCCCGGATGATCGGCTCGTCGGCGCATAATTCCGTCAGCTTCCCGGCAAGCTTCTCCGGGACGTCATGACGAACCCGGCACAGAGCCGAACCATCAGTCGACCGTCCGAGGAAAAACCGGGGCGCAGGGGGCCCGCCGGGCCAAGGCTCGTTGATCGCGAGAAGCCTCATGCTTCGGTCATGCGTAAACATCGCCTCGGCATGCAATTCCATCAACACATGGGCGGCAGGCTTGTTTTTTTCCTGATCACTCAAGCTTCCGTCCCTCCGATCCTTTAGAATGAACAAGCTGCAATCTCAAGTACGGCTTCATCATAGCAAAAAAATCCAACCCTTACACGGTTATCGTTCCTCTGCGAACAAGACGCCATAAAAAACAAGCGGGTGCTTCACCCGCTTCCAATGTGTTCTCTCCTTCCCTATTCATCCCTTGATCAGACAAGCCCCTGCCCTCTTGCCGAACGCGCCAGCCCGGTGACGCGGCGGCAACCCTCCCCCTGCATCCATTCCAGAAACGGCATTTGCCGATCGAACTGCCGTTTCCATTTGGCCGCCGGATCGGGCGCATACGCCGCCTGACAGAGGAAGAACAAGCTTACCCGGCAGAGCGCCGCCGGCAGAGCGCGAATCTCTTCGTCGGTCAACTCCCCATAGCCGGATAGAAAGGCGGCATCGAAGGCGTCCGCATACTGGGGGAGCAGCAAATAGATAACCCATAATGCATAGGCCACGTCGAACAATTGAACGCCATGCTGCACAAAATCAAAGTCCATTACGCAATTGACATCGTTGAACAGATACCGCTGATTCCAGAAATGCCAGTCGCCATGAATAATGGAACGCGGCAGGAACGGTTCCGCTTCATCATACTCCTTGAACGTCCGCTCCATAAAATAAGATGTGCGGGATATCTCCTCGACCGGTATTCCCGAGAGCGAGCGAAGGTGACGGAACGTATCGGTCAAATAAGCGGTCGGACGATAAAATGACCAATCCGGAATCGGCCCCGGCTGTCTATCCCGCAGCAGGCGATGGAACTTCCGCAGCATACCCGCACTCGCCCGCACTTGCTTCTCCCGGCATTGGAAGCTTCTCCCCCGCACATACGGGGTCACTTGAATTCGCTGACCCTCATCATACATGATGCTGGCCCCCTGCTCATCCTGAAGCGGCCGCAGCACGGGTAGCTCTTCCTCCGCCAAGGAATCCAACAACCTTAACACATATTGAAGATGTTCATCCCGAACCGAAGAATTGACGAATCGAATGACATAGCTTCCTGTGGTCGTCCTGATTTTGACATTGATATTAAAAGATCCCCGAAGTCTGATCGCTTCCCCCAACAGTTCGCCTAACGAAAAGTGACGGCAAACCCGTTCCACAGTGGTTCGGAAAGCATCGTTCACGCTGACATCGAGGGATGCCCCCATCTCAACCACTCCTTTTGATCAATTCATCCCAATCGCGCAGCCGTTCCGAATCGATCGCCTCGACATGCTCCAGGAACGATTCCAGCAGGTTCATTCTTTGGAGTCCCTCGGCCAATACGATGGGAACGGCGCAAGATTGGGAATAAGCATGAACCAAGTCGATAATTTTCATCTTGCCGCCCCGATGGAAAAATAAATGGAACAAGGCAATGTCGATTCGGGTAAACTTCCTCTCCTTCATCTCATCAAGAGTGTCCAGAATCTGTGCCGCATTCTCTCTAGTCAGGCGGCCTGTGCGGCGCAGCCGGGACAACATCGTCTCCCCGTCCAAATATTCCATAATGATATAATCCGATCCGGCCTCATAGAGCTTCGGCAGAATCGGCGAGCCCATTGCCCGGCCGTATGCTTCGGATTCCAGTTGGGCGTACCGCGCCTTGGCATAGATTTTGACGCATCGATCAGGCGCAATCCGGTACACCGTCCCTTGCTGTCCGCTCCCTATTTTTTCGGCGTGCTCAGGCAAACGGTACTCCTTCAATGAGGTCACCTCTCTATAAACAGACTCTGATGCAATATATTCATCCTCTCCCGAAAAATAGGTAGTCAATGGCGGAAAAGGAGTAACATCCTTCAGAAATACACGAGTGTACATGTCACTTTTGTTCCTATGACATATGTATAAATATATGCTAACCCCTCTATAAAGGGCGTGAATCGATGCAGAAAACCAAACGGGCGCCGACCGTCAAGAAAAAAACTGGAAGACGCGAACATTCCCCGATCAAGCGGACCCGCAATCGGATCGGAATGGCCAACTCTGCCGCCCTTCACCCAGCACCTGCCGTTGTCTCTCCCGTCCCTTCCCCTTTATTATGGCCGCTGCGCATCTTGATGGTCATCGATCAGTTCAATATCGGAGGAACCGAAACGTATACGCTGTCATTGACAAGAGAGCTCATCCGTCAGGGTGCGTTCGTGGCTGTGGCCGGCAAGAGAGGGAAGCTGTTGGATTCCTTTATCGGACTCGGATGTCCATACTACGAGATCGATTTCGTACAGGATAATTTCGAGCCTGACGAGGAGAATCAGATTCAGCATTTGAACGTGCTGAAAATGGTCATCCATGCCGAACGAATCCACATTGTGCATGCCCATCAGACTCCTTCGGGCGAGCTGGCAAGGAAGGCGGCCGAGCACATGAATGTCCCTTTTGTCTTTACCGTTCATGGATGCTATTACGACGGGCCCGCCATGGAGAAGCTGCGGTCCGGAACGACCTTCATCAGCGTCAGCCCCGTGGTGAAACGCATGCTGGGCCTTCATGGCATTGAGTCGCGGCTCATCCCCAACGGAGTCGATGCGGCCGAGTACAACGCCTACAATCCAACGTACCAGCAATACTTGCGCAGCAAGCTGGGAATACCGAATCATGCCTTTGTCGTATTATATGCCGGCCGTCTGTCCTGGGAGAAAGCGGATATATGCGAGGAAGCGATTCGCACGGTGGCCGCGCTGCGCAGATCGGGGAACTCCCCGTTCATTCTCATGATTGTAGGGGGCGGCCGAGACGAGAAAATGGTAGCGGAGGCTGCGGAGCGAGAAAGGCAGTTGGCCGGAGAACCGTTTATTATTTTTCCGGGAGAAGTATTGAACATGAGAGCTTGCTACGCCATCAGCGATTGCGTCATCGGAACCGGCCGTATCGCGCTGGAAGCCATGGCCTGCCTGCGCCCTCTTATATCCGTCGGAAGCAGAGGGTTCCTCGGTATCATCGACGCCAGCAAATATGATGAGGCTTGGGATTGCTGGTTCGGGGATCACCAATCAGAGCAGCCTTTATCGCGAGAACTGCTGATGGCCGATATTCAGCAGATTCGGCAGATGGGCCGTGAAGAGAAAAGCGAGCTGGTGCAATCCGGAAGGGCCTTCGTTACGGAGCGATTTCATGTCTCCCAAGCCGCCAGCCGGATGTTGGATATTTACCGCCAGCTGGTTCTGCCTATGATGTGACTAATTAACGATTATGGAGGGAAAGCCGTTGGAACAATATCAAATTGGTCCTTGGGAGCACCTGATTCATACCGTCCCGGCCGGAACGGTACTCGAACAATACGTGCCTCCGGAAGTGGAGGAAGTAGCGCGGCATGTCATAAGCCAATATGATATGCAGGTCAGCAGCATGGTGCTAATTACGTCGAAGCCCGACAAGGGCGGGGCCATCTGGAGAATCGACACCGACAAAGGCCCTCGAAGTCTCAAGGTGCTGCACCGCGTTCCTTCCCGCAGTCTGTTCAGCATCGGCGCACAGCAGTATCTGGTGGAGCAAGGAGCACGCGTGCCCGCGCTGATTCCAACAACGGGGAATGAGACCTACGTGGAGGCCGGGGGCAAGCTGTGGATTGTCACGGATTGGATCGAGGCGATGCAGCCTGTGTCCAAAATCGATCTGGAAGGCGCCGCTACGCTTTGTTACGGGCTTGGCGAATTCCACCTGCTGTCCAAAGGATACGTCCCTCCTCCGCGGGCAGGCAAATCGTCCCGTCTGTACACCTGGCCCAAATACTATGAAAAAATTATTGCCAAAATCGGGTGGTTCCGGGATATTGCCAACGCCTACAATGAATTTCCCGCCAGCCAGCAATTGCTCGGCGTCGTCGATGAATTCGAGAGACAGGCGCGCGAAGCGCTGGAACGTCTGTATGCCTCCAAGTATTTCAGCATGACGGCGATGGGCGAGCCGCATTGGGGTCTCGTTCACCAAGACTATGGATGGTCGAACGGCCAGATGGGGCCGGGCGGCATCTGGGTTATCGATTTGGACGGCGTCGCGTATGATTTTCCGTTCCGTGACCTGCGTAAGCTGATTACGAGCACCATGGACGATATGGGCGTATGGGACATGGCCTGGATTCGCGGAATGATCGGCGCCTATCACGAGGCGAATCCGATGGATCGGGAGATGTTCGAGCTCCTCTGCTTGGACATGGCCTTCCCGAATGAATTCTACAAGCATGTCAAGGAAGTCGTGTTCGACCCTGTGACCTTCCTCGGAATGGAGCTGGAGCCGGTATTGCAGCGCGTGCTGGCGACCGAGAACACGAAGTGGCAAGCCTTGACGGAGCTGGCGGCCGATGCCGAGCAGTATGCGCCCGGCGATTATAGCACGCCTGCGCCCGCCGCTTCGTGGCACATGGCGCTCCCTGACTCCCTCGTCAATGGCGAGGCGCTGCCGGCCGTAGAGGTACCCGCCTTCCCGCAATCGGATCCTCCTCCAGCGGCTCCGGCCGGCGATGCGGCAGAGGCGAATGCCGGGTCGCCGGATACCGTTCCAGCCCCAGCCGAACCGGCGCCTGACGAACCGGTTCATGCTGCGGCGGAGCATATGACCGGGGAACCGATTGCATCGGCAGCTGCCGAACCGGCGCCTGCCGCGGTGGAGCATGTTGCCGCGGATCCGGTTGCTGTGGCACCTGCTGAAGCGGCGCCTGCCGCCCATCCGGTTGTCCCTGCGCCCGCTTCGAGTTCCACGGCTCCTGCCGTCGATCCGATATTGCCGCAGGAGACCGGAACGACGCGCCGCCGCAAAAGAACGCCGAGCCGTATTCGCCCTTCCGGGGGCCGCAAGCGGCTGTCCCGGAGAAGAGCGTTGCTTCGGCGCAAGCGGCGGATCGGCATGGCGCGTATGCGCCGCATGAGGGCAGCCCGGTTATCGCGCCGGTACCGTCATGCTGGCCCGAGCAAGCTGCTTGCCGGTTCAAGAGGCCGCTTGCGCGCCGCCCGCTATTCTTCCCGCAAGAAGTCCCGTTCCGGCTATACTGCCTAAGACAGGAGGAAGCATAGAACATGAATGTATTAATGATATGTACGGAAAAGCTCCCTGTCCCTAATATTAGAGGCGGGGCCATCCAGACTTACATTGGCGGGGTAGCCCCGCAACTGGGCCAGCAGCACCGCCTGACCATCGTCGGAAGGTCCGATCCCGAGCTTCCGGACGCTGAGATCGTAGACGGAATACGGTATGTCCGCGTTCCGTCGGACTGTTCGAACAGTACGCGGAAGGAGTGATCGGCTTCCTCTCCCAACAAGGGGAGCATTACGATATCATTCATATTTTCAACCGGCCGCGCCTCGTTCTTCCGGTTCGGAGCATAGCGCCCGCTTCCCGGATTATTCTTAGCATGCATAACGACATGTTCCACCCGGCCAAGATTCATCCGGAGGAGGGCAGCGCCGCCGTCGAACAGACGGAGCGGATCATTACGATAAGCAACTATATCGGGCAGGAAATCGTCCGCTATCATCCGCATGCCGCCCCGAAGCTGCGCACGATATATTCCGGGGTCGACCTGTCCCTCTTCGCGCCGTGGATGGAATCGGATTACGCCCGCAACGAGCGGAACAGTCTGCGCGCCCAGAACCAGCTGGAATCGAAAAAAGTGATCCTGTTCGTCGGCAGACTATCGCGCAACAAAGGCCCGCATGTGTTGGTGAAGGCCATGTCCCACCTCAAGCATTCGGATGCCGCCCTGGTCGTGGTGGGCGGGGCCTGGTACAGCGATAACAAGGTCAGCGACTATATCGCCTACGTCCGCGCCTTGGCCGACCGCTCTCCCCTGCCGGTCATCACGACCGGGTATGTGCAGTCGGGCGACATCCACCGCTGGTTCTCCGCCGCAGACGTGTTCGTGTGCACCTCGCTCTGGGATGAGCCGCTGGCAAGAGTCCATTACGAAGCGATGGCTGCCGGGCTTCCCTTTCTAACGACCGCTCGCGGCGGGAATCCGGAAGTATTGTTGAATGACAACGGCCTGCTCATCACCGATCCGGAGAATCCGCTCGAATACGCCGAGAAGCTCAACCATCTCCTCTCCAATATGGAAGCCAGCCGGCAGATGGGCCTGCGGGGCAGGCGGCTTGCCGAGCAGCGGTTCGTCTGGCCGCGCGTCGCCCAAGAGATACTCGAGGTGTGGAACGGTCAATGATGAACAGACAGGCGCCGAAGGATTCTCGGCGCCTCTCTTACGGGTAGAGCTGCCGGAGCGCCTCGATCTCCGCGGCCAAGCCCGCTCGGAGGCTCACCTGCGGATGATACCCCAGCAGGGTCTCCGCCTTCGCGATATCGGCCCAAGTATGGCGGGGTTCTCCGTACGTGTCGCCCGCGTACTGTATGGCGGCCTTCTGCTGAAGCAGTTCCTCCAGGAGCATGATGCAGGTTTTCACGGATGCCCGCTCCCTGCCGCCGATGTTCAGTATCTCGCCGCGAATTCCATGCGCGTAGACGGCGGAGGCAATCCCTTCGACACAATCCGATACATACGTAAAATCGCGGGTCTGACTTCCGTCGCCGTACAGCGTTATCGGATCTCCCTGCAGCATCTGGCGGATGAAGCGGTGGAACGCCATATCCGGCCGCTGCCGCGGCCCATAGACGGTAAAGAAGCGAAGCACCGTGACCGGTATGCCGTCATTGTGCAAATAGACGCGGCACAGTTGTTCTCCCGTTAACTTGCTGACGCCGTACGGGGACAGAGGCTTCGTCCGGGCGCTCTCATCGACCCGCCCGCTCTGCTCGCCGTAGACGGATGAGGTCGATGCGTAGATGAACTTGCGCACCGGATGCTGCTTGCAGCCTTCCAGCAAGCGCTGTGTCGCCACGATGTTATGTGCGGCATAGGCCGCGAATTCGGGGCCCCAGCTCGAACGCACCCCGGGCATCCCCGCCAGATGGCAGACCACATCTATACCATCCAGCAGTTCCATTATCGGCGCATTCAGCAGGTCCAGCTCATGGAAGATGAAGCGCGGATGACCCAGCAGCGTCTGAAGATTGAGCTGCCGATGCCGGCGGGGGGTCGACGAACCGATAAATCCGTCAACGCCGATGACACGCGCCTGCTCGTCCTCAAGCAGCCGTTCACAGAGATGGGAGCCGATGAAGCCAGCAGCTCCCGTAACTAATATGTTCACAATACGTCCCCCTCCGATGTTTGTAAGCCAATCTATCGAGGATGCCGCTAGTTGGGCGGCGGTTGGACTCCCACTCCTTGATAATCGTAGCCCCAGGCCGCCATCTGCGCCGGATCCAGCATATTTCTGCCGTCGAACAGGTACGGCGTTCTCATCACGTTCCGAAGCTTATCCCATTCCAACGTCGAATAGGCAGGCCATTCGGTGCAGATTACGGCGGCGTCGGCTCCTTGAAGCGCCTTCTCCGCCTCCTGGCATTGGGTCAGCCGGACCGCTCGGAGACGGTCGGGAACGCGGGCGACAGGATCGTGCACCTTCACTTGTGCCCCATGGTTCAGCAGATAAGAGATGACGGCCAGCGAAGGCGCTTCCCTCAGATCGTCGGTTCCCGGTTTGAACGCAAGGCCCAGCACGGCGATGTTCCGCCCTTCCAGCGTCTGCAGCTTCCGGTTAAGCCGCGTCATCAGGTATAAATATTGGGTGCGGTTGATCTGAACGACCTTCTCCAGCAGCGAGAGACGTACGCCGTATTGACGGGCCGTATGCAACAGCGCTTTGACATCTTTCGGGAAGCAGGATCCTCCGTACCCTATGCCGGCCCGCAGGAAGGAGCGGCCAATGCGCGCATCGTGTCCCATCCCTTCGGCGATATCGGACACTTGCACGCCACACTCGTCGCACAACCGGGCAAGCTCGTTCATGAAAGAGATTTTGGCGGCAAGAAATGCGTTGGAAGCATACTTGATCATTTCTGCGGTCGCCGGTTCCGTCTGAATGACGGGACAGGACATCGTATGGTAGAGTTGGCGGACGATGCTTGCGGCTCTATCCGATTGACTGCCGATAATGATGCGGTCGGGATGGAGGGCATCATACAGCGCGCTCCCCTCTCTCAGAAATTCCGGGTTCGAGACGACATCAAATGGCTGCCCGGAGAGCTGGCTGCCCGCAATCCATTCGGCCACCTTGCCGTTCGTTCCGACCGGCACGGTGCTTTTGACGACGATCACTTTATATTCTTGCATGTGCTCGCCTATCTGCTGCGCGGCCTGCTGAATGTAACTCAAATCCGCGCTTCCATCGCTTCCGGACGGGGTCCCGACACATAAAAACAAAATTTGGTGATCTTGAATCGCCTGCTTCGGATCGGTATAAAATCGAACATTCCCCGACTGAACATGCTTCAGCAGAAGCCCGTCCAGTCCAGGTTCATAAAAAGGCAGCTGTCCGCTCTCCATCAAGTCCAGCTTTGCCCTGTCCGTGTCAATCCCCGATACTCTCCAGCCCAGCTCCGCAAATGCCAAGGCCGTCGTCGCGCCGACATAACCAAGTCCTATAACCAAGATTTTCATTTCATCCACCTTCCCGATGGTGTCGCGATGAAATGGCGGCTCGCGATCACGCTGTTGAGTTCGGAGTGCTCCAAGTTCACATCTTCCAGCAAAATACTGTTCTTCACGCGACAACTGACGAGACGGGTACGCGGACCAATCGTCACATACGGACCGATCGTGCAATCGGTTAGTTCACAGCTCGGGTCCAATAAGACCGGCGGAATAATCCGGCAGCCCGGATAATCATTCTCCCGAATCGGTCCCCCCGGGCTCTTAAGCCCTTCCAAAACCCAACGGTTCGCCTCCAGCCAGCGCTCCGCCGTTCCCACGTCAGAATGATTTCCATCCGTTATCGTATACGCTACGGAATGATGATGATCGATGAGCCATTGGATCGCATGGGTGATCTCGTACTCTCCCCGTGGAGAGGGGGATATGGAGTGAACCGCGCGGAAGAGAGCGGGAGTGAAAACATACGCCCCCAGAGACGCCAGTTCGGACTTGGGGCGTTCGGGCTTCTCTTCCAGACCGATGACAAGATCGCCCTTCACTTCAGCAATCCCATAGTCCTGCGGATACGCCACCCGGCCCAACAGCATGCCGGCGTCGTGGCCCTGGCGCGCTACCAAATCTCGCAGTCCGGCCAGAGATTGAGCAATCAAGTTATCGCCCAGCAGAAGGATGAATGGGTCCGAAGCGATAAAGCTTTCTGCCTGCCTGACTGCATCAGCAATTCCTAGCGGGATCTCCTGGTAGAGATAAGTCAACTTCACTCCCCACTGTTCACCGTTGCCCAGTCTCGCTTCGAACATCGCTTGACGCTCCCGCTGGATAACGATTCCAATCTCTTCAATGTTCAACTCCGCGAGTTTTTCAATGCAATAAAATAGAAGCGGTTTATTCGCTACGGGGAGAAGCGATTTTGGAGTATCCGAGGAGAATGGCTGGACTCTGGATCCTTTGCCAGCACAGAGGATTAATCCCTTCATGACGCTCGCTCCTTTATTCGTTACAAGCATACATCAGGTTATGCTCTCCAATTCTAGCAAGTTAGGGCTATTGTTCATTCATAGGGAAAATATACTTTTGTGCCTTGGAACCCGCGGGCAGCAAGCGTTTTTCCACTATCAGCCTCTCTCATTCGTCCATACCTTACCTGCTGCGAGACATAGAATAGAGGGAAAGTAAATTATCATATTAATTCCAAGGAGAGGGTTGAGCGCAATGAGCAAGTATGAAAATGTTAAAAAACAACTCGAAAATCTGGGAGGGTTCGACAGCATCGAAGTTGAGTATAAGGGTGGAGAAATCGTGGAGTTCGACGCCGATGGCGGAAGCCTCGACTCTTTCCTGGAAGAGATTGATTGGGACAAGGTCGCCGATATCGATGTAGAGCTGGATGGCGGGGAAAAGGTTGGCTTGAATTGGGACGATGAGGACGATGAGGACGAAGAAGAAGACGACGAAGACGGCGACGAGGACGACGAAGAAGAAGACGACGAAGACGGCGACGAGGACGACGAAGAGGAAGACGACGAAGACGGCGACGACGATGACGAAGAGGAAGACGACGAAGACGGTGACGACGATGACGAAGAGGAAGAGGACGAGGACGAAGACGAAGAGGATGAAGACGAAGACGAAGAGGACGAAGAGGACGAAGAGGACGAAGACGAAGAGGACGAAGATGAGGACTAATCCATTCTTATGATGGATCCACCCAGGTAAAGCCTTTCTAAAGCGCAACGGCTTTAGAAAGGCTTTTTCCGGCTTACCGGTTATTCTGCCGCAGCACTCCGCGCAGCTAATCCCGGCAACAAGCTTTTCTGATTTCCTGTTAGCGCACACTTAAGAGAGCCCCGGGTGTTCCTTCCTATGACGACATCGTGGAAGCGCTGCAGCTCCCACCGGATTCGTTCCTGAATATGCTCCACGTAAGTGCGCATGCCGTTCGTATGCAATGGCCCATGGGTAATGCTGTCCCCCGTGAACAGCCACAGGCGCGGCTTGTCTCCATGCAGCATCTCGAATAAGCTCTCAATGTCCGGCCTCATCTTCCGCTCCCCCTCTTCCTAATATGAGAATGGCAGTGCCTGTCCCGTTCCCCGCGCTGTCACTAAATCACTGTCATTGTACCGTTTCCGGTTCATCCGGCAATGAGCCGGCCGCCCTCCGGCTGCCCCGGACCGGCGGAATGCCGGACCGGGGCGCTTTGCTTTCTCTCCCTTCGTTCACGGGATGCCAGCCCGATGCCGGCAGCAGCTTCGCTTCACCACAACTGGAATCGGTCGATATGCTCGTATACGGGAAAGTCGCTGTTGACTTGCTTCCATGCCGCCTGATCATCCTTGATCATGCGCCGGGAATATTTATATTGGCTGCTGCCTCTGCCGACCTTCTTATTGCACATCCCGAGTTGAATTTTCTCGCCGAGCATCGGCTCGATATAGATCGCGTGCTCAAATACCCAATCCTCAGCACTACATTCCTCGTGAAGCCGGGAACATACGATGCAATAAAACACAGCCATAACCTCCTTATCTTTATCGATACTCTGAGAGCGCCATTGCTGCCGCCATCCGGGCGCCATGCCGTCGTACCGTCACGCTGCTGCGCCCGCTCAACGGCCTCGCCCTATGCTTGCGACTGCTTCGTATTGCTATATACTACAGCAAATGTTGAGAAAGTGTGCATATTTCCCCCCTGCCCGTTACGAAAAAATCAACAAATCGTTCAATTTGGGCGATTCTGTTGAAAGTTGCTCAACAACGAGAGGAAGAGACGGCCGACAGCTCCTGAACGATCATTTGCCTCGTACTCTCTTCAGCTCGCGATGGTGTCCGGAACAACATTTTAATGACAAAATTCGACAATTCCATTTTGTCGCAACCGAATCGCCTTGGATACTTCGGATGTACCCGTCAATCAAGGAATAACGATTGGAAAAGGGAAGCGGGTGAACAGGCCCCCTGCCGGAAGAAATCCCTTCTTCCGCCTCCTTTTCATCCCGCTTTCGGGAACTTTTTATAGAGACGATGGCCCTATTCGCCGAAAAAAACGGGAAAATGGCTGCATGTCAATCCATCTGCCGGCCGCCGATATTTAGCATTGTCGTTCATCATTAGGAAACATGAACGAACATGCATAAGGGGGATGTTGCACAAGATGAGACAACAAGCATGGATGAGATGGGCTTCGATTTTGCTGGCGGCGGCCATTGCTGCAGGAAGTCCGGCAGGCTTCGCCGCAGCCCAATCGAAGGCGGCGCACCCGGCGGAAGGACGGGTGGAGCAAAGAACCGCCAGTGCATGGGCGCTGGAGGAGCTCCCTCCGTCCGCTGCGCCGTTCGGCGCGGACGGAGAGCTTCCGAGCGCGGTGGCGGAGTCCGCCGATGCCGGCATCTCTGAGCCGCAGCTTCAGCCGCTGACAAGCGAGACGCGCGCCGACAGGAATTACAGCATGGCGGAATTGAATTCCCTGTCGTATGAGGAGCTTACGGATCTGCTCGTTCGTATCGAATGGTCGAAGATTCCGGATCTGTTCAAGTACAATGACGATACCCATCGTTTTTACGCGGACGAGGATCGTTTCCAAGCGATTGTGGATCGGCTGGAGGAAAGCGGCAGACAGTTCACGCCCGAGGACGATCAAGGCATTCCGACGTTGGTGGAGGTGCTCCGTTCCGGTTATTACCTCGGATATTACAACAAGGAGCTGGCCCGGATTAATGAACCGGCATTCCGGGACAAGATGCTCCCTGCCATCAAGGCGATTATCGATAACCCCGCCTTTGCTTGGGGCAACGACTTACAGAACAAGGTTATCGGAGCGACAGGCAGAATGATCTCCAATTCTACCACCGATCCGGATACCGTGGAGCGATTGACAGGGCTTCTTCAGAGCTTCAACGACCGCGCGGATGCCTTGTCCGGTGATTACGAGGCTTCCAGAGCATTCTACGAGGTGATAAAGGGTGTCGGTTATGTGCTCATGTGGCGCATGGACGGACCGGACCGGGAAGCTGCGTTCAAGGGAAGCATCGACGGCTATTTGGAGCAGCTGTTCCGGATGGCGCAGCATGGACCTGCATCGGCGGACAAGCTGTGGCTGACGAATAACGCCATTTACTACACCGGTTCGCTCGGCCGTTATTACAGCGAGCCGCAGCAAGCGAACCGGGTGCTGACCGATGTCATGCAGACCGCGCCGGCGCTGGGCGAGATGTACTTCGTGGCTGCCGATCAGATTGACCAGCACTATGCGGGAACAGATGCTTCCGGCCGCCGGGTCGATATGAACGAGTTGAAGCAGCGCGGGAAGGAGCGCTATTTGCCGCAGCGGGTCGAGTTCGATGACGGCCGCTTCGTATTCCGGACGGGCAGCCAGTTGAGCGAGGAACAGCTTCAGCGCTTATATTGGGCGGCCAAGGAGGTCCAAGCCCAATTCCATCGCGTCATCGGCAGCGATCAGCCGCTGGAGCAGGGAAATCCGGATGACGTGCTGACGGTCGTCATTTACAACAATCCGGATGAATACCGGATGAATCGTTATTTGTACGGGTACGACACCGACAACGGCGGCATTTACATTGAACCCGACGGCACGTTCTTTACGTATGATCGGACGATCGAACAGAGCATTTATAGTCTGGAAGAGCTGTTCCGCCATGAATTTACCCATTACCTCCAGGGCCGGTACGAGGTGCCCGGCATGTGGGGCCAGGGGCCGCTGTATAAAACTGGACGTATGCAGTGGTTTGACGAAGGCGGCGCGGAATTTTTCGCCGGAGCTACGCGGACGGAAGGGATTCAGCCCCGCAAGTCGGTCGTCGGAAATCTGCGGCATGACGGCCCGGGAGAGCGTTACTCCGTGGCGGATACGGTGAATTCGCAGTACGGCTCATGGAGATTTTACGATTATTCCTTTGCGTTGTACGATTACTTGTACCATCAGGATTTTAGAACGATGGATCGGATTCATCAGGCCATCCGGTTCAATGATGCCTCCGCTTATGAAGGACAGCTGGCGGCGATAAGCGGCGACACGCGCATGAATGATGCCTACCAACGCTCGATTGAGGCGCAGGTCGCCCGCTATGACAGCTTGACGGTTCCGCTCGTGTCGGATGAGTATTTGCTGGCGCCGGAGCAGAAGCCGGTGCAGGAGATCTATAACGAAATCGCGGCTGCGGCCGGATTGAGGGATACGAGCGCAACGGAGCGGGAATCGCGCTTCTTCCGGTCCTTCGAGCTTCGCGGCACGTACATCGGTAGCGCCGCTGCGGGGAAAGAGCAAGATTGGCAGACGATGAACAGCTTGACGGACGGCTTCCTGCAAGCTTTGTCGGAACAGCCATGGAACGGGTATAAGACCGTCACCGCCTACTTTACCAATTACCGGGTGGACGATGCAGGACGATTCGTCTATGATGTGGTGTTCCACGGCAAGCTTCCTGCAGGCGGGGATGCTGGCGAGAATCCGGACGACAACGGCGGACCATTGCCGGATGGAGGCATCGGGAACGAAGACGGCGATGGAGCGGCGGATGGCGGACATGACGGCGGACAACCGGATGCGGACCATGAGCCCAACGATACCTGGGAGCAGGCGGTTCAACTGGATGGCACGGGCAAGCCGGTATCCGGCAAGCTGAGCGATACGGATTGGGCTGACGTGTACCGTTTTGAGGCCGGGAAGGATGAACAATGGAATATCAAGTTGGAGACAGAGCAAGCAGACACCGTCGCCTGGCTTCTCTTCCACGAGTCCGACCTGAATACCTATGCCGCCTATCCGAAGCAAGTGGAAGGAACACGCGTATCCGGCTCCGTAGCGGGTACGGCGGGAACTTATTACGTGTATGTATACCCTGTGGGGGTCGGAGAGCAGTCCTATCGCTTGATCGTCCAGCCGGAAAGCAATTCCGGTCAGGAGCCGGAGCTTCCTCGATTCGAAGAGACCGAGCCGAACAATTCGCCTGATATGGCCAACGGCCCGATTCCGGCAGGCCGGCCTGTCCTGGGAACCCTGAATGGCAGCGACCGGCAGGATATATTCATCATTGACGTGGACCAGCCGTCCGAGGTTCATATCGAGCTGGAGCGGCAGCTTGGATCGAACGTGAATTGGATCCTGTACCGGGAAGGCGATACCGAGCGTCCGCTCCTGTATCCATCCGAGCTGGACGGCAACAGAATGAGCGGCGGGTTCGCGGCGGAACCGGGACGATACCATCTGTATGTCTATAAATATGCCGATGAGGATATTCACTATACGCTGCAGGCTCGGTACTGACTGAACTGCCGTTCCGCTTCGGCGGATTGCGGATAATATCTATGAAAAAGCGTGCCTTTCTCAAGAGGCGCGCTTTTTTCATAAATCACAGCTCTTGCGCCGGCGCGGGACGAACAAAGACTTCACCCCCGGGACATGACTGTCGAACGCAAATCCAAGAGAGTGAAGCCGCTATGTGATATTCTCCAGGAATTTTTTCCATAAGATAGGATCGGCCTGATCGTTATCCCTTTACGGCGCCTTCGGTCAACCCTTTTTGGATGAACTTCGAGATAAACAGATACACAATCAATACCGGAATGACGGTCAGCGATACGGCGGTCGCCATCAATCCGAAGTCGGTTCCATATTGCGAGCTGATTTCATTCAGCAAGGCCACGATCGGCCGGACGTTTTCCTTGTTGACAAAAATCATGGCCGAGAACAAATCATTGTACGACCACATAAATACGAAAATGCTGGCCGAGGCGAATACAGGCCGCGACACCGGCACGAATACCTTCGTGAACATTTGCCAGCGGTTGCAGCCGTCAATGAAGGCGGCCTCCTCCAAATCCTTCGGGATCGTAGCCATATATCCCGCGATAACCAGCGTGGCGAAGGTCAGGTTCCCCGCAGTCTGCGGCAAAATGAGACCCCAGTACGTATTGACCAGGCTTGTTTTGATCAACAGCTCATATACCGGCACCACCGTGGCAAACGCCGGAATAAGCAAAGTGGCGTAAAGAATCGAATAAATCGTTCTCTTGCCGCGGAATTGGAAGCGGGACAGGATATAAGCCGCCAAGCCGCCGAACAGCAGCACCAAAAATACGGTGCCGAAGGACATAATCAAGCTGTTCAAATAGCTCTTCCCGATATTGATCCGGTCCAGCGCATTGGTGTAGTTCGTCATCACCGGATTCCAGGCGATGCCGAACGAGTTGTTCATGACATCCCGCGACATCTTGAATGAGTTGTTCACAATCCAGAATAACGGATAAATTGTCGTCAAGGCCCACGCCGTCAGTACGGTATACATCAAGGCGGCGCTGAAGCTGAACCGCTTCGACTTCGCTCGCCGGGCATTGCGTTCCACAACTAAGGTTGGCTCCATCTCTGTACACCCCTATAATGCTTAGTAAGTAATCTCGTCCCTCTTCAACAGCCGGTTGGCGATAAGCGCCAGCAGTACGCCGAACACGACCATGTAAATGGCGATCGTGGAGCCGTAACCGAAGTTCTGATCCACCATTGCCTTTTTGTACATATACGTTCCGAGAACTTCCGTGCCGTTCTGCCCCTTCGTAATGACCCAGACGAATTCGAATACTTTCAGCGTCCCCGTAATCGCCAACGTAATGACGACCTTGATATCGCTCATAATGAGCGGAATGGTCAGCATCGTAGTTTTGCGGATGCCGGAAATCCCTTCGAGCTTGGCCGCCTCATAATAGTCGGAAGGAATTTTGGACATCGCGGTAAGGAACAGGACAAAATAAAATCCGATATAGTGCCATACCGTTGGAATGGCTACGGCTTTCAGCGCATTGTTCTCATCGAGCCATAATATTTTCTCGATGCCGAAGTTCGCCAGCAGATTGTTCAACAGACCGAAATTGTAGTTGTAGAACAGGACGAACAACAAGGAGATCGCCGTTCCCGAAATGACGACAGGGAAAAAGAAGACGGTACGGTAAAATCCCTTCAGCTTCTGAATGTTGTCGACCAGCACCGCCAGCACGAGCGCGATCCCAACCTGGAACAAAATGACATACAACATCAGTTCCAACGTATGCAGCGTCGCCGCTCCCAACAGCTCATCCGTGAACAATCGCTTGTAGTTATCCCAGCCGACAAATTTCTTGTCGAAAAATCCGGTCGTGCGATAAAAGCTGAGATAGACGCTCTTGAAGAACGGATAGTAGAGAAAGACCGACATAAAAACCGCTGCAGGCAGCAAGAACATAACAATATACTTTCGGTCGCCCTTCATATTTATCACCTTTGATGTTTATTTTCTTCCTCGCGCGAAATGAGTACGCCGCCCGAATGATGATAGAGGGGCGGCGTTCGTTATGGTTTTTAAGCGTTTCCGATGATGCGATTCCAATTATTTTTTGTTGTCATCCTCGGTTTTCTTCGCATCTTCGATCGCCTGGGTCGGCGTCTTCTTGCCTGTCACGACAGGTTGCACGCTGGCGCGAAGATTGGAGAATGTTTCTTGCGCCACCTTGCTGTCGACTGGCGAATTGATGGCAGCGGCCTTGGCTACCATCGCGAACCCGTCGAGAGCGACCTGAGGAAGCCCTTTCACTTCCACGTCGGCAGCTGGCGTGCCGCCGTTGGCGGTCGCGATTTTTTGAATGCTATCCTTGGAAGTCAGATGCTTCATTAATGCAATTGCGGCATCCTTTTTCGCCGCATCGTCATACGTCGATTTCGGCAGGTAGAATCCGGAGCCGAAGCCGCCTACGACATCGTTGCCGCTGCCGGCGCCGCCTGGAACCTGCGGGAACGGGATAACTGTCGAGTTGTTGCGCGTATCTTCATTCCATCCGCCGATCGCCCAAGAACCTTCCAGAATCATCGCGGCCAGACCTTCGCTGTAATAGTTGCCGGCCATGCCGAGGTCAATCGTTGCCGCATCTTTCGGGAATGCGCCGAGATCATACAGTTCTTTCATCGCCGCATAGCCTTTTTCCCAGTTCGGATCGAGGCCGTCGATCAAGCCTTTGTTCTGGCTCTCCGGACCTGCTGCAGACAGAATCATATGCTCAATCAAATAGTGGGATTGGTCGAACGGCACGGACAATGGAATAATGCCTTTGTCGGACAACGTAGTCACCGCTTTTTTCAGCTTCTCCCAATCTGTCGGGAGCTCCAGTCCGTTCTCTTCGAAGATTTTCTTGTTTACGAACAGCCCTTCATAGAATCCGGTCAGCGGCACAGCATAAATGTTGCCGTCTTTTTGTCTTGCCATCTCGAGTGCGTTCGGAATAAACCCGTTCTTCCACTCCGAATCCGCGTCCAGAATCTCGTTCAGCGGCACGACCTTGCCGGCATTAACGAAGCCTTCCGCGTCCGCGCCGATAAAATAGAACAGCAAATCCGGCTCGTTGCCGCTGTTCATATCGGTGTTTACTTTCGTCCGGAAGCCGTCGTCGTTCGCGGACATCGTATCATTTTCAATCGTGACGTGAGGATTTTTCGCAGTAAAATCATCCAGAAGCGCTTGGAACGCTTCACGAGCCGCATCCGTTCCCCCGAATGTCGAGAAGACGCGAAGCTTGACCGGATCGGCTTTGGCTTCCGGCGTTCCCGTCTCGGCTGGCGGCGTCGTTCCTTCAGCCGGACCGCCGGCGTTGCTGCCGCCCTTATTGCCGCATGCCGCGAGGAACATGGAGAGCAACAGCATGATGCTCATCAGTACCAATGAAGACCTTTTCATTTTGCAAATCCCCCCAAGTATTTTTGGTTCACCCTGCATTGCTCTTGGTGTCTACTTAAAGTGTAGTCCACGCGGCAGCGCATTCAAAGGATACATTCCTCTGATCGAGGGATAAATACTTCCACAGATCAATTCATTTTACAGGCACGTACAAATGAAATTTGAGTGTGGAGTGTGCTGCATAAAAAAACCAGCTATCGCTGCTGTCGATAACAAGAGTATCGAAGCAGGGCCGGTATCGGTCTATCCATCGGATTTTGAAAGCAATAATTCTCTATTTATGGAGAACATTATGTTTTCGTCATAGGCCTTTAATTTTTGTACTGATATTTCGATTTTTTCTTTGTTCACTCTCCCCGTTATTGAATATTTGAGCAAGACATTTTTAAGCAATTCCGCGCAGTGACAAAATTCCTTTAACTTTACTACAATTGGTTCGTTATAATTTATAGCGATCAAGTAGTTCTTAAATAAATTCCTTGATCCCGCTAATACAGCTAATGCATGATCCAAGCTATTTAATAACTTATAGTCCGGGTTTTCCTCAATAAGGGAAGGAATCCAATCGTATAGATGGTATGAATCATTGAATTTTTGAATTAATTTTAAAAAATTTTCCTCAATTATATTTTTTTGCAAATTATTTCGTCGTTCAATATCATAATAAAACAAGTTTATAGGAGCTTTCCAATGTTCCAATGATGTAGTTATAAGTTCGCCACTAACATCGCCGGTAAACTCCGGATCAAAATCATGTACATAAAAGTATGTATTCTTTGAAGTCTTATGATACGAGGAAATTGTGAACGTATGAAAAACATGTCTCTTCAAATAATGCCCTCGGTGCGGAAAATAGAATTGATCCAACGGCAAAAAGACGACATTGCCCCTATCAATAAGATCAACAATGACAGATTGAACTTCATTTAGACTTTGAATAGAACGAACATTTTCTTTTACTCCAATCAGAGACAAGTCTTCTTTGGATAGCAAGCGCGACTTGTATTGATGCCTTGATTTTCCTTGAACAATAACTTGTTCAAATATATCGTCCGTACTTTCCATTGCATTATAGAAAATGAGTTCAATTGGTACTTTAATAGAACTCAAATAGCTTATTGATTGCATTTTCCTGCAAGATAAATACAATGCTCCCTTGTACAGTGTAATCTCCAACATTAAATTCTCACCTTCATGATTTGGGTTATCGATCCAACCTCAGAAGCATTTTTCAATCCGCAAATTGGCATCGCGTGAATGATCAGGAACCAGAGGGAGCTGATACCTTGATTGCCATAACAACAGAACCCCATCATCGTTCTTCCATCTAACATCATATGTTGTATTTTTATACAATTTTTGAGCGGTTTCAAAAAAGGCAGTTGTTTCAATAGCTTCTTAAACCGATCATTGGGGACAGTAAATGTTGAATCCATTGCCTTAGGCACGTATTGAAATTCTTGTCCTTGAATCAATGAATTCAGGAGACGAGGCAGAGCAATCTCAGCATCTCCACGGATAATATAATCAACAGCAGTGATGATATTCATAATCTCGTGGTATTTTATATTACTGAATTGCCCTCCTAATACAAGTTAATCTGTTTTCCTGCTATTTTACCCCATCTTCGCGAAGCATCTTGTGAAAGATTCTCATCAAAAAGGGTACCATTAAGATAACTTTCATTAACAATATAAGGACCAAGTCCTGCCAGCAGTAAAATTTTTTGTTATCTCCACCCCCCTGTTTTACATTCTTCCACACAAAATATGTTCAAGAAAAGTTAATACACCGTCTTCTTCCACGTTGCCTGCTATATGTGTTGCAATTTGTTTAAGCTTTTCATCCCCATTCTCCATGGCAATCGAAATAGCTGCGTTTTTAAATAGCTCGATATCATTTTCACCGTCGCCAAATGCAATAACCTCCTCCCTGTTAAAATTGTACCGCTCTGCAAGAATTTGAAGGGCATTTGCTTTATTCTCTTTCGATTTTGATAGTACCAGCCAATCATTAGAAGTCTGATATATATCAATATTTTTCTTTTCAATAATCTGACTTCCAGCCCTTTCATCCTGGGCTCCCTTTTTTTTTGATTTTAAGTATATTCTAAGAGGCCCGCTTTTATATTCGTCATTATTGCGGAGATGATTTCTGGAGACACCGAAAGAAAATGCATATAGTAAACCACTTTCTTTTGTCAAAGATGAAAGATACGTCGGATACTCTTTAATAATATGATGGGTTGAACTATACCGTTCAATAATCATGTCGACTATCTCGGGGTCAACAGGTGAGGCCCATAATGTTTCTCTCCTGGCGAGATCGTAGATCAACCTGCCATCGAAGCAAATAATCGGCCACGCCGGCGTGAATTGGTTGAATATATGCCTGCATCCAATTAAAGATCTTCCTGTGGCTATAATTATTGGAAAGCGACCAGACTCCATTTCACGCAGCTTTGCAAGTACCGGGATAGATATTTGCTTGCTTTTACCTACAATAGTCCCATCCAAATCCAAAACTACAATGCGCATGTTAAATATACTCATATGGCACCTGCCGAGAACTTAAATTAAACCTTCTTTTTGCATATCTTCAATAATCGAGTCTGTAGAGGTCAATCCCCGATGGATTATGCGATCATATATATGATAGCTGCAGCCATAAGGCACTCTGTCACAATTGGTTAGTTCCATGACTTTATTTTTAGCAGCAATGGCTAATATTCGTTGTTCGTACGACATCGTCTTCTTAAGATATGAGATATTCAATACTTCAGATCGGTAATCTTCTTTATTCAGTGCTTTAATATCAATTTTCCATTTATTAGAATTATAAACCAGTTGTATGCCCCAATAGAAACCTGCACGCTCCGGCCTTGTCCTGTATTCATTTTTAAATAACATCCGCTCAATACATGGGGCTTGTGATAATTCTTTCCCGATCAGAAAAAACTGCTCGACATTATTTTCCTTAAGCATAATCGAAATATCAATATCAGGCCAAACCATTGTACGATTGGCATAACTGCCCACAAACGTGATTTCCTTAGCATATCTGCTTAAAATATGCATTAACTGTAACGAATTAAGTAAACGGTCTGCCTCGTGTAACAGCTTTTCGCTCGCGATGAGATATTGCTCAGGTAACATATCCCCGCTCCTTAATCAGCATCCCTTTTGACCCAAAAAATCAGGATATACTGCATATCGTTTCCACTCTCTCGATTTTATCTTGATCATAATCCATCCCAAGGCCAATGATGCTCCCTATTTCCAGTAAATCTCCTTTTGGAGCGACAGGATTCTTATAGAAGCATTGTCTTCGGGGCTCAATCGTAATATGATATTCAACCATTGGAAGCGTATCAGATGGTTGAGACGCCGCTAGATGCAATGCGGGCAGCAGGTTATGACCGTGCGGGATTATCCGTTTTCCGAAAGCTTTTGCAAGTCCCAATATCTTCATCGCTTCGGTAATGCCTCCACACCTTCCTATATCCGGTTGGAGGAATACAACTCCTGAATTGGTGGCGAAAGGGGTGAACTCATACACATGGGACAGGTGCTCGCCAAATGCTAACGGAAGCAAGCTCGAACTCAAATTCATGTTGATGTAGCTTTCTGACGGCAGCGGCTCCTCGATCCAGGTTATTTTTAAATCTTTCGTATAGTTTACAAAAGCAAGAAATTGATTATAGTTCCACTTGCCAAATACATCAAACATAAAATTGCAATCAGGGACTCCCTCAACCAATTCCCTAACGTTGCGAGCATGCTCCTCAATGTTACCGTGATATTGAAAACGCAGTGGCCATTTTTGAAACTCAAATCCTGACATATAGTACTGTTTGGCAATCGATACTGCTCCTTTTTCAGCTTCATTGAAGCCAAGCATACTAGCATAACATGGAACCGAAGAGCGGGTACGGCCGCCAAGGAGCTCATAAACAGGAGCATGAAAGTACTTTCCTTTAATGTCCCATAGCGCACAATCAATAGCACTCATAAACTCCATAAATAATCCGGTTCTTCCCCCTAACTGGGAATCCCAAAGAATCTTCCAAATCGCCTCAGTTCGCAACGGATCTTTATCAAGCAGAAGTCTGCAGAGCTCCATATAAGCGGAAAGATATGGCTTGTACACAGGACCAAAAAAGCCTTGAAACTCCTCTGACGTCTTGATAAGCAGGAAGTAAGATGAAATGGACTCACCCTGGAAACCAACGGTGACTTTTTCAAATACGGCCTCTTTAATTAATAACCTGCTCATGATTTAAATTACCAACCGGAATAAGGTATTGGACGGCCATCGAAGGTAAAGTACCATAAGCTTCGATAACATTCCCAAGTGGTCGCTTCCAAGCCATATTTAATTAATAGCTTTTCTATTTCTAAACGCATTTTTAGATACCATTCAATGGTATTGGCCCCTTCCGCGGCAAACATCTGCATATATTCGTTATGTGCCTGAAACAGGTTAATTGACGGCATTCTGTTAGAGTGAGCCAAGAGCATATCCAAACCATGAAGTGCAGCTGCTTCATTGTCCAGGCCCAAAATATAGGTAAATGTCGCATCAAGCCCGTGCTCCCTTGCTCTCTCTAATAAATCGACCATCATGGGAAGCGTTAAATCTGCCTTCGTACTCTTGAGGATGGTCTCCCTGTTGGTCAAACACTCAACGGTGAGAGTAAGCTTAAATTTCCCTATATGTTCGATAATTTGTTTAAACCCTTCATTACTGCGCAAAACAGAGCCTAGATAGTTAATTTCTCCTTGAAAGTTAAAGCCGTTCAGCGTGTTTTTCACCATCATTAGGTGCTTGATGGCTAACTCCTCATAATAAAAGCACCCCGTTGAGAGGCATATTTGTTCAAGAGACGAAAGATCCTTCCACCCCTTTTCAGATAGTAATATCGAGAAGTATTGAGTAAGGTCATCCAACACTCTTAAACGCGGATCTTCCGATATTTCAAGGGTGTTATAGCAGAAAACACATCCCGTGCACATGCTGCGGGCATTGGAATTTAGAGTTATGACTTTTTCATATTTCCTGAAGTAACTCACAACAACATCATCATTCTCCAATTCAAAGACATCTGCAAAATGCTCACCATTAAACAGAATTCTTTTATCCTCCAAATAAAAGGGGGAATTACGCTGATGCACTGGAACGATGATTCTAAAAGTATATTCAGGCTTATCTTTTACCTTAAGAAACATCCTCATCCGGGGGTACGTGTGCTGCGAATTAACTCCGCACAAATTTAGTGCAATCAATAGAATGTCTTCAATATTAATTCCATAACGACTTGACAATTCTAATGCATGTCCCTGATTAATCGTAATATCTTGTGATGTCACCACGTAAATCCCTCCCAAGTTTTTATTTATTGCGCGGACGGTTTACTCTTTCCGTCTTTTAGCCGGTTATTTTTTATAATACATGCTGCTATTATCGCCTGTATTCTTTTATCCCTTATCTCCTTGCTACTTGCTTCGGTGACGGAACTAAACAATTGCTGCTTCTCGGCAAAGGTCAGTATATCGATACTAATGCCCCTCTTATCCAACTCTCGTAAAACCTCTTCCGGAGCTTTTTGAGTAGGAAGACCAATATTTTTTACAGCGACATTTACGTTTACTTCTTCCCCCAATTCGATTCGATACTTTTCCAACCACTCAGGTGTGAGTGTAATATATACTAAGCCATGTTGCTCTGTTAACCACCCCTCATATGGATAACTATTCAGTGTGCCTTTAACCAGTCTGATTCTGACATCCCCGAGCAAGTGCTTAGGAACTTCAATGACCTGCAAACTATTATATTTGCTCACAGTCCCCGTCCACTGAATAACCATGCCTACCGCCTCCTATATGTGATGCCTTTATCGAACACTTTCACTTCTTTCAGCAGTTACGTAGTCGTGCAGCTTTTTCAATGTATTCAAATTTTCGAATGTTAAATCATCATCATCGATTGTCACGTTAAACTCACTTTCTAGCCGAACGATCACTTGGATGAAAGTCATGGAGTCAAAATTCAATAGTTCGACAAAATCGTCATCAAGACCCAGATCGTATATTTCATTGCTGTCTGCTATCTCTTCAATAATCTTTTTTATTTTATTTAGTTTTTCCTTATCCAATACTTTCCCCTCCTGTTTTACATTTATCACTTAACTGCTGGCACTCGTATAATTTTTGATTCCCCATTTTAAAGCGAAATAAGCCAGAACTCCAAAAATTGAGGCTATAAAAAGTGAATAAGAAACCCAAGAAATTTCAAGTCCTTTGGTTAACAATCTCGCTGGAAAATCTACAATAATTCCTACCGGTATGAGCGTTGTTATTATCAGCTTGTAGTAACCTGAATAAATGTCTATCGGGTAAATCATGGTTTGGGCAAAAACAAGAAGGGTGCTTTGTAACTGTGAAATCCTTTTGTACTTAAACGCAACAGAAGTAATAATAATCATTAGGCTAATTAATATCCAATATCCTATCAACACAAGGAAGAGGAGAAGGAGGATTACATCAAATGAAGGAAATTGGAGTTGGAGTTGGTTATATGCATATACAGTAAGAACGATTCCAAAAATAGCAGGCGACAATTCCATCAAATTAATATGCTTAAAGGTTAAATAAAATTGGAGGTTGATCGGCTTCAATAAGGAATAGTCCATTGTTCCATCGACAACCGAGGCTTCAACCCGCTTTAAGCTCGTAAATCCAAAAGCCATAAAGAATGGAAAAATGATCTCATCAATACCTATGAGCAATAACATCTCATATTTTCCCCAGCCATTGATCGCAGGAACTCTGGCGAAAATAATGGAGACAAAAGTAATTTGTACAATAATCCAAAGTAAATTAACAACGGTCGAGAGTACAAAGTTAAACCTGTACTGAGCAAATTGGCGTAGATTTACTTTTACCAGGGAGATGAACACTTGAATATAATAATTTACGTTGCTCATTCATTTATCCCCCTACCGCCAAATATTTTTTGCAACCGATTTTAAATAGAAGCACGTTCATCAATGAAAACAAAACCAAATAAAGTCCGGCTTGGAGAATGAACATATTTGCAATGGCTGAAGGCAATTGGCCGAGTAAAGAGCTTACAGGAACATGTACTAGATATTTAAAGGGCAGCATTTCAAAAATCATTCTAATATTCTCGGGAATATAACTAAATGGGATTAAATTACCTGAAAACACGGAAATGATAACTGAAATAATATAGGAGAGTCCACTTATTTCAATGACATAAAAAGATAGATTATGAATAAACAGTTGAATATTAAAGAAAAGAGCAAAACTAATGATGATAAACAACAACGAGTAAATGTCGAGATTAGGCACAATCACATAATCATGGTATATATACATAAGAAGTATTGTTGCAGGAATGAGCTTTACCAATGAAATTATTTTCAAAGCAGCAGCCCTTGTAAATTCAAGGTTAATGATACTTACAGGTTTCAGCAGTTCAGCAGAAAGGGTGCCCAATCGGATTTTATCAGCAATTATCAGCCGGTGTTCCGTAATTTGTATTAGCACAAAAGAGACAATGAAATAGGTAATAATAAAGTTAATTTCTTGCGACGAAGAGTTCGGCGAATTTTTTATTATGGCACTCCACAAAAATATTTTTACTAGCATCGGGACGATTTGTGCCAAAAATTCCGTGAAAAATGAAAAGCGAAATATAACTTGCGTCGCTAAAATACACCGAAAATAAGTAATGTATGTTTTCATACTATTTCTCCGTCTCGGTTAAAAGTGTTAAGATTAGTTCTTCTATAGGCTGCTTCTCAATTGTTAAATCCTGAATATTCCCGCTTTGAATTAATTCACTAATCACATCATGCAAATTATCCGGATGTACCGTTAATTTATACATATCATTCTTTTTGATAACGTCGAATAATTTATCGCTTACTCTTTTTATTGTTCCTTCATTTGTTTTTACAGAAATATATTTGAACTCCTCTCTTTGTCGATAAATATCAGTTATTGGTCCATCGTAAAGAATTTTTCCTTCATTTATGATGACTATTCTTTCACATAATGATTTTATATCTTCCATATAATGACTTGTAATAATAGTTGTTGTACGATTAGTTTTCACATACTTTTTTATAAATTCCCGAATAGCAATTTGACTTTTTATATCAAGTCCAATCGTAGGCTCGTCAAGAAAGAGAATATTGGGTTTATGGATCAAGCTTGCGATGAGCTCCATTTTCATTCTCTCGCCCAAAGATAATTGCCGAACGGGCGTATCGAGACGATGGCTAACATCAAGTATGGTAACGAGCTCTTCAATTAATTCATTAAAGTTATTCATTTCCACGCGATAAATTGCTCTGTTTAAATGGAAGGTCTCCATAGCAGGTATATCCCACATCAATTGACTTTTCTGTCCTAACACCAGGGATATATTTTTTTTGAAATCTTTGCTTCGTTTGAAAGGCTTATAACCGTCCACAGTTACTTCACCGGATGTTGGGTGGATCAATCCTGACAATATTTTAAGTAACGTTGTCTTTCCTGCGCCGTTGGGGCCAATGAAACCGATAACCTCGCCATTATTTACTTTTAGATTAATTCCTTGAAGTGCTTTAACATATTCGTAGTCTGGTTGGATTAAACTCTTGAATGATCCTAAAAATCCGTGCTTTTTTTTGGCGACTTTATATGTCATGGACAAATCAGTTACCTTAATCATTCATTTTCCTCCACTCGATAAACCAAGCGTATCTATCTCATCGGCAATCTTATTTTCAAGTTCTAAAATTTTCTGAAAAAATGGCTGCAAGTGCTGAAAGTTGGCGTTTTGGGTCAATACCCTTTTACGTATCCGCAAAGAAATATTTCTCCACATTTTTATTGAAGAATCCAAATCAGCTTTTAAAAAAGATGGAATGTTCAGCTTTGATAATACATTTATTCTGAATAGCAGAAACGGAAGCAGCTGAAAATTAATTGTAAAATTGAGTCCCCTAAGCACATAATCTGAATCATTGGCCTCAAAGTAAGATGGCAAATCATTAATAAACAGCATGATCGGAAAGCTTAACCTATGCTTCAACCAACCCAAGTCAACATTTATCGTCAACAATTTTTCATTTCGGTGTAAATCCTTGTAGTGGTTAAGAATATAGTGATCCTTTTTGTAAATCGAATGATGTAACGAGTCCAATAGCTGCGCGAAGGGGATCTTATATGGTTTATAAACTTCAGAATCGACAACTTCAAAATATTTTTCACTTAAATCAAACCCTTTGATAATCAATCCATGAAAATTATGGTGCTTATAATAAAATCGTTTACTTGAAACAAGATAATATTCATCAACACTGAGTAAAACAACACCTGAATTTGTTATGGCTTCCATAACCTTTTCCAGTATAAGTTGAGGGGGAGAATTATGAGGAACAATTTCAGCATAAATGCTGTATTGATGTTCTAAAAACGATAAGAAAGACAAAAACGTATCTTTTGAAAAAAGAGGCGTATCATTGGGATCGTATATTCGCAAAGGCTGAAAACGCCAAGGATTGTTATATTTTTCCATTAGTTGCTGGACATTTAGTTGAGTATATCTCAATTCACAATCTGCTAGATATAATAGGAGGTTTACAGGGTCTGCTGCCGGGAAGAAATATTTGTAAGCGCTGGCGACATAACTCCCAAAACAATTAACAAAAGGAAAATTTGAAAAGGCAATATTCAACGTATGGTTGGTTGACATTACATTTCCACCTCTGTTTTCCTCGAGTGGCAATCACTTTGTTCTAACTCTTTTCTAATCAAAAGAATCCCATCTTGTAGACCGTTTTGAGAAAGAAGAATTCTATCCTTTAACGACGCAATATTTTTTTTGTACGTCATATCGGTCAACATGCTCTCGATGAGTCCTTCCAGGTCAGAACGCGTAATCTTTCCAATATCCCTCCTTACTCCTATACCCTTATGCTCAACTCTAGCTGCATTTCCCGGTTGATCATAAATACATGGAAAAACAATCATAGGCACAGCGAAGGCTATGCATTCTTTTATCGTCCCATAACCGCCATGAGTTAGAACCAAATCCGCTTTTTTAAGAATTTCCAATTGGGGCGCGTAATCGGTGATTAGGATATTGGAAGGAGACGGAGAGTTCATATCAATCTCCTTCGTGCTGCCAATATTGATGATAGCATTCCATTCGGGTCGGGCAGTAAATGTTTCAATCACAATATTAAAAAAATGCCCGCTCCTGTTATACCGATGACTTAAAGTTCCCAGTGAACAGTATATTAAAGGCTTGCAAGGATCGAAATCATCTGGCATGACCGTTCCATCGCTTCGAGTCTCTACGCATAAACCAAGATAAGCAGCATTACGGTTATTAGTAGAAGCAGAAAATTCAAATTCTCTAGGCCCTAAGACTAATTTAGGAACATCCAAGTATGGCCCATCTATATTATACTTCCACTTCATTCCCCTCTTTCTTGCAATTGCGGATAGATCTGAATAGGGAAAATAAAATTTTGATAACAGTGTTGCCGGTTTACAGAATTCTCTTCTCACATATCTCCTGATCCAGATGGATATCACTCTAATTTTGCTTTTTAAAGTCTTGTCTGGAATATGCGAAGAAGAATTCGGTGGTATATCACCGTTGATATGAAATGCTCCGCTACAGGTCCAAAAACTGATTACAGGTATCTTGCATTCGAATGCGGGCAAAAAATAGAGGTTGAATCGAGATATGTCGAAAAGAACTAAATCCACGCAGCGACTTTTTATGATTTCTTTTAATTCTTCGAAGATTTTATGATACGTTTTCTCCAAACTACGGAAATGATAATTATTCTTCAGGTCTTTCAAATGTTTGTCTGTGCTTGCTGTTAAGGAAATATACTCAAAACCTTCGGAAACTACAACATTCTCAAGATTCGAAAATCCGGTATACAATATTGTATATCCCTGTCTAATTAGTTCCTTCGATAGCCCAATTGTTGGAAAGAAATGACTTACTGCCGGATTTAAACAGAATAAAATCTTTTTGTCCATAGGCCCCTCTTTATTCGTTTTCAGAAAAAATAGAGAAGATCCGATAACTCATTTATAATCATATTGGCTTTGCATTCGCCGGGAGCAATTTTTTTTCGGTTTCGATTTATAAATACGGATGTCCAGCCGGCATTATTCGCCCCGTTAATATCCGATGTCAGAGAGTCACCTATAAATACCAATTCTCCCCTCTTTAATTTCAATTTTTCTTCTGCAGCCTTAAAGATTTCTTTGCTTGGTTTCGCATAGCCTATATTGAATGAATAGATAGTACATTCATCGAAATAACCTGCCAAATTCAGTTCGTCCAAGGATTTATTATTCCAGCAATAAGCATTAGAAATAATGCCTAACTTATAGTTTTTTTTTAAATCATTTAGAATTTTTCGAGAATCCGGAAACAACTGAGCTTCTGATTTATGGGAAGCAATGATCTCGATAATATCGTGCGGTCTCGAATATCCGACATCCATACAGAAATTTTCGGCTAACCGATGAAAATGATTGTTTTGGGTTAAAAAATGTTTTGCAATATAGGGTTTCAATTCATTTAATTCAATTTGAAGTAATTTGCTTAACTTAACGATCATTCTCTCATTTGTATTAAATTGAACTAGTGTCCCCCCAAGATCGAAGCATATTCCCTTAATCATCTTTGTCTCGCCTCATTAGATTTCTTCAATGCATGAAACAAAGCCATCAAATCGGTTTTGGAGGTCTCATAAAAACTCATCTCTTCATATAACTGATTTGACTTCTCATGATTATCCGATCCGCGGGTGACAAATAACCCGAGTTCTTCTGCTTTTGTCTTAATATGATCCATAGTTGCATGGCGGTTCCTCTTATTCAATTCAAGCGCACAAAGATTAATATCCATATTCAGACAATCTCTCATTAAATGGAGCTTATCACCATTAGGATGTGCAAAAACCGTAATCCCTTCTTTAAAAAGTTCATTGATTTCAAGCTGGCCATAATTACGAATTGACAAATTACCGCTTGTGTCATGCTCAGGATAGTCCTCATCATCGATACCCCTAACAGAAAAAAGCGGTGACAAGAGCCTGGACGGGTACATGGAACTTCCAAAAATATGTTTATACTTGCTTTTGAATCGATTAATGGCTAATGTTCTTAATTTGGCTCTTGTTTCAGACGGGTCCGATTTAATGTCCTGCTCGATATGACTTACTATTTCCCCTAATGGAATGTTGCAAGGTTCTAGCTTGGCATGAATATAGGAAATCAGGGATGGATATTCCGGTGTTGATACTTTGCAAGCTTTCAAGTATTGTTCATACTCAGAAATAGAAAAATGTATATGGTATTGATTTGAAAAATAGTTTAAAGTCTGATTCCTTTCAATTTGATCAAATTGCCTTTCTGCTCTCCTCCAAAATGCAGCTATATTATTCTCAAGGTTGTTTTTCAAGGCCGTGCTTTCTGGATTAAAACCATATTTCAATATATGGCACATATCTCCATACTCTTTATACCTTACGGTGAATTCAATTCCTGGAATAATAATTGGAATGGATCTTCCTATTAAAGAATATTCCCTCACAATATCTTTTATAATGTGATATGCCTGAACAGAATCGTGATCGGTAATGGAGATCACATCGAACTGGAGCTCCGCAGCGCGCTCAATGATGTCTTGTACCGTCTGCTTGCCATCTGCAGAAAAGTCTGAGTGGGTATGCAGATCAACGTAGTAAATATATTGATCTTTATCTAGAAGCGCTTGGAGCTGATTAAGACTTTCCAAATTATACTGTTCCCAGAAAAATATAGACAATATTCAACACCTCCTTAACCCCCGTTTATTTCGAGACAATATGCCGAAACTTCATTTCTGAGTTGTTCTTTCAAGCTTTTGACATCGACATCTTTCAATTTTCCGTATTTGACCAACATTTCAAGTGAGAGTATCGCAATTTGATAGCGGCTTACGCCATTTCTGATCATTTTATAAAAATCCGGGGCGGAACTGTCGCCTTCATCTTGATAGCCGAGAATACGGAAATTAGTGACATGGAGCCTCTCGAATAGCAGAGCTTTCATTGCGGAAGGATAACCATGAAAGTTAAAAATAACTGGTAACCTCGATGGAAAAATGGTCTCGAAATGTTCTTGTGCCAGAGCATGCCCAAATATTTTAGGAGAACCAAGTACAGTAATGTCGATAACGGAAACAAATCTAACTTTAATCTCAGGAACCATCAGTTTTAAAAGCGCAATACTCTCTATGCATTCCCTTGTCGGGTAGTCCCCTGCAGCAGCAAAGATAATGTCAGGATGAGCATCAGAAAAATGACTCCATTCAGCTATTCCCTTACTTACCTGTGCCTGTGCTTGTTCGATAGTCGTCCATTGCGGCATTTCCCTTTTCGAAGAAATGATGACGTTAATTCGATTGTCACTTTTTAGACATGCATCCACACAAGCTAATAAAGTGTTGGCATCACTTGGAAAATAACATCTTACAAATGAAAAGTTTTTGCCCACAGCCATATTAATAAATTCAGGATTTTGATGTGAATACGTATTCGCCCAACACACACTGGTTAATAAATAATTGATGGAAGGGACAGACTCCCTCCAAGAAACGTTCTGTGATTGCGACAGGAATTTGGCATACTGAGTCATCATGCTTCCAAATATCGGAGCAAACGCCTCATATGTGGGTAAGATGCCTCGGCGTCCGGTTTGCAAATACCCTTGCAACCACCCGTGGCATACATGCTCACTTAAAATTTCCATAATCCTTCCATTTAAAGCGGTATCAATCTCTTCTAAACCAATTCGGTTATATGCCTTTTTTGTATGTAGCAAAATGCCCCCCAACCCATTTGAAACCAGTTCATCAGGCGACATAATTCTAAAGTTCTCGTTCTTCTCGTTTAAGTTGAACACTTCACTTAAGTACGGAACAATAATTTCGATATTTTTCATATACTTTTTTTCTATGGGGCTGATGGCATGTTTTTTTACGCTTGGGAAAATGAGTTCTTTTACGCTATCCTTAATTCTGGTTAGGCTTTGCCCTATTCGTTTGTTGCCTGCAGGTATGATGCTCCGAATTGCTTGGGAAAGAGAACCGTTGTCATCGAATAATTCAACTGGATTATAAGATTTTAACCAATTTTCCAGTAACTCAACGGAAGAGCAGGGAGCAGGAACAGGATTTTTGTGAGAGCTCGCCCTCCCTTCACTAAAAGGACCAGTCCATCCCTTCGGTGTTTTGAGTATCAGCATCGGCCACCTCACATCTGGAAGGCTCTTCTTTTTAATCCCGTTAATTTGCATATACGCCGTTTCCAAGGCAGCGTAGATTTCGAAGTGATTTCCAGTTACCAACAAAGGAAGATAACCTAATCCCGTAAAATAGGAAATAAGTTCTTCATTTGTCAAGGTCGATAATATTGAGCGCCCTCCCATCCTATATCCGTTTAAATGAAGGATTGGGAGGACAACCCCTGATTTTTCCGGGTCCAAATATTTATTGCTTTGCCATGCTGCAGCTGTAGGCCCCGTCTCAGCCTCTCCGTCACCAACTATGCATACCGTTATGACTTCCGGCCGATCCAAGACAGAGCCATAAGCAACGCTCAATGCATAACCAAGTTCGCCACCGTCAACGATAACGCCGGGAAGATGGGGACTTACCTCTGTCCGGAATCCTTGACTGTGCCCAAATAAATATGTTAAACGCCCAACTCCAGGCTCATCTACGGTGAGTTCGGGATAATACTCTTGCAGCGATCGCTCGAGGAACAAATTGGAGAGCAAGGCGCATGCCGCATGCCCGGGGCCAACGACCAGATTTACATCCACATCGTACCTGCAAATAAAAGCATTTAAATGCGCATAAATAAAGTTAATTCCAGGACTGGTTCCCCAATGTCCAGGCACCACCTCTTTAAGATGTTCCGCTTTTAACTTCTCTTTCAAAAAAAAGTTCTGTTTCAAATACATTTGAAGCACCGTGATGTAATTACTAGCCCGCCAATACTTGTCAATCAAATCAATTTGATCGGACTTACTTAAGTATTTTTTAGCATGAAGTAATGTATCACCAGTCATCTTGTAACCCCATTTTCCATAAGATTCAACTCAAATTCTTGATGCCATTATTAGGTCATTGACGTGAGCAATTTACACTTTACTTCTTCATGGACAACAGGTTTTAAAATTTAATTTTATACACGCACATTATTTATTGATATTTATAATCATACTACCAATGGTAACATCTGTAAACGTTTTTTTTTTTGCATTTTACTTTTGGCTTAGCCCCTCCTTCGAACGGCAGCCGCTCTAGAATCCAAGCGTGAACGTAAAGGTCGCGCCCTCATTCTCCTTGCTGTCGGCATATATTTTGCCGCCGAGCCGGTCGATAATCGCTTTGGCAATCGGAAGTCCCAAGCCATAACCGCCGTTCTCCTGCGTTCTGGCCGGATCAGCCCGGTAAAAACGGTCGAACAGCTTGGACAGATGCTGGGGCGGGATCCCTTTGCCGCTGTTTTTTATGGAAAAGGCAAGGTGATGCCTTGTTTTTTTCATCGTAATATGAATATGGCCTTTCTTCTCCGTATACTTGATCGCGTTATCCACGAGGATCGTAATAACCTGCTTCACTTTTTCGCAGTCGCTTTTGACGATCATGTCCGGTTCCACTTCCTGCAGCAGCGTAATCTCCTTCTCGAACGCCACCGCCTCCATCGCCAAGATCACATCGCTTACCATTTCGCTCATATCAAAAGGGGTAACATTCAATTTGAGATTGATGTCCTCCGTCTTCGCGAGATATAAAAGATCGTTCACTAGCCGGCCCATTCTCTCGGTTTGGTTCTTGATATAATCCAGCCATTTCCTCTGGCTCCGAATCGTCTCTCCCTCATTGGCAAGCAGGGCATCGGAATTGGCATTGATAATGGCGAGCGGCGTCTTCAGTTCATGAGAGACGTCCGCAAAGAATTGCTTTTGCTTCTCCCAGGTGTCGGCAATCGGCGCGATCGACCGGTTGGCAAAGAACAGACTAATCGCAAAAATGACAAACAGCATAAGGAGACCGACAATAACTAACGTCGTCAGAAGCTCCATTAAGGTGTTATAGGACTCTGTTACATCTAAAAAGGCAATCTGATAATGATCTCCGTTCGCATTGACCCTGAAGCTCTTTCCGTTTTCATAAGATATCAGCGTGCCGTTCATCGGAGAGAGTTGATATTGCCATCGCTTATCGTCGAGTGAGATCGTGCCGCTCCCCTTTTTCCCGCCCCTGACAAGCTCGGCAGCCTTATAATAGGTCTCCTCCGGCATATCAATATAGGAGATGACTTTCATGAGGACTCCTTGCGAATTGACAATCATGTTGAATGAAAGAGTAGATTGGGAAGGAACGACACCGATAACTACCTTCTCCCTGGCGGCAGCGTCCGGCAAGTTAAGATAGGCCGCGTTAGGTTTGGAGGAGATCAAGTCCAATTTATTTTGATTTTCGCTATGAATGTTGTTAGAGGTCGTAAAATAAATGACGGCAAAGGCGCCAATCATCACGATAGAAATGATGGACATATTCAGCAGCAGAAGCCGGTTCCGCAGTTGATTAAACATAGGATTTCCCATCTTTCGGCGTTTTTAACAGATAGCCTGCGCTTCGCACCGTCTGAATCCGAACCCCGGAATGCAAATGGGTTAATTTTTTGCGCAAAAAAGAGATATACACTTCCACATGATTATCCTCCGCGTCGGCGTCGTATCCCCACAGCTTCTCGATGATCGAATCCTTGGATACAATCATTCCTTGGCGAGTCATTAACAGCTCAAGCAATTGACTTTCTTTCAAGGTGAGCTTGAAGTTCTTGTCTCCGCAGCTAAGGTGTAAGGAGAAGGGATCCAGCTCAATGTCTCCATATTGCAAAACGTTCTCATGGATCGGCACATTTTTGCGGCGCCCCAAGGCACGCAGGCGGGCCAGCAATTCCTCCGTCTGAAAAGGCTTGGCCAAGTAATCATCCGCTCCGCCGTCAAGACCTTCCACCTTGTCTTCGGTTGAGCCCTTTGCCGTGAGCAGGATGACCGGAGTTTGAATGCCGCTTTCCCGCAATTCTTTCAGAACCTGGAGGCCGTTCATTTTGGGCAGCATAATATCGAGAATGATAATATCATAAATATCGGTAAGGCCGCAGTCCAAGCCGTACTCCCCGTCAAACGCCAAATCTATGGTGTAATTTCTTTTCTTGAGAACCTGTTCCATGGCTTCGGCCATATGCTTTTCATCTTCGACCATTAAAATCCTCACTTGCATCCCCCATTGTTCGGTTATAAGCGCCTGATATATCGCCAGTCTGCAGCGTTTGGCGCGGGTCCGTTCGCTGCTGCGACGACAATATCCGCAACCTTGGGGTTTTCACCCCATCAGTTGCGGATTTGTGCGCTGCTTCAAGCCATGTTATTTTTTGATTTTCACGCCTTCAGGGGCTTGTTCGCTCCAAGTCTGGCCGCCGTCGGTAGAGAACAGCTTCTTGCCGTTTTCCAGCTTAACCATCACGTTATTTTTCATTCCTTCTTCCGAGGTGACCTTAGTTTGAATGATGACGTTCCCTTTTTCGCCCTTGTTCAAGGCCGGCATCCCTTCCGGCGCCGTCTCGCTCCAGGTCTGGCCGTCATCCGTGGAGTAAAGCGTCTTGCCGTTCTCCGACTTGATCATCACCTTTGATTTAATTCCGTCTGCGGACGCCAACTTATGTTTGATTTGCATGTTCCCTTCGCCCATTTGGCCGATTTTGATTCCATGCATATTGGCAGGAGCGTTCTCGTTCCAAGTCTGCCCGCCGTCCACAGAGTAGGAGACGACTCCATTTTCATGCTTTACGAACATCGCATCGCTGGCTCCTTCGGCCGCAAAGGTGGTTGTTCCCGATCCTAATGTAAGAGCAAGCGCTCCGCACAGGATGGCTGCGCCCGCTTTCTTTTTGGCTGTGTTCATTGCGTTAATCATACACGATACCTCCATGTTTGCTTTTTTTTGTAGACAGCTGCCTTACGATTTCTAATTATAAGCACCTTACCTTTAACGAACCTTAAATGAAAAAAACTGGCTAGAAGCAGGCCTGATATGCTCCCCTCTGCGGCAGACAGGTGAAAGAAATAGAACCCAACGGATTATGCCGCTACTAGGCAGGGCGGGCGGGCCAGCATACGCGTGGCGAAAGGCAAAGCCGCAAAAAAGAGCGTTGTGTTGGCGGAACTGATTTGGGGAGAGAAATCCTGCAAAAGTGCAGCAATTATCACCCAACCGCGGCGCACAGTGAGAATCCTGCAAGAGTGCAGCATTTTCCCCCATTAATGTGCTTGTTTGGTTTATTCGTCATGAATTGATGTATTTTTGCAGGAATTCTAACAAAATACCCTATTTGGGCGGATAAATAATGTAAATTTGCAGGATTCACTCCTCAGCACAAGAACAAGAAGCGTGCGCGCATCGCGGCATAGACAGCTTAAAAATAAAATAAACTTGAGTCCAAGCTTCCGCCAGTCCGCAGGCTGGTCGAATGAAGTCTCGTTTTCCGAATCTATCATGTTCAACCGCTGTCCGTTTCAAATCGGCTGTGACAATCATATCAATGTATAGTAGAGCGGGCAGAGATTCCACGCATAAAGGTGGGGTGAAATGACAAAAATTTTATATTTGGGAGAGATTGGTTATCAAAACGCTGGCGATCAAGTCATGTGGGATGTGTTCCGGCAGCACTTCAACAAGCATCTCGACGCGAGCCGCTTCCATGTCGCCGGATCACTGGCCAATGCAGCCGACCCATTGGCATTCGATGCCGTCGTGCTTGGGGGCGGTTCTTTAATCTCTCCCCTCTATCTTTCGAAGCTCGAAGCAGCGTTTAAGGGCAGCACGCCGTACTATATTTGGGGTTCCGGCGTGGATAAGCTGGTACCTAAACATATTCTGGACGCCATGCTTAACAGCGCTCCGCCGCCTGCCGGGCTTATCGTTCCCAGCATCCAAGGCGATATATTCCGGAACGCCCGTTACGCGGCCGTTCGAGGTCCTCTTAGTCAAGCCTTTCTCCAAATGGCGGGCGTCCCTGCGGAGAGCATTGCGGTGAGCGGCGACCCTGCACTGCTGCTCACGCCTGGAGAAGCAAAGCCCGTCACGCACGACCCGCCCCTGCCGGGCGACAGGCCCTGTATTGGCATCAACTGGGGCACAGCGAGGAATGAAATCTTCGGCAATGACGAGGCTTCCGTGGAGGACAAGTTGGTCACGGCCGCCAAGGAATGGATCCGGCAAGGCTATTCCATTCTTCTTTTCGCCATGTGGCCTAACGATATCCCGGCCAACCGACAGCTGATGCAAAAAATAGGATTCGAGAATCGCGTGCATCTATATGAAACCGTAAATCCATACGAATTAATGAGCATTATAGGCCAATGCAAATTTACGGTCGATTTCAAATTACATGCCGCGGTGCTGTCGGCCGTCATGCGGGTCCCTTTTATCGCGCTGGGATACCGGTTCAAGGTGTATGATTTCGCCGCTTCCATCGATGCGATCCGTTACGTTGTATCGACCGATAGTTCGACCCTTGGCTATGAGCTGATGCATTTATCAAGCCTTATTGAAGAGAACTATAGCGAGACGGTCGCCGCACTTGATCAACGAGTCGTCCATTATCAAAAAATGAATATGTTGGCGGAGCCTTTCTTCGAAAGGTTAAAAAAGGAGGTTGAAACAAAATGAGTAAGCAGCCGCAGCGTATTTTGATGTGTTACGGAAAGACCCCATACACGCCGGGAAGCTATCTGGAAAGGGCATTCGGCAACATCGGGGTCGAGGTCGATGTCATTACGGATGCCGCCGACTTCTCCGCCGTGGATACCCAAAAGTATGCAGCGGTTCTGTTCGTCGAGAGTCCTACCCGCCCCCGGGTTGCCATTAAACACCGGGAGCGGATCCAAGTGCCCGTTCTCTTCTGGATCCATCATGGAGAAAATCGGCTCGCGGGCAATCTGGAGATGTGCGATATGTACCGTCCCGATATCCTGCTGATGTCGCATTCCTTGCATCTTGCATCCCGCTTCCAGGTACCCATCCGCTTCTTTCCGTTCGGGGTAGATCCCCATTTGTTTCATTCGGCTATCCCTTATGCGAAGCGCGCCATCGACGTTTCTTTCGTGGGTACGCAGGGACATCACCTTTATAAAAACCGGAATGAAAGTCTTCGCTTCATTGAGGAGAATCTGCAAGGGAAGGCAAAACTGTCGCTCCGGAAAAATATCTTCCTGGAAGATCTGAGCAAACATTATGGAAATTCGAAAATCGTCTTCAACCAAACCGCCGATACCATTAAATCTTTTAACATGAGGCTCTTCGAAGGAATGGGGTGCGGAGCCTTAATCCTGACGGATGACACTCCCGAACAATCGGCGTTGTTCGAGAACGGAGTCCATTATGTTCTATATGATTCGAAGAAAGATATGATTGAGAAGCTGCAGTATTATTTAAGCCATCCAGACGAAGCCGCCAAGATCGCGGCCGAGGGGCAGCGGCATGTTGTCCGCAATCATACGTATGAACATCGGGCCCGCCAAGTGCTGGATCTTATCAAAGCTTTGCGGGGCTGGACGAGCCGGAATTAGGAACAACGCACGCTTGCGGCGCCCTTCTTGCAGAGGCCGATAAGCCTGCAGACGGCAGATGCCGCTGCAGGCTTTTTCGGATAGAGTTGCCGCTTACCGGCAGAAATGGGCATCGGCGCTGAGCTCGGACAGAAACGCAGGATACTCACATCGGATAATGTCAGCGGGAAAGGCAGGTTCCACCGCGCAAAGAGACAGACAATATTCATCATCGACATGATATTGTTTGAAAAAAAAGCGGGGCGCCGCATCAGCCGGAGAACGGAGACAGCACTCCCCCTGGTCTGACTTGTGAACGGAAAAGGAATCCAGCGGGATAGACAGGCCCTGTCCGCGCAGCTTGACATAGCTTTCCTTCAGTGTCCATAAATCATAGAACAGCTTCAGCCTGCCTTCCGGCGGCTCCTTCTCCAGCTGCTCAACCTCTTCTGCCGAGAAAAATCGCCTCGCGACGCTCAGATCGATAGGCTTGATCTGCTCCACATCAATCCCCACCTCTGTGTCATGCACGGCACAGGCAATCCACTCGCCGGAGTGGGAAATATTAAAAAACAAACGATGCTCCGAAGCGAGCTCCGGCTTGCCGTAACGGTTATATTGAAACCGGATGCGGGAATTGGGAAGCCCCGTTCTCTCTCCGATGATTTTGCGTACGAGCACCTCCCCCAGCAAGCTCCGGCAGGCGTCGGCTTGGTGACGGAAGCGGTTGATTTTGTCCTGCCGGTCCGGGGGGAGCAGCCGCAGCAGCTGCTGGAGCGTCGCTTGCTCCATCGCCTCGGGAACCCTCATCACGAATATTCCGATCTGCCGATTCCCGTCCCTCTTGGAATTGGTCAATAAGGCTTCCTCCCTAACGATTCCTGTCAATCTCATCCGCCCCTCTCTCATCATGTTCTGCTCCTGCGCACGTAAACTCCTCGTATTCGACGACGTATTCAAGGCCCGGCTCATGGCGCTCGGTTCGTTAGCCCATGCGCGGCCGCCTCCTGCGCGCAGCTTGTCCGTTCCCATTCCGTTATCGCGCCCGTTGTCTCGAAAATTGCTCCAACGCCCTCTTTGTCATTTCCGCTTCATAACGCCCCATATCGAGACTCACATTTTCCTCAAAACCATCTTGAACCTCGCCGTCAAAACGGTACAGCTTTTTTAGCAGGGCCCACAGTTGCTCCATTTCTTCCAAGGTGAAAGGATGAGAAAGATCGGCAAAGAAGCTTACGGAGCTTTCACCCGATTTCAGCATCACCTCTTTTCCGGTCTCGGTAATCGAGATATTCACGGCGCGTCTGTCCAATTGGCTCGGCTGCGCGACAATATAGCCTTTCTTTTCAAGGGAGGATATCATTTGCCTTGCGCTCTGCTTGGTCGTGCCAAGCTTATTGGCAATATTAATAATCGTCGCTTCCCCCTCCGGCAGATGAAGAACCGCAAGCATGACCATAAACTGTCTTGATGTGATGTCGGATAAGTATGCGTCTCCTTTGGTTTGCAGTTTGTTGGCCAGCGCGAAGAGCGTGCCGTAAATTTGCTGAATGAGATATAATTCCTTCACATTATCCAAATGGAATCGCCACCTTATAGACATGTCTGCCAGGATAAAACAATCATTCCCATTATACCAGTTGCTGGTATCGAATGGTTGAATAAATCTCGGCACATCAAAACAGAGGCTTCCCGATGCGGGAAGCCTCTTCGCGTTGGAAGGATGAACTTGTTCGCGCCCGCAACGGTTACGTTACCGACACTTTTCCTTTAAACAGTTGGTGGAGCACCATCGTCGTGACGCCGATGACATAATTGCGTTTGCCCAAGCTTGCCGGAGCGACCCAACTGGAGTCATATCCCCCGTCCACCGTATATCTGGCGAGATGCGCATGTATCCTCTGCATGCATTGGGGCGACTCCATGAACCAGCCGTCCAAGATGACCTTTTCCGGGCCGATCAGATTCATCATCACCGCCAGGGCTCTGCTCAAGAATAACAAGCTCCGGTTCATTAACGGCTCGACCCAGTCCTCTCCGCGTTCATAGGCTTGAACCACATCCTCGATCGCAAGGGGGGCAGGGAGGCCGCGCTTGGCCGCCCTCTTTTGCGCCTGCTCCACCACATATGCGCTGCTGAACCATCTGTCCTGGAGCAAGGATACCTCGCCCGCTCTTCCTTTGTATCCGGAATACACCTGGCCATTCACGATCATTCTCGCCCCGACCCCTTCATAGACCCATACGTACAGGACGTGCTTCACGCCGGGACTCGTCTCCAGGTAATATTCCGCGAACGCCGCGGCATTCGTGTCATTCATGACGTACACAGGCAGATCATAATAGCGGGCTCGGAGCAGCTTCACAATCTCGAAGTCCTTCAACCGTAAAAAGCGCGCATAGGTTATCGTGCCGCTGCTCTCATCCACAATGCCCGGTGAAGCGATGCCGATGCCTTTAATCAGGGACAAATCGCTGATGCCCGCCTTCCGGACAATCTCGCCGATGCAATGCAAAATCGTCTGGAGAACCTCATCATTGCCTTTGACGGCAGGAACGGCAAGTTCAGCCACAATCTCGCTGTGGAAATTGGACAGCGTGCAATAAAACCGTTGATTGCCCAGTCCGACCGAGATGACAAAGCCTTTATCTTTGCTGATCTCCAGCCGGATGGCTTTGCGCCCTGCGCCAGCCGATGCCTGGGCGCCCGATTCGACAATATAGCCTTCGTCGATCAGTTCATCGACCAGGGATGACACCGTCGTGGCGCTCAATTTGGTCACCTTCGCCATATCGGCGCGGGACATCGCTTTTTCCCGGTGAAGCAAGCTTAATATGGTCGCCCGGTTGATTTCTTTCATGAGATAGACGTTACCTCTTACATGCTTCATCTTCGTGCCTTCCTTCTAGGTAATGTTGCTCGCAATAAAAGAAACCCCCAGTTCCCATCATGCGTCTCGTTACTTCATCAGTTCTTTATTCGCCTCATACGCTTTGTTCTGGATCGCCTCCAGCTCGTCAAAGCGCATCGACTTCACTTTCTCCACAAATTCATCGAACTTGGACAACGGCTCCTGTCCGATAATAAACTTGCTGATCATCTCGTTGACATACGTATCGATCTGCGTCTTGATCTCGGTGCTGGTCTCGAAGTCGTCCTCGATATACTTCAAGGCAGGCGCCGGATCGCGGAAATAATTCTGCTCGACATAATAGAACAGCTGCTTGGCCGCGTCCTCGCTGACCGCCGAGGCGATCTCATAACGCGGGTCCTGGCGGAAGCCGACCCAAGGCTGGGCGCCGATCCGGTGCAGCGCCTTGGCCGCGCCGTCCGGATTCTTCAAAATCTTGTCGGTATATTTGAGCGTTCCATCCGCTTCCTTCGTATAAGAGTCGCCCTCAATGCCGAAGTTGAACAGCAGCTGGCCTTCATCGCTGTAAGCGTACTCGAATATTTCTATTGTTTTATCGACATTCTTGTTCTGGCTGCTGATGCCCCAGGCGACCGGCACCACGATTTGCTGCTGTCTGCTGGTCAGCGGCCGGTCGCCCTTGTTCATGACAGGCGGAGGCGTAACCTGGAAGTTGAAGCCCTGGATGTTCTCCACTTCCGGTCTGGCATTAAAGCCGGCCACATAGCCGATCCAGTGATTGGTGGCGCCGACCTTGTCATTGAATACCATCGAGGTGTAATCCTTGTCCTGGCGGGACAGAAGCTCTTTATCCAGCAGTCCTTCACTATACCATTTATTCATCGTCGTCAAAAATTCCTTGGCGCGCGGATCGATTGGCGTATAAATCATCTTGCCATTCTCCTCCATCCAGCGGCCATCCTCGTTCATATCAATGCCCCAGGCATCGGCGAAGTTCAAATAAAAATTGCCGGCCGTAGCAAACGGCACTTCATCATTCGGATCTCCGTTGCCGTTGGCGTCTTGCTCTTTGAACGCTTTTAACGTATTATACCAGTCGTCAATCGTTTCCGGAACCGGCAAGTTCAGACGATCGAGCCAATCCTGCCGAATGAGCGGTCCTTCCGACGTCCGAACGGCGGACAGCATCGGAACGGAATAAATATTGCCATCCGCATTGACGATCTGGGATCTCGCGATTTTATCATCGACCAAATATTTTTGCAGATTCGGCTTATCCTTAATCAGATCGTTAAGCGGGATGAACACGCCCTGCGGACCGTACTTGTTGAAGTTGGCAGGCGCATCCGCGATGATATCCGGATATTCATTGGAAGAAATCATAAGCGGAAACTTGTCGCGCATCGTCTTGGCGTCGCCGGTAATAAACTCGAATTCAACGTTGAACTTCTTCCCGATCTCCTTCCAGACCAACGTCTCATTGGAATACATTTCATCCGTCGCCCGGCTGGCAATGAACATCGACAGCTTCACCGGCTTGCCGTCAGAGCCGCCGCCCTGATTGTCCGACGGCGCTTCCCCTTCGGCCCCTCCCCCGCAGGCCGATGTCAGGAGAGCCAGGATCATCGCCATGATCAATACAGATACTCTTTTCTTTCTCCATTGTCTGTGCATGTTTACGACCTCCACTTTACATGATTCATGCTCTCTGTTTCAGGATTCGGTCTAGCTTTTCACCGCGCCGATCATCACCCCTTTCACGAAATACTTTTGCAGAAACGGATAAGCCATAATGATCGGCAGAGCCGTCACTACGATAGCCGCATATTGAATCGTAATCGGCAGCACGCCGGAGCTATGTACGAGCGCCGCCTCCATTTCCTTATCGAACGTGCTGTCCCGGATAATCCGGACCAACAGGACCTGGACCGGCATCAGCGATTCCTTGCTCAACAGGATCAGCTCCCAGAAGAAGGAGTTCCATTTGCCGACCGCATAATACAAGCCAATGGCCGCCAGGACCGGCTTCGACAGAGGCAGGGCGATTTGCAGAAAGATCCGGATATCGCTGGCCCCGTCAATCTTCGCCGATTCCTCAATCTCCTTCGGCAGACTCTCGAAGTAGGTCCGCACGATGATGATATAGAACGTAGACAGCGCGGCATACAGCAATATCCCGGTGCGCGTATTGAGCAAGTGCAGATCCCTCATCACCATATAGAACGGAATCATGCCCCCGCCGAACCATAAGGGAACCGCCAGGAACATGGCCGCGAAATTGCGCATCTTCCAGTTTTTCCGGGACAGCGGATAGGCCGCCATCGTCGTCAGCAGCAAGCTCAGCAATGTGCCCGCCACCGTATAGAAAATCGTGTTCGCATAGGCCACGATCATTCCCTTGTAGCTCAACACCGCCTCATAAGCGGACCAATTCAGTCCTTTGGGCCAGAGCAGCACTTCATTGCGCATGACGCTATCGGTATCGCTGATAGAGACGGACAGGATATAAATAAACGGGTAGAGCATCACGATGCACATGACGATAATAAACAGATAGATAAAAGCAAAATAAAGGGCATCGCCGGCGTCCACTCTTTTTTTGGTCTTAAGCATGTTCTCTCCCCCCTTTACCAAAGCGAAGTCTGGTTGGCCTTTTTGCTCAAGTAATTGGCCACATAGACCAGGATGAAGCCGATGACGGCCTGGAACAGGCCAACGGCGGTGGCATAGCTGTAGTTGTTGTCAATGAGGCCTTTACGGTACACGTAAGTATTCAGCACGTCCGCGGTCTCATAAATGGTTGGATTGTACAAAAGCAGGATTTTGCCGAAATCGGCCGTTAAAATGGTTCCCAGATTCAACAGCAGCATAATGATAATCGTCGGGACCAGGCTGGGAAAGGTAATATACCGAAGCTGACTCCATCTCCCCGCTCCATCGATCTTCGCTGCTTCGTACAGCTCGGGGCTGATGCCCGAGAGGGCGGCGATATAAATAATCGCGGAGAATCCGGCTCCCTGCCAAATCCCGAGCAGCACGTAAATCGTTCTGAAATAGGCCGGGTCTTGGAAGAAGAAGATGCTCTCCATCCCAAGCTTATTCAGCATAATGTTGACGACGCCGGTGCTTGGCGACAGGAAGGTGAGAGCCATCCCGCATACGACGACCGTCGAAATAAAATAAGGCAAATAACTGATCGTCTGCGCAATTTTTTTGAACATCAGGCTTCGGAGTTCGTTAAAGCAAAGGGCCAAAATAATCGGCACCGGAAAACCGAAAATCAGGCTGTAAATATTGAGCAGCAGCGTATTTTTGATCAGCCGGTAAAAATGAGGATCCTCCAGGAACTGTTTGAAATACTTCAAACCCACCCATTCGCTCCCGCTAATCCCCTTCACCACGTTGTACTTCTGAAATGCCATTAACAAGCCATGCATCGGCCAATAGGCAAAGATGAAGTACCATAGAAACACAGGCAGGAACATAAGGTAGAGCCATTTGTTATGCGCGAGTTCTTTGGCCCAAAACTGAAGCCGGGACTTCTTGTTGTGCTTCGTGTCCATCTGACGTAAAGTCGATTCTGAGCTAGCCATGTTCATACTCCCTTCTGACGAGCCTTCTCATTCGCGTATCCCGGAGTGGCTCGCATAATTTGCAATCGTTTTCATGTTAGCGATTACATTTCAGGCATCGGAAGGATAATCTCCTCTTTTCCCCGCCCTTTTCCTTTGTTTGTATCCCATTATATAACTGGAACAATTAATTTGTACAGTGTCTTTATTAATTAATTTGAATGGGGGCTGTCCCATGCGCCGTTTTCTGCGGCAGTGTGACAGCCCCCTGCTTCTTACAGTGCAGTTTGCCGGAAACGCTTCAAAAAAGCTGCAAAACTACAGTAATTCCTTTATACGGATTACTCCGTTACAGCAATTCCTGCAAAACTGCAGGAATCCAAGCCATGCCAGCGGATGTGAAGCAAAAATCGGGGAAAATGATGCACTTTTGCAGGAATCTTATCATGTTGCCCCTGAAAGACCGAAAATTCCTGCATCCATCAGGCTGTTGAGAAAGAAGTTTTGAGTAGGAAAATGGATATTTCCACCATCCTGAAAACTGCACCATTTCCCTAGACAC